>ERZ833822.13-NODE-13-length-189586-cov-6.750189_pt1 | contig 189586 bp, 159 predicted proteins | sample MGYA00519913_ERZ833822 | MGnify/ENA primary metagenome ERZ833822 (study PRJEB31850, sample SAMEA3708746) | human gut metagenome | biome: human gut; feature: human-associated habitat; material: faeces | place: China | collected 2014 ... | reverse complement strand
TCAAGGATGCTCTTATACATACCGCAAAAGTCGGATCAGAAGGATATGAGATTGATTATGTATCAATGGGAAAACGTTCTGACAAGGTATTTATCCGTATCTACCTGAAAAGTAAAGAGGTCATTGAAAAGAATTATAAACCATGGTTCTTTAAGGTATGGCTGTTCAATGGTCTGATCAACCGTTATGACCTGTACTGTTATGAAGAATGTTATAAAAAGCATTCCTGGCAATACCTGGATACTGCCAGACTGAAATATTACAGTGAATATGGTTCTGATTCGGAACTTCGGGAACAGTGCAGGGATGTTGTAGAGGGTAAAGTAACCATATCCCCGGATACGCTGCATAAACTCGCAGATACGTTAACACCGAAGATCAACCTGATCATGAACGTGGAATACCAGACAATGAGAAAACATACCAAAACTTATGAACTGGTACCGTTCCGGGATAACAGTGCAAGGGAAACGTCCAAAAGGATTTATGATTACCTGGATAACCGGAAGATCATAGCCGACTATCTGACCTTTTATGTGTTCCGCCTGGTCAAACCGGAAGGGGATTCCAATAAATCAAGACGTGACCTTTGTGCTTTCTGGACAGCTCTCCGGAGCTGCAAGATGATAGATGTGAATGTCAGACCAAAAGATGTGAAGCTGATCCGGCAGTACTGCAGGCAGCTCAGGCACTGGATGCAGTTGCCGCCGATGACGGCGCGGCCGCCCTCGATGCGGATGTTGCCGCGCGGGCAGAGCCGGGCGCACTGACCGCAGGCGACGCACGCATCGCTGACGGCAAACTTCTGCGCCTTGCCGGCCACGATCTTCGGCCAGATGCTGCTCTCGAGCTGGTTGATGGGCTTTTTCGGCGGGGCCTTGGGCGAGACCGCCCGGGCAAGAACATCCTGCGCGATCTGCTTTGCCTTTTTGTCCGCGCGGCGCTGCGCCATGGCGGGCGTCACCGGCGGCAGCATCACGCTGTGCGGCAGCAGCCAGATGCACGTGCACTGGTGCGACACGGCCGTCCAGTAGCGCAGGGGGATGATGCTGTTGAGCTTGTACAGGCCGGAGCCCATGTAGCCCGCGTACTGGCAGACGCCGAATGTATACGCCGTGAGGCCGACCTGGATCTTGCGCAGCGACTCCTCCACGCCGCCGGGCAGACCGCCGCCGTAGCACGGGAAGACGAAGCCGACGCGCTTGGCGTCACGCACGTCCGTGACCGCGGGCTCTTTGCGCATAAGGATGATGTCCGTGTCGCCCAGCTCCCGGGCGATGGTTTTCGCCATGTCGAGACAGTTGCCGGTGCCAGAGTAGCAGAAGATCACATTTTCGCTCATGTGAAACACTCCCTTAAATTTTGATTGTCCCTATTGTACACCAAGCCTTTTTGCGATACAATAGTACCGTAAAATATAGAACGTTGGAGACCAAAATGTACCACATCAAGAACGACAAACGCGCGCGGGCGTCTACGGAGCTTATTTGCGCGGGCCTTTTGGCCTGCATGAAAGAAAAACCGTTCGCGCGCATCACGATCACGGACGTGCAGCGCGCCTCGACGGTGAGCCGCTCGACGTTTTACCGCAACTTCGACTGCCTCGAGGACGTGCTGGCGCTGCTGTGCGACCGCGGGTTTCAGGCCGTGTTCAGCGAGTACAACACCCTGCCGCCCGAGCAGCGCGGCAGCCTGGCCAAGGCGGTATTTCAGTACTGGTTTCGCAACAGCGCGGTGCTCGAGGCGCTCGTGCAGATCCACCGGACGGACATTTTGTTCGACAGTCTGCGCCGCAGCTCCGGCCTGATCCAGGCGCTGCGGCCGATGGCGGACGATCCCGCGCGGTTTGATTATTTCGTCGCCATCATCACGTCGTCCATGATCGGTGTGCTGACCGTCTGGGTCGAGCACGGCAAGACGGAGACGGATGATCAAATGGTGCAAAAGCTCACGAGCGCCTTCATCGAGATGGCGATCCTGGAGCTGCCCGGCTGAGAAAACCCGGCCTTTCCCGCACTGGGAAAGGCCGGGTTTCTGTTTGCTTTTACGGCACGATGCGTGTGCCGCTCTCGCCGCGCATGGCGGCCGGGGCCTGCTCGAGCGAGGCGATGACGGCGCGCCGCCGCCAGCCGCTGCGCACGAACTGCACGGCCGCGGCCACCTTCGGCTGCATGGAGCCGGCGCCGAACTGCCCGGCGCGCAGGTAGGTCTCCGCCTCATCCACGTGCAGCTCGTCGAGCGCCCGCTGCTCCGGCGTGCCGAAGTTCAGGCAGACGTGGTCGACCGCCGTGAGGATGAACAGATAGTCCGCGCCGACGGCTTCGGCCAGGCACGCGGAAGCAAAGTCCTTGTCGATGACGGCGTCCACGCCGTAGTAGTCCCCGTGCGCGTCGCGCACGACGGGCACACCGCCGCCGCCGCAGGCGATGACGATATACTCACTGTCGAGCAGGTTCAGAATCGAGCGCCGCTCGGCAATATCCACCGGCTTCGGCGAGGCGACAACGCGCCGCCAGCCGCGGCCGGAGTCCTCCCGCATACGCAGGGACGGATCATCACGCATCATCTGCTCCGCGGCGGCCTCATCGTAAAACGCGCCGATGGGCTTTGTCGGCTCGCCGAACGCGGGGTCGTCCGGGTCGACGACGACCTGCGTGACGACCGTCGCCACCTGCCAGGGCATACCATTGGCGCGCAGCGTGCGGCGCATGCCCTGCTGCAGGTGGTAGCCGATATAGCCCTGGCTCATGGCCGTGCACTCCGGCAGCGGCATGGGCGCGACCTTGGGGTTCGTTTTCGCGGCGGTGTCGAACGCCGCCTGGATCATGCCGACCTGCGGGCCGTTGCCGTGGCTGATGATGATCTCGTGGCCCTGATGGATGAGCCCGACGAGCGCCGGGCACGCGGCGGCCACGCGTTCGCGCTGCTCCGCCGGCGTGCTGCCGAGCGCGTTGCCGCCGAGAGCAATGACGATTCTGGCCATGGCGTCACCTGTGCTGCGGCGCGGGCTGCTGCTGCGTGATGCAGTGGATGTTCCCGCCGCCGAACGCGACCTCGCGCGTCTGCACGCCGACCACGCGGCGGTCGGGGAACATGGCCTGCACCTGCTGCACGGCGAGCGCGTCGTTCGCGTCGCCGTACTGCGGCAGGATAACGCCGCCGTTGACGATGAGGAAGTTCATATACGACGCGATGGCGACCTCGCCATCCTCGCGCGGGATCGTGCCCTCCACGGCGTCGATCGTCGCCGCGCCCTGCAGCAGGCAGGGCTGCTGCGTCAGGCAGAGCTTGTGCACCTTCAGTTTGCGGCCTTTGGCGTCCGTCGCCTGCGAGAGCGTGTCGTACGCGTCGCGCGCCGGCTGATAGAACGGGTTTTGCGGGTCGTCCGTCCAGATGCAGGCGACCTCGCCCGGGCGGATGAAGCAGGCCACGTCGTCGATGTGGCCGTTGGTCTCCTCGGGGTCGATGCCGTCGCGCAGCCAGAGCACCTTCTCGCAGCCGAGATAGTCGCAGAGCATGCGCTCGATGGCGCCGCGGTCCATGTCGGGGTTGCGCCCCTCGGACAGCAGGCACATCTCGGTCGTGAGCACGGTGCCCTCACCGTCGACGTGGATGGAGCCGCCCTCGAGCACGAAGCCCTCGGTGCGGTAGGAATCGACGCGCTCGATCTCGCAGACCTTCTGCGCGACCTGATCGTCGAGATCCCACGGGAAATAGAGCCCGTCGACCAGCCCGCCCCAGGCGTTGAACGTCCAGTCCACGGCGCGCACGCCGCCGTTGCCGTTGACGAGAAACGTCGGCCCGCAGTCGCGGATCCAGGCGTCGTTGCTCGCCATCTCGACGACGCGCACGGCGCGCGGCAGGCGCTCGCGCGCATTCTGGTACTGCGCCGGGGAGACGCAGACCGTCACGGGTTCAAACTGCAAAATGGCCGTGGCCACGTCCAGAAAGGCTTTCTGCGCGGGCTTGGCGCCGTCGCGCCAGTTGTCGTTGCGCTCCGGCCAGAGCATCCAGACGCCGGCCTGCGGCTCAAACTCCGCAGGCATCCGGTAGCCGTCGAGCTTCGGCGTAGAACCGGTGATTCGTTTTGCCATAACGTTTTCCTCCTAAGAATGATGCCGGCGCGCACGCGCCGCGATGAGAATTTCGCCGATGACGATGCTGAGGATCGACCCGATCGTGATCGGCAGATAGTACGAGAGCGTGTCCGTATCGAACGACAGCGGCACCGCCGTGAAGAAGATCGAGATGAGGATGAGCGCCATGGGCACATAGGCCAGCACGCGCAGCATCCCGTGCCCGCCCGGCACGCGAAACGGCCGCTCGGAATCGGGGTCGATCTCCCGCAGGCGCAAAAACGCCGGGAACACGGGCGCATAGCTCAGCAGGAGCATGACGAGGTTGAGCGCAAAAAAGCTCCAGAACAGGGACGAATCCGGCGAGAGCAGCTCGATGATGATGCCGAGGATGCACACGACGCTCGCCACGATGCCGCTCGTGAGCGCGGAGCCGATGGGCATGTCGTTTTTCGCCCAGCGCTTTGCAAAGATCGCGGGCATGTCGCCGTTTTCGGCGGCGTAGGCCGCCGTGGAGTTCACGCCCATGGACCACGAGATCATGTTGCCGAACAGGGTAATGAGAAACAGCAGCGCCACCGCGCCGACGAACCAGCCGCTCGTGCGGCCGGTCATGAGCGAGACGGCGTCGATGAGGCCCGAGTCCTCGCTGATCTCGTGCGTGGGGATGGCCGCGCCGATGCCGAAGGCCGAAAACAGGTAGATGAGCGCGATGACGATGCCGCCGGTGACGACGGCCTGCGGGATCTGGCGCTTGGGGTCGCGCATATTGTCGGCATACGTGCACACGACCTCGAAGCCCAGGAAGTTGAAGATGATGACCGAGATATACGACAGGCTGTGCAGGTCAAACCCCGGCAGGAACGTGCGGAAGGCCATGTCGTTGACAAAGCCGTTTTTCACGACGTAGACGATGCCGAGCACGCCGACCGTCAGCGCGAGGACCATTTTGATGGCGGCGCTGATGTTGAGGATGAGGATGCTGTCGCACACAGGGTAAAATGCGATCCACGTGACGATCCAGATGAAGGCGAGCTCGATGAGCAGCTTTGCCAGCCACCCGAACTGCAGCCCTGTGAGCACGCCGAGCAGCTCCGGGCACACGACGGCGAGCGAGGCCATCCACAGCGGAAAGTTGATCCAGTAGTACCACGAGGCGCGCGCGCCCCACTTCGAGCGCGGGAACGCCTTGTTGATCCAGTCATAGAGCCCGCCGTCGCCGGTATACGTCGTGCCGAGCTCGGACGAGATCATGCCGTACGGCAGCAGGAAGGCGATCATCATGAACACCCACCAGAAATACTGGCTGTTGCCGATGGAGGCGACGGGCGCCGCCGCCTCCGCCACGAACACGACGCAGATGACAGAGAGGACGACGTCCGCAAGGCGGAATTTTTTTCGTTCTTCCATGGTGTCTGCTCCTTTGGCAGCCGGTCAGCAGCCGCCGAGCCGCGCGTCGAGGAAGGTGTCGAGCTCCTCCTGCGCCGCGGCAAGCTCCAGCTCCGTCGGGACGCGGCGGCAGCGCGTGAAATACACCAGCAGGCCGCGCATGGCCGTCAGGCGGTTGCCGGCCTGCTCCCAGCAGAGGGAGGCGGCGGAGTCGGCGACCTCGTCGGTCACGTCCTCGCCGCGCGTAGCAGGCAGACAGTGCAGGAACTTGCAGCCGAGCGCGCCGAGCTGCATGAGCTCGCGGTTGACCTGGTAGTCGGCAAAGACGCGCACGCGCTCTTCCTTCGGCATCTCGTTTTCATACAGGCCGTACCAGACGTCAGTATAGATAAAGTCCGCGCCGCGCACGGCGTCGCGCTCGTCCGTGACGGCCCAGCTGCCGCCGGAGAGCTTGCAGTTGGCCTCCAGAATGCGCTTGTGGTCGGCGTTCAGCTGGTGGCCCTCCGGGCCGTAGTGCACAAAGTGCATGCCGAGCTTCGTGGTGATGAAGCCGAGGGACGCGCACACCTGCGTTCCGTCGCCGACGAAGACGACCTTGCAGTCCTCCAGCCGATTGCCCTCGGGCAGGTTTTCCTTGATGGTGCACAGGTCGCCGATCTCCTGCGTGGGGTGGTTATAGTCGCTCATGCCGTTGATGACCGGGATCGTGCACGCATCGGCGAGCTCAACGATCGTCTTGTGCTCGATGACGCGGGCCATGACCACGTCGACCAGGCGCGAGAGCACCTTGCCCGTGTCGCCGATGGTCTCGTGGCCGCCGAGCTGGATCATGCCAGGGCCGAGATACTGCGCGTGGCCGCCGAGCTGGCTCATGGCCGTCTCGAACGACACGCGCGTGCGGGTGCTCGACTGCTGAAAGATCATGCCGAGGTTCATATTTTTCATCAGCGGGGGATAATAACCCCGGCGGATGGCGCGCTTGATGGCGAGCGACAGGTCGATGATGTCCAGCAGTTCCTGTTTTGTGAAATCGTTGGTGTCAATAAAATCTTTTTTGTACATATCCATTCCTCCAAAGCCGCAGTTTACGGGATTTGCTTCCCGGTTATTGTCGGCGGATTTGCGTACGGATATGCGCGCCGGACGAATTTTCCGTTTTCGCGGCACGATCGGTGCCGTTTTTTCGCCGAACAAAAAACACGCCCGCAGAAGCCTCGGCTTCTGCGGGCGTGCCGCGTTGTTTTTTCATTGAAAAACGCCGGTTTTCCCGGCAATTTTTTTGCATATATAAATTTATGTTATCACTTTGTCTTGCTTTTGACAAGCGCTTTCCTGCAGCTTTTCCGCTTTTCAGGCAGAAAAAAGCGAAATGTCCGTTAATAATCACTTGTTACACATATTGACATGATTCAGGCAAAGTTCTATAATAAATGTGTGTTAACGTTCTGCGCTTGTGCAAAATGTCGAATTTTCATCGTTGGCGCGGAATTTGTGCATCGAAGGAGGGAATGCGCGAATGAGAGACCTGAAGCATCTGATCTATTTTGAGAACCTGCTGCAGCAGGCAAACAACGACCTGGTTCAGGACGCCTGCAAGGATGGGCGGCTGGCGCTGGCATGGAACTGTTCGTACATACCGGAGGTTTTGCTGGACACGGACAACTGCTTTGGCGTGCGCCTGCGCGCGCCGAACTGCACGAACCCCGACATGGCCACCTACTACATGACCAACCGCTCGTGCCCGTACTCCAAGAGCATCCTCGAGCGTGCGTTTGAGGGCGGCTACAACTTTATCTCCGCGCTCATCGGGCAGGAGTGCTGCACGACGATGAACCGCATGGAGCAGTATTTTGAATACTGCGAGCTGATCCCGAACGACAAGTTCTTCTGCACGTATCTCGACATGCCGCTGCGCAAGACCGAGTGGCACGCGGGCTACTACCGCCGCCAGATCGAGCAGAAGATCATCCAGCCGCTCGAAAAGGTCTACGGCGTGGACTTCTCGGAGGAAAAGCTGCGCAAGGCCGTCGAGCAGTTCAACGAAGTGTGCCGCATCATCACGGAGATGAACGCCATGCGCATGGCGGACAACCCGGTCATCACGGGGTATGAGTTCCACGTCATCCAGCTGTGCACGCTCACGTGCCCGAAGGACCTCATCCTGCCGTACCTGCGCGAGACGCTGCAGGAGCTGCGCGAACGCCAGCCCGACCCGAAGCCGTGGTACCGCGCGCGCATCCTCATTGCCGGCAGCGAGATCGACGACCCCGAGTTCACGAAAATGCTCGAGATGGCCGGCGGCATGGTCGTGGCCGACCGCTACTGCTTCGGCTCGATGCCCGGCCGCGAGGAGATCCCGCTCGAGGAGGGCAAGGACGTTTTGCAGTCCATCGCCGACTACTATATGTGGCGCAACCAGTGCCCGCGCGCCATGGGCCCCGAGAACATCATCGCGCGCAAGAAATACATCTTCGATCTCGCGGAGAAATACCGCGCCGACGGCATCATCGTCGAGAACATGAAGTTCTGCGAATACTGGGGCTACGAGCGCGCGCAGGACGGCATGTGGTTCTACGAGGGCTATGAGCTGCCGCGCAGCATCCCCGTGTGCCAGATCGAGAAGGATTACACGAGCGCCGCCTCCGGCCAGCTGCGCACCCGGTTCCAGGCGTTCATCGAGTCGCTGGAGATCAAGAAGATCCAGGCGCAGCAATAAGGGAGGGGTTCAGCTATGTGGAAACGCAAACGCACGCTCAAAGAAGAATACGGCACGCTCGGCCACTTCCTGCGGGGTGACAACGAGTGCCATTATCTTGGCGACCTGTACATCGAGGGCACGAACTTCTACTTCCACCGCGAGTGGCGCGGCGTGAAGGACACGGCCTATGCCTTCGCCCGCTGGCTGCAGACCTGGGGCAAGATGGCCGGGCTCATCGGCCGCGACCCGGTGCGCATGATCCGCGCCTTCTGGAAGTATCGCTGGCTGAGCGCGTATCTGGCCACGCCGATGATGGTCGACAAATGGATCGAGGGTGACCGCGGCATGGTCCTGCGCGCCGACCTGACGGCCATCGACTGCATGGTGTCCGACTCCATCACGACGCTCTGGCGCGAGATCCGCGCCGACCGCCGCTTCGGCGAGAACAAGTGGACCGAGCGCACGATCGCCTTTGACTACACGCTGCCGAAGCACATCATCTACGGCTTCCCCGGCTACTACGGCATCAACATCCAGCAGCACGCGGCATTCATGGTGCCGATTTTGAACAAGAACCTCGGCTCGTACTACGTCGACCAGGCTGTCAGCTGCGGCATCCCGGGCGATATGTGCACGCTGCCGCTCGTGGAGACCGGCGTCGCCGTCGAGGGCGAGTACCCCGATATCGGCAACTGCTGGCTCACGACGAACAACCCCTGCGACGCGAACATGATGGACAACGTCGCCATGTACCGCGCGCTCTCAAGCGACGGCAAGAAGGCCGTGCACCCGTTCACGACGCCGCTCATGTATGACGACCCGACCTGCAAGGAGCTCGGCGTGCACGAGGTGTACGACGCCATCCACTTCCTCGAAGAGCAGTTCCACCAGCCGTTCAACTGGGACACGTTCATCCAGCACATCGAAAACACCAACCAGTTCAACCGCGAGGAGACCGAGCGCTGGGACGTCTATGCCAAGACGAACAACGGCGCGCTCAACCCCGTGTGCCAGGGGCTGTTTCGCATCTACTTCTACCAGCAGGGCGGCAACGAGTACTTCCTCAAGGCCTCGCACAAGCTCATGCGCATCTTTGATAAATGTGTGCGCAAGAACATCGACACCTTCCCGCTCACGCGCCACCGCGCCATCGCCTGGAGCTGCGGCTCGACGTATTACGCACACGGCGTGCAGTGGCTGTATAACTGCTGGGGCATCCTGTGCCTGATCAACATGGATTCGCTCACCGGCCACAACATCGTCGACACCGAGGACCGCGACATCATGATGAGCGACGTGGCCGACTGGCACGCCCGCACCCCGATGCGCACGCACACCGTCGGCGGCAACCGCCACCTGATGCAGATGTGGGAGACGGCGGAGAAGTTCAACTGCGACATGATCATCATGTACGACGACATCGGCTGCAAGGGCATGGCCGGTGCGCAGGGTCTGATCGAGGAGGAGATCCGCAAGCATGACGAGCGCTTCCACACGGTGTGGATGCCGCACTCGCTGATGGATCACCGCATCGTCTCTCCGGCCGAGGCGCGCCGCACCGTCAACGAATACATGATCAACGTCATGCACGAGGAGCCGGTCGATCCGTCGCTGCTCGACTTTGACGACAGCATGGGCTGGTAAAGGAGGTCCACCGATATGAAATGCAAATTTGCGCAGTTCCTGTTCCGAGCTTTTGGCATCACCGGCGGCGCGCTGGCCGTGCTGTTCGTGATCTATTACTATAACCTCGACATGAAGCTCATGCGCTCCGTCGTCGTGCCGTTTTTGAACAAACACTATGACAGCGTCAAGCGCGAGCACCAGATCTGACAGGGGAGGAGCAAACCATGGCAGTCAATCATAATGTCAACCCCCGGCCGCTGACCGCCGAGGAAAAGGAAAACCGCGCCCGCGGCGTGTATGACAGCTTTGCGACCTATGTGGTCTTCTGCGGGCACTGCCGCTACGTGCGCAAGACGAATATGTACATCATGCGCGCCGAGGCTTTTATCGACGAGCTCAAAGCCCGCGGCGAGGTCTGCCCCCAGTGCGGCAGGCAGGAGTGGACGCTCGGCTACCCGATGGGCACGACCACCGGCTTCGTCAAGTTCTGACACGCGCACCGCAGCAGGCCCCCGCACCCGCGAGGGCCTGCTTTTTTGCGCAGATTTCGGCACATTTGCGCGACGCTTGTTGCATATCGCCGAAAATGGGAAATTTCGTTTCCCTGCGCGCATGCATATGTTATAGTAGTGACAATCTCAGCGCAACAACATGAAGGAGGAGAGACCATGGCACAACTCAGACCGAAGATCGTGAAGCTGGCGAAGATCATTGGGGGCGTCACCGGCATCACGACCAGGATCGACGAAAACGCGCCCGAATACTACTGCATGGCAGGCATCCTGACCGACGAGGAAGCGGATGTCGCCATCGCGGCTGGCCTGCGCAAGGAGCGCACCGCGGCCTACCTGGCCAGGAAGGTCGGCAAGACCGTGCAGGAGGTGCAGCCTCTGCTCGACAACCTCGTGTACTACGGCATCTTCCGCCGCTCGCACAACGAGACGCTCGGCGAGGACACGTATTACATGCAGATCTTCGCGCCCGGCATCCTCGAGATGATGGTCAACCAGAAGGAGCTGCTCGACACGCATCCGGAGGTCGGCCGCGCGTTCGAGGAATACACCCGCAACCTCGCGGCGAACATGGGCGCCATGATCCCCGACGGCTACGGCCTCATGCGCGTCATCCCGGTCGAGAGCGCGCTCGAGGGCATTCCCGGCGTGAACGAATTTGAGCGCATCTCGCACTATCTGGACAAGTACGACCGCTTCTCCGTGTCCCCGTGCTCCTGCCGCGCATCGCGCACGAGCATCGGCGACGGCTGCGGCCACCTCGATGAGGACATGTGCATCCAAATGGGCAAGGGCGCCGAGCACTACATCCGCTCCGGCCGCGCCAAGGAGATCACACGCGAGCAGGCGCTCGAAATTATCAAGCGCGCCGAGGAAAACGGCCTCATGCACGACATGGTCAACATCGAAGAGCCGGGCGAGAGCGCGGCCATCTGCAACTGCTGCGCCTGCGCCTGCTTCGGCCTGCGCGTGGGCCTGATGTACGGCGCGCGCGACGCGATCCGCTCCAACTACGTTGCCGAGGTGGACGAGGCCAAGTGCGTCGCCTGCGGCCAGTGCGTGGAGACCTGCCCCGGCAACGCGCTCAAGCTCGGCCAGAAGCTCTGCTCGACCGAGGACCTGACACAGAAGCCGGACTACGTCAAGCTCTCCGAGACCCTGCATCCGAAGCGCACGTGGGACCCGAACTACCGCGAGGACCACGAGGACGTCGTGCCCACCGGCACCGCCCCGTGCAAGACCGCCTGCCCGGCGCACATCCCCGTGCAGGGCTACCTGAAGCTCGCCGCGCAGGGCCGCTACACGGACGCGCTCGAACTCATCAAGAAAGAAAACCCGTTCCCGGCCGTCTGCGGCCGCATCTGCAACAAGCGCTGCGAGGCCGAGTGCACCCGCGGCGACGTGGACGAGGCCGTCGCCATCGACGAGGTCAAGCGCTTCATCGCCGACCACGACCTGCACGAGGCCACGCGCTACGTGCCGAAGCTGCTCAACCAGATCGGCCGCCCGTACACGGAGAAGATCGCCGTCATCGGCGCCGGCCCTGCCGGCATGAGCTGTGCCTACTACCTCGCCAACAAGGGCTACCCCGTGACCGTGTTCGACCGCAACCCGGTGCCCGGCGGTATGCTCACGCTCGGCATCCCGAGCTTCCGGCTGGAAAAAGACGTGCTCAACGCCGAGATCGACATCCTGCGCGAGATGGGCGTCGAGTTCCAATGCGGCGTTGAGGTCGGCAGGGACATCACCATCGAGCAGCTGCGCGCGCAGGGCTACAAGGGCTTCTACGTTGCCATCGGCGCGCAGAAGTCGGCCAAGCTCCGCATCCCGGGCGAGGAGCTTGATGGCGTCTACGGCGGCGTGGACTTCCTGCGCGCCGTGAACCTCGGCCACGAGACGCATATCGGCAAGCGCTGTGCCGTCATCGGCGGCGGCAACGTGGCCATGGACGTCTGCCGCAGCGCGGTGCGCCTCGGCGCAGACGAGACGTACGTGCTCTACCGCCGCAGCGAAGCCGAGCTGCCCGCCGACCCCGAGGAGGTCAAAGAGGCGATGGAAGAGGGCGTGCAGTTCCGCTTCCTGACCGCCCCGGTCGAGATCCTCGGCACGGACGGCAAGGTCACGGGCATCCGTGTGGAGCGCATGGTGCTCGGCGAGCCGGACGAGAAGGGCCGCCGCAAGCCCGTCGGCACGGGCGAATTCGAGACGCTCGCGGTCGATTCCGTCATCGGCGCCATCGGCCAGACGGTCGACTGGGGCACGCTCGATACCGGCGCGCTCACGACGACGAAGAAGGGCACGGCCGAGGCCGACGCGCTGACCTATCAGACCGCGCAGCCGGACATTTTCGTCGGCGGCGACTGCTACACCGGCCCGAAGTTTGCCATCGACGCCATTGCCGCCGGCAAGGAGGCCGCCATCAGCCTGCACCGCTATGTGCACCCCGGCCAGACGCTCACCGCCGGCCGCGACCGCAGAGTCTACAAGGCGCTCGACAAGGAGCACGTGCTCATCGAGACGGCCGATTTCGATAAAGATCACCGCCAGATGCCGGGCTACAACGCCGCCAAGGCCAAGACCTTCTCCGACGCGCGCGTCACGTTCACGGAAGAGCAGGTGCGCAGGGAGTGCGCCCGCTGCCTCGGCTGCGGCGCAACGAAGGTGGACAGCTACCTGTGCATCGGCTGCGGCCTGTGCACCACGAAGTGCAAGTTCGATGCCATCCACCTCAAGAAGGTGCGCGACTGGCACGCGGGCTCGTATGAGACCATGCCGATCAAGGTCGCCGAGGGCGTCGTCAAGCGCGCGGGCAGCATCGTGAAAAAGGCGGTCAGCAAGTAATGCACGAGCTGGCACTGTGCGACGCGATGCTCAAAATGGTGCGCGATATCTCCCGCGAGCAGGCGCTCGAGGGCGTGCGCAGCATCACGGTCCGCGTCGGGACGCTCTCGGGCGTTGTCCCGCGCTTTCTCACCGACTGCTGGGTCGCCGTGACCGACGGCACGGAGTATGACGGCGTGCCCCTGCGCGTCGAGACGGAGGCTGGCCGCGCCCGCTGTCTCGACTGCGGGGCGGAGTTCGTCGCCGACGTTGAGGACCTCTCCTGCCCGGACTGCGGCGGAAAAAAGCTCATGCCCCTCTCCGGCCGCGACATGACCATTCAGGAGATCGAGGCGTACTGACCCCATATGCAAGCAGGCCCCCGCACCCGCGGGGGCCTGTTTGGGCCGCAAAATGCCCCCGGAAGCAGATCGCTTCCGGGGGCATCCTTCATGCACAAATCGAAATCAGAAGTCCGCGTTGCCGACCGTGCGCGGGTGCAGCTCCACATCGCGGATGTTGCTCACGCCGGTCAGGTACATGACCATGCGCTCAAAGCCGAGACCGAAGCCGGCGTGGCGGCAGCTGCCGTAGCGGCGCAGATCAAGATACCACCAGTAGTCTTCCTCGCGCAGGCCAAGCTCCTGCATGCGCTTGGTGAGCAGGTCGAGCCGCTCCTCGCGTTGGCTGCCGCCGATGATCTCGCCGATGCCCGGCACAAGGCAGTCCGCCGCGGCGACAGTCTTGCCGTCGTCGTTCATGCGCATGTAAAACGCCTTGATCTCCTTCGGATAATCCGTGACGAACACGGGCTTGTTGAACACCTGCTCGGTCAGGTAGCGCTCGTGCTCCGTCTGCAGGTCGATGCCCCACTCAACGGGGTAGTCGAACTTGTGGCCGGAGTCTTTGAGCAGCTTCACAGCGTCGGTATACGTGATGCGGCCGAAATCGTTGTCCACCACGTTGCGCAAGCGCTCGAGCAGGCCCTTGTCCACGAAGGAATTGAAAAATTCCATCTCCTGCGGGCACTTTTCGAGCACGGTGTTGATGATGAACTTCACCATCGCCTCCATGCACTCGAGATCGTCGTCGAGGTCGGCAAACGCCATCTCCGGCTCGATCATCCAGAACTCGGCGGCGTGGCGCTGGGTGTTGGAGTTCTCGGCGCGGAACGTCGGGCCGAAGGTGTACACGTCGCCAAAGGCGAGCGCGAAGTTCTCGGCGTTGAGCTGGCCGGACACGGTCAGGTTCGTGCTCTTGCCGAAGAAATCCTTGGAGAAATCGACCTTACCGTCCGCCGTGCGCGGAAGATTGTCGAGGTCGAGCGTCGTGACGCGGAACATCTCGCCCGCGCCCTCACAGTCAGAGCCCGTGATGATCGGGGTCTGGACGTAGACGAAGCCGCGGTCCTGGAAGAACGTGTGCACCGCCTGCGCGGCCACGCTGCGGACGCGGAACGTCGCGCTGAAGAGGTTCGTGCGCGGACGCAGATGCTGGATCGTGCGCAGGAACTCCACGCTGTGGCGCTTTTTCTGCAGCGGATAGTCCGGCGCGGACACGCCCTCGACCGTGACGCTGTCGGCCTTGAGTTCAAACGGCTGCTTGGCGTCCGGCGTGAGCACGAGCTCGCCGTGCACGATGAACGCCGCGCCGACGTTCTGGCGGGCGATCTCGTCGTAATTTTCGAGCTTGCCGCGCTCGAGCACGACCTGCAGGCTCTTGAAGCAGCTGCCGTCGTTGAGCTCGATAAAGCCGAAATTCTTCATGTCGCGGATCGTGCGCGCCCAGCCGCAGACGGTCATGGTCTGGCCGCCGAAGGTCTCCGGGGATGCATAGATGCCGGCGATGTGCTGTCTTTTCATATCATCAGCCTCGTTTCCGATGGATTTTGAGAGATAACTTCCTTATTATACGCACAATGCGCGTGTTTTTCAACCGCTTCTTGCGCGCACAAACACAAAACCGGCGGATTTCCCGCCGGTTTTGCTCAGAGATTCGCTGTTATGCGATGATGTGGATCGCAGCGTGGTTGTTGCGCAGCGTCACGTCCGTCGTCACGCCGCCGGCCTCGCCGTCGCGCGTCCAGGCCACGGGCTCTTCAAATGTGAAGCGCAAATTCTTCGACTGCACGAGGATGACGTTCTCGTTGTCGTAATACTGGTTGAGCACGCCCGTGATGATGCGGCTCAGGTCGCCGAACTGCTTCGGACGGCGGATGAGCAGCGTCTCGAACAGGCCGTCGCCCAGGCTCACGAGGTCCTTGCGCAGGCGCACCATGCCGGCCACGGAGGTCGAGTTCGACACGCCGCCGAAGATGAAGTCGCCGTCGACCGTGCCGCCGTCGTACTCCACGTGCGCGCAGTAATGGTCGATGGCGTTGAGCCGGCCCATCGCCTCGAGCACGTAGGCCAGGTGGCCGAGCGCCTGCTTTTCGTTCTGCGGCGTCTCATAACTCACGGCCGTGAACGCGCCGAACGCCGCGACGTAGGTGAAAAAGCTCTGCTCGCCGAAGCTGCCGACATCAAACGCCGTCGGCGTGCCGGTCACGATGCGCAGGGCCGCGTCCGTCGCGTTTTTCGGCAGGCCAAGCGTCGAGGCCACATCGTTCGTCGTGCCCATCGGGATATAGCCCAGCGGGGGCGGGTTCGGCACCTGCATCAGGCCCGAGACGACCTCGCTGAGCGTGCCGTCGCCGCCGATGCAGGCCACGGTGTCATACTCCGCCGCGTGCTGCGCGGCAAACACGGTCGCGTCGCCGCGGCCCTGCGTGAAGTACACCGTCGTCAGGTATCCGCCGCTGTCGAGAATGTTCATCACCTCGCCGAAGCCGGTCTTGTAGCCGCTGCGTCCGGCCATGGGGTTGATGATCAGCATCATACGTTTTTTCATAATCAGCCTCCTGTCGGGGTAGCAAAAAGGGCATGGCAAACTGCCATGCCCCCGAGATTCTGTGGATCAGCCAAGCTCGTTCATTTTCTGAGCCATCGCAGACTTCTTGTGCGCTGCGTTGTTCTTGTGAATCAGACCCTTGCCGGCCGCGCGGTCAACAGCCTGGACAGCAACTTTATAGGTACTGACGGCTGCGTCACGGTTGCCTTCGGCAACAGCCGCATCAAACTTCTTCAGGTTGGTCTTCAGGGCGGATTTCTCAGCCTTGTTTTTCAGATTCTGCAGCTTGGACTTTTCGTCTCTCTTCATTGCGGACTTGATGTTCGGCATTTCTCAATCGCCACCTCCTCCTATAAAATTCAGTCATGGGTATGACCGTGCAATGTTCTGCAAGTGTTGATGATATCATCAAACCCTTCAAATTGCAAGCACTTTTTTCGATTTTCATTATAAATGTATCCATTTGTGGCAACGCTTCCAGTGAGCCACAAGATGTGGCGTCAGAAAGGAGTCTGTTATGCCGAATTTTCCCCGCACCGACCTCGCCGTCGAGGCCGAAGCCATCCACCGCAGCGCAGCCGCCGTCACGGAACTGCCCGGCGTGCGCGCCGAGGAGACGAACCGCCGCGGCTTTTCCGTGACCGAGGTGCACGTGCTCGACGCCGCCGGCGAAAATGCATTATGTAAACCGATTGGCGACTACTACACCCTCGCGCTCGACCCGCTGCTGCGGCGCGAGGACGATGCGTTTGAAAACGCGGCGCAGACGCTCGCTGAGCTGCTGCGCGGCGTGCTGCCGCTGATGCCGGACGCCTCCGTGCTCGTTGTCGGTCTCGGCAACCGGGCGATCACGCCCGACGCCGTCGGCCCGGACGCGATCGACAGCGTCATGGTCACGCGCCACCTGCGCGAGCAGCTGCCGGAGCATTTCGGACAGTTCCGCCCCGTGGCCGCGCTCGCGGCCGGCGTGCTCGGCACGACGGGCGTGGAATCCGCCGATATGATCCGCGCGCTCGCGGCCCACCTACGCCCGGACGCCATCATCGCCGTAGACGCACTCGCCTGCGCGGAGCTCGACCGCCTCGGCCGCACCGTCCAGCTCACGGACACCGGCATCACGCCCGGCAGCGGCGTCGGCAATGACCGCGCCGGTCTCAGCCGCGACACGCTCGGCATTCCGGTCGCGGCCATCGGCCTGCCGACCGTCATTGACGCCGGCGGCTTTTCGGACGACCCCCGCGCAGAGCAGATGTTCGTCACACCGCGCGATATCGACACCGTAGTGCGTGATGCGGCCAAACTCATCGGCTACGGCATCAATCTCGCGCTGCACGACGGGCTGACCATCGGCGACGTGGATATGTTCCTGTCCTGAGGCAATGTTTCACGTGAAACACGCCCGCCGGATTTCGCATTGTTTCACGTGAAACATCACAAAAATTTGCCGCAGCGCCTCCAAGCGGTTGAAAACGCGGCCGCACGCTGTTATAATAGCTGCAAACACGATTCAGGAGGCAAACCATGGGCAAAATCATTGCCGTCGCCAACCAGAAAGGCGGAGTCGGCAAGACGACCACGTGCGTGAATCTGACCTGCGCGCTCAAAAAGCGCGGGCGGCGCGTGCTCCTCGTCGACTGCGACCCACAGGGCAACAGCACCTCCGGCATGGGCGTGGACAAAACCGCGACGCCCAACTGCTACGACATGCTGATGAACGGCGCAGCCGCAGCCGACTGCATCCGCAGCACGAAATACGGCGACGTGCTGCCAGCAAATATGAATCTCTCCGGCTGCTCTGTGGAGCTCGTGAGCTCCGAGCAGCGGGAATACATCATGAAAACTGCGCTCGCCGCGGTGCAGGACGATTACGACTTCATCCTCATCGACTGTCCGCCGTCGCTCGAGCTGCTGACGATCAACGCGCTCGTCGCGGCCGACAGCGTACTTATCCCGGTGCAGTGCGAATATTACGCGCTCGAGGGCATTGCCGACCTCATGCGCAGCATCAAAATGTGCAACAAGCGCCTGAATCCGGAACTGACGGTGCAGGGCATCGTCATGACCATGTACGACGGCCGCACGAAGCTGTCCGATCAGGTCGTGAACGAGGTGCGCAAATTCTTCGGCAAAAAGGTCTACAAGACCATGATCCCGCGCAACGTGCGCCTGTCCGAGGCGCCGAGCCACCGCAAACCCGCCATCGCCTACGACAAAGAGTCGAAGGGCGCGCGGGCGTACCTGCATCTGGCGGGTGAGCTCATCAAGCGCGAGGAAAAGGCGGCAAAAGCGGCGGAGGCCGCGGCCGCGGCGGCCGCAGCGGAGGTGGAACATGGGTAAAGACGGAAAGAAGGGTCTCGGCATGGGCCTCGGCGCGCTCTTCGGGGAGGAATATCCGGCCCCGCAGCCGGAACGCGAGGAGACAGCGCCCGACCTGCTGCCGATCGAGAAGATCGAGCCGCGCGCCGACCAGCCGCGCAAGCACTTTGACCCGGAGGCGCTGGAAATGCTCGCAGAATCCATCCGGACGTATGGGCTCATCCAGCCGATCACGGTCCGGCCGCTCGATGGCGGATTTTATCAGATCATCGCGGGCGAGCGCCGCTGGCGCGCCAGCCGCATGGCCGGGCTCAAGGAAGTGCCGGTGCGCATCCTGACAGCGGACGAGCAGCGCGCCATGGAGATGGCGCTGGTCGAAAACCTCCAGCGTGAGGATCTGAATCCCATTGAAGAGGCGAAGGGCTACCGCGCCCTGCAGGATGTCTACGGCATGACGCAGGACGATGTGGCGCAGAGCGTGGGCAAATCGCGCCCCGCCGTCGCAAACGCGACGCGGCTGCTGGCGCTGTCCGAGCCGGTGCTGAAGCTCGTCGAGGACGGCACGCTCTCCGCCGGGCACGCGCGCGCGCTCCTGCCGCTCAGCGACCAGGAAATGCAGCTTGCCGCGGCGAAAACCGTCATTGAAAAGGGCCTGTCCGTGCGCCGGGCGGAAGCGCTGGCCGCGCAATTACTGAAGGATACGCTGGAAAAACCGGCAAAAAAGGCCGCCGGTGTGGATTATCTCGGCGAATGCGCGCGGCATCTCGAGCAGGTGCTCGGCCGCAAGGTGCGCATGACGCAGGGCCGAAAGACCGGGCGCATCGAACTGGAATACTACGACGCGGACGACCGCGAGGCGCTGCTGCAGGCGCTCGAGGCCATCGGCCGCAGAAACTGATACACATAGAATGAGGAGACAGAGACACCATGATTGACATTCGACTGATCCGCGAAAACCCCGATCTCGTTCGGGAAAACATCCGCAAAAAATTTCAGGACGCCAAGCTCCCGCTCGTCGACGAAGTGATTGAGCTCGACAAGGCCAACCGCGCCGCCATCAACGAGGCGTCGAATCTGCGCGCTGAGCGCAACGCCCTGTCGAAAAAAATCGGCATGCTCATGGGGCAGGCGAAAAAAGATCCCTCCAAGCTTGAAGAGGCCGAGGCCGTCAAGGCGCAGGTCACCGCGCAGGCGGCGCGTCTGGCCGAGCTTGAAAAGCAGGAGGAGGAACTCGAGGCCAAGATCCACAAGATCATGCTCACCATCCCGCAGATCATCGACCCCAGCGTGCCGCTCGGCCCGGACGACAGCTGCAACGTGGAGGTGCAGCGCTTCGGCGAGGCCGTCGTGCCAGATTTCCCGATCCCGTACCACACGGAGATCATGGAGCGCTTCGACGGCATTGATCTCGACGCCGCACGCCGCGTCTCCGGCAACGGATTTTACTATCTCATGGGCGACATCGCCCGTCTGCACGAGGCCGTGCTGGCCTACGCGCGCGATTTCATGATCGGCAAGGGCTTTACCTACTGCATCCCGCCGTTCATGATCCACGGCAACGTGGTCGAGGGCGTCATGAGCCAGACGGACATGGACGCCATGATGTACAAGATCGAGGGCGAGGACCTCTATCTGATCGGCACGAGCGAGCACTCCATGATCGGCCGCTACATCGATCAGATCCTCACCGAGGATCAGCTGCCGCAGACGATGACGTCCTATTCGCCCTGCTTCCGCAAGGAAAAGGGCGCGCACGGCATCGAGGAGCGCGGCGTGTACCGCATCCACCAGTTTGAAAAGCAGGAGATGATCGTCGTCTGCCGCCCGGAGGAGAGCATGGACTGGTACGAGAAGCTCTGGCGCTACTCCGTCGAGCTCTTCCGCAGCCTGGATATCCCGGTGCGCCAGCTCGAGTGCTGCTCCGGCGACCTTGCCGACCTGAAGGTCAAGTCCTGTGACATCGAGGCCTGGAGCCCGCGCCAGCAGAAGTACTTTGAGGTCTGCTCCTGCTCGAACCTCGGCGATGCGCAGGCCCGCCGCCTGCACATCCGCATCAAGGGCAAGGACGGCAAGAATTATCTCGCCCACACGCTCAACAACACCTGCGTCGCCCCGCCGCGTATGCTCATCGCGTTCCTCGAGAACAACCTGCAGCCCGACGGCAGCGTCGTCATTCCCGAGGTGCTGCGCTCGTACATGGGCGGCACGGAAGTCCTCGTACCCAAGCACTGAAACGACAAAGAAAACAGGGGAGGCAGCATCATGAAAAAGCCCGGTTGGCTCGATGAATTCAAGGTATTCATCTCACGCGGCAACGTCATTGACCTGGCCGTCGGCGTTGTGGTCGGCGGCGCGTTCACGGCCATCGTCACCGCGCTCGTCAACGATATCATCAATCCGCTCATCTCGCTCATCATCGGCGGGCTGGACTTCTCCGGCCTGAACATCGGCGTGTTCCCGATCGGCGACCTGATCATGTCTATCATCAACTTCCTGTGTATTTCGCTCGTCGTGTTCTGGATGGTGAAGATCATCAACCGCTTCAACCGCAAGAAAGAAAAGGAGCCCGAACCGGAAGCCCCGGCCAAGCCGACCACAGACGAGCTGCTGGCGGACATTCTCGCCGAGCTCAAGCTGCAAAATGGCCGCGCCGAGGCCGCCAAGACACTGGACGCCGCAGAAGAGGAAGAATCTTCCGCTTCGGAGCGATAAAAATAACACTTGACAACCCAAGGCTCATATGTTATAGTATATGAGCCTTGAGGGTCAAGTTCATATCGCGGAGTGGAGCAGTTCGGTAGCTCGTCGGGCTCATAACCCGGAGGTCGCAGGTTCAAATCCTGTCTCCGCAACCAAATTCATTACCGTTGTTGATACCATATCAACAACGGTAATTTTTTATTTTCTGTGCGTTCTGTTAAGGGCTTGACATTCCCCGCTTTTCGCGGTACACTGCTCCTGTCAGTGTAACTGACAGGAGCAGAGGAGGCGAACGCACTTGCCGCACGAGGAGCAGAGAGAAAAGAATATCCGGCTGGTCACGGAGGTCGCGCTGGACTGTTTTCTGGCCAACGGGATCGAAAAGACCAAGGTCGCAGATATCGCGCTGCGCTCCGGGCTCACCGAGCGGTCGGCCTTTCGCTACTTTGAGACCAAGGCCGATCTGGTCCTGGCCGCGTCCCTGCTCTACTGGAAGCGCATCCTCGAGCGCATCGACCGGATGTCCCACACGGCATCCGACGGCAGCACGACCGGCCTGCAGGACGCGGAAAACGTCCTCGTCTGCTATTCCCAGCTCTACCGCCTCGACCCGAACGGCATGCGCTTCACGCTCGACGCGGAGTTGACGCTGCATGCCGCGGGCAGACTCCACGAGATCAAAAACCAGCCGCCCGAGCCGTTTGAGACCTCCAGCGGCCCGATGGCCAAGGCGATCCGCAAGGGACTTGCCGACGGCTCGATCAGCCCGGAGGTCGACGTGCGGGAGATCTACTACAACTCCTACGATGCGATCCTCGGCATCATGCAGCGCCTGTCTATCGGCGGCTCGCCGAGCGCGAGCGCGCTTGATTACGACAGCCGGATGCGCCACCTGAGCCAGATGTTCGTGCGCGCACTCAGCGGCAAATAACCACATACACAGCAGATCCCGAGCGATCGGGATTTGTGTATACCCGCTTATGTCAGCGATGCTGACATAAGCGGAGAAGGAAGATAGAAATCCAAAGAAAGAAGGGCCGCAATGAAGGAACTGAAGCATTTGATGTACTTTGAGCGCCTGCTGGACGACGCGCACAACGAACTTGTCCGCCAGGCCGAGGCAGAAGGAGATCTGGCGATCGGCTATACCTGCTTTCACGCGCCGGAGGTGCTGCTGAATCTGGGCAGCTGCTTCTCGGTGCGTCTGCGCGCGCCGCACACCACGTCCATGGAGCTAGCCACCTACTACATGGCCAACAACAGCTGCGAGTTTTCCCGCGCGATCCTCGAGCGCGCGCTTGAGGGCAACTACGGCTTCCTGCACGCCATGGCGGGCGTCGACGTGTGCGAGGCCAACAACCGCGCCATCGAGAACATGGAGATCATGCACGCGCAGGGTGCGGACAAGGACAAATTCTTCTACTGCAACCTCGACATCCCGTATTCCGACGATGAGGACTGCGTCGAGCACATCTGCGAGCAGGTCTCGCGCAAGATCCTCAAGCCCATGCGCGAAAACTACGGCGTCGACACCTCGGACGCCGCCATCCGCGCCGCGGTCAGCGAGCACAACGAGGTCTGCCGCATCCTCACCGAGATCGGCGAGACGCGCAAGCTGGACAACCCGCCCATCACGGGCTATGAATACGCCGTGCTGGTGCTCGTGAGCTACGTCTGCCCGAAGCGGCTGATCCTGCCGCTGTTGCGCGAGACGCTCGCCGAGGTAAAGACGCGCGAGGTTGATGCGCAGAAAAACTACCGTGTGCGCGTCGCCGTCGTCGGCTCCGAGATCGACGACCCGGATCTGATCCGGCTCATCGAGAGCTGCGGCGCGCTGGTGGTCGCCGACCGCTACTGCTACGGCAGCTTCCCCGGCCGTCAGGAGATCGTGCTCACCGACGGCGAGGATGCACTCACGCAGGTGTGCCGCTGGTACCTGCAGCACACCGAGTGCCCGCGCCAGAGCGCGCTGCACCGCGTCCAGTACCGCAACGACCACGTCGCCCAGCTTGTGCATGATTTCAAGGCCGACGGCGCGATCTACGAGCAGATGAAGTTCTGCACCTACTGGTCGTATGAGCGCGTGATTGCAAACCAGGTCATGCCGCGTGATTACGGCATTCACATCCTCTCCATCGACCGCCCCTACATCGCAGGGCAGAGCGGCCAGCTGCGCACGCGCGTGCAGGCCTTTGTGGAGAGTCTGGAAATGAAGCAGCTTCGCTCAGCGCAAAAGGAGGACAACTGACATGGCCTACAACCCCAAAACCGGCAAGGGCCTCGGCCGCTTCTATTCCGCCGAGCACCGCGCCTTCCGCGCCCGCGAATGGCGCGGCTTCCGAGACACCTTTTATGATTTCTTCCGCTGGCTGTATCTCTACGGCTTCATGGCCGCAAAGCTTGGCTGCCACCCGATCCTGATGGTCAAGGCCATGCTGCGCTACCGCTGGATGGTGTCCTATCTCACCGCAGCGCACATGGTCGACCGCCACACCATGGGGCTGCGCGGCAAGGAGCTGCGCTATGCACACAACCAGTTTTTCTCCGTGCTGCATAACTCCGTCCTCGGCGTGCGTGACATCATCCTACGCGACAAGAACCTGCGCCCCAACAGCAAGCACGCGGCGAAGCTGCGCGAGAACACCGTCATGTTCGATGAGATGACCCCGCACCTGATCATGATGGGGTTCCCCACCGTGAAGTGGATCGACATCGCCATGTTCGCCATCGGTCTGCCGTCGGAGGTCAACCAGAACGCCAGCATGTTCTACATTGACGCCATGGAGCACCTCGGTCTGCCGGCGGACGTTTGCCCCGAACCCGCCGCCGAGAGCGGCTGCGCCGTGGTGGACGACTATCCGCGCGTCGGCAAGTGCTACTTCACCGGCACGATGCCGTGCGACGGCGCGATCTCGCAGACAAACATCCTCACGCGGCACTTCAAGGAGCTTCCCTCGTTCCAGATCACGCCGCCGCAGCGTGTCAACGAACCGGAAGTACAGACCTATGCGGTCAAGAACCTGAAAAAGGGCATCGAATTTCTCGAGCAGCAGTTCGGCGTCAAATGGGACTGGGACGCCTTCTGGAAAAACGCCGAAATGTACAACGAGAGCTCGCGCTGTATGATCGAGAAGTGGGACGTCAACTGCACCGAGCACCCACAGGTCTGCGGTGCGGCGCTGGCACTGCAGCGCGAATATGAGTTCATGGCGGCAGCCTGCATGGACAAGTTCATGCTCAAGACGGACCGCCGCGTCACGAAGATGATGCTCAAGGGCTACGAGCAGGACAAGGCGGCCAACGCGCCCCAGCCGAAATACCGCTGCCTCGTCTGGGCATGCCCCGCGCACTATTACACCAACTTTACCTACTGGACGCAGCACTGCTGGGGTGTCACCTGCGTCAACGACATGGAGGCCATGCTCAGCTACCAGCCCATCACCATCGGCGACAAGGAGCAGGCGCTGGCCGATCTCGTGCGCTGCTATGAGAAGATGATGATGCGCTCGCACACCAACGGCGGCTATGTCAACCTGCTCGACGAGTGCTGGAAGATGTGCGAGAAGTTCCACACGAACATCGTCATCATGTACGACCACGTATCGTGCAAGAACGTCGGCGGTCTGCACGGCCTGTTTGAGGATCAGGCGCGCGAGCGCGGCATCCACCTCATCTGGATCCCGCACGACGTCATGGATCCGCGCACGGTCTCGCGCCGCGAGATGCGCGAGGCATTCAGCCAGTATATGGTCACGGTGCTCAACGAGAAGCCGCTTGACCCCACTCTGTTGGATTACGAAGACACACTCAGCTGGTAAGGAGGAACGAATATGGCCTGGTATTGGATCGTGCTCATCGTGCTCGCCGCACTCTTTGGTCTGCTGTTTCTGGCATACATGACCAACGCGGACATGAAGCTCATCGAAAAGATCTACAACGCGCTCATCGCATACCACGACGACAAGGACGTCGAGGAGCAGATCTGACGCGCGCATCGGGGGACACCCCCGAAGCGACAACAAGTCGGGGGCGGTCAATGACCGCCCCGACTTTTGCGTCTGCGCATTCTCCCGCAAAATCCGGATACAGAGCAGCATTCCGGTCGGCTTCCCTGTTGACATTGTGTTCACATCTTGTTACACTGTCTCTTGCGCCTCTTCACGCAAAACAAACAGAAAAAAGGAAGAAAAAAGAATGAAACTTGTCAAAGCGTACAACAGCGTCAGCCTTGTGCTGCGCATCGTGATCGGCATGGTCATCGGCGCGGCGCTCGCCCTGCTGATCCCCAACGCCGCCGTGACCGCGCCCGGCATCGGCATCCTTGGCACCCTGTTTGTCGGTGCCCTGAAGGCCATCGCCCCGCTGCTGGTCTTTGTCCTCATCATCAGCGCCCTTGCCCAGTCCAAGGAGAAGCTGGGCAAGCAGTTCGGCACCGTCATCGTGCTCTACCTTGTCTCCACGTTCCTGGCGGCTGTCATCGCCGTGATCGCAAGCTACCTGTTCCCCGTGACCATCACGCTGACTGAGGCCGTCTCCGACAGCGCGCCCGAGAGCTTCGCCGCCATCTTCACCGGCCTGCTCAACAACATTGTCTCCAACCCCATCGGCTCGATCGTCTCGGCCAACTATCTCGGCGTTCTGTTCTGGGCTATCGTGCTCGGCTTCGCGTTCAAGGGCGCGTCCGACACGACCAAGAAGTTCCTCGCCGACGCCTCCGAGGCCGTCACCAAGGCGGTGCGCTTCGTCATCAATCTCGCCCCGTTCGGCATTCTGGGTCTCGTGTTCTCCGCCGTTTCCACCAGCGGCCTTGCCATCTTTACCGAGTACGGCAAGCTCCTGCTCATCCTCGTCGGCTGCATGCTCTTTGCCGCCCTCGTCGTCAACCCCATCATGACGTTCATCGTCATCCGCAAGAACCCCTATCCGCTGGTGTTCAAGTGCCTGAAGGAAAGCGGCGTGACCGCGTTCTTCACCCGCTCGTCCGCCGCGAACATCCCCGTGAATATGTCCCTGTGCGAGAGCCTCGGCCTGGACAAGGAGTTCTACTCCGTGTCCATCCCCCTCGGCGCGACCATCAACATGGCGGGCGCGGCCGTCACCATCACCGTCATGACGCTCGCCGCGGTGCACACGCTCGGCATCACCGTCCAGCTCCCCGTTGCGATCATCCTGTCCGTCATGGCAGCGCTCGGCGCGTGCGGCGCGTCCGGCGTTGCGGGCGGCTCGCTGCTGCTCATCCCCATGGCCTGCTCCCTGTTCGGCATCTCCAATGACATCGCCATGCAGGTCGTCGGCGTCGGCTTCATCATCGGTGTCATTCAGGACTCCGTCGAGACCGCCATCAACTCCTCGTCCGATGCGCTGTTCACCGCCGTCGCGGAGTTCAAGCAGTGGCGCAAGGCCGGCAAGGAGATCAAGTTCTAAAGCAGATCGCTAAAATCACTGCAGAGCCTCACGGGCAAAACCCGCGAGGCTCTGCTTTTCCTGTCGCCCTTCGTCAAATCCACAAGAAACCCTGCCGGATTTTTGAAGGAATCCGGCATTTTTCTTGACTTCCCCGCTGCAATACTTTAAAATGAAGCCGCTGTGCACGGGCAAAGCGCAGCGAAAACGAGAATCAGACCCGACATCTGCGCGGCGCGCGCCGCACAGATGTTTTTCACGTCTGGATGGGAGCGCGTATGAAAACGAAAAACACGAAAAGCTTTGCCAGCCGCTGGGGCTTTATCCTCGCGTCCGTCGGCTCGGCCGTCGGCATGGCCAACGTCTGGGGCTTTCCGAACAAGATGGGCAGCAACGGCGGCGGGGCCTTCCTGCTGATCTACCTGCTGTTTGTGGTCATCTTCAGCACCGTCGGCCTGCCGACAGAGTTCGCCATGGGCCGCCGCGCCGGCACCGGCACGCTCGGCGCCTATGAAAACGCATGGGCCACGCGCGGCAAGACCGCCGGAAAGGTCGGCGGCCTGCTCGGCTGGCTGCCGCTGGCCGGGTCGCTGTGCATCGCCATCGGCTACGCCGTCATCGTGACGTACATTCTCAAGGCGCTGGTCGACTCCCTGCTCGGCACGCTCATGACGGGCGACGCCGCCGTGTGGTTCGCGTCGTTTTCCACGCAGCCGTACTCCGTCATCCCCTACCACGTCATCGTCGTGGCCGGCACACTGCTGACGCTCTTTCTCGGCGCACACAGCATCGAAAAGACCAACAAGGTCATGATGCCGCTGTTTTTCCTCATCTTTCTGGTGCTGGCCGTGCGCGTGGCGCTGCTGCCCGGCTCGGCCGAGGGCTACAAGTTCATGTTCACCCCGCGCTGGGAGGCCCTCAAAGACCCGATGATCTGGATCTGGGCCATGGGGCAGGCGTTTTTCTCCCTGTCCGTCACCGGCAGCGGCATGATCGTCTACGGCGCGTATCTGTCCAAGGACGAGGACGTCGTGGGCGTGGCGCAGCACACGGCCATTTTTGACACCATCGCCGCCGTCGTCGCCGCGCTCGTCATCATCCCCGCCTGCTTTTCCTACGGGCTGGACGTCGGCGCGGGCCCGAGCCTGCTGTTCGTGACGCTGCCGACCATCCTGCAGGACATCCCGCTCGGCCGGCTCTTCGCCGTCATTTTGTACGTCGCCATGATCTTTGCCGGCGTCAGCTCGCTGCAGAACATGTTCGAGGCCGTCGCCGAATCGCTCCTGCACAAGTTCCCGAAGCTCAGCCGCGCGGCCGTGCTCGGCATCCTGTGCGTGCTGTGCCTCGGATTCGGCCTGCTCATGGAGCCCATCTCCAAATGGGGCCCGTGGATGGACCTCGTGTCGATCTACATCATCCCCATCGGCGCGACGCTCGGCGCCGTGTCGTGGTTCTACATCATGAAGAAGGACGACCTGCTCGCCGCCGTCAACACCGGCAGCCGCCGCCACCACGGCGCGTTCTGGTACGGCGTCGGCCGCTATGTCTACGTGCCGCTGGCCGTGATCCTGTGCTGCGTGGCGCTGTTCATGAACGTGACGTTCTGAGCATACCATTTCGATCAAAGCCCCCGGGAAGGGAACGCGATGCGTTCCCTCCCGGGGCTTTTTGCTGCCCGGAAGCCGCATATGCTCCCGGCCGCCAGCCGGACCGGAGGGCAAATTCTCAACACGTATATTGGAAGCCACTCCAAAATATTGTATATTCTGCACAACGATCCTTGACATTTCCACAGCAAAGTGATGAAAAATCATCACCGGATTGACGTATGGCACATATTGGGGTTAAAATTATAACATAGCAATCGGCATGGAACGGACGAAAACAGAATAACGTGTAACCAGAATGGGGGAATGCAGCAATGAGAGACCTGAAGCACCTGACCTACTTCGAGGACCTCCTGCAGGAGGCCAACAACGCACTTGTTGTCCAAGCCCAGGCGGAAGGCAAAAAATGCGTCGCCTTTGTCTGCGAGAACACACCCGAGCCCTTGATGAATCTGGACAACACCTTCGGCGTGCGCCTGCACGCCCCGAACACCGGGTCGATGGACATTGCGACCTATTACATGACGAGCCTCCTGTGCGAGACCAGCCGCTCCCTGCTCGAGCGCGCGGTCGAGGGCGGCTTCAACTTTGCCGACTGCGTCATCGCGCCCGACGGCTGTACGATGATCAACCGCTGCGTGGAAAACATGGAGCTGCTCAAGACCATGGGCGCCGGCAAGGACCATTTCTTCTACGAGTACATGGAGATCCCGCTCAAGGCCGACGACAACGGCGTGGACCTGCTCGTGCTCCAGTGCAAAAACCACATCCTCAAGCCCATGCACGACGCCTTCGGCACGGACGTGTCCGACGCCGCCATCCGCAGGGCGGTGGCCGAGCACAACCGCGTGTGCGCGCTCATCCGCGCGCTCGGCGACTTCCGCAAGGAGGTCCGGCCGCGCATCACGGGTTACGAATTCCACGTGCTGACGCTCGCGACCTATGTCGCGCCGAAGTACCTGCTGATCGACAAACTGGAAGAGACGCTCGAGGAAGTACGCAGCCGCGAGCCGGAGGAGCGGGCATACCGCGCGCGCATCGCGCTCGTCGGCTCCGAAGTGGACGACAGCGAATTCATCCGGCTCATCGAGGACACCGGCGCCTATGTCTGCGCCGACCGGTTCTGCTTCGGCTCGCTTCCGGGACGCGACCCGATCGTGCTCACGGACGAGGAGGACGCGCTCACGCAGATCTGCCGCCAGTATGTTTACCGCGGCCAGTGCCCGCGCACGATGAACATGGAAAAGGTCTACGGCCGCAAGCAGTACGTGGCCGACATCGCCAGAGCGTACAACGCCGACGGCATCCTCTATCAGCAGATCAAGTTCTGCGACCCGTGGGCATATGAGCGTACGCTCGGTTCGGTGATGCTGCGCGAAGACTTCGGTTTCCCTGTGCTGTCCGTTGACCGGCCGTACAACATCCGCTCCTCGATCGGCCAGATGCGCACGCGCGTCCAGGCATTCGTCGAGAGCATAGAGATCAAGAAAATACAGGGAGGTGTCCGATGATGGTGACCAATGAAGGCAAGCGGCGCATCGGCGACCAGCAGCTCGGCGTACTCTTCGACGGCGGAAAGGTCCGCTGCCGGCGCGAGTGGCGCGGCGTCAAGGATACCCTCTATGACTACGGCCGCTGGCTGTACATTCTGTCCCTCCTCGCAAAGTTCATCGTCAAGCCGCGCAACATCAAGGCCATGTTCCGCTACCGCTGGATGGCCAACTACCTCGCCGTGCCGCACATGGTCGACAAGTTCACGATGGGCCTGCGCGACGAGGCGCTGCGCATCGTCCATACGTCCATGGACTTCGTGGTCTACGACGTGGCCAGCACCATGGACGACATCTTCCGCGGCGACCGCCGCACCGGCAACGACGTGGAATTTTCCAAAAAATGCGTGCTCACGGACGAAAACGAGATGACCGCGTTCATGATGGGCTTCCCGAACGTGAAGGCCATCCTGCGCGAAGTGCCGACGATGTTCGTGGCAAACCTCCTGACGCAAAACTCCTCCACGCACTACCTCGACGTGGCGCAGCAGTTCGGCATCGCAGGCGACGTCTGCCCCATGCCGGAGGCCGAGGCCGGCTGCTCCATCGACGATGACTTCGCCGTGCTCGGCGTCTGCGCCGTGCAGTGCAACACCACCTGCGACGGCTCGCTCATGGGCAACGGCATCATCGCCAAGCGCCTCGAGCGCGAATACGGCATCCCGACGTTCCAGCTTGTCGCGCCCATGCGCCATCAGGAGGACGATGTGCAGGATTACGCCGCGCAGGATATCCGCAACGTCATCGCCTTCGTCGAGGAGCACACGGGCCAGCACTGGGACTGGTCGCACTACTTCGAGTGCGCCAAGCGCGTCAACGATGCCACGCGCAACCGTCTGGCGTGGCTCGAGATGAACAGCACGCCCTACCCGCAGTTTGTCGGCGCGCCGTTCTCGCTGTATAACGACACGAACTACATGGGCAACTGCGGCCGCTCGGCCAAGTTCCCGCCCATCGACCGCAAGATCATGCGCTACGCCGAGCGCGGCAACAAGGCGCACCGCATGATGGCGCCGGAATACCGCCACCGCGCCATCGTCTGGGGTGTGCAGCCGCAGTACTGCATCGACATGCTCAACTGGATGGTGCACTGCTGGGGCATCGTGCCGCTGACGGATATGCTCTCGCTGGTCAACACGCGCATGATCGCCGACACCGACACGCCCGAAAACCGCGAGCAGGCGTTCTACGACATGGCGTGGCTGAATGAAAACATGATCATGCGCAACCGCACGCACGGCGGCTACAGGGTGCTCGTCGACGAGCTGTGGGAATTTTGCGAGACGATGCACGCCGACATGGTCATCATGTGGGAACATATGTCCTGCAAGGCACTCACCGGCATGCACGGCCAGTTCGAGGAGCAGGCCCGCGCGCGCGGCATCCACCTCGTCTGGGTCTGCCACGACCTGTGCGACCCGCGCGTCTACACGCGCCAGGCCATCCGCGACCAGCTCAACGCCTATATGCGCACCGTCATGCGTGAAGAGCCGCTCGACCCGTCGATCGAGGTTCTGCCGGACGAAAATGCATGGTGAGAAAGGAAGGGGAACGATGCAAATACCGAAATTCGCGTGGCGGCTGCTCGGCGTGAGCGCGGGTGCATTCGCCGTGACGTTCACGATCTACTTTTTCAATCTCGACATGAAGCTGCTGTCGGCCTTCGAGCCGATTTTGCTGCGGCACTATGACCGCATCCCGCGCAACCAGCACCTGTGAGCGCAAAAACAGCTGCGAAGCCAAGGCTTCGCAGCTGTTTGCTTTTTGCCGTGTTCGTTACCGCACCTCGCGCACCATGTCGCGCGTGATGTCGCCGAGACTGCGCGCGCCGCACATATACATCGCGTCCGTCAGCTCTGCGCGCAGCTTCTCCACGTAGGTGACGATGCCCTCCATGCCGCCGCCGTAGTAGCTGATGAGAAACGGCCGGCAGATCATCACCGCGTCCGCGCCGAGCGCGAGCGCGCGGAAAATGTCCGTGCCCGAGCGGATGCCGCCGTCGACGAGGATCTTCACGCGATCCCCCACCGCGTCCGCGATCTCGGGCAGGACGTCCGCCGTCGCGGCACTGCCGGGCAGCACGCGCCCACCGTGGTTCGAGACGACGATGGCCGCCGCGCCGGCCTCCACAGCCTTCTCCGCGCCGCGCACCGTCATGATACCCTTGAGGATCATGGGCATCTGCGCATAGCCGCACAGTTCGCGCAGCTCCGCGACCGTCTTGCTGCCGGCGTCGGGGCTGGCCGCCTTCAGGTGCGGCAGACCGGCCGAGTCGATGACCACGCTCACGGCAAAGGGCCGCGCCGCGTTGGCAAGGTCGAGGTTTGCCCGGATGGTGTCCATCGACAGCGGATTGATGACCGGCAGGCCGATGCCGCCGTACTGCTGCGAGAGCGTGCACCCGTGCGGGAACACGCGCGCGTCCAGCCCGTCGCCAAAGCTCGCGGCGATGCCGGTCTGCGCCGCCGCAGCGATGCAGCAGGCGTTGTAGTCGCGGATGTCGTCCTCAGGATTGAACTGCGCGCGCAGCGAGCCGATGGGCGCCGCGATCACGGGCAGGGAAAATGTCCGGCCGAGCAGCTCCAGCGACGTGTCCACCGGCGTGTTCGGAGCGATGGTGTCCATGTTCAGGCACCAGCGCCGCCACGCGTGCCAGTTGTCGTTCGCGCCGTTGCCGGGCGCTTTTGAGCCGGGGCCGGGCATCGTGTTGCCGCAGCCGAGGCCGTTGCACTCCGGGCAGACCTTGCAGCGCGGGGCCATGCGCGCCCGCGCCCGCTGTAAAACTTCGTTGTAGTCCATGTGGGTTCCTCCGTTCCCGTTTTTGCTTCTCTCCCGCCCATCTTAACAGGAAACGCGCCTGCGCGCCAGAAAAAGTTTCCCTCGGGGCTTGACAAGGCGGAAAAATCCTGTATGATAGAAATCAAGAATCATTCTTATTTTCTATCAGGAGGTCATCCCATGAACGCAACGGTTGCCCAGCTCATCAACGAGCAGATCAATAAGGAGTTTTACTCGGCCTATCTCTATCTGGACTTTGCCAACTACTATGCGGCCGCCGGTCTCGACGGCTTTGAAAACTGGTACCGCGTGCAGGCGCAGGAGGAGCGCGACCACGCGCTGCTGTTTTTCCAGTACCTGCTCAACAACGGCGTTGCCGTCAGCTTCGGTGCCGTCGACGCGCCGGACTGGACGCGCGGCGACCACATGACCCCGCTGAAAAAAGCGCTCGAGCACGAGCAGTACGTCACCTCGCTCATCAACGGCATCTACGCCGCCGCGTATGACGACCGCGACTTCCGCACCATGCAGCTGCTCGACTGGTTTGTCAAAGAGCAGGGCGAGGAGGAGAAGAACGCCGCCGATCTCATCACGAAAATGGAGCTTTTCGGCACGGACGCCAAGGGCCTGTACATGCTCAACAGCGAGCTCAAGGCTCGCGTCTACGCGGCCCCGTCGCTCGTGCTGTAAGCGCATTGCGCAGCAAAAAGCCGCCTCGGTCCAAATTGGACCGAGGCGGCTTTCGTTTCTCTTTCAGAGCGCGGCAAAGATGCGCGCGCCCTGCTTTTTCACCCAGCGGAGCAGCAGTGCGCTGCCCGCCGCCGTCACGACGGCGAAGATGGCCAGATACACCGCTGCACTCAGCGCATTGCCGCACAGGAAGTACAGCCCGCCAAGCGCGAGGGCATAAAACCAGTTGGCAAAGAGCGAGAGCATCACGCAGCCGCTCTGCTTGATGGGCGTGGTCTCGTTGGTCCACGTCAGGTTCGGCATCTTGAGCCCGAGCGCGAGCGCGGCCAGCGCGCTCAGCAGGGTATACAGCAGCGTCACGATCACCAGCAGCGCCTTCTCCAGCGCGCTGCCCGGCAGCGCAATGACCATGCACAGGGCGCAAAACAGCACCGGCACGCCGGTCAGCACGAGCTGCACGTCCAGCTTCGCGCGCAGCGCCTGCCACGGTACGACCGGCAGCGACTGCACGAGCCACAGATTCCTGCCCTCGAGCGACACGGCGGGCGCGGCCATGTCATTCATCGACGCGAGCAGGCACACCGCCGCGCACATCAGCACCGGCACAACGCCCACATTGCCGCTGAACACGTCGGCCAGCATCCGGCCGAGCGCGCCGCCCTTGATGAGCAGCACGATGCCCGCCACCGGCAGCATCAGAATGCCGAGCCCGCAGTTGAGCATATAGTTCGGGCTGGCGGTGAAGCGGCGCAGCTCCTTGCCGAACAGCGCCCGCTGCACGCTCTGCGCGCGCACGGCCCTGTGCTCGAAGCGCACCTTCTTCACGCTGCCGGTCGCCGTGGCGATCTTCAGGAAGCTGCGCGCGATGCCCCACAGCGTCAGCGCGAGGAGCGCCGCCTGCGTGACCGTCACGATCCCCATCGCCAGCCAGTCGCCCGCGCCGACGCTGCCGAACAGGTACAGCAGATACGCCGAGCCCCGGATTTTCATGCCGTACACGGCGGCGTTTTCCACCAGCAGCGTGATGAGCGCCTGCGCCTTGTAGTACACGAAGTAATACGCCGCCAGAAACAGCAGCGACAAAAGGACGGTGATGAAGCTCTTGTTTTTCAGCTTCAGGCTGATGCGCGCGACCACCCAGCCGAGCAGGCACGAGAGCACCATCACGATCACGGACACGATCAGCACCATCAGCACACCGCCGACGATCGTCCCCGCCGTGACCGGCGCCGTGAGCCAGTACACGATCACGCCCGGCACGATGACGACCGCGGCGTACATCAGCCCCAGCAGGTACACGCCCAGCAGGCGCGAGGCCATCACGCAGCGCACCGGGATCGGCAGCGACAGCAGCAGGTCGTTGTCCTTGGACAGGTACAGACTCGAATACGTGCTGAACACGCTGCCGAACGTGCCGAGAAACACCGCGATCAGCCCCATGAGCAGGTAATACAGCCAGCCCATGCCGCCCTCGACCAGGGGGCCGCACAGGCCCACGGCCATCAGCGCAAACATCCCGCCGAGGAGGCCCACCATCAGCAGCGCGTAGAGCGCGATGTAGGCGATCGTCGCGCCCCTGGAGCGCATTTTGTTCTTTTTCGGGTCGTAGAAATAGTTGCGGAAGATCTCCGCCATCTGTTTTTTCAGAAGCGTCTTCAGCATGATGCATCCTCCAGCTCCAGGAACACGTCCTCGAGACTGTCGTCGCCCTTGACCTCCTCCATCGTGCCGGAGCGGATGAGCCGCCCGCCCTTGATGATGGCCACCTTGTCGCAGAGCTTTTCGGCGACCTCGAGCACGTGCGTCGAGAAGAAGATCGCGCCGCCGACGTCGCACAGCTCGCGCATCATGCCCTTGAGCAGGTGCGCCGCCTTCGGGTCGAGGCCGACGAACGGTTCGTCCATGATGATGAGCTTCGGGTCGTGGATCCACGCCGCGATGATGGCGAGTTTCTGCTTCATGCCGTGCGAGTACGCGCTGATCGGCTGCGCTAGATCACCCGTGAGCTCGAATGCGTCGGCATACGGCTCGATGCGCGCCCAGCGCTCCGCGGCCGGGATGCCGAAAACGTCGGCAATAAAGTTCAGGTACTGGATGCCGCTCATGAAATCGTACAGATCCGGATTGTCCGGGATGTAGGCGAGCAGCCGCTTGCAGGCCAGCGGCTCGGTTTGGATGGAGTGCCCGCCGATCGTGATCTCGCCCGCGTCAAACTGCAGGATGCCGACGGCCGCCTTGAGTGTCGTCGTCTTGCCGGCGCCGTTGTGGCCGATGAAGCCGTAGATCTCGCCCGGCGCGATGTGCAGGCTCAAGTCGTCGACGGCCCTTTTCTCGCCGTAGGTCTTGGTAAAATGCTGAATGTTGAGCATGATGTCTCCTCCTGATGATCGCGCCGGTGCGCACCGGAGCTGCTTTCCCATTTTTGGGTGCATTATACCCCCCGGCGGCGTGCGGCGGCAACCGATTTCTCACTTTTTAAGAAACGTGTAAGATTTGCTTTGCGCCCCGTGCGCTGCCCGCGCGCGAATGTTTTTACCCCGCGGACGATCTCTCAAAAAAGTTTTTTTGGCGCGGACATTTTGCATTGCGGCGCTTGTATTTCCGGCCTTCCCGCGGTATAGTAGGGACAGAAAGACCCAAACAGATATTTTTACGGGGGTGTTTGCTGTGGAGATCCCACTGCAGGAATTTGAACGCGCGGCACAGCGGCTCAAGGGCGTGCTGCACCACACGGAGCTGGACCTGTCGGCCACGTTCTCAGCCATGACGGGCGGCAACATTTATCTTAAGTACGAAAACAGCCAGAAGACCGGCTCGTTCAAGATCCGCGGCGCGAGCAACAAGATCGCGGCGCTCGTCGAGCGCGGCGAGACCGGTGCCGTCGTGGCCTCATCGGCCGGCAACCATGCGCAGGGCGTGGCCTACGCCGCGCACCGCTTCGGCATCCCGGCCACGATTGTCATGCCCAAGACCGCGCCCATCGCCAAGGCGAAGGCCACGGAGGGCTACGGTGCCACCGTTGTGCTCGCGGGCGACTGCTATGACGACGCCTATGCCAAAGCCTGCGAGATCTGCGAGCAGGAGCACGCCACGTTCCTGCACCCCTACAATGACCCCGAGGTCATTGCCGGTCAGGGCACGCTCGGCCTCGAGATCCTCGGCGATCTGCCCACGGCGGACATCATCATCGTGCCGGCCGGCGGCGGCGGCCTGCTTGCCGGCGTGGCCGCGTGCATCAAGCAGATCAACCCCCGCGTGCAGGTCATCGGCGTGCAGGCCGAGGGCGCGAACGCGATCGCGCAGTCGTTCCATTCGCACAGCTATGTCCAGACCGACTCCGTGGCCACCATCGCCGACGGCATCGCCGTCAAGGCGCCGGGCGACATCACCGTCCCGCTCATCCAGAAATACGCCGACGACGTCGTCACCGTCAACGATCTCGAGATCTCCGAGGCGGTGCTCCTGCTCATGGAGCGCTGCAAGCAGATCGTCGAGCCCTCCGGCGCCGCGCCCGTGGCCGCCGTGCTCAAGGGCAAGGTCGATGTGAAGGGCAAAAACGTCGTGTGCCTGCTCTCCGGCGGCAACATCGACGTGAGCTTCATCCAGTGCATCATCGAGCAGGGCCTCGTGTCCCGCCACCGCCGGCTGCGCTTCACGGTCACGCTGCTCGACCGGCCGGGCAGTCTCGGCAAGCTGCTCAACGACATTGCCGCGCTCGGCGCGAACATCCTCTCCGTGGAGCATGACCGGCTCACCGCCGGGCTCAACCCCAACGAGATCGACGTGCACGTCTCGTGCGAAGTCGGCGGCAAAGAGCACGGCGACCGCGTGCTCGACCAGCTCATTCAAAACGGTTATCACGTAAAAATCGACTAACAGGAGGTCATCATCATGAAAACAGTTGCTACCAATCACGCCCCCGCCGCGCTCGGCCCCTACGCTCAGGCGCAGATCTCCGGCGGCTTTGTGTTCACGTCCGGCCAGATCGGCATCGACCCCGCTACCGGCGTCATCGCCGACGGCATCGAAGCGCAGGCCCATCAGGTCTTTCGCAACCTGACCGCCGTGCTGCAGGCGGCTGGCAGCGACATGTCCAAGGCCGTCAAGACGACGGTGTTCATCAAGAACATGGACGATTTCGCCACCGTCAACGCCATTTATGCCGAGTATTTCTCCGAGCCGTTCCCGGCCAGAAGCTGCGTTGAGGTCGCGCGCCTGCCCAAGGACGTGCTCGTCGAGTGCGAGGTCATCGCCGAGGCGTAAGCGCCCGCATAGTCCATTCACCGGTTCTGGGTAGATTTTCCGCTACCTGTTGTCCGGTTTGTGCACATTGACCACAAAATGTGGGAAATTACACATTTCTCTGTATTCCTCTTTGACAATCCCACGGCTTTGTGCTAGAATGAGAGCACTGTTGATAAGAGCAATCTTGTTTTCCGGCCGCAGTCGAGCGGCCGGGAGCACCAGTATTTTAAGGGAGGAATAGGTATGTGCATTCAGGCAATTAAGAGCGTTGGCGTCAAGGAGTACGCTTCCGAGCTCTGGACCTCGATCAAGGAGATCGACGGTGGCAAGATCCTGTCGAGCGTCAGCGGGCTGCTTGAGGTGAACACCAAGGCCATCAAGAAAAAGCTCGAGTCGCTCTGTGACGAGAACACCGCTTTCGCCATCCGCGATAAGCTTGACCTGGTCAAGGACTTCTGCCAGTGGCCGGTGAACTACATTCAGGGCCTGATCGGCTAATATCAGCCTTTCTGCTTTGCATGCAAACAGGAGACCGCCCCGATCCGTTTCGGATCGTTGGCGGTCTCCTGTTTTCTGTTTTCTGCCGCGCTCACTCCGGCGCGCGCTCGTCGCCGAAGAAGAACACCGCCACCGTGCCGGGGCCGGCGGGCCGTTTTTTGCTCTTTTCGGCGCTTACCAGCGCACCGTGCGCGGTGCGGCGGCGAAGGAGCTGAACGTCGCGGTCGCGTCCGTCAGCGCGAGCACCTGCGTGTTGCCGTCGTCGGCGGCGTACATGCTCTGCAGCTCGGGATAATGGTCGAGCATATTCTGCCGCGCCGCCACGCGGTCGTCCTCCACGGCCGTCGCGCTCACGCGCAGCCAGGTCTCGCCGTCAAACGCGCACAGCTCCACCTTGGGATTGGCCGCCATCTCCTTCGAGACGGCCTTGACCTTACCGGTCTGGATATAGAGCTTGCCCTCGAACAGATTCACCGTGCCGAACGGGCGCACGCGCGGCTGGTCGCCATCGACGGTGGCGAGATAATACGTGCCGCACTTTTTCAGAAATTCATAGACTTCCTGCATGATCGTTTCTCCTTTCTCCGGCTGTGCCGGAATGCGTACCAGATATTTTTCGAGCAGGCGCACGGGGTGATACGATTCCTTCGAGCGCCGTATCCCCTCGTCGCCCACGTCTTCCTCGCGGTTGATGTAGCGCACGTCGGGCGTGACGAAGCACTTGGCATATTCGTTGACCAGCACCTGATAGATGCCCTCGTAGGCAATGTCCGCCTTTTCAATGTGGATGATGAGCGTGTCGCCCACGATCTCCCCGGCGGAAAAACCGGCCACGCGCCCATTCACGCGCAGCAGTCCCGCGAGCGGGGCGTAGGCGGCAAAATCGCGCAGGAACTCCCGCACGCAGCCCTCTTCCGCCTGCGCACTGTCGCTGTCCTTATGGTAGCGGCGGGTGAAGTCGTCAAAAAACGCGCACACCTCCGGCAGGTTCTCCTCCGTGACGCGCTCGAACGCCCAGTCCGGGTACAGGCGCTGAAAGTGGTGGATGTGGTTGCGCTGGCCGTTGAAGCGCCGGCCGCGGAACGTCACCATGTCCTGCGCGTCGTAGAGATAGTCGAACCAGTCGCGCACCGGCGTGACCTCCACGTCGCCGAAGCGCGCACGCAGATTTTCCACATCGGCCGCCGTGGCGGGGAAAAACTGCACCGGCTGCCCCACCGCGCGGCAATATTTCACGAGAAAATCGTAAGCGTTTCCCACATTCTCGCCGATCGGTGTGGAAAATACCGTGCCGAGGCCGGGAAACTGCTCGCGCAGCAGCAGCGTGCCGTCCACCTCGAGCGCTGCGTCCTGAAAGTACGGCTGCCAGAGCACGGCCGCGCCGGCCGAGGCATTGCACAGGCGCGTATCCTGTTGGGCAAAATAACGTGTGAGCAGCGGGATGTCCCGCACGCTCAGCGGATGAAAGGGATCTGTCATGCTTTGGGTTCACCCTCCTGTGCGGCGGTCTCCGCGGCCTGCTCGGCGAGCTTTGCCTTGAGCTCCTCGAAGCAGTGCTTGATGATGGCGTATTCCTGCTCGTTTTCGAGCGCGAGCAGGGCAAGCTGGCCATCGTCGCGCGTGTCGTAACGGTTGGCGAACAGCCGCTGCTGCGCGCCTTCGCCGGTCGTGAACACAACGTACGAGCGGCCGTTGTCCTCACAGTCATAGGTGAACAGCACGTCGCACTGCACCTGTTTTCCGTCCGGGCCGAGGACCGCGAACGTTCCGTTTTCAAACATGGTCTTGTACTCCTTTTCGGGATTTGCCCCCATCATAGCATATCGCGCGCCATTTTGCCACTGCGTTTTCCGGCGCCCATCTGGTCGCCGATCCGCAGACCAGATGGGCAGCAAAAAGGTGATGATGCACCACACCGTCTGCTTTTCCCGAAGATTTTCACGAAAATTTCGAAAAAAATCACAATTTTTATGCAACGAAATGTTGATTATTGTTCGTTTTGGTGGTATCATGTATGTCAAGATAACAAAAAACAGGTAGGAGGAATCGGCGAATGGAAGAAAAAGTTGTAGACCGCAGAGTGCGAAAGACGAAACGGCAGCTTCGGCTTGCTCTGATGAAGCTCATGGCGGAAAAAAGCGTCAAGGACATTTCCGTGCGCGAACTGGCCGCGATTGCAGACATCAACCGCGGCACCTTCTATATTCACTATAAGGATGTGTACGACCTGCTGTCCAGCCTCGAGGACGAGCTGGCGGACGGGCTGACGGTCGTCTGCCGCCGGCACAATGCGAAAGACTCCGAGGGCAAGACCTACCCGTACCTGATGGAGCTGTACCAGTTCATCCAGCAAAATTCGGATCTGTGTCACGTGCTGCTCGGCAAAAACGGCGACATTGCCTTTACCGACCGCATCTGCCACATCCTGCGCGACGAATTCCTGTATGACTTCCTCGCGTATTACTATCCGAACGACCCCGAGATGCTCGACTACTTCTGCTCGTTCATCGTGTCGGGCAATATGTCGCTCGCGCTCACGTGGATCGACAACGGCATGAAGCAGACGCCCGAAGAGATGGCCGTGCTTGCCGGCGAGATCATCATGCACGGCGTGAAAGTGCTCGAAACGAAAGCATAAAGCCTGCAGGGCATAAAAAATTCCGGAAACATGATGTTTCCGGAATTTTTTATCGTTTCGGGCATATCACCTCAGGCGGCGTGTGCCGCCCCGCAGCCCGCAGAAAAAGCGATCAGAGCCTGGCGCGCATGGCGGCAAAGGCCGCGTCCACGGCGCGGTAAATGTCCTGCGCCGGCTCGCCGACGAAAAACGCGCCGTTTTCATACAGCACGCGCCCGGCGACCATCGTCAGGCGCACATTCTCCTTCGAGCCGCTGTAGACGAGGTTGCGCGCCGCGTTGTGCACTGGCTGCATGTTCGGCCGCTGCAGGTCGATGACGATCAGGTCCGCCTGCTTGCCGGGGGCGAGCACGTCGCAGTCGGTCAGGCCCATGGCCTGCGCGCCGCCGACCGTCGCCATATACAGCACGTCGTCCGCCGGGAGGGCGGCCGCGTCGCCGCAGCGCAGCTTTTGCAGCACGGCGGCCAGATACATCTCGCGGAAGAAATCGAGCGCGTTGTTGCTCGACGGGCCGTCGGTGCCGATGGCCATATGGATGCCCAGCTCCCGCATCTGCTTGAGCGGGGCGATGCCGCTGGCGAGCTTGGCGTTCGAGCCGGGGTTCGTGACGGCCCAGAGCCCGCGATTGCGGAAGATCTCCAGATCGTGCTCCGTCATGTGCACGCAGTGGAAGCCGCCGCCGCCGTAATCAAAGTGGCCGAGGGAATCAAACAGCTCCGTCGGCGTCTTGCCCCAGCGGCCGCGGCACTCGGCCACCTCGCGCGCGGTCTCGGCATTGTGCGCGAACACCGGCGCGTGCAGCGCGCGGGCCAGCTCGCCGGCCTCGGTCATCTCGGTGAGGTTCGAGGTATACTCCGAGTGCAGGCCGAGCTGATAGGAGATCAGCGGGTGCAGGGCGTTGAATTTGCGGTACTCGCTCTCGAGCTGCTGCGCGCTGCCGCCGCCCCCGCACAGCACCGTGCGGAAGCCGCAGTCGATGCTCGCCTGGGCGATGGCCTCGCGGAAATAGTACATGTCAAAGCCGGCCGTGATGCCGCTCGTGAGATACTCGAGGATGGACAGCTTGGTAAACGCATACACCGCCTCAGGCGTGAGCTTGGCCTCGAGCGGGAAGATCTGCTCGAACAGCCACGGCTGCAGCGGCACATCGTCGGCATACGAGCGCACAAAGCTCATGCCGGCGTGCGCGTGCGCGTTCTTAAAGCCCGGCATGACAAGGTCGCCGCCGAGGTCGATCTGCCGCTCGAACGCGGGCAGCGTCTCCGGCGTGGGGCCGATGTAGGCGATCTTGTCCCCGTCGGTCCAGACCTCGTCCGTCGTGACGGACACGCCGTCCGCCATTGTGAGCGTGCGGCCGTTGAAAAAGCGGATCATAGGCTCAGCCTCCGTTTCCTGAAATGCTCCTGCATTATACGCCGGATCGGCCCGCTTGGCAATGAATTCCGAAAAATTTCACAAACCGGTTGAAGCCCGGCCGGTTTTTCGCTATAATAGAAAGAAATCATCTCCCATCAGGAGGCAGGATCATGACCAAAGAAAACATCTATTACATGGACGACAACGCATTCGACCGTTTCTATAAGCGCGCCCGCTATCAGGCCAACAGCTTTGTGGCCGGAAAACTCGGCAGCAAGGCGGCCGATTATCTCACGACGCTGCCGGACTTTGCCTACCTGATCTGCAAGCTCATGCTCGACCCCGACGTGCCCTCGAGCCGCAAGCTCGACCTCGGCTTCGCGCTGCTGTATGTCCTCTCGCCGCTGGACCTCGTGCCGGACTCCTTCCCGCTGCTCGGCAAGATCGACGATGCCTACGCCATCCTCGTGTCGGTGGCCAAGCTCCTGCGCAGCACCGACCGCAATATCATCCTGCGCCACTGGCTCGGCGATCCCGAGACGATCGACACCGTGCGCGCCTGGCTCAACTACTTTGATGAAAAGCTCGGCTCCGGTCTCATGAAAAAGATCGCCGGCATGATCAAGCGCGCCTGAACGAAAAGAAGAAAGATCCCGTCATCCGGGTCGGATGACGGGATCTTTTTATGCTGCTTTTACTTCTCGAACCAGTCGAACACGTCCAGCCGCTTCCAGAAGCTCTCCTTCGGCGTGAACACGGCCGCATAGTCGATGCTGCTGAACTTCGGCTCCCAGCTGATGTCCGCCTCGTCGACCCAGCCCGTCAGCAGGCTGCCGAGCTGCTCCTGCGCCACGAGCATCCGCAGCGTCTGCTGGCTGCCGTCGCTGCTCATGACCAGGTCGTCACCCTGCGTCGGCATGCGCAGGATGACGTGATAGCCGTGCTTGCTCTCCACCACGCCGGACACTTCGTAGGTATCGAGCGCCTTGCAGGCGTCCTCAAACTCCGTGACCATCGTGCCGGAGGTGAAGCAGTAGCCGTGCGGGTAGTTGCTCTCGCCGGTGTCCTCGTTGTACTGCTCCATGAGCTGGTCAAACAGCTCCACGCGCTTTTCGGGATCGGTCACAGCCTTGACCTGCGCCGCGACCTGCTCGGCCTGCTGCTTCTTGGCGGCCTTTTCGTCGTCCGAGAGGGCAGTGCCGCTGTCGTCCGTCGTCTTGAAGAGGATGTGCTTTGCCGTCATGTAGTCGTTGGCATCAACGTATTCCTGCACGTCCTCGTTGGAGATGTTCGCGCCGTTCTCGCCGAAGAACTTGCTGGCCAGGCCGTTATAGAGATACTGCGTCTTGGTGAAATACTTGAACAGATCCAGATCCATGTAGTACGACTGGAGCTTTTCGTTCAGCTCGGCCTCGGTGCCGTCGTCGCCCACGACGTTTTGAATGGTCTGGTCGATCGTGTCCTGCACGTACTGCTCGCCCGCCGCGTCAAACGCCACGTCGTTTTCCGCCGCCTTGACCTCGATGAGGTGGTTCCAGGCGATGTTGTTGACGACGCTCTTGGTCATGATGTCGCTGTACGTCTCGCCCGTGCTCTCGTCGTAGACATCGCTCCAGTCCGTGATCTGCATGCCGTAGCGCTCCATGTTCGCCATGATGGCGCACAGGAAATAGGCGTACTCGTTCCAGTACACGGGGCTGCCGTTGATGGTCATGACCTTTTTGTTGCTCTTGTAAGCATCGAGTGCGGCAGCATACTTGTCGGTCGATGCATCGCTGCTCTCTTCCGAGTAGCTGCGCACGCGGGTCGAGGTGCAGCCGGTCAGGCAGCAGACGGCCATCACGAGCGCCAGCAGCAGGGCGGTGATTCTGGTTTTCATCAGCAAACGCTTCCTTTCGTTTCGTTGCACATGGGTGTCATGCGCGGTCTCCCTGGGCGTCTGCCCATGCGGAAACAAACGCTCTTGCCTGTTCGATGACGTGGGTGCGGGTCTTGAGGCGCAGAATGACGCCCGGCTTTGCCCCCGCATCCACCTTCAAGCGGCCCTTGAACTCCGGCCGGGCGTACAGTGCCGATACCTTCTGCATATCGAACTGCGCCAGCAGAAACTTCAAACAGCCGTTTTTCTGCGAAATGTCCGTCACGCCGACCTTGCCCGCGTCGGCACGCAGCAGCGCCACCTGTACGAGCGTGTACACGCTCGGCGGCGGGTCGCCAAAGCGGTCGATGACCTCGTCCATGAGGTCGTCGGCCTCCGCCTCCGTGCGCACGAGCGCGATGCGGCGGTAGAGATCCATGCGCTGCTCCTGGCTGGGCACATAGCTCTCCGGGATGTTGGCCGACACGGCGAGGTCGGCCGCGCACTCGGCGCGCTGCTCGGGCTTTTCGCCGCGCTCTTCGAGCACGGCCTCCTCGAGCAGCTTGAGGTACATATCATAACCGACGTCGATCATATGGCCCGACTGCTCGGCCCCGAGCAGACTGCCCGCGCCGCGGATCTCCAGATCGCGCATGGCGATGCGGAAGCCGGAGTTGAACTCCGCAAACTCGCGGATGGCGCTCAGGCGCTTTTCGGCGATCTCGCTCAGCTCGCGCCCGCGCCGGAACGTCAGGTACGCGCTCGCGCGCCGGTTCGAGCGGCCCACGCGCCCGCGCAGCTGGTGCAGCTGGGCAAGGCCCATGCGGTCGGCGTCCTCGATGATGAGGGTGTTCACGTTCGGAATATCGATGCCGGTCTCGATGATGGTCGTGCAAACCAGGATCTGCGTCTCGCCCGTGACCATGCGCTCCATGACCGTCGAGAGCTGCTCTTCGTTCATCTGGCCGTGCGCCACGTCCACGGCCGCGCCGTCGAGCATCTTCGAGATGCGCAGGGCGGTGCGCTCGATGTTTTCAATGCGGTTGTGCAGGTAGTACACCTGCCCGCCGCGCTGCAGCTCGCGGCGCATGGCGTCGCACAGCACGTTCCAGTCGTGCTCCATGACGAAGGTCTGCACGGGGATGCGGTCCTGCGGCGGCTCTTCGATGGTGGACATGTCGCGGATGCCGGACAGGGCCATATTCAGCGTGCGCGGGATGGGTGTGGCCGAGAGCGTGAGCACGTCGACCGCGCGGCTCATCTCCTTGATGTGCTCCTTGTGCGCCACGCCGAAGCGCTGCTCCTCGTCGACGATGAGCAGGCCGAGGTTCTTGAATTCGATGTTTTTCTGCAGCAGCTTATGCGTGCCGATCACGAGATCACACTTGCCGCTGCGCATGTCCGCGAGCGTCTGGCGGATCTGCCCCTGCGAGCAAAAGCGCGAGAGCATCCGGATCTCGACCGGGAAGCCGTAAAACCGCTGCACGGCCGTCTGATAGTGCTGCTGGGCGAGTACGGTCGTCGGCACGAGAATGGCCGCCTGCCGCCCGTCGAGCACGCACTTCATCACCGCGCGCAGGGCGACCTCGGTCTTGCCGTAGCCCACGTCGCCGCACAGGAGGCGGTCCATGGGCACGGGCTTTTCCATGTCGGCCTTGATCTCGTCGATGCACCGGAGCTGGTCGTCCGTCTCCGGATAGCCGAAGTGCTCCTCAAATTCCGTCTGCCACGGGCTGTCGGGTGCGAAGGCGTGACCCTTCGTGCGGCTGCGCGCGGCGTAGAGCGCGGTGAGCTCCTTGGCCATGCTTTTTGCGGCCGCTTTGGCGCGCGTTTTCGTGCGCGCCCACTCCGTGCCGCCCATTTTGGACAGCTTCACGGGCCGGTCCTCGCCCGCGCCGATGTATTTGCTCACGAGGTCGAGCTGTGTCGCCGGGACATAGAGCGTGTCCGCCCCGGCATAGCTGATCTTGATATAGTCCTTCACCGCACCGTCGACCGGCATCTGCACGATGCCCGCAAAGCGGCCGATGCCGTGGTATTCGTGCACGACGAGGTCGCCAACGGAGAGGTCCGTGTAGGAGTTGATCTTCTCGCGGTTCGTTTGCTTTTTGTGTCTGGCGCGCCACAGGCCGGACGCCGCGATCTGCGTGTCCGTGAGGATGGCGAGCCTTGCATACGGAAACTCGATGCCCGCCGAGAGACTGCCCGGCGTGACGAGGCACTGCCCCGGTTCCGGCAGCGCATCCGGGTGCTCGTCCGCCGCGGCATGGATGCCGTGACCGTCGAGAAACTCGCACAAAATGCGCGCCCGGCGCATATCGCCCGCCAGCACGACCACGCGGTAGCCGAGATTCCGATAGTGCGCAATGTCGTCCGCCGCGGTCTGGCTGCTGCCGCCGTAGGACGGGAGCTGCTTTGCCGTCAGGCTCACGAGCGTGCGCGCCTCGATGGGGCTGCGGCCGAGCTGCAGCCCGTCGGCCAGCACGATGGGCCAGGCCTGGACTCTGCGCATCATGTCGGCAAACGGCTCGTAGAAATTTTCCGCGCGCGCGGCCATCGTGCCGCTGCGCACGAGCAGGGCGATGTCCTCGCGCAGCTGCGTGGTGTATTCCTTCGCGCGCTCGGCGCAGCGCGCCGGCTGGTCGATCAGCACGGCCGCCTCCGGCGCGAGATAGTCCAGCGCCGTGGCAAACGTGTCGTACACGAAGCCCATATACCGGTCGGCCGCCGGGAGCACGCAGTCGGCGCAGAGCTTTTCCCCGTCGGCGCGCAGGGCCTCGGCGAGCTTCTGCGCCGTGTCGCTGTCCTTTTTCGCGGCGGCGCGTCCGGCGAGCTTCTGCAGCTTTTCGCCCAGTGCGGCGCTGCCGCCCGGATACAGCGGCGGCAGGGTCTCCGCCGCCGGCAGGATGCGGCAGCTTTCCAGCGGCTGAGTGCGCCGCTGACTCTCGGGGTCGAAAAAGCCCATGGAGTCCACATCGTCGCCCCAGAACTCCACGCGCACCGGCTGCGGATACGCGGGGGAGAAAAAGTCCAGAATGCCGCCGCGGCGCGAAAACTGGCCCGGCCCTTCCACCTGCGCCGTACGCAGATAGCCGCAGCGCAGCAGCGCATCCTCGGCATCCTCGGGCGGCAGGGAACTGCCGTCGCGGATCTCAAAGGCCGCCTGCAGCAGTTTTTCCTTCGGCATGGCACGCTGCAGCAGACCCGAAACCGTGCACACCACGGCCGGCGCCGTCCCGGCAGCGAGCGCATAAAGCGCGCTCAGGCGCTTTTGCTCCGTCTGACGCGAGACGCTCTCGACCGTATAAAACGTATAGTCGCGCGCCGTCAGCAGCGGCACGTCCTGCCCCAGCAGGGCAGAGAGATCTTTTTGAAACAGCTCGGCCGCCGCCTCGTCCGGGCACACGGCCAGCACCGGCGCGTCGAGCTGCGCGTGCATCGACGCCGCCAGCAGCGCGCGCGCACTCGCCGGCAGACCCGAAATGCGCGCAGGAAGCCGCCCGCTCTCCAACAAGGCCGGGAGGGCGGCTGCTTCCGTATCGCCGAACAGTTGTTCGGCCTGCGCGACCAGGAACAAAACAACACCTGCTTTATGTAAAAAATCGTGTTTTTTTATCATACCACAACCTGCACAGGAAAAGCAAATCCTCTGCACGGCAGATTCTACACCTATTTATATAATAAATCCGAACATTATTATTGAAATAATCATGAATTTTTGCTATACTGGTAGGGCTGATACCAGCGCACCCGCGCAGGGAAAAATCATCGAAGGAGCCGAACCTATGGCCACCATGAATTCGCTCACCGATATCTGGTCCGTCGTCATGGACAGCCTCTCGCAGGAGCTGACCCAGACGGCAATCAATACCTGGTTTTCCGATTGCACCCCCATTGAGATCAATAATAATACGCTCATCGTGCACACCACGTCGGATTTTAAGCGCAGCATCATTCAGTCGCGCTTTGAAAAGACGATCTGCGCCGTGCTGTACGATCTGTTTTCCTGCCCGTTCGAGCTGGTCGTGCTCGCCGGGGATGATGAGCTGCTCGAATACCGCGAGAAGCGCCCGTCGTCCGAGGAAATGCCGGAGATGGACGGCTACACGTTTGACCGCTTCATCGTCGGCCCGAGCAACAAGTTTGCCCACGCAGCGGCCATCGCCGTGTCGCAGAATCCCGGCAAGGCGTATAACCCCCTGCTGATCTACGGCAACTCCGGCCTCGGCAAGACGCACCTTCTGCTCGCCATCGGCCAGACCATCCGCCACAACAATCCGTCGGCGAAGATCGCCTACGTCAAGGGCGAGGAGTTCGTCAATCAGATGGTCAAATCCATCGGCACCGGCACGGCCGAAAACTTCCGCCAGAAATACCGCAACGCGGATCTGCTGCTCATGGACGATATCCAGTTCATCGCGGGCAAGGACAGCACGCAGGAGGAATTTTTCCACACCTTCAACTGTCTGTATGAGGCCGGCAAGCAGATCGTCGTGACCTCCGACCGGCCGCCGAAGGAGATGAAGCGCCTCGACGACCGGTTGTGCACCCGGCTCGAGGGCGGTCTGCTCGCGGACGTTCAGCCGCCGGATCTCGAGACGCGCACGGCCATCATCCGCACGAAGGCCGCGCAGTTCGGTATGATTCTCTCCGAGGACGTCGTCCAGTACATTGCGGAAAACATCACCTCGAACGTCCGTCAGCTCGAGGGCGTCGTCAAGCGCCTGACCGCTTACCGCGACATTCTCGACGATACGATCACGGTCGATTCCGTCAAGCGCGCCATCCGGGACGTCATCCGCACCGGCACCTATATCCCCACGCCGGATGTCATTATTGAAGAGTCCGCGCGCTCGTTCCAGCTCACCGGCGCCGACCTGCGCGGGCAGAGCCGCAGCAAAAAGACCGCCATGGCCCGCCAGATCGCCATGTACCTCATGCGCAACCTCACGAACCTCCCGCTCAAGGAGATCGGCGAGGAATTCGGCGGCCGCAACCACGCCACCGTGCTCAGCTCCATCCGCAAGGTCGAGGAGCTGCTCAAGTCCGACCCCGAGATCGCCGCCACCGTGCGCGACATTACGAGCAACATCAACTCGAAAAACTGATTTCCACATTCGGCTGTTATTCTAACGTGGAAAGCGTGTGGAAAGCGGTGGATTCTGAAAATGTCAATTTTCGTCAGTTTTTAAGTTACCAACCTTTCCACAATCTTTTCAACACGGTTTTTCCCGCTGACACAAGGCATTCGGCGGGTTTTCCACCAAACGAACACCCCTACTACTACTACTACTAAATTTATGCTTTCTATCTTTCGGATAGACACAGCAATTCTGATCAAGGAGGCCGACCATGAAATTTTCCTGTGACAAATACGTTCTGCAGCAGGCTGCCGCATCCGCAGCCCGCGCCGCAGCCGCCAAAAGCCCGATCCCCACGCTCGAAGGCCTGCTCATTGAGGCCGGCGCGAGCGTGCGTATCACCGGCTATGACCTGAAGAAAGCCATTTATACCACCATCGACGCCGACATTCCCGAGCCCGGCAGCGTGCTCATCGGTGCGCGCCTGTTCTGCGAGATGCTGCGCCGCATGCCGGACGGCATCGTCACCGTCGAGGCGGAAAACGGAACCGTGTCCGTCAAATGCGGCAAGGCGGCGTTCAACCTCGTCGGCCTGAGCGCGGACGATTATCCGGATCTGCCGACTGTCGAGGCGGAAAACGGCGTGTCGCTGCCGCAGGACCTGCTCAAAAAGATGATCAACGAGTGCTCCTTCGCCGTGAGCACGAACGAGAGCCGCCCGGTCTACATGGGCACGCTCTTCGAGATCGAAAATAACGTTCTGACCATGGTCTCCGTCGATGGCTACCGGTTGGCGCTGCGGCGCGAAGCGGTCGAGGGCTATGGCGATGACTGCAGCTTCATCGTGCCCGGCACGGCGCTGAGCGATCTGGAGCGCCTGTGCGGCGACAGCGACGAGCGCGTCGTCCTGTCCGTCGGCAGCAAGCACATTTCCTTCACCGTCGGCAATACGGTCATTTTGTCCCGCCGGCTGGAAGGCGACTTCCTCAATTATAAGAAAGCAATCCCGGAGTCGTTCCGCGTCACGGTCAAGACCGCGCGCACGGATCTGCTCGAGGTCGTCGAGCGTGTGTCGCTCATCATTGACAGCAAAAATAACGCGCCTCTGCGCCTGACCTTCCGCAAGGACGCGATCGACTTCGTCTGCACGACGCCGCTCGGCAAGGCGGCCGACTCCTGCCCGTGCGAGGGCGACGGCGGCGATCTGGAGATCGGTTTCAACGATCACTACCTGTCCGACGCGCTCAAGGCCGCGCCCGCGGAAGAGATCAACGTCTGCCTGAACACCGGTTCGAGCCCGTGCATTCTCGTCCCGGCTGACGGAAGTGATAACTTTGTGTATATGGTCCTGCCGGTGCGCCTGCGCGCCGGACAGTGATCCGGGTCTGAAAAACGGGAAAAATGGAAAACATTACGATTGAAACGGAATTTATCAAGCTCGACGCGCTGCTGAAGTTTGCCGCCCTCACGGCGACCGGCGGCGAGGCCAAGCAGGTCATTGCCGACGGTATGGTCGCCGTCAACGGCGAGACGTGCACCATGCGCGGCAAGAAGATCCGCCCGGGAGATGAAGTCACCTTCGCCGGGCACACGCTGCACGTGCAGAGCGCGCAATGATCGTAAGAAAAATTGCGCTCAACGGCTGGCGCAACTACGAATTTGCCGCGGCGGAGTTTTCGCCCGGAACGAACGTCATCACCGGCGAAAATGCCCAGGGCAAGACGAATCTGCTCGAGGCGGTCTACCTGCTCACGGGCGGGAAGAGCTTTCGCACGCGGTTCGATAAGGAACTCATCGGCTTCGGCTATACGAGCGCGGAGGTGCTCGCGGATGTGTTCGCCTTCGGGCGGGAGCAGACCGTGCGCATCGTGCTCCGGCAGGGGCAGCGCAAGCAGATCTGGCAAAACGGCGTGAAGAAAACCGCCGCCGAGCTCGCCGGGACGTTTGCCGCCGTGCTCTTTTGTCCGGATGATCTGAACATCATCCGCGACGGGCCGGCCGCCCGCCGCCGCATGATGGACATGGCCATCAGCCAGCTGCGGCCGAAGTACGGCGCACTGCTCGCTGAATACAGCCGGTTATATGACCAGAAGTCCGCCATCCTGCGCGACTGGCATGAAAAACCGTCCCTGCTCGACACGCTCGACGATTTTTCCGACCAGATGTGCCGCGTCTCGGCCAAGCTCATCCGCTACCGCGCGGCTTACGCCTCGCGGCTGAACATCGCCGCCGCGCCCATCCACGCCGATTTTTCCGGCGGGCGCGACAAATTGACCCTCGCCTACCGCACGGTCAGCACTGTTGTCGATGCGCTCGGCACAGAAAAAGAAATTTACTACGCCCTGTGCGACCATCAGGAGCAGCACCGCCGCGCAGAGCTCGACAGCGGCCAGTGCCTGACCGGCGCGCACAAGGATGACCTCATCATCAGCATCAACGGCCAGTCGGCGCGCGCGTTCGCTTCGCAGGGGCAGACGCGCACGGCGGCGCTGTCGCTCAAGCTCGCCGAGCGGGAGATCTTTCACGACGAGTTTGACGAATACCCCGTGCTCATGCTCGACGACGTGCTCTCGGAGCTGGACGCGCAGCGGCAGGCCTTCGTGCTCAACCGCATCGGCGGCGGGCAGACGCTCATCACCTGCTGCGAGGACGCGCGCATCGCCGAACGTACCGGCGGTCGCGTGCTCACGGTCGAAAACGGGGTGATTCGCTGATGTATCTGCACCTCGGCAATCAGGTCATTGCGCTGCAAAAGAGCGTCATCGGCGTCTTTGACATGGACACCGCCACGTGGTCGTACCGCACGCGCGAGACACTCGAAAAACTCGAACAGGCCGGTCAGGTGGAAAACGCCGCCGGGACCGAGCTGCCGAAGTCGTTCGTGCTCTGCTCGCTCGGCAGCGGCCAGACATGTTATCTCTCCCAGCTCAACACCGCAACATTATATAAACGCAGCAAGGCCAGCGGACTGGAAAATCTCTGATCGCGGCGCTGCACGGAAGGAAGCAAACCATGCCAGATATTACAGATAAGATCACACAGGAGTACGACGCCAGCCAAATCCAGGTCCTCGAGGGTCTGGAGGCCGTGCGCAAACGCCCGGGCATGTACATCGGCTCGACGTCGTCGTCCGGCCTGCACCACCTGGTGTATGAGATCGTCGACAACTCCATCGACGAGGCCCTCGCTGGCTACTGCAGCCACATCGAGCTCACCATCGAGCCCGGCGACATCATATGCGTCAGCGATAACGGCCGCGGCATCCCCGTGGACATCCAGCCGCAGACCGGCAAATCCGCGCTCGAAGTGGTGTTCACCGTGCTGCACGCGGGCGGCAAGTTCGGCGGCGGGGGCTATAAGGTCTCCGGCGGCCTGCACGGCGTCGGCGCCTCGGTCGTCAATGCACTGTCCGAGTGGCTGGAAGTGAACGTGCACAAAAATGGGAAGATCTATCAGATGAAGTTCTCCCGCGGCGATATCACGCAGCCCATGACCGTTGTCGGCGAGACGGATCACACCGGCACGACCGTGCGCTTCAAGCCCGATCCCATCATGTTCGAGGACACGGTCTACGACTATGAGACGCTGCACGTGCGCATGCGCGAGCAGGCGTTTCTGAACGCCGGACTGCGCATCACCATCACCGACCGGCGCGGCGAAGAGCCCGTGAGCGAGTCGATGTGCTACGAGGGCGGCATCCGCGAGTTCGTGGATTTCATCAACAAAAACAAGACGGCCCTGCACCCCGAGGCCATCTATATGTCCGGCGAGCGCAGCGACTCCATGTGCGAGATCGCGCTGCAGTATAACGACGGCTATAACGAGGTCATCGTGTCGTTCGCCAACAACATCCACACGCCGGAGGGCGGCATGCACGAGACCGGCTTCAAGGCTGCGCTCACCCGCGCGCTCAATGCCTACGGCAAAAAGTCCGGCATCCTCAAGGAGGGCGACAGCATCTCCGGCGAGGACAGCCGCGAGGGCCTCACGGCTGTCATCTCCGTCAAGCTCACGAACCCCCAGTTCGAGGGGCAGACGAAGGCCAAGCTCGGCAACTCTGAGATGCGCACGCTCGTCGATTCCGTTGTGTTCGATCGCCTGTCGCAGTTTCTGGAGGAGAACCCCGCCGTCGGCCGCATGATCATCGAAAAAGCGCTCACGGCCTCGCGCGCCCGCGAAGCCGCGCGCCGCGCGCGCGAAAACATCCGCCGCAAAAACGGGCTCGAGGGCTTCAACATGCCCGACAAGCTGCGCGACTGCAACGACCGCGACCCGTCGCTCACCGAACTCTACATCGTCGAGGGCGACAGCGCAGGCGGCTCGGCCACGCAGGGGCGCGACTCGCGCTTCCAGGCCATTCTGCCGCTCTGGGGCAAGATGCTCAACGTCGAAAAGGCCCGCGCCGACAAGGTATACGGCAACGACAAGCTCACGCCCGTCATCACGGCGCTCGGCGCCGGACTGGGCGATGAGTTTGACATCAATAAGCTCCGCTATCACAAGGTCATCATCATGGCCGATGCCGATGTCGATGGCAGCCACATCCGCACGCTGCTGCTGACGTTCTTCTTCCGCTTCATGCGTCCGCTCATCGACGGCGGCTATGTCTACTCCGCCATCCCGCCGCTGTATAAGCTCAACCGCGGTAAGACCACGCGCGTGGCCTTCTCCGACGAGGAGCGCGATAAAATTTCCGCCGAGATGCGCGGCGACAACCCGAACGCGAAGATCGACATCAACCGCTTCAAGGGCCTCGGCGAGATGGACCCGCACGAGCTCTGGGAGACGACCATGAACCCCGAGACCCGCACGCTCAAGCAGATCACGCTCGAGGACGCCGTGCACGCCGACGAGGTGTTCACCGTGCTCATGGGCGAAAAGGTCGAGCCGCGCAAGGCGTTCATCGAGCAAAACGCCAAGTACGCGGTCAATATTGATATTTAAGGAGGTGTGCAGCCATGGCCAAGGATTATAAACGGGAGGACATTCTCTATCCCGACCAGAAGATCATTCAGAGCGAGCTCGTCCATGAGATGCAGACCTCTTACATCGAGTACGCCATGTCCGTCATCGTCGGGCGTGCGCTGCCGGATGTGCGCGACGGTCTCAAGCCCGTGCACCGCCGCATCCTCTACGCCATGTATGAGGACAATCTGACCTCGGATAAGCCGTTCAAAAAATCCGCCACCTGCGTCGGCGACGTGCTCGGCCGGTATCATCCCCACGGTGATGCGTCCGTGTACGACGCGATGGTGCGTCTGGCGCAGGACTTTTCCATGCGCTACATGCTCGTCGACGGCCACGGCAACTTCGGCTCCGTGGACGGCGATCCCCCGGCCGCCTACCGATACACCGAGGCGCGCCTGTCGAAGATCGCCAACGAAATGCTGCGCGACATCGACAAGGACACCGTCGACTGGGACCCGAACTTTGACGAGACGCGCCGCGAGCCGCGCGTGCTCCCGTGCCGGTTCCCGAACCTGCTCGTTAACGGCAGCTCCGGCATCGCCGTCGGCATGGCGACGAATATCCCGCCGCACAACCTGACCGAGGTCATCAACGCCTGCGTCTGCGTGCTTGAAAACCCGGACGCCACGCTCTCGGACCTCATGCAGCACGTCACGGGCCCGGACTTTCCGACCCGGGGCATCATCGTCGGCCGCAGCGGCATCCGCGCGGCCTACGCCACCGGCCGCGGCCGCATCGTCGTGCGCGCCCGCACCGAGACCGAGACCTGGGGTCACGACCGCATCCGCATCATCGTGACGGAGCTGCCCTATCAGGTCAACAAGCGCCAGCTCATCCAGAACATTTCCGAGCAGGTGCGCGATAAAAAGCTCGACGGCATCTCCGGCCTGCGCGACGAGTCCGACCGCAACGGCATGCGCATCGTCATCGAGCTCAAAAAGGACGCCAACACCCAGGTCGTGCTCAACCGGCTCTTCGCCCAGACGCAGATGCAGACCACGTTCGCCGTGAACATGCTCGCGCTGGTCGATAACCAGTCGCAGCCGAAGATCCTGTCCCTGCGGCACATTCTCGACGAGTATCTCACCTTCCAGGAAGAGATCATCGTGCGCCGCACGAAGTTCGACCTCAAAAAAGCGCTTGAGCGCGCGCATCTGCTCGAGGGTCTGCTCATCGCCGAGGAGAACATCGACGAGGTCATCCGCATCATCCGCGAGAGCTATGACGACGCGAAGGAAAACCTTATGCAGCGCTTCAGCCTGTCCGATGTGCAGGCGCAGGCCATTCTCGATATGCGCCTCAAGGCCCTGCAGGGGCTCGAGCGCGAGAAGCTGCAAAACGAGTATGATGAGCTGGAAAAGCGTATCGCCTACTTCCGCGAGCTGCTGGCCGACCCCGAAAAGGTCAAGGCCGTGCTGCGCGACGAGCTCATTGCCATCCGCGACAAGTACGGCGACGAGCGCAAAACGGAGATCCAGGACATCGAGGACGACATTGATATCGAAGACCTCATCGAGGAGGAGCAGTGCGTATTCACGCTCTCGCACGGCGGCAACATCAAGCGCGTGCCCGTCGACGAGTACACCGCGCAAAAGCGCGGCGGCAAGGGCGTGCGCGCGGCGACGCTGCGCGACGAGGACTATGTGGACACCGTGTTCACCGCCTCGACGCATGACTACATCCTCTTCTTTACCAACCGCGGCCGGTGCTACCGCAAGAAGGGCTACCTCATCCCGGAGGCCGGGCGCACCGCGCGCGGCGTGAACATCGTCAACTTCATCCAGGTGGAGAAGGACGAGCATGTCAACGCCATGCTGCACGTGCGCGAGATGGACGACGATTCGTTCCTCGTCTTTGCCACGCGCAGCGGTACGGTCAAGCGCATGCCGCTCTCGGCCCTGCGCAACATCCGCACGAGCGGCATCCGCGCACTCACGCTCGACGAGGGCGACGAGCTCATCAACGTCATGCGCACCGACGGCAGCCGGAACATCCTCCTGGCGACCCACAACGGTCAGGCCATCTGCTTTGCCGAGACGGACGTGCGCCCCATGGGCCGCGAGGCCGTCGGCGTGCGCGGTATCCGCCTCAAGGACGGCGACTGGGTCGTCGGCGCTGAGATCGCGCAGCCGGACGCGGACGTGCTGTCCATCACCGAAAACGGTTACGGCAAGCGCACCCCGGCCGCCGACTATATCCGCGGCGGCGAGGAACCGCAGCACCGCGGCGGCTCCGGCATGAAAAACTACAACATCACCGACAAGACCGGCCCGGTCGCGGCCGTCAAGGTCGTGCAGGAGAGCGACGACGTGCTCGTCGTCTCGGACGACGGCGTCATCATCCGCATGGAGGCTGCCGGCATCTCCGAGCTTGGCCGCGCGACGCAGGGCGTGCGCATCATGCGCCTGTCCGAGGGCGCGCGCGTCATCTCTGTCGCGCTCACCGACCGCGCCGAGAGCGGCGACGCTGCCCCCGCCGAGGAGCCCGAGGCATGAAGCAGGTCACGATCTATACCGACGGGGCCTGCTCCGGCAACCCCGGCCCCGGCGGCTGGGGCGCCATCCTGAAATACGGCGCGCATGAAAAGGAGCTCTCCGGCGGCGAGCCGTCCACGACGAACAACCGCATGGAGCTGCTCGGCGCGATCACGGCGCTGCAGAGCCTGCACGAGCCGTGTCAGGTGTCGCTGTATACGGACAGCCAGTATCTCGCCAACGCCATTAACCTCGGCTGGCTGCGCGGCTGGAAGCAGAAGGGCTGGCGCCGCAAGGACGGCGAGCTGAAAAACGTCGACCTCTGGCAGACGCTCGACGGGCTGCTCCAGACGCACAAGGTGCAGTTTTTCTGGGTCAAGGGTCACGCCGACAATGTGTACAACAACCGCTGCGACGCGCTGGCCGTCGCGGAAAGGGAGAAGTTTGCATGACAGAGCCGAACGAACCGAAGATCGTCCATTTTTCACCGCGGGCACAGGCTCCGGTGCAGGACACGGCCGGCAACTGGGAGCCGGACGAGCAGCTGTTTGGTCTCGAGGAGCTGCTGCAGCAGCTGCCGCCGATCCGCAAGCTGCATCTGGAAAAGGGCAGGCTCACGGACCTCGTGCGCCTGTATCCGGACATGAAGCGCACGTTTGACGCGCCCGAGCTGCTGCCGGAAGCCGTCATCGCCAGCGCCATGGTGCGCCGGCGCATGGAGCTGCTGCTCTTCCGCGCGGACGACAGGCGCGAGGCGGGCTATGCGCTCGTGACGGTCTGCTCGCCGTATGGCTACGTGCTCGTGCACGCGCTCACGATCTATCCGTATCTGCGCGGGCAGCTGCTCGGCCGCGTGGCCATGGAACTCATCGCGCGCTGCTACGCCGGTAAGAAGGGCATTCTCTATTGCCAGAGCCGCACGTGCGTGGCGCTGCCGGAGCGCGAGCGGCTGCTCACGAAAAACGGCTACCGCGACACGGGCTTCCGCTTCCGCTGGGGCGGGCAGCCGGCGGCGCTGTATCTGCGCCCATGCCAGAGCACGGAGGACATCACGCCCGTGGCGCAGCTGCTGCTGCGGGATCTGTACGGCGATCTGCTGCCGCCTGTCAACGCGCGGCGCATGATCCAGCCGGAGGCGTAAACAGGAGGACAATATGGGACAAAGTGTAGATCTCCGCGTGCTCACGGCGGAGGAATTCGAGCCGTTCCGGCAGCGCAATATCGCGCGCTACGCGCAGGAGCTGCTCTTCGCCCGCGCCACGGACACAGAGGAGCACGCGCTCACCGAGGCGCAGGGCGCGCTCGACGAGATGCTGCCGCAGGGCGCGGAAACGCCGCGCAACTACCTGCTCGCGGCCGAGTCCGGCGGTGAGACCGTCGGCGAGCTCTGGTGCGACACGACCGAGCCGGAGACGGTGTTCATCAACGACTTTTTCGTCTATCCGGCCTGCCGCGGCCACGGCTGGGGCAATGCGATGCTCCGCGCCGTGGAGGAACTGGCGGCCGCGCAGTCGTTCGAGCAGATCGTCACGCACGTGTATCACACCAACCGCATCGCGCTGGCCATGTTCGAGTCGGCTGGCTTCACGCAGATCGGCCCGCCGAAGGGCGGCAACATCTTTCTGCGCAAGCGGTATATGCGCTCGCCGTTTCTGGCGTAATGTTATAAAAAAACCTCCGCACTGTTTGCGCAGTGTGGAGGTTTTTTATAAGGTCGGGCAGTATTTATTTTCGGAGAAAATAGATAAAAGAACGGACCACCGGGGCGCGACAGATGCACTGAGTCTCATGGTACCAGAGCCGCAGGGGAGCCCGAGGGGGCAAGGCCCGCCTCGGATGGGATCGGGCAGTATTTTTATGCAGAGCATAAAAATACTGCCTCTGGCTGAGATGGGACCAGAGGCAGACCCGCTGCTGCGGGAAGGGGGGAAACGCGGCGCACAGGGTGGAGAAGGATGGAAGGAAGTTGCCTGGATGGTGGCAATGGGATTTTGCGCCGCAGGGAAGAAAGCAGTTGGATCAGGATGCGTAGATCTTGCCGACGATCCGGGTCGCAAGCCCGGTCGGCAGGATGCGCATGAGAAACACGAACAGGGCGTACTTGTGTCCCATCGTGCAGATGAGCTTCGCGCGCTTTTGCGTGGCGCGCCGGGCCACGAACTGCCCGGCGTATTCGGCGCTCATACCGGTCTGCTCGTCGTGCTCCATCACGGCGACGGAGCGCGCGATGCGGCCGTGATAGACATCGTCGCCGTCGCAGCTCTTGCGCCGCGCGGCGGTGAAGCCGGTGGCAATGTCACCCGGCATGATGACGCAGACCTCGATGCCGAAGGGACGCACCTCGCTTGCGAGCGCGAGCGAATACGTGCGCACGGCGGCCTTGGAGGCCGAGTAGTACGCCTGAAACGGAATGGCGATCGGCGCGGCAACGGAGCTCATGTTCACGATGCGGCCGCCGCCCTGCTGCCGCATGATGGGCAGGACTGCATGGTTCATGTTCACCATGCCGAAAAAGTTCACATCAAACTGCCGCCGGGCCTCCTGCGCCGGCGTGAACTCGATCGCGCCGGAGATGCCGAAGCCCGCATTGTTGATGAGAATGTCGATGCGCCCCTCGCGGCGCAGAATCTCCGCCACGGCGGCGTTCACCTGCGCTTCGTCCGTCACGTCTGCCTGCAGGTGCGTTACGCCCGGCTCCGCGTTTTCGGCGCGGCGGCTGAGCTCATACACGTTGAGACCGCGGCCGCGCAGGGCACGCGCGGCGTGCAGGCCGATGCCCGAACTGCCGCCGGTGATGACGGCCACGCGCGCTTCGGTGGTGGATGACATGGAGATCGCCTTCGTTTTCTTCGAATTTTTTAAGTATTTTCTAAAATACTAGCAGACCGTATGGAAAAATGCAAGGGACAAGTTGTGAACTTTTCTTGACACCGGTCACGGCCCGCCCCCGTGCCCATTGACGCATGGCCGGATTTTGGGTATACTGTGTGCAGAAAAATATAGACAGATCGGGCGGCGCGGGCTTACCCGGCGCCATGGGAGAAAGTATGCATCTGAGTAAACAAATCGAATCCATGTATGACGACGCGGTGCGCATCCGCCAGGACCTGCACCGCATTCCCGAGATCGGCTTTCAGCTGCGCGATACGCAGGCCTATGTCCTGCGCGAGCTGAAGCAGTGCGGCCCGGACCGCATCGAGACGCCGGCCGTCTGCGGTGTGAAGGCTGTGTTTTTCGCTAAGGACGCCGAGACGACCATCGCCTTCCGCGCCGATATGGACGGCATCCACAATGACGAGGCCAATGACGTGCCCTACTGCTCGCAGCACCCCGGCAACATGCACGGCTGCGGCCACGACGGGCATATGACGATCCTTTTGCTCTTTGCGCGCTGGATCGCCAAAAATCGCGCGCACATTCATTGTAATATTGTCCTGCTGTTCCAGCCCGGCGAAGAGGGCTGGGCCGGCGCGCGGCGCATGATCGACGACGGCGCGCTCGAAAACCCGAAGGTCGACCGCATCTACGGCCTGCACCTGTGGCCGACCGTGCCGAAGGGCAAGATCGGCGTGCGCTGGGACTATCTCATGGCGCAGACGAGCGATTTCGAGATCACCGTCCACGGCAAGAGCGCCCACGCCTCCACGCCGCAGATGGGCATCGACGCCATCGTCGTTGCGGCGGAGCTCATCACGATGGTGCAGACCGTCATCACGCGCGACGTCGATCCGCACCAGGACGCGCTGCTCACGCTCGGCAAGATCCAGGGCGGCACATCGCACAACGTTATCGCCGAGGAGGTCACGATCAGCGGCACGCTGCGCGTGTTCAGCAACGACCTCTACCGCACCCTCAGCCACAAGATCGCCGCGCTCATGCAGGGGCTCGAGACGGCCACCGGCGCGCAGATCGACATGGACCGCAAGGTCCGTTACCCCAGCGTGCGCAACCCGCGCGAGCTGGTGGAGCAGTTTTACACCGTGCTCGACTCCATGGACGACGCGGTCCTGGTCGAGCCCGTCATGGCGGCGGAGGATTTCGCCGAATACCAGCAGGAGATCCCGGGCCTGTTTTTCTTCCTCGGCGTGCAGGAGCCGACCGGTACCGCCCCGCTGCACAGCAGTCATTTCAATTTCGACGAGCGCGTTTTGCTGACCGGCGTCGAGACGTTCAAACGGATACTGGAGTGTGAGTCAAAATGTACGAAGAAAAAATAATCCCACCGAAAAAGTCCATGCCGCAGGCCGTGGACGGCACGCTGCGCAAGTTTGCCCTGCGCGTGCCGGAGGTCATCTATCAGTGCAGCGGCATCATGATTTTTGGCAAGCGTATCAAGTCGCTCGTGTTCTCGACCGACCTGTCCATCATCAAAAACGTGAACGCGGACGCCATCATCGCGGTCTACCCGTTCACGCCGCAGCCGATCATCACGCAGGCGCTGCTGCTCGCGGCCGATATCCCGGTGTTTGCCGGCGTCGGTGGCGGCCTCACGCAGGGCCAGCGCGTGGTCAACCTCGCCATGTTCGCCGAGATGCAGGGTGCGACCGGCGTCGTGCTCAACGCGCCGACGGCCAGCACCGTCGTCTCGCACGTGGCCGAGACGATCGACATCCCCGTCGTGCTCACGGTCGCGCGCGCGGACACCGACTTTGACGAGCGCATCCGCGCCGGCGCGGACATCTTCAACGTTTCCGCCGCAGCGGAGACGCCTGCCGTCGTGCGCCGCATCCGCGAGCAGCACCCCGACGTGCCCATCATTGCGACCGGCGGCCCGACGGATGAGAGCATCCTCGAGACCATCAAAGCAGGCGCCAACGCTATCACGTGGACGCCGCCGTCCAACGGCGAGATCTTCCGCGACATCATGGCCGCCTACCGCGAGAACAAACCGCACCCCTGACCCGGTGCATAGAAAAACCGACCCGAACAAGCGTTCGGGTCGGTTTTTTTGCGCTCATCGCAGCGTCTGTGCGTCCTCGGGGAAAAACTGCAGCGCGTGCTGTACGGTGTAAAACGCACCGGTATTCCCGAAGGCGGACGTCATCCGCTTTTCCATCGCCGTCACGGCGGGATATTGCAGCAGGCTCTGCTGGTGGGTGTAGTTGCACCAGCTGTTGAGCAGATAGCCGCTTTGCACCGCCGCGGCGGTGTAGGCGACATAGCCGCGCGCGTGCTCTGCGTGCCGCGGCATGGAAAAGGGCGCGAACAGGTCGCTGTTCGTCCGCTGCCCAAAGAACACGGAGTCGGCGGTGTAGGTCTGGCGTCCGAGCGTGTGGTAGGACGCGGTGAACGTCTGCCCGTCCCGGTCATACAGCACGCGGCCGGTCACGTCTCCGGCGAAGCGCCATCCATCCTGCATGTTTTCATCGGCAGGCCAGATCTGGAGCACCTCCGTGCCGCAGAAGCCGGGGTCGGTCGTCCACAGGAAGTGGTGGTACACCCGCCACGTCTCCTGCGCGCCGGGCAGCTGCACGCCCACACTGGTCAGGCGCAGCTCCCTGACGTCGTAGACCGTGTCCTGCACGTAATAGCGCTCATGTTTCTCGTTGTATGTTTCCCACAGCACGTTTCTGCCGTCGTTGACGGGATAGTCTTCCGTTTCGACCACGACGCGCAGCGCGCCGTCGCAGGCGGCGATGTCCTCCGGCGTGAGGTCGTTGAGCACAGCCTCCGGAAAGCCGAGATCCAGCAGCTGCTGCCGGATCGCTTCCGTCTGTGTCTGCTTGGACGTGTCCGCGGGCTGCCAGTCCATCCGGTAGCTGCTGCCGAAGAGATACCCGAGCGTGCAGCCGATGCCCAGCACCGCAGCAATCACGAGCACGAGGCACCGGTCCGTCACCCGCACCGGCCCCGGCGCGATGGCGTATCCGGCCTCGTCCAGTGCGCCGGACAGCCGGTAAAGGCTGCGGAGGATGCACCCGTAGCCCACGAGCATGGCGATCGGCACGATCCAGCCCGTGTAGTGGACGGCGGCGAGGACGCACACGAGCGCGTACCACACGATCAGCGCGAGCGCGCCGCCGGCCTGCGCGGGCAGGCCCGCCTTTTTCTGCACCGCCAGCAGCCCCCGCCAGAAGCAGAAGTACAGGGCGAGGAGCAGCACTGCGTTTATGACGGTGAGCGTGGTCGTGACGGCGGGCGTGAACACGGCACTTTGCAAAATCGTCGTATTCAGGATCAGCGTGGCGAAAAAGCAGGCCGCGCGGATCACGGTGACGGCAAAGCAGCCGCCGAGCCAGCGGTTTTCCCGCCGCAGCGCGCGAAAGCCGAGCAGCAGCAGCACCGTGCCGACGGCGGGGAGGATGTAGTTCAGGCACAGGAAGTTCAGGGTGATCGCGCACAGCGCCATGCCAAAGAGGATGCGGTTCATGGCGCGCCGCCACGGTGTCACCTCGGCGACGATCTCCTCCGGCGGAACATCGGGGACGCTCCGGGCCAGCATGGCCTCAAAGTCCGCGTCCGTCATGGTCTCCCACGGGCGGTCACACATGGCCCTCACCTCCCAACATTCTGCGCAGCTGCTTTTTCAGGCGATAGAGCCTGCCCTCGACGGCCCGGGCCGTCATGCCCAGCTCGGACGCGATCTGTGCGGTGGACTGTAAGTAATAATACTTTCGGTAAAACAGCGCCCGGTCGTTCTGACCGAACCGTGCGAGCGCATCGTGCAGCGCGGCGCGGCGCTCGGCTTGTATCAGCGCCTCCTCCGGGGATGCCTCCGGCGACGGTGCGCCCTCCGGCAGAGTCTGCGTGCCGCCGTGCCGGGCGGCGCTGCGCTGATAGTTCAGCGCTGTGCTGCGCGTGACCGCCGTCAGCCACGCATTCCAGCTCCCGCGCGCCGGGTCGAACTGCGCGATGCGGCTCCAGACGCGCATGGACACCTCCGACAGGCACTCCTCCCGATCCTGCGGGTCCGGCAGGATCGGCGCAATGATGTAGCGCATCAGCGGCCCGTAGTGCAGCAGCAGGGCCTCCATGCCGCGCTCATCCTGCTGCAGCAGCTGTGCGATCATCTCCTGCTCCTGCACGTCCTCGCCTCCTCCCGGCTGTGTTTCTACTCCATTATACACGCCGCGACCGAAAAACCCACGCATATTTTTCTGCCTTCGCGCGGGAAGAAAAAACAGTGCCCGGCTGTGATGCCGGGCACCGTCTGTTTTTTATCTGTATCTGTGTTCTCACACGGGCTTGTTCGAGGTCTTGAGCACGACGTCGTGCGCGCCGCCCTCGACGATGCTCACCGAGGACACGAGCGTCAGCCGCGCCTTTTCCTGCAGCTCGCGGATGGTCAGTGCACCGCAGTTGCACATGGTCGAGCGGACCTTTGCCAGCGTCTGCTGGACGTTATCGGAGAGCTTGCCGGCGTAGGGCACGTAGGAGTCCACGCCCTCCTCGAAGGACAGCTTCTTGCTGCCGCCGAGGTCATAGCGCTGCCAGTTGCGCGCGCGGTTGGAGCCCTCGCCCCAGTACTCTTTCATGAGCGTGCCGTTGACATTGACCTTGTTCGACGGGCTCTCGTCGAAGCGGGCGAAGTAGCGGCCGAGCATCACGAAGTCCGCGCCCATGGCCAGCGCGAGCGTGATGTGGTGATCATGCACGATGCCGCCGTCGGAGCAGACGGGCACGTAGATGCCGGTCTCGCGGAAGTACTCGTCGCGTGCGCGGCAGACCTCGATGACGGCGGTCGCCTGGCCGCGGCCGATGCCCTTGGTCTCGCGCGTGATGCAGATCGAGCCGCCGCCGATGCCGACCTTCACGAAGTCCGCGCCGCAGTCGGCCAGGAAGCGGAAGCCGTCCGCGTCCACGACGTTGCCGGCGCCGACCTTGACGCTGTCGCCGTAGCGCTCGCGGATCCACTCGATGGTGCGCTTCTGCCACTCGGAGTAGCCCTCGGACGAGTCGATCACGAGCACGTCCACACCGGCGTCGACCAGCGCGGGCACGCGCTCGGCATAGTCGCGGGTGTTGATGCCCGCGCCGACGAGGTAGCGCTTCTGACTGTCGAGCAGTTCGTTCGGTTTCTGCTTGTGGAGGTCATAGTCCTTGCGGAACACGAACGCACACAGGCGGCCCTCGTCGTTGACGATGGGCAGAGAGTTGAGCTTGTGCTCCCAGATGATGTTGTTGGCTTCCTTCAGGGACGTGCCGTCGGGCGCGGTGATCATCTTCTCGCGCGGCGTCATGAATGCGCGCACCGGCGTCTCGGGCGCCATGCGGCTCACACGGTAGTCGCGGCTCGTGACGATGCCGACCAGGCGGCCGTCGGCCGTGCCGTCCTCGGTGACGGCGACGGTGGAGTGGCCGGTCTGCTCGCGCAGGGCCAGAATGTCCGAAAGCGTCGCGTCGGGGCTGATGTTCGAGTCGCTGCGCACAAAGCCCGCCTTGTAGCTCTTGACGCGGGCGACCATCGCGGCCTCGTCCTCGATCGACTGCGAGCCGTACAGGAACGACACGCCGCCCTCCTGCGCCAGCGCGACGGCCAGCCGGTCGCCGGACACGGACTGCATCACGGCCGAGACCATCGGCACGTTCAGCGACAGGGCCGGTTCCTCGCCCGCGCGAAAGCGCGTCAGCGGCGTGCGCAGAGAAACGTTGTCCGGGATGCACTCGCTCGACGAGTAGCCGGGCACCAACAGATACTCATTGAACGTGTGCGACTGGCCGGAAAAGAAGTAAGCCATGGGAAAGACCTCCTTATAACAATATACAGTGTGGAAAGCGGAGCGGGTCGCGCCCCGGTGATGATTTTTGCTATTGTACCGCGAACGGGCGCGCTTGTCCAGCCCGCAGCACGGAAAAAAATCAGGGGCGTGACCGCCTGTTTTTGGGCATATGATAAAAACTGCGCACCGCCGCCGGCGGTGCGCAGGGAATCACAGTTTGCGGATCTTGTCCTTCTCCTCGATGAGGGGCAGGTAGTCCATGTACGGCGTGTCATTGGCGCAGGTGAACTTCGCCTCGGAGCTGAACGCCTCGACCTCTTTGTGCGCCTGCTCGATCGGGCGCAGCGTGCCCGCACCGGCGATGCAGCCGCCCGGGCAGGCCATGCCCTCGAGCAGGTAGCCGTCGTACTTTCCGGCCTTGGCCATCATCAGCAGCTTGCGGCAGTCGGCCAGACCGGTCGCCGCGGCGACCTTGACCTCCCGCTCGGGGTCCATGTCGTGGATGGCGTTGACGACCGCCTGCGCCACGCCGCCGGAATAGGCAAAGCGGCGCGCGTCGCGGCTGGAGTAGGCGGGCAGCTCCTCCTCGTCCTCGGGCAGGAACGCCTTATCCATGCCCTTGGCGGCGAAAATGCCGAGCGCCTCCTCGAACGTGAGCACGAAGTCCACGTCGCTGCGCACGCTCTGGCGGCGCGCCTCGAGCTTTTTCGAATCGCACGGACCGATGAACACGACCTTGCAGTCCGGGTGGTCGCGCTTGATCATGCGCGCGGTGAGTACCATCGGCGTGAAGGCCACGGAGATGTTCTTCTCAAACTGGGGGAAGAGCTTTTTGACCATGTCGCTCCACGACGGGCAGCAGGACGTGACCATGAATTTGTGCTTTTCGGGCACTTCCTCCAGAAAGTCCGCCGCCTCTTCGATCACGCACAGGTCCGCGCCGATGGCGACCTCATACACGTCCGCGAAGCCGAGGCGCTGGAACGCCCTGCGCATCCGCTCGGGCACGCCCTCGGGGCCGAACTGCCCCACGAACGCCGGCGCGAGCGCCACGTAAACAGGCGTATCGCTCTTGACGGCCTGAATAGTCTGAAAGATCTGGCTCTTGTCCGAGATGGCGCCGAACGGGCAGCTGACCATGCACTGGCCGCAGGACGTGCACTTGGAATAATCAATGTCGGCGCGGCCGAGCCCGTCGGAATGGATGCAGTCCATGCCGCAGGCCTTGCGGCACGGCCGCTCGAGACGCACGATGGCGTTGAACTTGCACTCTTTCAGGCAGCGTCCGCAGCGGATGCACTTATCCGGGTCGATGTGGGCCTGGCCGTTCTGCCGCGAGATGGCCTGCCGCGGGCAGACCGACATGCACGGATGCTCCAGACAGCCCTGGCACACATTCGTGATCTTCACAACGTTGTCCGGGCAGCGGTTGCACGCGAACTTGATGACGTTGATGAGCGGTTTTTCGTAGTAGATCTCCGGGTCGAGCGCCTTTTCCACGCCGTCCGAGAGCAGGGAAACCTCCGAAAACTTGCGCAGCGGCAGCCCCATGGCCAGCCGCAGCCGCTCGCCGACGACGGCGCGCTCGAGAAACAGACTGTCCCGGTAGGAACCGATCTCACCGGGGATGATCTTGAACGGCAGCTCTTCGAGTCGCTTTGCGTAATCGCCGCCCTCATAGGCCATTCGGGCGATCTCCGTGAATACTTCGTGACGGATACGTACTTTTCCGGTTTCAATGCCGCGCATAGGGTTCTCCTTTGAGAATAAAAAGTGAATTCTTGCTCGTGAAATTTGCAACAAGCACTTGACGCGAGGTCATGCAAAACATTATACTAATACGTGATAAATTTCGCAATTCTTTTTTTGCAATCTGGACAAAAAATAACGATTATCTCCATTTTTGTCGAAAAATCAAAGAAAACGGCGCATGTGTCTGGGAATGACATCCTGTGTTGGGGCAGGTTTGTGACCTGGACACAGAAAGATCTGCCGGATCTGTGGTAGGATGGATGCAATCGAAGCCGCAGCTTCCGCAAATTTTTCAGCCGTCAGGAGGGAACGCACTATGGAAGAAAACAAAACGAAAGCCAAGATCATCGCAGTCGCCGGCAAGGGCGGCGTCGGCAAGACCTCTCTGTGCTCGGCGATCGTGCGCGAGCTGGTGGAGGCCTTCCCCGGCAAGCGCATCCTCGCCATCGACGCAGACCCGGCCGTCGGCCTGTCCACGGCGCTGGGCGTGCACGTCGAGCACACGATCGACGACATCCGCAACGAAGTGATCGAGACCTCGGAGCGCGGCGAGTACCGCCAGGCCATCGAGGTGCTCAACGAGGCGCGCTTCCGCATCTTTGACACCATGGTCGAGTGCGACGGCTTCGCCTTCCTGGCCATCGGCCGTCCGGAGGCCGCCGGGTGCTACTGCTCGGTCAACTCCTACCTCAAGGAAGTCATCAGCATGCTCGCCAATGATTTCGATTATGTAGTCATCGACGGCGAGGCCGGCATCGAGCAGATCAGCCGCCGCGTTATGGAGCAGGTCTCGCACCTCGTCCTCGTCACGGACCAGAGCGCCAAGGGCGTGAACGTCTGCCGCGAGATCAAGGAGGCGGCTGACGATCTCATCACCTATGAGCGCATCGGCATGATCGTCAACCGCGTGGTCGACCCGAGCATGAACGATCTCGTCAAGCTCGACGGGGTGGAGGTGCTCGCCTACATCCCCACCGATCCGATCCACGCTGCCAACGACATCCACGGCAAGAGCGTGTTCGAGCTGCCGGAGGACTCCAACATTATGGTCGGCGTCCACCAGGCGCTGCACAACCTGGGCATTTTTTGAGGAGGGAACAACATGAAGGATATGGAACTGTACGACAGCTTTATTCGGGAAACGACCGACCTGCTCGGCGCGCCGACGCAGAAGTGGGCCTATAAAGAGCGCGATGCGTGGAAAGATAACGGCGAGAGCGAGCTCGTGCTCCTGCGCGACGCTGCGTATGAGCTCGGCGGCGGCGCGAACGACGCCGTGAACTTCACCTGCGTCACGTCCGACAGCAGTCTCGTCCCGGCGGACGAGGTGCTGCTCTACGGCCCGGATATGAAGGAGATCAAGGGCGACGTGCCATTTGCCCGCCTCGTGATACTCGGCGTCAAGGACATCGACGTCGAGAACAAAGACGCGACCTACACCGCCATCCGCAACATCGAGTTCGTGAAGTACCATGTCTTCCCGGACGGATACATGATGCGCGTCTCGCCCGAGAGCAGCCGCGAGCAGATCCGCGTGAGCAAGAAGGCCATCAAGAAGGGCATCTCGTTTTACAAGGTCGGCTGCGACTTTATCCGGCAGTATAAGAAAAACCCGAACATCACGAATGTGCGCGTGATCTTCATCACGAAGAACGTCGACTTCAAGACCCTGCACGACACGGCCAAGAAGATCGACGACGTGACCAAGACCATGAACACCATCCTCGAGGGCATGCCCGAGGATCTCGACTGCGCGAGCTGCAGCTTCAAGCCCGTGTGCGACGAGGTCGAGGGCCTCAAGGAGCTGCACTTCGGCAAGGCCGGCAAGAAGGCGCCGAAGGCGTAATTTCCGCAGAACATACACGCACGGCCCCGCAAGCAACCTGCGGGGCCGTGTTTTCATCTTTCATCCAAAGGAGGTGCGCCATGCCGAATTTTCGCATGACGCTCAGCTATGACGGCACGCGCTACAACGGCTGGCAGCGGCAGGGCAACACGCCGGACACCATTCAGGGGCGGCTCGAGGCCGCACTCAGCGACCTGCTGGCGCAGCCGGTCGAGGTCGCGGGCTCCGGCCGCACGGACGCGGGCGTGCACGCCCGGATGCAGACGGCGTCGTTCCGCGCGAAGACCGACCTGCCCGCGCCAGAGCTGCTGCGGCAGCTGCGTGCGCGCCTGCCGGGGGACATCGGCGTGCTCACGCTCGAGGAAACCGCGCCGCGCTTTCACGCGCGATTGTCCTGCCGCGGCAAGACGTATGTCTACCGCGTCTGGAACAGCGAGACGCCGAACGTGTTCGAGCGGCGCTATGTCTGCGCCCTGCCGCAGCCGCTCGACACGGCGGCCATGCAGCACGCGGCGGCGCTGCTGTGCGGCACGCACGACTACACGTCGTTCTGTGCCAACCGGCGCATGAAAAAATCTGCCGTGCGCACGGTCGATGCCATCACCGTCGAGCGGCGGGGCGAGGAAGTGCGCCTGACGTTCTCGGGCGACGGCTTTTTGTACCACATGGTGCGCATCCTCACCGGCACGCTGCTGGAGGTCGGGCTCGGGCAGCGGGACGCGGACACGATGCCGGCCATCCTCGCCGCGCACGACCGCAGCGCCGCCGGGCCTACGGCGCCCGCCCGCGGGCTGATCCTGTGGGAGACGCGGTACTGACCGCCGGGCAGCGCACAAAATCGGAAAGGAGAAACGCGAATGAAAGAAGAATGCCTGATCTGCGGCGCACCGCTGGAATATCTGGAGACGGATGTGCAGATGCAGTGCGAGATCTGCCGCAAAAAAGAGCTCGCCAAGACGCGCTGCGTAAACGGGCACTACGTGTGCAGTGACTGCCATATGCAGGGGCTTGACAGCATCGTGGAGCTGTGCCTGCGGGAGACCGCGTGCGATCCGATCGCCATTGTCGAGCGGATGATGGCGCTGCCGAGCTGCCATATGCACGGGCCGGAGCACCATGTGATGGTTGGAGCGGCGCTGCTGACGGCGTATCACAACGCCGGCGGAGACATTGACCTTTCCGACGCGCTCATGGAGATGCTGCGCCGCGGCAAAAGCGTGCCCGGCGGCGCGTGCGGCTTCTGGGGCGCGTGTGGCGCGGGGATCAGCACGGGGATGTTCGTCTCGATCATCTCCGGGTCAACACCGCTGACCGACGAGCCGTTTGCGCTGTCGCACAAAATGACGGCGGCCGCGCTCGGGCAGATCGGTGAGATCGGCGGCCCGCGCTGCTGCAAGCGGGACTCGTTTCTGTCCATTCTCACGGCGATCGATTTTGTGAAGGAGCATTTCGGCATCGCACTGCAAAAGCCGGAGGTCGTGTGCCGTTACGCCGCGCAGAACAATCAGTGCATCGGAAAGCGCTGCCCATTCAGCGCGGCAAACCACTGAGCGCCTGCCGGCGCACAGAATCAGAATTTGCGGAGAGATCATCATGATTCGAGCATTGCAAAAAGCAGATATCAACCGCGTCGCCGAGATCTGGTTAGACACCAATCGCAAAGCACACGCTTTTATTCCCGCGTCCTACTGGGAGCGCAATTTCGCTTCCGTGAAAGAGATGCTGCCGCAGGCGGAAGTCTATGTGTATGAAACCGAAAACGGAATACAGGGCTTTCTCGGCCTGAGCGGCGAATACATCGAGGGCATTTTCGTTTCGGAGCAGGCGCAGTCGCACGGCATCGGGAAGTGTCTGCTCGACTGCGCCAAGGACAGAAAGCCGGCATTGCGCCTGAACGTGTATCAGAAGAATACGCGGGCGATCCGTTTTTACCAACGAGAAGGGTTTCAAATCCGGTGTGAAGGGCTGGATGCAGACACCGGCGAACCGGACTATGAAATGCTGTGGCAGCGGGAATAGGGACTCCGGTTTGCTGCGCCGACGGGAGCGCGCAAAATCGGAAGTTGTAGTAAAGGAGGTTTACAATGGGGTTTTGGATTTTTATGTTGATTATGGATTTGCTTCTTCCATTTACGATGATTGGTTTTGGAAGATATTTTATGAAAAAGGCTCCAAAGGAAATAAATTCAGTATTTGGATATCGGACTTCGATGTCTATGAAGAACAAAGACACATGGGAATTTGCTCATAAATATTGTGGTAAAGTCTGGTATGTCTGTGGAATGGTTATGTTGCCGATAACAGTAATATTCATGCTTTTAGTGATTGGAAAAAATGAAGATTGTGTTGGGAGTATAGGAGGAATTATCTGTGGTGTTCAACTTATTCCTTTAATTGGGTCTATTCTCCCAACAGAAATAGCATTAAAAAAGAATTTTGATAAGAATGGAACAAGACGATAAATTCCGGTTTTCCGAACCGTGAAACCGCCCCCGGCGAACCGGACTATGAAATGTTGTGGCGGCGGGAGTAGAGACTCCGGTTTGCCGCCCCGCCGGGAGCGCGCAAAATCGGGATTTGGCAAGGAGTTTTGATAGCATGAAAAAGAGATTTCTTAAAATTGTGATAGGGATTGTTTTCGTTTGCATTTTATTCGTTGGATTTCTTTATGCAAACAATGACATTGGTATGACTTCGACCAATTTGGAAACGGATATTCGTTCATCGCAGAAGATTAAAGATGATTGGACGCTTGATGGAAGTGTTTCTAACACGATGGCTGCTTATATTTCTTATTCTCAGGACATGAGCGACCACACTTTTTCCGTCTATGTCAATCGTCCAGGACTTTCCTTCGGATATTTTTTCTGTGGAGGTGGAACTCTTTCGGGGATTCAAAGAGGAATTGTGGAGTTTACTGTAGAGGGATATAATGAACGAGCATTTATTTCTATGAATCAACAGCAGGTGCAACAATTTGAAATAGATGACGGCAACACAATTCAAGTGGTTGATATTGACAGCAATAAACCTTTTGCGATTGTCTTGCCTATAAATGCGGGTAATATTACTTTTTATGATGTAAATAGAAATACTGTGGAATATTGGAATAATCCTCTTTGACAAATTCCAGTTTGCCGAACCGTGCAACACCCCCGGCGCGACCATTTGGTCACGCCGGGGGCGTTGCTGTTATCTGTTTCTGCTGCGTCATTTCAGCCGCGCGCGCTGCGCCGCGCAGTAGGCGCGCACGTCAAACGGCTCCGGCACGCTGTCGCGCCGGAGGTAGAGCGGGTGGTGCGGATGCCCGGCCTTGGAGCGCGCGCCGAACGTCAGCCACTGCGCGTGAAACTCCTCGCCGATGGCGAGCATTTCCTCGAGCGCGTCGAACAGGTACGGCCGCTTTTCGATCAGTGTGCCCCACGCGGCCCACACGGCCGGCCGGTTGCCGGGTGCGTACTGCCCGAGCACGTAGCGGAAGGCCGCCATGTTCTGCTCGTGCAGCGCGCGGTTGAAGGTCGTGTCCATGGCGTTTGGGTCGGTCGCGCGTTGGGGGTAGACGTTGAACATCGTGAAGCTGTCGTAGCCGTTGCCGAGGGCGATGCGCTCGACGCTCTTGAGTGTGTTGTCGAGATCGCCCGGCTGCGCGGTCGACGGGTTGATGCCGATGCAGATGAGCGGGTTTTCGCCCCGCGTGCCGAGGATGTAACGGTATTCGGTGTAGTACGGCGGCACGTACAGCCAGCGCGCGGCGTCATAGTCGTCGTGCTGCGGGCAGTGGAGCGCGTCGTCAAAGGTCAGCAGTGCGCACGTCTGGCTCGCGCCCTTTGGAATGTGCATGGGTGGTTCCTCCGATCGGTGCGGTCAGTCCCCGGCGGGCGGGAACGGTTTGGAATAGGCGGTCTTGGCGCTCACGCCCGGCAGGCGGCCGATGCGCCCCGCGAGCGCGGAGATCACATCCTGCGGCGCGTCGAGCACGACGCTGATGATGCTGACGCCCTTAGCGCGGTAGGGCAGGCCCATGCGGCCGATGATGTACTGCCCCGCGTCGTGCAGCAGGGCGTTGAGCTGCGCTGTGCTCTCGCTGTTTTCCACGATGATGCCGATCAGCGCCACGCGCGTTTCCATGCGCGCTCACCTCGCTTTCGTTTTGTCTATTGTACGCGAAAATGGGCGGGAACGCAATGCGTTCCCGCCCGTTTCACACGGAAAATCCTGCTTATTTGCCCTGCTTGTAAAACTGCTTGGAGTTATCGAGCACCTGGCACTCGGCGTTCGGGTAGAGCACGACCTTTTTCGGCGTGCCGTCGTCGAGGATGCGCAGGGCGTCCGACCACGTCTTGACGTATTCAGCGCCGGAGTGCTCGTCGATGTACCACGGATCGCGCATGCCCTTGACGGTGTGCTCGGCAAATACGACAGCGTGGGCCATGTTTTTGCCCTTCGTGTAGCAGCCGGACCACATCATGCCGCCGGGGGCGGAGTGGCCCCACTTGTCGTACAAAAAGTGCACACACGGGCCGAACGGGGAGTTGGCCGCGAGCACGAACGAGCCGCCGTCCTTGAGCGAGGCAATGACCTCGGGCGTGTAGGCGCAGTTGGCCTCGGCGGGCTTGAAGTAGTTGTTGGCGATGACCACATCGCAGTCGGGCACGAACTTTGCCGCGTAGTGCTCGGCGGCGTAGGCGGCCGCGTGCTGGATCTCGGCCTCAAAGTCGCCGGCGAACAGGTTGCAGATCTGCGCGTGGCCGTTGAGGATGGCGTCGATCTTGAAGTCGAGCCCCATCATGCGCGCGGCCTGCTCGGCGTCGCTGCGCATGAGCGTGTGGGGGTTGCCCATGTTGAACTCCGTCGTCGTCGTGAAGCTGTGGTTGCGTATGATCGTGCGCAGCGAGCTCACGCCCGGCAGGATGCACTTGGCGCCGCCGCTGAAGCCGTAGTAGCTGTGGGCCATGGTCGTGCCGATGGCGATCTTGTAGTCGGCGGACATGACGTCGGCATTGATCTCGACGGGCACGTTGTTGGTCGTGTTGCCGACGAACACGTGGTTAAAGAACAGGTTGTGGTTGTGCACCTCGTAGTTTTCGACGATCTCCTCGCCGAGCTTGCGCACGAACTCCGTGCGGTACATGACACCGTGGGTGCCGAGCGCGATGATGAACCAGATGTTCTCCTTCGGCACGCCGGCGGCGCGCAGCTCCGCGATGACGGCCTTGGCGATCGGCTCGCACGGCGTCGGACGGGTGATGTCGTCGATGATGATGACGGCACTCTTCTTGCCGGCGGCGCCCTCGGAGATGGGCTTGGCGCCGATGGCGGCGTGGATCTTCTCCACAATCTGCGCCTCGGTCAGGGCCGGGGTGTCATAGCCGTGGATCTTGGAGATATGCACGTCCCAGTTGTCGGGGAACGCGATCGGGATCGGCTGGTCGCCGTAGTTGCTGTTGGAAGGCAGGTCAAATGTTTTCATAGAGAATCCTCCTGGGATCGACGCGCTTTCTCATCTTCCGCATCCTGCTCGATCAGGCACTCGCGGTACGGGCCGGTCAGCGTCAGGTGGTCGTAGATGGCGGCGGCCACGGCGGCTTCGTCGCGGTCACGCAGGGCCTGACAGATGGCCTGGTGTCCGGCGCGCGTCAGCGCGTTTTCGTCCAGCCGCCAGGTCTCCTCGAGCACACGCGCGCGGTAGATGTCCATGAGCGAGGACAGCGTGGTGTAGATGTATTTGATGAGGGCGTTGTGCGACATGCGCATGAGCGAATTGTGAAACTGCGAGTCCAGCACGGACTGCCGGTCGATCGGCGTGCCGATATAGTCGTAATCGGCCAGAGCGCACAGGCGCTCGATCTCGTCGTCGGTCGCGCTGCGGATGATGTCCCGGCACACGTCCGTCTCGAGCACGATGCGCAGATCCAGCACATTTTCCAGCGTGCTGTTGCTCAGCGCGAACAGCGCGCAGATCGGCCGGTTGATCGACAGCTCCGGCGTGTTCGTGATGTACGAGCCGCTGCCCTGGATGCTCTGTACGATGCCCATGGCCTCCAGACTCTTGATCGCCTCGCGCACGCACGTGCGGCTGACGTCAAACTTCGTCGCCAGGGACAGCTCCGTCGGCAATTTGTCGCCTTTCTGGAGCTGGCCGTGGTTGATCTGGTCGAGGACGGCGTCCACGATTTTTTTATAGTTTGTGCTGGACTTCGGTTTCATGCTGTCACCTCGCTAAGCGATATTCACAAAAATTGCGTCGATTTTTTGAACATTATGATTATTTACAAAGAAAAAAAGCGATGGTATGATTGAAATAATCAAATGTGTCAGACAAATTTGAGGGCCTACATCAGGTCCTTTCCTTATTCGCCGGAAAGTTGTCTGACAATTATCGGGAGGTTTTCCATCTGTGTCTACATTAGCACATTCTTTTTTTTAAGTCAATGATTTGTCAGACAAATGATGAGAAATGGGACACGGAGTTGGAAAAACCAATACGGACCGAGTGAGGTGAGCCATCGAGAGAAATGGAGAGCATTCCCCCTGTATCGCAAAAGCAGAGAATTTGGAATGAAAATGTAACTTAGAGGAGAAGAAGAAACATGTCAAACACGAGCAACGCATCGAAAAATGTCAAGCGTTTCCTGCTGCTGTTCGCACTCGGGATCGCTTACGGCTTTATGTACGTCATGCCGTACATGAAGTCCAGCTTCTACGATCAGATGATTGCCGCCATGGGCTGCACGAATGCCCAGCTCGGCTCTCTGATGACCGCTTACTGCATCTGCTGCACCGTCTCCTACCTGCCCGGCGGCTGGATCGGAGACAAGTTCAACCCGAAGCCGGTTCTGCTGATCTCCATCTTTGGTCAGGCAGCGCTGAGCTTCCTGTTCATGTTCACGTATAAGAGCTACACCATGGCCGTCATCATCTGGCTGCTCATGGGCCTGACCGGCGGCTTCGCTTTCTGGCCGGCCATCATGAAGGGCATCCGCATGACGGGCACCGACGAAGAGCAGGGCCGTATGTACGGCATCTTCGAGGCCCTCAACGGTCTGGCTTCCCTGCTGCTGAGCTTCATCATGATCGGCGTCATGGCCGTCGTCGGCGGCAGCGACCTCATCACCGGCTTCAAGAGCGCGCTGGCATTCATGGGCGGTCTGTCCATCGTGTCCGGCATCCTGGTTGCGATCCTGATGCCGAAAGACGCGGCTTACGGCGTGAGCGAAGAAGAAAAAGAAAATCAGAAAAAGATCACCTTCAAGGACTATGTGTCCGCCTTTAAGATCCCCGGCGTGTGGATCATGGCCATCCTGGTCTGGTGCTATGTGACCATCTCCGCCGTGGCCAGCTACCTGACGCCGTACAGCACGGGCGTGCTCGGCATGTCCGCAACGCTGGCGGCCACCATCGGCACGTTCCGCACTTACGGCTGCCGCCTGATCGGCGGCCCACTCGGCGGCTATCTGGCCGATAAGGCGTTCAAGTCTGTCGCCAAGGAGCAGCTGCTCGGCCAGCTTGCCTGCCTGGTGACGATCGGCATCTTCCTGGTTCTGCCCGGCGGCACGAGCGGCGGTCTGCTCGTGGTTTTGCTGCTGCTGGTCGGCATCGCCATGTTCCTGTGCAAGGGCACATATTTCTCCATCCAGCCGGAAATGGGCATTCCGACGCACATCTCCGCGACGGCCGTTGCCATCGCGACGTTTGTCGGCTACATTCCGGATATGTTCGTGCACACGATGTTCGGCAACTGGATCGACGCCTACGGCGACGCGGGCTACACGAAGATCCTCTTCTACGGCGTCGGCACGGCGGTGCTGGGCGTGATCGCGGCCGTCTGGGCCATCGCGCAGGCGAAAAAGGTTGCAAAGCGGAATGCGGCCGCTGCCAACGCAGCGTAACATTCCCCGCAAATAACAAGGAGGCTTATCCATGAGCAAAATCAAGATCAACACGGCCCGCTGCAAAGGCTGTGGTTACTGCGTGAACGACTGCCCGCGCAAGGCGCTGTCGTTCTCCGGCAACATCAACGACAAGGGCTATGACACCGTTCAGGTCGACGACGCGCTGTGCGTCGCCTGCGGCACGTGCTACCGCGTGTGCCCCGACAGTGTTTTTGAAATCCTGGAATAAGAGGTAAGAACATGAGCAAACAACTTATGAAGGGCAATGAGGCCCTGGCAGAAGCGGCGCTGCGCGCCGGCTGCCGTTTTTACAGCGGTTATCCCATCACCCCGCAGACCGAGATCCTGGAGTACCTGGCCAAGCGTATGGACGAAGTGGGCGGCACGTTCGTGCAGACCGAATCCGAACTCGCGGGCATCAACATGCTCCTCGGCGCGGCAGCGGCCGGCGCGCGTGCGCTGACCAGCTCCGCCGGCCCCGGCTTCTCCCTGAATCAGGAGGGCATCTCCTATCTCGTCGCGGCGGATCTTCCGGCTGTCATCATCAACGTCATGCGTATCGGCACCGGCCTCGGCGACATCGCGCAGGGCCAGGGCGACTACTGGCAGATGACCCGCGGCGGCGGCCACGGCGACTACCGCACCATCGTGCTGGCTCCGGCCTCCGTGCAGGAAAACTGCGACATGATGACCACTGCCTTTGATCTGGCGGAGAAGTACCGCCACCCCGTGTTGGTCGCGTCCGACGCCGCCATCGGCCAGATGGTCGAAGGCGTTGAGCTCAAGGATTTCGTCGAGCACGACATTGACCAGTATGACTGGGCGATCCGCGGCTGCAAGGCCGGCCAGGCGCCCCGCAAGGTCCAGAACGTCTACTACACCAACCCGCAGTACCCCGAGTTCCTGCGCAGCAAGTATCAGGCGATCGAGGACAACGAGCAGCGCTGGGAGTCCTACCAGGCGGAGGACGCCGACGTGGTGCTCGTGGCTTACGGCATCAGCTCCCGCATCTCGAAGGAAGCGGTGAACATGGCCCGCGCCGAGGGCTTCAAACTCGGCCTGATCCGCCCGATCACGCTCTGGCCGTACCCGGTCAAGGCGTTTGAGACCTGCAAGAACGCCAAGGCGTTCATGACGGTCGAGATCAACATCCTCGGCCAGATGGTCGACGATGTGAAGCTGGCTGTGGAAAACAAGTATCCGGTCGGCTTCTATGGCACGTTCTTTGGTCTGCCGGAACCGGAAGAGATCGTCGCGCAGGCCAAGGCCATGCTGGAAAAGGAGGGGAAATAAATGAAACTCAAAGCACCCGAAACTGTCTTTTCCTCCGCCGGCTTCTGCCCCGGCTGCGGCCACGGCCTGGCCACCCGACTGATCGGCGAGGTCTCCGAGGAACTCGGCATTCAGGAAAAAATGCTGGCAGTCGTGGACGTTGCCTGCTGCTCGTTCAACATTGACTACTGGCGCTACGATACCATCATGGCGGCGCACGGCCGCGACATCCCGACGGCCGTCGGCGTCAAGCACATCCGCCCCGAGAACCCGGTCTTTGCTTACCTGGGCGACGGCGCTGCCTACTCCATCGGCATGGCGGAGACCATTCACGCCGCGCTGCGCAACGACAACATCTGCGTGTTCGTCGTCAACAACAGCGTCTTCGGCATGACCGGCGGCCAGATGGCCCCGACTACCCTGCCGCACCAGAAGACCGCGACCTCCCCGAAGGGCAAGGATCCGGCCAAGTACGGCACGCTCAACGTCGTCGACGTGCTCGGCAAGATGGACATTGCCTATCTGGCACGCGGTGAACTGGTCGGACCTGCCGGCATGAACAACTGCAAGAAGCTCATCCGCAAGGCGTTCGAGCACCAGCTCAACGGCGACGGCTTCAGCCTCGTCGAGCTGCTCAGCCCCTGCCCGACCAACCTGAACATGCCGCCGGTGAAGGCCCGCGAGCATGTGCACACGGAAATGACCAAGTATTTCCCGATCGGCGAATACATTGACAAGAAGGGTGGTAATCAGGCATGATGGTAGAAATGATTTGCGCCGGATTCGGCGGCCAGGGTGTCCTGACCACCGGTCTGATCCTGGCAGAGGCCGGCATGAAGCTCGGCATGAACGTGCTGTGGTATCCGTCCTACGGCTCCGAGATGCGCGGCGGCACGGCCAACTGCACCATAAAGTTCTCCGACAAGGAGATCGCCAGCCCCTGCGCCAAGAAGATCGACATCCTCATGGCCATGAACGCGCCGGCGATCGACAAGTTCGAGAGCAGCCTGCGCCCGGGCGGCCTGCTGCTGGTCAACAGCTCGCTCGTGCACGAGCGCGAATACCGCGACGACATCAAGGTCGTCAAGGTCCCCATGACCGAGATCGCCGCGGAGCATGAAAACCCGAAGGGCGCCAACATCGTCATGATGGGCGCCATGGCGGCCAACTCCGATCTGTTCACCGAGGACGATCTGGAGCGCCTGACCAACGAGTTCTTCGAGAAGAAGGGCAAGATCAACCCGAAAAACAGCCTCTGCTTCCGCGCCGGCACGCAGATCCACTAAACCGGCGAACTCCACGGGGCTTTGCTCATGAAATCAGCACCCGGGGCGCTGCCCGGCAGCGCCCCGGGAAAATCCCGCTCTGGAGGTGTAAATTTTTTGAATGTCCTAGACGTCATCATCATCCTGGCATACTTTGTCGGCATGATCGTGCTCGGTCTGATCGCAAACAAAAAACAGACCGGCGTGGATGACTATTATCTGGGCGGCCGCTCGATGGGCGCTCTGAAGATCGGCGCGCTCTGGATGGCCGGCTGGATCGGCGGTTCGTCCGTCATCGGTACATCCTCAAACAGTTATTCCATGGGCATCACCGGCGTCTGGTATGTGGGTGAGATCGCCATCGGCTGCGTGCTCTTCGCGCTCGTCATGGCCAAGCCCATCAAGCGCGTGAGTGACGAGCTGAGGAATGTCACGTTCCCCGAGCTGATCCACGCGCGCTATGACCAGAAAAACAGCACCATGGCCAGCATCACGACCATCCTTGCGATGATCGGCTACACGGCGGCGCAGTTTGTTGCCGGCGCGTCGATCCTGAACGTGCTCACGGGCTGGAATCTCGGCGTGTGCTACATCCTCGCGGCCGTGGTCATCGTGTTCTATGTCTCGACGGGCGGCCTGCTCGCCGTGACGTATACCGACATCGTGCAGATGGCGCTGCTGCTGCTCGGCATTGTCGTTCTGGCGGTGCCGCTGGTCGGCTCGCAGCTGCACAAGATGGGCGCAAACCTCGTCACCGACCTGCCGGCGAGCTTCTTCGACCTCGGCGCGTGGGGCTGGCCGACGATCCTCGCGCTCGGCCTGTCGACCATCATGTCGTTTTTCACGAGCATGGACAGCTACACCCGCTGCATCGCGGCCCGGGACGCCAGGACCGCCCGCACCGGCACGATCTATGCGGCTGTGCTCGTGCTCATCATCGCCGGCACCAGCACGTTCCTCGGCATGGCCGGCAAACTCATCCTGCCCGACCTGTCGTCGTCCAACAACGTCATTGCGGCGCTCGTGGTCGAGCTCTTCCCGCACGGGCTCAAGGGCCTCGTGCTCATCGGCGTGCTCAGCGCCATCATGTCCACGGCGGACATTTCCGTCCTGACCGGTTCGGCCAGCCTGACGAAGGATATCTACCAGCGCTACATCAACCCCAACGCATCGGACAAGACGCTGCTGCGTGTGGGCTTCGGCGCGTCCCTGTTCGTGGGCGTGCTCGGCGCGATCTTCGGCTGGTTCACGCAGGACATCATGAACATCCTGCTCATCACGTTCACCATCAACTCGGCCGGCCTGTTTCTGCCGACGCTCGGCGCGTTCTTCTGGAAGAAGTCGTGCTCGGCGGGCGCATTCGCGTCCATGCTCTCGGCGACGGTCATCGCCGTCGTTTGGTTCATCGGTGGCAAGGTCAGCTCGCTGCCGCTGTTTTCCATCGACGCGCTCTGGCCCAGCTTCGGCGTGTCGGCCATCCTGTACGTCGTTATCTGCCTGACGCACCACCAGACCCCGGCGGAGCAGGAAACGGCGGAGAAATTCTACGCGGCGAAGTGAGCCGCAAAGCCCCCATCCCAAGATAGGAGTATTGTCACAATGGAGCAAATGAAGAAGATGCCCCTCGAGGGGATTCGTGTCGTGGAGCTGGCGACGGTCGTTGCCGCCCCGACCGCGTCGCGCGTGCTGTGCGCGTTCGGCGCAGAAGTCATCAAAGTGGAAACCAAGATCGGCGACGAGATGCGCCGCGCCGGTGAGTTCGAGATGGTCGTGTGCGAGGACGATAAAAACCCGCTGTTCACCATCCAGAACAGCGGCAAGCGCCTGACGAGCATCGATCTGAAAAATCCGGACGGCAAGGCCGCCTTCCTCAAGCTGCTCGAGACGGCCGACGTGTTCCTCACGAACGTCCGTCTGCCGTCGCTGGGCCGCCTCGGTCTCGATTACGAGACGCTGCACAAGGCCTACCCCGGCCTCGTGTACGCGCACTTTTCCGGCTTCGGCCCGAAGGGGCCCGACGCCGCCAAGCCCGGCTTTGACAGCACGGCGTTCTGGCTGCGCAGCGGCCCGATGGCCGACTGGCAAGTGCCCGGCTCGTTCCCGTTCACGCCCACCTACGCCTTCGGCGATATGGCCACGAGCTCGGCGTTCCTGTCCGGCATCCTCATGGCGCTCATCGGCAAGAAGAGCACCGGTATGGGCACGTTCGTGAGCACGTCGCTGTTTGCCAGCGGCATCTGGTGCAACGCCATCGGCGTCGTGTCGCACCAGCCGCAGTTCGGCGGCGAGCGCCCGAACGACCCCCTGCGCCCGGCCGACCCGTTCTGCCACTTCTACGAGTGCAGCGACGGCAAGTGGATCGGCGTGTTCGACAATGAGTACCGCCGCGAGCTGCCGAAGTTTGCAAACCTGTTCGGCATGCCGGAGATCGCCGACGATCCCCGCGCCGCCAGCCTCGAGGCGCTGCACGAGACCGACTTCGTCGTCGAGATCGTCACGCGGCTCAACGCCATTTTCAAGACCAAGACGGTCGCCGAGTGGGAAGCCTTCCTCTCGGAAAACAACGTCTCCTGCGAGCGCATGCGCACCATCCGCGACGTGAGCACCGATGAGCAGGCCATTGCCAACGGCTATATCCAGAAGGTCACCTTCAAGGACGATCTCGAGGTCATGATGCCGTGCCCGCCCATGCAGCTGACGGAGTACGCCACGCGCCCCTACACGTCCGCCGGCCGCCTCGGCGCCGATACGGACAGCATTTTCCACGATCTTGGGTATACCGATTCGGAAATTGCCGCCATGAAAGACAGCGGCGCGATCCAGTAACACAATATAAAAGGAGAAAGCGCATATGAAAATCGTTCTGGCAGAAGTGCCCTACACCAAAGACAGAGACATCAGCGTGGAAAAGTCCTGCGTGCCGGAAGGCGCGGAGCTGACCATGGCCGTGTTCGACGAGCACGCTGAGAATAACGATGCGTTCTACGCCGCGATCAAGGACGCCGACATCATCATCGACGGCTACGTCCACTTCGGCAAGAAGGAGATCGACGCCATGGATCACTGCAAGGTCATCTCCTTCCAGTCCACCGGCTACAACGAGGCCGACCTCGACTACGCGAAGGAAAAGGGCATCGCCGTCTGCTCCATCCTCGACTACTGCACGCAGGAGACCGCCGAGAGCGCCATGGCCCTCATGCTCAACCTCCAGCGCGGCATCCGCCAGTATGACCGCAGCGTCCAGCAGGATCACGTCTGGGATTACCAGGTCGTGCCGCACCTCAAGCGCATCGCCGGTCAGGTCATGGGCATCGCCGGTCTCGGCCGCATCGGCCAGTCCGTCGCGCGCAAGGCGCAGGCGTTCGACATGGAGGTCATTGCCTACGACCCGTTCCTGCCGCCTGCCATTGCCGAGAACCTCGGCGTCAAGCTCGTCGATTTCGACACGCTGCTGGCCGAGTCCGACGTGCTGAGCCTGCACATGAACCTCACCGAGGAGAACTACCACATGTTCAACAAGGAAGCGTTCATGAAGTGCAAAAAGCACCCCATCATCGTCAACGAAGGCCGCGGCCCGCTGATCTGTGACGAGGATCTCGTCTGGGCGCTCGACAACGGCTACATCCGCGGCGCCGCGCTCGACATGGTCGAGAGCGAGGATCCGGATCTGGACACCTGCCCGCTCGTCGGCCGCGACGACGTGCTGCTCACCCCGCACAGCGGCTACTACTCCGACACGTCCAACTATCTCGTCGCAAAGCTGTCCATGGACAACGCCCTGTACTACGTCAACGGCGAGTACGACAAGGTCAAGTCCATCCGCAACGGCGTCAACGCCTGAGCACTCTCCCGCTTGTTTCCGCTGGGCAGCCAATTTCCATTTTCTTTTTTCTACCCTTCTTTCTGTTCTGTTTTTGCGATTTCAACGGATATATCTTCTCTCCTACCAGCCGTCCAGTGGATTCCAAATATCCGTGTCCGCGTCCGGTCTCCGGCACGGACACGGGCCTGAAAACCCGTATGTACCGGGCGCCGTGTCAGGTGCCCGGTGCTTTTTTGCGGTTGACACTGCCCGACGGGAACAGTAAAATGAAAAGGACGGGCGGGGGCCCGCCAGAGAAAGGGAACGTTTTTTTAGATCGCGGAGGTGTTTCCTATGGAACCTGCAAAAGTATATTTTTCCGATCTGCGCGCGGATGAGATCAGCACGCTCGAGAAGCTGCACCGGCTCATGAAGGCGGCCGGCTTTGAGCAGATCGATTTCAAGGACAAGTATGTCGCCATCAAGCTCCACTTCGGCGAGCCGGGCAACATGGCCTATCTGCGCCCGAACTGGGCGCGCGTCGTGTGCGACTATGTGCGCGAGCTCGGCGGCAAGCCGTTTCTCACCGACTGCAACACGCTCTATGTCGGCGGCCGCGCCAACGCGCTCGACCATCTCGACAGCGCCATGCGCAACGGCTACTCGCCCATGACCACCGGCGCGCAGTGCATCATTGCCGACGGGCTCAAGGGCGAGGACTACGACCTCGTGCCCATCCGCGGCGGCAAATATCTGCGCGCGGCGAAGATCGGCCGCGCCATCATGGATGCCGATATCTTCATCTCTCTCTCGCATGCCAAGGGCCACGTGTCCGCCGGCTTCGGCGGCGCGCTCAAGAACATCGGCATGGGCTGCGGCTCGCGCGCCGGCAAGGAGGAGATGCACAGCTCCGGCAAGCCCATCGTCGATCAGGATAAGTGCATCGGCTGCGGCAAGTGCGTGGAAAACTGCGCCCACAACGGCCCGCACATCGAAAACGGCAAGTGCACCATCCTGAAATATAAGTGCACCGGCTGCGGCCGCTGCATCAACGTCTGCCCGATGCACGCCATCCATGCGGACTATGCGATCGCAAACGAGCTGCTCAACTGCAAGATCGCCGAGTATGCCAAGGCGGTCGTCGACGGCCGCCCGTCGTTCCACATCGCGCTCGCGCTCGACGTGTCGCCCTGCTGCGACTGCCACAATTTCAGCGACGTGCCGATCGTGCCGAATGTGGGCATGTTCGCGTCCTTCGACCCCGTGGCGCTCGACACCGCCTGCGCCGATATGATCAACGCCCAGCCGGTCAACCCGAACAGCGTCATCGCGCGTGAGCATGACCATCCGCACGACCACTTCACGGCCGCGCACCCGGACACCGACTGGCGCGCCGCCGTCGAGCACGGCGAGGCCATCGGCCTCGGCACGACGCACTACGAGCTCGTGACGGTGTGATATCCGCTTTCATGCAAAAGGCTCCCCCGGATGGGGGAGCCTTTTTTGTTATATGTATTCTCTTTGGGTGATCCGTTTTATGATCGCCCGAGCCAGAAGTCCGGCGACGCCTATCTTTTTTGCAACATGCTTCTTGCCGTGCAGATAGAGTGCCTTGACCTCGATGCCCGCTATATCCTCCGCGGTGAGCGGATCATCGCCGAGAACGACGAAATCGGCAATCATACCGGGTGCAAGCGTGCCGCGTTTATTCTCCTCATGGCTCATATACGCGGGATTTGCCGTTATCATGCGCAGCGCGTCGAGACGCGATATGCGCTCGTCCGGATTGGGATGATTTACGGAGCACGCCATACCGTACAGGGGCTTTGGACGCGTGCACGGTCCGTCGGAGCCGTCGCCTACGATAAGCCCGAGGCGGTGCATCGTTCCCAGCGCGTTTAGTCTGTCAGTGCGCTCTCTGCCGAGCACCGAGCACAGATACTCGTCCGGCTCCTGCTTCCAATATATAAACGGCGACTGCGCGGCTATGCACAGCTTTATCTTTGCCGCGCGCTTTAGCTGCTCCTCGCTTGCAAGGCAGACATGGATCATCACATGGCGCGCATCGTCCCACGGCTTATCGGCATAAGCCGCCTCATATGCCGTTATGCACTGCTCCACCGCCGCATCGCCTATGGCGTGCATGGTTATCTGCCAGCCCTCGCGGTTTGCGCCGATGGCGAACTCGTTCACGCGCTCCTGCGGATAATTCAAAACGCCGTAGTTGTTCGGATTGTTCGCGTACGGCTCCTTGAGCGCCGCGTCCTCTGAGCCGAAGCAGCCGTCGAGGGCAAGCTTGAAGCAGCCGCCGACGCGCTTGAAGCCGTGCTTTTTCACGGCCTTGAGGTCCATGGTCTGGAAGAATATGCGGAACGCCTGCGGCAGGCCGGGCGCGAGTATTTTTATCATGTCTATATCCAGATCGTTTGCAAAGCCCACGCCCTCAACGGTGTGCACGAGCCCGATGCCGACCGACGCAAGGTACTCCGCGCCTCCGGAGAGACCGCGTATAATATCCATCGTGGGGATATACGCCGTTGCCTCGTTCACGCCGTTATAAAACGCCGACTGGTACAGCCATCCGGTCTCGGTATTGCAGCCGGGATCGGATTTCACCTTATCCGACAGCAGTGCTAGCATTGCGCTGTTGCACACGGCAGCATGACCGTCGTACTTCATGACCATGAGCGGACGCTCCGTCCAGTCGTCAAGATCGCGCTTTTCGGGCAGCCGATGCTCGGCAACGGTGTTCGCGGTGCAGCCGTAGCCCATGAGCACCTTGTTTTTCCGGTGACTGTCGGCATAGCGCCTGACCGCCGCCTTTGCTTCGGCAAAATTTTTGACATCCATGAGATAGAATGTGTTCTCGAAAACGCACAGCGAGCCGAAATGCATATGCGTGTCGCCGAACGCAGGCGTTACCGTCGCGCCGCCGAGATCGACCCGTTTTGCCTTGCCGTAGCGCGGAGGGATGCTGCTTTCATCGCCGAGCCACACGATGTGACCGCCCTTTACCGCCATCGCGGTGTAAATGCGGTTTTCCTTTTCGCAGGAGATGAATCTGGCGTTCGTATAAAGCTCCATAACCTCATTCCTTTCACTTCTAAAATGGGCTCCATGTAGACATGGAGCACTACAGCCTGTTTCGTAAAGACAAGTGTACAGCGGGGGAGCGCGAGGGGGGTAAGCCCCCGCTCGCAATTGGATCATAGCCATCAAAAACGACTGAAAAACTGATTGATCAGTTTTATCAGGCTTTTTGACGAGCGCAGCGAGATTTTTTGTGAAAATTTATTTTTACAAAAAATGTGGCGTTTTTGAAACGTATAAAAAAGTCTCTGACTTTTGGTACGCTGAGGGGCTCCATGGTAAACATGGAGCCCAAATGTTTTCAGCCTTCGGGTATGTGTATCTCGCGGATGAGAAAATCCTTGCCCGAAAGTATGATTTTTTCAAAGCTGCCGCAGTTGGGGCAATAGCCCTCGTGCTCAATGACATGGAACAGCTCGTTGCATTCGTCGCATTCAGCCATGCCGGGAATGACATTTATCACAAGCTTTGTGTCCTTGAGCCATGTATCCCCAACGACGACGGGATATATATCCTCAACATACTTGGGGATGACCAGCGACAGCTCGCCTATATCGAGGACGATCTCCGCGACCTCCTTAATGTCGTTTCGCTCGCAAAATCGGTGACGGTTTTGACCATTGAGCGGACAACTCCGATCTCGTGCATAGCGGCTGCTTACTTTCTTGCGATCTTCTTGGTGACGAGCTTTGCGACTGCCGCCGGAGCATTGCCGGCTGCGCCGCAGCCGAGGCAGCGGGAGGTCTCTATCTTCATCTGCTCCTCGGTGAAGGTACCACGCAAATCCTTGAAGGTTTTCTTTGCTTCCTTGGCAGAGCCGTCGGCGGCATGCTGTCTGGGAGCAGTGTCGAAGCCCGCAACGGAAATGCCTGCGGTGGCGGTGTTCATCGCCTTATAATCGCGTCTGTCACGGCCGATGACCTGCGACTGACCGGGATGTACATAGCGTCTGTTCGCCATTGTTTTTCCCCGTATAATTTCCCCCCTATAAATATATTTTGCAGTTTAGGTCTATCAATAATTTATATCATGAAACTATACGCTTTGTCAATTATTTAGCATTGGCATTAAGTAACTGTTCAGCTATTTTTTCAGAGGCACATTGACGCACCCATTGGCTCCCTTGTGTAAAGGGAGGTGGGTTGCCGCATGGCGGTAAGCCGGAGGGATTGTGCCACTCGCCGTGGCGGGCATTGCGTTACCAACACTGGTAGTGGGTTTAGCTGCGTCATCTCGACAATAACAAACCGCGAATATGCGGGCGACCAATGGTCGCCCGTTTTTTATTGTTTCGTCGGCAATCACCGGTCGGGATGCCGCAACAACCGTACTGGCAGGCGCGTCAGTTCGTCTCCAAAAAGAAGTCCTTGTCGATTATCGCCTGGAGCGCCTGCTGCACGGCGGTGTCGAAGCCGAGCTCACGCAGCTTGCACACGCCCTCGATGGTCGTGCCGCCGGGGGAGCACACCGCGTTCATGAGTGCGATTGGGTGCTCGGAGCTGTTCATAGCAAGCGCGCCGCTGCCCATAACCGTCGCGGTGGCGATCTCCTCGGCGATCGGTCTTGCAAATTCCGCGCGGACACCCGCCTCCGCCAGAGCGTCAATGTACATCAAAACAAACGCGCCCGATGCCCCGCCGAGAGCTCCGAATGCCGGAAACAGGTCTTCATCTATATGGTACACCTTGTACGCCTTGCCGACCGACGAGAATATCGCGTCGGCGGTTTTTATATGTGCGCTCGTTGCCGCCTTGCCGCCGTATATCGCCGTTACGGAGACTTTTTATACTTGAAGTCGCTTAACAACGAGTATAAATTGGATATTCAACAATAGAGAAAACGACCATACCAGGCACGAAGCCCGATATGGTCATTATTCTTTTGCAACCCGCTTGAAGAATGCCAGTTAAAAATATGTTTTTTGCATATCCCTAATTAGCACCTTCTGATGGGGGAGCCTTTTGCTGCCTCGCGGGCTTTCAGTCCAGCAGCGCGAGCGCCTGCAAAACGGCCGCGGCCGACGCATCGGCCGCGTGCTGCTCGAACTGCTCGAACGACGCGGCGGCCGTGCCGTCGGCCAGATCCGAGATCGCACGCACCACGGCAAACGGCACGCCGCTCATGCTCGCCGCCTGCGCGACCGCGCCGCCCTCCATCTCCGCCGCCATGGCGGCCGGGAACGCGCGGCGGATGGCGGCCTTTGCCGCCGCGCCGGAGATGAACTGGTCGCCCGTGGCGACCAGGCCGCGGTGCACCCGCTGCGCGCCGATCGCGTTGCCGGCCGTCTGCGCCAGCAGCGCGGACAGCACCGCGTCGGGCGCGAACACCGTCGGCGCGCCGGGGTCGCCCATGCACACGCAGCCGCGCACGAAGCCGATGGGCGCGGCATCAAAATCGTGCTGCACCAGCCCGTCAGCCACCACGATGTCGCCGACGGCGAGGCCGCTTGCCAGCCCGCCTGCGATGCCGGTGTTGATGACCGCGCCGGGCGCGAACCGGTCGATGAGCACCTGCGTGCAGCGCGCCGCGCTGACTTTGCCGATGCCGCACCGGACGAGCACGACCTCCCGCGCGCCCAGGCGGCCCGTGCGAAAGACCAGCCCCTGTACGGTCTCCTGCGCGGGCTGCGTGAGCGCCGCGATGAGCGCGGCGAGCTCCGAATCCATGGCGCCGATGACGCCGATCCGGCCATAAGCCAAGAGAAACGCTCCTTTTCGGCAGCGCGGCCGCGCCGCACTGCGGTTTTTTCGTCTACCTTAATCCTTCTGCCCGCCAGTGTCAAGCCGCCGCTATGAAATTTATGAGTTGCTCATAAATTTGCGGATATCTTGTTTCTGCCGTGTGACCTGCTATCATGAAGGAAGCTTCAAAAATCACAGCAGGAGGAATGCATCATGCTCAACGAAAACGTCAAAAAACTGCTCAAGGAAAACATGTGGGACCTGGCCACCTGCAGCGCCGGTGTGCCGAATGCGGTGCCGGTCGCGTTCAAGGACGTGACGGACGACGGCAAGCTCGTCGTCGGTGACGTGTTCCTGGACACGACGCTGCGCAACCTCGCCGCGAATGACGGCCGCATCGCCATCTTCGTCTACGACGCCAAGACGCTCGAAGGCTATCAGATCCGCGGCACGGCCGAGCACGTTGCGGACGGGCCGGTCGTGGCCACGTTCAAGGCCATGGTCGAGCAGATGTTCCAGGGTGCGGCTACGGCGAAGGGCGCGCTCATCATCACACCGGAGACCGTCGTTGTCACGATGCCGGGCGCGGAGAACAAAAAGGTCTTGTAACGGCAATTTTCCATCGCTTTTTGATTCTTCTCTTTTTGCCCGGGGCGGGACGCGGGACGCGGTGCGCGTTTCGCGCCCGTTTCTGCACACTTGCATTCGGGGCGAAACTGCGGTATGCTGTAGGCAACAAACGGCGGAAAGGAGCCATTTTTATGCGCATTGCAGTTCCTTATGAAAACGGAAACATTTTTCAGCACTTTGGCCGCTCGGAGGCATTCAAGTTCTACGACGTGGCCGACGGTGCCGTCACGGCGGCGGCCGTCGTGTCCACGAACGGCAGCGGCCACGGCGCGCTGGCGGGCTTTCTCGTGGCGAATCACGCCGATGTGGTCATCTGCGGCGGCATTGGCGGCGGCGCGCAGTCGGCGCTCACCGAGGCCGGCATCCGGTTTTACGGCGGCGTGAGCGGCAGCGCGGACGCGGCGGTGCAGGCGCTGCTCGACGGCTCGCTCGGCTATGACCCCGAGGCGCGCTGCGACCATCACGACCACGCGCACGGCGCAGGCCACACCTGCGGCGAGCACGGCTGCGGCGAACACAGCTGCCACAGCTGACGACAACGGCAAAAAAGCAAGGGCTCCGGGAAACCGGAGCCTTTGTCGTTTTTGGCGGCACAAAGAAAATTTCCAATTTCCCCTGTCAGCGCCTTGACATTCCGGGCGGAATATGCTACTTTTTGTTGACCAGATGGTAAATAAAAATCTGGGTACATATTGATTCGATCAGGGGGAGGAAATACCATGACACAGTCTGTGAAAGACGAAGCAAAATTCCTGGATACCCGCCTCGACGACGAGACCGCCGCCGTACTGGAAAAGTGGAACCTGGTCATCCTCGGCGCAGCCCTGCTGCACGATGCCGACCACATCCGTCAGGCCATCCGCTGGCGCTATAAGATCCCGATGCAGCTCTGGATCATCAACCTGGCCGTGTACGTTCTGCCTACCGTGGCGGAGTTTCTGCTGAAAAACAAGCGCACGTCCTCGTTCCTGACCGTTGCCGCCAACGGCATCGTCACGAGCGCGGCGTTTTTGAAGGTGCACCTGTTCAAGCCCACGACGGACATCTGGGGCGCCTGGAACTACAACTACTTCAAGCTCGCCAGGGGCGTGTGGCACGAGGGCCAGTTCATCAAGGGCATCGACTGGATCGACTGGGCGCTGCTGCTCGACCTGCCCGCCGTGGCCATCCCGGCGTGCATGACGGCGATCAAAAAGCGCAGGGAATTCAAGCAGAACCTGCTGGAAGCGGGCGAAGAGGCCTGATGATTTTTGAGGGGGAGCGCCGGCTGCGCGTTCCCCTTTTGGCTTGGGGGCGAAGCAAATGAAAGACATCTCGCTGAGGATTCTGGACATGGAGTGCGCCGCGTGCGTGGCGCGGCTGGACCGCGCGCTGGAAAAGCTGCCGGGCGTGCAGCGCGCGGCGGTGAACTACACCGCCGCGTCGGCGCTCATCACCTATGACGAGCGCGTGACCGATCTCGCCGCGATCGCGGCGCGGGTCAAACGCGCGGGCTTTCGCGTGCCGGTCGCGGAGCAGGATCTGCTCCCGGCGGAAGCGGACGCGGAAACGGCAGCCGCCGCCGCGGCCGCGCTGCGCGCGGTGTTCGGCGTCAAGGGCGTGGCCGTGCAGGCGGACGGCACGCTCACGGCGTACCTGTGGCCCATCGGCGTGGACGGGCGCGATCTCGCCGCGGCCTGCGCGGTCGCGGGCTGCGCCGTCACGCCCGGCGAGCTGCGCGGCGGCGACGCGGATCAGGAGCTGGAAAAGCGCATGGATCTGCTCAAGACGCTCGTGACCTCGGCCTGCTGCACGGCGCCGCTCATGCTCGAGATGCACCCGAAGCTGCAGTTTCTGGCCGGGACGGCGCTGCAGTTCGGCCCCGGGCGGTATTTTTACAAGAGCGCGTGGCGCGGGCTGCGCAATCGCACGTTCGGCATGGACTTTCTCGTCTCGCTCTCGTCCACGCTCATCTATCTCTACAGCGCTTACGTGACGTTCACGCCGCGCCGCAGCTACAAGCTCTACTTTGCGTCCGACGGGGTGCTGCTCTCGCTCATCCTCTTCGGCAAATATATGGAGCAGGTCGCGGCCGGGGAGGCCAACTCCGCCATCCGCAAGCTCATGCACCTGCAGCCGCGCACGGCCATGGTGCAGCGCGGGGACACGTTTGTCGAGCTGCCGGTCGACCAGATCGCGGAACACGACCTGGTGCGCATCCGTCCCGGCGAGCGCGTACCGGTCGACGGCACGGTCGTCAGCGGTCAGTGCGCGGTCGACGAGTCCATGCTCACCGGCGAGAGCATGCCGGTGGACAAAGCGCCCGGCGACAAGGTCATCGGCGGCAGCCTCAACCGCTCCGGCTCGGCCATCGTCTCGGCCGAGGCGCTGGGCAAGGCGTCCGTGCTCGAGCAGATCATCCAGATCGTGCGCCAGGCCCAGTGCGAAAAAGCACCCGTGCAGCGCTTTGCCGACAAGGTCGCGCACTGGTTCGTGCCGGGCGTCATCGGCGCGGCGGCGCTGACGTTCCTCATCTGGTACCGGCGCATTGCGCCGCGCAACCTTGAGCGCGCGCTGCTCACCTGCTGCGACGTGCTGTCGGTCGCGTGCCCGTGCGCGCTCGGCCTCGCCACGCCGACGGGGCTCATGGTCGGCTCGGGCCGCGCGGCGGAGCACGGCATCCTCTTCAAGAGCGGCGCGGAGCTTGAAAACGCTTACAAGGCCGACTGTGTCGTCTTTGACAAGACCGGCACGCTCACGAACGGCGCGCCCGCGCTCACGGACGTCTGCCCGTGCAGCGGCGTGCGGCCGGAGCCGCTCGTGCGGCTCGCCGCCGCGCTCGAGCAGTGCTCGGATCACCCGCTGGCGCGTGCCGTCACGGCGTATGCGCAGCAGCAGTCCGACGCGCCGCTGCCGCCGGTGGAGGACTTTTCCTACGCGCTCGGCCGCGGCGTGCGCGGCACGGTCGCAGGTGCGGCCGTCGTCTGCGGCAGCCGGACGTGGCTCCATGAGCTGGGCATCGACACGGCTGCGCTTGCCGCGCTGCCGGATCTGCACGCGCAGGCCAAGACGGAGCTGTGCGTCACGCGCTGCGGCGTCGTGCTCGGCGCGCTCGGCATCGCCGACACGCGCAAGAGCGAGGCGGCCGCCGTCGTCGCGCAGCTGCGCGCGGCGGGCAAGGAGGTCTGGATGATGACGGGCGATCATGCCCGCACGGCCGAGGCCATCGCGGCCGAAGTCGGCATCGGCCACGTGCTTTCCGAGGTGCGGCCCGACGAGAAGGCCGCCGCCATCGAGCGCCTGCGCGCGCAGGGGAAAACGGTCTGCATGGTCGGCGACGGCATCAACGACACGCCGGCGCTCGCCGTGGCGGACTGCGCGGTCGCCATGGGCGGCGGGTCGGACATCGCCATCGAGTCGGCGGGCATCCTGCTGCCGTCCGGCAATCTGGAAAAGCTGCCGGAGCTGTTTGACATTTCCCGCGCGACCATCCGCACCATCCGCCAGAACCTGACGTGGGCGCTGTTTTATAACCTCGTCAGCATCCCGGTCGCGGCGCTCGGCGTGCTGCATCCGTCCATCTGCGCCACGGCCATGTCGGCCAGCTCGATCGGCGTGCTCATGCACTCGCTGCGGCTCAAGGACAGCGACAAAAAGGAGAGACGTTTCCCATGGAAGAAAAAGTCCTGACGACGTATGTGCGCGGCATCTACTGCCGCCAGTGCCCGGAGTGGATTGTGGATGACCTGCTGCACACGCGCGGCGTGCTCGACGCGGCGGTGTCGTTCTGGCGCGCGGAGCTGACCGTGCGCTATGACCCGCAGATCGTCACCGAGGCGGAGCTGCGCCGCGTGCTCTCTGACTGCGGCTACCCCGCCTGCGAAAAAGGCGCGCCGGGGTCGAACCCGCTGCGCAACGCGCTCAAAAGTGCCCTCGGCCGCAGGCCGGAGGGGTGAGGGGCACACCTTTTTGCGCTTGACCAGTATTGCGGACAGCTTTTGCGGCTGCTTCCGCATAAAATAAAAGCGCTTGCAACCAATATTGGTCAGAAAATGCTGTGCGGTGGTGAGAAGATGGAGCAGAAATTACGGCGGGATCGCGATCTTGGCGACAATTTGCGCCGCCTGCGCAACGCCAGCGGCCTCTCGCAGGGGAAGCTGTGCGCCGAGCTGCAGCGCCGCGGCTGCGACATCGGCCGCACGACCTACGCCAAATACGAGGCGGGTGAGCTCAATGTGCGCGTGCGCGTGCTGCTCGCGCTCAAATGGCTCTACGGCTGTCCGTATGACGCCTTCTTCGCGGGGCTGGATACGGCGGACGATGCCGAAGCCCGATAACAAAGCGCCGCCCCGGAAGCAGATCGCTTCCGGGGCGGTGTTTTCCGTTACAGGTAGAATTTCGGCTCCTTGCGCCCGGTGCAGTATTTTTTCACCGTGGCGGCCGCGGCCAGCCGCAGCGGCAGCGGCACGCCGCGGGCCGACTGCGGGCAGATCTGGATGCAGCGCAGACAGGAGATGCACTTATGCTTGTCCACCTTCTGCGGCGCGGCCTTCGGGATCGCGCCGGCGGGGCAGTTGTCCGCGCACAGGCCGCAGCGGATGCAGCGCAGGCCGCCGGTTGGCTTGAGCGGCAGGCCGTTGTAGGCGCGGTAGTCCGGATCGCCGGGCACGGCGATCTCGGCCGGGGCGTCGGCGGCGATGCGGGCCGCGAGCCGGGTGCAAAAATCTTTGATCTTGCTGCGGTCGGACGTGTCCGGCCGGCCGGCGGCGATGTCCGTGTTGACCGAGTGCGGCGCGATGACCTCCGCCGCCGCGATCACGCGAAAGCCCAGCGGGGTGAGCGTATCGCGCATTTCGAGCAGAGCGTCGTCCACGGCGCGGTTGCCGAACACGGCCACGAGCACGGCCGGAGTGTCCGTCCCGCGCAGGGCGCGCATGCGCGCGAGACACGGCCCGGGCACGCGCCCGCCATAGACCGGGAAGAACACGAGCAGGCAGTCGTCGGCAGAAAACGTCTTCGCCTCGGCGTGCACGGTGATGTCGGTGCAGGCGTCGGCCGCGTTCAGATTTTCCGCGAAGAGCCCGGCGACGCGCTGCGTGCCGCCCGTGGGGCTGAAGAAATACAGGTGCAGGTTGCGCGGATGCATGGCATGGCCTCCCAATTTCAGATTGCCTTTATTGTAACGAAAAATGCCTGCGATTGCAATGCTTTTTGGCCACCGGTCAGTACAGCTGCAGCTCGGACAGGTAAGCGTCCAGCCGGGACAGCCGCTGCTGCGGATATACGCCGAGCGTGCGGCTGAACTCGAAGGCGATGGCCTCGATGAGAAAGTTCACGCCGATATAGGAGTTTGTGGGCGAGGGGCTGGACAGATCGGCGAGAAGCACGATGTCCGCATCGCCGGCGAAGGGCGCGGTGAGCTTGTCGGTGATGACGATCAGTCGGCAGCCGGCGTCGTGCGCCATCTCGGCCAGTACGCACGTCATGCGCGAGTAGCGCTCGGCACCGAGCAGGATCACACAGTCGTGCGGGCCGTAGTCGAGCAGCTTTTCTACGCAGCGGGTGTCTGCGTCGCAGAAATACTCCACGTGCCGGGTATACTGCGACAGCAGCGTCCCCAGGTGCCGCGCCGGCCCTGCCAGACCGCGGAAGCCGGAGACAAAGATGTGCTCACTCTCGAGCAGGATGCGTACGATCTGCCCGTATTTTTCCGGGTCGTTCTTGCGGTAAGTCTCCTGCAGACAGTCTACGGCGAACTGCAGGCACTGAAACGAGCTCAGGTCCTGATACTTTTGCAATTTGTCCGGCACCTGATGCTGCGGGATGACGTATTTTTCACGCTCGATGACCTGTGAGAGCTCGCTGCGCAGGCTCTCCTGCAGCTCACGGAAGCCGCGGTAGCCCAGCGTGCGGCACAGGCGGATGACCGAGGTGTCGCTCACGCTGAGCGCAAGCGCGATGTCCTTGGCCGTTAAAAAATATAGCGAGCCGCTGTGCTCGAGAAAATAATCCGCGATGACTTTTTCCGTCCGCGTCAAATGCGCGCTTTGAATGCGCTGTTCCAGTTTACCGCTCATGGGAACACCATCCTTTTTTCTGGGGATTGTGAGCAGTGCCGCAACGAATGTTGCAGTAGCAACAACATTATACTGTATAAATTGTAGAAAATGCAATAGTGCATGAAAAACATTGAAAATTCAATTGACTTTTACGCATAAAAGAGCTAAAAATACCGCATACAACAATACCGGTGTTGGATTATTTGAGAGGAGGACCTCACAATGGAGAAAAACAAACGTATGCAATTTTACGGGGGCACGCTCGGCGCGTGTGCGCCGCTGCTGGTCTTCATGTGCCTCATGATCGTGATCGCCGCGATGAAGAAAGTGTCCCTGGTGTTGTTCTGCATGGCAGGTTTCGCCGGACTGTGTGTGGCATTCCTGCTGGCAAAAAACAAAAAGGAATTTGAACAGGCGGTCGTGGACGGCCTGAAAAACGACACGCTGTGTGTCATTATCTTCGCGTTCCTGCTGGCCGGCATCCTGTCGCAGGAGCTGCGCCAGAGCGGCCTCATTCAGGGCCTGACCTGGCTTGTGATGAAGCTCGGCCTGAGCGCGGGCTTCCTGCCGCTGGTGGCGTTTCTCGTCTGCCTGCTGATCTCGACGGCCTGCGGCACGTCCAACGGTGCCATCGTCGCCGTGCTGCCGGTGCTGCTGCCCGTCGCGGCGACCGTCGGTGCGAATCCCTCCGTCGTGGTCGGCGCCATCGTCAGCGGCGCGATCTTCGGCGATAACCTCGCCCCCATTTCCGACACGACCATCGCCTCCGCGCTCACGCAGGACGCGGAAGTGCGCGACGTCGTGCGCACCCGTCTGCCGTATTCGCTGATCGCCGGCGTCATTTCCGCCGTGCTGTTCATCATCGTCGGTATCAAGACGTCCACGTCCGTCACGCTGCCGGACGTCATCGACCCCGCCTATGCCAAGACGCTCGTCATGCTCGTCATCCCGGTCATCATGATCATCCTGATGCTCCGTGGCTGGAACCTCATCAGCACGCTCATCGTCTGCGATCTGGTCGGCTTTATGCTGTGCCTGGTGTTCGGTTTCCTCGACGTGCCGACGCTGTTTTCGGCCACCGGCCCCATCGGCGCCGGCCTGACCGGCATGCTCAATGTCATCTGCTTCAGCTTCTTCATGTTCGCGCTGCTCGAGATGCTCAAGCGCAGCGGCGTGTTTGACATGCTGCTCGAAAAGCTCAACAACGCCAGCAAGACCCCGCGTCAGGCCGAGCTCGTCACCATCCTGCTGAGCGTCATCGGCAGCGTGGCCATCGGCGCTGCGTCCATCTCGATCCTGTTCGTCGGCCCGGTCGTGCGCAAGCTCCTGCAGACGCACAACATCGAGCGCACCCGCGGCTCGAACCTCATGGACGGCATTGCGACCGGCCTTGCCGGCATCGTGCCGTACAACCCCGTCGGCCTCAACGCCGTCAGCCTCGCGATCGCGAGCGGCGTCGTCTCGGAGTCGTTCTCGTTTTTGGATTACGTGCCATATAACTTCCACAGCTGGCTGCTGATCCTGCTGTTCCTGCTCAGTGCGATCACCGGCATCGGCCGCCACTTTGAAAAGGGCACCGCCGCCGCGCCCGAGACCCCGGCTGCGGAAGAGAAATGACGATTTCGGGTGCGGCCGCCGCGCCGCACCCGCTCAGATTGTTACATTTGGAAGGAGAAAACCATGCAAAATCTCAACGAAGGTCTGCTGTTTGATCCTGCACTGTCGGCGGAGATCAAGGATCGCTTTTACTATGTGGATGCGGATCCGGAATTCGGCCAGCGCCTGTTCTTTGAAAATTCCGGCGGTTCGCTGCGCCTGAAGGCGTCCGTCGAGGCGCAGGCAAAGTACCAGGCGTTCCCGGACTGCCCGGAGCGGCTGCACGATCGTTCCCGCGCGCTCAAAAAAGTGCAGCTGCACGGCATCGACGACATTATGCACATCGTTTTCGGCGCATCGGGCGGCGCGCTCATCTCGGAGATGACTGCCTCGCAGGCGATGTTCCAGATCGTCGGCGCCATCCTGGAAAACTGCCCCGGCAAGAGCGCGGTCACGTCCGTGCTCGAGCACCCGTCGGCGTATGACGCGGTGAAATACTACTGCGACAAGACCGGCAAGGAATTTCGCGTCGCGCAGGCGAACCCGAAGACCGGCGGCATCGACGTCGAGGAGATCCGCCGCATCGTCTCGCCGGATACCTGCCTGCTGAGCATCATGTATGCCTCGAACATCACCGGCAGCATCATGGACATGGCCGGTATCGTCAAGGCTGCGCGCGAGATCAACCCCGATATCTACATCGTCACCGACGCCGTGCAGCACGCGCCGCACGCCGTGCTCGACGTGGACGCCCTCGGCGTCGACGGCGCGACGTTTGCACCCTATAAATTCTTCGGCACCCGCGGTATGGGCTACGGCTACGTGTCCGATCGCGTGGCCAAGCTGCCGCACCGCAAGGTCTTGCAGCGCCCGGCCGACGTCTGGGAGCTCGGCTCGCCCACGCCCGGCAACTTCGCGGCCATGAGCGCCGTGGTGGACTATGTCTGCTGGCTCGGCGGCCACTTCATCCAGTCGGACGACCGTCGCACGCTGTTCGTGACCGGCATGGAGCACATCCACCTGCAGGAGCGCGCGCTGCTGCACACCATGCTCGAGGGCACGCAGAACGTGCCCGGTCTGCGCCACATCCCCGGCGTACACGTGTATGTTGACACCGAGGATCTCACGCACCGCGACCTGATCGTTGCCATGGGCATCGACGGGCTGGACATGACCCGCTGCGTCGAGGAGTACCAGAAGCGCGGCGTCACGACCTTTGAGCGCGTCAACACCAGCGTGTATTCCAAGCGCATCGTCGAGGCCGTCGGCCTCACGGGTGCGATCCGCGTCTCGCCGCTGCACTGCCACACCGTCGCGGACATCGAGACGTATCTGCGCGTCACTCAGGAGCTCGCGCAGGCATTTGCAAAGTGATCATTCTTTCCCCTCCCTTCTTTTTTCCTTATGCACAGACCCTGCCGCATCCGCGGCAGGGTCTGTTGCAGTTTTGCCATGTGTGCGGTATACTGGCGGCAGCAATATCGGAAGGGGGCGGCCGCCATGCGCGAATCCGCAACGAAAAAAGTGCTCGCCGAGAGTCTCAAGGAGCTCATGCTCCGGCGCGACTTCGCGGACATCACCGTGACCGATCTGTGCGCGGCCGCGGAGATCAACCGCCGCACGTTCTACCGGCACTTTACGGACAAGTACCAGCTCGTGACGTGGATCTGCGACAAGGGCTTTCAGAAGGCCATCGGCGACGATGAGCCGGGCCTGTACGACCTCTTCGGGCGCGTGTGCACGTATCTGTACGCCGACCGCGCGTTTTATGCCCGCGCGCTCACGTTCACGGGGCAGAATTCGTTCCACGACTTTCTCTGCGCCCGGCTGCGGCCGTACCTGCAGGCGGACTTTTCCGACCTCTTTTCCGATCCGCAGAACGAGGCGTTCATGTCCGGGAAGATGTCGGATGTGGTCATGGATATTATTCAAAACTGGCTCAGCCGGCCGGATTGCCCGCCGCCGGAGGTGTTTGCGCCCTGGGCGCTGCACCTGTGGAAGGATATCATGGGCCGGTGGAAGGAGCTCGGCGATGCGTGGGAGCACACATTAGACCACAAAAACGCATAAGTGAGGCAAAAAGCCACGAAACTGCGGTTCCGTGGCTTTCCTTGTGGCGTAATTTGTTCTATGCTGAACATACCCCCTCATTTGGAAGCGTGCAGGCCCAGAGGTCTCTTTTCGATCTTTCACGGTACCTCTTCTCCCGTTGCGCGACGGTGTCCGCGCGCTTCCGATCTCGTTCTTTCGGCAGAGCATGCCTTCCTTTTATATGAACGCCCCGGACTGCATTTGCAGTCCGGGGCGTCTGCCGTTGGGGGCGTTCTGCGCGGGGCGCGACGATTTGGAAAGAGAAGCCCTGCACGATGATCGAATTTCAATCCGCGCACCCCGTGTGGGGTGCGCCGCCCGGGAGCCACCGCACCGATTTCAATCCACGCATTCCGTCCGCGTTGCCGCCGACACCGGCACGCTCTCTCCGTCGAGGCGCATCTGGATAAACCACGTCCCGCTTGCCAGCTTTCGCGGTTTAGGTACTTTCATCTTGTAGCCTCCTCAGTCCGGGCGATACACGTCTACGCGACCATCTTCGATTTCGCCGTACAATTCCAGCAGCTCGTCATAGCAGCGATACAGGCTTTCTATTGCGTCTTTCGCGTCATCGTAGGTGTAGACGCCCTCGCCCGCCAGATAGCTGTCCAGTATTTCCGCATTCACGCCGATGCCACTGCCCGGCCCGTCCAAAAGGCAAGCTGCGTCCGCTTTATTTGCCGCGTCTACACCAGCATAAAACCCGTCCTCATAATTTCGCTTGTAATCGTCCTCGCTGTAGCATTTGTCCTGCCAGCACCCGCACAAAGTAAGCGAGAGCAGCACAGCGGCCAGCGACGCAGCAATCCCGCGTTTCCGCATTTGCATATCCCCCTTTTTGTATATTCATTCCCGCTCGTTCCACCCGCGTTACTTTTCAATGGGTATGGCTTTGTTCCACGGGTACGGATTCGGCTCCGGAACTTTGTGATCGTGCTGGTAGCTTTCAAATGTTCTGCTGAAATTATACCGCTCTGCGTAACGCGCATACGTCGGGTACTGGATGTAAGTCTCGATGCGGTCGGCGTAGTCATCGACTACGGAATCTGCATAGCGGAGATAGGACGCGGCCTCTATGACCTGGCGCTGCGAGACGGAAAGGCTCTTTTGCGTGCACTGCAGATGATAGCCCATCAGGCAGCAGGAGACGGCCAGCGCGGCAGACAGCACGGAGAGCGCAACGACGGCCGCCTTCCTTGGCACCCGTTTTCGCTGTATTTCCGGCGTGGCATTCTGATAATTCACAACGCTTCCCCCTTTTTGCATATTGTTTTCCGCCTGTGACACAATACCGCAAGCGGCTTGCACCATCAAGATAGCACAGCTTTCCGCTTTCTGCAACAAAATCCCCGAAAACGGAAATTTTCCGGCCGGAATACCGGCCAAAAACGACACGCAGCCGCAAAAATGTGGTAAGGTAGTGCCAATATGCGGAACAACATACGTTGCTATAGATTATACAAGGGCGTAAGTCAGCGCTGGCTTGCGCAGAAAGTGGGGTGCAGCCATAGCACACTAGGGGTAATCGAACGCGGAGAAAGCGTGCCCAACGTATACCTTGCGATGCGGATCGCGCGGGCGCTGGACGCGACAGTAGAAGAACTATGGAGGGAGAACCATGACAGATGAGCAATGGACGGCGTACTTACGGGCGGAGATCGAGCGGCTGCTGGATGAAGCAAGCGAACAAAAGCTGCGGCTGACGCTGGCACTGCTGCGCGCAGCGTAAAGAAAAACAGAATAGCAAAGAAAGAGGAGCAGGAACTCAATCCTGCTCCTCTTTCTTGTTTTCCGCGGTGATCTGCCGGGCGAAGTCTTCAATATCTTTCCACCGTTCCTCCGGCAGCCGTCCGGTGGGGGCGCGACTGCCAGATTGCAGTTGGACACGGTGACAGTCCATGTGTTTCGATCCTCGCGCCCGCATGGGCGCGGCGGGGTCAGCGCAGGGCGTCCGGCAGGACGGTGTTCTCACCGACCATGACCCAGTTGCGCTTGTCGCGCGCATTCTGATTGTCAACCCGGTACCATGTACCGGGGAAGAACTGGTTGCCGTTGTTTTTGGAAGTGTCCCAATCGTAGGACATGAATGCATAAAACGGCCGGTCATATTTGGCGTTTGCATTGATGGCGTTGCCGGTGAAGGGGTTCGTCGGGTTGTCGATCAGCCCGCTTGTCGCCAGTGTCGGCACGTCGGCCGTGGTCATGAACGTGTCCGAGAACGAGAAGCCCTTGGCATTGAAGTCCTTGACCATCAGCAGGGGGAAGAAAAAGTCCGTATCGGGGCCGTTGTCGATAACGCGATCCCAATTGAGGTACAGGCCGCGTCCGTGATCTGCGACGAGGATGATGCGCGTGTTATCGTACACGCCGTTTTCGCGCATATAGTCGAACCATTTGCCGAGCTGCATCAGCGAGGCCACGTTGGGGTCATAGTGCGCAAACTGGACATCCTCCTCCATGGTGATCGACTTGCCGTCAACGGTGAAACGGTCCGCGTGCGTTTTGTCATACTCCGTGTTATCAATGGTGCCGGCAACGGAATAATCCGGCTCCTGCAGCAGCACGGGGGAGTGCGTGGTGTCGTTGGTCATGAACAGGAACGTGTTGTCCCCGCTCTTGGTGGTCTGCGTGATCGTCGGGAGATGGGTCAGTGCATGGTAGCCCTTGAGGAACGTGGCGTCCATGCCGGTGGCGGTGTGGGGGCTGGTGATCGTCTGCTCGACGAAATTTTCCTCCTCCTCCGTCTGCACGCTGCTGCGGTTATAGTTGCCGTTGTCATAGAGGATGGACTGCGCAGCGACGGGGCACACCTTCATGAGACTGTAACCGAAGAAATTGCGCATATTCGCGCTGACCCAGTTTTTCGGGCTCATGTCCGATTCAAAGGCGCCGAAGGTGATATAGCGGTGAATGTCCGGGTAATCGGAGAAGACGGACAGGTCGGGCACCCACTGGTAGTTGGCGTAGATGGGGTCGAAGACCGTGACGTCAAAGTCGTTCTGGTCAAACAGGACCGGCATCATCTTGAGCGCCTCGTTGTGCTTGTCGACCAGCTTTTCATCTTTGCGCAGGTTGATCTGGTCGACCGTGTATTCGTATCCACCCATGAGCGCGGGCGTGCCCATGTTCGTGAAAGCGCCGGTGGAGACGACGTTCGTATAAGCGGTGAAGCCGTCGAACTGTGCCTGGAGCTCCGGTTTTTCGTTGAAAATATACGGCAGGAATGCGCCCACGGCGCGGTCGAGCATGAGCACGATGACGTTTTTGCCGGTCTTGCTCATGGTGTATTCCGGCACACCGCCGCTCTCTTCCATCGTCTGGCGGATGCTCTTGATCTGCGAGTGGATGCTGCCGATATTGATCGGCAGCATGATGGCAATGGCCAGAACGAACGCGAGCGCTGCCTTGAATACATGCTTGCTCCACCGTCGATAGACCAGATACATGACACCGGCGGTGGCCGCGATTGCGAGCAGGTTGCCCCAGAGCTCGGCCGGCGCAAACTGCATGCCGCCCTCAAAGCTGAGCGTGGACGAGAGCACACCGAGGTACTTGCCGAAGAACATGAAATCCACGATGGCGACGCCGACGAGCATCCACAAAACCTTCTCAAAGGCGACCTTGCCCTTCGGGCTGGCCAGCCAGTAGAAGATGCCGAACCAGATGACAAAGGTGCCGATGGCGAGGCACAGGCTGTTGATGACGAACCAGATCGGGCTGTAGTACATCTGCACGTTGACAAATTCCTGCGCGGACGACGAGATGACGGACGCCGGGATATACCCGCCGATGAACAGCGCCAGGAACGCGGCGCAGCCAAAGAAGATCTTTGCGTTCGGCTTGGTGGCGGGCTTGCCGGCGGCGGGCTTCTTCGTGCGGATCAGCCCCACGATCAGGGGCAGCATCAGCGCCGCGCCCAGAAGCAGCAGCGCGGCTTTGACGACCGGCCGCTCGGAGAAGGAATAGCGCACGAGACCGAGCGCCAGCAGCGCCGCACCGGCGACGGCGGCCAGGATCTTGAGCACCCGCCCCGGATGCTTGAGCTTGTAGAAGATGGTCTTGATGAGGGAGAAGATGTTGTTGAGCGTCCAGTAAAACACCAGACCGGCGGGGGAGGTGTACAGGAAAAACAGGAAGAACACCGCCATCACGTACAGCTGGATCTTCGTCTTGGGCGTTGCGCCCTTCGTGAAGATGATGCACGAGACGAGGTTGACCGCCGTCATGATGATGGGCAGGAGGTTGATGTGCACGCCGGCGATGGCGATCAGCCCGTCGGCGGCGCCGAGGTCGGCGATCGGCCCGAAGGACACGCCCTTGATGAGCTCCAGCCCGGACAGGAAGCGGTAGGCGGCGATGAAAAACGGAATCTCCAGAAATAGCGACACCGCACTGCGCAGAACATACGTGGGCTTATAGTGGTTCTGGCGGTAGTAGGTCTGCAGGATCATCATCTTCTCGTCGCCGCGGAACGTCTTTTTGATGTGCGTCACGCCGCGGTGCAGGCGGGCCTCCATGTCGCGCTCCTCTTCCTGCAGCGCGTCGGCCCGCATGTACAGCGGCAGCACCAGAAAGTTCATGACCAGGCTCAGCACGATGATGGACAGGCCGGGGTTGCCGATCACGCGGTTGGCGTTGACATAGACGACCTCAAACAAAAGCTGCAGCGGCTGCAGCAGCAGGGAATCCAGTATCTGAAAAAATGTCACGGTTCTTTCTCCTCATGCGTTGCGGTAAGTTCCTTCACCTTCTGCTCGAGATAGTCCGCGGCGCGCACGGCGCCCTCGCCCGGATAGACCCAGGTCTGCGCTCTTGCCGCGTCGCGGCCCTGGGCGTATTTCGGGTCGGTCAGGCACTGCTGCACCATGTCGCCGAGCGTGTCGAAGTTGTCCTCGGTGAGCTGCTGGCCGATCTGCGGCAGGATCTCGAACGTCCAGTACGGCGTGTCGAGCCACCAGCAGTCGTAGGGGCTCTTGTCGAACTTCGTGTCCGCGTAGATGACGGGCTTGTCAAAGACCAGCGTGAAATCGAAGATGACGCCGGAGAAATCGGAGACAAGCAGGTCGGCGCGCCGGAGCACGTCGAAGTTATCGTTGTCGCGGTTCCACTCCAGATCCTCCGAGTCCGGGTAGGCGGCCATGAGCTTGTCGATCATGTCCTTTTCCGACTTGTACGACTGGGGGTGCGGGCGAATGATGACATGGTAGCCGCCGGCGAGCAGCTTGTCGATGATCTTTCCGCCGTATTTGCTGAAGATCGCGCTCGGCCCCCAGGACGGCGCGATGAGCACCGTCGTCCTGTGCGGCGCGATGGGGCCGGCGGCGTCCAGCCGCCGCTTCATCTCGTCCATGTAGGGGATGCCGATCTTCACGACCTCCTTGGCGGGCAGGCCGCGCAGCGCCTCGAGCGCGCGCAGGTCGCGGATCTGATAGTCGCCGGAGACGAAGACTGTGTCGTAATAGTCGATGCCGAACATCCGGTAGCCGGCGACCTCGTTGGCCGCGTGCAGGATGTGCACATAGCAGTCCACGCCCGGCGAGCGCTTCCACTGGTAGACGTCCAGCCCCGGCGTGGTGGACAGCAGTACGTTCGCGCGCAGGAAGTTGAGCTTGGCAAAGGCCTTGTTGCCCTCGCCGAGAAACTCCGCGTGCACGTGCGCGTAGGGGTTTTGCAGCGCCGGATCGTCGGGCGACGCCGTCAGATACGCGACGTCCAGCCCGCGCCGGTCCAGCTCGCGGCACACGGGCTCCATCACGTTCCAGTAGCGCTTGTCGTCCACGAAGACGGCCAGCGGGTGCTTTTCCTGGTCGACGGCGGTCTTTTCCCCGCCGCTCAGGAGAAAGCGCAGCTTGATGATCCAGCCCCGCAGCGCAAAGTTCAGCGCGCCGATGATGCCGATCAGAATGGCAAAGAGCATGCTGCCCGTGCCGGGATCAATGTACAGTTTCATGTTTTCCGTTCTCCTCTGCCCGTAGCATCCACAGCCCGGCGAGCACGCTGCAGGCGGCACAGAACCCGGACACGAGCAGCCCGGCGCCGCGAAGGTCATCGGCGGGGAAAAGTCCGCCGAAGAGATTGATGAGCGCATGGATGCCCAGCGCCGGCACGATGGAGCGGTAATAGGCGACCGTCCCGCACAGGGCGAAGCCCGTGCAGGCGGCGCACACCGCCTGTATGCCGACGGCGCCCGGTGGGCCTCCGATGAGATTGACGGCGTGGAACACGCCGAACACGGCCGCGTTGAGCACGGCCGCCGTCAGCGGCCGCAGCCGCTGCGTATGTTCCCACAGATACCCGCGGAAAGCCAGCTCCTCCGCCATGCCGCACACGACGTACATCCCGCAGGCGAAAAACCCGTCCGCGGCGGCGCTGCGGCCGCAGGCGGCCAGCACCAGATCGCCGGCCGGCCAGAGCAGCAGCAACAGCAGCCCCGGCCACCGCTTCCGCCCCCGGCGGCAGGCGCCGAGACCGTATCTGCGCCGGTAAAGGATCAGCGCCGCCGCGAGAAAGACCGCCAGCCCCGCGAAGGTGACGCTGTGCGGCAGGCCGATCCTGCGGGAAACGAACTCGCCCAGTGTGTAGATCAGGGCATATATCAGCACCAGGTAGACCATAGAAAGCAAACGCATCCTTTACAACATTTTTTCATTATATAATGTCGAAATCCGAAACACAAGGGAATCTGCACATATTTCCGACATGGTTTTTAAATGCGCTTGACAAATCCGGGGAATAAGTTCATAATGCGCATTGCATATCAAGAAAATGAACGCAAGGGAGTCTGACGATCTTGTTGACAAAAAATCAGTTTGCGCTGCTCAGCTACATTGCCGCCCGTCCCGCGGGCGAGCCGGCGCTTTCGCAGCGCGCCATCGCGCAGGGCACCGGCAAAGCGCTCGGCACCGTGAACGGGATGGTCAAGGAGCTGAGCGCCATGGGCTGTCTCGACGGGGCAAACCGCATCACGGATGCGGGGCTTGCGGCGCTCGCGCCGTACCGGGTGGACAACGCCGTCATTATGGCGGCGGGCATGAGCTCGCGCTTTGCCCCCCTGTCGTATGAAAAGCCGAAGGCCCTGCTGAAGGTGAAGGGCGAGGTGCTCATCGAGCGCGAGATCCGCCAGCTGCAGGCGGCGGGCATCGACGACATCACGGTCGTGGTCGGCTATATGAAGGAAAAGCTGTTTTACCTCGAGGACCGCTTCCATGTGAAGATCGTCATCAACGAGGATTACCACCGCTACAACAACCCCTCCACGCTCATGCTCGTCCGCGACCGGCTGAAAAACACCTTCATCTGCTCCTCGGACAACTACTTTGAGCAAAACCCGTTTGAGCCCTATGTGTATCAGGCGTATTACGCGTCGCTCTACAGCGCAGGCAAAACGGACGAGTACTGCATGGTCACGAACCGCAAGGGCCGCATCACGGGCGTGCAGGTCGGCGGGAGCGACGCATGGTACATGTTCGGCCACGTCTATTTCGACCGCAGCTTCAGCGAGAAGTTCACGCAGATCCTCGAGCGGGAGTATGACAGCCCGGTCACCCGGGCGGGGCTCTGGGAGGATCTGTACGCCCGGCACATCAGCGAGCTGGAGATGTACATCCGCAAATATCCCGGCGGCATCCATGAGTTCGACTCGCTCGATGAGCTGCGGGCGTTTGACAGCGCCTATGTCACCAATACCGACTCGTATATTTTCGACAACATCTGCGCCGTGCTCCACTGCACACCGGACAGCATCCACGGCATCATCCCGATCAAGACGGGGCTGACGAACCTGTCGTTCAAGTTCACGTGCAACGGCCGGGACTACGTGTACCGCCACCCCGGTGCGGGCACGGAGGCTTACATCGACCGCCCGGCCGAGGCGCGGGCGCTGGAGGTGGCCAAGGCGCTGGGGCTCGACGACACGTTTCTCTACATCGACGCGGCCAAGGGCTGGAAGATCTCGCACTATATCGAGGACGCGGCCATTCTGGACTATCACAACACCGAGCAGGTCGACACGGCGCTGCGTATGCTGCGCCGCCTGCACACGAGCGGCATACAGCTCGACGGCCGGTTTGACATCTGGGAGAAGATCAACGGCTTTCTCGACCTGCTGCAGGGGACGGACGTCTCCGACTTTACCGGCATGCAGGAGCTGCACGAGACGATGTGCGCGCTGCACGAGCGCCTGAAGGGTGACGCGGTCCCCCTGTGCGCCTGCCACTGCGACAGCTATAACCCAAACTTCCTGATCGACAAGCAGGGGAAGATGTACCTGATCGACTGGGAATATGCCGGCATGGCCGACCCTGGCTGCGACATCGGCACATTTATCGCCTGCTCGGACTACACGCCCGAGGAGGCGGAGCAGGTGATCGCACGCTATCTCGGCCACGCGCCTACGGGGGCGGAGCTGCGCCACTACATCGGCTATGTGGCCATGGCGTCCTACTTCTGGTTTTTGTGGGGGCTGTATCAGGAGGCGTGCGCCAAGCACGTCGGCGAGTATCTCTACATCTGGTATAAATACACAAAGCAATACGCCCGGCTGACGCTGGAGCGATATGACCATGAGGAGGAGTTTGCTTGAAGCAGAAGACAGAGGCCCAGCAGGGCTCGATTGAACAGCTCATCTACGAGGAGACCGAGCGGCGGCTGGAGATCATGCAGTCCGACACCTACGAGTTCCCCAAGAAAATGACCCGGGTCGATTACGGCATCATCATCGCCAGCGTGGCGGCCAGTCTGGTGCTGATCGTGACCTGCATGCTGGGAGGCTGAACCATGACAGACAGAGAAAGCTATATCCGGCAGGAGACCGTTACGGGCGTTGTGCCCATGCTCAAGGGCGACCGGCAGTATTCCTTCCTGGATCTGTTTTTGTCCACGAGCGGCTTTGCCATTGCCACGTGGTGCTATACGCAGGGCGCCTATGTCGCGCAGTACCTCTCCTTCAGCAGAATGCTCATCAACATTTTCTGCTTCAACATCGTCTGGGTGTTCATCGAGTGCCTGCCCGTCATCTTTGCCACGCGCTACGGCATTGATCTGTGGATCTGGCTGCGCTCGGTGCTGGGGCGGCGCGGCGTGGCTGTGCTGTCCACGATCATCAGCGTGGCAAACTTTGGCTGGTACGCGGTCGCGGCGAGCCTGTTTTCCTCGTCGATGATCAACCTTGCGGCGAAGTTCGGCCTCGTGCTCAACGCGGCCGTCTGGAGTCCGGTACTGGGCTGCCTGTGCGTCGTGCTCGGCACGCTCATCGCGCTCGGCGGGCCGAATGTCATCAAGTGGACCAACCGCTTTCTGGTCACGGCGCTGCTGGCGGTCGGCGTGGTCGTCGTCGTGCTGTGCTTCACGGCCGTGCCGCTGCGTGAGATCGTGGCGGTCAAGCCGGTGCTGGACGCGGACATGACGCCGCTGCAGGCGTTCATGATCTCGGCCGAGGGCAACGTGGCGTTCGCGTTCTCGTGGTCAACGCAGGCGCTGGTCCTGCCGCGACTGGCCAAGACCGAGCGCGGTGGCTACTGGGGCACAACGCTGGCCTACGGCGTGGTCGCGCCGTTTTTCGTCGCCGCCGGCGGCGTGATGGCGCTGGCGATGTTCGTGCGCACCGGCGTGTACGAGAGCGATCCTACCAATATGCTCTCCTACCTCTGCGGCTCCGGCTTCGCGCTGCTGAGCCTGCTGCTGGTCGCGTTTGCGAATGTCGGCACGCAGGGTACCGGCTCCTATGTCAACTGCATGATCGTCAAGAGCGGCATGCCCAAGGTCAGCTATAAGGTGCTGGTGCTCATCGCCATGGTGTATGTCAGCGCGCTGACCGTCTGGGGCGGCGTGGAAGAGCACTTCGGCGCGTTCATCTCCATTGCCGCGTTCATTCAGGCGCCGATCATCGGCATGATCGTCGTGGACTATCTCGTCGTGAAAAAGCGGAAGCTGTCGCTCAAGGCGGCCTACTTCATCGAGGGGCACGATGCGTACCGGTTCACCGGCGGGTTCAACCTGGTCGGCATCGGCTGCGTCATCCTCTCGTGCCTGATCACGATCCTGTTCGTGTACAATCCGCTGACCGGCAGCATCCAGAGCCCGCTGTTTCTCATCTTCACGGGCAGCGGCTTCGATGCCATATGCGGCGGCCTGCTCTACTGGCTCGCCAGCCTGACCCCGCTGAAAAAGTACATGCTCCGCGACCGCGACGATCTCGAGATCGTCTGAGGCGGCCCGAGCGATCCGAAAACGTCCCCGGTGCAGATGCGCTCTGCTCCGGGGACGTTTTGCGCCGCGGCAGACATTTTTTGAAGAAAAAACTGGAACGCCCGTGAGCGGCACGGACTGCATAGACTACCGGATTTTGCAGAAAATAGGGTTGCCGAAACGCAAAACAGAGCAAAGGAGTTTTCCGAATATGAAGGCAACCGGAATCGTGCGCCGGATCGACGACCTCGGCCGCGTGGTCATCCCCAAGGAGATCCGCCGCACCATGCGTATCCGCGAGGGCGACCCGTTGGAGATCTACACCGACACCGACGGGCAGGTCATTTTCAAAAAGTATTCCCCCATGGGCGAGCTGTCCGAGTTCGCCGCGCAGATCTGCGACGCGCTGCACAAGACCACCGGCAGCATCGCCGTCGTGTGCGACCGCGACGCGGTCATCGCCGTGGCCGGCGGCGGCAAGCGCGAGCTGCTCGACCGGCGCATCAGCCGCGAGCTTGAAGAGCTCATGAGCACGCGCGGGCAGTATGCGGCCGACAGCTGCACGCTGCCGGTCGTCGACACCGACGAGCGCTACGCCGTCGCCGTCGCCGCGCCCATCCTCTCCGAGGGCGACGTGCTCGGCTGCGTGCTGTTCGTGGCCGCGCACGGCGACGGCCCCGCCGGCGAGACGGAGCGCAAGCTCGCGCAGGCTGTGTCGGGCTTCCTCGGCAAGCAGATGGAGAGCTGAGCGCGCGGAGCAGAAAAAAGCGTCAGAGCGTATGCGCGCCCTGACGCTTTTTTGATATGGAATGAAAAAGGCCCCCGGGCGCCCCCGGAGGCCTTTCGCTGCACGCGCAGCCGATATGGACACGTGCCCCGTACGCTGCAGGCCCGCGTCGCGATCACTGTGACGGGATGAGATATGCCATGCGGCGGAGAACAAAAAGGGTAGATAATCCGTAAAGAGAGATCAGATAAAAAGAGAAAAGAATGGATAAAAGAGATGGGGTGGGGTGCGAAATGGATAAAAAACCGTGCGTACGCAGACATCCCGACATCACCAATGATACAAACAGTTTAGCCCAGCAGTACCCGAAAGTCAAGCAAAATCACCGAATTTTTGAAAATTCAGGGATTGTCAGGAAATTCACGCGCCCGGTAAATTTCTGGCAAGGGGAAAAACCGTTGAACTCCGTCGGAATGTGATGTACAATAAAAGCAGAACATCAGCAGGCAAAAGGGGGTACGGTGCATGACCGTATTGGTGACCGGCGGCATGGGCTACATCGGCAGCCACACGTGCGTGGAGCTGCTTGAGCAGGGCATGGATGTCGTCGTGGTGGACAATCTCGTCAACAGCAGCGCGGAGGCGGGAAGACGGGTCGAACAGATCACGGGCCGGCCGCTGAAATTTTATCAGATGGACGTGCGCGACCGCGCCGGACTCGACCGCATTTTTACCGAGCAGAAGATCGACTGCGTCATTCATTTCGCGGGCCTCAAGGCCGTGGGCGAGTCGGTGCAGATGCCGCTGGAATACTACGACAACAACCTCGGCTCGACGATCACGCTCTGCGAGGCGATGCGTGACCACGGCGTCCGGCAGATCATTTTCTCCTCGTCGGCGACGGTGTACTCCGGCGACAACGAGATGCCGCTCTACGAGACGTCCCGCACCGGCAACTGCACGAATCCCTATGGCTGGACGAAGTACGTCTGCGAGCAGATCCTGCGCGACTATGTTGTGGCCGACCCGAGCTGGTCGGTCGTGCTGCTGCGCTACTTCAACCCCATCGGCGCGCACCCGAGCGGCCTCATCGGCGAGGACCCGCGCGGCGTGCCGAACAATCTCATGCCCTATATCTCGCAGACGGCCATTGGCCGGCTGAAGTGCCTGAGCGTCTTTGGCGACGACTATGACACGCCGGACGGCACGGGCGTGCGCGACTATATCCACGTCATGGATCTCGCGCGCGGTCACGTCGCGGCGATCGCCTACATGGCGGAGCACACGGGCGAGAGTATCTTCAACCTCGGCACCGGCAAGGGCTACAGCGTGCTCGAGATGGTGCACGCCTTCGAGACGGCCAACCACGTGCATGTGCCGTACCGGATCGCGCCGCGCCGCGCGGGCGACCTGCCGACCGTGTACGCCTGCCCGGACAAGAGTGCGCGCATCCTCGGCTGGCACGCCGAGTATTCGCTCGAGGACATGTGCCGCGACAGCTGGCATTGGCAGACGCAAAACCCCAACGGCTACGAAACTGCCTGACGGACCACCGTTCCCGGGCCGGAGCTTCCGGCCCGGGCAGCGCTGCGCCGCCTGCGGGCGGTGCTTTTTTGCGGCCTGAAGAGGCCGCGCTGTTCACATAATGTGCAACAAAAATCGAATTGCTTATTGACAGCCTGTACTAGATGTTGTACGATATACCCGCTCTCAATACAAAATAAAGCGGTTTTCCGCACAAGATATTGTGTTTTCGATTACGAGGGGGAGGAACAGAAAGATGAAGATCATCAAGCGAAACGGCGCAGAGGAGAACTTTGACATCTCCAAGATCATCATGGCCGTCACGAAGGCCAATGCCGCCGTCGAAGAGTGCGACCGCATGACGCCGCGGCAGATCCAGCGCATCGCCGAGAGCGTGGAGCTCGCCTGCCAGGAGCTGGGCCGCAGCGCCGCCGTGGAGGAAATTCAGGACATGGTCGAAAAGCAGATCATGGCCCACGGTGCGTTCGAGGTCGCCAAGGCCTACATTACTTACCGCTACACCCGCAGCCTGGTGCGCCGCGCCAACACGACCGACGACCGCATCCTGAGCCTCATCGAGTGCAACAACGAAGAGGCCAAGCAGGAAAACTCCAACAAGAATCCGATCGTCAACAGCACGCAGCGCGACTACATGGCCGGCGAGGTCAGCCGTGACATCACGAGCCGCCTCCTGCTGCCGAAGGACATTGTCGAGGCGCACGAGGAGGGTATCATCCACTTCCACGACGCGGACTATTACGCGCAGCACATGCACAACTGCGACCTCGTGAACCTGGAAGATATGCTCGAAAACGGCACGGTCATCACCGGCACGCTCATCGAGCGGCCGCACAGCTTCTCGACCGCGTGCAACATTGCGACCCAGATCATCGCGCAGGTCGCCTCCAACCAGTACGGCGGGCAGTCGATCTCGCTGACGCATCTGGCCCCGTTCGTGCAGGTCAGCCGCGAGCGCATCCGCCGCGAGGTCGAGGCCGAAATGCAGGCCATCGACGCGCATCCGGGTGAGGAAAAGCTGGCCGAGCTCGTCGAAAACCGCGTGCGCGAGGAGATCCGCCGCGGCGTGCAGACGATCCAGTATCAGGTCGTCACGCTGCTGACCACGAACGGCCAGGCCCCGTTCGTGACGGTGTTCATGTATCTCGGAGAGGCGAAAAACGAGCAGGAGCGCCATGACCTCGCCATGATCATCGAGGAGACGCTGCGCCAGCGCTATCAGGGCGTGAAAAACGAGAAGGGCGTGTGGGTCACGCCGGCGTTCCCGAAGCTCATTTACGTGCTCGAGGAGGACAACATCCACGAGGATTCCCCCTACTGGTATCTCACGGAGCTGGCCGCCCGCTGCACCGCCAAGCGCATGGTGCCGGACTACATCTCCGAGAAGAAGATGCTCGAGCTCAAGGTCGACAAAAACGGCGAGGGCCACTGCTACACCTGCATGGGCTGCCGCAGCTTCCTGACTCCCTATGTTGACCCCGAGACCGGCAAGCCCAAGTATTATGGCCGCTTCAATCAGGGCGTCGTGACCATCAACCTGCCGGATGTGGCGCTGTCCTCCGGCGGCAACATGGAGAAGTTCTGGAAGATCTTTGACGAGCGGCTCGAGCTCTGCCACCGCGCGCTCATGTGCCGCCACGAGCGGCTCAAGGGCACGCTCTCGGACGCCGCGCCCATCCTGTGGCAGTACGGCGCGCTGGCCCGTCTGAAGAAGGGCGAGCCGATCGACAAGCTCCTCTACGGCGGCTACTCGACCATCTCCCTCGGCTACGCGGGACTGTATGAGTGCGTCAAGTACATGACCGGCAAGTCTCACACCGACCCCTCGGCCACGCCGTTCGCGCTCGAGATCATGCAGCACATGAACGACGCCTGCGCCAAGTGGAAGCAGATGCACAACATCGACTTCAGCCTCTACGGCACGCCGCTGGAGTCCACGACGTACAAGTTCGCCAAGTGCCTGCAAAAGCGCTTCGGCATCATCCCCGGCGTCACGGACAAGGGCTACATCACCAACAGCTACCACATCCATGTGACCGAGCATATCGACGCATTCAGCAAGCTGGCCTTCGAGTCGAAGTTTCAGGCGCTCTCGCCCGGCGGCGCGATCAGCTACGTCGAGGTGCCGAATATGCAAAACAACATCCCGGCTGTGCTCGAGGTCATGAAGTTCATCTATGACAACATCATGTACGCCGAGCTCAACACCAAGAGCGACTACTGCCAGGTCTGCGGCTACGACGGCGAGATCGAGATCGTCGAGCACGACGGCAAGCTCATCTGGCGCTGCCCGAACTGCGGCAACACGGATCAGGACAAGATGAACGTGGCCCGCCGCACCTGCGGCTACATCGGCACCCAGTTCTGGAATCAGGGCCGCACGCAGGAGATCAAGGAGCGCGTGCTGCATCTGTAACGTGCAAAAATGAAAACCGGCGGGCGTGTCCATGCGATACGTCCGCCGTTTGTGAGGAAACTGCTATGTATTATGGAGAGATCAAGACCTGCGACATTGCCAACGGCGTCGGCGTGCGCGTGACGCTGTTCGTTTCCGGCTGCACGAACCACTGCTACAACTGCTTTCAGCCGCAGACGTGGGATTTTCACTACGGCAAGCCGTTTGACGCGGCGGCCGAGCAGGTGATTTTTGCCGAGCTGGAAAAGCCCTTTATCCGCGGCCTGACGCTGCTCGGCGGCGACCCGTTCGAGCCGGAAAACCAGCGCGCGCTCGTGCCGTTTCTGCGCCGGGTGCGCGCGCAGTATCCGGACAAGGACATCTGGGCGTATTCGGGCTTCACGCTCGACAAGGAGCTTACGGTCGACGGCACGCACCCGCGCTGCGAGGTCACGGACGAGATGCTTTCGCTCATCGACATCCTCGTCGACGGGCGCTACGTGGACGCGCAGCGCAACATCAGCCTGCGTTTCCGCGGCTCGGAAAACCAGCGCATCATCGACATGGACCGGACCCGCGCGGCGGGCCGCATCGTACTCTGGGAGGGCATGAACGGATGGAAGTGAAGATCCAGAAGCTGCGGCCCGGCGCTGTGACGCCGCGGCGCGGCAGCGCGGACGCGGCGGGCTATGATCTCTATGCCTGCCCGGCGGACGGGCAGTGTGTCACGATCGCGCCGCACGTGACGGCCATGATCGGCACGGGCCTCGCCCTCGCCATCCCGGCGGGGTATTTCGGCGGCGTGTTCGCGCGCAGCGGGCTGGCCTCTAAGCAGGGGCTGCGCCCGGCCAACTGCGTCGGCGTGATCGACGCCGATTACCGCGGCGAGTGCACCGTCGCGCTGCACAACGACACGGACGAAGTGCGCACCGTCGCCCCCGGCGACCGCATCGCCCAACTCGTGATCCTGCCGTTTCTGGCGGCGGAGTTTGCAGAGGCGGATGCGCTCGACGAGACCGACCGCGGCGCGGGCGGCTTCGGCAGCACCGGCCGGTAAAGCAACAAAAAACGCAGCCCCCTTCGAGCGTCTCGAAGGGGGCTGCGTTTTGCTTTATTCAGCGGCAAACTTGCTTTATTCAGCGGCAAACTTGCTTTATTCAGCGGCAGTCTGCGAATACGGGCGAGAATTCGTCGAGCTTCTCGCACGTGTAGCGCCGGGTATTGTCCTCGCACACGGGCAGCATTTGCTGCGTGAATGCGGCGCAGCGCGTCCATTCGTCGGTGACGGCCTGACTGTGCGCGGTGTTCAGGTCATAGTGCTGCGCGAGATAGTCGGCGAGGTAGGGCGTGAATTTCTCCGCGCCGAAAATGTTCAGATGCTCGGCGTTGGCGAAATCATTGAGCGGGTCGAGGCCGATGGCGTCCATCTGCGTGTCGAAGTTCGCAAAATCATACCCGTACTCGTGCACGACCGCCTCCAGCTCGGCAAACACGGCGTCATAGTTTTCAATGACGGTGCGGTGCGGGAAGCGGGCAAAGAGCACGTTTTTGATTCCCCGTGCCTTGGCTGTCTCGCAGAAGGTGCGCAGGCTCTGCTCGTTGAAATCGTCGAGCGATTGCTGGCGCACGGGGATCTCATCCGTCTCCGTGAGGAACATGGAGATGGACAGAAACGGCTTGGTGTACGAATAGCCCGCGTCGCGCGCCTGCTGCTGCAGTGACAGCGAATTGCGGATGAGGTCCGGCTTTCTCCAGTTGTCGTGGTACTTGAGCAGCGGCACATAGTATGACAGCCGGTCGCCCTGCACGCACTCGTCAATGGCCTGCACCTTGTTGCGTGAGAGCGGCAGCGTGTCGAGCCATTCGCGCGTTGCGGCCGTGCCGAGCTCATCCCGCTCTGCCTCCGTGTAGAGAAAGCCGTTGACCTCGACCACGTAGACAGACGGATTTTGCCGCTTGGCGCTCTCGCGCAGCATGGATGCATAGAGCGTGCCCTGCGCGGCCGACACGGCCAGCGGGTAACTTGTAAACCCGGCGTGCTGCCATGCCAAAGGTGCGCAATAGTCGGTAAACGTCTCACTCGCGCCGAGGATCATGACGTCGAGCGAGTTTTTCGGCTCTAGATAGAAGCTGCGGATGTACTGCTGCTCGGTGATGCTGTTGATGGTCAGCAGCCGCGTGAGCGCGCCGTAGACCAGCGCCACGATGAGCAGAAACGCGATTACGCGCAGGACGGTATTTCTTTTTGCGTGTTGTTTTGGATTCATTGATGTTCTCCACATGCTGTGTTAGCGCCACGCGGAAAATTGCGGCGATGGTCTGCTGCGAGCCCGCTTCGCGGGCTTGGGATAGCGGGCGCTGTTTCCCGGCTTAAAACTGCATATACACGAATTCGGATGCCTGCACGCCGGGGCCGTAAACGCCCATGAGCACGACGGCGAAGATGCCGGCAAGCAGCACGGCCCAGCGCAGGGCGAGACACTTCTCGTCGAGGATCTCGCGGATGGTGCGCTGCGAGCGCTCCTGAATGACGGAGGCGGTGAAAATCACGACCGTGCCGAACAGCAGCACGCACCAATCATACCGCGTCAGAGGCAGCGCCTCGAGCACGGCGCCCGGCCGCAGCTGCGACAGGTGCAGGTCGGTCACGGATTTTAACATCATGCCCATCGCGGCGCGAAAACCGTCGGCGATGTCAAAGTAATAGCCGATGAGCACGACCACGAACGTGCGCAGCATGGAAAACACCTGATACCACGCGCTCTTGCGCTCAATGTGCAGCGCGGCGACGACCTTGTCCGACACCGGCTGCAGCAGCGTTGACACGAGGATGACCATGCCGTTCCAGAAACCGAAGGCGACGTATTTCCAGCTTGCCCCGTGCCAGATGCCGATGATGAGAAACGTAATCAGCGAGGCCACGGCCGTCGGCAGTACCTTGCCGATGTGGCTGCCGAGGTGCTGTCTGGCGTGGCGGCCCCAATTGAGAAACGCTTTCGAGATCGACAGCGGGTAGAACAGGTAGTTGCGCAGCCAGTCGCCGAGCGAGATGTGCCAGCGGTGCCAGTACTCGGTGAGCGTGCGCGAGAAATACGGGCGGCGGAAGTTTTCGCCCATGGTGATGCCGAACATCTGCGCCACGCCGCGCGAGATGTCGATGCCGCCGGAGAAGTCGGCATAGAGCTGCAGCGCGTAGACGATCGCCGCCAGCAGCACGTACGTGCCGGCGTAGTCGGTGTACGCCCCGGCGACGGTGTGGATCATGCCCACGGCGCGGTCGGCGATGACGAGCTTTTTAAAAAAGCCCCAGAGGATCAGCTGTGCGCCGAAGCGGATGTTGTCAAAGCTGTATCTGTGCTCGGCATAGAGCTGGTGCGCCAGCTGGTCGTACACGCCGATCGGGCCCTGAATGATCTGCGGGAAGAAGGACACGAACAGCGCGAGCTTGCCGACGTTGCGCTCGGCGGGCACTTTTTCACGGTAGACGTCGAGCACGTAGCCCATGGACTGGAACGTGTAAAACGAGATGCCCAGCGGCAGCAGCAGCCCGATGTGGCCGAGCGAGACCGTCAGCCCCACGGACGCAAAGAGCGTCTCCATGGACTCGGCAAAGAAGTTATAGTATTTGAGCACGGCGAGGATGCCGAAGTTCAGCAGCAGGATGGCGATCATGAGCGCCTTGCGGCGGGACTTGCAGCGCTTTTTGTACGCCTTGCGCTCCTCGCGCTCCCAGTCCTGCTTGTGCGCGGCGACGGTCTGCTCCATGTGCGCGGTCATGGCGTCCATGCCGCGGGCGCCGAAGTAGGTCGTGAGCGTTGTGATGACGATAAAGCCCATGTAGCGCAGGCACACGAACGCGTAAAACGCGTAGCTGCCGATCAGCAGCACCACCCACTGGAACCGCTTCGGCACGAGGTAGTACAGCACCAGCAGCGCGAGTACCAGCAGGTAAAACGACAGCGATGTCAGCGTCATGCTTCGTCCTCCGGCGTCCGGCAGGTGTTGAGCGCGTCGGTCGCAAACCGGTCGCGCACGAGCGTGAAGTTCCCACCGCGGTACAGCGCGACGCGCGGCATGTCGCGCGACAGAAACACGGCCACGCCCTCCGTCACGGAGTACGCGCCGCAGCGGCCGAGGGCGATCACGTCGCCCACGCGCAGCGGCGGCAGCTGCGCCTCGCGCACGAGCACGTCCGCCGTCGTGCACAGGCTGCCGCAGAGCATCCACGGCTCGGGCGCGTCCGCGCTCTCGCGCAGGAGCGTCAGCGGCGGGGCCTGCATGCCCATGAGCTGGCCGTCATACTTGACCTGGTGCATGCCGCCATCGCATATGGCGTAGTTCACGCCGAGGTTGCACTTGGCGTCGGCCACGCCGGTGAGAAACGTGCCGCAGGGCGCGGCGAAAAAGCGGCCCATCTCGATCGTGAGCGGATACTTCTCGCCGAAGGCGCGGATGTGCGCCGCCGCCGCGCCGAGCAGCGCGCAGTCGCGCGCCTCGGCGTCGTCGCGGAAGCACTCGGCATTCAGCCCCGGGCCGTATTCCACGTGCTGCGCCGTGAAGCCGTAGCGTTCGTGCAGCATCGTGAGGTATTCGTCCAGATGCGCAAGCTCCTTGGCGATCACGGCGTCCTTGCGCTTTTGCGTGCCGGAAAAGTAGTGGATGCCGACGATCGTCACGTTCGGGAATTCCGCGCGCCGGGCGACGAGATCGGCCAGCGCGTCGGGATCCATGCCGAACTGGCTGCCGGCGGTCAGGCGCGGCAGCACGCGCACGTGCTTTCCCTGCGCGGCCGCGGCCGCGCAGATAAGGTCAAAGTGCAGCGTGCTCTCGGCCGTGAGCAGGTCTGCGCCCAGCGCGACGGCGCGCGCAACATCGTCCGCGCCCTTGTTCACGCCGGAGTACAGGATGCGCTCCGGCGGGATGCCGAGCCTTTCGCAGATCGTCAGCTCGCCGGGGGAGCACACCTCCACCCAGCGGAACACGTCCGGCAGGCCGCGCAGCACGAAGGGGTTGGCCTTCATGGAGTAGCACAGATTTACGTCCGAGCCAAACGCGGCGCGCACTCTTTGAGCGCGCGCCGTGAAGGCCTCCAGATCAAACAGATACAGCGGCGTGCCGTATTTCGCGGCTGCCGTCCGGAGTGCAGTCTTGTCCATCAGTCCTCGTCCTGCAGGCGCTGCACCATGGCTAGCAGACTTTTCGCGGAGTTGAAGTTCTCCGGCACGAGGTCCTTGGCGCCGATCTCGATGTCGAATGCGTCGTTGAGCGCCGCGACGAGCGACACGATGTCGAACGACTCGAGAATGTGGTCGTCGATGAGGGCGGTCTCGGTCTCAAAATCCACGTCGGGACGCAGATCGGTCAGAATGTCCATCAGTTCCTGTTCCATAGTAATATACCTCCTGAAGTGAGTAAAGTAAGCAAAATCAGTGCTTGGCCGCAGCGGTGATGCGCTCGGCCAGCGCGCGCATGTTCGTCTTGCCGTTGTCGAGCCGGGGCATGGCGTCCAGCTGCTCGATCTTGCGCGGCACCATGAAGCCCGGCAGGTCGGCGCGCAGGGCGACGGCGATGTCGCGCTTGGTCACGCCCTCGCCGGTGTAAAACAGCCAGATCTGCTCGTGCGTCTGGTCGTAGAGCGCGCAGGCGTCCTCCACGCCGGCCACCTTCGCCGCGGCGAGGTCGATCTCCCCGAGCTCCACGCGGTGGCCGAGGTGCTTGACCTGCCGGTCCTTGCGGCCGTGGAACATGAGGTTGCCGTCGGGCGCGAAGTGCCCGAGGTCGCCGGTCTTATAGATGCGCTCATCGTATGCGTGGTTGAGCGGGTTTTGCAGGAAGCTCTCGGCCGTTTTCTCGCGGCTGTTGTAGTAGCCCAGTGCGAGGATGGGGCCCTTGACGCAGATCTCGCCGATCTCGCCGTCGGGCACGGCCTCGTTGCGCTCCGAGAGCAGAAACACCTCATAGTGCGGGTACGGCCTGCCGATCGGCAGCACGTCGGTGTCCTCGACCAGACCGGGCACGACGTAATACGTGCACGAGGCGGTTGCCTCCGTCGGGCCGTACTGGTTGACGAACCGGGCCTCCGGCAGCGCGAGCTGCCACTGGCGCAGGCAGCTGCACGGCATCACCGAGCCGGAGAAGCACACCTTGCGCAGGTGTTGCGGCGCGCTGCACTCGAACGCGCCGAGCGCGGCCGGCACGGTCAGCGCCGAGACGCTCCAGCCCACGGCCGTGACGCCCTTGTCGTTCATGTATTCGAACAGACGCTCCGGCGACATGAAAAGTTCCTTCGGGATGATGGCCGTCGTCGCGCCGAAGCGCAGCGGCAGATAAATGTCGCGCACGGCGGCGATGTAGTCCAGCGGCGACTGGTTGCCCAGCACGTCGGCACGCGCGATGCCCATCACGCCGGCGTAGTCCTCGATGTAGCACATGAGCGAGTGCTGCGCCGTGATGACACCCTTGGGCGTGCCGGTCGAGCCGGAGGTGAAGATGATGTACAGCGGGTCGAGCTCTCGGACGCGCGCGCGGCAGTCCGCGAGCAGCGCCGCATCCTCGCTGCCCGCGAGCAGCTCCTCCGCGATCAGGATCGTGCCGGAAAAGTCCAGCGTCTTCGCCTTGTCGTAAAACGCGCGCTGCACGATCATCAGATCGGTGTCCAGCGTTTTTAAAATAGAGTTGAGCCGGTGCACGGGCATTGTCCCGTCCATCGGGGCGTAGCAGCACCCGGCATACACCGCGCCGAGAAACACCGCCGGCGTGTGTGCGTTGCGCCCGCTCATGACGGCGATGGGCCGCTTTTGCCCGGCGCGGAACTTCGCCGCCGCCGTGCCGATGATGCGCGCCTCGCGCCGCACGTCGGCAAAGGTCACCGCACTGTCCTCATCGAGAAAAGCGGGTTTGTCCGGACAGGCTGCGGCGGTGGTTTCCAGCCAGTCGAGCACGTTGGTTTCCATGCTTGCCAGCTCCTTTCCGATAAATGTCCATAATCGCCTTATCCTATCATGTTTTTCGCGCAAAAACAAGACGGAACGTGTCATATTTAAGAAAAAGGTAAGAATGTGGCGCGCCGTTTTTCCGCGCGCTGACACCCGGTTCTGCCCGGGCGGTTTGCCCTTGACGCATCCGTACCGGAAAAGTACAATGGAAACCATCATCAATCGGCGCTTCGCAGCACGACGCAATGGGCGCGCCCGCGGCATATTCGCAGCCGGATTTGTCTGCTATTGCCAAAAACGCGCCTGGAAAATTGTGAACATTTTTCCTTTCGCATTTATGGCGCATATGGTACACTTTAGGAAACCGCGCAAAAAATTCCGTATGTGGTTCCGACGTATTTTGCGTCTGTCGTGTGCTATGATCGTTCCTGTTTCCGGTTTCCGGACACGGGCCGGTGTCTCCGCGGAAAGGAGGGGGAGTGCAGCGGGGCGGAAAGGAAGGTCACAGATGTCAAAGAGAGTTCAAAAGGTGTGGAACGCTGTCACCACCGTGCTGGTGATCCTGGTTGTCATTCTGGCGCTGCTTCTGGTGGGCGTGCGGCTGGTCGGTCTGCGGCCGATGTGCGTCCTGTCCGGCAGCATGGAGCCGACGTATCACACCGGCTCGCTGATCTATGTCAAGCCCTGTGCGCCCGAGGACGTGCAGGTCGGCGACGCGATCACCTTTGTGCTCAATGAGGACTTGGATGTCGTCACACACCGCGTGATCTCCATCGATGCGGAAAACGAGCATTTCTACACGCAGGGAGACGCGAACGACGCACCCGACGGCGCACCTGTCTATTTCAAGAACCTCATCGGCCGCCCGGTGTTCACCATCCCGTATCTGGGCTATGTTTCGCACTGGGTGTCGAACCCACCCGGCATGTATCTGGCCATCGCGCTCGCGCTCGTGCTCATCATCCTGACGTTCCTGCCGGACATGCTCCGCAAAGCGTCGGAGGCGGACGCGCGCGACGCTGCCCGCCGTGCACAGGCGGACAAGCCCGGCGATGCCTCGGATGCCAAAAATCCCGGCGAAAATATGGAAAAATAAAGCTTCCGTGCAATATTTTCGCCAGTTTGTGCATTAACTTAGTGATTGCTGGCAGCACCCGGCACAGTGCTGTTGGACATAGGAAGCTTTGAACAAAATTTAGGGGAGGAAAACGTTACATGAAGAAGAAAACTCTGACCGTCGCCATCGCGCTCGTGCTCGTCGTGGCGCTGGCGGTTGGCGCGACGTATGCGTATCTGACGGCGAAGACCGAGACGGTTACCAATACCTTTACGGTTGGCAAGACAATTGATGATCCGGAAACCAACTTCATCCTGAAGGAACACAAAGTTGCCTATGATGCCAATACGGCTACTTATAAGTATGTCGACGCCGAAGGCAATGTCACTACTGACAGTTCCAAGTATGTTGAAGTCGCTGGCAATGAGTACAATGAAGTCACACCGGGCATGACCGTTGCGAAAGATCCGTTCGTTCAGATTAAGAAGGCTGTTGAGACTCCGTCTTATCTGTTCGTGGAAGTCTACGGCAATGCTGCTGGCCTGAATTACAAGCTGAACGGCGACTGGGAGGAAGTTACTGGCCTTCAGAAGCAGCTTCCGAATGGCGGTACGCTTTATGTTTATAAGACTCCGATGACTTCTGGCAATTCCATTGGTACCTATCCGATTCTGGATGGAAACCAGCTTGCCGTTGATTTGACCACTCCGCTTGCTCAGAATTCCAGCCTGCAATTCAATGCTTATCTGTGCCAGACTACCGGCTTCAGCAGCGCAGCTGCTGCGTTTGATGCCTGCTTTGGCAAGTGATCACCCCTTGCTTTTCCCATGTAATATACGCACAGAAGGCTGTGTGGGAAAATAGAAAAGGAGAAGACTACATATGAAGAAGAAAACCATTCTTGTGGCTGCCATCGCAGTCATGCTCGTCGCGGCGCTTGTCGTCGGCGGCACCCTCGCGTACTTCACCGATAAAGACAATGCGACCAACACCTTCACCGTCGGCAATGTGAAGATCGACCTGCTCGAGTCTAGCCTGCATCGCGAGAATGCCGGTTACGTCGGCACTCCGGGTGAGGAGCTCAATCCCAAAAATGCTGAGCTGTGGTCCGAAGTTCTTAAGCTGGGTTCCGGCAATACCAACAAGTATAAAGCTGGCGATACCTTCTATACGGATGCGCAGATCGAAGCTAACGCTGCCACGTATACGTGTGACGGTGTCGAGCTTGCTCCGGGACAGTCTTACCACAAGATGCCCTATGTCAAGAACACTGGTGCCAACGATGCTTATATCCGCATCCGCGTGATGTTCCCCGCAGAGCTGGATACGGCTGTTCTTAACAGCAGTATGTATACGACAAGTGCAATTAGCCGTGGCGAGTTCACGATGGTGAAAACAGAAAACGTTGAGAAAGACGGAAAGCTGTACAATGTTTATACCTTCACTCGCACTGAGGCTCTGAAGCCCAACGAAATGACCTATTGGAACGTTTGGGGCACTGTTCATATGGATTCCGATGTTACCAATGAAGAGATTGCGAACTTGCTTCCGAACGGCGCGTTCAACGTCCTCGTTGAGGCTGACGCCATTCAGGCGGACGGCTTTGCGAATGCAACCGCTGCCTTCGCTGCATTTGACAAGTAATTCCTCAACATTTTGACCCCAAAGGGGCGGCGAAATCGCCGCCCCCATCGGGGACTCTGGCTCGGCTTCAATCCGGGCGCGGGCGGCGGCGCTGCCGCCGTCCGCGCGCAGATTGAAATAATGATCCCACAAAAATTTCCTGCGTGCGCCCTCGGGCGCAGAGAGAGTGAGAACTCGGTACTCAGAAACATCCTATCAGGGAGAAAGGTGGTTTGTGCATGAAGAAGAAATGGACCATCGCAACGGTGCTCCTCCTGGCAGTGGCACTGCTGGCGGTCGGTACGTGGGCGTACTTTTCGGCCGTCGGCACGGCGGATAACGTCATCACGATGGGCTCCGTCAAGCTTGCACTGCACGACGAGGACGGCGCTGGCCAACCGTTTACGACGGTGAGCGCCATGCCCGGCAGCGTCGTGAACAAAGTGGTGTATGTGGAGAATGTCGGCTCCGGCGCTTTCTACACCCGCGTGAAGATCACGCCCGAGATGGTCGGCGCCGATGGCGAGATCATCCCGCTCGATGCGAGCGAGCGGCTGCTCACGCTGGATCTGAACGACACGGACTGGATCGCCGGCGAGGGCGGATACTATTACTATCGTGGTTCGGTCGACCCGAAGACCGCCACGTCGAAGCTCTTCAACCACGTCACGTTCAGTAAGGACATGGGCAACGAATATCAGAATGCCACGGTGCACATCTACGTCACGGCCGAGGCCGTGCAGACGGCGAACCTCGAAAAGTACGCTGCCAATGATGTCAGAGATGTGTGGAAGCACGTCGGTACGGTCGAAGCGAGCACCTCGAGCACGCAGATCGACCAGATCCCGACGCCCTGAGAAAGGAGGACGACTATATGAAAAAACGCATTCTCTCGCTCGTCCTCTGCGCAGTCATGCTCCTGAGCATGTGCCTGTTCATGGGCGCGGGCGTGACGCAGGATGCGGCAGAAGCCGCGGGCGAAGTGCCGCAGACGGCGGTGTTCACGGAGGCGGGGCCGTTCCGGCCGGCCGTTTCCGTGCGGCCGCAGCCGCTGCGCGCCGCAGCCGACCGCGCGGCCGGCGGCGACGGTCTGGAGCTGAGCAAGGAAGTTACGGCAAACGGCAGCGGCTATACCGTGCATCTCGAAGCGTACACGACCGGCACGGTCACAACGACGACCTCGATCGCACCGTGTGACATCGTGCTCGTGCTCGACCAGTCCGGCTCGATGGCGTATAATTTTGACGGGAATGAGACCAGCACGGATTCGGCCCGCCGCCAGTATGCCATGAAGCAGGCCGTGAACACGTTCATTGAAGCGGTGGCGGATAAGTATAACGCGGAAAAGTCCGATCACCGGATCGCGGTCGTGACTTTCGGCACGAACGCTTCCACGCTGATGGACTGGACGCTCGTGACCCCGGCCGAAACGGACACGGCGGAAAGCCCGTCCGGCGAGACCGCGCTCAAGGCCAAGATCAACGGCCTCCCGTCGGAGCCGGAGGGCGCGACGAATGTCGCCGACGGCATGCGGAGTGCGCAGGCGCTCATGCAGGGCGACAGCGGCTACACCGGTACCAACACGAAACGCCAGAAGGTCGTGATCCTGTTCACGGACGGTGTGCCGACGAAGCAGAGCGATTTTGACACGACGGTCGCCAACGGCGCCATCCAGTCGGCCAAGGCGCTCAAGGACGCCGGCGCGACGGTCTATTCCGTCGGCATTTTCAACGGCGCGAATCCGGAGCAGCTCTACGGCGACAGCGGCTTCAAGTACAACAGCAACGGCCAGGTCGGAAGCTACTGGGCCAGCTTTAGCTGGTGGGGGATCGGAGACGTCAAGAACTATGACATCCCGGCCGGAAACCGCTTTTTGAACTACATCTCTGGCAACTTCCCGGATGCGACGGAGATCGGCATCCAGCGGTACGATTCCAGCTTCATCGGCATCGGCAATTATGGCTGGCAGATCACCAGAAATTTTGCCCGCGAGCAGTCCAACTACTACCTGACGGCGAACGATTCCGCCTCGCTGAGCAAGATCTTTACCACGATCAGCGAGAACATCGGCAGCGCCAATATTGACCTTGGCAGCGAGACGGTCATCAAAGACATCGTGACGCCGTACTTTACGGTGCCGCAAAATGCCGGCGCTATTCGTCTCTCCACTGCAGCCTATAACGGCAGCGCATTTGGGGCTCCGGTCGCAGCCGATCCTTCGGTGACGGCAGCGATCGATCCGGCAACGCGGGCGGTCAATGTGACCGGCTTCGATTTCAACCAGAACTATGTCTCCACAAACGCTAAGGCGGATGGCACGTTCGGAAAGAAACTGATCATCGAGTTTGACGTTTCCGTGCGCGACGGCTTCCTCGGCGGCAATCAGGTGCCAACGAATGATGGGCAGTCCGGTATCTATGCGAAGGGAACCATGATCAAGGCGTTCGATGTGCCGACGCAGGACGTGGAAGTAAAAAGCATCACGCCGACGGCGGATGACAAGGCGATCTACCTTGGCGATTCTGCCAATTTGCAGGAGCTTGTGCACCAGAATGCCACATTTGACGGCACAAATAACGCTTTTGTGGATGTGACCTATACGGTCAAGGATGAGAACGGAACGGTTGTCGGCACGTACACAGTTCCCGCCGGAAGCAGCAGCGGAACATGGGTGTGGAGCGATCCGGCAAGCAACGGCACCGTCGCTCCGGAGCAGACCACGACCTACAAGGTGACGTGCACGGTTTCGCCTACGCAAACGGGAACGTATGAGAGCGTTTCTAAAGATGCTACGTTCACCATCACGGTCAACACCTGCAGCCTGAAGATCTCCAAGACCGTTACGGGCGGCGGCGACCCGAACCAGACCTTCGTGTTCAACGTCATGAAGGGCAACGATCTCGTGACCACCGTGGTGCTCAAGGGCGGCGCGAGCACGACCATCACCGGTCTGGCTGTCGGCGACTACACCGTGGTCGAGGACACCGCTTGGTCGTGGAGCTACACGGCTGACAAGGATGGAAAGGCAGACGTCACGCTCAGCAGCACAACGCCCAACGGCGAGGCCGGGATCACCAACACCTATGTAAAGCACGACTGGCTCACGAGCATTGTCGACGTCATCAACAAGTGGACGGCCAAGGATAATATCGATAATACCGGACATGTTCCGGGCTCGGGCACGAACTGAATAGGAGGGATGACATATGAAACGTATCTTTAACGGTTCAGGCGGGAGAAAAGCCGCGCTCATCCTCTCCCTGTGCCTGATCTTCGCGCTGGCCGTCGGCACGACGCTCGCTTATCTCAAAGCGAACACGTCTCCGGTGACGAACACATTTAAGGCTGCCACATCCGAAATTAAGATCGAAGAGAAGACAGACGACGGTATCAAGTCGGAGATTTACGTCAAGAACGAAGGAACCGCCACGTCCTACGTCCGCGTCAAGCTGGTGTGCAACTGGGTAGACAAAGACGGAAACGTCTCTGCGACTCCGGTACCGGCACCGACGATCACAAATAGTGATTGGTTCGAGAAAGACGGCATTTACTACTACACGAAGCCGGTCGGACCGAAAGATTCGACTGCAAACCTGCTGAAAGATCCCATCACGCAGCCGAATGCGCCCGAGGGCTGCCACCTCGAGGTGACGGTGCTGGCCGAGAGCATTCAGGCCGCGCCGAGCAAGGCCGTGACAGATAGCTGGGGCGTGCGCGTTGACAACAACGGCTATCTGACGCAGCCGACCACGACACCTTAAGGAGGGCAACGGTATGAAACACAAAAAACTTACCATGATCGTCGCCCTCGTGCTGGTGGTCGCGCTGGCTGCCGGACTGGGCATTTGGGCGACGGGCGAGACGAACGTTCCCACCGTCACGTACTATGACGGCTCGGACGGCAACGGCGCGCGCTTCACCTTCACCCACACCGGCGACGGTTCGGACACGAACCTGTTCCCGAACTTCTCCAACTGCATGCCCGGCGACAGCCTCACGCAGACCATCCGCGTGCAGGCTGACGGCAAAAACGGTGTGCAGGGCGCAAAGATCTATCTGCGCGCCGAGATCGACGGCGACGCCTCCGCCAAGGAAGGCTCCGCCATCTCGTACAACGATGTGCTCGATCACATCGGCATGACCGTGTCGAAAGACGGCGTCGTGATCGCGTCCAACAAGACCGCGAAGCTCTTCAGCCAGCTCGATGCGGCCGATGGCCTCAAGAGCAACGTCTTCATTGCCGAGGTCGGCCCGAAGACCGATCCGGTCGATCTGGACGTGACCATTGATGTTGACCCCGCGATGGGCAATGCGTTCCAGGAAGCGGCTGCGCACATCACGTTCGTGTTCTCAGTCGAGGACAACGAGCTGCCGCCCCCGCCGCTGGAGCTCGACAAGCACGATGCGTATATCTGCGGTTATCCGGACGGCACGGTGAAGCCGGAGCGCCAGATCACACGCGCGGAGGTCGCAACGATCTTCTACCGTCTGCTTCAGGACGAGGCCCGCGAAAATGTGTGGTCTCGCACGAACAGCTACTCCGATGTGGCAAGCGGTGCCTGGTATAACAGCGCGGTTTCGACGCTGACCAACGCCGGTATTCTCACCGGCTATGAGGACGGCACGTTCCGCCCGGACGCGCCGATCACGCGCGCGGAGTTTGCGACGATCGCGGCGCGATTCTACCACGCACCGGAAGTTACCGGTGATGCATTCTCGGATATCTCCGGCAGCTGGGCGCGCGAGTATATCAACCGCGCGGCGGCGCGTGGCTTGATCGATGGCTATGAGGACGGCACATTCCGCCCGAACCAGAACATCAAGCGCGACGAGGCCATGAAGATCATCAACAAGGTTCTCTTCCGTACACCGGATAAGGAGCATTTCCTGCCCGATATGATCAAATGGCCGGACAACAGCAACACCGACGCTTGGTATTACACGGATGTGCAGGAAGCGACCAACAACCACGATTACGAGCGCGTGAACAACACCTCGCCCGAGACGTGGACGAAGATCACGCCGGCCAGAGATTGGAAGGCGCTCGAGGCCGAGCTGGCGCAGAAATATCCCAACCGGTAAGCGCGCGGCGCTGACGGTAAACGAAACAACCATAGCGAACACCCCCTGTGCACGGCACAGGGGGTGTTTTTGCGTATGGGAAAAAACGTGCGCCCCGGCGGCTGCCGGGGCGCTGACGTAGGGATACATGCAATGCGTGGATGCGTTATCAGCCCAGATACTGCTTGTCGTAGTTGTTCTGGATGCAGGAGATGACCTTCGTGATGACGGTGTTGAACGGGGTGGGCACGCCCAGCCGCTCGCCGTAGCGCGCGATGGCGCCGTTGAGCACGGAGATCTCCGTCTGGCGCTGGTGCAGCACGGCGTCCTGCGCCATGGACGGATAGTAGTTGCCGAGGTTGGCGATGATGTTCGGCTCTTCCTTTTCCATGAGCGGCCAGAGATCGCCGATGCCGAGCGCCTGCGCGACGGCGCAGCCCTCTTTCCACACATGGATGACGATGTCGTGGCCGTAGGGGTCGGCGAAGGTCTCCTTCACCTTCAGACGCATGACGGCGCTCACGCCGTTATAGCCGCTGTTGGCGATGACTTTCTTCCAGATGTACGGGCGCACATCCTCGTCAAAGCTCGCGTTGCAGCCGCCCGCCTGGAAGCACGCCTCGAGCGCCTTGCCGGCGGCGTCGGCCTTCGGGTTGTTGTGCACGGCGCCGAAGTGCATCTGGATGCCCTTTTCCGGCTTGCTCACGCACACGCCGGGGCCGGCCAGCTCCGTGCCGATCAGGCCGCTGCCGTAGAGGATGCGGTCGGTCTCCACGAACTGGGCGAGCACCTCGTCGTTGCCGAGGCCGTTTTGCAGCGAGACGACGACCGTCTCCGGCCCGATGCAGGGCATGGTGTCGGCCATGACGTCCGCGGTCTGCGTGGCCTTGACCATGAGGATGACCATATCCATGGTGCCGATGTCGTGCGCGGTGGCGCTCGTGTGGAAGCCGGTGAGCACTTCCTCGCCCTCCGGCGTGCGGAAGACCAGACCGTCGGCCACGATCTTGTCCATGTGTGCCTTGTACTTATCGACGAGCCAGAGCTCGGCGCCGCCCTTGCGCAGGTAGGCGGCGAACACGCTGCCGGCAGCGCCGGAGCCGATCATTGCGATTTTCATGCGTTTGCCTCCTTAGCAAACTGCCGGCCGGTTGTTGGCCGGCCGGCAGAGAAAACTCGGGGTTTGAAATTACTTCAGGTACTGCTTGTCGTAGTTGCCCTGGATGCAGCGCACGACCTGGGACAGGACCTTGCACACCGGGGTGTCGATGCCCAGCTGCTCGCCGTACTCCGCGATCTTGCCGTTGAGCACGTCGATCTCGGTCTGGCGGTGGTTGAAGAGCATATCCTGGCACATGGACGGATAGTAGTCCGCGATGTTGGTGACGATGTCCTTGTGATCGTGGGCGATGAACTCATCGGCGTCCATCGGCACGCCCTTGGCGGTCGCGACCGCGCAGGTCTCACGGATGACGCTGTGGAACAGCCACTGGCCGAACGGATCCGCCTCGACCTCGCCGATCTTCAGACGCAGGACGGCGCACACGGTGTTGACGGTGGCGTTCACGCAGACCTTTTTCCAGATGAACTTGTAGATGTTATTGTCGGTGCCCGGCTCGCCGTCGCGCCAGTAAGCGTCGCAGCCGCCGGCACGGTAGCACTTGAGCATCTCGGCGCAGGCCGCGTCGGTGAGCTCCGAGCGGACCGCACCGCCGAAGTTCATCTGCACGCCGCCGGCCGGGGTGGACACGCAGTGTGCGGGTTCGGGCAGAGCCGTGCCCAGCACGCCGGAGCCGATGATGCAGCGCTCTTTCGGGAAGACCTTGAAGAGGTTGTCATCGTTGCCGAGGCCGTTGATGAGGGAGACGGCGACGGTCGTGTCGCCGACGACAGGCATGGAGTCCTGGATGGCCTGCTCGAGCTGGGTCGCCTTGGTCATGTAGATGATGACGTCGACCTTGCCCTCCGCCGCGGCCGCGTCAGCAGCGGTGGTGTAGGTGCGGAAGCCCTTGAGCTGGTAGTCGTAATCCTTGTAGCCGCCATCTTCCTCCTGATGGATGGTGAAGTGCATGCCTTCCTCGGCGACTTTCTTCATGTGCGCCTCGTAGCGGTCGATGAGGATGATGTCCGCACCGCCCTTACGCAGGTAAGAAGCGAAGACGCTGCCGGCTGCGCCGGAACCATACATTGCAAATTTCATAACTTTTTCTCTCCTTTTCTGATTCTGTTTGCGATATCTTCGGCCGCTGCAGGCGGATGCCTGACGGCGGATTACCGAACGGTGTTGGTGAGGGTGCCGATGCCCTCGATGCTGCACGCGACCACGTCGCCCGGGTGCAGCCACTTCGGCGGGTCAAAGCCCATGCCCACGCCGGCCGGCGTGCCCATGGAGATGATCGTGCCGGGGCGGAGCGTCATGCCCTGGCTGAGCTCGGCGATTACGTACGGCACGTGGAAGATCATGAGATCGGTCGTGCTGTCCTGCCGGAGCTCGCCGTTGATGCGGCTCTGGATTTTCTGCGGCCTGCGCACGTCGAACTCGTCCGGCGTGACGATCCACGGGCCCATCGGCGTGAAGCCGTCGAGGCTCTTGCCGCGATACCACTGCTTATGCTGGTTCTGGATCGTGCGCGCGCTCACGTCATTCAAAATGGTGTAGCCGAACACGTAGTCGAGCGCGTCTGCCTCGCTGACGTTGTGCGCCGGGCGGCCGATGACGACGGCCAGCTCCGCCTCATAGTCGAGGTCGGCGACCAGATCGCTGTGGCTGAGAATGTCGCCGCCGGGGGCGACGGCCTCGTTCACGCGCTTGGAAAAGTAGATCGGGAACGTGTCCGGCGCCTTGACGCCCTTGCCGGCGACGGCCTCGCTCTCCTTGGCGTGGTCAAAATAATTGATGCCCAGGCAGATCACGTCCTGCTCCGGGCGGGGGATGGGCGCGAGCAGCCGCACGCGCTCGAGCGGCAGCGCGGCGCTGCGCAGCACGGCGGCAGTGTCCAGCGCCGGCCAGATGCCGATGAGCGTCTGTATGTCCGCACAGCCCGGCACGGGATGCACGGCAGTGCCGGCCGCGTTGAGCAGGCCGACGGCGCTGCGGCCGTCCTTTTCAAATGTCACGAGCTTCATAACGTGCGCGCTCCCCTCAAAATCGACATTGGGCAATGGATGTGTACGCAAAATGATGGTTAAAAATTCATCAATCGCGTTTGCCGAGCCTGCTGGCCTGTGTCAAAAATATGCCAATCTCGCTTGTCAGAAATTCGACAAAAGATTTGCACTCCCAGCGTTGTTATGATAGCACGAAAGTGTAGACGCCGCAACTGTTTTCTTGCTGTCAAAGTGCTAAAATCGCATAAAATATTACAAAAGCGCCAGAATCAGAGTGCATAAAAATACATGCAAGATTTTGTGCAACTCGACAATTTTCAGAAAACGGCTGAAAAAAATTGGGGATTGGAAGAGGCTGTTATTGACTTTTGCGTGTGAGAGAATTATAAATTTACTATCCCAAGTTGTTAACGACTTGTTCATAAATTAACACATGGGTGTGGATTTCGAGCCCTGTCTCGGTTGGTAGGAGAGCACGAGGCAGGATTGAAATAAAAAAGAGAGAAAAGCAAAAAAAGAGAAAAAAAGAGAGAGGTAAAAAATGGATAACAAAAAGCTCAAGAGCAGCTGGGCAGCCGCCTTCACCGTGGCGTCTGTCTGGTTCGGCACCCACGTGGGCGCCGGCTTTGCGACCGGCAACCAGGTCGTGAACTACTTTGTCCAGTATGGCTGGACCGCGGCGATCTTCCCGCTGCTGGCCATGGGCATCCTGGCCGTCGTCATGTACATCATGATGAAGTTTGCCAAGCTCAGCGGTTTCGACAACTACAAGGACACCTATCGCGCCCTGTATCCGAAGCCGTGGATGGAGGTCTTCTTCGAGATCTTTTACATCATCATCATCCTCGCGGCGGTCGCGTCCTGCGTTGACGGCGCCGGCGGCATCGTCAAGAGCCTGATCAACCTGCCCGATATCATCTGCAACCTCGTCATCATCGCCCTGCTGATCCTTCTGTCGATCTTCGGCGTTGACCTGATCATCAAGGCTTCTACCGTTCTTTCCACCGCGATCCTGATCGTCACCGCGATCCTGGTCATCATGGGCTTCGTCGTTCCGATCGACGCAGTCGCTCAGGAGCTGGCCACTGAGAACGCGGCTTACGCTTCCATCCCGGCCATCGCGGACGTCACCTCCCAGAAGGGCCTCGAGGGCGTCTGGCGCGGCGTGTTCGTGTACGCTGCTTTCCAGTGCGTGTCCGTCCCGGCCATGATCGCTGCTTCCACCGAGCTGACCCACAAGGGCGTCAAGCGCGCCAGCATCCTTGGCTGGCTCATGAACGGCGGCGCGCTCGCCGCTTCCGGCGCCATGCTGCTGCGCTGGTACCCGGTCCTCTGCGCCATCAAGAGCGTTGGTGTTGACTCCGTCGCCAGCATCGCCGCCCGCCACATTGCCGACGTTATGAAGCTCCCCAACCAGAGCGTCGTCACCCTCATGGGCAGCGGCTACACCTGGCTGTTCGTCGTGTACACCATCCTGCTGTTCTGCGCGTTCGTGTCCACGTCCGTCACGCTCGTCTACTCCATGATCCAGCGCTTCGAGGGCCACTGCTTCCCGAAGGCCATCAAGAGCAAGGCTGTCCGCAGCGTCATCGTCGGCCTGATCGTCATCGGCCTGTGCTACGCAGTTTCCCTGCTCGGCCTGTCGACCATCATCTCCAAGATCTATGGCTATGACGGCTACTACGCTCTGATCGTTGTTGTGCTCCCGGCGTTCATCTGGGGCATCCCGAAGATCAAGAAGCTGTCTGCCGACAAGAAGGCAGAGCTGTCGGAGTGATCTGATCGCGGCGCAACTCTCCAGCGTCCCAACAAAAAATACTGACCGCTGCGTTTGCAGCGTAGAGAGGCAACCCCGCAGGCATCGGCCTGCGGGGTTGTCGCTGTCTGCGGTATGATAGATGCGGCGGGAGACGCGACAGAGCAGCAGGGGAGCCCGAGGGGGCAAGGCTCGCCTCGGGTGCAATGGACCGCGGATACGCGGAGGCAACCCCGCAGGCAATCGCCTGCGGGGTTGTCGCTGTCTGCGGTATGTTAGATGCGGCGGGAGACGCAACAGAGCAGCAGGGGAGTCCGAGGGGGCAAGGCTCGCCTCGGGTGCAATCAACCGCGGAAACGCGGAGGCAACCCCGCAGGCTTCGGCCTGCGGGGTTGTCGCTGTCTGCGGTATGTTAGATGCGGCGGGCTCCCCTGCTGCGCAGATGAAATGCTACATCATTCGTTCGGCAAGGAGCGGGTATCGAAAAAACCGCCCCGCAAGTTACAGAACTTGCGGGGCGGTTCTATGCAATGTGCGTTTCCGGCTGCGGGCGGCGCTCACTTCCAGCGCCACGTGAACGGCACGAACAGCAGCAGCAGCGGGAAGATCTCCAGACGGCCGAGCAGCATGCAGATCATGAGCACGATCTTGCTCAGCGGCGAGAAGATGGCAAAGCTTCCGGTCGGTCCGACAAGGGAGAGCCCCGGCCCGACGTTGGACAGGCACGAGAGTGCGGCGGTGAAATTCGTCGTGAAGTCCAGCCCGTCGAGCGACACGATCAGCCCTGCGATGAGCATGATGATGATGTAGAACGTGAAATACGTCAGGGCGTTGTAGACGGTCTGCCCGTCGACCGGCTTGCCGTCGAGGCGGACGTTTTCCACGCAGCGCGGGCGCAGCATCTTCTTGACCTCGATCGTGCAGGATTTGAACAGCAGCATCACGCGCGAGACTTTCAGACCGCCGGCGGTGCTGCCGGCGCAGCCGCCGACAAACATCAGCAGCACGAGCAGGAACTTGGAGTATTCCGGCCAGAGATTGAAGTCCGCGGTGGCAAAGCCTGTCGTAGAGATGATCGATGTGACCTGGAAGAACGAATAGCGCAGAGCATGGCCGACGCCGCCGTAGAGATTGCGGATGTCAACTGCGATCGTGAGGACGGCGAAGGCGATGATGCCGAGGAACCAGCGCAGCTCCTCGTTGCGCAGCGCGGTGCGGATGTTGCCGAGCAGAATGAGGTAATACAGGCTGAAGTTGGCGCCGAAGAGGATCATGAACACGCCCACGACGATGTCGATATAGGCGCTGTTGTAGTAGCCGATGCTCAGCGCGCGCGTGGACAGGCCGCCGGTGCCGGCGGTGGCGAACGAATGCAGCAGTGCATCGTAAAAACTCATGCCGCCGGCGATGAGCAGAACCGTCTCCACGAGCGTGAGCGCGATGTACAGCAGGTAGAGGATGGAGGCAGTCTTGCGGATGCGCGGCACGAGCTTGCCGACCGTCGGGCCGGGCACCTCGGCGCGCATGATGTGCATCGACCGGTTGCCGCTCATGGGCAGCACGGCCAGCACGAACACGAGGATGCCCATGCCGCCGATCCAGTGCGTAAACAGCCGCCAGAACATGCCGCCGCGCGTCATGCTCTCCGGCGATGTGACGACGCTGGCGCCGGTCGTGGTCAGACCCGAGATCGTCTCAAACAGGGCGTCGATGTAGTTCGGGATGTCGCCCGTGAGCACAAACGGGATCGCGCCGAGCAGCGACATGGCGATCCACGACAGGCCGACGATGAGAAAACCGTCGCGCGCGGTGATGCCGCCGGACTTGGCGCGCACGCGCCACATGACCAGCCCGATGCCGCCGGTGATGCCGATCGTGATCAGAAACGGGACCGGAGATTCGTCATAGATCACAGCTGCGATCATCGGCAGGAGCATCAGCGCGGCCTCGATGCACAGCACGCGGCCGACGACCTGCCCGATCATTCGAAAATTCATGGTTTTGCCCTCTCTATGCTTTCGTTATCCGAATATGGTATTATACGCCGGTTTGTCCGGTTTGGGAAGCCCCCGGCGCCTAGAACATGCCCAGGGATTTGAACAGGAAGATCCAAAAAAACATGGTCAGGATACTCGCGGCCGATGTCGTGACCACAATGTCGCCGGCGAGCTCGGCGTCGCCGCCCATCTGCTGCGCCATGGTGAAGGAATTGACGGCGGTCGGCGAGGCGAAAATGCCGATGAGCGACACGAATGCCACGCCCCGGAACCCGAGCAGCGCGCCCAGCCCCAGAAACAGGCCCGGCGAGACGATCAGCTTGGCGATCGACACGGTCACAAGCTCGCGGCGGTAGGTCTTCAGGCCGGAGAACTGGAAGAACGCGCCGAGCAGAAACAGCTGCAGCGGCGATGCGATGGCGCTGACGCTTTGGATGGTCTGCTCGAGGATGTGCGGCAGGCGGATGCCGGCGACCAGCGTCAGGATGCCGAGCACGGAGCCGATGACGAGCGGATTTTTTGCGATCTGGCCGAGGATGTGCAGCGGCTTCGGCTTCTGTCCGCGGAACACCTCCAGCACGACGACGGCCAGCATATTGAACAGCGGCACAATGACCGCGATCAGGATCGAGACGGTGCCGAGCTGATCGGCGCCGAGCAGCGCCGTCGCCACGGGGATGCCCATGATGACGTAGTTGCTGCGGAACATGCCCTGGATCAGCACGCCGCGGCGCTCCGGCAGCTTTTCGGTCAGCAGCGTGTAGCCGAGCGCGAGGCCGAACGTCAGCAGCACGCCGCCCACGGCATAGGTCATCAGCAGCGGGTCAAACGAGCCGGACAGATCGGAGCAATATATATTATAATAAAGCAAACATGGCAGAAAAATACGGAAAGCGATCTTGTTGATGGTGGAGATCTCCTCACGGCGGAGCCAGCCGAGGCGGCGCGTGCCGTAGCCGAGCGCCATGACCAGGCACATGGGCAGCACGGCGTTTGCCGAGATCATCAGATTTTCCATATGTCGCCTCCGTTCGTCAGGAAATCACTAAAGTAACAGTTTACCCCATGCGGCGCAAAAACGCAAGTACCCCGGTTGCCGCGCTGCGCGGAACGTGGTATAATCGCAGCATCTGATTTTTTGCGCGGGAGGTGCGGCGATATGACAATTGAGCAGGCCATGGAGCTGATCCATGGCGTCGCGTGGCGCGGCTCCCGCCCGGGGCTCGCGCGCGTGCGCGAGCTGCTGCACCGCCTGGGCGACCCGCAGGACGGGCTGCAGTTCGTGCACATCGCGGGCACGAACGGCAAGGGCAGCACGGCGGCGATGCTCGCATCCATCCTGCGTGCGGCAGGCTACACGACGGGGCTATTCACATCGCCGTATCTCGAGCGCTTCGCCGAGCGCATGCAGGTCAACGGCGTGCCCGTGCCGGACGCGGAGTTTGCCGCCGTGTGCGAGGCGCTGCAGCCGTGCATCGCCGCCATGGACGACCCGCCGACGGAGTTTGAGCTCGTGACGGCGGCGGCCATGCTGTGGTTCCGGCGGCGGGGATGCGACGTCGTGGTGCTGGAGGTCGGCCTCGGCGGCCGGCTCGACGCGACGAACGTCATTGCCGCGCCGGCGTGCGCCGTCATCACGAACATCGGCCTCGACCACACGGAGATCCTCGGCGATACGCTCGAGCAGATCGCGCGCGAGAAGGCGGGCATCCTCAAGCCCGGCACGCGCGCCGTCAGCTATCCGCAGACGCCGGAGGTGCGCGCCGTCCTGCACGAGATCTGCGCGCAGCGGGGCATCCCGCTCACGGAGGCGGACGCAGCCGCCATCGTGCCGCTGACCGACGGCGTGGACGGGCAGACCTTCACCTACCGCGGCGCGGAATATACGCTGCCGCTGCTGGGGGCGCACCAGCTGCGCAACGCGGCCGTCGCGCTCGAGACGGTGACGGCGCTGCGCGCGCGCGGCTGGCGCATCCCGGACGCGGCCGTGCGCGCGGGTCTGGCGCAGGTGCGCTGGCCGGCGCGGTTTGAGCTGTTGCGGCGCGCGCCGTGGTTCGTGCTCGACGGCGGGCACAACCCGCAGTGCGCGCAGACGGTCGCGGACAATCTCGCACGCTATTTTCCCGGCCGGCGCATCACGCTGCTCGTGGGCGTGCTGGCGGACAAGGACTATCCCGCCATGCTCGCGGCGCTCGATGGGCAGGCGGCGGCGTACATCGCCGCGACGCCGCTCTCGCCCCGCGCGCTGCCGGCGGCGGAGCTGGGGGACTATCTGAAACGATTCGGGAAACCGGTTACGGTCTGCGCGGACCCCGCGCAGGCGGCAGAGCTGGCGCTGGCACACGCAGCGCCGGAGGACGTTATCTGCGCGGTCGGCTCGCTGTACATGGCGGGCGCGATCCGCATGGATCTGCGGAGGGATCACAATGAGAATTCTGGGCATTGATTACGGCGACGCGCGCATCGGGCTCGCGCTCTCGGATGCCTCGGCCACGCTGTGCGGCCGGGCGTGGACGCTCACGGAGTGGAATCTCGACCGGGCGGTCGCCGCGATCGCGGACGTGGTGCGCACCGAGGGCGTGGAGCGCATCGTGCTCGGCCTGCCGAAAAACATGGACGGCACCGAGGGTCCGCGTGCGGAAAAGAGCCGCGCGGTCGCGCAGCGGCTCACCGAGGCGACGGGGTTGGAGGTCGTGCTCTGGGATGAGCGGCGCAGCTCCATTGAGGCGCACGGCATCCTGCACGCCAACGGCCGCAAGGAGAAAAAGCACCGCCAGACGGTCGACGCCGTGGCGGCGAGCCTGATCCTGGAGGGCTACCTCGGCACGCTGCACTGAGGCGGGAGGCGAGACGATGCGCAAGAGAAATATCGCGGTGCTGCTGCTCACGGTGCTGCTGCTCACGGGCCTGACCGGCTGCGCGCGGCGGGGCGACACGTCGGGCGTTGAGATCGTCGTGGGTGCGTCGGAGCAGTTTTCCGACGAGGACATCCGCGGCGCGATGGACGCTGCCATGCGCGCGTTTCACCGCGGGCACAGCGGCTGCGCCATGGTGCGTCTGGCGTACAACGAGGCGTACCGGACGTGCTGGCTGGCTGGCGCGGGCGCGCAGGACGACGGCAACACGATCGTGCTGCTTGCGAGCGTGTATGCGCGCGACCCGGGGCGGCGCAGCGGCCTGACCGCCGGCGAGACTTATACCGACTGGCCCATCGTGCTCGAGCGGCGCGGCAGCGGCTGGCACGTGGTCAGCAGCGGCTATTGAAAATGTAGCAAGGGCGGACGCCATATGGCGTCCGCCCTTGCTTTTGTGTTCGCTTCACATTTCCTCGACGGTCAGAATGTCCGGCAGCGCAGCCAGATCGTTGCGCAGGTCGCCGGGCCGCAGCGGGGCGCGGCTGTGGATGGGGATGAGCGCGCAGTAGTGGTGCGGCGCGTCGGGCGCGTCGGTGTCCGCGATGCGGCTGATCTCGAGACTTTCGATCTGGACGCGGCGCTCGCGCAGCAGGGCGAGCACGGACTCCATGCACACGGCGTGCGCGTACTCGATGTAGAGCGTGAGGTCGGTGTTCTTGCTCGTGAGCTTGAACTCCAGCCGGATGAGCACCAGCTCGACCACGAGCACGACGAGCGTGGCAAAGGCCGCGCACTCGACATAGCCCGCGCCGCAGGCGAGGCCGATGATGGCCGCGGCCCAGAGCCCGGCGGCCGTGGTCAGGCCCTTGACGCGCTTATCGCGCGTGACGATGATCGTGCCAGCGCCGATGAAGCCGATGCCGGAGATGACCTGTGCGCCGAGGCGCGCAACGTCGGTGAACAAATGCAGGGAGAGCAGCAGGTACTGGCTCGTGAGCGTGGTGATGGCGGCGCCGAGGCAGATGAGGATGTGCGTGCGGAAGCCCGCGGGGCGGCGCTTCGTCTCGCGCTCGGCGCCGATCACGCCGCCGCAGACGACGGCCAGCGTCAGCCGGACGAGAATGGCCCAGAAGCTCAGGGTGCGGATGGGGTCAAAACAATGCAGCATGGCACAGCCTCCTTTCTCAGATCTCTTCGATGAGGATCACGCCGTCGAGCGCCGACAGCTCCGCCAGCAGCTCGGGGTGGTCGCGCCGGTCAGGCAGCACGGCGCTGAACTGGCACAGGAAGTTCGGCAGCGCGGCCGAGCCGCTGCGGTTGACCTCGAAGTCGAAAATGCGCGCGCCCTGCGCGTGCAGATGTCCGACGACGGAGCCGAGCTTTTCCATGCTCTCGATCTCGAGGCTGATGTTCATGTGGTGTGCGCGGCGGGTCATGCGCCGCTCGAGCGGCGGCAGCGCGTACATACACACGATCATGAAGAGCATGCTGATGAACGCGCAGGAATAAAACCCCGCGCCGATGGCAAGGCCGAGACACGCGCTCGCCCAGAGTCCGGCGGCGGTGGTCAGGCCCTTGACCTGCTGGCGGGCGGTGATGATGATCGTGCCCGCGCCGAGAAAGCCGATGCCCTTTGCGGCCTCGGCGCCGAAGCGCGACACGTCCTGCGTCGCGCCGATGCTCTCGGCGAGCGCGCGCCACGGTCCGTGGAGCATCTGGTCGAGCTGCAGGCTCAGCAGCACGGTGAGCGTCGCGCCGAGCGCCGTGAGCATATAGGTGCGAAAGCCGGCGGGGCGGTTTTTGCGCTCGCGCTCAAGCCCGATCAGCCCGCCGCAGAGCACGGCGAGGAGGATGCGCAGCATCATCGTGACGATATTCAGTTCACGCAGGTAGGAGAGTACAGACGCCATGGATGCGATTCCTTTCTGAGCTGGTTACAGGCTGCCGCTGCGCGGCTTGCCGGTGCTGCCGCGCACGATGAGCCGGCTGCGGTATTCCACGCGGTTGATCGGCTGATCCTCCCGATTGTTCAGCCCGCCCTCAATGCGCTCGAGCAGCAGGTTGAAGGCGCTCTTGCCGTGGTTGAATGTGTAGTTTTCCACACTTGTGAGCTGGATGCGCTGATAGCCCGAGCTCGTGACGTTATCAAAGCCGCAGAGACTGAAATCCTCCGGCACGCGGTAGCCCTCGCGCACGAGCGCGTCGAGCACGCCGTAGGCCACCATGTCGTTGATGGCGACGATGCCGGTGATCTTGTCGTTGCGCAGGCATTTATAGGCCAGCTCCATGCCCGAACGGTACTCCAGGTCGGGCGTGGTGATCTCCGCCTCGAGCGAGTTGACGTGCGAGCAGATGGTCACGCTGCCCTCCGGACACCACATATGGTAGGCCTCCTGCAGGCCCTGTGCGCGGCGCATCCGGGAGATGTGGTGCTCGTTGAGCGCCGTGGACAGGTAGGCGATGCGCTTGTGGCCGAGGCCGATGAGGTGCTTGGCCACGAGCTGCGCCGCGCCGAAATTGTCGACGTCCACGGTGTCGATGCCGAAGTCAACGACCCGGTCGCCGACGGCGACGATGGGCACACGGTGGCTCAGTTCGCGCACCTTGGCCGGCTGCGTCGGCGTCATGGCGAAGATGATGCCGGCCACGCGCGAGAAGTCCAGCGTGTCGAGCAGGTGGCTCTCCGTGCGGGGATTCCAATAGGTGTTGTAGATCGCGGTCTGGTAGCCGGCAGCGCTGGCCGCCGCGTCGATGCCGGAGATCATCATCGTGTGATAGGGATTCGAGACCGACGGGGAAAGGATCGCGATCTGTTTGCCGGCGCAGCGGGCCGACGGCGTGCGGTAGCCGATGCGCTCCGCCTCGGCGAGGACGCTGGCCACGCGCTGCGAGGAAAAGCGCTCGAGCGACTTGCCGTTGAGGATCATCGAGACGCTCGCCGTCGAAACGCCGGTCGCCTCCGCGATGTCGCGCAGGGTGGGTTTGCTGCTCATAGGCACCTCCGGTGACAACACGAGAAGGGAGACCTTTGTGTTGAAAAATTAAGCATTTTTCGGTGAAAAATCGCGCTTTTGCCTTTGCAGTTTCACCAATTTCCAAGAGGAGTATATAGCGAAAACAGAAAAATGGCAAGGAAAATTTCCGTTCATGTTGACGGCATCGCACAAAAATGTTAACATTTTTCACAGAGAGCCGTTAAAATGACGGAGAAAAATTCAACGCTTTTTTTAAGCAGAAAGGAACTACCTTGAAGAAATTTGTTGCTATGCTTCTTGCGCTGGTCATGGTGTTCGCACTGTGTGCCTGCGGCAGCAACGGCGATAAGGCCGCTGACGACAACAACGGAGATTATCATCTCGTGCTCAAGCTCAGCCACGTCTTTCAGCCGAACGAGCAGCTCACGATCGAGATGCAGCAGGTCGCCCAGCGCATCAAAGAGCGCACCAACGGCGCGATCGAGATCCAGTGCTACGACTCCAGCCAGCTCGCCGTCTATAAGGACAACATCGAGCAGGTCGTCAACGGCGCCGACTGGATCGCCTGCGAAGACCCCTCCTACCTCGCCGACTACGACATCGACTTTGAAGCACTCATCGGCCCCATGATGTACAACAGCATCGACGAGTACTCCTACGTCTGCCAGTCCGATCTGGTAAAGAATATGTGCCAGAAGCTCGAAGATAACTACGGCATCCACGTGCTCGCGCTCGACTTCAACGTCGGCATGCGCTGCCTGCAGACCAACAAGGTCATCAAGACCCCCGCTGACCTCAAGGGCATGAAGATCCGCGTGCCCAACAGCTCCATGTACATCAACTGCCTCACGGCCATGGGCGCCACGCCCACCGGCATGCCGTTCTCCGAGACGATCTCTGCCGTGCAGCAGGGCGTCATTGACGGTCTGGAAGGCAACATGAACGCTTACTCCACCAACGGCAGCTCCGAAGTGTGCAAGAACATGTCCCTGACCAACCACCTCGTCGGCACCTGCGGCGCCTACATCAGCACCAAGGTCTGGAACAGCATCCCGGAAGAGTACCGCACCATCATCCAGGAAGAGTTCACCAAGGGCGCTAAGGAGCTCACCGACTTCACCAACGCCTCCTTCGACGAGACGAAGGCCAAGCTCGAGAAGGAGCAGGGCTGCTCGTTCAACGAGGTTGACGTCGATGCGTTCCGCGCCGCTGTGCAGCCGGAGTATGACCGCATGGTCAAAGAGGACGGCGTGACCGCCGGCTTCTTTGAGCAGGCGCAGGCCATCCTCGCCCAGTACCGCCAGGCCAACAAGTGAGCGCTGCGCGCTGACGGACGGTCGGAAGCCTCATACCGGCTTTTATGCCGGGTGTCCCGCACATGCTGCCGGACACCCGGCATTGCTGAGCAAAGCCACAGAAAGCAGAGGGTTATGCGAATTTGAAAAATCTACTGAAAAATTTTGACGGGGTCATCGCGGGCGCGATGATGATCGTAACGATCCTGCTCGTCATCGTCAACGTGATCACGCGAAAACTGTTTAACTATATCATCATCTGGAGCGAGGAGATCGCCACCTCCTGCTTCGTGTACTCGGTGTTCATCGGCGCGGCCTATGCCTACCGCAAGCACCAGCACGTCGGCGTCGATCTGCTCGTGGAGCGGCTGCCGGCCGGCGCGCGCAGGGTCGTGCATCTGATCACCAACGCCCTGCTCGTGATCATCAACGGCTACATCACGGTGCTCAGCGTGCAGTTTATCCAGTCGTCCTGGATCAAGCGCATGCCGATCACAAAGCTGCCGTCCTCCGTGGTCAGCACGGCGCTGGTCATCGGCTTCGGCCTGATGACGATCTACTCGCTCGTCTTTTTCGTCAAAGACCTCAAGCGCAGCAGCAGCCTCGACGGGGAGGTGGACGCATGAGCACGTTCCTCTCCATCCTGCCGATCATCATCGCGCTTGTGCTGTACTTCACGGGCATCCCGATCGCCTACGCGCTCTTTGCCGCGGCGCTGACCTACTTTGGCTTTATTGACACGACGACGATGCCGTACCTGCTGATGCAGAAATTCGTCACGGCCACGCAGTCGTTCCCGTTCCTTGCGATCCCGTTTTTCATCATGTGCGGGTCGATCATGAACTACGGCGGCATCAGCGCGCGGCTCATGGACTTTGCCGACGCGCTCACCGGTCATATGCGCGGCGGTCTGGCGCAGATCAACGTCCTGCTGAGCATGCTCATGGGCGGATGCTCCGGCTCGGCCAACGCCGACGCCGCCATGGAGTGCAAGCTGCTCGTGCCCGAGATGGAAAAGCGCGGCTACGGCAAGGGCTTTTCCGCCGCGATCACGGCGGCGTCCTCGTGCGTCACGCCCATCATCCCGCCCGGGATCAACCTCATCGTCTACGGTCTGATCGCCGGCGCATCCGTCGGTCAGCTCTTTGCTGCCGGCTACGTCCCCGGTCTGCTTATGGCTGTGGCGCTGATGATCGCCGTGGCGCTCATCTCCAAAAAGCGCGGCTACGCGCCGTCCCGCCCCCGCCGCGCAACGCTCGGCGAGATCGGCCGGCAGGCGCTCAAGTCTTTCTGGGCGCTGTTTTTCCCGCTGGGCATCATCATGGGCATGCGCTTCGGCATCTTCACGCCGACGGAAGCCGGCGGTGTGGGCGTGCTCTACTGCCTGATCGTGGGCAAGTTCGTCTACAAGGGCCTGAAAAAGGAGCACTTTATCCCCATCCTGCGCGAGACCATCTCCGGCACCGCCACCGTCATGCTCATCATCGTGTCGGCGACCGTGTTCGGCTACTACCTCAACTGGGAGAACATCCCCACCATGCTGCTCAACGCCGTGACGAGCTTTGCCAGCAACAAGTTCCTCGTGCTGCTGGTCATGAACGTTGTGCTGCTCATCGTCGGCATGTTCCTCGAGGGCGGCGCGGCGCTCATCATCCTCGCCCCGCTCATGGTGCCGATCGTGAAGGCGGCCGGCATCGACCTGGTGCACTTCGGCATCGTGTGCAACGTCAACATCATGATCGGCGGCCTGACCCCGCCGTTCGGCTCGATGATGTTCACCTGCGTGTCCATCACGGACTGCAAGATGCAGGAATTTATCAAAGAGTGCGTGCCGTTTATCATCGCGCTGCTCATCGCGCTGCTGCTGCTGACGTATATCCCCGGTATCTCGCTGCTGATACCGAATCTCATTTATTAAGGGAGACAATTGCATGAAAGTTATGGCACACCGCGGCTACAGCGGTGCTTATCCGGAAAACACGATGCTCTCGTTCCGCGAGGCGGTCAAGGTCGGCTGCGACGCGATCGAGATGGACGTGCATGAGACGCGCGACGGCCGCCTCGTCGTCATCCACGACGAGCGCCTGGAGCGCACGACCGACGGCACCGGCCGCATCTGCGAGCATACGTTTGACGAGCTGCGGCAGGTCAACGCCGCTGCGCGCTTCGCGGGCAAGTACGCCCCCGAGCGCATCCCGTCATTCGACGAGTATTGCGAGTGGGCGTCCGGCGAGAGCGTCGGGCACAACATCGAGATCAAGACCGACAAGATCTACTATCATGACATCGAGCGCAAGATCTGGGCCACCATCGAGCGCTACGGTCTGGAGCACAAGGTCATGTTCTCGTCGTTCAACCACTTCTCGCTGCGCCGCATCCTCGAGATCAGCGGCAACGCGGTCGAAGTCGGCGCGCTCGTGCTCGAGGACAGCATCGGCGGCTTCCCCGGCTACTACTGCGAGCAGGCGGGCTTCGCCTGCTACCACCCGCCGATCGAGCTGCTCACGGATGAGAACGTGCGCGACTGCAAGGAGCACGGCGTGAAGATGAACGTCTGGACCGTCAACGACATGGCGGGTCTGGAGCAGCTCCACCGCTGGGGCTGCGAGGGCATCATCACGAACTACCCCGGCGTGGCGAGCGGCTGGCTGCGCGCGCAGGGCGAGTGAGCCGGACGCGGCAAATAGTCAGATAAAGAGACGACGCCCCCGAGAGCCTTTGGCTCTCGGGGGCGATTTCTTTGCCCAAAAGCATTCTTTTCTGACAGCAAAAAACTCCCTCCGGAAAACCGGAGGGAGTTTCGCGTTTGTAGGGATGGGATCAGATCTTCATGCAGACGTCCCAGGCACGCCAGATGACGGTGCGCAGGTTGCCGATGGCAACGCAGTCGCCCACGCGGAAGACCTGCTTGTTGTCCTTGCCGCCGACCGGAGTCGGGACAAAGCCGATGCCGTTGACGACGTTGTCGCACTCGACGAAGAAGGTCTCGCCGGTCTTGACGTTCTTGACGGTGACACCGTTGTCCTTGATCTCGGTCACGGTGGACTCGAGGTAGGTCGGGACCTTGTGGTACTCCATCGCGTCACGCAGGAAGGAGGTGTTGGCAAGGCAGGTGGCCTGTGCCGCGACGAGGTCGTTCGCGTACTCGACGATGATGGGGTGCTTGCCCTGAAGGACAAGGTCATACGCCGCTTCGCAGGACGACTGGCCGCCGCCGATGAACAGGACCTTGTCGCCGACTTCCTTCTTGTCCTTGAGCAGCTCGGTGAACGTGAGCGTCTTCTCAAAGCCGGGGATGGACGGCATGGTGCGCGGGATGGAGCCGCTGGCGACGATGATCTCGTCAAAGCCGCGCAGGGTGTTCACGTCCGTGACCTCGGTGTTCAGGCGCACGTCGATGCCCTCCTTGGCGACCTCGTTGAGGTACCAGCGGATGAGCTCCTTGTCGTTCTCCTTGAAGCTCATCGCGGACGCGGTGAGGAACAGGCCGCCGAGCTCGCCGGTCTTTTCAAAGATGACCGGGGTGTGGCCGCGCTGCTTGAGCACGAGCGCGCACTCCATGCCGCCGATGCCGCCGCCGATGATGGCGACCTTCTTCGGATGGCGGGTCGGGACGATCTTGTACTTGTTGTGCTGCATGGTCGTCGGGTTCAGGGCGCAGCGGGCCAGGTGCAGGGAGTCGTCCATGCTCTGGAGGTTCGCGGTGCCTTTGAACTTCGACATGTTGAAGCAGCCGTTGTGGCAGCGGATGCAGGGCTTGATCTCATCCTCGTGGCCGCTGAGGATCTTGTGGACCCACTCGTGGTCGACGAGGTTCTGGCGCGCGATGGCCACGGCGTCGAGACGGCCGGCGGCGATCTCTTCGGCGGCCTTCACGGGGTCCATGCGGCCGGCGCAGACGACCGGGCGGCTCGTGAACTGCTTGATGTGCTCGACATACTCGAGGTTGCAGTTATCGGGCATGTACTGCGGCGGATGTGCCCAGTACCAGGCATCGTAGGTGCCGTTGTCGCAGTTGAACATATCGTAGCCCGCGTCCTCGAGGTACTTGACGGCCTTCTCGGACTCCGGCATATCGCGGCCGAACTCGACGAAGTCGGTCTCGTACGGCATGGCGCCCTTGCCCCAGGCCTTGGTCTTGGACACGACGGAGTAGCGCAGCGACACCGGGAAGTCGGAGCCGGCCTGACGCTTGATCTCCTGCACGATCTCGACCGGGAAGCGGAAGCGGTTCTCGAACGAGCCGCCGTATTTGTCGGTGCGGTGGTTCCAGTTGGCCATGGTGAACTGGTCGAGCAGGTAGCCCTCGTGCACGGCGTGGATCTCCACACCGTCGACGCCGGCGGCGCGCAGCTTCTTGGCGGTCTGGCCGAAGGCGTAGACCATGTCCTCGATCTCCTTGACCGTCAGCGGGCGGGACATGACGTCCTCCTTCCAGCGGTTCGGAACCTCGGACGCGGAGGCGCAGATGTACTGCACGTCCACGATGGGGCTGGCGATCTTGTTGAGGACGTTGTTCTTGGCCAGCTTCGTCATCCAGCCGTTGATGGCCATGGAGCGGCCCATGCCGGCAGCGAGCTGGATGAACAGCTTCGCGCCCGTCTTATGGAACTCGACCATGTACTCTTTGAGCTGCTTGAACATCTGGTCGTTCTGGTACAGCCACTTGCGGCCGGGGATGCCCAGCGGGTCGCGGATGCACTGCATACCGGGCAGGATCAGACCCACGCCATCCTGTGCGCGGTTGAGCAGGAAGTAGGCTGCTTCCTTGTCAAAGTGGTTCGGCTCCATCCAGCCGAACAGGGACGTGCCGCCCATGGAGCACTGCACAATGCGGTTTTTGATCTCCACATTGCCGATCTTCCAGGGGGTGAACAATGCGTTGTACTTTTCGTTCATGTAATACGCTCCTTCTATGTTTTAGGTCTCCACAGACCCGGGGTTACGTTCTTCCGGGACATGGATCTCCCGGACGGTGAAGTCCCTGCCGGACAGCACCGTTTTGTTGAAGCTGTTGCAGTTTGGGCAATGCCCGTTGCACGCGATGACATTGAAGATCTCGTCGCAGTCGTCGCACTCGGCCATGCCGGGCACGATGTTGACGATGAGCTTCGTGTCTGCAAACGGCGTGCCCTTGACGACCGTTGGATAGATCTGCTCGACATACTGCGGGATGACGAGCGAGAGCTCGCCGCAGTCGGCCACGATCTCCGAGACGCGGCTGACGCCCTTTGCCGCCGCGTAATCGGAAACGGTCCGGAGCATTGCGCGCACGACGCCGATCTCATGCATGGCGGCGTCCTCAGTGCTGCAGCTTCTTGCGCACGAAGCGGCGGCCGGCGGCGGGCGCATTGCTCGCAACCGTCAGCAGGGTGCGGAAATAGCCGCGGCCGTGCGTGTCGTTGACCTTCTCGAGATGGATGGCGTCAAACTTGCACTTGGTCGTGCAGATGCCGCAGCCGATGCACTGATCCTCGTTGAGCACCACGGTGCCGCAGCCGAGGCAGCGCCCGGCCTCGCAGTGCAGCTGCGCGTCGCTGAGCAGGCCGTTTTCCGCTGCCTGCCGGGGCGCGGACTCCAGTTCGTCGATCGCAACGCCGACGCTGCTGCGCGCCAGCGGCTTATAGTCCCGCTTGTCGCGGCCGATCACGAAGCTCTGGTTGCTGTGCACGAAGCGGTGGATCGAGATCGCGGCCTCGCGGCCCTCGGCGATCGCGCGCGCAACGTCATGCGCGCCGGTCGCAGCGCCGCCGGCAAAGACGTCGGCCTCGCCGGTCTGGCGGGTCACGGCGTCGGCACCGACAAAGCCGTCGGCATTCAGGCACACGCCGGATGCGGCGGTAAAGGCGTCCGCTGCCGGGACGTAGCCCTCGGCAGCAAAGACCGTGTCCGCGGCGAGCGTCTCGGTCTTATCGCCGTGCAGGCTGCGGATGGACACCGCACCGTCGCGGATCTCCTGCACCGCGAACGGTGCGCGGAACGCGATGCCTTCCTTCTTGGCCGCGGAGATGTCCGCCTGGATCGCTCCGGCGACGACGGTCACGCTTGCAGCGCCGCCCTTGCGCGCGGCGCGCGCACAGTCAACGGCCTCTTTCCCGCCGCCGAGCACGACCACGCTGCCCTTGACGGTGTGCCTTTTCCGGTGCAGGTATCTGCGTGCGTCCACGGCGCCGGCCGGCGCATCCTTGCTCTGCTTTCCGGCGCCGATGCCGAGGAAGAACGCCTTGTAGCCTTCTGCGCGCAGCGCGTCGAGCGTCGTGTCCTTGCCGACTTCCACGCCGGTGCGGAACTCCACGCCCATGCGCGCGAGCACGTCGATCTCGGCGTCATAGGCCTTGCGGTCGAGCCGGAACGACGGGATGAGCGTTGCCGGTGCGCCGCCGAGCACCGTGTCCTTTTCCAGCACGGTCACGGGGTAGCCCTGCTGCCGGAGGAAATAGGCGCAGCTCAGTCCGGCGGGGCCGGCGCCGATGACGGCGATCTTTTCCGTATGGGGGATGCCGGACGGGTTTTTCGCCGGCGGCAAAATGACCTTGCCGGCGTCCAGCTCGCGCCGGACGAGCGTTCTGCACACGTCGGCAATGGCGACGGCGGTGTCGATCTGGTTGCGGGTGCAGACCTTTTCGCACTGGCGGCCGCACACGCTGCCGCACAGCTCCGGGAACGGCGTGGCCTGCCGGATGAGCGCCGCGGCGTCGTCGTATCTGCCGGCGGACAGCAGCTGCAGGCAGCCCTGCACCGGGATGTTCAGCGGGCAAACGGCCTTGCACGGCGCGGTGCCGCTGGGCATGACGTCCGAGCGGTTCGTGCGGAATTCCGGGTCATAGCTCCGGCGGTCGTAGGGCACGCTGGCGTCGGTGTCGTAGGTATCGGAGATGTGCGGATCGGTCGTGCAGCGCTTCTGGCCGAGCTTGAGGGCGTTGGTCTGGCAGTTTTCGACGCACTGGCCGCAGGCGACGCACTTTTCCTTGTCCACGCGGGCGATGTAGTTCGAGCGGATGGCGCGCGGCGTGCGGAACAGCTCCTCGATGCGCAGCGCGAAGCACGAGCAGCCGCAGCAGTTGCAGATGGCGGTCGCGTCCTCAAAGCCGGGGGTCTGGTTGATCTCGTGCACGAGACCGTTGTCCTCGGCGCGGCGGAGGATCTCATACGCTTCTTCCTTCGTGACGAGCCGGTGATAGCCCTGCTCGGAATAGCAGACGGCGTTGTCGTTGAGGTACATGCACATGTCCTCTTCAAGGTGGCCGCAGCCCTCGCCCATGAGGCGGCGGGCCCGGCGGCACGAGCACGGGCCGACGCTGATGGCCGTCGCGTTTTCGATGAGCGTCTTGAGCTCGTCATAGGACGCCGTGCGCGTGTCGTTCTCGATCGCGCTCATGACGGGCATGACGCGCATGAAGAACATGCCGGTCTTGCCGGAGTCGAGCATCGGCGCGAGCATCTCCGGACGGCGGCGGGTGTATGCCTCAAAGCTCTCGCCGAGCACGGGATACTTGTCGCACTGCTCACGGTTGGCAAGGATGCCCTCCATGATGCCCGGCACCCAGATGGGGTAGAAGTAGCAGCGCTTGCCGTCGACGTAGCGGTAGCGCACCGCGCCGGTCTTGGCGAGCTTGTCGAGCTGCGTCTGCGTGTATTCCACGCTCTGCTTTGCGCGCTTGGCCACGTCCTCCACGGTGCGGTTGGCCTCCAGGCGCAGGTGCATCATGATCGCACACATCTCATCGTCGATGATCGGCTCGAGGATCTTGTACTCAGGATCGTTGTACGTGATGCCGGTGTACGTCATGCTCTCAAGACTGATCTTCGTGGCCAGCTTGAGAATATTCGGTCGTTTTGCCATGCCTTTTCCTCCTTCAATGACGAGTACTATTTAAAAGGTATTCCCTGTCCCTTTTTCTCCCGGTGGCGGCGCTGCGAATGCGCGCGTGAACTGCTCGCACAGCGCGTCGATGCGCGCGTGCCCGTCGAGCTCGTGCACGCTCGGCACGCCGACGGACATACGCTGGATGACGCCGAGGATCGCGTCGTAGGCGTTGTAGTAGAGCATCTTGACATCGGCGTCGGGATCGACCGTCCCGTCGGCGAGGCCGCGGCGGATGGCCGCCGCGATCGGGCCGGGGGCGACCTCAAAGCGCTCCGGCGGGCGGTTGACGACCGCGTGCTGCCGGCCGGCGTTGCACAGCGCGACCTCCGCGTCGAGCGAGAAGCGGATGCCCGCGGGGTCGGTGAAGATCAGCCCCGCGTAGCTGCGCAGCAGCACGCGGATCTCCTCGATGCCGGTCATGCCCGGCTGCCGCGCCGAGACGAGCGCCTGCGCTGCCTGCGCCTTGGCCCGATCCCAGTAGAGGAAGGCCGCCGCGACCACAAGTTCGTCCTTCGTGGCAAAGTAGCGGTAGACCGAGCGCTCGGTCAGCCCCGCGCGGTGCGCAATGTCGCGGATGGTCGTCTTGTCGATGCCGTTTTCCACAAAGCACGCTAGTGCCGTCTGCTTCACGAGAGCAATATTCTGTTCCCGCACCTCCTGCAGCGACATGGGCGTACCTCCAATTTGTTCATTATAACTGTCATACTGACTGACATTTTCATTATACCTGCTTCTTCCCAACATTTCAACCGCAATTTGCGTGATTTTTAACGGATTTGACATGAAAAAAACACCGGTACGGTGAAAAACCGTACCGGTGTGCGTAGGGAATGTTACACTGGGTAGTCGCCGGAGAGCTTTTCGTCGGCGTTCGTGCCGGTGTCTCGATTGCGGAAGAAGGCGAAGTACGCCACCACGCACAGCGCCACGAGCGCGTAGGCAAAGACGATGACGGCGGTGTTGCCGGCCGCGATCTCGCTCTGCAGGCCGCCGATCTCGACGATGAGGATGAGCGCCGGCGTCACGAAGCGGATCATGACGGCGTAGACCTTCTTGAGCCAGCCGGCCATGTGCGTGCCCTCGGCCTCGATCTCGGCCACGGCGCGCTTGGGCGTGATGAACCAGCCGACGACGATGCACGAGAACAGTGCGCACACGGGCATGAGCACGGTGTTGGTCACTTCGTCAAAGAACGTCAGCCAGTCGAGCCCGAACAGCGCGGGGCTGGACTCCTCGAGGATGGCGACGTGGCCGAGCGAGATGCCGATCGGGATCGACACGACGAAGCACACGCACGCGACGACGAGTGCGGCCCGCTTGCGGTGGACGTGGAACTTCTGGATGACGAACTGCGTCACGACCTCGATCAGGGACACGACGGACGTGATGGCCGCGATGTCGACCATGACGAAGAACGCGAACGACACGACCTGACCCACGCTGCCCATGGACTCGAACACCTGCGGCAGGATGATGAACATGAGCGCGACGCCCTTGCTGCTGCCGAGCAGGGAGGGGTCAAAGTGCGCGACGGACGGGAAGATGGCCAGACCGGCCAGCAGCGCCACGACCGTGTCGAACACGCAGACCATGGCGGTGGAGCGCACGAGGTTGACCTCCTTGCCGGTGTAGGAGCCGTAGGTGATCATGATGCCCATGCCGAGCGACAGGGAGTAAAACGCCTGGCCCATGGCCACGAGCACGGACTTGAACGTGATGCCGGAGAAATCGGGCTTGAGGTAGAACGCCAGGCCCTCGCGCACGCCGCTGCCGAGCGTCAGCGCGTAGACCGCGATGGCGACGAGAATCAGAAACAGCACCGGCATGAGCACCTTGGAGGCTTTCTCGATGCCGTCCTTGACGCCGCCCATGATGATCGTCACGCTCAGCACGAGAAACAGCGCCGTGTAGAGAATGACCTCACCCGTGTTGACGGAGAACGTGCTGACGATGCCCGCGTTGCCGCTGAAGGAGTTGAGCGCGTACTTCGTCGTCCAGCCGCCGAGCACGGAGTAGTAGCAGATGATGAACGCTGGGATCATGATCGCCACGAGGCCGCACCAGCCGAGGTTTTTGTTGACCATCTTGTAGGCGGTCATGGGGTTTGCCTGCGAGCGGCGGCCGAGATAGATCTCGCTGAGCATCGTGACAAAGCCGATGAGCAGCACGCACGCGATGTAGATGAGCACGAAGGCGGCGCCGCCGTTTTGCGACGTCTTGTACGGGAAGCCCCAGAGGTTGCCGAGGCCCACGGCGCTGCCGGCGGCGGCGAGGATGAAGCCGATACCGCTGGCAAATCCAACTTTTTTCTTTTCCATGACAGGTTTCCTTTCCGACCATTTCGTTTTTTATACAAAAAAATCGGCCCCGACCAAAACGGTCGGGGCCGACTCTTGGTATGCCAAGTGCTGTCGTGTTATCCCGCGAATACCGGTTTGGCGTGTCCTGTTGGCGGCGTAATGCCCAGAATGCCGAGTATAACAAAAATCGACACTGCAAGCACAGTGTCGATGGTAAGCAGGAGGACGCTATTGTTGTTGGTATTCGCGTCAGAGCATGCGAAGCCGGCCGCGCACGTGGTCGCGGTGCTGTCGTTTTTGCGGCTGAAAAACGAATTGCGCATGGCTTGCAGCTCCTCTCGAATGGATGTGGCTGTCATTGTACGCGCCGGGGCGGCGGTTGTCAACGGCGGGATGATTTTGCATTTTTGATAAGGGCGTTTCAAATTTTTGAATCATTCTGCAAAAAAACCGGCGCACGGTGTTCACCGCGCGCCGGGGAGCGAAAAAGCAGATCAGGCGTTTGCTTCGAGCTTGTGCAGGGCTTTGCGAAACTGCGTCGCAAACAGGATGGCCGTGCACGTGACGGCAATGACGTCTGCGACCGGCTCGGCCAGATACACGGCCGTCGTCTGGTCGGGCAGCAGCGCCGGCAGCAGATAGATCAGCGGCAGGAGCAGCACAAACTTGCGCAGCACGGCCACGATGATCGAGCACACCGCGCTGCCGATGGACACGAATGTCATCTGGCAGGCGATCTGGATGCCGAACAGGAACAGGCCCGCGCAGTAGATGCGCAGCACGCGCGCCGTGAAGGCGATGAGCTCCGCGTCCGGCGTGAAGATGCGCGCGAACAGACCGGGGAAGAGCTCGATGAGCAGCCAGAGCGAGACGGAGTAGATCAGGCACACCTTCAGCAGCAGGTGGAACGTTTCACGCACGCGGTCGGTGTTCTTTGCGCCGAAGTTGTAGCTCGTGATCGGCTGCGCGCCCTGACCGATGCCCTGCAGCGGCAGCATGGCAAACTGCATCACGCTCGTGAGGATCGTCATGGCGCCGACGGCGATGTCGCCGCCGTACTTGAGCAGGGAAGCGTTGAAGCACACGGAGATGACGCTCTCGCTCGCCTGCATCGTGAACGTGGCCAGGCCGAGCGCCACGCACGGCAGGATGAGCTTCGGCGAGACGAAGAGGTTTTCCCGCCGCAGGCGCAAAAACGCCTTCTTCCCGCACAGGAACACCAGCACCCACGCGCACGAGAGCCCCTGCGAGAGCACGGTCGCCAGCGCCGCGCCGCGCACGCCCATGCCCAGCGCGAAGATGAAGATCGGGTCGAGGACGATGTTCGCCGCCGCGCCGATGAGCACCGTGTACATACCCACCTTGGCAAAGCCCTGCGCCGTGATGAACGCGTTCATGCCCAGCGTGAGCTCGACAAAGAGCGTGCCGAATGCATAAATATGCAGGTAGTCAGCAGCGTAGTCAATGGTGTTTTCACTCGCGCCGAAGGCCAGCAGCGCGTCGCGCCCCCAGAGCAGCAGCACCGCCGTGAGCACGACGGAGATGCCGATCTGCAGCGTGAAGCAGCCGCCGAGCGTCTTTTCCGCGCTGTCCATATCGTCGCGCCCCATGTAGATCGACGCGCGCGGCGCGCCGCCCGAGGCCGTGAAGCACGCGAAGGCCGACACGATCAGAATGATCGGCAGGCACACGCCCACGCCGGTCAGCGCGCTGCTGCCGACCTCGGGAATGTGGCCGATGTAGATGCGGTCGACGATGTTGTAGAGCATGTTCACGAGCTGCGCGATCACCGTCGGGATCGCGAGCCGGCGCAGAAGCTGTCCGACCGGCTCCGTGCCGAGAAATGTTTTGTCCTGCTGCATTTAACTTTCCTCCCTGTTGGCCATGCGGTCGAGATTCTGCGCGAACGCCGTCAGACACTGCTGAAACGTTTCGAGCGCGTCGGGCGCGAGGCCCGCGGACATCTGCGCGGCGAACTGCTCCTGCAGCGCCTGGCCGCGCGCGATGATCGGCGCTGCCTTGTCCGTGCACACGAGCCGGCAGCGGCGGCGGTCGCCGGGGTCGCGCGTGCGCAGCAGGTAACCCCCGCGCACGAGATTGTCCACGTGGAACGACACGATGCCCGGCTTGAGCTTCCGGTACGTGCAGATGTCGCGCGCGGTGTCTAGCCCCGGATTGTTGGCCAGAAAGAGCAGAATGTCCACGGCATTTTGCGCCATGTCCAGCTCCGCGCTCAGCGGCTGCATGACGGCGGCGTAAGCGTCGAGGATGCGGCGCGTGTAGGTATAGACCTGAGATGCGTTGAGCACGATGGTCGCCTCCCAAAATAGTTCAATTTTGAACGATTTTGTATTATACCAGCTTCCGCCCAGAAAGCAAGCGGAAAATTGTGAACATTTGTGCGTTGACAACGGCGCGATCATGTGTATAATTGTATACAATAATACAAAGCAACAGAAAGGAGCCCCACTGCCATGCTTGAAATATCCGGAAAGACGAATTTACTGGAGCAGAATGCGTATAAATATTCGCTCCAGGACGTGGCGGAGCCGAACCTCCAGCGCGACATCTACACGCAGGGAATGGTGCCGAAGGTGCCGTTCAACCACCGGCGCGTGCCGATGAACATGCCCGAGGAGATCTGGATCACGGACACATCCCTGCGCGACGGGCAGCAGTCCGTGGAGCCGTACACGGTCGACCAGATCGTCAACATTTATAAGTACCTGTCCCGGCTCGGCGGGCCGTATGGCATCATCCGGCAGACGGAGTTTTTCATTTACAGCAAAAAAGACCGCGAGGCACTCGAAAAGTGCATGGAGCTGGGGCTGAAGTTCCCGGAGATCACGACGTGGATCCGCGCGACAAAGGAGGACTTTCGCCTCGTGCGCGACCTCGGCATCCGCGAGACGGGCATCCTCGTCAGCTGCAGCGACTACCACATCTTCAAGAAGATGAAAATGACCAGAAAGCAGGCCATGGACTACTACCTTGCCACCGTGGCCGATGCGTTTGAGGCCGGGGTCGTCCCGCGCTGCCACCTCGAGGACATCACGCGCGCCGACTTTTACGGCTTTGTCGTGCCGTTTGTCAACGAGCTGCAAAAGCTCTCGCGTCAGGCGGGCATCCCGGTCAAGATCCGCGCGTGCGACACCATGGGCTACGGCATCCCCTACACGGAGGCGGCGCTGCCGCGCAGCGTGGCCGGCATCATCTACGGCCTGCAGCAGTATTCCGACGTGCCGAGCGAGTGCCTCGAGTGGCACGGGCACAACGACTTTTACAAAGCCGTCGTCAACGCCTCGACCGCGTGGCTCTACGGCGCGTGCGCGGTCAACTGCTCGCTGCTGGGCATCGGCGAGCGCACGGGCAACATCCCGCTCGAGGCGATGGTGTTCGAGTATGCGTCGCTGCGCGGCTCGCTCGACGGCATGGACCCGACGGTCATCACCGAGATCGCCGACTACTTCCAGCACGAGATCGGCTACGACATCCCGCCGATGACGCCGTTCGTCGGGCGCGACTTCAACGCCACGCGCGCCGGTATCCACGCCGACGGCCTGCTCAAGGACGCCGAGATCTACACGATCTTCGACACCGAGAAGCTGCTCAACCGCCCGGCGTCCGTGCAGGTCGGCAAGACGTCCGGCCTTGCGGGCATCGCCTACTGGATCAACCAGAACTACCGCCTGACCGGCGAAAAGCAGATCGACAAGCACGACCCGCTCGTGCTCGCGCTCAAGGGCTGGGTGGATGCGGAATACGAGGACGGCCGCCAGACCGTCTTGTCCGTCAAGGAACTCAAAGCCAAGATCGCGGAGCTGGCGCCCGGCCGCTTCGCGCAGGTCTGACAGGAGGCGCAGTATGAAAGATTTCCGTACCGTTACGCTGGCCGATCAGGTGTTTGAGCGGCTGGAATCCGATATCATTCAGGGCGTGTACCCGCGCGGCGAGGTGCTCACGGAGCTGAAGCTCGTCGAGCAGCTCAACGTCAGCCGCACGCCCATCCGCGAGGCGCTGCGCCGCCTCGAGCAGGAGCACCTCATCGCCGACACCGGCAAGGGCTCCGTCGTGCTCGGCATCACGGCCGAGGATCTGGTGGACATCATGGACATCCGCTGCCGGATCGAGGGGCTCGCGTCCTACTACGCGGCGAAAAACGTCTCGCCCGAGGGGCTTGCGCGCCTGCGGCACATTCTGGACCTGCAGGAATTTTACTTTGAAAAGCACGACGCCGAGCACCTGCGCGAGATGGACGACCAGTTCCACGACGTCATCTGCGACATGAGCGGCCACGCCGTCATCAGCGACACGCTCGTCCCGCTGCACCGCAAGACCCGCCGCTACCGCAAGGCGTCCATTGCCGACGCGAAGCGCACGGCGCAGGTCGTCAAGGAGCACCGCGCCATCTTCGACGCCATCGCCGCCGGAGACGCCGACCGCGCCGCCGCGCTCACGACCGAGCACACCATCCACGCCAAGGAAAGTATGATTGGGAGGCTGAAAAATCATGGGTGAAACGCTTGCTCAGAAAATCATCCGCGCCCACCTGCTGCACGGCGACATGACGCCCGGCAGCGAGATCGCGCTGCGCATCGACCAGACACTCACACAGGACGCCACCGGCACGATGGCCTATCTGGAGTTTGAGACGATGGGCATCCCGCGTGTGAAGACCGAGCTGAGCGTGGCCTATGTGGACCACAACACGCTGCAGTCCGGCTTTGAAAACGCGGACGACCACCGCTATCTCCAGACCGTGGCCAAAAAGCACGGCGTCTGGTTCTCCCGCCCGGGCAACGGTATCTGCCACCAGGTGCAGCTCGAGCGCTTCGGCAAGCCGGGCAAGATGCTCATCGGCTCGGACAGCCACACGCCCACCGGCGGCGGCATCGGCATGCTGGCCTTCGGCGCGGGGGGCATGGACGTCGCGGTCGCCATGGGCGGCGGCGCGTACTACATCACGATGCCGAAAATGTTCAAGGTCAACCTCACCGGCACGCTGCGGCCCTACGTCACGGCCAAAGACATCAGCCTCGAGCTGCTGCGCATCCTGTCGGTCAAGGGCGGCGTCGGCGCGATCATCGAGTGGGGCGGGCCGGGTATCGCGGCGCTGTCCGTGCCCGAGCGCGCCACGATCACGAACATGGGCACCGAGCTCGGCGCGACGACGTCCATCTTCCCGTCGGACGACGTGACGCGCGCCTTCCTCGCCGCCGAGGGGCGCGAGGCGGACTTTATCCCCCTTGCGAGCGACCCGGACGCGCGCTATGACCGCATCATTGACATCGACCTCAACACGCTGCAGCCCATGATCGCCTGCCCGCACAGCCCGGACAACGTCGTCCCCGTGGAAACGCTCGCGGGCACGAAGGTCGATCAGGTCTGCATCGGCTCGTGCACGAATTCGTCCCTGTTCGATATGCTCAAGGTCGCAGCCCTGCTCAAGGGCAGGACCATCGCCCCGGGCGTGAGCCTGTCCATCTCGCCGGGGTCGAAGCAGGTGCTGACCATGCTCTCTGACTGCGGCGCGCTCACGGACATCCTCGCCAGCGGCGCGCGCCTGCTCGAGTGCGCGTGCGGCCCGTGCATCGGCATGGGTTTCTCGCCCAACTCCGGCGGCGTGAGCCTGCGCACGTTCAACCGCAACTTCCTCGGCCGCAGCGGCACGAAGGACGCGCAGGTCTACCTCGTGTCCCCGGAGACGGCCGTCGCCGCCGCGCTCACCGGCACGATCACCGACCCGCAGACGCTCGGCCCCATGCCGGCCGTCACGCTGCCGGAGCAGTTTCGCATCGACGACAGCGCCGTGCTGCCGCCAGCCCCGGCGGACGAGGCGGACGCGGTGGAGGTGCTGCGCGGGCCGAACATCCAGCCCTTCCCGCAGAGCAGGCCCTTTGCCGACACGCTCACGGCGGAGCTCGTGCTCAAGGTGGGCGACAACATCACGACCGACCACATCATGCCGGCGGGGGCGAAGATCCTGCCGTATCGCTCGAACATCCCGAAGCTGTCGGAGTTTTGCTTCACGGTCTGCGACCCGACCTTTCCGGCGCGCGCCAGAGCGGCCGGGGACGGCATCATCGTCGGCGGCAGCAACTACGGGCAGGGCTCGTCGCGCGAGCACGCGGCGCTCGTGCCGATGTATCTCGGCATCCGCTGCGTCGTGGCCAAGAGCTTCGCGCGCATCCATGCGGCCAACCTCATCAACGCCGGCATCCTGCCGCTGACGTTTGCCGATCCGGCGGATTACGACGCGCTGCAGCCCGGCGCGCGGCTGCGCATCGACGATATCCGCACCGGCATGGCAGCGGGGAAACTGACGCTCACGGACACGGCGGCGGGCAAGTCCTATCCCGTCGTGTGCAGCCTTACCGAGCGGCAGCAGGCCATCCTGCTCGCCGGCGGACTGCTCAACTACACAAAGGAGCATGCACTATGAACGATATTGACCGCGCCTGTGCGGCGTTTCGCACGCTGCTGACTGAGCAGCAGGCCCGCGTTGCGGGCATGACCGCCGAGCGGGTGGACTATACGAAAAAAGCGACCGTGACCATCGGTCTTGTCGACGGCGACGGCATCGGCCCGATCATCATGGAGCAGGCGGTGCGCGTGCTCGAGGCGCTACTCGCCGATGAGATCGCGCGCGGCAGCATCGCCCTGCGGCGCATCCGCGGCCTCACGATCGAAAACCGGCTGGCCTGCAATCAGGCCGTGCCGGACGATGTGCTCGCGGAGATCCTGACCTGCGACGTGCTGCTCAAAGGCCCGACGACGACGCCCATGGGCGGCGGGCTCGAGAGCGCGAACGTGAAGCTGCGCCGCGCGCTCGACCTCTACGCGAACGTCCGCCCCGTGACCATCCCCGAGCAGGGCATCGACTGGACGTTCTTCCGCGAGAACACGGAGGGCGAGTACGCCCTCGGCAGCCGCGGCGTGGAGCTGCCCGGCATGGCCGTGGACTTCAAGGTCACGACCGACCCCGGCACGCGGCGCATCGCCCGCGCGGCGTTCGACTATGCCCGGCGCAATGGCAAGACGCGCGTGACCGTCGTCACGAAGGCGAACATCCTCAAAAAGACGGACGGCAAGTTCACCGCCCTCTGCCACGAGGTGGCCGCCGACTATCCCGAGATCACCGTCGATGACTACTATATTGATATCATGGCGGCGAACCTCGTCAACGAGCGGGTGCGCGGGCAGTTTCAGGTGCTGCTGCTGCCGAACCTCTACGGCGACATCATCACCGACGAGGCTGCACAGCTGCAGGGCGGTGTCGGCACGGCGGGCAGCGCCAACATCGGTGACCGCTACGCCATGTTCGAGGCCATCCACGGCTCGGCGCCGCGCATGATCGAGCGCGGCATGGGCGACTACGCCAACCCCCAGAGCATTCTGCGCGCAGAGGTCATGCTGCTGCGGCACATTGGCCGCGCGGCCGCGGCCGACCGGCTCGAGGCGGCGCTCGACGCCTGCCCGGCCGACATCACCGGCCGGCCGGACGGCGCGACCTGCGCCGACTACGGCGACGGGATCCTGAAACTGCTCTGAAGCACACGGCGGCGCGCCATGACGGGCGCGCCGCCGAGTCTGTCTGTATCCGGTTCTTGGCGCAGAGATGCGTGTCAACGCGGAACGGAAAATGACGGAATTTTTCGTGCAAAAAGACGGCGCGCAAAGCCGCCGGATTTGTTGACAGACCGGACGATTATGTGATATCATATCAAAAATTTGCGATTCGGCAGAAATGAGGCGAGGAAAAATGGTTGCGGCCGCAGAGAATATGCAGACATTTGGGTGGGATCTTTTTCCCGGCAACCGTGATTCTGTTTTTCTTGGCAGCGGCAGCATTGCCGGTGACGAACTTGATATTTCTTCTTTCGTGGTATTACCTGGTTTCGTAGATGTGCATGTACATCTTCGTGAGCCGGGTTTTTCTTATAAGGAGACCATTTCGTCCGGCACGCTTGCTGCGGCGCACGGCGGATACAGCCGCGTGTGCGCCATGCCCAATCTGGATCCGGCGCCGGACAGTTTGCAGACGCTTGCCCCCCAGCTGGAGCGCATCCGCACGGATGCGGTCATCGATGTGACGCCCTACGGCGCGATCACCGCGCACCGCGGCGGCAGGGAGCTTGCGGACATGGAGCAGCTCGCGCCCTATGTCGCCGGCTTTTCCGACGACGGCAGCGGCGTGCAGGATGCGGACGTGATGCGCGCCGCGATGCGCAAGGCGGCAAGCCTCGGCAAGCTCATCGCCGCGCACTGCGAGGACAACACCCTCCTGCACGGCGGCTATATCCACGACGGCGCGTATGCCCGCGCCCACGGGCACAAGGGCATCAGCAGCGAGAGTGAGTGGCGGCAGCTCGCGCGCGATCTTGAGCTGGTGCGCGAGACGGGCTGCGCCTATCATATGTGCCACGTGTCCACCAAGGAGAGCGTGGCGCTTATCCGCCGGGCGAAGGCGCAGGGGCTGGACGTCACCTGCGAGACCGCACCGCACTACCTCGTGCTGACCGAGGACGACCTGCGCGAGGACGGCAGCTTCAAGATGAACCCGCCCCTGCGCACGCAGGCCGACCGGCAGGCGCTCATCGAGGGCATCCTCGACGGCACGGTGGACATGATTGCGACCGACCACGCGCCGCACAGCGCGCAGGAAAAGGCCAGGGGCCTCGCCGGGAGCGCCATGGGCATCGTCGGCCTTGAGACGGCGTTTCCCGTGCTCTATACCCACCTTGTGCGCACCGGCGTGCTGACGCTCGACAAGCTCGTGGAGCTCATGGCGGTCAACCCCAGAAAGCGCTTCGGCTTCCCGCTGCGTGCGGACGATTATGCCGTCTGGGACCTGAACACGGAGTACCGCATCGACCCGGCGCAGTTTTGCTCCATGGGAAAGAGCACGCCCTTTGCCGGACAGACGGTCTACGGGCGGTGCGTGCGCAACGTCTGCGGCGGCGCCGTCGTCTGGCAGGACGCGCAGGACTGAGCGTCCTTCATTTACATATTAAATATATGACATACAGGACTTTTTACGTACTGAGGAGGAAATCACATGCCCAAGAGAACGGATCTGAAGAAAATTATGATCATCGGCTCCGGCCCGATCGTCATCGGTCAGGCCGCTGAGTTTGACTATGCCGGCACGCAGGCGTGCCTGTCGCTCAAGGAGGAGGGGTACGAGGTCATTCTCGTCAACTCCAACCCTGCCACGATCATGACGGATACCTCCGTCGCGGACAAGGTGTACATGGAGCCGCTGACGCTGGAGTATGTGGCGCGTATCCTGCGCAAGGAGCGCCCGGACGCGATCGTCCCGGGCATCGGCGGCCAGACCGGCCTGAATCTGGCGATGCAGCTCGAGCAGAAGGGCGTGCTCAAGGAGTGCCAGGTCGAGCTTCTCGGCACGGACAGCGACAGCATCCGCCGTGCCGAGGACCGCGAGCAGTTCAAGGAGCTCTGCCAGAGCATCGGCGAGCCGGTCATCCCGTCGCAGATCACCTACGGCCTCGAGGAGGCCAAGGCCGCGGCCGCGGCCATCGGCTATCCGGTCGTGCTGCGCCCGGCGTTCACGCTTGGCGGCACGGGCGGCGGCTTTGCCGACGATGAGGCGCAGCTCGTCGAGCTGGGCATGCAGGCGTTCAAGCTCTCGCCCATCCATCAGGTGCTGATCGAAAAGAGCGTCAAGGGCTATAAGGAGATCGAGTTTGAGGTCATGCGCGATGCGTCCGACCGCGCCATCACCATCTGCGGCATGGAGAACATCGACCCCGTGGGCGTGCACACCGGCGACTCCGCCGTCGTCGCGCCGATCATGACGCTCAGCGACCATGACATGAAGATGCTCAACGACAGCGCGATCAAGATCATCCGCGCGCTGAAGATCCAGGGCGGCTGCAACGTGCAGTTTGCGCTCAACCCCAAGACCTCGGAGTACTTCCTCATTGAGATCAACCCCCGCGTCTCCCGCTCGTCGGCGCTGGCGAGCAAGGCCAGCGGCTATCCCATCGCGCGCGTCACGGCCAAGGTCGCCGTCGGCATGAACCTCGACGAGATCGCCGTCGCCAACACGACGGCCGCGTTCGAGCCGTCGCTGGACTACGTGGTCGCAAAGCTGCCGCGCTTCCCGTTCGATAAGTTCTCGACCGCCGCCAACACGCTCGGTACGCAGATGAAGGCCACGGGCGAGGTCATGGGCATCGGCAGCACGCTCGAGGAGTGCCTGCTCAAGTCCGTCCGCTCGCTGGAGATCGGCGCGCAGCACCTCTGGCTGCCGAAGTTCCAGAACATGACCAAGGCGGAGCTGACCGAGTACCTGCACCAGTTCCGCGATGACGGGCTCTTTGCCGTCGCGCAGCTGCTGCGTCTGGGCGCGAGCGTGGACGAGGTCGCTGCGCTGACGATGATCACGCCGTTCTTCCTCGAGACCATCCGCGGCATCGTGGACATGGAGCAGACGCTCTGCGCGCACAAGGGCGACGGAGAGACGCTCAAGCGGGCCAAGCAGATGGGCTTCTGTGACCCCTACATCGCGCGGCTCTGGGGCGTGCGCGAGGAGGATGTGTATGCCCAGCGCGTGCAGCTGGGGCTCTACCCCGCCTACAAGATGGTGGACACCAGCCACACCGGCGCTTACATCCCTTATTTCTACTCCACCTACGCCCCCGGCGCAAAGAGCGAGGCGCGCCGCTCGGACAAGCAGAAGGTCGTCGTGCTCGGCGCAGGCCCGATCCGCATCGGTCAGGGCGTGGAGTTTGACTACTCCACCGTCCACGCGGTGCAGACCATCCGGCGCGCGGGCTACGAGGCCATCATCATCAACAACAACCCCGAGACGGTCTCTACCGACTACACGACCGCCGATAAGCTGTATTTCGAGCCCCTCACGCCCGAGGATGTCATGAACATCCTGCACGAGGAGCAGGCCGATCAGGTGATCGCCAGCCTCGGCGGCCAGACGGCCATCAATCTGGCGCAGCCGCTCATGATGCGCGGCGTGCAGATCATCGGCACGGACTGCGCTGCGATCGAGCGCGCGGAAAACCGCGACTGCTTTGAAAAGCTGCTGCTCGAGCTGAACATTCCGCAGCCGATGGGCGCGGCGGTGACGAATCTGGACGACGGTCTCAAGGCTGCGCACACGGTGGGCTATCCGGTGCTGGTGCGCCCGTCGTTCGTGCTGGGCGGCCGCGCCATGGAGATCGTGGCCGACGACGAGATGCTGCGCCACTATCTGCAGAACGCCGTGCGCACCGGCGAGGGCAAGCCCGTGCTGGTCGATAAGTACATCTCCGGCCGCGAGGTCGAGGTCGACGCCATCTGCGACGGCAGAGACGTGTTCGTGCCCGGCATCATGGAGCTGGTCGAGCGCACCGGTGTCCACTCCGGCGACTCCATCAGCGTCTACCCGCCGTTTTCCATCTCCGACAAGGTCAAGGGCACGATCCTGACCTATGCCAAGAAGCTCGGTCTGGGCATCGGCATCGTCGGCCTGTATAACATCCAGTTCATCGTCGATAAGAGCGACCATGTCTACATCATCGAGGTCAACCCCCGCTCGTCGCGCACGGTGCCGTTTTTGTCGAAGGCTACGGGCTATCAGCTCGCGGACATCGCCACCAACGTCATCCTCGGCACGAGCCTCAAGGAGCAGGGCATCTTCGACCTGTATCCGCCGGAAAAAGAGCGCTGCTATGTCAAGGCGCCGGTGTTCTCCTTTGCCAAGCTCCACGGGCTGGACGCCTACCTCTCCCCGGAGATGAAGTCCACGGGTGAGGCCATCGGCTACGACAAGAAGCTCTCGCGCGCCATGTACAAGGCGCTGCAGGCCTCCGGCATGAACGTGCAGAACTACGGCACCGTGTTCGTGACACTGGCCGATGAGGACAAGCCCGAGGGCCTGCCGCTCGTGCGCCGGTTCTATGAGATGGGCTTTAACATCGAGGCGACCGCAGGCACGGCTGCCTACCTCAAGTCCTTCGGCATCCGCACGCGCGTGCGCGGCAAGATCAGCGACGGCAGCCACGAGATCCTCGATTCCATCCGCAGCGGCTACGTCAGCTACATCATCAACACCCGCTCCATCCATTCGAGCGTCCACGCGCAGGACGGCGCCGCGATCCGGCGCTGCGCGGTGGAAAACGGCGTGACCGTCTTTACCTCGCTCGATACGGTGCGCGTACTGCTCGACGTGCTCGAGGAGACGACGCTGGCCGTGTCCACGATCCACGCGGAGTAAGCCGTGCAGCAGAGAGTTTTCACCATTGCGGAAAACGCGCCCGTCGCCCGTGACACCTACCGTTTGCAGCTCACGGGGGACACCGCCGCGATCACCGCGCCGGGGCAGTTTGTGGACATCCGGCTTGCCGGACGCTTTCTGCGCCGCCCCGTGTCGGTGTGCAGCTGGAGTGACGGCGCGCTGACGCTGTATTATAAAGTGGCGGGCGCAGGCACGGCGCAGCTGAGCACGCTGGTGCCGGGCACGGAGCTGGACCTGCTGGTCGGTCTCGGCAACGGCTTTGACACCGCACCCGCCGGTGCGCGGCCGCTGCTGGTCGGCGGCGGCGTGGGCGCGTCCCCACTGTACGGTCTGGCGCAGCAGCTCGTGGCCGAGGGGTGCAGCCCGCTGGCCGTGCTCGGCTTTCGCACGGCGGCAGAGGTGCTGCTTGCCGATGCGTTTGAAGCGCTCGGCATCCCCGTCACGGTCGTGACCGAGGACGGCACCATGGGCGCGCGCGGCTTCGTGACCGACGCGCTGCCCGAGGGCGGCACCTATGTGTATGCCTGCGGGCCGATGCCCATGCTGCAGGCGCTGTGCAGCGCGACGCCGCTCGACGGTCAGCTGAGCCTTGAGGCGCGCATGGGCTGCGGCTTCGGCGCGTGCATGGGCTGCACCTGCAAAACGACGCACGGCAGCAAGCGCGTCTGCAAGGACGGGCCCGTGTTCACAAAGGAGGAGATCGTATGGCCGCAACAGCCGTAACGCTCTGTGGGATCGAGCTGGAAAACCCCATCATCCCGGCCAGCGGCACGTTTGGCTACGGGCAGGAGTTTGCGCAGCTGTATGACATCAATATGCTCGGCACGTTCTCCTTCAAGGGGACGACGCGCGCGCCGCGCTTCGGCAACCCCACGCCGCGCATCGCCGAGTATGCCGGCGGAATGCTCAACGCGGTGGGGCTGCAGAACCCCGGCGTGGACGCGGTCATCGCGCACGAGCTGCCGGAGCTGAAAAAGGTGTTTCACAAGCCGGTCATGGCGAATGTGAGCGGCTTCAGCGTGGAAGAATATGCCGAGGTTTGCGCCAGGCTTGACGCGCAGCCGCAGGTCGGCTGGCTGGAGGTCAACATCTCCTGCCCGAACGTCCACGGCGGCGGCGCTGCCTTCGGCGCGGAGCCGTCGGCCGCGGCGGAGGTGACGCGCGCGGTGCGCGCCGTGACGAAAAAGCCAATCATCCTCAAGCTCTCGCCGACGGCGGCGGACATTGCCGCCGTTGCCAAGGCCTGTGAGGACGCGGGCGCGGACGGCGTGAGCCTCATCAACACCCTGCCGGGTATGCGCATCGACCTTGCGCGCCGCCGCCCGCTGCTGGCCAACCGGACCGGCGGCATGTCCGGCCCCGGTATGTTCCCGCTGGCCGTGCGCATGGTCTATCAGGTGTACGAGGCGGTGCACATCCCCATCGTGGGCATGGGCGGCGTGACGAGCGCGCAGGACGTTCTGGAGCTGATGCTCGCGGGCGCGACGGCGGTCGGTGTGGGCGCGGCAAACCTGGTCGAGCCGTATGCCTGCAAGCACATCATTGAAACTCTGCCGGACGCGATGGCGCGCTTCGGCATCGACAATCTCAGGGACATCATAGGAGGAGCACATCATGGGTAAGGACGTTATCATTGCGCTGGATTTTGACAGCCGGGAAAAGACGCTCGCATTTCTCGACCTCTTTCAGGACGAGAAGCCGTTTGTGAAGATCGGCATGGAGCTGTTTTATGCCGAAGGGCCGGACATCGTGCGCCAGATCCACGCGCGCGGCCACAGGATCTTTCTCGACCTCAAACTGCACGACATCCCGAACACGGTGAAAAAGGCGATGGCCGCGCTCTCGGCGCTGGATGTGGATATCATCAACCTCCACGCTGCCGGCACGAAGGCCATGATGAGCGCCGCGCTCGAGGGACTGACCCGGCCGGACGGCACGCGCCCGCTGCTCATCGCCGTGACGCAGCTGACCTCCACGGATCAGGAGCGCATGGACCGGGAGCTGCTCATCCACGCGCCGATCGACGAGGTCGTGCTGCACTATGCGCGCAATGCGCGCGATGCCGGTCTTGACGGCGTGGTCTGCTCCCCGCTGGAGGCGGGCAGCATTCATGCGCGCTGCGGCGCGGACTTTCTGACCGTGACGCCCGGCGTGCGCTTTGCCGACGGGGAGAGCGGCGACCAGAAGCGCGTCACGACGCCGGAGCGCGCCCGGGAGATCGGCTCGGACTACATCGTCGTCGGCCGCCCGATCACGCAGGCGGACGACCCCGTCGCTGCCTATCGCCGGTGCGTGGCCGCGTTCGTCGGCTGAGCGCCGGATCAGAGACTTTTTCAACAGGAGGAACTGCTATGGATATCAAACACGAAGTTGCGCGCAGCCTGCTCTCGATCGAGGCGGTGTTCCTGCGCCCGCAGGAGCCGTTCACGTGGGCCAGCGGCATCAAGAGCCCCATCTACTGCGACAACCGCCTCATCCTGACCGCGCCCGAGGCGCGTGATCTGGTCGAGCGCGCCATCGCCGAGACGGTCAGGCGCGAGTATCCGCAGGCGCAGGTGCTCATGGGCACGGCCACGGCCGGCATCGCCCACGCCGCCATCGCCGCGCATCTGCTCGGTCTGCCGATGGGCTATGTCCGCTCGAGCAGCAAGGATCACGGCCGCCAGAACCGCATCGAGGGCAAGCTCGTCCCGGGGCAGAAGGTCGTGGTCGTCGAGGATCTGATCTCCACCGGCGGCAGCGTGCTCGACGCGGTGGACGCGCTGCGTGAAGCCGGCGCGGAGGTGCTCGGCGTCGTGAGTATCTTCACCTACGGCATGAAAAAGGGCGTGGAGCGGCTCGCCGCAGCGCAGGTCAGAAACGTGAGCCTCACGGATCTGGACACCGTCGCCAGCACGGGCGCACAGGAGGGCTACATCACCGAGGACGACGTCGCGCGGCTGCTGGCCTTCCGCGAAAACCCCTCCGACGAGAGCTGGATCCAGGCAGAAAGTCAGGCGTGATATGAAGCATCTGATCGACATTATGCAGTTGACCCCGCAGGAGATCATGGAGCTCATCGACACCGCCTGCGCGATCATGGAGCACCCCGAGCAATATGCCCACAAGTGCGACGGGAAGATCCTCGCCACGCTGTTTTTCGAGCCGTCCACGCGCACGCGCCTGAGCTTCGAGAGCGCGATGCTCTCGCTCGGCGGCAAGGTGCTCGGCGTCGCCTCGGCAGAGAGCTCGTCCGCCTCCAAGGGCGAGACCGTCGCGGACACCGTGCGCGTCGTCAGCTGCTACAGCGACATCATCGCCATGCGTCATCCCAAGGAGGGCGCGCCGCTGGTCGCGTCCATGCACGCGCAGGTCCCGGTCATCAACGCGGGCGACGGCGGACACAACCACCCCACGCAGACGCTGACCGACCTCATGACCATCTACCGCGAAAAGGGTCGGCTGGACGACCTGACGATCGGCCTGTGCGGCGACCTGAAGTTCGGCCGCACGGTGCACTCGCTCGTCGCCGCTATGAGCCGCTGCACGGGCATCCGCTTCGTGCTCATCTCCCCGGAGGAGCTCAAGCTCCCGCGCTACGTGAAGGACGAGTATCTCAAAAAGCCCGGCGTCCCCTACACGCAGTCCACGTCGCTCGAGGCCGTGATGCCGGAGCTGGACGTGCTGTATATGACCCGCGTGCAGCGCGAGCGCTTTTTCAACGAGGAGGACTACCTGCGCCTGCGCGACAGCTATATCCTCACACCGGATAAGCTCGAGACCGCCAAGCCCGACATGAGCATCCTGCACCCGCTGCCGCGCGTCAACGAGATCGCCGCCGCCGTGGACAACGATCCGCGCGCCTGCTATTTCAAGCAGGTGAAAAACGGCCGCTATATCCGCATGGCGCTCATGCTCAAGCTGCTGGGCATCGACTGACGGGAGGAGAAACGTTATGCTTATTGATTCGATTCAAAACGGGATCGTCATCGACCACATCACGGCCGGCAAGGCCATGGAGCTCTACCAGATCCTCGGTCTGGACAAGCTCGCCTGCACCGTTGCCATCCTCAAAAATGTCACCAGCGGCAAGCTCGGCCGCAAGGACATCATCAAGATCGACGGCGAGATGGAGCTCGACTGGGACCTGATCGGCTATGTCGATCCGAGCATCACGGTCAACATCATCCGCGGCGGCGAGCTGCAGGAAAAGCGCACGCTCAAGCTGCCCGAGCGCATCCGCGGCGTGCTGCGGTGCAAGAATCCGCGCTGCATCACCTCGACCGAGCGCGAGCTGCCGCAGGAGTTCGTGCTCACGGATCGGGAGCGGCGCGTCTACCGCTGCCTGTACTGCGAGACCGAGGCAGGAAAGTGATCCCCCGGAAAATCTGATAAACCAAGCGGCGCGTCCGAAACCGGACGCGCCGCTTGTGCTTGCCGTCAGGCAAGCAGCCGGATGCCTTTGGTCATCAGGCTCAGCCCGAGAGCGACGATGAGGATCGTGCTGCCCTTGAGCAGATATTTGTTGTACCGCTTCGGGAGAAACGTCCCGAGCAGGCCGAACAGCAGCATAAAGACGCACGTGCCCGCGCCGAAGGCGAGCATGCTCACCGCGCCGCTTGCCCACGACCCGGACGTGGCGGCGAAGATCCACATCGACGACAGCGCGCTGCACGGCATCAGGCCGGTCAGTAGCCCGACGGCGAACGCCTTGCCCCGGAAGCGGCAGGGCCTGGTCAGCTCGGGACTGATCCGGCGCAGAAACGGCACGCCCCACATCCTGAGCCCGATGAGCACCACGAGCAGCCCGCTGACGGTCAGGAGCATAAAGGTAAGCTGCCGCCCATCTTGAGCGGCAGCTTGCTTTTTATAGAATCTACTATCCCTGATACCTTATTTTTTCAACCAGCGTTTCCTTTTTCAGATTACTGCTTAAAACGAGGGAAAGCACAATTTGTAGAATACCAACCAGAAGAATCATAACAAGAATCGGGATAAGAGGAACGTGATAAACGTTCATTCCAAAAATCCCATGATGCTTCGCATAGGAAAACAGTGCATAGCCAAGGGGCAGACCGGCAGCAAGTGCGACGCAGATGGTGCCAACCGTAAAAATCCGCCGCACTCCTGCTGGGAGCGCGGCGGAACTTTCTGGCGGATAGGGTGGGATTCGAACCCACGAGCCGCTTGCGCGACTACCTGATTTCGAGTCTTTTCAACCATTATGACTTTTGTGGTTTTTTCGTATCGCTTTCAGGCTGTTTTGTCCGCCCAAAACCATAGCTGTATCAAGGTATTTTGGCATTCACCCTTGAAAAAGCTTGATTTTTCAAGGGGTTCGAATGAAAGCCAAAAATGAGCCGATTTTGGCAGTTTTGTTAGAATTCGCGTTAGAAATGTTAGAACGATGTTAGAACAGCATAGCATACACAGGTGTCTTCCACCGAACAAATGACAGAGGTGTATGTTATGAAAATCAATGACATTGATTGGTCGAAAGTTCCGGATATTCTTGCTAAGGAACAGGTGCGCTTGCTTTGCCATTGCAGCAAACGAACAGCGCTCTATTATCTGAAAAGCGGAAAGCTGCCGTGCATTTATTTGGGGAAGAAAACCCGGTGTTACAAAATCAGGAAAGAAGATCTGATGGCTTTCATAGAAGATCGGGAGAACCATCCCGAGTTCTACGTTGTACCGGAGGGATGGTACAAAGAAAGCGGAAGAACGGTTCGGCAACATTATTCGTCGGAAATTAAAATCGACGGCGAAGATTTGCATGAGTATTATCGGTTCCTCCTCAAAGAATACCCAGATGTTCTTGAAGTTAAAAAGGTCAGTGAGATCACGGGATATGCTATTCCGGTAATTAACCGCTGGTGCAACAAAGGCAAGGTGAAGTATTTTTCCATCAGGGCGATGAATATGATCCCCAAGATATACCTGATTGATTTTTTCTGTTCAAACGCATTCAGGACGATACCCCGAAAGAGCGAGTGGCACATCAGCAGTCTGCAAAACTATCGACGCTGGAAGTACTTAGACAACCTACAATCAAAATGAGGTAAGGACGAGCTATCCATATCGGGTGGCTCGTCCTTTTTTGTTTTAGCCATCAGCCCATTGGCTACGAAGGCAAAATTGCGTCCCAAAGTATCAAGTAGCGCATTCCAAAGTATCAATTTGATACTTTGGAATTTGTTCCAGAGAGACAGACAACCTATCGACATTCCTTATAGGTATTCCGCACCCGTCAAGGGTGCTTTTTTATTATCTCAGAATCAAGTGCGGACTCGCAAATCTGTGTTTTTCAAAAAAATCGAAAAAATTTTTTGGAGGGGGTTAATTTTTGCCCGTTTTCGTTGCCTACCAAGTGAGGGACAAAACAATCGCCCTCGTGAACCTTGAAAACCGAATACACATTCAACAGGTACATTCCTGATCGGGGGTGAAGGCCCCAGCCGGATGAAGGTGCGCCACGAACTTCCTGCCCATAAGGGTTATCACGGAAAGCAAGGTTGGTAGCGATTCCGAACCATTCTGAAATATCCGCTTGCTACGGATAAGGCGATGAAACGATTCAGGGACAATGATACTTCCCTATGGGGCTGGCGGAGTACCCGGCAGAGGTGAGATTCCTATGAGTTCGGTCAGCAGCCGAACGCCTGTTGACTTCCTTTTCTGCATTTTGGGTTCGAGGAAAAATGAAATGCAGCGACGAAAGCCCCAAAAGGTATTTTGAGGCTTTCGTGGATCAGAAATGATTCAAATAAAGAGAAAGGAGGAAAACCCCATGGAAAACTGTAAGGTGATCGCCATCACAAATCAGAAGGGCGGCGTCGGCAAAACGACGACCGCAGTCAATCTCGGCGTGGGACTTGCAAGCTCCGGGAAACGGGTTCTGTTGGTGGATGCTGATCCGCAGGGCAGCTTAACCGTGAGCCTCGGCATAAAGAACCCCGACGAGCTGGAGGTATCGCTGTCGTCCCTTATGCAGTCGGTCATTGATGATGAGCCGCTTGCGGAGGGTGCAATTATCCGGCACCAGGAGGGTGTGGACTTGCTTCCCTCGAACATTGAGCTTTCCGGTATGGAAACGGGCCTGTTCAATGTTATGAGCCGCGAGTATGTTCTGAAGAATGCCATCGACGGCATGAGAAAAAGCTACGACTACATTCTGATTGACTGTATGCCCTCTCTGGGCATGATGACGGTCAATGCGCTGGTTGCGGCAGACAGTGTGATTATCCCGTCTCAGCCGAATTTCCTGTCAACCAAAGGTCTTAACCTGCTTCTGCGCTCCATTTCAAAGATCAAGCGGCAGATCAACCCGAGATTAAAGATTGACGGCATTTTGCTGACGATGGTGGATAACCGCACCAACAACGCCAAGGCGATTATTTCCTCGCTTCGTTCCACCGTGGGAGAGAACATCCGCGTGTTTCGCTCCGAGATTCCTTTTTCGGTAAGAGCTGCGGAGTGCAGTCTTTCCGGAGAAAGCATCTTCTCTCACGACAGGAACGGCAAGGTCGCAGCAGCGTATGAGGCTCTGACGAAGGAGGTGACAGAGATTGAAGAGCGTGCAAAAAATCGATCTGGGCCTGACCGGGTACGATGAGCTTTTCATGAATGACGCGGAGCGAAAGGAAAATAAACTCCCGCGCATTTATGATATTCCCATCTCGGAAATCGACGATTTCCCCGACCACCCCTTCAAGGTGAAGCTGGACGAGGACATGGATCAGCTTGTCCAGAGCATCAAGGAGCGTGGGATCATCACCCCTGTCACACTCCGACCGAAGGAGGACGGGCGGTACGAAATCGTATCAGGGCATCGCAGAAAGAAGGCCTGTGAGCTTGCCGGCTTTGACACCGTGAAGGCTGAGGTGCGGGAGATGACCCGAGACGAGGCCATCATTCTAATGGTAGAATCGAACCTGCAGCGCTCTGTGATACTGCCCAGTGAAAAAGCTTTTTCGTATAAGATGAGGCTGGAAGCCATGAATCGACAAGGTGAACGTGCTGACCTAACTTGTTCTCCAATGGATAACAAGTTAAAGGGAGTGAAATCGGCAGCTCTGTTGAAAGAAGAAACCGGTGATGGACAAGCCCAAGTATACCGCTATATTCGCCTTACTGAGCTTATTCCGGAGCTTCTGGATTTGGTTGACGAGGGGCGCATTGCGTTCAGACCGGCGGTGGAGCTTTCGTACCTGCAAAAAGAGGAACAGCGCGCCCTGCTGGAGCAAATCGCCTACGCAGATGCCACGCCATCCCTTGCCCAGGCCATTAAGCTGAAGCGATTCTCCCAGGATGGAAAGCTGAACAACGAGGTCATCGAGTCGATTATGAGCGAGGAAAAGCCGAACCAGAGGGAGAAGATCAACATCAAGTACGCCGAGGCCAGAAGGTTTATCCCTGCCAGCGTTCCTTACGAAAAAACCGGTGAGTATATTCTAAAAGCGCTGGAATATTATCACCGGTATCAAGAAAGGCAGAAAAGTCGGAATGACGCAAGATAGGTTCTTCGCCAAGGGGGCAGTCTACCCTTTTGACGCTGCGTCAGCGCCGTTCCCCCTCTCACACTCTCCCCCTCATTTACCGGCAATACCAGCTCAAAAGGAAAATATACAGGCGGCACAATTGAAGAAAACCAAGTGCATTCGTACAATATGAGAAAAAACAGTCATTGGAGGTCATCCCATGAAAAAGAATCTCATGTTGTGCGCGCTCCTGCTTTCCGTATTGCTTTCCGGATGCGCCGTAGAGCCATTGCAAGGGCAAACGGCAGGAAACACACCGAAAGCTCCAACGCCACAGGAAGGAACGCCTGCTTCCTGTGAGCCGGTATCCTCAGATTCAAGCGCTCACACCAAAGCCCCGACAGAAGCCGCCGATCCAGCAGCTTGCATACCAAACGAGGACAAGCACGATAGCAGCCCGAGCTTTTCTTCTGAGCCGGTAAGCGCACCCACAGAATCGAATGCGCCGACACCGGAGGAAACCAAGCAGCCGCCCGTGCTTCCGGAGGGACCGGAGAAAACAGAATGTCCAAAAGAGGAACCGTCCGTTCCTGCGATAACCGAGCCGGAGTCGGCTCCGGAGCCCGAACCCGCATTTGATATCGAACACTGGATTTCTTACGCAAAAAGCACGGCGGTGAGCTTGGGGCTGACCTTGGAGAGCTCGACAACCGATTGCTGGGACAATCCGATCATCGCAAAGCTGACCTGTATCTACCTGGAGAGAGACATCAGCTCCCGCCTGAACAGATATGCGAAGGATGGGGAGATAACTGCGGTCTGGATCTGGTACGAATGCGTCGGCACAAGCAGCTACCTGATCTATATCGGGTACGCATAAGCATCAACAAATCAATACACCGAAATGAGCATCGTGGAAGCACGGTGCTTTTTTCATGCCTTGAAGGAGGACAGAACGAATGAAGAAGATTCTCAAAAGAGGAATGTCGGGACTGCTCGCAGTCCTCATGGCATTCACCGTGCTTGCGGGCTTTGGCACGACCACAGCCTTCGCCGCAAGCGAAACAGCGGAGTCCTATATGATTTCTTTCCCCCGTGACGGGGACGCTGCTCAGATTTACTCCGAGGACGCATGGGGACACTCCGCGAAAAACTATATGAACGGCTGGGCAACAGGCTCCAGCAACTACACCACCCTGCACTGTATGGATTCCTTTGACGGGAAGGTGTGCTACTGCATCGAGCCCGGCCTTTCCCGAAATGTCGGCGATACCTATCACGGCTTCGGTGAGGATTTCTGGGATAACTATCCCAGCCAGTACAACAACACCATCGAGCCGGACGATATTAAGCTGCTGCTGGGCCGTATCATGCAGTATGGCTATCAGGGCAACCTTTCCACCTCGTGGAGATCGCAGAACGATTCCGATGCGGATAAACTGGCCCACGCCTTCGCTACCCAGCTGCTCGTTTGGGAAACGGTTGTGGGCGAGCGCGATGCGGACTTTGACCATGTGAGCACCGGCGGCTATGACGAGATCCTGTCGCTGGTTTCCACCAATCATCCGCTGTATAGCCGAATCATGGACTATTACGACAGCATCGAGTACAGCGTACAGAGCCATGCCGTTTGCCCCAGCTTTATGAGCAGAAGCAGCGGCGGCGCAAAGACCATTGAGCTTGCGTGGGACGGCAGTCAGTATGTTGCTGAGCTTACGGATACCAACCGCATGCTGTCGCAGTTTACCTTCTCCGCCAGTGAGACGGGCTTTCATTTCAGCGTGTCGGGCAATACGCTCACTATCACCACCGATACGGCTCCCAGCGGCAATGTGACGATCTCCGCAACTCGAAGCGCTTCCCGCTGCGGCGTCCTTGTCTGGACGGACTATAAGTACGGCCCCAACGGCGGCGTTCAGGATACCATCACCTATACGGCCTCCGTCAGCGACCCCGTAAAAGCGTTTGTCAAGCTGAAGGTCAGCTATGGAGGCGCTAAAATCATCAAGACCAGCGAGGACGGCAAGGTGGACGGCATTACCTTCACCATCACCGGCGAGGGCGTCAATCAGAGCGTTACCACCGACCGAAACGGTGAAATTCACATCGACAATCTGATGCCCGGCATTTATACCGTCACCGAGCAGAGCTATGACAAGTATGTGCCCCAGGAAAGCCACCGTGTTACCGTACTTGCCGGACAGACGGCGACGGTTTCCTTCAACAATGTACTCCGTCGCGGTAATCTGACCGTGACCAAGACCTCCGAGGACGGGCTGAATCAGGGCGTGAAGTTCCACCTTTTTGGAACCTCCCTTAGCGGCCTTCCTGTAGATGAATACGCCGTCACCGATGAAAACGGTGTGGCGACTTTCCGGGATGTGCTCATCGGCACCGGCTATACGCTGGAGGAGATGGACACCGCCATTCGCTATGTGATTCCCGACAGTCAGAGCGCCTCAGTGGAATGGAACAGTGTAACCAATAAGAGCTTTTCCAACATCCTCAAGAAATTCAATGTCGCCGTCACCAAGAGTGACTGCGAGACCGGAACGGCGCAGGGCGACGCTTCGCTTGCCGGTGCTGCCTACGGCATCTATAAGGGCGATCAGCTTGTGGATACTTACTACACCGACGAGAACGGCCAGTTCAGCACCGGCTATTATGTCTGCGGCGACGACTGGACCATCCGGGAGCTGAGCCCTTCCGAAGGCTACCTGCTGGACGGCACGGTCTATTCCGTCGGCGCAGAGGCAGAGCATTACACCATCGAGCGAAACAGCGCCCCTGCCGTGGATGTGACCGAGCAGGTCAGCAAGGGCAGCATCGCCATCCTCAAGCACACCGACAACGGCGAAACTCAAATCGAAACCCCGGAAAGCGGCGCAGCGTTTGCCGTGTATCTCAAGTCCGCTGGCAGCTATGAGGCGGCAAAGGATACAGAGCGGGACTACCTGACCTGCGATGAAAACGGCTTTGCCCAAAGCAAGGACCTGCCCTACGGCGTGTATACCGTGCATCAGGTTTCCGGCTGGGAGGGCCGTGAGCTGATGAGCGACTTTGATGTGTTTATTGCTAAGAACGGCGAGACCTACCGCTACCTCATCAACAACGCCAACTTCGAGTCTTTCATTAAGGTCATCAAGGTAGACGCGGAGACCGGCAATACCATTCCCTATGCAGGCGCGGGCTTCCAGATCTTCCGTCCGGATGGCTCCAAGGTGGAAATGACCTTTACCTATCCGGAGGTTACCACCATCGACACCTTCTACACCAATGACGCCGGTATGCTCATCACGCCGGAAAAGCTGGAGTTCGGCAAGGGCTACTCCCTCAAGGAGGTCTCCGCCCCTTACGGCTACATCCTCAGTCATGAGGCGGTCAAGTTTGATGTGACCGAAGAGAATTCCACCGAGGAAAGCGGCGTGACAATCGTTGCAGTGAAGCTTGGCAACTACGCGCAGAAGGGCATTATCAAGATTTCCAAAACCGGCGAGGTGTTTGCCACCGTCACGGCGGCGGACGGAGTCTACCAGCCGGTCTATACGGTGCAGGGACTTGCGGGAACAACCTATGAGATCAAGGCAACGGAGGACATCTACACTCCGGACGGTACGCTGCGCTGCAGCGCCGGCGAGATGGTGGATACGGTGACCACAGGCGCAGACGGCACGGCGGAGAGCAAGCCGCTGTATCTGGGAAAATACGGAATCACCGAGATGAAAGCCCCCGATGGCATGGTCGTAAACAAGGACGCCCATACTGCAGAACTTGTCTACGCCGGCCAGGAAATCGAGATCACCGAAATGGCTGCCAGCTTCTACAATGATAGACAGAAGGCGCGGATTTCTCTTTCCAAGGTACTGGAGCAGAACAAGCAGTTCGGTATCGGTATGAATAACGAGCTTTCCGCCGTGACCTTCGGCTTCTATGTCGCCGAGGAGCTTACCGCAGCAGACGGCTCCGTCATTCCTGTGGACGGTCTCATCGAGATCATGTCCCTTGATGAAAACGGAAAGGCTGTGCTCAAGAGCGATGTTCCCTTCGGCAGCTACTATGTCAAGGAAATCAGCACCGACAGCCACTACATCCTCTCCGATGAGAAGTACCCTGTGACCTTCGCCTATGCCGGTCAGGAAATCCCCGTTGTGGAGCTTGCCGTCAATGACGGAAAGAGCATTACCAACGAGATGATCTACGGAGAGATCCACGGCATGAAGAAGGATGAGGACGGCAAGGCGCTGGCCGGAGCTACCATCGGCCTGTTCCTTACTGACGGCACAGAGCCTGTCCTGACCACCGTTTCTGCAGAGGACGGCAGCTTCTCCTTCGCGGACATCCCTTATGGCGAGTATGTGGCTCGTGAAATCGCTGCACCGGAGGGCTATGTGCTGGATGAGACGCCTTATACCGTGAAGGTAGATCAGAACGGCGCTGTGGTCGAGATCGAGATCACCAACAAGCTCATTCGCGGCAGCGTTCAGCTGACCAAGGTGGATAAAGACTATCCCGATCATCACCTGAACGGCGCAGTCTTTGAGGTGTACCGTGACGGAAAGCTTGTGGGCCAGACGGAGGAGTTGTCCGACGGCGTCTACAAGCTGGATGATCTGCCCTACGGTGATTACACGCTGAAGGAAACTGAGGCCCCCAAGGGCTTCTTCCTTGATGAGAAGACCTACAGTTTCTCCATTAAGGAAGATGGTAAAACCGTCGTCGTGGAAAATGAGGCCGGAAAGGGCTTTGCCAACCAGGCACAGACCGGAGGCATCCGCATTGAAAAGACTTCGGATGACGGCGTGCTGAAGGGCTTTACCTTCCGTGTGGAGGGCTCGGATATCACCGGCAATGCTTTCAGCAAGAACTTTGTGACCGATGAGAAGGGTCAGATCCACATCGAGGGGCTGCGCATCGGCGATTATGTGATCTCCGAGGTGTCCAACAAAGCCAACGAGAAGTATGAGCTTCCCGCAAATGTCACCGTAACCGTTCACGAAGGAAAGACGGTCGTTGCCAAGTTCCATAACAAGCTCAAGCCTGTTACGGATATCCCCAAGACCGGAGATACCACCAATATGCCTCTTTGGGCAACACTTACCGGTATCTCTGCAATCGGTGCAGGTGCGGCGGCTTTCTTTACCTTCCGAAAAAAGAAGGAGGTAGGCAAGCATGAGCGCTAAGGTCATCATCGGCATCGGTCTTGTGGTGTTTATTATCGCAGGGCTGATCGTTCTTCGCCTGAAGAACAGAAAGTAAAAACGCCAAGGGGCGGCATCCGCAAAAAGATGCCGCCCCATTTGCAAAAGGAGACGCTATGGAAGAGACAAGAAAAATCGGAGATTACTCCGTAAAGTATTCCATGTATATCGGGCACAAGGATATTGCTCTGGGCGAGAATCCCAACGCCGACAAGGATGAACGGTATATGTGCTGCTTTGTAGAGACCAACGCTATTTTCGAGCGCTATTCCGGGGTGCTGGTCAGCGACGATTTTGCAGAGATTGCAAAGGTGTTCGGCCAGCGCGTAGCGGATGCAGCCGAGGAGATTATTCAGGAAAACGAGAGAGCCTGTCAGGAGGTCGGCACGAATGAGGAACTCACAACAAATAGTTGTAAGCCCATTTCCTATGAGGATTCCATCGAGAACAAGGTGGTTGTCGTCAAGGGCAGCATTCTCCGGCCTGAGTTCCGCCACGCCAATCACCAGCTTATGCTGTGTACCGGCGGCTTCGGCGCGCAGGCCAATGCGCGAGGCCGTACCTGCTGCTGCATTTCTCTGTACGACGGGAGAAAGACCTCCTTTTATCGCACGGATTTTCTCGGTGTCATGGAGGAAAAGCGCCTTCCCGAATGGGCGCAGAAGGGCTTGGAGAAAGCGAAAGAGATGCACGCGCAGGAAAAGAAACCGACTAAAGAAAGAGGTGACGCAAGATGATCGAGTATGAAAAAAGAGCAATGATCGAGGCGGAGGACAAATATACCTTCCGTCAGAGCACGCAAATTTCCATGCAAACCGGACTGATCGGCCACCTCCGGGCTGATATGGACACGGACGGCAACGGCTTTTTCAGCAGTTGGTTTGACTTCCGGGAAGAGCTGAAAACCGACGAGTTTAAGGCGGAGTTTGACGAGGTAATCAACTCTCTGCGTGAGAAAGGCGACATTCTTCATAACCGTAGGGCGCTTGCCAAGTACTGCTATTGCACACCCCAAAGCCGGATGCAGGAGGAGCCGGGCTACTATGGCGTTCGTGTGGATACCGAAAAGTATGCCTACCTTCTGCGCCTGAACCCGGACAGGGGCGAATACAACCTATACTGCTATTGCTATCGCCGGGATTGGCTCGATCAGCACCTGAAGGACGCAGAGAAAGGAATCCGTTTTATTGACAGCCATTACAAGGAGCTGTTTCGCATTCCGGATGGCGGCAAGGTGAAAATCCACTATTCGTGGAATGAAGAGCAGATCCGCACCTGCCGCTATATCGACGATTACCATGTGGAGATCGGGAGCAACCTCTATCACATTTGCGAGTTTGCCGAGCGCATGGAATACGGCGGCCATACCTGCGAGCCGATTCGGGACAACCTGCCCGAGCAGTGCTACAGCGTCCTTTCCGGCAGCGACGAAATCATTATCATCAAGCGCGGTGAAAAGGGCTACTTCAAGACGGACATTCCCGTTACCGACAAGGACGAAGCCCGGAGCATCGCGAATGAGTATAATGCAAAGCTCGGCGTCAGCAAGGCGCAGGAAGAAGCCATGAAGGCCGGCTCCATGTTCGGCTTTCAGGTGCCCGCCGCAGACCCTAGAAATTACGATGCAGACGGAAAACCTGTGATGCCGAAGGACAGAGGTGATGCACGATGAGTAAGGAAGATTATCGCATCTGGTCCAATGCCGACCTTGACTATGAGGAGTGGAAAGATTGGATGGAGGAAGAATATCCGACGCTTTCCGATGACGAGCGCGTCGCCATGATGTATGAGGAAAACGGGCACTACCTTGAGGACGAACGGCTCAATCTGGACATTCAACTTTCCCAGCCCATTCTGGTTGTTGCCGATCTGGGGCTTTGGAATGGCAGGCGCATGGGATATAAGGAAATCCCAAGCGGCAATATCCGCGACTGCCTTTATTCCAACTATGACTATACCACATGGTATGTGGACCGAAACGGAGATTTCCGGTGCGATGACACCCACCATGACGGCACAAACCATTATCTCTATCGGGTATATAAGGACAATGTTTCCCAGGCGCAGAAAGACCGGCTCAAAGAAAAAATCTACAACGGCACAGCCACCAGGGCAGACATTGTCCGTGTCACCCGCAGGCTTGGCGATGAGATCGGGAAGGTGTATGGCTGGAGCTTTCCAGCCCGGCAGAGAGAGCGAGGTGAGGCACGATGAACCACCGCGGGAAGGAGAAAAAGTATTTGAGCGTTGATACGAGCAAAGAGATAGATGTGTTTTATCCAGACCTGAACGACGGCAAGATTCAATGGGTGCACTACGATACTACGCAGTCGCTGGTTGAAATCTGTGTTTTTAATAAAGAAACGATACGGGCGGTGAATGCCGCTTGCTGGGATGCTACTGAGGCCTTTCAAATGATTCGCGAGGTCAGCAATCGTTTCCTACTGAGGCCAGGTATGGACGGCTATGAAGATACCATAATCCGCATGAGAAGCGACAAGCCCGCATCTATTGGCTGCAGCTATCTTACTCTGGATCGATTGGAACAGTTCTTGGAGGCTGGAGAGCTTCTAAACAGTTACTGTATGCGGGAATTTGGGTGCAAAGCAAATTTCTCTGACTTGCGCAAGGTTGACTTGGGTCACAAAACGCTGGAAAGAGGACATACATTGCGGGTTTACGCGAATCTGGAGGATTGCCATATTGGGGTTTATTTGGACGGAAAGATTCTGGGTATGCGGCAGTTCGATTCGCTGCGGGAGATGAATTATACAGTGCTTTCGGAGCTTTCCTTCAATGACCTTACACAGCTGCCGGAATGGGCTGTTGCGCAACACACTGATATGAAAAAGCAGGTTAATCCCGTAGCGCGAATCGATTATTTGGACTTTCGTGGCAAGGTGGTCGAACACACCGAATATATGGATGAGACAGCTTTTCTGACCGATCTAAAAAATCAGCTGGACTGCGGTGTGCCGCTGTGCGTCGTTCTCTACCGAGACCAGAACGGCAAGACCATTTCCCGTGCGTTTCTGAACGACCTGGATACACTGCCAAAAGGACTTTTCGTAGAGGACAGTTCCCGCAGAAAGCCTCAGACAGTGTCCCCAAAGAGAAAAGAACACGAACCTGCGAGATAAGGAGAAGCTATGGATAAGAAGAAAGCCATCTGCGAGTATCTCCGTAAAAATCATATTGGCAAAAAAAATGCCATCCACAGCAAGGAGCTTGAAAAGCTGTTTCTGCTTGACGGACGAAATATTCGCCGCAAGATCAGTGCCTTGCGGCAGGATGGCTTTCCTATTTGCAGCGATGAAACGGGCTACTATTACGCAGATAACCAGAAAGAGATCAATACCACCGTCTACCGGCTGAATGAGCTTGTGACGAAGGTGTCCAACGCCAGAACCGGGCTTTTATTTGCGTCGATCCTCGGAGAGAATGCGCAGACCGTTGAGGTCACGATCAAAGTAAGATAAGGAGGGAGTTCCCATGCCGAGCAAATACAGAATCATTTTGGAGATGGCGTCCCAGACTGCCAGGGATATCGCCTCCAATGCCGACCGATATACCGATTTTCTGATTACGGCGGCAAACAACTACAAGTACAGCTTTAAGGAGCAGCTGCTCATCCATGCGCAGAAGCCGGATGCAACGGCGTGTGCGGAAATCGACACATGGAATAAACTCGGCAGATGGGTAAACAAGGGCACGAAAGGCATCGCACTGCTGATCGACAGAGATGTTCCCTACAAGCTGAGACATGTCTTTGATATCTCCGACACCAACAGCCGTGCCGGAAGGAACATCACCCTTTGGCAGATGAAGCCGGAGTACGAATATGCGGTATCGGAAAGCCTTCAGGCCAGCTTCGGCGATGTGGAGGAGCCGCGAGATTTCCCACACCTTCTCATGGATATTTCCGGTTATACCGTGGAGGATAATCTTTCAGATTATCTCATGGAGTTGAACGCTGTCAAAGCCGGCAGCTTTCTGGAGGAGCTGGATGACACAAGCCTTGAGGCATGGCTGAAAACCACGCTGAAAAGCAGCGTCGCTTTTATGGCGCTCTCCCGTGCGGGGTATGAGCCGAGGCAGTATTTTGACCGGGAGGATTTCAGCCATCTCTTTGACTTCAACACCGTGGAGGTTATCTCCGTGCTCGGTGCCGCAGTCAGTGATATTTCTGAGATGGTCATCCGGGAAATGGGCGAAACCGTCAAGGAGATGGAGAAGGAAGAAAGACGGAAGATTCGCACATTTGCACAGGAGGGTGCTTCTGCGTATCATAAGAACCGAACAGAAAACAAGGAAAGGAGCAACGAACATGGAACTGACCTATACGATGCAGGGGGACTATCTGATTCCCGATCTGACCGTGCCGGAGAGTCCGAAGCTTGGGAAGTATGGAATGCTGCGGCGGACATTCCTCCGCGAGCACCGGGATGGGATCTACACCGGGATGCTGCTGAACGGAACACTGAACAGTCATTTGGAGGAGGTGGACCGGCAGGCGCAGAAGATGCTGGACGACCTGACCGAGCAGATGAAGGCGCTGAACGGAGTGACAGAGCAGTTGAAGGCGGAGGATCAGATGCGGTGGGTGCAGATGATGAACTCTATTCGTCACTCGGCGGAGGAAGTGATTCTGAACGACCTGATCTACGCGTAACGCTCCCCACAGTTGAACAGCAGCAGGAAATCATCGCAGAAGCGGAGGAAGAAAAATCCTCCGCTTTTGCTATTTCTCAAGAGGACATCGACGCCATTCTGACACGGGGCAGCGGCATCCATCAGGGCAAATTCCGCATCTATGAGCAGTTTCTCAAACAGGATTCTTCTGAGAACAATATCGCCTTTTTGAAAAACGAATACGGCATCGGCGGCGCGTATCCTGCCGTTTCCGGCAGAAATCTCGATGAAAGCCACGACGCTAAAGGAATCAAAATCAGCAGAGGCAGAATCTCTCAGCCCGATGCAGAATTGCTTTTGCGGTGGAATAAGGTCGAGAAGCGGATCGGGGAATTGATCCGTGCCGACCGCTATCTGAGCCGGGCCGAAAAGGACGACTATCCCGCCTACCGGGAGCAGGCAGAGGTGCGTAAGGAACGATGTGAAATCTCTGATGAGTTCCGGTCGATTGTCTATGATTACAATGACTTCGTGACGCAGCTTGGTGAGGAAAGCAAAGCATTGAATCTGTATTATCTCTCAAGCTGCTGGAGTGCGTTCAGCGTGGGCGAAAAGAAAATGCACGCCCGTACTGCGGAGGGTGACTTCATCCTCCCCATGATGCGCGAAGCAATGAATACGATCATTGCGGACAACACCCACTTGACCGCACGGTGCGAAGCCATGCTGGAAGCGTTGAACAGCGATGTGGCGAAGTCCCTTGAGCCGACCTTTGATGAGCTGAACCCTCCCCCGGAGCCCCGGAAGGAATACCGCTATCATCTCGGCGATGCAGTCTATATCGGCACACAGGAATACGAGCTGCTGTCTTTTGACGAGAAGAAGGTCGTCCTCTTTGATACGCAGTTCCCACTGTTTAACAAAGAGCTGTCTCGTGAGGAGTTCGATAACCGGCTCAAAGAAAATCCGCTGAATGACAAGCTGCTGCAAGTCGTGGAAGAACCCCCTGTCGCAGACAATACGAAGGCGAGAATATCCCTTGACACCGGCAGCAACAAGGTTCACTGGATCTACTTCAATCCCGATGCAGATGCAGGCGGACAGTATGTTTCCGGTGATCTTGATTTCTCTGTTTTTGAAGAGCTTGTCGAGCAGTATGACATTGCCAGCCATCCGGAAAACGCCGCCGACTTCCGAAATGACCTTGAAGAAATATCGGATCAGTTCCTTGCGGACATCAATACTCCGTTCTTCATGGAAGCTGAAAATGACTATGAGATGGACTGCGATTATATCGAGTTCACGCCGGAAAACCTCCTGAAGATTCACGAGGATATTCTATCTTTAGAGGCAGACCGGGAAGCAGCGCGAGAGACTGACCGATATGAGGCGGAGTTTGGTGCGGACGGCACACGGGTATTCAGAGAAACGGAAGATTTGGCAGAAGACGATTCCGAAATTGAGAGCCTAACGGACGAAGAATTGGATGCTCTGCCCATCAGCACCGTCAAAGACGGCGAGGTCGTGACCTACCCCAATGCGGAAGCCTTGCTGGATGACCAGGAAGAAGCGCTCGCCCCGCCTCTACAAGTGAAAAGGCCTTCCAAGATCGCGCCTCATGTGCTGCACCCGGAGATCAACACCGAGTACCGAACCAACTTCCAAATCGAGAGCGATGATATCGGCGTGGGCACGCCGCTGGAACGGTTCTATCACAATATCCGTGCCATTCAGCTCCTGAACAAGCTGGATGCGGAAAACCGATTGGCAACACCCACGGAGCAGCGCGTACTTGCCGACTATGTGGGTTGGGGCGGTCTCTCTGAGTTCTTCAAGGAGGACAATCCCCATTATACCGAGCTGAAGAATGTGCTTTCCGATGAGGAATATGCGTCGGCGAGAGAATCCACGCTGACGGCCTTCTATACGCCGCCCGTAGTGATCAAGGCCGTGTACAGTGCCTTGGAGAACATGCACTTTCAGGCCGGCAATGTACTGGAGCCCTCCTGCGGCATCGGAAACTTTATGGGGCTTGTTCCCGCAAGCATGAATGGTGCGAAATTCTACGGCGTGGAGCTGGACAACATTTCCGGACGAATTGCGCAGCAGCTGTATCAGAAAAACAGCATCGCGGTGCAGGGCTTTGAGAATACAAACCTTCCCGACAGCTTCTTTGACGCTGCAATCGGCAATGTCCCCTTCGGGCAGTTCAAGGTGCCGGACAAGCGCTATGATAAGCACAACTTCCTCATTCACGATTATTTCTTCGCCCGCACCTTGGATAAGGTGAGACCCGGCGGCGTGATCGCCTTCATTACATCAAAGGGTACGCTGGATAAGGAAAACCCCAATGTCCGAAAGTATATCGCGCAGAGAGCCGACTTGCTCGGCGCTATCCGGCTGCCGAATGATACCTTCAAGGCCGCTGCCGGCACAGAGGTCACATCGGACATTATCTTCCTCCAAAAGCGTGACCGATTGGTGGATATTGAGCCCGATTGGGTGCATCTGGCCACCGACGCCAATGGCATCCGGATGAACGCCTATTTTGTGGACAACCCTGAAATGGTGTTGGGCGACATGCAGATGGTCAGCGGGCCTCACGGCATGGAGTCCGCCTGTATTGCTTATGAAAATGCAGAGCTTGGGGACCTCTTGCGGGATGCCATCCAGAACATTCATGCCGAGATTACCGAATTTGAAATCGACGATCTTGAAGCGGAGGATGAGGACCTTTCTATTCCCGCTGACCCTGATGTGCGCAATTTCAGCTTCACGGTGGTGGACGGCAAGATTTATTACCGTGAAAACAGCCGCATGAATCCCGTGGATGTTTCCGCGACTGCCGAAAGCCGCATCAAAGGCATGATTGCCATCCGTGATTGTGTCCGGACGCTGATTGAGTACCAGACGGAGGACTATCCCGATGCCGATATCAAGGCAGAGCAGGAAAAACTCAATCGCCTCTATGATGATTTCAGCAAAAAATATGGGCTTATCAGCGCAAGAGCCAACAATTCGGCTTTCAATTCCGACAGCTCCTACTGCCTGCTTGCCTCGCTGGAGGTGCTGGATGATGAGGGCAACTTCCTCCGCAAGGCAGATATGTTCTCCAAACGAACCATCAAGCAGAAGGTAACGGTGCAGTCGGTTGACACGGCTTCCGAGGCCTATGCCCTGTCTCTTGCAGAAAAAGCAAGAATCGATATGCCGTATATGTCGCAGCTCACCGCCAAAACCGAGCAGGAGCTGTTTGAGGATTTGAAGGGTGTTATTTTCCTCAACCCCATGCACATAAGCGAAGAGGACGGCAAGCCGAAGTATCTCCCTGCCGATGAATATCTCTCCGGCAATGTCCGTGAAAAGCTCCGTTGGGCAAAGCGGAGTGCGGAGCTCTACCCCGAAGATTACGGTGAGAATGTCCGGGCCCTTGAGGCGGTGCAGCCGGTTGACCTGACGGCAAGTGAGATTTCCGTAAGGTTGGGCGCAACATGGCTGCCTCCGGAAATCATTGAGGAGTTCATGTTTGAACTGTTCAGCACCCCACGCTACTGCCAGTGGAACATCCATGTTCACTACGCGCAGTACACCGGCGAATGGAATGTGGAGGGAAAATCCTATGACCGCAGCAATGTAAAAGCCCACAACACCTACGGCACCGGCAGAGTTAATGGCTATAAGATCATGGAGGAAACCCTGAACCTCCGAGATGTAAGAATCTTCGACTACATCGAGGACGGAAACGGCAGGAAAACGGCTGTGCTCAACAAGAAAGAAACCGCCATCGCACAGGGCAAGCAGGAGCTTATTAAGCAGGCCTTTGCAGACTGGATATGGAGCGAACCGGAACGCCGGGAGCAGCTGACCAAGCTGTATAACGAGAAGTTCAACAGCATTCGCCCCCGTGAGTATGACGGCAACCACCTGAATTTTGTGGGAATCAATCCGGAGATCACGCTGAGGCCGCATCAGGTCAATGCCATTGCCCATATCCTCTACGGCGGCAACACCCTGCTTGCCCATGTAGTGGGGGCTGGGAAGACCTTCGAGATGGTAGCGGCGGCCCAAGAGAGCAAACGGCTGGGCTTGTGTCAGAAAAGCCTGTTTGTGGTCCCCAATCATCTGACGGAGCAATGGGCGAGCGAATATCTCCAGCTCTATCCCTCCGCCAATATTCTTGTCGCCACCAAGAAGGACTTCGAGACCAAGAACCGCAAGAAGTTCTGCGGGCGCATTGCCACCGGCGACTACGATGCGGTCATCATTGGGCACAGCCAATTTGAAAAGATCCCCATGTCCCTGGAACGACAGCGTGCCATCCTGCAGCAACAGCTGGATGAAGTGCTGGACGGCATTTCTGAATTGAAGAAAAACCGAGGGGATAATTTCTCCATCAAACAGCTGGAGCGAACTAAGAAAACGGTCAAGCAGAAGCTGGACAAGCTCAACGATCAGTCCCGCAAGGATGATGTTGTGACCTTTGAAGAGCTGGGTGTTGACCGTATCTTCATCGATGAGGCGCATTACTATAAAAACCTCGCCGCATTTACAAAAATGCGAAATGTGGGCGGCATCAGCCAAACCGAGGCCATGAAGTCCAGCGACCTGTATATGAAGTGCCGGTATCTGGACGAGCTGACCGGCGGCAGAGGCGTTGTGTTTGCCACCGGCACACCCATCTCCAACAGCATGGTGGAGATGTACACCATGCAGAAGTATCTCCAGTACGGAGCGCTGCGCAGGAATGACCTTCTCCACTTCGATGCCTGGGCCTCCACCTTCGGTGAGACGGTGACAGCCATCGAGCTCTCCCCGGAGGGCACGGGCTACCGCGCCAAAACGAGGTTTGCCAAGTTCTACAATCTGCCGGAGCTCATGGCAATGTTCAAGGAGACCGCAGATATTCAAACGGCGGATATGCTCAAGCTCCCCGTTCCGGAGGCCCATTACCACAGCGTTGTCTTGAAGCCATCGGAAACGCAAAAGGAAATGGTGGCCTCTCTTTCGGAACGAGCCGAGCGTGTCCGCAATAAGATGGTGGATTCCAGCGTGGATAACATGCTCCTCATCACCAATGACGGCAGAAAGCTTGCCTTGGATCAGCGGCTCATGAACGATATGCTCCCCGACAGCGAGACAAGCAAGGTGGGCGCGTGTGCGGAGAATGTTTTTGATATTTGGCAGCGCACCGCCGATCGGAAATCGACACAGATGGTATTCTGCGACCTGTCTACGCCCCACGGCGACGGCAAGTTCAATGTGTACGATGATCTCCGAAACAAGCTGATTGCCAAGGGCGTTCCGGCAGAGGAAATCGCCTATATCCATACGGCAAACTCCGAGGCGCAAAAGAAAGAGCTGTTTGGCAAGGTGCGCTCCGGTCAGGTGCGTGTGCTCATCGGTTCCACGCAGAAAATGGGAGCCGGCACCAATGTGCAGACGAAGCTTGCGGCACTTCATCATTTGGATTGTCCGTGGCGACCGTCTGACCTGCAGCAGCGGGAAGGACGAATCATCCGCCAGGGCAACGAAAACAAGGAGGTCGATATTTACACCTATGTCACGGAGAACACCTTCGACAGCTACCTGTATCAGTTGGTGGAATCCAAGCAGAAGTTCATTGGGCAGATCATGACCAGCAAATCCCCGGTGCGCTCTGCGGAGGACATTGACGAAACCGCCCTGAGCTATGCGGAAATCAAGGCGCTGTGCGCCGGCAATCCCCACATCAAGGAGAAGATGGATTTAGATATTGATGTGTCTCGCCTGAAGCTGCTCAAGGCCAACCATCTGAGCCAGCGCTATGCTCTGGAGGATCAAATTCTGAAGGAGTTTCCGCAGAAAATCAAATCGTTGGAGCAGCGCATTGAGGGCTATCAGACAGATATTGACCAGCGCAAAAGAAATACCGAGCCCAACGAGGACGGCTTCTCCCCGATGATTATGCCGGGTGGCACGGTAAGGGAAAAGAAGGCTGCCGGCGATGCCATTCTTGGCCTTTGCAAGTCCATGACAAGCCCCGATCCGATTCCCATCGGCCAGTACAGAGGCTTCGATATGGAACTGTCCTTCGACACCTTCAGCCGAGAATATAAGATCACACTGATTCATCAGCTGCGGCATACGGTCACGCTGGGAACGGACATCTTCGGCAACATTCAGCGACTGGATAACACCCTCGGTGCTTTTGAGGAACGAATGGCGGCATGTGTCGAGCAGCTGGAGAATACGCGGGTTCAGCTTGAAAACGCAAAGGCCGAGGTACAGAAGCCATTCCCCCAGGAGGAAGAACTGAAAACCAAATCGGCACGGCTAAATGAACTGAATGCGATGCTCAATCTCGACAAAAGAGAGAACGAGATCGTGGACGGTGAGCGTGGCGAGGAGGAGCCGCGAAAATCATCCGCAGACAGAGAACGCTAAAAAGAAAATCACAGCGGCAATGTGGAATACCTGCATTGCCGCTGTGATACGCAAGCCGGGAAATGTACCGAGTATGCGATAGAATGAGGCTGACAAATCGGAATTTACCTCTATTCAAACATACAAGCTCTTGACAATAAAGCTCC
>ERZ833822.10-NODE-10-length-216010-cov-10.215327_pt1 | contig 216010 bp, 190 predicted proteins | sample MGYA00519913_ERZ833822 | MGnify/ENA primary metagenome ERZ833822 (study PRJEB31850, sample SAMEA3708746) | human gut metagenome | biome: human gut; feature: human-associated habitat; material: faeces | place: China | collected 2014 ... | reverse complement strand
TGAAAGTAATGAAATTCGGCGGAACGTCCGTAGGTTCCGTGAACAGCATTTTAAGTGTAAAGAGAATTGTAGAGTCGGCCAGTGAGCCGGTAATTGTAGTTGTTTCCGCGTTAGGGGGCATCACTGACAAATTGATTAATACATCGAAGATGGCGGCAGCCGGAGATTCGGCCTACGAAGGAGAATTCCGCGAAATCGTCTATCGTCATGTGGAGATGATTAAAGAAGTGATTCCTGCCGGAGCAGGGCAAGTGGCATTGCAACGTCAGATTGGCGAATTGCTGAATGAGTTGAAAGACATTTTCCAGGGTATCTATCTGATCAGAGACCTTTCCCCGAAAACATCGGATACCATTGTCAGCTATGGCGAACGTCTTTCGTCCATCATCGTTGCCGAACTGATCGATGAGGCAAAATGGTTTGATTCGCGTACTTTTATCAAGACTGAAAAGAAGCATAATAAACATACGATTGATGCCGATCTGACTAATCAGTTAGTAAAAGAGGCTTTCCATTCCATTCCGAAAGTATCGTTGGTTCCCGGATTTATTTCTTCGGATAAGGTGTCGGGAGATGTAACGAATCTCGGTCGTGGTGGTTCGGATTATACGGCTGCCATTATTGCCGCAGCGCTCGATGCCGGCAGTCTGGAGATATGGACCGATGTAGACGGCTTTATGACTGCCGATCCTCGCGTGATCTCAACAGCTTATACTATTTCCGAACTGAGCTATGTGGAAGCAACCGAACTTTGTAACTTCGGTGCGAAAGTTGTTTATCCACCGACGATCTATCCGGTATGTCATAAGAATATTCCTATTATAATAAAGAACACGTTCAATCCTGACGGAGTGGGAACAGTTATCAAGCAAGAGACTTCCAATCCGCAGAGTAAGGCCATTAAAGGTATTTCCTCTATCAATGATACGAGTCTGATCACTGTTCAGGGGCTGGGTATGGTAGGTGTGATCGGTGTAAACTACCGCATCTTCAAGGCTTTGGCAAAGAATGGAATCAGTGTATTCCTTGTTTCGCAGGCTTCATCAGAGAACAGTACCTCTATCGGTGTTCGGAATGCTGATGCCGATCTGGCTTGTGAAGTGCTGAATGAAGAATTTGCGAAAGAGATCGAGATGGGAGAGATTTCTCCGATCCTTGCAGAGAGAAATCTGGCTACGGTGGCAATCGTTGGCGAGAATATGAAGCATACACCGGGTATAGCAGGTAAGCTCTTCGGTACATTGGGACGTAATGGTATCAATGTAATCGCTTGCGCGCAGGGAGCTTCGGAAACCAACATTTCTTTTGTTGTCGATTCCAAGTCATTGCGTAAATCTCTGAACGTTATCCATGACTCCTTCTTCCTGTCCGAATATCAGGTCTTGAATCTCTTTATCTGCGGTATCGGTACGGTTGGCGGTAGTCTGGTAGAACAGATTCGTTGCCAGCAACAGAAGCTGATGATGGAGAACGGATTGAAGTTGCACGTCGTAGGTATCATCGATGCTGCGAAAGCCATGTTCAGTCGTGAGGGATTTGACCTTGCCAATTTCCGTGAGGAGTTGCAGGAGAAAGGCAAGGATAGTAACTTGCAGACGATCCGTGACGAAATAGTCGGAATGAATATCTTCAACTCCGTATTCGTGGATTGTACGGCAAGCCCCGACATTGCATCACTTTACAAAGACCTTCTGCAGCACAACGTTTCCGTAGTGGCAGCCAATAAGATCGCTGCATCTTCGGCTTACGAGAACTATCGCGAACTGAAAACGATTGCCCGTCAACGGGGTGTGAAGTACTTGTTTGAAACAAACGTAGGTGCGGGACTGCCGATTATCAATACCATCAACGACCTGATTCACAGTGGTGACAAGATACTGAAGATTGAAGCTGTACTTTCGGGTACATTGAACTATATCTTTAATAAGATCAGCGCTGACATTCCTTTCAGCCGCACGATCAAAATGGCACAGGAAGAACGCTATTCCGAACCGGACCCGCGTATCGACCTGAGCGGAAAAGACGTGATCCGCAAACTGGTGATTCTGGCACGTGAAGCCGGATACCGCATCGAGCAGGAAGACGTAGAAAAGAATCTCTTTGTCCCGAACGACTTCTTCGAAGGTTCGCTGGACGACTTCTGGAAACGAGTGCCGAGCCTCGACGCAGACTTCGAAGCCCGTCGTCAGGTATTGGAGAAAGAACATAAACATTGGCGCTTTGTTGCCAAACTGGAAGACGGAAAAGCCTCTGTCGGCCTGCAGGAAGTGGGTGCCAACCATCCGTTCTACGGACTGGAAGGCAGCAACAACATCATCTTGCTGACTACGGAACGCTATAAAGAATATCCGATGATGATTCAAGGATACGGTGCCGGTGCCGGAGTAACGGCTGCGGGAGTATTCGCTGATATCATGAGTATCGCAAACGTTTAAATAAGGGCTATTAAAATGAAGCATATTATTATACTGGGAGACGGAATGGCCGACTGGCCAGTGAAGTCATTGGGGGACAAGACGCTCCTGCAATATGCGAAGACGCCTTATATGGATAAGTTAGCCCGCATGGGACGCAATGGACGTTTGATAACTGTTGCCGAAGGTTTCCATCCGGGTAGTGAGGTTGCCAACATGTCCGTGTTGGGATATAATCTTCCGAAAGTGTACGAAGGACGCGGGCCGCTCGAAGCAGCCAGTATCGGTGTGGACCTGAAACCGGGAGAAATGGCGATGCGTTGTAATCTGATTTGTGTGGAAGGAGAGATTCTGAAGAATCACTCTTCCGGACATATATCTACGGAAGAAGCGGATGTACTGATCCAGTATCTGCAAGAGAAGCTGGGGAATGACCGCGTACGTTTCCATACAGGAGTTCAGTATCGTCATCTGCTTGTTATCAAGGGGGGGAATAAAGAACTGGATTGCACCCCTCCGCACGATGTCCCGTTGAAACCTTTCCGCCCGTTAATGGTGAAACCCTTAGTGCCGGAAGCGCAGGAAACGGCGGACCTTATCAATGATCTTATTCTTAAATCACAGGAACTGCTGAAGAACCATCCGTTGAATCTGAAACGGATGTCGGAAGGCAAGGACCCTGCAAACAGCATCTGGCCATGGAGTCCCGGCTATCGTCCGCAGATGCCTGCTTTCTCCGAAACTTTTCCGCAAGTAAAGAAAGGAGCAGTTATTTCGGCTGTCGACTTGATTAACGGAATCGGATATTATGCCGGCTTACGCCGTATTGCGGTAGAGGGAGCCACCGGACTGTATAATACAAATTATGAGAATAAAGTAGCTGCCGCTCTGGAAGCACTGAAGACGGACGATTTCGTTTATCTTCATATCGAGGCCAGTGATGAGGCGGGACACGAAGGGGATATCGATCTGAAACTCCTGACGATAGAGAACCTCGACAAACGTGCTGTAGGCCCTATCTACGAAGCAGTGAAGGACTGGGACGAGCCTGTGGCGATTGCCGTATTGCCCGACCATCCTACTCCCTGCGAACTTCGCACCCATACCTCCGATCCTATACCGTTCCTTATCTGGTATCCGGGCATCGAACCGGATGAAGTGCAGACGTATGACGAGATATCGGCATGCGACGGCATTTACGGTGTGTTGAAAGAAGATGAGTTTATAAAAGAATTTATGAATCAAAAGAATATCCAATGAAATACTATAGTACAAATAAACAAGCGTCGATGGCTTCTTTGCAGGAAGCTGTAGTAAAAGGGCTTGCCGCCGACAGAGGACTTTTCATGCCAATGACTATCAAGCCTCTTCCCCAAGAATTTTACGATACGATAGATACTTTGTCTTTTCAGGAGATTGCTTATCGTGTAGCCGATGCTTTCTTTGGCGAAGACATCCCTGCCGATACCCTGAAACAAATAGTGTATGACACATTGAGCTTTGATGTACCGTTGGTGAAAGTGGCGGACAACATCTATTCTCTGGAACTTTTCCACGGACCGACTCTGGCTTTCAAAGATGTAGGCGGCCGTTTTATGGCACGTTTGCTGGGCTACTTCATCAAGAAAGAAGGGCAGAAGGATGTGAATGTGCTGGTAGCGACTTCCGGTGATACGGGAAGTGCCGTTGCCAACGGTTTTCTGGGGGTGGAAGGTATTCATGTATATGTACTTTACCCGAAAGGAAAAGTCAGCGAAATACAGGAGAAGCAGTTCACTACTTTGGGACAGAATATCACCGCTCTCGAAGTGGACGGAACGTTTGATGATTGTCAGGCACTGGTAAAAGCTGCTTTCATGGATAAGGAACTGAACGAACATCTGTCACTGACTTCCGCCAATTCTATCAATGTAGCCCGCTTCCTGCCGCAAGCATTCTATTATTTCTATGCTTATGCACAGCTGAAGCGTGCCGGAAAAGCCGATAATGCCGTGATTTGTGTTCCTAGCGGAAACTTCGGAAACATCACAGCCGGATTGTTCGGCAAAAAGATGGGCTTGCCTGTCAAACGTTTTATTGCTGCCAACAATCGCAACGATATATTCTATCAATACCTGCAAACAGGTAAATATAATCCCCGCCCATCCGTTGCAACCATTGCCAACGCTATGGACGTGGGTGATCCGAGCAACTTTGCCCGTGTGCTTGACTTGTATGGCGGTTCTCATGCTGACATTTCCGCTGAGATTTCGGGAACTACATATACCGACGAGCAGATTCGCGAAACTGTGAAAGAAACCTGGAAGGAACATCATTACCTGCTCGATCCTCATGGAGCCTGCGGTTATCGCGCTTTGCAAGAAGGACTGAAACAAGGCGAAACGGGAGTCTTCCTTGAAACTGCTCATCCTGCTAAATTCCTTGAAACTGTAGAAAGTATCATTGGCGAAGCGGTAGAAATACCTGCCAAGTTGCAGGAATTTATGAAAGGGGAGAAGAAGAGCTTGCAAATGACGAAAGAATTTGCAGACTTCAAGAAGTATTTGCTTTCTGTTTGATTGGGTTGTTAAAGCAAGGAATAAAAGAAATAATTATGCAAGATATAGTAAACGGACGCTGTGGTTGGTGTGGAACCGACGAACTGTATGTGAAATATCATGATCAGGAGTGGGGAAATTTAGTTACTGACGACAAGACGCTGTTTGAGTTTCTTGTGCTGGAGAGTGCCCAGGCGGGGCTGAGCTGGATAACCATCCTCAGAAAACGGGAGGGTTATCGCAAAGCCTTTTGCGATTTTGATGCCGGGCAGGTGGCACAGATGACCGATGAAGATGTAGAACGGTTGATGCACTTTGAAGGCATTGTGAAAAACCGTCTGAAAATCAAATCGACCATTACCAACGCCAGACAATTCCTTGCTATACAAAAGGAGTTCGGTAGTTTTTACGACTACACTCTCTCATTCTTTCCCGACAGAAAGCCTATTGTCAATACCTTTTGTTCATTGAGCGAGATTCCAGCATCTTCTCCCGAATCCGATGCAATGAGTAAGGACATGAAAAAGCGCGGATTCAAATTCTTTGGAACAACGATTTGTTATGCTCACTTACAGGCTTCGGGATTTATCAACGATCACTTGAAGGATTGTATTTGCCGGAAAAAATAAATGACGTGCGGAAATAATTCAAATCTGTTTAGGAATGAACTAAACAGTAGCACACAATAGTAACTCAACTCTCCTCCTTCCCGAAGGAGGAGAATGGAAGATAGAACCGACTATCATTTAGCTCATAACAATACGAAAAGGAATAAATTGCTTTGAGCCGCTCTACTAGAGAATTGAAATATCCAAAATTGCTGTCATCTGTCACCAAATGATAGATAACGCACTGATTATAAACTAATAAAGAGGTGACAGCACAGCGTGACGGCATTGTGACAGCATATTTTGCTATCACAATGTCGTCACGCTGTGTTATTATATCCTGCTACAATAATATACTGACCTCTTGGAATGATAAGTCAGGAATACCTTAGCTTAGTTAGTTTCCATGCAATGAAACTATAGTTCCAAAGCCTTGAAACCAATAGTTTCAAGCTGAAGAAACTTTAGTTCCAAACTGCAGAAACTAAAGTTTCAAGCGCTGGAAACTCTAGTTCCAAGACCGTGAAACTAAAGTTTCATTAGGCAAAAAAATAATAGTTCCACAGTAGGAAACTATCAGTAGTAAGGCAGATGAAAGAATATTTTTCCGGAACAGGGATTTAATAAGCAAGGAATACTAAATATTCTCCTGTACAATGAATGGTAAACTCATCTGCTGTTGCTTCATTAAGTGTTCCCTGCCACCAGTTGCTGAAGTCGCTTAGCGGATAAAACAATCCTTCTCCTTTTAATCCTTCAGCTCCAAAATTGATGATAGAGACCTGCTGACCGGGATGTGAGGCAAAACTTTGCGTATCACTCACAGGAATAAATGTCCCGTAATCAGTGACTGTCCGTACTTCCATACCACTTCTCATATACTCCATGAGCAGGCTGATGTTTCCTAACGTATGATCTTCCCGTTTGCCGGTAGCACCTACGATGGCGATTTTCCGTATCCCTTTACTTTGCAGATAATGGACAGCTTTGGTCTGATCATTCGTCTCCTGATCCGAAATTTGAAGGATAATAGAGGAAAAACGCTTTTTATATTCCGGCAGGAGCGAGTCTCCATCGCCTATAATCACGTCGGGAGTATGTCCGCGGGAAATATATTCATTGGCGGCCCCGTCGCAACAAACGACGAATTGGGCTTCTGCCAAAAGACGCAGGGGAAGTTCGTGCGCAGGATATTCACCGTTGGCAAGTATGACGGCTTGGGGTATATAGTGTTCGTTTATCATTGCATGTTCATTATTTTTTTCCATTTGAAGTAGCCAAAGATAGCTATAATGGAGTAAAGTCCGTACAATGCGGAGGTGAAATAGAGATCTTTATAGATATAAAGTCCGCAACAGACGATGTCGACAAGAATCCAGGCAAACCATTGCTCGATGTATTTGCGTGCCAGCATCCACATTCCGACAATGCTCAACGCCGTTGTGAAACTGTCCAGCCACGGAACGTTACTGTCTGTGTATTCGATAAGTATCCGGGCGATGCCGACGAAAGACACGATAAACACAAGGAATAGTGGCAGATAGCATTTCCACGGGGTATGTATAATGGGGAGACTTTTCTTTTCCCCGTGTCCCCACATCCAGAAGAACCATCCGTAGATGGCAGCTATCAGATAGTAGATGTTGATGCCGAAGTCGGCATACAACCCCGCGTCGTAATAAACAAAGATATAAATGGCCGGCATGATGATGCCCGCCAGCCACAGATAGATACTGGCGCGATACTCCAGCCACAGGTAGATAATACCGATAAACGTACCGAATATCTCCAGATAATTCATTTCCATATTTGCTTATTTATTCGTTCTCTACGCCGGCATTACCCGGATCAGATTCTATGGGTATGTTCTCAGCCTGTCATGTTAGGGCACCCCTATTGCGTGAATCGGCGGTAAAATTACGAATTTAGCAGAAGGAAAACAAGGAATCATGTAAAAACAAGTCCTCCGTTGAAAAAACGAAGAGGAGATTTCAGCGGCATTTTTGCAATGCCGTGAAATCTCCTCTTCTCCTCATTTGTCGTGTATTATAAAACTTCTTTTTCTTTGGTCAGTTGCTCTTCATATAGCGTGTTACCGATCGTATATTTGAGGCTGAACTTTTTGGCGGTTGTGTTGTAGGTACTTTCTCCTGAGTCGATAATTACCGGTCCGTTTTCAGCATCCCATGCTTTGATCAAAACTTTCTTTACATCATTAGTGCCTTCCACTATCTGATCCGTGATGGTCAGTTCTATTGTACCCGTTTGGATATCAGCCTTCTCGTCGCTCTCGTTGTTCATGGCATAGAATAGTCTGACAGTGTTGACTCCGGTAGGCTTAATCGTTTTAGGCTTCTGAATCGTCTTCGGAGTTTCTCCTTCTAAGGTGGTATGGCCACTCATCTGGTAACTGCCCGAATAGTCATTCTTTAATTTTAATAGAATCAACATTTTATATCCGGATTCACTTATCGGATATCCTGTTGTACTTTCTATTTCGACGGGGATGACGTATGACTGGTCAATCTTCAGACTTGCTGTCTTTATCAACACAGGAACTTCGGCGGAAATACCTTCAGCGTGCTTGATTACCGTATTCTCCAAAGAAGGAATGGAATATAAATCAGTATCCAATGATTTATAATATTTGTCCTCATTCAGAACGGTCCAGTATTTTTTATTGTAAATATCTACCAACTCTTCGTTGATCTTCATCTTTACGTTCACATCTCGGTCTAATGCTAATGTACCGGAACTACTGACCGTGAAATAAGTTTTCACTTCTTCGTTACTGTAGCTTACTTCTGTGGTCCATACTCGGTTGTAAGCACCGATCAGGTAGATTTCTTTCTGATATTGTTCTTTTTCAAGCAGGTCTTTTTCACAAGAAGTGATGGAGAGCGTTAACAAAGAACAGACCACTATTTTGTATATTGATCTCATTATATGTTCAATTTTATATGATTAATAATCAGTTATATGATAGAAAGGGGAAAGTTACCAATCTCCGAATCCGTCCCATCCTGGATTTTGTTTCAGTTTGGCATTTTTATCCAATACGGCTCTCGGAATAGGATAGAAGTACATCTTCCTGTCAAAGCTGCGTAATGCATACTTATGAACTACATTGACAACAGTATAGAATTGGTCTCTTTCGGTTGTCTTCTTAGTAACGTCCATACCTTGTACCGGTTTGTTTTCTTCTGTTTCTGCTAGTCCCCAACGACGCAGGTCATGATATCTTCTTCCTTCGCACGCAAATTCGATCATGCGTTCGCGGATGATTAACTGACGCATCTTCACTTGATCGCTGGCATCGGCAAGGGTGATGCCCGGCAATCCGGCACGGTAACGAATCATGTTGAAGTAGTACATGATTTCCTCCGGATTATACAAAATATGATAAGTGGTGTTATCTGCCGCTTCCGTATATTCCGGTTCTCCTTTCAGTTCATTCAATGCTTCTACATAGTTCAACAGTATTTCCGCATATCTGAATACAGGGAATGTTTTCGGTTTTATTTTAGCACCTGTATGACTGGTACAGTTATCCTCCGGATGGATATATTTCTTTAGAGTATATCCCGTTAAGTTATAGTCTTCGGGATTGGCAGCCTGTTTTGCACAGTTGCCATTCACGTAATATCCTGCTGTAAAGTTAGTCACGTTGGGAGCTTCGGTTCCTGTTACCGAAGTTGCGGGCCAGAAACATTCACAGAATCCGATAGATGCGTAGAAACGCGGTTCGCGGTCCAGATACATTTTGGCAACGGTTGGTCTCAGCTCATATCCTGTGGCGATGGTAGGTACAGTACCCGCTTCTTCATAATAATCAGGTTGTTGCACATAATCTTCTCCATCTTTCATGTAGTAGGCATCTATGAGTTTCTGAGTGATTCCTAAGCCGTTCCATCCTCCCAGTTTCAACGGGAAGGCGATTGAAATGATGTTGTTGTTCAAGGGAGTAGCATAAATAAGTTCAGGGTTTTTCACAGCCAGTGCTTCTCCATTGAACATGTCTATATACGAATGGTAAGGATCGATTCCTCCTACTCCTAACGGAAATTCCGCTTGTGACGCCTGAGAGGATGCATACGTGTTTTCATCGCTGGGTACAGTGTATAATGAGTAAATACCGCTATCGATAATTCTCTTGGAGGCAGCAGCTGATTTCGCCCATTTCACCGGGTCATATTGCTGGGCTATCATGTTTCGTCCGTCGGAAGTGGTCCAGTCGGCATAATATTGATTGCCGTTGTACCACTTGGAAGCTTGATAAAGCCGGACACGTGACATGAGGGCGGCTGCCGCATATTTGGTAGGACGTTCGAACTGAGTGCTCGGGCGCGTCGGGTCCAGTAGACTGTAAGCTTCTTCGAGGTCTTTGCAGATATATTCCACACATTCATCGTACGTGTTACGTTCGAATGACAAGTTTTCAATGTTTTCATCTACCGACAGCGGCTCTTCGGGAAGGATGACTGCCGGTCCGTAAAGTTCCAACAGATAGAAATAGAAGGAAGCTCTCATGAAATGAGTCAAACCCATAATTTCACGTCTGTCCAATCCTTTCAGGTCTTTGCATTCATCGATGCGGGTGAAGATAGTGTTACACTTACGGATACCTTTGTAGTATTGTCCCCACATGTTGTAGTAAGAATCGTTTTGCGTAATTTTGTCTGCGTACAAGTAGGTACCGGCGTACTCAGCTTTCTGCCATGACAGAAGAACTTCATCTACCGCAGTCTCGTAAGGACCGTAGGAACCGGAAAACAAGTTGCCTTGAGCGGGCATTAATGCCGCAGTTCCCCACACATAACGCTCCAGATAATCTTGTCTGGCAAAGATGGAGTCGAGTGGAGTCAGGTCGTTAAAGTATTCATCAACTGCCAGATAGTTGCATGAAGTCAGCATGAACGGGATGATCCCCAGTGTCGTGCATAGAATATGAAGGCTTTTCTTTAATATCTTTTTCATAATAGTTTTCAATTAGAACGTAGCTGTTAACTGTAAAGAGAAAGTACGCTGTAGCGGATATACGGCGCCGTTTTTAGATGCCTGTCCCGGATCCCATAGTTTCACTGAATCCCATACTGCCAGATTCTGTCCGACAAATTGCAGATTCATATCACTGATGCCCACTGTCCTTAGTACTTTATTCGTTCCGATACGATAGGAAATATCCAATGATTTCCAACGCAGGTAAGAACCATCTGCCAGCCAGAAAGTAGAAGCACGGTTATTGTTCTTATTCTCTCCGTAAGTCAGGCGCGGGAAACGTGCATTCGGGTTTTCTGTAGAAGGATCCCCTGAATACCATGCCGGTGTCCAACGATTCTTCGGGTCGTTTACGATGGATAGAATGTTGCCGACTTCTCCGCCTGAGAAGGGATAGAATCCGGAACCGCCGTATAAGAAGTTAACTTTGGCTGCTCCAGTGAATAAAGCACTGATAGTCCATCTTTTATATCTGTATTCCAGTGCAAAACCGTATTGAATTTGCGGTACATTGGAGTGTGCAATAGGAACAATATCGTCATCGTCAATTTTTCCGTCAGCGTTCACGTCTTTATAGCGGATATCTCCGGGGCGTACTTCGCCGTATGTCTGTTTCGGGCTTCGGTTGATTTCATCCTGATTTTGAAATAAGCCTAATGCAACCAAACCGCGCATAACACCATAATTTACATCGCTATACGATTGGTAAGGGTAGCGCACCGCATCTTGGTCCCAATGTACAACTTTGCTGACAGCATATGTCATGTTGGCACGCACCGTGAAAGAGTTGTCTTCGTTTATTTTCTGGTTCAGGTAAATGTTACCATCTATACCGCTACTGCGCATACGTCCTACGTTGGTATATGGGTTGGTCACGACGCCTACTTCCGAAGGCATCATTTTTCTTTCCTGAAAGATATTATCACGAGTGTCTCTGAAGATATCTACCGTTCCACCTATTTTATCATTGAGAAATTGGAAGTCGATACCCAGGTTATATTTCTTGGCTACCTCCCAATGTAAGTTGTTGGCTCCGATTTGTTTTTCTGTCAATCCATTGGAACCCCAACGACTACCACCTCCAAAGTTAATCAACGTCAGATATGGGAACCGACGTCCACCACCGATCTGATCGTTACCAACTTCACCATAAGAAGCTCTGATCTTCAAAAAGTTGAGCCATCCTGCATGATTCTGCATAAATTCGTATTGGGTCGGGATCCATCCTAAGGCTATTGCAGGGAACAAACCGAATTGTTTGCCCGGTTCAAAGTTTTCGGAACCGGTGTATCCTACGTTTCCTTCTATCAGATAAGCATCTTTATAAGAGTAAGTGGCTCTGGCAGATAACGCTTGATAACGTTTGGGAATAGATGAAATTTCATCATTTGCTTCGGTGGTTTCGGTGCTTTGCATATAGTAATGTATCAAACCGGTTACACGATGTTCCTGATTGAAAAGTCTTTCATAGGCAAGTTGCGATTCGAAGTAATATCTCCGGTCACTGGCAGCACTCTTGGCGAATTGAATGTTACTGGCTGATACCGTACGTTGTGTCATTAATGAACCGTCATTGTAACGGCCAAAGGCCTTGTATAGGTCCGGCATTTTGGAGCGGACTACGTTGTGTATATTGTTATTGTTATACGAGAACATTCCTCTGGCAGTCAAACCCTTGATCCATTTTCCGAAGTCTTGACGTAAGGTGAAATTGATGTTCATAGTGGTCCGGTTTCCCTTTTTAAATCCGGTATGGTTCAACAAGATATATGGTGAGATTTGTTCTCCGTTTTTCCCATAAGCAGGAAGCATTCCATTGGAATAACGTAAAGGCACCGTCAGGGGAGTCAGATAGGCTTGTGCGGCCCAGAGTGCGTCATTGTTAGTTCCGAATCCCGGTGCTCTGTCTTCTACAATAGCTCCGTCCATAGCCAATCCCATGATCGTCGATGAAGTTAGGTTCATGTCTACCTTTGCGCGGAAATTATATTTAGCCCATTTGACATTCGTGTTGTATTTGTTAACTTTGTCTTGCTTGAAGATAGCATCTTTGAATGTACCTCCTACACTGACAAAATATCTGGCAACTTTTCCACCACCGGATACATTTAAATAGTGCTGATGATTAATAGTTACATCTTTCAGTATCTCTTTTTGCCAGTTAACGTTTGGATATAAGTCATTGTCCAGTCCTGCTTTAATAATCTCCAGTTCTGTCGGGCTATAAAGAGGGTCCATATTGCTTACCACTCGGGCTTCGTTTGCCAAGCTGGCATAATCGTATGCTTCCAGATATTCGGGCATACGGGGGGAATAAGAGAGAGTCATACTGCTTTTCCAGGTTACCTTGGTGCGACCTTCCTGACCGGAACGGGTCGTTACCAAAACAACGCCATTTGCACCACGTACACCATAAACGGCTGTTGCCGAAGCATCTTTCAAGATAGAGAAGCTCTCAATATCCGACGGGTCGAGGTCGTTGAGGTTTCCTTCAATACCGTCAATCAAAACCAGCGCAGACTGGTTGGCACCAAATGTGCTGATACCGCGAATCCAGAACTCAGAAACATCCTGCCCCGGTTCGCCGCTTCGGTCAACGGCTATAATACCGGGAACCACACCTCCCAGCATATTGGCTACGGAAGTTGACGGAGCACTGATGGCAGCCGGATTGACACTGGTGACAGCACCTACCACGCTGACTTTACGTTGTGTTCCCATACCTACAACAACTACTTCGTCCAATGATTCTGAGTCGGGCTCCAGAGATATACGCATCTTCTTATCGGTTTGAGCAACCACTATTTCTTTGCTCTTATATCCCATAAATGAAACAATCAGCGTTGTTTTTGGAGCTAATGATTTCATACTGAAGTTACCATCCATATCTGTTATAGTTCCGGTTTTTTCTTTCCCTTTAACAGATATGTTTGCACCTGGGAGCGGATCACCATGTTCATCTAACACGATTCCGGCAATTTGAATTGGTTCTTGTTGGGCCCATATCCCTTGTGTTGCATTTCCTGCCAATAGCAGAAAGAAACACAGGGTTAATTTAAAATATAGTGTTTTCATTTCTATTCCTTATTAATTATTCAATAGCAAGTTTTCTGATGCAGTGGTTGTTTTGATCTGCAATGTAAAGAAATTCATTTTTGTCCAAATAGACACCCCAAGGCTGATCGAATTGGGCTTCCAAAGGATCCCCGTCTTTGTATCCTTTCCCGCTACCTGCTATCGTGGTCACGATATTTAACTTGGTGTCAACTTTACGAATCCGATGGTTATTAACATCCGCTATATATAAATTGCCTTCTTTATCAATAGCAATTCCACGCGGCTCATTGAATTGTGCTTCTTGTACATCTCCGTCCCGGAAGCCTGCGCCTGCACCGGGAATATATTCTTCAATGTCTCCGTCTAGAGCTGGCCAACCGTCCGTATCGCGTGTGAGCTTAAAGCGATAAACTGCACTTTTACTATGCAACACACAATAAACATACTTATCAACCGGATTGTAAGCACATAAACCATTGGAGCCTACATTATAGAGTGTACCGATTCGTTTTGCTTTGTTGGGATTTAAGGTTCTTTTATTCTTATCAAAAGGTTGTGTCCACAATTGTCCTGTGTTTTGGCGGTATATCACAAAAGTAGAATCTACAGGGTCGAGAACAACACTATGCATCCATCCTCCGTTGGCTAAAAGCTGTCCCATTTTATCAGCCACCCAGCTCACATTAGCATCGAATAAGAAACAACCGAAGTTGGCATTATCGCATGGACCAAATAGTTGTTTCTTTTCTTTATCGATAAATAAAGGTTGGTCGATTACCATGCCATCCAGTAAAGTGATCGTTTTATTTTGTTCGATGGATGATAAACGCGTTCTTCCATCAGAGTCGAATATGAATACATTGTCATCATTGTCTACAGCTACATACCTTGGAGTATTGAATGTGGTCTCGCCGAGAGTTCCGTCTTTATTGCCACCTTCTTTGGCTTTTCCTACTACTGTAGATACGGAAGAAGTTACAATATATTTGAATGTTTTTTCAGCATTGCTGAGTTCAGCTTCTTTTCCGGCAATCTCCACCCGTACATGGCTTTCCCCTCCGGCTTGCTTGGGCACTTGGGCATAAATAACATCAGGCTTGACACCTAAAACCAATGCCTCCCGTTCATTACCTACTTCATCCTTGAAGTAAACTTTCACTTGGCTTTTGTCTTCTCCGAAATTGGAACCTTTAACAATGAATTTGGTTCGTATGCCACCGGAATCGGGCATAAACTCTGTAAACTTGACTGGTTGATTAGGATCGAAAGCTGTGCTTTTCTTGTCTTCATTACAACCTACTATTAGTAGCAGGAAGCCGAAAACCATCCAGATTAGATTAAATGATTTACGCATGTTTTTCTATAAGATTTTATTAGTTTGAAAAAAGGTCTTTTTAGGCTTTCTATTTAAATAAGGTTTAATAGATTCTAATTGATTTCAATTTGACTTAAGGGCTTTTGGCTTTTTCTCTCATGTGATTAATTGTTTTAAATATTACAGATTCAAAGGTGTAAATGGCTATATATAATTGTGAAGCACACTTTCCGTTCGGTTTTCAGGATACAAACTTAGGGGATTTCAAGGAATCAGGAGCATATGCTTTTATTCATCCATGTATATCTTTTCATTCAAAATTGCTTTTTTTATCATTTGCTTCGCCTTTCTGTTATAATATTGATTATTTTTGTGACACTTAAACTAATATGAATATATAATGAAGCGAACCGTTCGATATACCGTCCTTGTTTTGATTGCTATTATAAATTCTTTAGTTATTACTACTTCTCTCTATGCTGTTCTGCCTTATAATGAACTTCATCAGTTGAATATGAGTAATGGCTTGGTAGATAACATCATTACTTGTATCTATCAAGATCAAGATCGTTTTATGTGGTTTGGATCCAGTAATGGGCTGAGTCGATATGACGGGAAGCAGATTCGCAATTTTAGTGTAGACAATGCGAGGATGTATGTTTCCGATATAAAAGAGACTTCTGATGATAAATTGTGGGTAATAGCTAATGAGTATTTATATTGTTTTGATCGACGGAAAGAGAAATTTGTTCTTCCGTCTTTTCAGGATGGAAAAAAGGCCATTTCTGTAAGTGCTATGGAAATAACGGGGGATTCACTTTTTTGGATAGTAAAAGGCGGACAATTGCAATGCTTGAAACGACATTATAAATTAGTGAAAGGTGACTTACAAATAGAGATGACCGTCGAAGCAGGCTATCCGTTTTTTTTAGATGAGGGGGAATCTTTTTCGAATTTATGTGCTTCACAAGACGGGCATTTCTTGTATTTGGTTACCGATAAGGGAAATTTGTTGTTCTTTGATAAGATTGCAGGTAAAGTGGTCCGGAAGTTCAAATACTCTATTAATCCTAGTGCTAATGCTACTACTATCATGAGTGAAGGGGAATATATTTGGGTTTCTTCTATAGTGGGTGGAGTAACTCGTCTGCATATTCCCACGGGAAGATCTGATTATTATCAGTATAATGAGGATGCCAGGTTGTCTTCTTTATCACATTCAGATGCGTATGGGGTGGTTGCATTGGATAATGATTCTTACATTGCAGTAACCTGGAATGGATATACTCTGTTAGCTCCTGAAGAAAATGATCCTTCTAAGTTGTCGGCAACGCCTTATACGAATACCTCATTTTTGCAGTACCGGAATGTAGAGACAAGAATGATTTCTGTTTATTATGATAAAGAGGGAATACTATGGATCGGAACTAGAGGAGGAGGGATTGTCTATTTTGATTTTAGACAGCATTCTTATATGCAATATCACAGCAAAAAACATAATGAAATCTCTGCTCAGGTAGCTGACAAAGATGGTCGAATTTGGTTGGGCACTTACCATGAAGGAATTATGCGTAGTGACCAGCCTTATGCTAAATCGCGACCGCTGAACTTTTCTCCTGTGGGCAATCAAAAGGAAGTCCCGGTGTTTTGTGCAATCAAAGATTCATGTTCTAATTTATGGTTTGGAAATGCTTCCGGAAACTTGATTTGTTATGACTGGAGTTCCAATTCTTTCCATATATATCCGCTCAATCATTTAGGGAAAAAGGTAAACTCCTATATAGTGGCCTTAATGATTGACTCCCGTTATCGGTTTTGGGTATGCACTTCTGCCGGATTGTACTTATTTGATCATCAGACAGGTCATTTTGAATTATTCTCATTGCGTGAAGCCTTGAAAGAAGATGCAGAGCCATGGGTCACTGCTATTTGTGAAGATAAACAGCGGAATATCTGGATAGGGACAGCAAAAGGTATTGTACGATTATCACAGGTAAATGTTCGTCCATTAAAGATGGTTCATGGATATGAAGAAAAAGAAAATATAGGAGCTCGTGTAGTTAGTGCTTTACTGACTGGTACTGACGGAACTGTATATGTGGGTTATAAAAATGGATTTGGAATCATTCCTGTGGGCGAAGATAGGATAACGTCTTTTTATACAGTAAAAGATGGACTTTGTAATGATTGTATAGATTGTATAGTGGAAGATGAGAAGAAGCGTATTTGGTTGGGGAGTATATCCGGTATCTCAAGATATAGCCGACAACAACATGTCTTCTACAACTATTATATTTCTAGTAGCAATAAATCTGTGATGTTGTTTAAGAATACTTTATTTTGGGGAAATAACAAGAGCTTAACTTATTTTGAACCGGAAATACTGACATCTGCCACCATTGCCAGCAAAACTCTTTTAACTGGATTGGAAGTCGATAATAAGCAAATCAATATAGGTGAGAAGATAAAAGGGCAAGTTGTTTTGGACTCAAATATTGCATCAATTGACCATTTGGAACTGGTCAATGCAAACCGTGATTTCTCTCTCCTTTTCAATAATCTGGCTTTTTCGAAGGATCTGCAAAAATATAGCTATCGGTTATATCCATATCAAAAAGATTGGATTGTTTCTGAAGCGGGTAAGGTCTCGTTTACCAACTTGTCTGCCGGTTATTATATTTTTGAAGTCAAAACATTGTTCCCTAATAATACGGAAGGAGACGTTACTGCATTGCCGATAACAATCCTTCCACATTGGAGCCAGACCGTTTGGTTTCGTTTGCTTTTGATTTTCTCGGTTTTATTTTTGGTTGGTTATATTTTCTATAGTTTGTTGCGGCGGCAACGTCGTTTCAAAAAAATGATTCAATTGAAACATGAACTGACGATTGCAAATTTGGAGAGAAACGCAGAACGGCATATACGGGAAGAACGTGAGAATTTTTTTATGAATGCTGCTCATGAGTTAAGAACTCCTCTTACTTTGATACTTGCTCCTATACATGATATAATGAAGTCCATTACCCCATCGGATAATTGGTTTGATTCATTTAGCAGATTGCACAAGAATTGTCTTTCTCTACAGACACTGGTTGATCGTCTGCTATATGTACAGAAGATAGAGGGAGGCATGATAAAACTTCATTTGTCAGAATCGGATATAAAGGAGATTGTTAGCCGGGTGGCTAATCCTTTTCTGCAAATGGCTATGGTCAAGAAGCGGGAATTTTTGGTCCAGGTGGATACAGTGCCTTTGTATTTATGGGTGGATGTGGCGAAAATAGAATCAGCTGTTCAAAATTTGTTATCAAATGCCTTTAAATACACTTCTCAGAATGGACGTATTGAACTGGCTGTGTCAGAGGCGGAAATTGACGGAAGACCTTATTGCCTTGTAACAGTGTCTGATAATGGAGTTGGGATACCTGATGATTTGCAACAGCACGTGTTTGATTCGTTTGTAACAGGGAAACGTATCCCGCAATATTCCACGTCAATAGGTCTTGGATTACATATTGTAAAGCATACGATGGGGTTGCATCATGGATTTGTAACGTTGACCAGTCGTGTTGGAGAAGGCAGCCGATTCGTTCTGCACATTCCGATGGGGCTTTCTCATTTTGCGCCGGGGGAATATGAAATGGTACCTGATCCGATGAAGGGGGATTTGTTGGAAGAGTGTCCGGCAGAAGAACGTCCGATGGAAGAAGTAGTAGAAGAAAAGAATGAGACTATGGAAGAACCCGTTAACAGAGTGAAAAATAATAAGGAATTTTTGTTGATTATAGAGGACCACGATGAGATGAGAGAATATTTATGCAGTCTATTTAAAGAAGATTATAATGTTATTGAGGCTGGAAATGGAGAAGAAGGGGTGGCTATGGCTGATAAATATATACCTAAATTAATCATATCTGATATAATGATGCCTGTTAAAGATGGGTTTGAATGTAGTCGGGAGATTCGTGAAAATAAGCGGACTTTTCATATACCGGTTATCTTTTTAACAGCTAAAGCAGAGGATGCTGACCGGTTGAAAAGTTTACAAATAGGGGTAGATGACTATATAATGAAACCTTTTAATCCGGAGTTATTGAAAGAGAAGGTGAAAGCGTTGATAGAACAACGTGATCTGTTAAGAAAACTTTATGCGAAAACTCTTATGCTGGATGAAGAGGTACTGGAATCTTCAGAAGATGTTCAGGATGTTTTTATGCCTAAAATGCTTCAGATTATAGAAGAAAATTTATCAAACCGGAATTTTACAATAAAAGTGCTGACGGACAAATTGAATATGAGCCAGCCGACCCTTTATCGCAAGGTTAAGCAGAAAACTGGTTTGTCGATTATAGAGGTGATTCATGGAGTACGGATGAGTAAAGCTGCCTCTATTATCATGAGCGGGCGATATAGCAGTCTGACAGAAGTGGCGGAAATGGTAGGGTATGATTCGATGATTTCCTTCCGTAAGCAGTTCGTTGCACAGTTTGGGGTGCTTCCTTCCAAATATATGGAAGAGAAAATGAGGAAATAAGAAGCCGCGTTCCATGTTGGCGGCTTCTGGCTTGTCTGTTTGAATAGTTATTGTTAAAAACGGAAAGAGACATGGGCCATAACATTTGTACCCGCTTGCGCAGCGTATCCGGCAGAGTCTATTCTGTGATTCACATCCTTGTCGTAAGAACTGGATGCCCAACCGTTGTTCTCGTATTCTTCGTTGAAGAGGTTGTAGACGGTCACACCCATAGTTACTTCTTTCACCACTTTTCGGGGTTTGAATGTATAGGCCAGATTTAGGTTGCTCACGAAATACTTATCCAGAGTCAATGCTTCCACTTCTGCATTTGTCATATATTGCTTGCCGACAAATTGGGATTGAAGGGCTGCTTCGAATCCTTGATAGGTAAAAGCAAAACGGTTGTTCAGCAGGAAATCCGGTGAAAAGGCGATGCGAGTACTCTTATGAGAAACGCTTACGACGTCCAGTAAGTTCCAGCCATCGTAAATGGGAATGTTTTCTACAAAATTCTTGATACGGTTTTTGCTCCATGTCGCATTGATATCCCATTGGAACCATTTACAGGGCTTGATACCTAGCATCAGTTCGATTCCCATCCGGTAACTGTCCGGAACGTTTTCTGTCAGTGCTTCACCGATATCGTTCAAAGCTCCGGTGAGGACAAGCTGGTCGGTATAATCCATGTAGTAGAAGTTGGCGCCTGCTGTCAGCCAATGATTGGCGAATGTGTATCCGGCTTCGTAGTCGAGCAGCTTTTCAGCTTTCGGATAACTGTCGGGATCGCCATCCGTATAATTATTTCTTGTCGGCTCTTTTTGAGCTACGGAGAAAGAAGCGTAGACACGATGATTGGGGTTGATATTCCAGTTCAGTCCGACTTTCGGGTTGAAAAAGTCGAATTTCTTGTCTACAGCCAGCGGACGCAACGCACTTTTATTCCAGTCGTATTTGTCATTTGCTCCGTCGATGGTGTAGTCGATGTGCCGGTATTGCAGGTCGGCATAGGCACTTAGTCCTCCGGTAAGGTCGTAGCTTGCTTTCAGATAGATGTTACCGTCGGTTTTCTTCGATTGGTTGCGGTAGTATTCATGGTCGGGAGATAGTGCGCCGATGTAGTTCTTTACCCAAGTCACTTTCCCGAAGTTATTGCCCCGATATTGATTGATGCCTCCGCCCAAAGATGCCGTTAGTCGGTGGTTGGTATAATTGAGGGAGAAAACACCCCCGCCAAACTTATTATCCATTTTCTTCTGGCGGACCAGATCGCTTTCCGAAATTTCTTTTCCGTCTGTTGTAAAAGGTTTCAGACCGTATTCTACGAAAGATCTGTCTTCTTTATATTCCTCATAGTAGCCGTCACCTTTGGTGTAGTGCAGAGCTACGTTCAGATTCCATGCGGTGGAGAAAGTATGGTTGAAAAGGAGTTGATAATTCTTTTGCAGATAGTTATCCGTCTGGTCGGCATAATAATGTTTTTCATTATCGTCTCCGGTATATTCGCCGCAAGGGTTATACCGTCTTCCGTGTTCTTCCATTTCTGCTTTAGTAGCATATCCCCAGGCATGATACGTCTTTTCTTTTCCTGCGAATGCGATCAGTTTGACAGACGTATTTTCGGCGAAATATCCCCCTTGCAGATAGTAAGAGTTGAGATTGACGGAGGCACGGTCAATATATCCGTCCGTACCGATGTTGGAAAGTCGGGCATCGAATGTCCAGTGATTGTTCAGCAGTCCGGTTCCCACTTTTACAGTTTCCTTGTGGGTGTTGAAAGAACCATAGGAACCGTTGAACTCGGCATACGGTTTCATGGACGCGCCTTCGGTCTGCATATTGACACTGGCTCCGAAGGCACCGGCGCCGTTGGTCGATGTTCCTGCGCCACGTTGCACTTGCATATCCTTTACGGAAGAAGAGAAGTCGGGCATATTTACCCAGAACAGGTTGTGGCTTTCGGCATCGTTCATCGGGATGCCGTTTACAGTGATATTGATACGCGTGCCGTCAGTGCCTCGTACACGAAGAGTCGTATAGCCGATGCCCGATCCCGCATCCGATGTGGTCAGCGTGGAAGGAGTCATGCTCAGCAGGTAGGGAATATCCTGCCCGAAGTTCACTTTTTTAAGTTCGGCTTTGCCTATATTGGTAAATGCTACGGGAGTTTTTGCTGTAGCACGTGTGGATACTACCTGCACTTCTTGCAGGTTGATTACTTTCAGACTATCCTTTGCACTCGTTTGTGCATGGACAGGGAAGCCTGCGCCCAATAAGGCGACGGCCATCATCATCATTTTTTTCATCTTGCTTATTAATTAGTTCTCTACGCCGGCATTACCCGGTTCAGATTCTATGGGTATGTTCTCAGCCCGTCATGTTAAGGCACCCCTACTTAGTGAATCGTTGGCAAAATTACTGCTTTTGCGGGAGGAAAGCAAAAAAAACTTTTAGATTTGCTAAAAACAATATAACTTTGTAGTTTGTTGAAATATGACAAGTCAGCTATTTATTCATTTTAATATAATTATCAAATTATGCTACTATTATTTCAAGCGACAGCAACACAGCTTGCGGATTCTACACAAATCGTCGCAGATAAATTAATGGAAGAAGCGATAGCCAATGCGGACGGATTGGATAAGCTTTCTCTGATCACCCAGCAATTGGTAGATTTCGGTATCCGTGCCGGAGAACGCATCCTGATTGCAACCCTTGTCTTCATTGTCGGACGCTTCCTCATCTCGATGCTCAACCGATTTGTCGGACGTCTGATGGACAGGAGAAAGGTGGATATAAGCATCAAGACTTTTGTGAAGAGTCTGGTAAATATTCTGCTGACCATTCTGTTGATTATCTCCGTAGTCGGTGCTCTGGGAGTCGAAACAACTTCTTTTGCAGCCCTGTTGGCTTCTGCCGGTGTGGCTGTCGGTATGGCGTTGTCCGGTAACTTGCAGAACTTTGCCGGCGGACTGATCGTATTGCTTTTCAAGCCTTATAAGGTAGGAGATTGGATTGAAAGTCAGGGAGTTTCCGGAACGGTCAAGGAAATACAGATATTTCACACCATTCTGACTACCGGAGATAATAAAGTGATTTATATACCGAACGGTGCAATGAGCAGCGGAGTGGTGACAAACTATAATACACAGACAACGCGCCGTGTAGAATGGATTGTTGGCGTGGATTATGGAGAAGATTATAATAAGGTACAGCAGATTGTCCGTGATATACTGACGGCCGACAATCGTATTCTGACTGATCCCGCCCCGTTTATTGCCCTTCATGCGCTGGATGCCAGCAGTGTGAATGTGGTAGCCCGTGTGTGGGTGAATACGGCAGATTACTGGGGAGTTTATTTTGATATAAACAAGACTATTTATGAAACCTTTAATGAAAAAGGCATCAACTTCCCGTTCCCGCAACTTACCGTGCATCAGGGAAACTGATCACTATAAGATATATACTAAAACGAGAGAGTTTCACTTCGGTGAGACTCTCTCGTTTTATATGAACAAATTGTCTGGTGTGATTGGAAAATTTCTTTTTTATTTGATGCCGAAGTCTTCTGCAAATTCATATCGGTCTTCTTTGATTCCCAGTACATGGTTGATTTTCCTTCTTTTTTCAAGGTCCTTAAAGTAGCTTTCTACGACCTGATAGAGATCAAAATTACTGGTTGATCCTGCGGCAAGATCGAGTGACTCCACCATTTTCTCTACTGCCTGGTGGATTTTCCCTGCGTCTATCAGATGCAGTTCGTTGCTGTGTATTAAATATTTCTCCATAACTGCAATGTTTTAATGTTATATTGTTATAACGTATCATAGTGATGGAAAGTTCAATCCCCGAATCTTCATTGCGTCTTGTTGTCAATCACATTTTAACAGACAAATAGGTTAGAATCTAATGTCAGATTTTGGCGAGTGCCTGTTCCAGATCGGCTATCAGGTCATTGATATGTTCCGTTCCGATGGATAGACGTACAGTGCCCGGATAAATCTCCTGTTCTGCAAGTTCCTGCGCATTAAGTTGCGAGTGTGTGGTACTTGCCGGATGGATGACTAGTGATTTCACGTCAGCTACATTGGCCAGCAACGAGAAAATCTCCAGACTGTCGATGAAGCGGTGTGCTTCTTCCTGTCCTCCTTTTACTTCAAACGTAAAGATGGAGCCTGCACCATTCGGGAAATAGCGTTGATAGAGTGCATGATCCGGATGATCGGAGAGTGACGGATGATTGACTTTCTTCACCTTCGGATGATTATTCAGGAAGTTCACCACTTTTAGCGCGTTTTCTACATGACGTTCTACACGCAAAGAAAGTGTTTCCAGCCCTTGCAGCAGGATGAAGGCATTGAACGGACTGATCGTTGCTCCCGTATCCCGTAGCAAAGTGGCACGAATGCGGGTGACGTAAGCAGCCGGACCGGCAGCGTCTACAAAGCGTACTCCGTGGTAACTCGGATCGGGCTCTGTCAACTGCGGGAATTTACCCGAAGCTACCCAGTCGAATTTACCGGAGTCAACGATTACTCCTCCCAAGGAACTGCCATGACCGCCAATGAATTTGGTGGCGGAGTGTACCACAATGTCTGCTCCGTGTTCGATGGGGCGGATTAAGTAGGGAGTGCCGAACGTATTGTCTATAATCAAAGGTATTTTGTGACGGTGAGCAATTTCGGATACCGCTTCTATGTCTATAATATTGGAATTCGGGTTTCCGAGTGTTTCGATAAATACGGCTTTGGTGTTCTCCTGAATCGCTTTCTCAAAGTTGGAAAGGTCGCTCGGATCAACGAAAGTGGTGGTAACGCCATAATTGGGCAAAGTATGTGCCAGTAAGTTATAGCTTCCTCCGTAAATTGTTTTGGCAGCTACGATGTGGTCGCCTGCACGAGTAATGTTTTCGAAAGCATAAGTAATAGCGGCGGCACCGGAGGCAACTGCCAGACCTGCTACGCCTCCTTCGAGGACGGCTACACGTTCTTCAAAAACTCCTTGGGTGGAGTTGGTCAGGCGGCCGTAGATATTGCCCGGATCTTGCAAACCGAAACGTGCGGCTGCATGAGCGGAATTGTGGAATACATAAGAAGTGGTCTGATAAATAGGTACTGCGCGTGCGTCTGTTGCCGGATCTGCTTGTTCCTGTCCTACATGAACCTGTAATGTCTCAAAGTGTAAATTCTTTCTTTCCATAATCGTATGCTTTTTAAGTTTGATATTCTCTCTTTATTTTCTTGCAAAGTTATGGGATGTAGATATATCGAACAATATATAGTGTAAATATAGAAAATAATGCTATTTTTGTATCGTTATACAGAATAAAGCAACTGCTTTATTCTTAAAAATCACCTGTTAGAAGAATATTTTTCTTATGGATACTTTTGAGAAATTAGATAAAGTGGATTTGCAGATACTCCGTACTTTGCAAGAGAATGCGCGGTTGACGACCAAAGAGTTGGCTGCGCGGGTCAGTCTTTCATCGACTCCTGTTTTCGAGCGCCTTAAACGTTTGGAGAGTGGGGGATATATAAAGAAGTATATCGCTGTGCTGGATGCCGAAAAGCTGAATCAGGGTTTTGTGGTCTTTTGCAGTGTCAAGCTAAGGCGGCTGAACAGGGACATTGCGGCTGAGTTTACCCGAATCATACAGGACATTCCCGAAGTGACCGAATGTTATAATATATCGGGCAGTTACGATTACTTGCTGAAGATCCATGCTCCTAATATGAAATATTATCAGGAGTTTATTCTGAATGTATTGGGAACCATCGATAGCCTGGGTTCGCTGGAAAGTACGTTTGTGATGGCGGAAGTGAAGCACCGATATGGAATACATATTTAGTGGGAAGATTGATGTATTTCCTATTTTTGCTACTCCTTGTTTTCGACTCAGGTTTCCGGTGGATTGCCGATAATGTCTCTGTATAAGCTGCCGTCATGGTCCTTGTATTTTGCGTATTGGTAGAGGCGGACCAGTATATCACTGTAATCAAGAATGGCTGTATTTGATTTCTGTGATAAATTGGTGCCCAGGATGCCACTGCCTATGATACCGGGATTATATAATACGGTGTCTTGTCTGATAGAGCTCATTATCAGTTCTGCACAAATATAGTCTTTAATCCTTGCCTCTTCTAGTCGGGTCGTGATGTATGAGTTCAGATGGCTTTTGTCATGTTGAGTCATAAAGCCGTACCATAGTAAACACTTCATTCCTAACTGGGTAGCCTCTATTAATATATCCAGATAGGTTAGTCCCGATGTTCCTTTCTTATCTATCTCATAAGGATCGATATGAATGAAAGAATCTTTGGGGAGTGATGGCAGTAACTTCATGACTCCTTCGAGAGAATCGGTATTATATAGGCGGACGGATGTCTGTAGTTCCGCTTGCTTCGCATAGCGTTCCACATTATCCAAAGCACTCTTTTCTATATCGAAGAATAGAAATCTTTGTGCCTGTCTTCCTAATACCTCCATTGCTAAAGCCGGAGAACCTAAATAGTACCCTCTCTGCATTTCTGCATTTTCTATCTTATAGTAAATGGAGTCTTTTAGAACTTGATTGTCTTCCTCTACCGCTTTTTCTAAGAAATAGTAAATGCCATATTGCTGTTCCGAAGTCTGCTGCATCGGGTAGATGGCACAAGCAGAATTTGTTTCTACATAGACTTGTGGATGCTCGTTCCGAAGAACTTCGCAAAGTATCAGATGTTTCAGTACATCCGGTTGTTTGCCGAAATGAGTATAAGTTGCCATGATGCTAAAGGTTTATAGTGACGATATAAATGGTATACAGCAAATATACGGGATAATTTTTAGATCCTTGCATCTGATTTTCAAAATTATCCTGTACATTTGTTATGTGATATGAACCTTATTTTTTTAACGCAATGAAATGGCAACGTTGTAAATAGCTTCGCTCTATATGGATGATGGACAATGGTGAAATCTGTTGTTCGAGTCTTATGTGGCTAAACAGGTCACCCGATATTTTATTATTTTATTTAAGAAATCTTATAAAGAAGCAATTACAATGAATACAAATATTTATCCGCGTACCAATGACCTTCAGACTGTCTATCTGAATGCTGTTATCAATAATCCTCATATAAAGGTTGGTGACTACACCATATACAATGATTTTGTAAATGATCCTGTTCAGTTTGAGAAGAACAATGTTTTATATCATTATCCTGTCAATGGAGACCGGCTGATCATAGGGAAATTCTGTTCGATAGCCTGTGGAGCTAAGTTTCTTTTCAACAGCGCGAATCATACGTTGAATTCTTTGTCGAATTATCCGTTTCCTATATTTTTTGAGGAGTGGCAGTTGGATAAGGGAAATATCACTTCGGCATGGGATAATAAAGGGGATATAGTGATTGGAAACGATGTATGGATTGGTTATGAGGCTGTTGTCATGGCGGGCGTACATATCGGCGACGGAGCGATTATTGCGTCGAGGGCAGTAGTCACCAAAGATGTACCTCCTTATACGATAGTAGGCGGAACACCGGCCCAAGAAATACGAAAGCGTTTTGACGAAGATACGATTGCGCAATTGCAGGAATTGAAATGGTGGGACTGGAGTACTGATGAGATAGCTCATTATTTGCCTCATATCATGAATGGGGATATGGAGGAACTTATGAAATAAAAAGTATCATAGCGACATAGAATGGAAGCTCCAATAAAATCTATGTTTCATAGATCCTATTGGAGCTTCCTTTTTATAATCTTTCTTTTAGATACTTATTGATACATCTCCGGTCCCAATTTATCCCTCGCTTGACAATTTTGGCCGGTATACCTGCAATGATTACATTCGGCTCATTAAATTCTTTTGTTACGATGCTTCCCCAACCAACGATACTGTTGTCCGCTATCTTCACATTCTTGCCAATCTTGCTATCTTTCCCTATCCATACATGCTTGCCGATTTCTATGCACTTGGCAAAATTGATCGGTTCACCCTTTAAATCTGTTATTGTATGTGCATCAGTACACCATATATCAATTCCCCAGCTTAACTGACTGTCATCTCCAATACTAACATATGAGTCATCTTCCTGCAAATACAATGTAACCCCATTGATTACAACACGGTTTCCGATATCTATCCGGCAATTGTTGGCTGTTCTTGAAACACCGGCACCCAGTCCCGGCAGCTGTCCGATGATTAGTTTCAATCCTGTCATACCTAATATGGTAGAATATCGTAGGATGATTGTTCCCATATTTACGATATTATTATCTCCTTTTACGATTAGCAGAAATCCGTTGCTAAGCAGCAATTCTTCCGCACTTTCTTCAGTGTCGAAATACATTGAGATACGATTGTTGTTTCCTGTGATTGTGATGTTGGCCTGATTAATAATCTTATTGAATTTGTCATTCTGAGAAGAAGTGCAATCAATTCTGTTATGTGGGAATATTAATGTAAATTCGTTGTTCTGTCCGGTAATATTTTCCATTTCATTCTAAGTTTTATAGTTTATATTCGTACCTTTTTGATACGACTTTCCACAAAGATACGAAAAGGAATAGTCAAAGATTCATTAGATGGTTCTTTTTCTTTGTTTGTATTCTTATGGAGATTTCCATATCTTTTCTGTGCTGCTTTGATTTACTCCGTTGCCCGATATTCGTTCGTTCCTGCACCGTTATGAACTAGTTCCGAGTTTACGTAGATTTACTTTTTATGTTTAATGGATGTAAGATTAATGCTGCAATGTTTTATTCGTCTGACAGTTGTTTCTTTTTCGTCTGACAGTTGTGAGACGATAAAAATTTTGAATGATAGTAAAGCTTACCTTGAGATAAGACTTAATTAGTTGATTATCAGTAGTGTTACAAATTATTTCGATATAGTCGTACATTTACGACACACGAAATAAACTTTGTAAGCAGTGATTTTCCTACTCTTCCGTGTACGGTGAAAATACTCCCTTACTGTGGGTACACTACATGGATACTAAAAAACAACTAATTATGTCTTATTCATTAAACATTAAAGGTAAAGAGAATCCGAAGGACAAGCAGCTTGTCAAGTTAGAAATGGTATTTTTCCAGACTGGGTATGCTCGTGTATCCAAGGTATTGGATGTTACAGGCGCTTATAAAGATTGGGACAATGAAACCCAAACATTCAAATCTAAGGGTGCGGAATCAGCGGCAAAGAATAAACTATTGCTTGAAATGAAGATGCAGTATCTCAGAGTCGTCGAAGAGTGGGAAATGGCAAAACAACCTTGGTCACCTGTGCAATGGTCACATTGTCTTGATAATGTAGGTGTACAGAAGAGAGAAGAGCCTAAAGTCATTACGGTGGATAAATGGATGCAAGACTATATTGAAGCATGTCGCAAAACAGAAAGGGTAAAAAATGGTAATATCCTGACCTGTTCTACTAATGCCAGACACCTGCATTATTTAAGACTTCAATTGGATAAGTTTACTAACGAACAGTACGGTAAGAGCTTTTCTACTTATTTTTTCCAAGATATTACAGAGCAATTCGTAAAAGATTACGTTGCTCATGTAGAGAAGCAGGGGCTGGAAAAAGGCAATAAAAGCGGGTTATGCACTAAGCTAAGGATGTTACGAGGCGTCTGTTCCAATGCACGAAAGGTAGATGTACCAGGAGCTAAAATATCCCAGTTCGCTTGTGTAAAGGAAAAATTGGTCTGGGGTAACGTTACTCCCAAAACTATTCCATATACTGTTTTCCAGCAAATTGAGAATATCGACCGTGATTACTTTACTAAAGAGGAGCAATTCTACTTGGATTTATATCTCTTCAGTTTTTATGCAGGCGGCATGGGAGATAAGGATGTGTGCTATCTCACATGGGGATGCATTGCTGACGGTATGATTATTTATGAACGGATAAAGACACGTAAGCTGGCTAAAATGGTATTAACAGACAAAGCGCTCAATATTATCAATAAATATAAAGATAAGAGTTATGGCAATTATGTTTTCCCTATTTTACAAGCGAAACACATAACAGAGAAGCAAAAAGATGCGCGGATTAATTTTGTTGAAAGAAAAGTCAATAGTATACTTGACCGTGTACGAGGTATGGTGATGTATAAGGAGAAGATTACCTGGTATTCGGCAAGAGGGACTTTTATTACAAAGATGGATGAGGCTGGTTTCTCAACCTTGACCATCGCAGAATTTGCCGGTAACAGCGTTCAGGCAATCCAAAAGCATTACTTCAAGAATACCAAGCGGGACGAAACTCGCAAGGCTATCAACAGTATTATCTGATAAGTTAAGCCATTCACCCCAAGTCAAAGGACATCGTATTATTCGGTGTCCTTTATTTTTTTCTCTAATCGTGGAGAATAAATTGAAAAAACTTATATCTTTGCTTTTGGAAATGGGGAGAAATCCATTTCCAACGTCGTAGTACGTTAACATATTGGTAGCAGAAAATCTGACAGTTTACTCATAACCCAATAATATGTTTAACGTTCGTGCCAGAACTATATACCTTCAGTATATGATTCAAACTGGTGCGGACTTAACTATTATATTGGGTTTAGGCTTTGTCAGAGCCTTCTGCTCCGTAATAGAAGAGTCTCGCACCTTTTTTATGGTGCGTTAAAACGATGTCAAGCCATGAGTAACATTGATTTTTATATCATCAAAACATTAGTCCGTTCAATGAATCGGCAAAGTATCTACGAGAATTATCTTGAACTGCAAACTGTGGCAGCCCAACTTAATCTCAGATTAGACTCTGAAGAAGTTGAATTTGACGATGATGATTTATATTGTTTTCCTATTTTGCTATGTCATATCTACAGCACATTGATTCACAATGGTAAGTTATATATTCTTTGCAATAACTATGTTTTACATATCATTGATTTAGAAACTAAAGATCATCGTTGTAACGCACTAAAAAGATTACCCGGATTTAGCTTGTTTGACTTATGGAAACTCCAATTTAAACTATCCCGTTTTTCTATTGTTTACCATAAATATTTTAATTATATGAAAAAGAAAACATCATTAGAGCATGATTATATAGAGTATCTAAAATCACAGCCGGAAACTGAAGCAGATGAAAAGTTGAATCCGGAAACCGGAGATTTGATCGCTGATATACTTGCTAATATGGAAAAAGAGAATCTTTTGGGAGCTCGTGGAAAGGAAACTGCAATCGAGCTGAAATTGGCAACTGGCACCTATATTTGTTTATTAGATGCAAAGCACAAATTGAAGAGAGTATTTCGACCAACGACAGATGATAAAAAATAACCCGCCTCATTGAAGTCATGGGCGGGTAGCTTAACGGTTATTTCTTCAGACCATTTACAAATTCTTTAGATGGCTTGAAAGCTGGAACATTGCAAGCCGGAATGATGACCGTGGTATTCTTTGAAATATTACGGGCAGTTTTCTCTGCTCTTTTCTTCACGATAAAGCTTCCGAAACCTCTAAGATATACATTCTCTTCGTTTGATAATGAGTCTTTTACAACATCCATAAAAGCCTCAACAGTAGAAAGTACAGTCGTTTTATCTACTCCGGTACTTTTGCTGATTTGATTTACAATATCTGCTTTTGTCATAAGGTGGTTATTAAATTTTATCCAAAAAACGGGCGCAAAGGTAATTTAATTATTTTATTTGCCTAACTTTTCTCAAATGATAAGTAAACAATTAATGTATCAATTCGTTTATATAACATAATCGTTTATGAAATTTTGTATCTATGTGAATAGTCATCAATATTTTCCTCGATGTCTCCCTGACATTGAACAGCGATTAAATAGTAGTTTTGTCGTGTTTTATTTTGTGTTTGTGTTGTGACGGCGCTGCGATGGGAATCGAGGTGCCGCCTTTTGTTTTATATCAGGTAAGCCACGGGTTCTTATATGGGTCATAACTTGTTTGAAAAGTAGCAAGCTGCCAATCCATTACCGGTTTCTTATCCTCTGCCAACCGACGGGGTATTTGAGGATTGAGACGTAACTTTGCTGCATCATTCAGCCATTTCATAGAATCTTCATAATCACGTAACCTAACAACGCTTACATTGTTGGGAGCAATCAACTTGGTAAGTTCGTACACCGCCAATCTGAGCATGTGCTTTTTTAGGTTATAGTTGCGTGGATCATGCAACGATAAGTTCTTTCCTGCTTCCGGGACATCTGAATTAACATCAAGTTCTGGATAGAATACCTTTCCTTCATAAACGACATACTCATGCCCGTTCAATTCATATTCATTATAATTGGAATCATAATCAGCTATCGCTCCCCAGTTCTCACTCTTTAATGGCGTGATATTATTGTCGAAATTATCGAAGCTCATCAAAGTATAGAATCCTCCTTCAAAACGAATGACGTCCCATAGGTTGTACTCTACCGGTTCCCAATCGAAATAATGCGCTTCCAGCCAACCATTGACAAGAGGGATTCTTATATTATCGAATTTATAGCCGTTATCCTGAAGGCAAATATACAGGATGTCATTATGCTTCACAATATTGCTTTTGTAGTATGTTCCGAACTGGGAATAGTTACTAATCGTGTCCATATCCAAGTTAGTGTCCAGATGCTCTTCCCAGTACTCAACCAATGAAGGTGCTTTGTAGCCGCTGATTGATTGTGTTACCTCATATATTCTATTCTCCAAATAGATGTGTGCTCCAACTGGGAAAGTGATACGTCTGTCATATTCTGCAATATACTTTCCCTGGTTCAGTTCCTGCACTACTTCATAATTCTCGCTTAGGTATTCCACGATACTCATCTCAGCCGCCTCTTCTGCCTGGATGAAACGTCCGGAATCATTGCGGGTAATCTGGGAAAGAGCCTCCGGTGTGAGAAGGCTCAGGTAATCGGAATCATTAAGAAATCGTCTATACATATTAATCGTTTTAGTAGTTAAATCCTTCTGAAATAGTTGCAGTAGAAAGGATGCTTCCGCTATCATCACCACTCTTGAACTTATACCATGCATCTCTAAGGTAATAGCAAAGTAAATAATCAAGGCAGTCGGACAAGTGCCCGTACTTTTCATACTTCACCCCAGTCTTGCTATCGGTTACTTTGGGCTTCCCTTTGGTCCCGTCCTCATTCTTTAGCTGGTAAATCAGGTCTTGTGTAAGCTTTCGGCAACGCAGGTCAATCATTATCTCCCAGCCGTTATATCCTTTAAAAACTTCATTCACAAATTCACACCTCGGCGCCTGTGGTGGTTGTTTCTTCAATAACTTAATCTTTGGTCGAAGTATCCCTTTACCCAACGTCTCATTAATAATCGTATAGTTATTCACGCCGTCCTCGTTGGTGGTGGAACGTTGGAGGCCGGCTGGGTCGCCTGTTATATCCAATCCGCCGATGTGCTTTTGACGGTACATCTTCTTCTTGATTTTTCGGGCGAGTGATGGCGTGTTATTCTCTTTGTCCTCTGCCTTTCCCAGTATCTCTTCAATAATGTATACCTTCTTCTTGTCATAGTCAATCTGAACCAACAGAGTAGACATATAAGGTGCGACATTAAAGTCCCACACTACGATCAGCGGCTTAGTTGGGTCATATATCTTTTCTTTCAGTCCGGTAATCAAATGCCTGGTCCCGTCAAACTGATTGTAGAGCGCCATGTCGTTTGCCTCTACAAAATCCCAGTTACCGTACAACAACCTTTCTTTTGTAGCCTGGTCGCTGATTTTATTCAGAGCTGCCTCGTAGGTTTGGCGGAAGGCGATGTCAGGGTTGTCGAATACGCTGAAAGGGACATAAAACTCACCTTCCCGTGTAACCACTTTATCGCCATTTTCGTCTTGAACAAAGCGGCTTCTTACCCAGTTAGTTGTTGGGTTGGTTGTAAGGAGCATTTTAGAAACTTTGAATGTCTCGTGTGTCTTCCATCGTAAACGAGAAAACAATACTTCAATTGCTTTCTGACTTACTTCGGAAACCTCATCACATGCTGCAATCGTTGCTTCCATTGAACCAAAACGCTCGAAATTAGGGTCTGATGGTAAATCAGCCAAATCAAGCATAAGAATTACTGAATCATTCCAAAACCTAAGAGTTCCGGCTACGCTGTTAATATGATAGTTCACATCTTCAACGAGCCCCCAACTCTTAATAATCATACGGATTGTATTCCATGTACTTTCCTTTAAAGATTTCAACGTCTTTCGCGCTACTATAGCACGTACATCCGGAAATCTAATACAACTACTTACCAGCCAAACACTAGCAACATACGATTTTCCACCCATTTGATTTGTTTTCGCCACATTTCGCTACGATATGACCGCTTTTGCTGCTGCATGTTTCCATGCAGATAAGACTATATCTTCATCCTTAGTACTCTAAGGAGTCTCCCATTTCCAATCGCTTGATTGTACTCCTTTCGGATAGTCGTTGAACTTTCCGGTTTCCCGGCTTAGCTGCTGATTGTCTTCACTATTACGTGGTCAGAGTTTCCAGCAATTAAAGAGATTGTTTTCTATGCATTACTGCATAGGCTGGCAGAGGAATCGTTTACCAGCGGCACCACCACCCAAAACGAGCTGTGGTATATTAGAATTACCGCACTTAATACAGTGTGGCTTATACTTAGGGTTGTGATTGGTGTCGTAGCCTATCAGCTTTTGTTCAATTTCGCCTCCGCAGACCGGACATTCAGGCTGGAGTAGTTTCCATAATTCGTATTGTTTAGGTGAAGGCTTAAAGTCGATGTGAAGGCCCTTTGGCGGGATTAACTTTTTACTTGCCATCTATGATTTCAATAGTGATTTGTGTTTCTTTTGAAAGGATAGCATTCAGTTTATCAGAAGTGACTCGTGACTCAGTAACCTTGCCTTTGATAGTATTATTTCCTACAATCAAACAACCGGCTGAATCTACTGCCGTGGTGCCGCTATGAATGAGAATCCCGATGAAGTGAGGAACATTGTGCAGAAGTGGCAACCTTCGTTTGAATCGTGGGCTGTACTCCATTGTCACTTTGTAGGTTCCGGCTGGAATGGCAGTCTCCGCATAAATTTTCCCTTTGCATTTGCAGGATTGTCCTTTGGAAGTATAAGGACAAGTGACCGGAAGTTCTCTTACTGTATCCTCAATGGTATTGCAGAATAACTTACCGTCAATGAATAAATCCCCGACTGTATACTTGCCGCCAAGGAATTTACGTTTCAGTGTGAGTTTCATAGTTATAGCTAATGTAGTTTAGGTTATATACAAAGGAATAGATATAAAAAAAGAATAGGGTTTATAGGCAAAAGGATTGATTTAATTCATATCTTAGCTGGAAATTAAAGAATCTATAAATGAACTCACTATAGAATAATACTCTTTATTATATTTACTACAGTAAATTATATAATATCTCATAGAAATAGGGAAAGAACATAGTTTATGGGATTGGGAATTAATCTTAATAATATTACTCGGTTAATATACTGATATGTGCAAGCTGAAAATAATAATAATTCAATATTTAAAAGAACAAGAGATGTTAAGTGGACTTGCATTCAAGTTATTGCTTGAAAAAAATAAGGATTATATATCAATGCAATGCCCTTTAGTTTTTTATGATGTACATTCTAAAGATGAATTTATTGAAGCATTAGAATCTATCGTGAACAATGAAGATTATAAAAATACACCTATATTATTACATTTAGAGAGCCATGGTGGCGAATTAGGTATTGGCCCTTGGGTGGAAAATGCTTTGCAATCAGAATTTTTCTTTTCGTATATTTCTAAATTAGAGAAATTGTCTGGGGGAAGATTAACTCTATTATTGGGGACTTGTATGGGAACAGAGAGTATTAAAAATCATGAAAATACGGGGGTATCTAATATTCTTTATTCTCGAAATATACTTCTTTCCGGACAAGCCTATGGCAGTTTCCGGCATTTTTATGAAAGATTCCTGAAGGATTTAAATTTTGAAGAATCAATTAACTATATGCATAACAATTTTCCTATTTCAATTGATGTTTTAGGAATTCAATATGGAAATTCAGAAAGTACCTCAAACGAAAAGGAAGATTAATCGTTTTCCTTTTTGTAGTCATTACTTCTCGTAGAACTATGGATTATAATTCCAAGGTAATAAGAACATCGTGTAAAAGTAGCTGGTTTTTTTATTGCTGACTGTACTCCATGGTCACTTTAGAAGTTCCAGTCGGAACCGCAGTCTCCACATAATTTTTTCACCATTGCGTTTGCAAGATTGTCCTTTGGGGATATAATAACAATTAACTGGAAGTTCTCTTTCTGTATTCTCAATTGTGTTGCAGAAGAACTTTCTATCAATGAATAAATCCCCGACAGTATATTTATCCCCGAGGTATTTACGTTTCAGTGTGAGTTTAATATATGGTATAGATTTGGTTGATTCTAATGCCCCTAATTCCAGTTAGGAGAAAACTTTGTTGAGTGATAAATATATGTTAGTGATAAAAATTATACTATATTTGTAGAAACGATAATCTAATATTTGTATGATGGGAAAATGTAAACTTTGTAAGGTCAATGATGCTGATAAGAAAGGGTCCCATATAGTACCCCATTTTTTATTAAAACGAATTGATAATGCCGAAGGAGAACATGGACGAGATCGTGAACTTGGCTTTGTGATAGAAGAAAGTGACACTAAATCATATTTTGGACGTTCTTTGCAACCAGAAAAGTTAGAAGAAGTATTTGGAGAAGTCTCTGATGAAGAAATTAAGAAAAATGAAATTCCATCAGTGGTGGATAATATATTTTGTTCTTCATGCGAAAAAAGACTATCAATAATTGAAGCTGAATATGCTAAAACATTAAAAAATTCTTCTTATAGCGTATATAAGTCTGGTTGCTCGACTGCTATAGGTTTATTGTTCTGGATGAGTGTAATATGGAGAATGTCTATTCATAGGCAATATGGTACGCATTTAACATCTGGTGAAGAAGAAACTTGTAGAAGTATATTAAACAGATTCTTAACATACTCCATAGACTCTATTGATCAAGAGGGCATGAAGTCACATAAATTATTAAACCGAACATCTTATAAGCTTATGCGTGCGCCTAATTTTACAGATAATCATACAACTTTATTATTCTTTCATCCAATGTTTAGGAATCCTTATTCATTATTGGTTGATGAGTACATTTTGCTGTTCTCCTTAAAAGGAAATTATATTCAATTAAAAGATTTCTATGGAATCAAAGATGAACTTTCCCAATCACCTATCAATAAAGTAGGGACAGAAGAAAAAATCCTTCCAATTGAAAAAGAAAAAATGGAAAAGGCTATTTTACAAATAATAAATAAAGTAAAAAACATTAAACTCTCACGAATAGATAAATGGCTAGATGAAATCCATATAAAATTAGGAGGAGAAGGATCTATTATGCCTGCTTGGATAAAACAGCAAATATTCGATGAAATAACATCCGATGAGAAAAAGATTGGAAAAAAATATTCAAAAGTTGATATCAGAGAGTCCATTATAAAAGTGTTATCACAATTTGTAAAACAATAAACACAAGGTATGATTACTAGAGGGTATATAATAGGAAAGATTATTGATGATTTGACACTGTTAAATATGCGTATTGATGCACGAAATAAACAGGGGCTACTTGATTTGACTAAATTTACAGAAGATTTTATTAAAGATGTCCTAAATATAGTATATGGCTTACACCTTGTGAATCTTAATTCAGAACGTTCAAACAACCCCGGCTTAGACTTAGGTGATACTCAGCAACAAATTGCCTACCAGATTACAGCTACTAAATCTTCACAAAAGGTAAACGATACTCTTAGAACTATAACTGAGCCTCAATTAGAGCAATATACTAAGTTTAAAGTTTTTATTATGGGGGAAAAACAGACATCATACACTTTAGATGAAGAACTTGTGAATAAAACAGGATTTAAACGGGATACTGACATTGAGGATATAAACTCGCTATTGAGAGCTATTGTTGTATTAGACTCAGAATCTCTCGACTCATTATATATTCTATTCAATCGTGAATTCAGACAAGTAACAATAGAATTAGAAGAGCCAGACAGAGAAGGTAACTATGAGACATCTTTGTATAATCAACTTGAGAGAATACCAGATAAACATCCCCAAAATGCGAGTAAGCTTACTGAGTTTTATGGAGAACCGGTTATATTGGAGGATCTGCTTGAATTATATAGGCGCTTAGCTTCTGTACCACGTATTACACGAGAGTTTTTAGCAATTATTGCTGATAGAGGGGAGCGTACTGTAAATGGTTATCGTATTTTACCTCTTGCGTTGAGACATAGTCTCCATCTCAGTGAGAATGAGCTTTGGGGAGAAATTTGCATTTTGGAAGGTGCAAATCTTATTGATTGGGACGAGAATTTTGATAGTTATGATAATCAAATTAATTTTTTAATACTAAAGGGAATTGAACTTAATGGATTAGTTGATTGGGCAAAAGAAAATAATTACAATCTTCGTACTCTATTTACAATATTAGATTTCACAATATTAGATAAAACATAGAACAGAAGGGAGAGGGTTTACTGATTTAGAAAATTGGGAAACATTTCATTCCAGCTTCCTCCTACTTAATATAATTCATATGTTAAAGCGCATATTTCTATTCATAAAACTTCCTTATTAATTTCATGTGGGGCGCATTATTGAGAACTAATTCCTGTATCTGCTCCCCCCATTGTATCAAAGCGCTCATTCCTTCTTCAGCTTCCATTGCTGATGCAAATTGCCCTCCTTTCAATTGGTCTTTACGTATATATGTTTTATACAGTCTAATATTATCAGTAATCTTCTCTCCAAATAGAACTCCCTTTTCTGTTATTTCTAAAGAATTATTTGGGTTGTTTTCAGTAGGGAAAGGTAATCCACACATATTATCATTCCTTTTAAAAAACTCTCTGATAACATCCATTTTACATAAAGATAAATCTTGTAGTTCACGTTCGCGGTAACGATCAAACAAATGAGAGGTATAGAATGCGTACTCGTTGTCATAAACTCCACCACGAACTAATAATGTATACCCCTTACATGTTAGATAAATCAAACAGACTTGGCATAGCGGACCTATTTTTTGAAAATCACTCCAATTTCTGGAATAAGGGATAACGCAAAATGTAGTATTCCGGTCTATCTTAAAATCTAAAGGTTTGAACCAAACATTCTCTTCATGTTTATTCTTGATAAAATACCGCCGCATTCCTTGGTAATCAATACGTTTTTTGACGCGAGAGGGATATATAGAATTGTGAATCTTCTCATATTCCTTCACGATTTCTTCAAAAGTCATTGTCTCCACTATCATGTGCAAGCAGATTTAGAGTTCATGTTGTATTTTGTACCCAATAGTCAGAACTTCTACGAATATCTCATATTCGTAATCACTTAACTTTTTCCCAGTAATTAATTTAGCGACGATACCATCTACAAACTCATCAACATTGTCTCCGTATAAGCTACTACGTTGGCTTTCAATTATCTCAAGAGCTTTCGCAAGAATGTTGTTTTTTAGGGGTACATCAATATCTAAACACCGTTTGATATGTCCAATAAGTGTTATTTCACTTCTCTTTTCTTTGTCCATATAGTTTCTATTTTTACCGTTTGTAAATGTATTACTTACAAACTAAATATAAAAGTCAGATAAACACATCTTAACTATTGATATGTATATATGATAACTGACACCCTCTTACATTATTTAACAGTTGTGTTATGGCTGTTATGGTTTATATACACAGAAAAGTTGGATTTTAAAGAAAGAATAGTTCATTTTACCTGTCTATATATTGCCTATTGTTATCTTTGCACAATCATGGTAAAAGGCTCGTCAATAGAAGCAGACGGATTTTTAAAAAGTATAGATATGGAAACGAACAGAATACAGGCACTCTTTGATAAGTATAGGGACAATTATAGATTATCCTGCAAACCGGCAACTGAGAACCAATTGCAAGGTTTTCAGAAGAATTGTATAGATTATGGTGTTCCGGCTGAAATAATGGATGAGCTTGTAGCGTATTACAAACTTAACAATAACTTCTTCGAATATTTCGAATGTGATGATATATTAATCTTTGAGTGGTACGAAGAAGGATGCTTGTGGCTGGGGCAAAGAGATTTATGGACTTTTCGTTGCCTTTTGAAAAAGCATAAATATGCAATTGGCGATGCTTCGGAGGATTCATTTGGTGAAGACTATGAGTTTGAAACCATAGAAGAAATGTTGCAAGCCTTCCTGTCCGGAGACAAGATATAAAAAAGGGACCTAAGTCCCCTTTCGTTGTGTTTACCGGTAATTTCTCATCTTCCGTCTCAACTCCCGCAATGTATCACTATAAGACCGCTTTACGATGTTACCGTCATAAACAGACTTGGCATAATACTTATTGATATGCGTATTGTAGTACGGAACGCTGTAACCGTTGAGCCACCTTGCATCGAATAGCTGGTGCTCGTAGCTTTCAACTTCTGCCATTACACAATGAATTTACTGATTTCTTCGATCTGTCGCCCTGCTTTGGCTTTCATGCCTTCCAGTTCTTCGTTCTCACTTGTCAGTTTCTGAACTTTTGCATGGTTCTTTTCTACTTTGGCAGCAATATCCGCTTGAATGTTTTTCAACTTCTCTACTGTTGCTGTGAATACTCGGTTTGCACCGTCGATTTTGGTTTGGAATGATTTTCTGAATAACATAAACTTATTTTTTTAGGTTAATGAATTCCGTATATTTGATTTCGACATACGGATTGTCGCTTGAGATTGTCTGGTGTATTGCTTTTACTCTCCACCGCCACCAGAGAAAGCGATGTTTGTATTCTACCCAAAAAGCCTGATGCAAATGCACCGGTAAGTGGATGTTTCCTTTGAGATGATTGTCTTCAATGATACCGTCCAGTTTAATGTATGGCGTATCCATCTTCACTGACTTAACAATAACTGTCGTAGTGTCTCTGATAACAGTCGTATCCTTCACCATAGCGTCCACCGGAGCATTAACCTCTACATCGTGTCTTCCGGCAGCTTCCAAATCTTTGATGCGCACGCCCATTTTCTTGATTGTCGCAGCATCTTCTGCACGGTACTTTTTATACTCATCCAGTGACAGGTTGAGAACCTGAACGGTTGATGACATCATTGCCGAATCAATCCGGATATGCTCTACATCCCTGAGTAATGCCCGGGTATTGTTTTGGTAAGTGTCCCTTTCTTCTTTCATCCTGCTGCCCCAGTTATATAAGGTGTAAGTTGCCACCCCTAATCCAAAGGCAATCAGAAGAAGAATTTTATTGAAGCTAATCTTCATCGTCTATGGATTCCTGTGGAATAAACCAATCAACTTCTTCCAGATAGGGTTCGGTCAGTTCTACCATGTACCCCTTGTTTATTCGTCCGATGGATGTGAGGTCTTGTGTGATTGTTGCCTCTCTTCCTATGAGAGCGTTCAGTCTCATTAATGAAAGAGCGTCTGAAGGCTTGATTTCTACGATGTCGTTTTTCTTAGTCATATTTTATAGATTTGAATATTAATTAATGAGAGTGGATGTCTATATTGCATAAGTCAGACTGATACAAGCTTTGTTTGTGCCAGTTAGTAAGTAATGTCTCATGAGTCATATTCAGTAATGAATTTATTTACAAAATAAATCTGTCCCTTTCCGGTGACTTTTACAGTTTGTGTTGTATATAATGCACCACTGGCACCGGAGCGAACTCCAACTTTAATTTCTAATAAACCCTGCTCAATATATTGTTGGTTGGGTATATTATATCTTTCTCCACATCTTCCCAGATACTTTTTCTCTCGCATCCATTCAAACAGGCGTTTTTCTCCTACCGGGTAGCCCTTTTGTGCTATTATTTTGGCAAGTTCCCCAACCAGACATGAGGATTTTGAACCTTCAACAGCATTTGAAAACAGAACTTTAGGCAGTTGTTCTCTGACCAGATTTTCTGTTTCAAGGCGTTTCCTTTTTTCTTCTTTTAAGTTGGTTGCAAGCTGGATTATAAAGTCAGGAGATGCCAACACTTTCTCAATGGCGCTATGCGTCATGTATACACCATTCTGGCGAATGGAAGGCAAAACTTCACTTGTTATCCATTTACGAAACTGCTTTGCTTCCGACTTGCGACTATCAAGGATCGTATCGTATAAGCCGTCTTCATTAACAAAATTGGCTTGTTGTTCCCTGCCTAGACTATCAATTATGGGGTATTTTGAAATTACCCCATCTGATAATCTCTGAGTTACGCTTTTTGATGTCAATCCCAAGATTGCACATACGTCAGTTAAACAAAAGAGTGGTTCTTCGCTCTCATCCATTATAATTCGTATTTTTCCGAATTGTTCATTTTGAAAAATCTGAATATTATCCATATTCTTAATGATTTAAGTTATTGGTTACTTAGTAATTCATATTCTTCTTTTCGTCTTCTTTCCAAAGACCGGACGACCTTGCCTTTATACATCCTGAAAGACAGATACTCTTCCCTGATATTCCTGTCACCCGCTTCCAGTTTCTTCACCAGTTTACTGCGAAGCACCTTACTTTCTCCGACATTAAAAGCAAGAACTCCCAGAATCAAGGAATCTGCCCCAAAGCGCCGGAAGACAGCACATTTCTTTTTCAGGTCACTGCGCAGAAGCGAATCTGCGAAACTCTCCGATATATCAGAGCCAAAAGTATCCGTCGGCAATAGTCTATGCCCGTAGCCGACATAAGGCTGATCGCGTGCATGGTGCCAACCTTCATACTTTTTAATTAGTTGCACGGCATCTTCAAATAAATCTGTCGAGTTAGCGTGCAAGGAGAAAAAGAGCCAGGCTGCTATAAACCATATCCTCATTTCATGCTTTTTAGAAGTTCCTTAATATCTGTGCGCATTTCTTTCAAGTCAGAGCGCATGGATGTAAACTGTGTCATTGTAGCCTCGAATACTGCTTTGTCGAGCTTAATGGCGTCAATTTTTTCGTACTGGTCTTGGATTTTGAGTTCCAGTGCGGAGCATTTGACTGTCAATTCATTAATCTTTTGAGTGTTGTTCACGTGCTGCATATACATCGTCACCACGAATGAGAGCACGATAGCTAACGTCTTGAAGTTGTTTAATACAAATTCTCTGATCTGTGTCATTAGTAAGATTTAGGTTAAGGTGGATTAGGGTTATTAAATAAGATTGCAAAAGCATCCGTTATTGCTCGGATAAGTCCTTCGGCAGCCTGGGAGTCTTCCAATCCATAAAGTACAAGTCCGACAAGTAGCATCATATAGACTATCCATTGAATTTTCCGGTAATCAACTTTCATCTTCATCTTCTTTAGAAATTTGTACCGGTACTGGAACGACCACATTAAATGTTACACTGGTGCTTGCTTCATTCTTACCTTTAGATTCACCCGAATGTTTTACCGGATAAATGTCCATGAGTGTTCTCGCCGCATTGACGGATACCGCCCGTAAAGGTGCCGGTGAGAGTTTGATGCCGAACTTGTCCGTATATGAGGCATCCGCCGTTTCTTCCATGACCGCCTTTAATGTTTCGGTAATCTGGAGTTTCATGGCAATCGTTTCTGTCTCATCATCCACTTCTTGTACCAATTCCTTGATGCGTGCCGTTACCTGCGGGCGACCAAACACCTTATATGCTACTGCATACGCTTTGGGCGATTCATCCTTGAACACTTCCCGGTAACAGGGTGTACGCTTTCCAGCGAATTTCATGCCCCCGTTTATAAAGAGCTGGCAGAGCTGTTCTTCCTGTGCGGTCAGCGGTAGTTTTTTGATTTCTTTTTCCATAACATTTAGAGTAAAAAGTCCGGTGCAAAAGTCCGGACTTCAGTGCTTTATCCAAGTATAGGAGTCACGTCGTCTCTTTGGGTTGTAAGATTGCAGGATTTTTTTGAATTAATTCTTCCATCAGTGCCTCGTAAAAGACATTTGCTAAAGCATCCGCACAGTTCTCAGCATCCGATAGTGAATTTATTATCCTCATATTGAATGAGATAGATAAATCATACCCCGATATGGTTGCCATCAGTTCGTTGCCGTCATAATTCAGTACGCCATACAGCATTTTTTCCGACGGTTTGAATGAAACCGTCTTTTCTTCCTCTTCCATTGCTTAGATTTTAAAGTGTAACCGGGTCTTTTCCGTTCTCTGTAAATTTGCACCACTGACGTTGTTATTTCTCAACCGGTTGGAGCAAACGATAGCCACATTCAATGTTGCAGTGACATCCGCGCCCGCATCGTGCGCATCATCCAACTCGATACCCAGCCTTTCAGCTATCAGTTCAAGTTTATAGGATGTCATCGTCGGATCGTTCGCAAAAGCGAGCCTTCCCAAATCAATGGTATCAATGTATTTAGGTTGAAAGTTCCCGTAGAAATCATAGGCACCGGCAAACACCTTCTCAAACTCCTTCATCAGTCCCGCATAGCACATCAGTTGCTGAACGAAACCTATATCAAAGGTGATGTTCTGCCCGATAAGTACAGGTTTCGTTTGCTTGCCACCCGTAAGTGTTGCTTTTTTGCCGAAGTCTATAACGTCACGGGCAATCTCTTTCAAGTCTGCACCTTGGTTATATAAAGTGTCCATTGTGATTCCTGAATAGGTAAGCGCTTCTTCCTGATATTCCATCAATCTAAGTTCTTCCTGTTCCAGTTCCTGCTTGGTTCGGAGTACCTTTCGTTTGGGTGTCCCGCCGATGTCCTGCTTTGGGTACGGCTTGAAATATTTCACATAGCTGTTGAATATCTCCCATGTATCAAAGCGTACTGCTTGCATAGCCAACTGTGTACAGGCATGTTTCACGCAATCCAGCCCGGATGTCTCGAAGTCGAGTCCTACGCCGGTATATATCTTAGGTTCATTTTTGGGTGCTGCCATCTTCTTGTTTTTCTTGATTTTCTGATGATTGGTTAAGTGGAAATAGCCGGGAAGTCTTGTAAGTATTCAAACTGTTCCCTCCGCTGTAGTCATTGTATCTGACGATAGCCGATACGATGACAATCTTGCCTTTGATGTCCCGGAGTTCCGCCCTGTTTTCCACATAGAAGTCGTTCCAACATACGAGCTTTATCAGGTCGTTGTTTTGCTGGAGATGCAGTTTACAGATGTGCTTCTTTTCTCCTGTTTTCTTGTCCTTATAGGATATTTCTTCCATTTCCGTTACGGTAGCGCAAAGGGCGATTTTCTTTCCTTCGCTCTCAGACTGGAGCGCATTACGGACGGTAGAATACGATGCCCTTCCTCTGAATTGGTGACGGCAATAGGAGTTGTCGAATATCCGCTTGTAATCAATCTGTCCGATTCCGCAGACATCTATCTGCTGCATACTCCAGAAGTAGTGCTGGTTAATCAGGTGGTCGGGATAGTCTTCAGTGGGAATCTTGAATCCCAGTTCCGTAGCTGCCTTATCCAATATCGAACACCTTTCCACAACCGCACTGATATTGCTTACCTTATCGAAACAACCGGCAAGAATCAGGTTCTTTACATGGCGGGCATTAACGGGTACTCGAACGGCTTCCTGCTCATTATCCGCATCATCCCAATATTCATACCTTTTCAGCTTGTATTTGAATATACGATGTACGAAATTCTCTACCGACTTGAACGGACCGCCTTTTGTGCGCTCGTTAATGATGTACTGTACCACTTTGGTACCCAGCATCTTTATTTTACCCAGCGACCAAAATATTTCGTTTGATTGGTAATCCGTGAAGAACTTTTCAGCGGAAATGTTGATGTCCGGTGGCACTACTTTCGCAGAGCTACATTCTTCCATTTCCGACATGATAAGCGGGAGTTCCTTATCATCAGCCCATTGCAATGCGATAGTGTAGAAGGCGGTCGGGTAATTAGCTTTCAACCAGGCACCAACATAGCTTGTGATGGCATAAGCGGTTGCGTGGGATTTGTTAAAAATATAGGAACCACCCGCCTCAATCATATCCCAAATGAGGTTTGCGTCTTCTTTCGGGCATCCCTTTTCATGAGCTCCCGACATAAACTTATCTCTCATTGCATGAATCTTTTCGACTTTCTTTTTTGATATGTACTTAACGAGATTTACACCTTCTCCCAATGAAAAGCCACCAATTTCCCTCGCCATTTGTGCCAGGTCTTCCTGATATGTTAATTGCCCGTACGTATCTTTTAGCGCATTATAAGTTCCCCACAGATATACGGGAGCCACTTCACCTCTTTTACAATCCAAATACTTTTGAGTAGAACCCGACTCCAGTGTAGCCGGACGATACAAAGCATTGGCAGCGATCAAATCATTGATGCAGTCAGGTTTCATGTCCATAAGGAATTTGGTCATTCCCATAGAACTGAACTGGAAAACATTTTGAGTGAACCCTTTGGAAAGCATCCGATAAGTTTTCTCGTCATCCAATCCACTACGTACAAGTCCTTCAAAAGAGATGCCGGCATTATAGACACGGTTGCTCTCATCTATAACCGACTGTATCTTGGCAAGTTCCTTGATACCCAGGCAGTCATTCTTCAGCAACCCTGTTTCATCAATGGAATATCCGTCCAACTCCGATACCAAAATATCGTCCACCTTCTTGATTGGCGTATAGTCGAAACACTCCATACCTTCTCCATTTTTCGACTTTGGGGTTACAATGATTGCCGAAGCATGAACGGAAGCCGAACGCGGTTGTCCCATGAGCCTCCGTATGTCTTCAATAACCTGCGGGTAGTCCTGCACGAACTTGTTCACCTTCTTATTGGTTGCCGCCAGCTTGAACAGGTCCGTCCAACTCATATTATCATCTTCGAAAATAGCTGTGATATAATTCACATAACTGACGGGAACTTTATGCACCCGGCACACATCTTTGAGTACCGCTTTGAGCTTCATGGTGGAATATGTTCCGGCAGAAAACACACGTTGCGTTCCTTCCGTATTGTACCTGCGTTCCAAGTATTCTTTCACCTCCTGCCGCCGGTTCGAAGCAAAGTCGATATCCACATCGGCCAATGACCCCGCATCCCCCTGCCTGAACCCGTTGCCGGTCAGGCAATCCAATGCCTGAACCGGTACTTGCGTCTGTTTAAATAACACACTCTCAACAATCATAAACTGTCTCATTAAGTGTGAATACCAAATCCCTGTTATCGAAGATGATGTCGTCTCCCAGCTTCAATTCATCAGCATACACAAATATGCTGTGCCCCTCACGCATCACCCGTAGCTTGGCATCTTTGTCAAAGACATACGCCTTACCATTGGCTAACGTAACCTGTACAATCTTAGTGGACTCCATTCCGCCAACTATGATCGTCACTTCATCCGGGTAAAGTCCCGCACGTTCAGGAAGCAGGAAACGTTCAAAAAGTAAATCGTATTTAATAGGATCAATCAGTGTAATCCCCAACAGATAGAGCGCCAGAGAACCACCGGCAGAACCACGACCGCATCCGACAAGAATCCCCTGTTCACGCGCCCAATTCACCGTATCATATTGTACGAGCAGATAATCGACGTTATCGGTCGATTCAAGAATATAGATTTCGTAGTCCAGACGTTTGCGGTACTCATCTTCAAGTCCGGTGGGAACCAGCTTCTTGAATCCTTCCTCCAGCAACTCAAGAAACATCCGGTGCCTGTTACCGTACTTCTGTTTTTCCATTGCCGTCATATCATACTGCGGCATGAAGTTCCTGTCTGTCTCGTAATGAGCAACTGCCCCTTCAGTGATCTCAATGGTATGGGCGCACATCCTTTTGAACAGACTATCCAATTCCCATTTATTTCCGTCAAACAAGGAGCAGAATGTTGCGTAATGCTCGTCTATATCCTTGAAGTACTGCTCATCGCTTTGTTCGTGTGCCGCTCCGGAAGCTATTTTATTAAGGATAATCTTGTTACGAGCGTCGTCCTTGTCCAAATAATAGGTGTCACATAGCAGTATTGGTTCAATCTGAAATGAGCCTGTCTGTGGCACATAGAAATTGTCAAAGAAGAACTTAGTCGCCTTCAATACCTCGACATCAATACGTTCGGCTTTGTATTCATTCAAATCTACCTGATAGAAAACCTGTCTAAATGCGATCTTCATAGCCTGGAGAATATGAGCGTTCTTTTTCATCCAATAGGAAGCAAGTTTTCCCAGCACCAACACATTGCCTTCCCCATGGGTAAGCAGCCCTTGAAGAGAAAGCGTCCGGTTATCGGAATCCACCATGATTTCTTTCTGTATTCGGAGTAGGTTTCTCATTCCCCGCTGGGTTTGCGCATAAACTTTCATCTCCACCTTTTCCCCTTCATGCTCCAACTCCAGCGTATAGCCGAAAATATGCTTCATCTCATAGTTGGAACATTCTTTTTGCAGATTAAGCGTGGCCGCCATTGTATTCCTGTCACATATTCCCAGTGCCGTATGTCCCAGGTACCTGGCTTTTCGTACCCAGTCAGTTATATTTCCGCTACCGTTCAATAATTCAAAAGGTGTATGCACGCCCAAATTGACAAACGGCACATTCATATTGCAGGGTTGCCGTATTCCTGCATATTTGAGAATATTAAATCTGAATTCTTCTTTGAGGTTGAAATAATACCAGTTGTCCCCGAACGGGAACGCCACGAAAAATATCCCTTCCGCAATCAATACATCCGGGTTCTCCATCAGGTTAAACTGGAGAACTTCCGTTCCCCGGAAAATTGATTTTATTTCTGTCAGGTCAGCTACATATACCTTCCCGAATCCTTCGATTTCCACTACTTCATTATCAAACTGTTTAAATGAAATCTTGTTGGCATCCAGCCACTTGATTAATTCTTTCATTCCTGAACTTTTAAAAGTCGGTACTCGGCGGGAGTCCTCAGACGGTAAGAGAATATGCCGTATATCTCTTCACCGTCCAGGTCTTCCCAATCTTTTCCTGCATCCGGTATGTCGGCAATAAATACCCGGAAGTAAGCGTTCAATTCACCGGCTGTCTTCTTTATGGCTTCAACAGCATCTCCATCGTAACCCAGTATTACGGTCTTTACCCCCTTGCATTGCAGCTTGTAAATCTGCGTGCGGGATATCTTCTTTCCGAAGGTGGCAACCGCGGCCACATGCTTATTGTCATAGATTTCCAGTTTTCTTGTTAATGCTATCACGTCGAATATCCCCTCCGTGATAATTACCGTATCCGTAACGCCTTCAATTACCGCATCATAGTTATAGAGCAGCTTTACAAAGTCGTTCTCCGTCGAGTTCCTGAAGCGCAGTATCCGGTATCCGCCCTTGCGCCTTACCCGGCTGTTATGCCTGTCTATCTCATCCTTATTCCAGGTGTGCCGTGAGACGTAGCCCACTACATCGCCCTCATCAATAATGGGAAAGATGACATACTCATCGTAGCGGAAATTCAGTCCCCTTGTCGTTCCCACCTGAAAGTACTCATAGTCATCAAATGTGAATCCGCGGGATTTCAGGTAAGGGTGGGTAAAGCACCGACTGTAAAATTCGGGCAATTCCACTACGTCCAGTGTGTCGTCTATTTCTTCCCCTTCTTCCAGTGGAAACAACAGGTTTGTATCCAGCCGGGTGTCAAGGTCAGTGGTAGGCGCCACCATCAAGTCCTGCCTGCCCAGGAAGTCCAGCAATGTTTCCAACGTGTAAGTCGAACATCCGCAACTGAAACAGTGCGACATGAACGGTTTCTTACGTTGCGTCTCCTTGCCTATATAGATACCGTACTTTCCTTCTTTTCCGCAACGGGGGCACCGGGCTATCAGGTTCTTTCCCGCACCATCCGCCTTTGCATCCAGTTCCTTTGTCAGTTCCCGGATAAGAAACTCCGTATCTTTTGAGGACAGGGATTGTGCCATTTTCGTTTTACCTTTTCAAGTTCATACTCCGCTGCGCGTCATAGAATACCTCATTGTCATAGTCAGTCGCTATCTTCACCGTTTCCCCCTTTTTGAAGAACCTGGCTTTGGCGACATGCAGGCGCATCACGTTTTCTTTTCTTTCCGCCGAGGACTGGTTCATGGAAATCAGGTGCGTACATGGACGTGCGAGTCCTTTGCTTTCCGAGCAGTTGTATTCTGTAAGCACGTTGTTCTCGTCATTCAGCCAGTCCCGGTTCTCAATGGTCGCCTGATACGTTACCACCATCCAGATACTTTCGTCCGCCGCCAGGTCTTTCAGGTCGTTTGCCACAGCGATGCGCTTGCTCCGCTCGTGGTCCTCGCCCCAGTTTCTCCGGCTGGCATCCGTCAGCAAGTCCATCGAGTCAATGATTACGATGTCCGGTGAACGGGCATTGAGTTTCCGGTACTCAGCAATCCCGTTCTTGATATCCAGCGTTGAAATACGGCTGTTGAAACGGGGGAAGGAACGAACAGTGATGCTTCCTTTGTATTCCGCTACCTGCTGTTCGAAGTATTTCATTTCCGTATCCGATATCTTCCCACGTTCATAGTAGAAGGCGTTCTTGCTGATAAGTCCTCCAGAATAAGCGTCCAGTGCCTCTTCCTCGCTGCCTTCCAACTGAAAGTGAAGTACATGCAACCCATCGTCGATATTAGCCCGGATTCCGATATGCTTGGCAAGATGTGATTTACCGACACCGGTACTGGCAAGAAAACAGGTCAGTTGTCCCCGCAGGTTTCTGCCGCTGTTCATCACATCCAAATCCGGAATATAGAACCGGGTAACAGGGGCCAGCGGTGAACTCAGGCTGTCAATGTCTTTCTGCCGGTTCTGGTAGAAGCGCTGGGTGAAAGTCTCCGCCACATTCACAAAGGCAGTGGCTTTCAGGGTAAAGCCTGACAACCATTCTGCATATTCCTTCAACTTTCCTTCCGCCTCCGGTTGCCTGTTCAGGTTGTACAGCTTGCCTACTTCCGAGTAGGTCATCTGCAAGCGTACCCCCTTGATATAGGCTTCCAGCATATCCAGCAATACTTCCGGATTCTTCTCGCCCTCGCTTTCCTGAAAGGTATTCACCAGTTCCATCGTATCGTAGTCGCCATTGAACAATTGGCTGAGTACGGCGTATGAAGGTGGTTCCTTATAGTTCCTGTAATGAGTGGAAACGGCAAGGAGTATTTTCTGGAACGCCCTGTCCGGCAGGTATTCTTTCTTCACGTGCCTTGCCACCACCCCGCAGATCGTTTCCGAACGCAGGGCGGTGGCGAACAGCTCGTAAAGAAACTCCACAGACATCGGATTCATTCCGTCCTTCATTATTTTGCAGACGTTTTGAATTCTTCTACACGGATGCGGTAAAGTTCCGGATAGGCCGTACGGGTTCTTTGCTCACAGGCGGCGGCTTTCGGGCAGGCAGCACAAACGGGAGAGAAAGGCGTCCAAAGAAGTGTGGAAGCGCCGCAGATGTAATATCCCAGCGTTGTTCCCAGCAACCTCTTCTTCGTCCTGTCCTCGTACCGGGGATAAATGAACTTAGCCTGCGGATGAAAGGTGCGGTCACGTATAAGCTCGCAAAGCAGTTCCCGGCTCAACTCATTCCTGCGTAACCACCTGTCCTCGTAATAGCGTACCTCCCTTTTGGATTCGGCATAACGCCTGAGTGCCCTCTTGCCGAAAGAGTGTGTCACCCTCCAGCGGGCTTCATATTCCTCCCCGAAATTAGACAGGGCATACACCTGGCAGACACAGAAGTCTACCATGCGTTCCGCGTCCGGCTGCCCGGAACTTTCCAGGCAGTGGATGCAGGAAGCCACGACACGGCGTGCGGCGGAACCTCCGGGAAATGCAAATCCGGGATATACCCGTTTCATCAGGAAGGTGAATACCTTCGTCATCTCATTCGTTTTCTTTTCGTTTTCCATCTCTTGTGAGCATTTCTTTGAGTTTCTTCTTAGCCAGAAAAATCCGGCTTTTGGTCGTTTCAAGATTTCTGGTTTTCAGATTCCCTCTTTGATAAAGAATCTCCATGATCTCTTCCAGTTTATATCCTGCTACTTGCAGCAAGAGGGCTTCACTATACTTGCGCCCGATTCTTTCCAGAGCTTCCAGCACTTCATCACCGAACAAGTCCCGATAGTTTTCGAGTGTCAGTTCCCCGGCACAGGGAGTATCGGGAAGCTGTTCCATCTTCATTGCCCCCACATCCCCTTCACGGGTGAACCGGTTGTTCTTCCTTTCCAGATCGGCAAGCATCCTGACGGTTATGGCGTAAATCCATGTCTTCACCTCCCGCTTTGGATCGTAAGAGGCGACATACCTGAAGAAGTTTACCAGGACTTCGTTGTAGTTGTCGGCGATATTGTCATTATCCCGGGTTTGCTTGATACAGATATGGTAAATCAGGTTCCTGTACGGATAGACGTACTTGTGAAACAGGGCGGTCCGGGTGCGTATGGACTCTTCATCAGTCAGGTAAGCCGAATTATCTGCCTTTCCCATCGTGACAGCTTTTAAGTTTCAGAATATAATCTGTAGCTGTCAATTCATTGAAATAAAAATGATTCTGCATGATTGTCCGGGTTTAGCTGATACGATATTTGCTGATATAATACTGGTAGAGCCAGAAGGCGTCCGCCTCGTTGTCATCCAATGGCTGACGGTTGAAACGCCGGGTATAAGCCTGCATCATCTCCTGCTTTCCGGCATTTCCATTGCCCGTAGCGAATTTCTTGAGTACCTTCGGGTTGATGAACTCCGGTTCCGGCAGATTCAGCTCGTCACAGACACAGAGCAGCACGCCCCGGAACTCGGCAAGCTTGCGCATATCGAAGAAATGGTTGTTTACGGATACATCCTCCGCTACAATCCGGCGGATGCCGTGTCCCACGATAAAGTCAGTCAATGTATCCTTCAGGGCGAGATGCTGCTTGTTGTCATTCCGGCGCTTCCCTTCGGTGAAGTTCCATGTCCCGGATTCATGCACACTGTAATACCCGCAATGGGTGGCGATGTCGAGAGCCAGTATTTGCTCCCGTTTGAGTTCTTCGGTTTCTTCTTTCATAGTAGTTATTGGTTTAGGTTATTGATATAGGATTTACCATCCTGTTTGTTGATTACAAGTTTGTAAGGGTAGCTTTCGCTGATATTTCCATGTGAGACGATAAGTGCGGTAACGCCTAACCGGTTCAGGGCACCGAACATGCTTGCCAGTCCGTCTTCATCTACCGGAGCCAGTATCTCATCGAGACACAACAAGTCGAGTCCTTTGTCTCCTTCACAATTGCCGTTCACCAACTTTTGCATGGCGAGAATGGTAGCCAGATTTACCCGGCATTTCTCCCCTTCGGAGAATTTGTCAAAGGAGCCGCAATCTATACCGGAGCGTAGCAGGCTCACTGATATCTTCTCGCGTACCTTGCCCGATTTCAGTGTCGTAAAACCGGAGAACCGGAGCCGGATGTCACTGCCGATATTTTCAAGAAACTCATTGGTGACTTTTGCCAAGGCTGCAATCTTGGTATTAGCCAGGAACGACTTGAATTGCGAAAAGACTTCCGCTTGCCGCGTGAATGTTTTCACCTGCTTTTCCAGTTCCTGTTTCCTAGCAACCGCAACGTTGGATTGGGTGCGGTATTCTTTTAAGGAAGATTTCAGACCAGTGATGACCGTATCGTTAGCGGATTCTTTCAGTTCACTGATTGTTTTTTCCAGCATCTGAACTGCGCTTTCTGCCGCACTGATATCTTCTTTCTGCCCGTTTATTTTCCGGTTAATGCTATTGTACGCATCATCCAAAAGCGAGAAAGCTTCATCAAACACTTTCCGGCGGATACCGTCCAGTTCTGTCTGCATGGAATGTATAGACCGGAGTGTCTTTTCTTTGCACTGGCTTGCTTCTTCCTGTAATCCGATAGCAGTCCGTCTTTCCTTATCCACTCCCTGAAGCTTTTCCTCCCATACGGTATTTTGTGCCGTAAGGACACGTTTACCGGTGCGGATATCCCTTTCCGCTTCTTCCATTCTTTTCGATTGGCTGCGGCAATCTGACAACAGGTTATCCAGCCCGTTACTTTCGGTTTCCTTCGCTTTTACTTGCCCGTGCGCCGCTTCCACATCGAAACTTTCATCCGATAAGATGAACCGGTGATGACAGGCCGGACAGGTGATCGTGCCCACCAGCTTATTCTTCAGGTTTTCGATAACGGTAGAAAGAGTAGCCTTTTGCCTGCCCAGTTCAGTGATTCGTTTACCGAGTCCTGTAATCTGATTGTCCAGACGTTCCAGTTCGTCATCGTACCCGCTGACTCTCACTTTGAAATCTTCCGAAAAAGCGCGGTATTCTTCCAGTAAGGAGCTGCGCATCATCATTACCTCATGCAGCTTTTTACCTGCTTCATCCAGTGCTGTATCCCATGCCGACAGTTCCCTGCCCAGCTTTTCGATATTCTCTTTCTTTTCTGTTACTATCCCGTTCCAGTCGGAAAGCGTGCCGCTATGTAACGGAGCCAGCAGGGCAGTTATTTCTTCCAGACATTCGCCAATGGAAGACTCACTGTTTTCCAATGCCTGCAACTGTTTGTCTGCCAGTTGCACACCGGAAAAAGAAGCTTTCATTATTTCTATTTCTTCTTTGCAATCCCGTATCAGGGAGCGTTTCTCACCGATGCTTTTTTCCATATCCGCCACTCTTTCGGTTTTGCTCCGGGCTCTCTCCTGAACAGAATCCTCTTCTTTCTGTATCTGCTGGGTTAGCATTTCGATTCGCCCATCCAATCCTGCAACGTCCAATTCTGCCTGATGCAACGCTTCTTCCATCGGTATTCTATCTGCCAATATCTGTTCGATAGCAACATCCACAAGGCCGGCATTGGAAAAGCGGTTGATGATTTCTTTCTTGTCCTTGTCGGAACTGGAAAGGAAGTCCTGATATTTGTATTTGGAAAGAAGAAAGTTATTGTACAGTTCATCTCTGGTAATACCCAGTTTTTCAAGAATGTATTTGTTGTAGGCATCCACACTGGGGCAAACCGCTTCATCCGTCATCACCGCTTTTCCGTCCCGCTCAATCCGGCACTCTACCATTGAGCCACCTTTACGCAATATACGTCGAAGGACAGTAAACACTTCATCAGAAGTATCATTGAAAAATTGCAGGAAAATTCGACATTCGTCCGCTTCATCGTTAATAATCTCTTCATTTTTCACTTTGCGGAGCGGTGTCCCTGTGATACCCATTGCGATACATTCAATCAATGCGGACTTACCCGAACCGTTGGAACGCTGGCTGTCATTGTCCAGGTTATTGCCGAACACGAGCGTGGTAACGCCTTGATTCAGCACATAACGCAGATTGCTGAAGGAACAGATGTTTTCAGCACATATATCATTCAGTTTCCACATGGTGCATTGGATTTAAGGTAAGACAATCCCAATTCTTCATTGATTCCTTTCTCCGAACAGAACAGGCAGTAGCTATCACGTATCTTTCCACCGTCGTACTTTTCAAATAGCCCTGTTTCAGCAGTTTGGGTGGCATGAAGTTCTTCTGTTACTACCTCCACCTTTGCCGCTCCGGCTTCCAACAGTTTGCTTTTGTCGATAGAAGATGTACCGGCTTCACCGGTATGGATACGCACTTTTACTTTGTACCTGCCATCTTCTTTTAGTTCCTCCAACCGGTCGGTCAGGTGGATATCCACTTTATCATCCGGTATGTCAAGCACCATAAATCGCCGGTTAGCGCGGTTCTTTATAAACTCTGTCGTACCATTCGTGAACAGGACGGTATAGCCTTTCTCTTCATCCTCACCGAAATTATGCTGGCGGGACGAGCCAATATACTCAATATGGGGAGTTACCCTGCAACGGTTGTGGTAATGTCCCACAAACACCTTGTCAAAGTCGTCGAACATATTGGCAGGCAACTCTTTATCGGCAGGACGGGAAAGCGCGCCGTTGATACCCTCATGGATATAGAGGTAGTTTTGTTTACAGGCACTTACCTCATTCTCTATCACCTCATTCAGTTTTTCAGTGAAGCTTCCGTCTTCCGGAAAGTACGGGATGACATGGAGCATAAAACTCCACTCGGGATTGGAAAGTGTATGATATTCATCAATCACTAGCACATTGTCGTGCGTGTCGTAGATGTGACAATAGCCGCGAACGGCTTCCTGATTCACTAAGTCATGGTTGCCATTGGCAAGAATAACATCTATGTTCAGGTTCCGGGCAGCCAGCAGGGCATCATGTACAGCCAACAGTACATCCAACGTCTGTGACGAACGCGAAAAGAATAAATCTCCGCCCAGTACGATTGTATGTATGTCCATACGCTTACAGACGGAGAGCGCCTCGTTCCAGTTCAGGGAAAAGTCCGGAATGTTATCTTTGGATATATGTATGTCATTGAGCAATAACATACAGGGTTCTTTTGGATTCATAAGGGTATAAGTTAGGAAGGGAAAGGCGCTTTGCCTCTCCCTTACAGATGGGTACTTTATGAAAATTGATCGCTTATCTTCTACGTCTGGGCGCGGGTTCTTCAGTTGCTTCCGCCCTGGTGGAAGCCGGTTCTTCGACGGATGTTCCCTCTGTCCCGGCATCTGTCGGTTCAGGCTCTTCACCCGGCTGCTGCATCTCCTGTTCAATCATATCCAGGAGCATTTGATTGGTAGTGGTACGGGTAACACGGACACCCAGTTTCTCCTGCTCGACAAAGCTGCGGATCATGCCGCGCAGTTCCTGGCCTTCTTCCGTCTTGTCACCCAGGGATTGTGCCTGCAATTGCTCAAAACGGTCAAACAGCATGTCAAGGGACAAGGCGCCGCTTTCGGCATTTTCCTTTGCATCCTTGCTACGTTTGTCAAAGGAGAATGAACTGGTATCCGTCTTTGGAAGTTCTTCCTCTAACCTGGCAATGGCTTCTTTCATTTCATCTGTTTCCATCACCTGCAATCCGTATTTGATGTCGCATTGTTTCAAGTATTCGATGGTGGCACCGAGCTGGTAACGGGTGTAGCGCAGAACTATTTCCGGCAGCCGCGGGGTGTTCATCAGCATGGTCAGTTCTTCCATGCTCAATTCATCCGGGTCTGATTCATTGTCAATGGAGATGGCATACTCGGTCTTCTGCCCGTTCTTCTTCTTTTCGATCTCCACAGGATAAGCATCCTTTACCGATGAGATAGGGCACGGGTATTTAGGGTTCTTAGCCAACTTCTTCTGCCAGAGCTTGAACTTGCGGTCATCCAGTTCTTTATACTGCGAATGGCTCAGGGTAAGTAACTGTACGCCTTTGGCACGTTCGTTCATGTCAAAGATGTAGGCGCAGTGTGCATAGGAGAATTTCAGTCCTCCGCCATAATTTCCGCCTGCGATCTTCTCGGCAAGTTTCTCATCGCCCGTTTCCTTTGCAGCCGCCACTGCCGCTTTCCGGTAGGTATCGATGATGTCGAGTGTAAATCCTGCATCGGTGGCGCGTACCGCATTGACATAGATGTACTGGGGTTTGCCTCCTGAAGACGGCTTCTCAATCTCCAGCAACATTTGGTGTACCGGATACTCATAGCTCTTACGTACAGCGCTTCCGTCCGCTGACGGGATAGCCGGGAGTATGCGCAACCTGTAGGTGCCGAGCTTGTCCATCTTAAAAAATTCCGTTTTGGAAAATCCCTTGTTTTCTTCCGCAGTTCGTATCTGCGCTTCCTGATAACTCTCCTGTGAACCCATGAAAAGGTTCTCCAGTTCTTCCACGGGCACAGATGTGGCCGTACCATTGTTTTTTTCTTCTTGCATAAAAGCATGTTTTGAAAAAGACCGAAGAATCGGAAAATGATGCATGGCTGTTTCGGTTAAATATACACGCCGCATCTCAATTTACAATCTGGTGGGCTATGGGGAAAGTGAAGTAATTCTTTCGCCCGGAATGGCCCGGCAGTCAATTAATTTTCCACAAAGATAGCAGGTTCTTTTATGCACTCCAAACCTGTTGAAACATTTTTCAAAATAAGGGGAATAACCTATTGACGCTCATCTTTTTGCAAACCGGTTTTAAATACATTATTAACTATCTGTTGTTTAAGAATCTTTATTTTCTTCCGGTTTTCGTCAATAAACGCCTCCATCTTTTTCCTGCGTATCGACTCATAATACGCCTTCCGTCTTTCCGTGAGAACCTTGCCTCTTTTACAGCAAAGCCCACTGGCGATGTATTCATTCATACACCGCCGGAATTTGGGCTTCTTATAGGTAGGATCTTTGGATGCCCTGCACACCAGTTCCACCACTTCGGGTGAAGGATGGAAACGTCCGGGGGCTTTGTACTTGTCTTGCAGGATACCGTACACAACAGGCATTTCATATTTTAGCAAAAATCCCAAAGGGGTCTGTTCAAAAGGGAATTTCTTAAATGTTTTCCTTGGACGCCCGTCGGCGAACACTCTTTTTTCCCTCGACGGGACGAATCTCGTCTGCCGGCTGCCGTATTTCCGCTTCGCTCTTGTCATTGTTCTGCTGGGTTGGTTCTACTTTGGTTTCTCTCACGGTTTGAGGATGATATGCCATCCGGGAGATTTCCCGGCGGCTGTCCAGATCCTTTTGAATATTGATTTTTTTCATAATTAATTATACCATGTATGTAAAGTTAATATCGGTGTCTACATTGTACCATCCGCTTTCAAAGAGTCTGATATTCCGGCTTCCGCCACTCAGGACAAAGGAAGCGCCCCTGTTGTACTTCGTGTCGTCGTTCCAATCGCAGAGCGTTGTTCTTAATCCATATTTGGGAGCCGAAATGCCATTCGGAAGAACGGCGACCGTTCCTCCCACGTTGCTACCATCCCTGCGTGCCGTATTGATAATGCCTTGTATGGACACAATGTTGCCGATCTGGCGGACGAACAGCCGGCTGGTGTCCGTGCCATTGCCGGAGTTTGCCATCCGCAGCCATCCCGTATCTGCAATCTTTGTCTGGTAATCCGGGGCGTAGGCGGCTCCCAGTGTATTGCATACCTGCTTTTTCGCATCCGCATTGGGAAGGGAAAGGTCGGATAACCTGCCGTCTTTTCTCAGGTAAGTACCGCTGACATCGGCTTTGGAAAGTACATCCAGTTTGTCCCGGAGCATTTTCTGTGCGTCGGCGGCTTTCTTTCCTTGGGCGACAAGGTAATCAATGTAATCCTGAAAGAGACGGGCGATGCCTGCGTACTTCGTATCTGTTTCTGTCCTGGAGTAAACATTGATATTGGCGGCAACGCTTTTCTTTTCTTCATCGGTATACCCGGCAAGCAAGCGGTCGGCTTTCTTTGCCAGCTCCTTCCTTATATGGGAAAGAAGTACGTAACCCTCCACTTCGGCATGTGATATATCATCGTTATCGACATAGGCAAAGCTTCCGGTCTTTATCCCTTCGAGCTTCCGCTTCATATCCGGGGTGAATACCACGCCGGTATAGGCACAGTCCGTGCCCAACTTTCCGGCAAGTAACTTGTCCACTTCCGTAGTTGAATAGACACTGATGTTCTTCCGGGCGGATGCCTTGTCCGGGAGGTCGGAAAGGTTGCCCGCTTTCGCCAGTTTCAAGTCTCCGGTTCCTTTCCTTTCCGCATCCAGATTATCCCGAAGCGTCTGCTGCTTCTCCGCCTTGAGGTCAGCTATCTGTTCAGCGGTGAGTCCGGCGATCTCATCAGCGCTCAGGGTAACAAGTTCCTGTAATTTGCCGGATATTTTAAGGAACAGGTTTCCTGTTTCCTCTCTGGAGTAGATGTCCAGTGAAGCGCGTGCTTTCTTCTTATCCGGTACATCCAAAAGGTTGGAGGCGGCTGCCAGTTTCTTTGCCAGCGCTTCTTTCACCTGGGTGGCGGTTACATAGCCTTCGCCCCCGGTCTGGATTTCACCGATGGATATAGCACTCAGCTTCTTCTTGTAATCCGTAGTAAAATCCTCTGTGGAGAGCTGTTTTCCCTTCACTGCATTTACCTTTCCTGCCAGCGCGTCCGTGAAGCTCTTCTGATTGACATAGATGTTTTTCAGGCTGGTTCCGTTCACTTTTAAATCTCCGGTGATATTTACGGATTCTTTGGGAGAGAGCTGAATGTTTCCGATAGTATTGGCAAGGGAGAAATCCGTATTCTCACTTGAAATGAATCCGGCGGATGCCATTGTCGCGCCTTCGGCATCCGCGTAATACAACGCATTTGTCTCTGAAGCATCCGAAACGATTGTAATGGATTTGCCTGCCACGATAAAAGTTCCGTTGGTACATATTTCTTTTGTTTTTCCTTTGACATGGAGCAAAGGCACATTTGCCTGCTTGCCGTCAAATACCCGGAAGTCGCGGAATACGCCCGCTTCATCCGCCGTCCCGGCAGTATTGACATCTACCGAACCTTCGTCCGTGGTATCAGAGATATTGACAATGGAGTTCTTTTCAACCCGTAGAAAACCGATATGCGAACTTGTACAGGAAGCATGGGTATAGGTAATACCGTTTTCATCAATCCGTGCCAGTTCGTTTCCACCCTTTAGAAATGAAACGCTGCCGTCGGTTGAGATACAAATCTCACTGATGAGCAAGCCGTTCAGGTAAGAACCGAAGGAAGCTGTCCCATTTTGTTTGACCAACTCTTTAAGAGAATATCCCAAAGGAGAGACTACCGATATAGACGTTTTGGATTCCAAACCGGTTTCGGTAGTCAGTTTCCCTGTGACAACCAACTCTTTTTTAATGGTCTGTTTGCTGAAGGGGGTATCCAGCAGGACGGCGTAATGCCCGAAGAACTTGTCCAAAAAGCGGGGCGCATAGGTTTTGGTGATTTCAATAAGGCAGGGAACTTTACCAGTCAGAGTGTCCTTTACGGAAGGAAGGACACTACTACCTGCACACAGGTAGTTCTCACGCCCTTTCTTGTTCACATCCCCGGCATAGACCACCGTGTCGGTGCCGTTCTTCTCATAGATATAATAAGGGAAAGCGGCTGAAGGGCATCCTTCAAAGTACCGGACTTTGCCGTTGATCCAGACGTAGCCGGCCGATATGGCATTGCCCGTAATTTCGCAGCCGGAAATGATAAAGTCCTCACAAGCGCTGAAGATGGCCGTCATGGAAAGGGCGAGTTCTTGCAGGTTGAGAATGTCATCCACATAGGTATATCTTCCGCCCGTGTCTGCAACGTATTCTTTCATAGTATCAGGTTAAGGTTGGTTAGGTATTTAAGGTTTGGTCTATTTTTATCAGGTAGGTCTTGCCCGCCACTTTATAGGTGTTGATAACAAAGGAGAGCATATATACGAACTCTTTTTCAGACAGGTTGATTTCAGGGACGAGTACCATAAAACTGACTTTGTTCACCTTCTTTTCCTCAGTAAGAAAATACAGTTCCCGGGGATTCTCTTCCGGCTTAACAGCTTCCGTCACCTCTTCCAAGTTATACCAGAGGGTGTATGGTCTGGCTCCTTGCGCTCCTTCATGGTAAATATCCGCTCCCAGGGGAACGCTTTCTGAAATGACAATCCTTTGTCCGGCATGTTTCAGGCAATGGGAGAATTTATGGTTCAGGTACCACTCGAAGTACATCATCTGGGAAGTCATGCGCGCCTCGATGTGTTTCTCAAGGGCAAAGGTTCGGAATTTCTCATTAAGGGAGTACAGGGGAAAAACAAGGCTTTGCAGGAAAAGAATGTATTTTCTTCCCGAAAGGTAGTAAGGTACCAGCCGATTCACCAGCTTGTCGGTGGGTAGTTTATAACGGTTCTCTTTCATCCTTCAACGATTAGTTTGATTGCCTGCCGGAATGTTGGTAACTCCTGTTCCTTGCCCGTAGCGGATGACTGTTTCATAAAGCCGGACGAAGTTTTGGTGATACGGTGCACTTTTTCGGTGGACAGCAAGTTTCCGTCCGCATCGTAAGAGGCGATAAAGATTCCTTGCTCCGGTGTCGCCCGCTCGTCAATATAAACGTCTGTTACATGTTCGGCGCTACGGACTGCTTCGATGATGGAGGAAACATAGACGGACGAGTCGAAAGGCATCCCCATGATATACCCGTTCAACTTCTCTTCAATTTTGTCATAGATTTCATTTTCCGGTATGGCCCCGTCATAGTAGACGGTAATACAGGGAATAAGCACATCCCCTTCACGGCTGATTACCTCGATACGTGTTCCGGCAAACTTCATCTTGTTTATATAGGAACCCACCGGTATCATTTCCGAAGCGGGCAGTGGTTCCAGATGCCCCTTTTCTCCCGTAGCGACTTTCAGTATCAGCTTGCTGTCAAGGTTCAGGTCGTCCGTACTCTCGATGTAGGACACCTGGGTGATAATGCGTTTGGTTTCATCCACGTTGGCATAGCCGAACGCCAGCCCGTCCTCCCTGACTGATAACTCATCTCCCTTTTGGTACTGGAGTAATGCGTTGGCATAGTAAGTGGGTGTTCCGTTTACCCGCTGGTTGATGACTGTTGAAATATCCACGGCAAACACATCGAGCAAGGTTTCAAAACTGTGGATAGCGGCTGCCACCGTCCACGTAATCCCGTTCATGATGCTCATTTTGGAATCACTGGAGAACTCGCTTAGTTCTAACCGCTTATTTCTTTCCGTAATGGCTTCGTTATAGATTTCCCGTATCGTCCGGCTCATAGGTATAAGTTTGGTTGTTAATAATAAATGTCCATGCACCTCCCTCGTTCCAGGCGGGTTCATGGGTAAGCATCCAGACGGCTTCCATGCCCGATGCAATCAGGTAGTTGCCGTTACCGTCTTTCTCCGGCTTCCGGTAGGTGCCCGACGGGAAAACGGATAAGAGAACGGTCAGATTCCTTCTGCCGTAGTGTTGTGCCACCAACGTTTTCAGGTAGGTGTCAAGAACGGAAGGCTTTACTTTCGAGCCTGTTAAATCCAGTCTCATTAACCTTTTCAGTGGCAATAGCGATAGAAGGCTGCACGTCTGCAATCCGGCAAGGCAAAGTTCATACGTATCTTCTGCCAGTGATAGGAACGAAATATCCAGTTCCATCTTCTCGCAGACAAACTTTTCAATGCTGAGAGGGCGGAGCAGGTAAACGGAAGATGTGTGCGAGCGACTTATATCCAGTATCCTAAATCTTATATCTCCATACAGGCTGATTCTTCGGACGGACGCGATCTTGTCATTGAAGTAATGCCGGAGTTCTTTCACCTCATCGGTCAGTATTACCACTTCAATGTCCGTGTTGTCTCCCCAGTCTATTTCCAGTGTTCCAACGCCACTTAGTAACAGCGAGGCAGCTGTCTGTTTGTTTCCCAGGTATAGTTCCATGAAACGCTTGCCGGAAGGTTCTTTGGGATAAACGTTTCTTTCGCCGTTTGCTGGTAATAGATTATACATCCTGTTATAAGCGACTATATCCGGACTGATGATAAAGTCGTCCGTGTAGTCGAGCTCTTCACCGTTTTTCAGGTCATCTTCAAGCGAAAGCCGCGGATTGCTTATTAGTAAATCCACGATACCTTCGATACTTCCATACAGGTGCATGGAGACATCATAGATATTTTGTCCGGCGGTAACTATGTATTTTCCCATTATTCCGTTTGTTTTTCTTCTACATCCAGCAATAATTCTCCTGTTTCGGAACTCATAAAAGCATTTTTTATAATCATTCCGTCCGCCTCAAATTCCTGTTGCAACTTGCCCGGCAGGTTAGAGTTTTCAAAGTTTCCGTGAAGGTATCTGATAAGCCCTACACCCGTGGTAGGGTGTTGGTAAAGGTTCACGGCAGATGCTTTGAGCAGGAACACCTTTGTCTGTTCCAGTGACGGCTTGATGATAAAGTCCGTTTCATGGGCGCTATATAGTAACAGCTTCCCTTCATACAGAATCAGGTTGAAGTTATTCGCTTCATTGACAATGCGGAAAGCTGAAAGATAAACCGCTCCCATATCGGGAGCAAGTACGGTAAACCATATACTATTGTCGTTACGGTTTCTTAGGTAGGATTCGTTTCCGTCCCCTTTTTCCAGGGCGAAGCGAATCTTCAGTTCTTTATACTGCGGGATATATGGAATGTGTACATGGATTCCGTCCCTGTCGCTGTAACGGCTCTCGAAATTGCCATGCACACGGATTTCTCCATAGCTGTATCTTCCGGTATCCGTTCCCGGTATGTCACCTAAATACTCAAAGGGATAAACCCGCTTGTCAGCCAGGTTGTCGGTCAGCTTTACCTCCCCGCAGGAGGCGTCCATATTGATGTCTTGTCTTGCCATTGTTCGTAAATGAGAAAAGGATGCCCCTTTGGCCAGGGGACATCCTTTTCGGGGTTATCAAAATCTTATGATACAAGTAGTTCTTATTGTTCTTTTTCCGGTTCCTGAATAGCGTTATACAGTTTTTCAACGGTCTGCCACATATCATCCGGCAAGCTCTGGTCGGAGATTTTCTCACACGATGTTTTCAAGTACTGCAACTCGTCACCAGAGAAGTCTACCACCAGCGGGGTGTCTTTCTCCACATCCCACTCAATGCGCTTGGTTTCCGCATTTTCTTTGAGTCCTACAGCCTGGCGTTCGTCCTGTGTGATCTCAATCTTATTCAAGATACTTTTCTTCGTGTTGAAATCTTTAAAGTTGCCTTCTTTCGGCAGAAATGCCGGGAGATACAGCCGGTCTTTAATTAGTAATTCCATAAGTTTGAATCTTCTTTTAAGTTGTTTTCAAGGAATAGGGAAAGAAATCCGGAGATGTTGTTACTCACTGGTCTTTTCTTGTTCCTGTTCCTTCCCAATCTCCGCCATAAAACCTTCGAAGTCCTTAAAATACGCCGATACGTTCTCCACCGAGAGGAAGCTGCAAGAGAGGTTATGGTTCTCATAACTGATATTGCCAAGATATTCTTCCTGTCCCTGAGCTGATGCGGGAGTCAGTACATTGGCGGAGATACGGTTCAGGATTCCGTTGGACACATTAGTTTCCAACTGGTAGTAGGCATTGGCTGTAAGAGCCGTCATGTTTTTTGTTACAACGATATTTTTTATTTCCATAGGATAAGTTATTTCCCATGAATAGGACTTCAAACTGCCAAAAAGGTAAGTAAGGTCAATACCATTTATTTCTTCCGTAAATTACGAAGTCAAAAGGGGAACCGTCAGGACCTCCGTTACTTCCGACATTCTGAATGACAAAATAGGAGGAAGCCCTTTCCAATAGCCTGAAGAAACCATAATATCCTGTATTTTGGCAGCCTTGTGCGAATACGGTGTAGTTCGTATGGCCCAGGTTGTGATAGAATTTATATTGGGCATTTCCCATGTGGTAAGAGGATGTAACATTGCACCCTTCACCCCATATCTTGCTATAGTTCGCATTGTTGCCGCTATTGTACTTGCAGCCGATGTACAGGACACCCGGTACGCACCACCGTTCGCCCGCACGCTGTCCAAACTGTACCGGACCGTATGATTCAATGGCATAAGTGGAACCGGCATTGGCAATGATAGATAATCCTACGGCGCCCGTTGCGTAGGTCTGAATGAAGATACCCTTTCGCGCGGAATCGGCACGCAGGGAAAGAAGGGCACTGTATGAGTTGATGGTCATCGAAGCATTTCCCATCATAGACGAAAATTCTATCGAGGAATCGGCTGCCGTATTGACAAGTTTGTTGCCGCTAATGGTAAATCCCGCAATCAGTCCCGAGTTTGCGGTAATATTGCCTTTCACAACGACATTGCCCTTTGTGTCCCATTTAATATTCTGGTCAGCTACATATCCGGAACCGTCATTATCGAAAAAGACTTTACCATGTCCAAAGGTTGCTGCACCGTCAGAACGTAATCCCCAGTAGTCCTGACTACCGTCATCATTATATAAATACCCTGATGAAGTCAGAAATACCCGGTGCCCTCCGGCGGGAGTGGTTGCGGAAATAGCCCCCGATTTGATTAGCCATCCTCCAATATTGCCGGCTACAGCAGTTATCCCCGAACGGTCAAGCGTTGCCATCACGTTGTTGCCCGCGTCACGTACCGAGATGCTGCCGTTATAGGAACTGCCGCCCACGACAAGGGCGCTGTCGATAAGTACCTGACCGGCACGTATTGTTCCGGTGTAAACACCGCTGGCGTCAATAGTGGTGGTATACCGTTCTGAAGCAGTCGTATCGAATACGGTGGCATACGCCACATGCCACGCCAATGGGGATGCGGTAGTCCCCTGCGCACCATTTATATAGAAGAAATGTGTGGACGAGAAGTTTGCCGTCCCGCAAGTCACCTTGTGGATATATTCCTGCCAGTCACCTGTACCTGCATTGGACGTCAGCCATTTGTTTGTCCCACCTGTTCCGATGCTGTTCGTAGCCCATTCCAGATTTCGTCCCGTCGGGATTTTGGCAATAATACGGGTGATAAATACTTTTCGGTTTGAGCACGTCGTACCGAAATGAAAGCCGCCGTTACCCGGAGATGCAGTACCGGTTGTTCTTATTTCCAGAACCGTTTTACTATCGTTCGGGGCGCTGGATAATCCGGTTCGGGTGATTGTCACGGTTCCGTTCCCGCTATTATTGTACACCTTGGCATTGTTATTTCCATTCCTGAACTCCGGGTCGCGGTACAGCATCTTGCCGAATGCCATCGCGGCGGCTAACTCTTTGGCTGCATTTGCCTTCGTTGTTGCATCGGTAGCCGCCGCATTGACTGCTTCCGTCTTTTTGGTATCAGCATAAGACTTTGCCGAGTTCAATGCGTTTGTTGCCGCGTTTGTCCAGTTCAGGGACACGGAAGAACCGAAGGTAACGGTTCCCGCAGCGCTCCAACTGATGTTTCCATTGGCGATTTGTCCCGAACCGTCATTATTGAATTTCCATTTGGTAGAATTTGTGATAGAGCCGTCACTTCCCAAATAGACGTTGTTCTTATAAATCTGGCTCGCATTGATATTCCATCCGGCTATCGTATTGATAGAACCCAACCTGAATACTTCTGCCGAACCGTTATGTCCGTATAATCCCCAGTCAGTATCGGAATTGTAATAGAGCATCACACAAGCTACTCCTCCGCCGATAGTGGCGTTGGCAGTCTTGCATATCCCCATGCGCCGTGAACTTCCCGCCTGTAATACCAACCGTTTGCCTGAATCATAAAGCCGGTCTGCCGTGATTGTAAAACTTCCGATGGTTCCCCGTACAAATGTGCAGGATAAACCATTGATATAAGCCGTGTTAATGATATTTGCTTTAATGCTCGTCGCATCCAGCTTCGTAGAAGTGATGCTTCCCGCAGCTATCCTGTCGCCACTGAGCGTACCTGTGGTAATACTGGAAGCATTGATAGCCACCGCATTCACCTGGTTGGCCGTAAGTATCCCCGTGTAGATACCCGTTGAACCGATGTAAGTCAGGGGATGCGCTTTCAGGGTGGTGTCGTTTCCTTGTGCCAGGCCGATGAAACGATGGCGGCGGATTTCCTCTTCCACAGCAGCCGTTAAGGTACGGGGTGCCGGAGCATTTGCCGTAGTGGTGTCACTTTGAAAAATACGGTCGGTATTATATGCGATCTGAGGTGCCGGCGGAATGGGTGAAGGACTGTAGTGGGTACTCTCAATCGGTTGGTCAGAATACAGATGGTAAACGGCTCCGCCATCGCCCCCGCCACGGAGATAAACAGCGAACATGCAGTAATTACCGCAATAAGCGGCACCGGCAAACATACGTGAATAGACTTCCGAGAGTTCATAGATGTCCCATGAATAAGATGCACCGCCCCAACCTCCGAAGTTCACTTTCACCAACAGGCTCAGACCACCTTTGTGTGTGGTACTGTTATTATCCCAGTCTGTCGGCGCCTGTTCACTGTAGCTCCGTCGTATAAGAATATCCCTTTTTATCGTCTGGTCACCGCCTTTGAAGACAACAGGGTAATAGGTCCCAGAGTTACCCTTCACGATGATTCTCTTATAATACCGGTATCCGTAGTTCGTAGTTTTGGCACTTTCAATGTCGTTCTTCCATTGCAGGGAGACGGATGTCCCGAAAGTCACCGTTCCCGTGACGTTCCAACTGATATTTCCGTTCGCTATTTGACCCGAGCCATCATTGTTGAGTCTCCATTTCGTGCTGTTTGTTATTGAACCGTCCGCACCCAAATATACGTTGTTTTTATAAATCTGGCTCGTATTGATATTCCAACCGGCTATCGTTCCCTTGTTGAATGTACATGTCAGACCATTGACAGCGGTTGCTGTAACGACGGATGCCTGGATACTTGCCACATTGATTTCAGCCGCAGTGATCGTGCCGGCGGCAATCTTGGCGGCAGTAATCGCTTTGGAGCCTATTCTGTCCGCACTGAGTGTGCCTGTGGTAATGCTCCCGGCATTGATCGCAACCGCATTCACCTGTGCGGCAGTCAGTGTGCCCGTGTAAATACCCGTGGATGATATCCTGGTCAGTTTAGGAAATGAAATTCCGCCCAGTGCCGTAGTAATATTGTTAATAGGCGTACTCCAGTTCAAAACAACTGAAGAACCGAATGTGACATTCCCCGCCGCGTCCCAGCTGATGTTCCCACCGGCAACGGCACCCGCACCTGTCGCGTCCAACCTCCATTTGAATCCCCGCATACCGTTTGACCCGATGGTGATAGCCCCCGAAGTTCCTGTATATGCCCCGGCGGTATTGTTTTTGGTTCCCCTGTATATGCTGTCCGCATCAATGCTCCAGCCGCCGATCTTACCACGTACCACATTCAGCGTCAATGCCTCGATGTTACCTGCCGTGATCAGCGATGTTTTCAATGCCGCCACGTTGATACGTGCTGCGTCAATCGTTCCGGCAGTAATCTGGGAAGCATTGATGCGGACGGTGTTCACCGTATTGGCGGACAGCGTTCCCGTAAAAATGCCTGTGGAACCTATGTAGGTGAGCTTGGTTGCCCAGCCCTCTGTATTTGCTTTGCTCGTGATGGCGTCGGCAACCGTTCGGGCATCCGCTCCGGCTTTCTTTGCATCAGTGATACCGGTGAACAAGTCTTCGGGCGACGGGCTCCAGTCTACGGCCTTACTGCCTTCAACCAGCATGGGAAGGGCACACCAGTATGTCCCTACAGTTTGAAAACCGAAAAGAACTACTGCGGATGTAGGCGTGATGTTCTCTAGGACAATACGCTGCCATGCGGTTGTGATATTCATCGTCCGGATACCTGTACCGCCGATACGTATCTTCATAACCGAGGCTACCGTCCCTTTGACATACATGGAAAAACTTGCCGGAGCGCATACCCGGCTGTTGATACTTGTAAAGTAAGTGCGCTGGCTGGCTGCATTGCTGTCCGTACAGGCGGTATTCTGAATAACTTTCAGTGTCCTGTAATTATTATAAAGAGTGCCCGTATCAATGGATATGCTTGTTCCTTCCGCTGTTATGCCTGTCAATGCGGTGGTGAAATTACTGTTTCGGATATAGTTACGTCCGGCTACCCTAATGGCGCCCACTTTATTGGTTGCATCCGTAGCGGCAGCGGCAATCGCCGCGTTCTTCGCTGCGTCCGCTTTCGCCTGCGCAGTAGATGCCGCGGAATTGATCGCTTCCGTCTTGGCGGCATTGATGGCGTTCACCCAGTTAAGCGTCACCTCCGAACCGAATTCTATCTTCCCGTTTGCCGGGTTGTAACGGATGAACTGGTTGCCCTTGCCCAATAGGACACTTCCCGTGGTATCAATAGCAAATGTCTTGTACCCGTCCTTGAACCCGTAGATGCCATTGATTGTCTCTGTGGCAACCACTCCGGATGAGTTGACCGTACTCAAAGGAAATTTACCGATAGCAATTCCGGTAATAGTATTGTTACTGTTCTTTACACCTGCAAATATCTTAGGAGTGATAACGGACTGGGAACCTATCACTGTCTTGCCGCCATTCCAGTCCTTCACCCAGTCGAGCATATTAGAATCAACGCCAGCCGCTCCGGTTTTTGCCTTGGCATAAGAGAAGGTTATATTAAAAGTCTGTCCGGCAATAACTACCGGAATTGTCACCAGCCCGCTGTCCGCCATCGTAGTCGTGCCAGCGGTAACCGAGTAGGTAACCGTCTTGTTCGTGTTGTTCACGGTGATGGCGGAGAATCCGGCAGGTTTGGTAACGGTTCCGATACTGAAATTCGTCAGGTTATCATCTCCTAGTGTCACCTTGATAACGGAACTGAAAGTGACCGCCTGTGAAAGGGTACCGTTATTGTTTGCCGGAAAGATATAGTCACCGACGGACTGGTGAATGGTGTAGGAGTCTTTTTGTACGAGGATGGTTGCTTGTCCCCGTGCGATCAGTTGTTTTTCCATTGGTTAAGGTTTAGTCTAAGGTAGAATAGGGAATAAACGGGAAAAGGCGGTATGACACCGCCTTAAAAAAACATCAAACTACCATATAGCATCTATTTGGAAATTTCACACATAAGAACACCCCTTCCCGTCACATCCGCCTTGGACACCGTTACGGTTTTTCCGGTATAGGTTCTTACGACCGTCGTGCCCGCCGAATTCCAGAGTTTCCAGGTATAAGTATATGTTGTTCCCGCACTGTCCAACTCATCACCGCCCCGGTACAGGATGGCTTTGGCATCCACATCGTTCAGGTTATTCTTGATGGTGAATCCTTTCTGGCTGGCAATATGTACGGTAATGGGGTCGGACATGTCCGAGAAAGAAATAATATCACAGACCACTTTGTTTGCCGAAGCGTTGCCTGCGGAAGTGTCCGTGTCTTTAATGGCGCACTTGAATGTTTCAAAATTCAGCACCGCATCCGCGGTGATCGTGATTTCGTTGGTCGTCCATCCTGCTGTAACACCTTTGGGGTTGGAAGAGGTCAGGCAAGACCAGCTCGCACCCAGCATGGAATTATAATACGGGCAGGAAACGGATGCTCCCGAGGCGGCTGCGGCGCTTAATCCGGAAGTGAGCGTAACCACTTTGGTACCGGTGTTCACAGCAGAAATCGTGTATGATGCCGAGGCGACTGTTATCTTTCCGCCCGCTTCCATGTTGGAGATATTGCCAACCGTTATTGTGGTGGCACCCTTTGCCACAGCTGCGGTAATGGTGGTCGGTGCGAACACGGAAGAATCCTTGATACCCCAGGCGTAGGTGATATTCGTATTGTCAATAGTGGCCCCGCGCCACATGTCACAGTGTGCTTTCAGGTTGCTTACTTCTTCATTGCGGAAAATGACACCATCCGGCGCATAAGCTACCGCCACGATAGTCGCGCCCGCACTCAGGTGCTGCGTGAGCTGGATTTCCGCACGGAAGGGAATCTCCAGCCCGTTGGCGTCGATGTAAATGGCTTCAAACCCATACCGTGCCTGCGGTACGCTCACGTTCATGTGGTTCGCCTTGATTGTCAAGGCGTACCTGGCGGATGCCGCCCCGATGGTGCAGCTATCTTGTCCGGAGGTAACGGTTGTCCCGTTCTTTGTCCATTTCGCACTGCCGGACTTGATGCCGGGAGTGAGAGCTGCCGCATTACCGACCGTTGTAATCTGGTCGGTCGCACCTTTGCCACTGACAAATAAGGAAGGGGTGAGAACCAGATACGGCGATGCCGTCCAGTTCGGAACGTAAACGTTCGTATCTTTATTATATACCTGTGTAAGGGGTTGGTTGGAACCGATAAATGCCTGAATGGAGACGGCATCGTTTTGGTCGATAATGGTGACTTGCCCTCTTGCTACTTTAATAGCCATAGTGATTCGATTTTAAGTTATTGGGTTGAAATAATTACTTCACAGTCAAATACCGCTTTGCGATAGACATCTTTCCCGGTTATTTCCAGAGTCCTGCCGGTATGGGAGACTGAGTTCCAGAGAACGTCATCCGCCGTGTCATTTCCGGCACGTGTCCAAAGAAAATTCTTGTCCGGTATCAGGTGGGTTATATCTTCCCCGCCTTTGAATACCCGAGCGGACAAGGTGGTGGAAATGACACCGTTGCGAAACACATTGCCATTAGCCGAAGCAATATAGACGGAATAGTTGTCGGCTCCGTCGTATTGTTTAGAGACAGTATAAGTTTCGAAGTATTCGGCTTCATCCAGTACAGCTTTATATCTTAGTGTTAATACGTCCCTGCCTTCCCAAAGGTGAGAGCCGGGAAGCAGCTTGAAAAAGTCTGAACTGGTTCCGGAAATATCCTTCCAACTTTCGTCAGTTGCCAGGTATTGCCATCTTCTCGTCGTCGCGGTAAAGTTATACTCGGTGGCAAAGAGAGTGATTTCCGCTGGTTCGCAGGCGTCTTCCTGAAGGGCGTCCGCATAATGAAAGAGGTTTGTCCCGTTGATCGCCACATATTTGGTAAGCAGGTTTTCTTTTGCCTGGTCGTCGAAATCTTCCCAACGGATAGTAACGTCCTGTAAAGTGATGGTATCCTTTGTCCACTTGAACCGTCCTTCCGCAAAGTAGCCCGTACCGTCGCGGTTGATAACGAATGAACCGTCACCGGCAGAGATGGAGCCGTCCGCATTGAGTTTAAGGAGCGGGTTCTGTATCGTGCCTCCGATGCCACCCCTTGCAAACCATGCCCCATACTCATCCGTATCCGCCAGCTTGCCGTCCGTTGCCTGGTAGAGCGTTGCCCGTTCCCCCTTTTCAAGCTGGGCGGAGCAGAACATGGCTCCGGTTCTATCCGCGGCAATTTCTATCAGTAGCTCCTCCGGCTCTTCATTGCGAATGACAAAGGGTATATGATAACGGTTCCATTGGTTTTCTATTTCTATTTCCTGCAACGGGTGCCCGTTCTGGGAAACAACCAAAGTACCGGGTGTCCCTTTTGCCCAAAATGAGAAGCAGTACTTCTCTCCCTGATGTGTCTCTGCCCAGCTTTGTGTTTGGGCAATTAGCGTAACACCTCCGGCAGGAATCAGGAAGACATCTCCAATACCGGCAGGCGGTTGTTCGCGGCCTGCTGTTTCCACAGGTCGCCCGAAATTACCGCTTGATGAATTTATCAAGCAATTCTTGTGGATGCGCCCTACATAAAAGGTACTGGCAAAACCCGTCTCGTCACCGGCTGTCAGCGTACCGGCTATGTTTACATCCCGTGTCGCATAGAGCCGTTGGAAGTAGGCGCCGTAACCTTCCAACTGCCCGAAGGTCGGGTCGATAATTCCCTGCACTTTACCCACACGCGCCTTAGTGGAGTCTGAAAAGGTGGCTATATCTGAAAGCCGGATGATGTTCAGTTCGGCTATCTCGCACCAGTCGCCCGGTACCAGGTCAGATAAATCCAACTTGAAACTCCGTTCGTATCCGGGCAGATAATCTATGGTGATGACAGTAAGTTTATACTGCCACCCCGTTGAAACCGCCACCGTTCCGCTTCCGTCTGTTTCAGATCCGTCAGCATATCCTAAAGAAAAAGGGAGTGCCGGAAAATCCCCGGAAGCACGTATTTTATAAGAAATGATAATCCTTTCCGGATTCTCAAGCCCTTTGCCTATCGTCTGTTCCAGTCCGCATTTTTCCTGTAGCGGTATTCCGTTACGAAGGATTCTGAATACCCGGTTGCAACCGTCCTTATAGGGCAGGTATTCTCCGGAAAGTATTCCTCCGGGGGTGAGCATGTGTCGGCAGGAATTATCACCCCGGGGATAACACAGGGATTTCTCCTGCACCATGCCATCGATAATATCCATGTAAGGAGATTCGCTGTCCGATGCAGTCAGGTACATCGCACCGCTGCGGTCTTCATCGAAAAGGTTGGTTACCCGTACAAAGTCGAGTATCTGCCCGTTTTGAGGTACATCTCCATCCAGCAAAGCCCCTATAAAATAGGCGGATTCCTGTTCTTCCCCTTCCAATGTAGTAATCGTGTCTATGCCCGTTTCCAGCACGGTCATCAGGGAGTACACGACATACTTCCCGTCGAAATACTGCCGCCTTACCACATCCCCCATGCGGAGTCCTTGTCTTTTGGCGGACTTGGGGGAAATGCATATCTTGTATTTGTTGTAATTCAGTAGAGACATAGTTAAAAGATTGGATTAAAGAGGGATTACCGTATCGCCGCTGCAACTGTCACTCACCCAGAGTGAACCGTTCGTGGCGGAAATTTTCTGGACTTCCAGCTCATAGACGCGCATTTTCTTGCGAACGACAACCTCGTCGAAGGTAGCCTGTATGCTACCCGTAGTCTTGTTCTTCAGGATTGCCCAGCCGGAACCTGCAAAGCCTGAAGAGAAACGTTCGCTGCTGATGCCGCCCATAAAGTACGCATCCCCATAGTACCGGATGCCGTTTGCCGCGGAAAGCAAATAGCTCTCTGCGCTGAAGAATAGCATCTTGTCCGCCAGCCGGGTGAAGGAACCGTCAATACCGATGTGCCCGGACGCTTCCAACGGTTTGTTCAAGCCGAAGAAGTCGGCATCAGTAGCCAGAAAGAAGGTGTCCGAATAACGGTCCTGCCGTTTGTAAAGGCTGGTGGAAGGGACAAATGAAAAAGCGGTTTCATAAGGGTATGGAACAGTCTGGCCGTTCTCACTGTTTGTGCGGTAAACCCTCGAAGCAAAATGAAGCGCATCGTCTTTACCATAAATATAAGCCCCCATGGAATTGCCCATCCTTAGTCGTTTATGGATGACAATCCCTTCGTTCGAATGATCTTCGCGATAGGATGAAAGCAGGTCATCTCCGTAGTTATGCCTGACGGTAAGTGAACCGGGGAAACAGGCAGCGCCGTACTTACTGATAAGCGCCGTATCGCCGTCAATATCCCATAAACCGGACTGCAAACGGATTTTATCAGTGTTTTCACTACCCAGCAACAAATCTCCACCCGCTGCCGCAAGCAGGATGTCTTTCCCGTTCAGGCGTGTAAGGACAGGCAGGTTGTTGATTTTTATACCGTAGCCTTGGGAAAAAGAAAGGTAGCCGCTAAGGTTAGCCGTATCGGAATGGATAGAGAGAACAGTCTTACCGTCTGCGCCCAGATTGACACCTTGCTCCGCTGTCAGGATACCTTTTATATCTGCAATTCCCGTTACTTGAAGCTTGCCGGAAACAGAAGCGTCCAACATGTTCCATGAAATGTCCGTCCGGTTGGCATTGCCCGCATGATACACATTTTTACCACCGACCTGCAACAGTGCGGGTGTCAGGTAGACACCTGTCTCCCTGTCCGCTCCGATAAGAAGTTCGCCGGATGTGTGCAGAAGAGAGCTTCCGAAATCAATGCGCGTGCTTTCCAATGTAGCGGTATGGGTTTCGGAATCATACCGGAGTATTTGTTTACCCGCCAAATAGAAATTATTTCCGCCTACTTTCAGGTTACCGGAAACGATAACGCCCCGCTCTTCTTCTATCTTATATATATGTAGGATACGCCCATTGGCTATTCCGGCTTCAAACCCGTTATCCGCACGTAACAGACCGCTCATATCGCCTCCGCTCTTCTTCAGATAACCCAAAAAGGCACTGCCACTGCCTGTGCCGCCTTCACCGGTTACTCCCGACGCAATGGCACTGGCAAAGTTATAAGCCGTATTACGCAAGCGGATGGAGGTCTGGTCGCCTTCAGTGACTGTCCCGGCATCCTGCGCGTAAAAGAAGTTGTGGTATAGTTGGGAATAGATGGAATAACAGAGACTGTCTTTGTCCAATTCTCCGATACCGGGTAAAAGTTCTATCATTTTGTATAAGAGGTCTTAGAGAGGAAATTTTGTATCTTGGAAGTCAGTGAAGCAAAGTTCGGCACATTGATAGCAGGCATCGTTCCCATTAATGTAGGTGTTGTAATCTTGGAACACTCGGTGATAAACTCCAACATCAGTTGTGCCAGCTGGTTGCCCAACACCAGTGGTTCTGTCGCGTTCTCATCACCAAGGGTTACTTTTTTATCGGCAAGAGTTACGGTGGTGCTTCCCACTTTTTGCTGAATCTTATCGGTTGTCTGCGTTACTTCGGACTTGTCCACCTTTTGACTAATGAGCTCCGGTTCCAGAGTTTGTACGGTTTCTTTGCCGTCCTTGTTCTTTACAGTGGTGGTTATCTTCTCTGCGGTATATCTGGTGCAACTCTCGTTGCCGGTCTTTGCCAGTTTGTCATAATCCGGAGAGTCATTGCTTTCTGCATCGAGTTCTTCCGTCTCTGTGACTCCGATAATGGTTTCTTCATGGGAACTGAGTTGGATAACCTTTGCATGGGAATAGTTCAGCACGTAGGCATACTTCGTTGCGGCGTCCGTCACGATGGTTACATCCGAGAATAAGGTAGGGACTATCAAGAACCCGCCGGAGTTATCTTTGAGTCCGGCAAGCAATACCCCTTTGTGAATAACCGGTTCGGAAGATGCCGTCTCGTCCGGAAACTCGCCCACGTCAATCGTACCGGCATATTCTTCGTATTCGCTTTCACCCGGGTCATCATGCACCTTGGCAACATACCCGTGAATCATACGCGCCGTACCGATGCCGCTTGTTCCTCCTGGAGACATGTCGATGCGCTCCATACTCCGTCCCAACGCTATTTTTCGGATAGCCTCGGCTATCATTTGCCGGCTGCCGTTACTTGTCTTTTCCATGATTCTGTGTTTTTTTGGTTATTTTACGCGATAAGGTATTTTTATGACCTGCCTGTATCCTTTGGTTGAGAAAGTTGTTTTCACCTCTTCCACGATATATACTCCGTTCTTGCTCGGATTCCGGTCGTCAATCAATTCAACCTGAACGGCAGAGGGCAGTCCGAAGTCACCGAAAAGGGTAACGCTACCGGTTATCCCGTTCAGGTTGTAGCCCTTGAAATATTCAATGGCTTCCTCCACCAGTTTATCCGAATTTATTCTCATGTTCGGTGACATGTAGGGCACGACCGTATATGTGCTTAAATCCACCTTTGTTTTTGTGCCTGCGCCCGATGCCGTCGTATTTCCTGTCAGTTTATGTGTCTTTTTACTGATTTGTGTGGCGTTGATCGTCTGGAACTCCTTGCTTCCGGTTTTGCTTGCATCATAATCGGGATTCAAGCGTACCGTCACCTCGAAGAACTTCTCATCCGCTCCCAATGCTTTGGCGGTAACGGCTAAAAATTTAGGGTCCACCTTCAGGACTTTCAGGTTACTTTCCGCTACATGGTAGTTGAAGTATATCTTATAAGGTATCACGCTATCGCTACCCGGAAAGGACGGTTGTGCCTTGGAGGATGAATACGGACGGCCAACGGCAATCCGGGGCATGGCATCCGGAGAATTCTCATCATACTTCAGGAAACAATAGACCTTGTACTTACTCCAGTCGCTCAATACGTCGGCGACCGTGAAGTTATCCGTAATCTTGACCTTGCCGATATGGATGTCGAACCGTTTGGTTTCAGAATGTATTTCAAATCCTGTGTCTTTGAGAAGGTTGTATTTATCCCCCAGCACATCATTTACTTTGGTGGATAGCGGTGTCTCAAACTTGGGAGCCTGTTTGAGTTTAAGCTTGTAAGCCATGTTCTCGCATTGAAGTTCGAACAGGTTGTCGGAATTATAGGCAGTGATATAACCGTCGAACATGTTTTTGAGTACACCGTCGTATCCGAGTTTGATATTGATTCTCTGCCCGGTCTTGAATGTGTCTTTTCCGACAGCCGCCTGGGAACTTCTCTTTTCAATGATTATTCCGTCCTCCATCACCTCCGTAGTGATGCGTGAAGCGTCTTTTCCTTCCAGCGTGGCATTACCGATAATGGTACTTCTGTAAACCGTCCCTTTTGGGAATATCACTTTGGCGGTTCCTATCAGTTTCTTATAGGTTTCCACAATCTCTATCTCCTGTACTTCGGTCAGGACAACCGGACGCTGAATCGCCATCGGGTTAGACGGGTCGGCGTCTCCGATGGTTATCTTACAGCAAAGTACGTTCAGGGTGTTTACAGCCATTGCTTTGTCAGGGTTAAGAGTGAAGAAGGATCTACGACTTTGGTTCCGAATTGAACCAGCTTCATCCATTTATTCGTATGCTTGATGGCGGTATCCACCTTTTCTTCCGATGCCAGTTTAAGCTCTACCGCCTCGGAAGGTTCTACCGCCACGCAGGAAAGCGTATAGGGCTGGATATTGCGGCAGTCGCTTGCCGGGAAAGAGTAGCTGAGCACAATCAGCTTGTCAATCCTGAACTGGCGAAGAATGGTATTGTCACATTCTATTACGCCCTTGTACTGCATCAGCTTCAGGAATTTGCTGACTTCGGCTTCCGGGTACACATCGGGGTATTTGCTGGTAATCTTGCCACTGATATTTATTTCCAGGTCACCTCCGGAAACAAACTCCTTACGGGTATAGTCACGCCCCTGCACGGTAGTCAGGACAATGTTATTCCTGCTGCTTACCTGCACATGCGGCTGAAGGTCGGCAAACGTAACCAGCCCGTATTTGGAATTGGTTTCGATTTTCATTGTCCCGGTATCAAAATACATCCCTTCCGCACCGATGGAAAGCTCCAGATAATCAGGAACGACATTGCCCGCAATCGTATCGGAATAGTTCTTCTTTTTGGCAACTGCCTGCTGCTCACTGATTAGTTGGTAGTATTGCCCCGTTTTATTGGCGATGCTGGTCTGGGACTTTGTTTGCAGGTACTTGTCCCTCTCTTTCTGTTCCCAGTATTTTAGGTATCTGGGATAAGAGCGAAGCATCCCGTAGGCAAGCTGGGATGTAGTCTGGACGAGCGCACGTTTAAGGATTTGCTTGTCCTTGCTAAAGTATTGTACCTGTCCGTCTGCAAACTGCGACAATCCCATTCCCAGGGCACGGCGGGCTGTATCGCTCACATAGTTTTCCGCACTGCCGCTGCCAATAATGCCGCCGCTTAGAATACTGCTTACACCGATATTAATTAGTCTGCTCATAGGTTAATTTTTTATTCTGTGAATTTTAGGCGTTCCATGAAGCGTCAAAATCATGGACGACATCAATAAGCGCCTGTGCCAGTTGTTCCTTCAGGTCTTTTATTTCGTCCTGTTGTCCTTCGGGGGATTTCAGGAGGTCAATAGTTCCCACGCTCAGAAGATTAGTGATTTGTACGATGACCTGTTTAGGGGCGGCTGAAGAAAGCTTGCCTGTGCCACTGTAATTCCCGCCTGCCATACCGTCATCAGCCCCGTCGGTAGTTATCCGGAGCGTATCGTTGGGATTGTCGTTATACCCCGGTTCGTTGGCGTAAAGCGATGCGTCGAATCCTGCTTTTTTGATGATGTTTTCCGCTATCTGCTCGCTACCGCCATACTTTTCCCGAAGTGTTTTCATCATTTCGATCAGCCTGCCTTGTACACGCTGCCTGGCGGCTATGATGTCACTGACCTCTTCTTCGGTCGCATTTTTTCCGGGTTCTTTCTGTAGCCATTTCCCCTCCTTCATATAGAACCCTTCCTTGCCCAGTTCGGAGAAACTGAATCCGCTTTCCCGAAGTCTTTTCATCGCACCCGATTGTGACCGGAGGGCATCCAGGTAGCTTTCCGCACCTACACGGATGGAGCGCACTACCTCGCTATTCTGGTAACCGGCGAAAGTCGGGGTTTGCGCTGCCTGACGGGCGGTAATCTTGTCCATGCCGGAATTGTACATCACCTTCCCGTTTTGGAAAGTGTACAGGCTCTTGTCCAGCAGCTTGGGGTTGTACTTGTAGTTATGGTCGATATTTTTTATGAAAGCGCTTACCTCAGAGGCATTGGAAAGCTTGCCCAGCTCCGCATAGGCGGAGTTTATCTGTTGCTGCCCGCTCTTGCGGGCGATGATATTGATAGCATCCTTCGTATTTTTCTGGTAGGCGTCATCGTATGTATAAGTGGGTGCCGAATGGGTCTGCGAGGCTGCCATGCCGGAGAGCAATGCCCTCCACCATTCGCTTGTGAACGCCCCGATTTTCTGTCCGGATTCTTCTTCCAGCGTCTTGCCTTCCGTCACGTTTGCTACCGCCTCTTTGGTCTTCAATGCCTGAAGGTAAGTATCCCGGAGTGACTTATGTAAGGCGTCTATGGAAGGATAGTGGTATTTCTCGTTGGAATTGACTTCTTCCAGCACGGCATCCTTGGCTTTCTTCACCTGCCATGTCTTGTAAGCTACCCACCCCAACGCACCGATCAGAACGGCAATACCCGCGGTGGCCGCCACAGCACCCGCACCCATAGCGGATAAAGAAGCGGCAGCTCCCGTAATCCCCGTTCCGGTCGCTACCTGATTGGCAAAAAGGGACGTAAAGGCGGTACGTGCGGCCAGTCCGCCTGCTCCTGTCATTCCGGTGGAAGCAAGTACCCGCATCATGGCTCCTTTGCCTGCAATTCCCGCACCACGCAGGGCGGTTACGATACTGCGCTTGTTTGCAAAGGACAAGGCTCTGATGGCACCACCTCCACCAGTCAGGGAAGCGATCAACTGGAGCGTGGAGGATGCGACAGACTGTTTGCCGATAAAGCCGATGGCTACTCCTAAGTTTGTCACAGCGCCGGCAAGCTTGAAGATACGGGTGGCTACGAAGCCGGTGAACAACAGCGGTTCTATCCAATGAAAGTTACGTGCCATCCACGTGCCGAGATTTGCCAGCACGGAACAGACATCCAATAGCGCACGTCCGATAGAGGCAATGCCGCGGGCAAATTCAGGAGCTTTGAACTTGGTAAGAAAATCCTTTAATACGCTCTTTATGATGGGCTCTACTACTTCATAAGCCTGCATAAAGCTTTCTGAAAGGGTGGATGTCACCTGTGCCCAAAGTCCTTTGGTTGTATTCTGCTTGACAAGCGCCAGCTCTTCCGAGATACCATGGCTGGCACGGTTCTGGGTGGTAAGCACCCGGAGTTTGTCATAATTAACCACGAATTGCATTGCCGCGTTACCACCGATCTTCGAGAAAATGGCGATCATGTCCTCCAGGCTTGCTCCGGCGTCATGCAGGTCCTTGAAAATCTCTGCCAGCGGACGAAGCTTTTCTACTTTTTTGCCCGCTATTTCCGTGAATTGGGTAAACTTGACACCGAGCCTGTCCAACGTAGCTTCCGCCTGTTTGGTGGGTTTGGCGAAGCGGGTGGACATCGCACGCAGGGCAGTTCCCGCCATGGTGCCTTTCATGCCCGCATTGCCGAGAATACCGATGGCTGCCGAAGCTTCGGAAAAGTCCACGCCGGAGAGCTTCAGATAGCCCGCCGCCATCTTGAAGCTTTCCGCCATCTCGACCACGTTCACGTTCGCACGGGAGATGGTAGAGGTGATAATATCCGCAACGGCACCCATACTGCCGCTATTGATATTGTAGCCGGACATGATATTGGTTGTCAAATCGGCTATCAGTCCTACGTCGTTGTCCCCGATGAGCGCCAGATTGGTGATCGGGCGCATAGAGGCGTTGATGGTGGCAATATCCATCCCCGCCATAGCAAGAAACTTAGCGGCGGAAGCGATTTCCACAGCGGTGAATTTGGTGTCTACACCGATCTGCCGCACGTTATAGGACATTTGTTGGAAGCGTGTCTCAAAGGTGGAAAGGTCACTGTCCGCCACTTTGAGGATACTACGGGCGGATTCCATGATATTACTGTAATCCACCGCCGAGGATAGTTCGGACTTGACAAAGCTGTAAGCCATGTAAGCATTGAACATGTTTACCAGTGGCAGGTTGCGTATGGAAGGACGGCGACTGTACTGAAGGCGGTTAATAGCCGCGCGTCGTTTGCTCCCGTATGCACTTTCACCTGCGGCAACCTGTCTCTGCATATTTCGTACAGAGTGGGTGGCATTACGTTTCTGCTGCCGTTCCTGTTCCCGTTGCAGGCGGGCGGCTTGGGCGGCTTCACGTTTGTCCCGGCGTTCCTGCTCCCGTTCCTGACGCAGGATACGCTCTACCTTCGCCTTTTCGTAGTATTCGTAATTCTTTGCCCTACGTTCCAGCCACTCGTTCGTACGCCTGAAAGCATCCTTTTTCTTCTGTATGTTCTGCCGGTGTTCCGCTTCCTGACGTGCTTCTATTTCCCGAATCATGCAGGCTTCGCTTGCTTTACTATACTGTTTCTGCTGCCGCTCCCACACTTTGTCCGTCAGGATGGAACCGGCCTGGAATACGTGGGTGGCAGCGGGTTGCGTTACTTTGCCATTACCGTTACCCATTTGGAAGGGCATATTGATATTGGATGCCGTCTTAATCTGCCTGAGAAGACCGAGTATTTCTGTCAGGCGGTTTTTGGCTATGTCTGTCCTGATGTTAATTTCCCGTCCGGTTTCAAGGCTGGTAAGGGCGGAGTTGATTTTGCCGATCACACCGGTAACTTCCCGCTGTTTCTCATTGACCGTTTTCAGGGATTCGGAGGCGGTTTTGCGGATGCTTTTCTTCTGTGCTTCCAGTTCCTTCTTGCCCGTCAGCGCCTTTGCTTGTGAACGTATGGTATTGGTATCGAGCTTCTGTCCGGCATTGATGACCACGTTGATGCCGTCTGCCAGTTCCTTGATCTCTGTCAGCAGAGTCTTGATATTACCCAGCTTCTTCTCACTCTTACTGGTATCGATGTCGAATTTATAAGTATAATCCCGCTTCCTGCCTTTGGGACGGAACACTTTGTCAATGTGCTGCATCATGTCATTGACACTATTGACAGCCGGCATGAAATTACTGCGAGCGTCACTAAGCTGTTTCATCGCTTTGGCGAATCGCTCGACTTCCTGCACGCCTTCGGTGGCGGTGACGTTGATACTGTAATTTACCTGATAATCTTTGACTTGGGACATAATGCGGATAGATGGTTAGACGGGTAAGAATAGGCTAAAAGGAGAACGTACGATTAAAAAGAAAAACCCTGCCGCTTGTAATGAACGGCAGGGAAAAACAAATAAGAGTAATGAAGAATAAAATGAGAGAACAAGAAAAAAACGTACAGGTGATGAATCAGGCAGACAGTGTGGCATTGGCGGTCCTCGTAATCATCATCTGGTAATGCAGCCAGAGAGCGTCTTCCGATAGCATGGCAAATTCTTCGTCATCAATGGTGTCTAAGTTTACGCCGGGAAAGTAGTGACGGACATAAATCAACCGTTGCCGGATACGTTGGTCGTCATGTACTTCCCAGCGGGTTATAAATTTACCAGAGTGCTTTGGCGGGTGGAGATGATTTCAGAAAGCTGCCCCATCAGGCCGAAGAGGAACAGGCTCTCGTCATCCACCAGCTCTTTGTCGCCATCGACAAAACAGTCTTTGGCAAGCGTTTTCATTGCCATTACCTCGTCTTTCTTGGAGGCGGCCATGAATTTACTGAATTGGGGAAAGCTGGGCTCCGACATGTAGGCAACATATACCTCTTTTTCTCCACAGGAGGTGTCACCGAACACGACAAGAGGGTAGATTTTTCTCAGTTTCTTTTCCGCTTTGAGTTTTTCAGCTTTTTCCTTGATTTCGGTTTCCTGTTGGAGAGTGAGTGATTGGTCTTCCATAAAAGTGGGTTATAAATTGATTGATGTTCTTTTCCCAAGTATAGGGGGACGGGGTTTAGAAAAGTTGAATCAGGATTCCGATTCCTTCCGGATGCGGTTGTTGGCAAGTTCCACATAGTCGGATGATTTTATTGAAATTTATTAGTTACTTTGAATGGGATATGATAACTTTACAGGCACAAATTATATCGCTTGCCAAGTATAATGAAGAACAAAAAGAAAAAGAAACATCATAAAGTAAGGAGGAAACAGCAAATGCAACAATCATTGAATCCTAAAACTACCGGTTCTGTGGATGAATCTTCATCGCAACCCAATGTTACACATGAAGTTAATAAATCCGTAGAAAAAGGTGCATCTGATGCACAGGAAATTATTATTAATTCAAAAATTACGGCAAAAGATATACGGGATTCCCTGTGGAGATGTCGTGACTTTGAATTGTCACACCTATGGCAACGCTCAATTTTTCTAACAACTATACTTATCTTATGCTTTACTGGATACGGAGTGGTTACAATGAAGTTATGTGAACAAGTAGAAAATGGTGTAAAGGTATCTACCTATATTCTGAATAATATTGCGCTGGTTTTAAGTATTGTTAATATCCTATTTTCTACCCTTTGGATTATGATGGCTAAAGGTTCAAAAGCGTGGTATGAAAGATACGAGAGGGCTATAGATGCTTTTGAGTGTGATGAGAAATATGTAAACCCTGAAGTAACTAATACTGGAATCAATGGATCTGAGATAGGGGGATTTCAATATCAAAATTTGATTAATTATGAAAGACCTGATATTAGAGATTGTATTTTTAGTTGCAAAGGAGGAGGTTATTCTCCATCTAAAATCAATATTGCAATAGGACAAATTTCTTTTGTTTTATGGTGTCTTGTGTTTGGGGCGCATTGTTTCCTATCATTCAAAGATTTTTGTTTGAACGAATTGTGGATAAAAAGAATAATCCCTCTCCTTCTTCTTTTTGTGTGTCTGGTTATCCTTAGAGCTGTTTTTATTTCAATAAGCCCTCGGTTTCATGGAGTTTGGATTAAAAGTACTGAACTTCATAAATTCAGGGGGATAAGTAAGCCTATAAACTACAAAAAGAGAAAACCGTACCATAGTAGTACGGTTTATTATCTTGTTAGATGGTATCGCTATTGCCGCCAACAACGATATCAAAAGGATTCAGGTCGTACTCATGTGTGATATTCGTGTCATCTTGTTGACTCTCCATTGCATCTTCGGAAAAAATACACCCCTTCAGAGTGACGGTAGTTGTCGTCCAATCGTCCGATGCCATAGGATTGGCGAAGGAAATGATAAGGTCAAACTCTCCGATATCCATCAAACTACCGTAAGTGCTTCTCAACATCTGCTGGGTAGCATAGTCCATTGTGATGGATGCCGTATAAGTAAGGTTTCCAAACCCACGGGACACAGGTCGCCCCCCCATGCCATAGTTGCTCTCAATCTTTCTTTTTTTGTTCCACTTGATACCGGAAACACCTTCCAGAGTCGTGCTCCCTTCGTCAATTCCCAGAGCAGTTGAAGCAAGCGTTATCATACTCCAACTGTAAGCTACATTATTTATAATTGCCATTGTATTAGATTTTCAGGTTAGGTTATTTCGTTGTCAGTGACAACCCTTCTTCTACATAAATTTTGGTAGCCACACCTACCGGAACCAGAACATATCCGATGCGCAACGTGTCATTGAGAAGTACGTTCTGGTTGGCATCAATCGTTACCGCATAACCGGAAATTTCTTGTGCGGTCTGCATCTTGGCAAGCACATCGGAAATTAGCGTCTTGAAAGCGGTGATTTTTGAAGGTGCGAGCAAGCCGGTTGCCGGATTCACCATCAAAGGTGCGTTCACATAAGGAAGCAGGGCGGCACGGACAGCACGGCGGGACTTGTTTATCGTGCGGTTCCGGGCAATAGTACGGTAATCCCCTGTAGAACAAGTCTGGTCTTTGGAGAAGTAAATCCCGTTTTCCAATCCGGCATACTTAATCGGAAAGATATAACCTTTTTCGTCCAAATCATCCAACAGCGTGGGTGAGAGTGATTCATACAGATTCGTGCTGGTAAACTCTTCCTGCGCCGTCTGGTTGATGTCACCGAAACCCAGTTCGATTGCCTGGAAATCGTCACTGAACAGGTTGAACTGCTTCACCCAGGCGATTGACTCGTGTACGTTAGCCCGTGCCAGACAACCAAGTGCCGCACCGATGACTCCCACCGGAGTATGGTTCTTATTGCATTTCTGTATGGTGGATACCAATTCGGAACATGCCTGTCCGAATACGACTGATGTACGGCTGGATTCACAGATAGCGGTCGGGATTTTATTCAGGTCCACTTTCAGACCTTCCGCTGTATCGGCCCCGGTGTTGGAACAGTTAGCTGCCAGGATGACAGAAAGCGGCTGGTTCTGCTCTGCCAAAGCCACCGCCTTGTCATTGATACCTTTGACGAGGTTCAGGTTATACTTTTCCTCGGCACCGTTAAGCTTCCATTGCGGCTGTTCCGTCCAGATGCCGAGCTGGTTGATAGTACCGCCTGCCGCACGCTGCATAACATCTACCGCATCCCAACCCGCAGAACAATCGGCGAACATTACATACAGCCTGCCGTTGCCGTCAATGTTGCCTGACATGCGGAAGAATTCGGAGATATGATAGTACGGGATGCCGTGGAAGAAGTTCACATTGCTTTCTTCATCTTCCGTCGCTTTCACCCGTTCAATGATACCGAAGTCTTTAACCGCTGATTTGCGGCTGGTGATATAAAGCACGTCATTGAGTTTGACGTTGTTCTCGTTATTCTTCCCGTAACCGGCTGTAAAAAGCTCCGGTTGCAGGGACACGTCGAAAAGAAGGCCGGTAACTTTCTCATTACCGGTTGCCCCGCTGTAAGGGATATTACCGTCCGTGTCCTTGATATATACGTTTCCTAACATTGATTTTAAGGGTTAAGGTTGGATGAAATAGGGATTCTTGTAAAGGGTTGCCATTTCGCGTAAGTGTTCCGGTGTGTCCGGGGTATAGATGCCCCCTTGTTTATCCACGTACAACTGCTCGTAGTTCGGAAAAGCCTGTAACACGGAAAGCACGTATGCCTCCGGTTTGGATTGGGTTCTGGGTTCGTTTTTGGTTACGGTTTCCGTCTTGGTTTCAGCGGTGGTTACTTCCGGTTCCTGTACGGTGGTAAGTTCTCCTTCCGGTTTGATTTGTTTTGCCATAGTCAAGGGTAAGGTTTAAGGTTTAAAAAAGGGGAACAGGTCGTGTTCCTATTCCCCTGTCATAGAGTTCAGATTAAGGTTCTCAGGCGGTGGGTGCCTTCTTGTAGGCGGTATGTACCACAATCTCACCCGGTCGGACGATATTCACGTCCATTTTCATGCGCATCTGGAAGAAGAACAGCTCTGAATTGGATTGCAGACGGTCCACTTTCAGCACTTCGGTGTCATTCGCGTAATCAACGCCCAGCCAAAGGTTCGATTCCATACCGGTAGTAAATTCTCCCAAAACAATCGTATGCTCAGGTATGCCTACCAGGGGAATAATGCGTTTCCCTTTGAAGCGGTAACGGTTGATTTCAGTATTTTCGGAGTACTTCACCAGCTTATCACTGACGTATTGGTCATAGGCATCCCAGTCCTGCCATGAAATTAGAAAAGTCAGTCCCGCTTTCTTACGGATTTGTTTGGGACATTTCTTCCACATACCATAGAGCGCCTTTTCCACTGCCGCACCGTCCGGAAGTTCGGTATTGCCCGCAAGTACACATTGACCGCCCGCAATGGTTTCCTTGTCCGTGGCGTTGATATTGTCGATGATGCGCTTGATTACACCGTCGAAATATTTTTCCTTGCCACGTCCGATGATAAGAGAGTCTGCCGGACAAGTGATTCCCGCCGCTGCCGAACCGCCTTTTGCGCTCGTCCATATAGCGCTTCCGATGTATTCATTCTTTTTATCAATCAACAAACGCAACATGGTTGCCTGAATTTTCGGGTCCAGCTCACGGAAGACCAAATTACCCTCGGGTTGTGCGAATTTCCAGTATTTCTCATAGTCACGCGGGTTGAACTCCAGGTAGACCATAAACTCCTGCGGAACCAGGTAACGTTCAGTGAACTCATACTCGTTTTCTCCGTTTTCCCCCTTGGCGCCATGGGTGCTTGTCGGAGTAGGCACATTATCCTGGATGACATCGCCCAGACGGATACTGGGTAAGGTGTATTTGTGCTGGATACCGCTCTTGATGTGTATCAGCCCCTCTTTAAAGGTATCGTTTCCCTGCGCGGTATAGGTGAGCAAGTCTTCGAGTACTTCACCGTTGTAGCCGTTCTGGAGAAAGGAAACCGTATTAGCTGCTTCTGCCATGTTTTATAGTTTTAAGGTTTAGGTTAATTGGATAATGGGTTGTCAGGACATCTTCTTGAACTCGAAGCTCTCACCGACAACGGCGTTCACTTTTTCCGCCATCTTCTCTTCCGCTGTCCTGGCAGCCGTCTTGGCAGCCTGCACATTATCCGGGTCGATGGCAATCTCATGGGTGATCTTCTCACGGGCGGGGATGGATGCCAGTGTCTTTTCAGCCAGCGTGTAATTGGAGCCAGCCATTTCCACCCATTGTGTCTTGTTCTCTTTTTCGATTTTGCCTTCCGTGATGGCATCCTCGACAAGCTTGTCGATACGCGCTTTCTTTTCATCGGCTTCTCTTTTTTCAAATACACTTAGTTTGGCTACCGTCTCGGCCAGGTCTTTTTGCAGGTTGCCGATGCTGGCATCCTTGCCGGCAATGACTGTCTGCGCGTCCGTGAGTTTCCGGTTGGCTTCGGCAAGGGACGCCTCCACGTTCATCAGCGCGGAGATACGCGACATGACATCCGTCACTTCGAATTTGTCCTTGATTCCCAGGCTTGCAGCTACCGCACCCAGTTCAAAGGGGATTGTTGTTTCATTCATAGTATTCAGGTTAATATTCTTTTGTGCAGGAGTAGTATGGTTGCCGGCTTCTGCGGTTATTCTTGTCATTACGTTCTGGATAGCTTCCGCGTCTTCCAGCCCCGAAATGCTGTTCTTTACTTTCTCACAGAGCTGGGGGCAGGTGTGCAGGATGTTTTTCTCAGGTATGATACCGGCGCTGACCGCCAGTGCCGCATCGAAATAGGTGCCGTCTTTCCCGGTTTCGCCCGCCATGATACTTTGCACTTGCTGTGTTGTAAGGGAAAACCGCTTGCGGTAAATCGTTTCAATCTGCCGGGTGAAGGCTTTGACAAGCTCCGAGGCTTCTCCTTCTTCCGCCGATGGCAGGAAAGGATTGTGTATCATCAGGATGGAGTAGTCACGCATCAGGGAGCGTTTGCCAGCCGCCCAAAGTACCGAACCCATGCTTGCCGCCATCCCTTCGATTACACACTCGGTATCTACTGTCGAATTTTGAATGGTGGCATAAGTTGTCATACCATGTAAAACGGAACCGCCCTCGCTGTTTATCAGCACTCTGATAAGCGACGGGCGGACAACCGTTTCGAGGTACTCGAACTCTTCATTGAACCGCGCCGTGGACTGGGCGGTTACCTTGCCGAAGAAACGGATGGATGCCGCCTCGCCAGGCTTGGCTTCTCCGGTGACAAGTTGAAGTTCGTTGATATTCATAGTTCAGGTTAAGGTCAGTGTAATCTTTTTCCAAGTATAGGAGTGGCATGTCCCAAAGAGTTTATTCTATCCTTCACCGGCATCTGCAAACCCGGAAGTCTCAGAATATCCGGGCGACTTGTGGCTCCCATGGCTATCCTTGTCATGTTCCGGTGCGTCATCATGATTGGTGAAGGGAGGCATGACCACATATCGTTCTACCCATTTGCGGTATTTCCAAGCGGAAGACTCCCGGAACCACACCTCGTAATCCACCCAGTAAGCCTGTAACATATTCGTTGTGGTGGGCATGTCGAAATAAAGCAGGTTACATCGTTCGTTCAGGGCGGGTTCGTAACTTTTTGCATCCTGAATAGCCATATTGATGCGCTGGAAGACACGGAAGGGTTCGCACTCCATCCCGTCATCGCCGTTGTTCAGGTTATTCAGGATGAAACGAATACGCATTGTCGCCCTGCCTTCCCCGATTCTTTGTTGCTGTACCAGATATCTGACGTTGGTGAAATGTATAAAGACAGCCGGAAACGCCGTCTCATACTCCATATTGTCCGAGCGGATAATCCGGTCAAACTGCCCATTGTCCATCCGGATTGTTTTGAAATAAGGAGGGCTTAACAGATGATCCGGGTTCTCACGCACAGTGAGCAAGGTCCGGCGTACCGCTTCATACATGTTCACAAAAGGGTTTTCCGATACCTCCTCCGGGATAATAATCTCTTTTTCAATAGGAATATCTTCCGTCGTATCGTTCCTGGTCTCTTTGTCTTTTATCATGGGAATTTCTTGAAAATGATAGGTACATAATGTTCATTGATATAGTCATCCAGCCTGTCGGAAAAACCGATAAACTGCCGCTGTACAGGCTTGCGGGTGGAATATTGATTGACGGTGTAAGGAGAAAGTTTCTCATCCGTATTGTGAATGGCCGCATACCCTTTGCCTTTCCTGTTGCGCCCTCTCTTTCCTTTCTCCGGGAAACTTTCGGCATCGGTTTCTATCTCATAGGCATAGAACCTTTTGAATCCGAACTCATGCATCTTCTTCAGGGAGCCGTGGTCTTTGTCTTTGAAAGAGCCTTTGATACTATCTTTCAGTTTGCCCGTATCAATCATAGTCGGGTGGGTAAACTTTTTGCCCCATTTGGAAGTGCGCCCTTGCCAACGGTTACCACTGGCATAGAATCCGCCCTGTGCGAAGGACATCTGGAAGTAACGTCTGGAGAAAGCCCCGGCAAGGGTGGTAAATTCCGAAGCATTGAAAGCCAGCCGGCTCGTCAGGGATTGTCTGCCTGCCTCCGGGACCCACTGCGCGCAAAACTCAGCAAGGCTTATCTCTTGCATAACAGTTTGTCTTTGATTCGTTTGATAATTGTTTGCAGCCGGGTATGCTTCCTCAAGTCAGAAGTAAAGTACGGATGCGCACCGGAGAATATCCTGCCTTTCATAGCCAGGCTCTCCGCAAAAACCGGATTGACTTTCTCCCGGAAGTCGTTCTTCAGGGAAGCGGAAGCAGAAGCCTCATTACCGTCTGAAAGCAGGTAACAACGGCAGCCCCACTCAATAGGTGGGATAAGGTCTGAAGGGAAGCTGCTCTTTGGATAAGTAAGCCCTTCAAGTGCCAGATGGGTATCTCTCACGCGCTCATCACCCTGTGTCATATAAGTAATCAATGCATCGGAAGACCGGTTTATCCACCATCCAGCTACTCCGGCGGCATACAACACCTGTTCGTTTTCCGTTTCCGCATACGTCAGGTTGTATTTTTTACAGATTTCTTCGTAATCCTCAAAGCCTTCATCTTCTGAATGTTTGAGAATGTCATCCATCATGGTATATTCCTCTGCTGCGGCAAACTCCACAAGGTTGTCGATGGCAGCTACCAATATGTCCCGTTCCTCCTTGTCCTGCAAAGTGGTGAAATCGTTATGGTTCCTCAATAGTTCCAGTGCCCTGTCAAAGTCTATTTTCAGACCTTCCAGTACACGGGAGTAAAGGGGAGCAGTACGCAGCATGATGATTTCTTCCATGATGTGCCATGACTCCGCGCTGTTTTCCAATGAATCCATCAGGCGGCGGAAGGCGGCAAGGATAAGCGGGTATTCCTCCTTCGCCCGGTTTTCTTTCAATTCTACCCGGGCAGCGGATACTTTTTCCATACCGGGGAGCGGGTTACCGCCTAATCGCTCCCCATCAGAAAAGATGCCACATTGCTGCTTCTCCCATGACCGTAACGGCGGTAATACTCTTCCTCGGACATGATATGCCGGTCGTGGGTGTTACCCTTCTCCTTATCCATTCCCATATCCATCTCCAACAGGTTCAGCTGCTTGCCCACGATGATACCGAACTCTTTCTCTATCTCGTCGGGAGCCACTTCATACTTGTCGGTAATCAGTCCGTAAAGTTTGATCCGGTCCTCGTTGTTCATCTCAATGCGGTTGCTGTACTTGAACTCCAGACCGTCCCGGATGTATCCCATCGACACCAGACGAGGCAACACCTCTTCATTGAATATGTTCTCGATGTAGCGGCGGTACACCTCAATGCGTTCCCTGAAAATATCCTGATGGGCTTTAGTGGAACCGACATAACTCTGCATCCCGCCCGCCATGGATTCACTTCCGAGTATGAGGTTGGCAACTTCCTTGTTTACGAACTCAATCAGGCTGGTGTAAATCTTCTCGGAGTTGGACATGGTGAACGCCTTGATTTCGATTTCATCTTCCAGTCCCGTGACGACCACCTTATTCTGGGCAGCATTGGCTATCTCATTGGCAAGTCTTTTTCTATCCGTATTGCTTTCCGAAACACTTTTACCCACAATGATAGGCTGGCCGTACGTGTGGCTGAAGTTTACGTAATTGGCTACCGTAAACTTCTTTGCCAAAATAAGAGGCGTAGTTGCAGAGAAAAGTCCCAAGTCTCCGGAATTTATGAGGATATAATTCCTTCGGTAAGTCCTTGAGTCCAGGTTCCAGTTCGGTAGCCAAATGCCCTGACGCTTGACTACAGTACGCTGTTCAGGAAGCACATTACGCCTTTCGACGATGTTCACTTCCGCCAGTTTGCCTGTACGGGAATCAATGTCCGGCATAATCTCCAGCAGTGTATAGCCGTAGAGTTTGGCTTCCACTATGCCCCGTATAATCTTGTCGAACTGGGTGCCCTGGATTTTACGTGTTTCCTCCACATCCTTGACATATTTCCCCTTCTCGTTCATCCGTGCCAGCATATAGCGGTCGCCGAGAATTTGTGACTCCAACGTCTCAAGCACCGAGCGGATATGTGCGTCTTGTTGCAGGCAGGCATCGTAAAGGTCAATCAAACGGCTACGGTCGTCCAGTACCGTGCCCTGCACCAAGTTTCCCCGTACCGACTTGTACCGGTTATTGCGCTCGATCTCCCGGACATATTCCTGTATGGTTTTCTTCGAGGTACGGAAGATACTTTCCAATAATTCACGATTAAATGAGCCCTCTGTGTTTACATTCATAGATTTAGGTTTATTTAACAAGGTATAGGCAGGGAATGTATTTGAATGTTTTTTTAACAATTGAGGTATTGATAGGCTGAATTTGTAAATATGACGGATAAAACCATGTAATTTAATAAATTAATATTTACATATCATGACTTGCTAAATTAACACGAAAAATAAATTATATTTACTATAAAACACTGTAAATAAAAGCGATACAGTAATTAAAAAGATAGGATTCTTAGTCTCTAAGAGATATATTTGCAGTATGTTATTTTTAAATAAAAATATCAACTATTATGACAAATGTAATTTCTGATTTTTCCCGGTATGAAATTCGCTACCGGGAATTCCCTGAACTACTGTTTACAGTGCGTGGGGACGGCTGCGAATATTTCGACGCATTTCTTTATATCAAGAATAAAGGCGATCCTGATATACACTCCGTACAAGGTTTCAGGACGGCTTTTGCACATTGGATAAATGCCGTCCGTGACGCATATTCACTTTCCGATGAAAATATATTCATCACTGCCCCTAACGGGCATCAATTAATTGATTATGCCTTAGCCCTGCCGTTTGTCGCCTACATCGACCCTGCTTTCGGGGTATATATGTTGGAACGCATGTCGGATATGTTACTCAGAGGTGTCGTCCTTTCGGACACTTTTTTATTACTGATGGCTAAGGACCGATTAACGAAGGAACAGTTATAATTTGAATATTTGGTAACTATGAATAAAAGCTCTTTTAAACCTGCCAAACGTGTGCTGGTTTTTGATTGGGCAGGGATACTTGTGTCCAGAGTAAGTTCGTTGCAAGCAACGGCAAAGATGCAACACATTGCGCCGCAAGCTGTATCTTTTGCCTGTGCAGGCAAATATATCGGTGCAGGCGGTTATTATTTCCGCCATGAAAACGATAACGTGAAAATCGAAGAAGATGACTTCGGAAGATTGAGGCTTGCAGAATATGACAAGCTATGCGGTGAGAAAAGAAGCTATCACAGTCCGAAAGTCATGTCCAAAAAGTATAAAGCAATCGCACTGAAAATAAAAAACGCTAAAAAAGGAAAGGATGACGATAATGAATGACGATAAACAACAGAAATATAATGAGGTGGATTTCAGAAACCGCCCGGTGAGAATAACAAGAGAGTATAACCAGGTATGGCTTTGCTTGTATGACCTGTGTAAAATAATCAAGCGTCCGGTAATGATGGAGACAAAAGAGGCCATGAATCTTTGTCCGTCATCAACAAAAATAATCTTCCGGACAGATGACAAGCCGCTGTGGGCAATAGCGCCAAGGGATGTCCGGAAGCTTGTCCATCTGGTTAAAAAGGAAAATTCGCAGATGAAGAGACTGTGTGAAGAACTGGAAACATGGGCGGGCAGATTGATGGAGAATGTCGAAGCCGTCCTGCAAGAGGTACCTGTAGTATTCAACTATCAGGACCATCCTGTCACATTCAAGGCGGCCAATGGCAAGACAATGGTGAACGCTACCAATATGGCGAAATGTTTTGGAGGCAACCCGGCGGAATGGCTACACAAGGCATCCACCAAAAGATTTCGATACGCACTTGTCAATGAGGGTAAGTCGGCTTCACTGGGAGAACAGGTTATCACAAACCGGGGAACAGCCGGCGGAACCTGGATACAGGAAGAACTGGCTATCGAATACGCCCGGCAACTCTCACCGGAATTCTCCATTTGGTGCAATGAACGTATCGGTGAGCTGATGACGCAGGGAACGGTCTCCCTTAATGATGAATCTACAGGGCATCATCAACACGATGAACAAAGCGAGACACCCGCAGAGAACTTTCCGGTTCCAAAGACTTTCGAGGAAGCTCTGCTGCTCGCTGCCAACCAGCAGAAACAACTGGCGGAGAGTCGGCACAAGGTGGAATTTTACAACCGTTTCATTGAAGACCGGGACTGGTTCAAGACAACCACCATAGCTGACGAGTTGCAAGTGACGCCCAGCACGCTCAACCGGTTCCTTGAGGAAGAAGGGATTATCCGCAAGGAAAAAGGACAATGGGTAGTACCGGGGTTCCACTCTGCGCTCCAGTGTGAAGTACCGTACTATTGGACAAACGCCAAAGGAAAGTCGTACAAAATGGGAGGCGCACGTCGCTGGACGCAGGATGGACGCGAATTCATTATTGAACTATGGAATAAGAAACACATTAGTAAATAGAAAGTTATGAATGATATATCAAAAACGACGCTTGAAAGAATCATTAGTATAACCGGACGTGAGCCTGTTTCCTGCCGGTGCGCTTCCTGCCAGAGTCAATGCAGGCGTACGCCGTGCTTAGGTACGCCGCAGGACATCCGGGCACTGATCGAAGCCGGGTACAAGGACAGGCTGGGACTGACGGCATGGATGGTGGGAATGGCCGCCGGTGCCATACCTTTTCCCGTGCCGATGGTACAGGCGGTACAGACCCCGGAGGGTTGCGCTTTTTTCGAAGGCGGTCTTTGCATCCTGCATGACCTGGGACTCAAGCCCACCGAAGGACGGCTATCGCATCATACAGTCACTTTGGAGAACTTTATCTTCTCTAAAAGCCTGGCGTGGAACGTGGCGAGAACCTGGCTGGAACCGAAGAATTCCGTGGATATCATACGGGTATTCCATAGCTTCGGAGTAATAAAGAATATCACAATCAAATAAAACAGGTTCCCTTGTAGGCTCTCCGGAGCTTGCAGGGGAATCTTAATCAAGAACAACTATATAAGGAAGGTATGAAATACGAATTTATATCAGACAATGGCACCCGCTTTGAAATGGATATTGAAGCGGATAAACTGATGCTGGATGTGGCAAGAGTGGCTGAATCACTAAGAAAGGACAAGCAACCAAGGATATGGATGAACAAGAGAAGCGTGAAGGAATTCCTTGACCTCACCTGCAAGCAGATGGGGTGCAAGGCAGACAAGCTGGTACATGAAATCAGGAAAGTGGACGGGACAGTCGAACTCTGGCTCGAAGCGTTTGTAGCGATGGAATACCTGAGATGGGCAAACGAAAACTTGGCAAATTGGTTCGCGGAAAAGCTGAACGAACTTATCAATGACGGAACTATATCCTGTGATTAGTATAGGCATGGCTGAACTAAGGATATTGGACTTCAACGGGACACGGGTTCCAATGGTGGTCGGTGAAAGAACCGTGCTGGTATGCGTCAGCGAGATAGGCAAAACTTTCGGTAGGGCCTGGCAACCGTGCCGCTGGCTGGCTACCAAAAAGTCCAGGGAGCTTGTCAAACAGGTTTCCGGTACAAGGAGGATACGCATGGAGTCGCTTGTCATCGTGCGCCGGGGCGGTGTCATTAACGGTACGTGGATGTATTCGGAAGTGGCGGTGGCGTATGCCGCGTGGCTCTCTCCCGAAGCGGGTGAATGGTGTAACGCCAGAATAAGGGAGATAATGAGAGCGAAAACATCCAAATAGCTGCTATTTGGAAGTATTGCACAAATATTTTTTCCAATTAGTCACTCAATAAGAAAAGATGAGAATAATAAAGGTCATACACGTGCATCTGATTTTTGAGAAGCGGGATTATTATTTCGGCAGCATATCCGCTATTTATGATACGCTGGATGAGAACGTTGTCGGTATAAAAGAAAGCAGCCTGCTTCATTCGGGACTGGGTGAAGGAAGCTGTATTCCTACCAGGCGGGCGATAATCAGGCAGGCACACTTAATCAGAAGCAAGAGAAAGGAATCTTCGTAACTCATGAGTAAAGGTGAAAAATATGATTTCAAACCGATTAATAACAATAAGAAGAAGGTGTACTACACGGGCTTCTCCTACTTGCTAATACCTGATGAAATTTACCTGTTGATGCGTATCTCTGAATTTGAATACCTGGTCAGATACCATACTGATAGTTTCCGGACAAAACAGGCTTTCCTGGATAAAACGAACATGAAGGAGGATACTTTTGATGAGGATGTAAATAATTTGCATTATACGTATCTTACACTAAAAACACCGGAAGATGTCAAGGGGACTATTTATAGGCGCAATATCTTTGGGTATAATAATCTTGTTGATACCTGTGGGACTACCTGTAACTACAAGGCGTTGAAGGAATATTTATCTGGCTTACCGTTATAGCGGGATGAAATTTCCCTTTCCAGACTCACCGGCTAAAGAGAGCGGATCATAAGCCATGACCGTAGTTATTAGGGTTACGACACGTTTTAAGGGGGCATCCTGCTAAGTTGAGCTTACAGGATGTCCCTTTTGCTTTTCAGACTGTGAGGACATGGGAGGCGCGGTAATATTTTCTCGCCTTTTTTTGCAAAAAGACGAATTAGTGGTTTTAGCTGGGGGGAAGTGAATCTTATCAGTGCTTTGATGTTCTTAAAAGGGCAATGATGTTGCTTCAAGGCTACTTGTTTGTCCTTTAAGGCATACTTGGAATACCCTTCATTGTTTTGAATTACTGAAAGTTAAGGGTGTCAATACTAAAAAACAAGAGTTTTACTGGAAGGAACTGTTATTGTTGTCCTTGTCCTCAAAACCCTTTTACTGTTTGTTCTGCTCTTTGGGAAGAAGAAAAAAAGAAAAGGGATTTACTGGGAAATTAGGTTCTTATCCTTCACACTTCAGGTACTTTTTGACTTGTTTGAAATTAAGGGAGGATATGATGTATATATAATATATAATTATAATATATATATAACTATAAGGCTATGTATAATATTGGCTACTTGGGTATAGTAAACTCGCTAAAGCTCGCTTACTATACCCAATCCGCTCTTTGGAAAATACGCTTCGCGTATTTTCGTTTAATTATTAAAGGGATTAAGGAGTACTAAGGGTTTCTTAGAGGATTGGCATATTACTGGAGTTATGCCAACCTGTTCTGAAAGGGTTACGAATATGATTGAAGCTTCTTTCATAAAGGCATTAAGGATTACGCAGTGAATTGAAGCACTTTAAGCAGTGAATGGTACTACATTGAAGCCATGCCCCATACTTGTGGCAAAGGGTATTGAAGCATAAAACCTCAGTAAGTAGCCCAAAGATAACCGTAAAAGACGCTATAAGGAGTCATATCAGATTCCGGAAGGAGTAAGTAACACCTCAGAAAGTCCTGATATGAGGCTAAAAAAGATATCGTAGAGAGGAATCAGAGGAGCGGGAAGCATAAATGGGAATTAGTATATCAAATTTGCCACTTTTAAAGCCTACGGTTGAATTTTAATCCATTAGGCGATAAAGTTATTACCACGAGCATCAAAGTTAAAATACGAGCTTTAAAACAACAAAATAGAGGATGTGATATTTCAAGGGCATAACGGCTTATGTCCTCGAAGTGGAAGCAAAGATATTGAAAAGAATCCGCAAAAGCAAGAATACAAGGCTTATTTTCAGATAATTAAACGGGACTTCAATATCAATACGCAGAGAAGAAATATTCTCAGCAGCAAGATTCATGGGTATTTCCAAAGCATCTAAGCATCGTTTAGCCCCTTTAAGGCGCCGCCCCTAAAAACGCGGGAAACAACCGGACAGAATGAAGAGAGCCGGGCGAGGCGGTTGTGTTCGCCGTGAACATAGACTGGGAAGTGAGAAATAAAACCGGAGCTGATAATGATAAGCAAATGATAGGGAATTGAGCGTTGCAGTATTGATAGGGAAAGCAAGATAAATGTATGAATAATTTAAAGCTTGCACTTTCCTCAGATGCTGATATACACCAAAGTAAAGAAGAATACTTGGCGTCATACATCCTTGCCATCCTGTAAAAGACTTCCATATAGCAGTTATTTAGAAGTTTTGATGAGAGAGACCGAGGATTGGATTTATCAAAGATTTAAGCGAAGTGAGAAAATCTCACTTCGGTGTAATAGAGATAGTTAGAGGTGGAGGTTCGGGTGGTGGAGCAGCCTGGATAATATGATAGAAGCAGCCGGTCAACTCCTCGTGAAACTGGCAAGAAGTGAAGAAGAAGTAAAGTAAACACAGAATTTACCATGAAAGTTATTCGCTGTGCAGATTCTCGCTGCGACTCACTTGACAGAAGTTATATTCAATCTACCTCGCTGCATTATAAAACCTGTCGATACTATTATACCATTGTATATTTCCATATAATAGCTATCTGGAACTTTTGGTGATTTAATAATCCATAAGTTCTCCGAAAGAGATATAGTAAGTTTCCCAGTTCAACACTTAATTAGCAATTAGCATTTGTTAACCATAAATTCTTATCCTTAGCCCAACTTTCCCGTAATCCGCCTTCCTATACCTGAGAAACCCTTAGTACTAACTTAAATAAAGAAGAAGACAATGGAACTAAAAAAAAGAATGACGTATGAAGAAATGGCAGAGTATTTCGAGTCTGAAACCGCAAAACTGGCAACCAGGTCGGGTGTAGGCAAGTTTGCAAAGCAAATCGGTTTCGAGGTTTACACACCTTACATTGATGGAAAGAAACTGTTTTTCTATGTGAACGCCAGCATCGGCAAGGAAACGGCAGCCTCCGGTTCAGAAAAGTAAAACCTAATTAATTGATTGATAGTTATGGGCGAATTATCGCCCATGGCTCCAGATGCTTTTGTATAATATCAAAAACCAATTGCATTATGATTACAAATGAAGTGATTTTCAAGTATGAAAACACGAACGTTACATTTCTTGCGGAAGGCGGGGATGTGATGGTCAATGCCACAGAAATGGCGAAACTTTTCGGAGAATACAAAAAACCGGCCCTTTGGCTCAGAACACAACAAGCAAAGCTGTATTTGCAGTTTTTAACACAAGTACAGAACTGTACTTCGGCTGATTTACTGATGGTTATAGGTGGAGGTAACGGCGTTCAAGGAACCTGGATGCATCGGGACCTGGCAATGGAGTATGCAAGATGGCTGTCCCCTGAGTTTGCTTACTGGTGCAATAAAAAAATTGAGGAGCTTCTTCTGAAAGGCACTGTATCCTTGAACGAACAAGAGAAAATGCTATTTGGCAAGAAAATCAAGGAGCTGGAAAATAAAGTGGAAGAACTTGCCCCCGATGCTGAATTTGGGAAATCAGTTCGCCGCAACGCAGACAGCATCCCAGTCACCATGTTCTCAGACTTTCTGGTTAGCAACGGATGTGACATCGGAAGAAACCAGCTCTATGAATTTCTCCGAGTATATGGTTACGTATACAAGAAAGGCGACATTGATCGCAATTTCCCGACAAGAAGATCGACGAAGATGCGGATACTTGAGACTCGCTATCCCAGTTCAACAACCGAGTTCGGTCCGACTGTTTATGTGACACCGAAGGGAATTAAGTATTTCCTCAGACGAAAGGGAATGATCGAAGTCTTTATGGAAAGGCAAAAGGAAAAGACCGTAAGAAAGTCAAAATTATTCAAGCGCTATTAACGGCTTGATGAAACCAACCGGAAGGAAGGCTACCATAGCGGTAAGCCTTCCTTTTTTTATCCTCATTACAATATAGCCGCTATTTGGAAGTTTTGCAATATTAATGTTCTCAGATAATACACATACAAGCTTGTTATGTCACAAATGTTAATGAACCTTATAGGCAGGGACTCTCCGGAATTGTGAAGTATTGATAGAGAGATACATGATAATATGCTGAGCAACAGAAAATAAATAATTAAGAAAAATATAGTTCCTATTTCCAGCTCTCTTTGAAAAATCAGGTTCGATTTAACAGTTTTACCACTTTATATTAATAAATAGTTAAACACTACAAGAAAGGGACATCCATGGACTTATCTATACTTCATAGTCATTTTCTTGCAATGTAACAGGTCGTATTAAATTGATAGCTTTTACACCTTATATATATACAGCAACCACAAATCTCAATCTTTGTAATGGTTGCTTTCTCTACGACTTATGTAACATCAGTTTGGCAGAGCGTTTTAGTATCTTAATTCCACCTTCCGGCTCTATAAATAATGAGAGCCATATTATTAGCTTTCCAAATAGATAGTGCTGGGATTGATAGCCTATTTCCTTATCAAACTATAAATGCCTCTCTGTAACGATTGTATCATTTTTCGGCACCTAATTTTCATCCCCTCAGTATAGATACGGTTTAACACTTCATTTTCCATCTATCTTCTTAAAATTATTACTAAAGTCGGACTTGGGAAATTCCCCATAGGGCGCGTATGGCATCCGCAGTAGCCCTGATACCCTCCCTTTTCTTTTTAAAATTATTATATCATTGATAATCATTGTGTTATAATCCTTACTTTTGCACAAAGTAAGGATTGAATGAAATAGATACTATCAAATTGAAAGCAAAAACTAAAAAACACCCTTAAAATTACTGTTTTAGAAACTACTATCATTCGTATTAACATTGTTAAATAGCTGATTCTCAGTCGATTATTTAGCATTTTATTACAACTTTTAATTTTTTAAAACAACATTTTCGTTCAAAAACCACTAATAGGCAAAAACAAAAAAATCAAAGAATTTTTCACTTTCTCTAATTTGTTGATATTCAATCGTTTATCCTTTTGCCTACGCGCGTATGCGTACTGAACTGATTTTAAGGGGTTTACCTTCGATAGCCCTAAAAAATATTTTCAATTTTATTTGTTCGTTCCAAATTTATTTCGTTTTATCGTTGTGTTCTCAAAAGGGAAAACAAACAAGCCCAAACGGAACGAACTAAAACGATTATTCATTAAAACAAAAACAGAAAAAGAAAGACAAGCCGCAAAAGCGAGAAACAAAAAGGTTTTTTAATCGAAAGATAGTTTTATCCTCAAATTAAAACAGTGTGTTAGCTACGGAGCTATTAAAGAGTGCGTTAAATAACCACGCTTCGCACACAAAAGGTTTACTTATTAGATGTTTGTCCGTAAACCTTTGCATAAGCTGAAAAGCGAATGTTACAAACGGACAAGTAGGAACTGTAACAAGTCCAGTGCCGGAACTATGCCCAGTTGCAAGGGAAAGCACAAACGGAAACTATTACAAGCTATCGAACAATACCAGATAGCAGCCGAGCATGAGAAAAGGACATTGCCAATGTTATGCCCATAATCACCAGCCGCGAAGTTTCTAAAGGTGTAGCTGCCATGTTGGAAAAGACATGGGACGTGCGAGACAACTGCCATGAAATTGGAGTAATTGCAGGAAAACCGCACGTTAAGGATGCAAAGGTTAAACAATAATTGAATTGTCTAAGTTGCACACAATCGGGTGAAAGGTTGTGTGCAAATTATTACGGGCTTACAGCACGATAAAGCGCAAAGTATTTACGATAAGCGTATTTATCCGGGCTGTTGTATAGGTGAGTATATGACCGCAGTTCGATTCTGCGGATGCCCACAATATGCACTTTTGCATAATAATATTATATTCATTAATCCAATAAATTATTAAAGCTATGGCAACAAGTAAATGGAATTCAGGAGATGTTGTGAATTTAGTGAGTTCATCAAAAGGTGTAATTTTACTGTACACAGACTCGAAAGGGAAAAAGACTGCACAATATTTCTTTGGTGAGGGTTATGTTCCCGCCAATAAAACGCAGGATGCGGTGTTTAAAGTGTGGCGAACTGTTGTGGCAACATTCTGGGACGTAAAACGTAAGGAACAGAAATTACGTAAAGACAATGATGGCATCCGCTCGAAGTTGCGTGCTTCTACGCCTACTGAAATAATCTTTCATGCAGAAAACAATGATATAAAGCGTTTTCCGCTTGAATTTTCAGTGTGGTCGAAAATTGGACTTATGCCAACAAAGAAAGACCTTGAACGTTTGGTGAAAGAACGTGATGTGAAAGACGCTATTCATAGAGCTGCTAAAGCCTCTTTCGACGCTTTAGGCTTCCGTGTTCAATTGTCGAAAGAAGATGCGACACCGGTGTCAACAGAGCAACCCGCTGTGCAGGAAGTTCTGGTAACTGAGGATAAAACGGTAGAACAAATTGCTGAACAACCAACTGAGAAAGAAGCGGAACATGTGGCTGAGACGGCGGTTGAACAACCAATGGAGCAAGAAACGACTGCACCTGCGGGAATACCTAATGGTACGAGAGAAAGACAAAGACGGCAAAGTGCTGCTGAAGTGAGAAATGCTGCTTAACTTTACTTCTCAGTATAAATGATATAGATAATCTGCCTGTATTATGCGATAATGTGTTGCATGATACAGGCTTTTAGCAAATGTGTGCTGATTACCTTCATGGGTGTCTCAGGTCATGGCTGAGAACGGGTTCGATTCCCGGACATTCCACCATAAAAGACTTCTAATTTACTTCTACATACAACTTACTTCTTGGCGTCGTGAGGATGCCACATCCACTTCATAACACGGCTGGCATAGTGCGGTAGGACCGCTTCAATCACACTTAACTGGGTAAGCTATGCCCCGATGTTATCCTCCCAGTTTGGTGAGGACGTGGTGACTATTAGCATGAATAATAATGAACTAAATACGATATAGCATGGAAAGAAATTATCCGGTAGAACGACTTTGCCACCAGTGTGGCGAGGTCACTGTAATTTATGTGCATGAAGCGGACTACAACAAACGAATAAAGGAGCGAACTCCAGCACAGGACTGCTTCCCGTATCTGACTATGCCCGAACGTGAGACAATCATATCGGGTATGTGCAGTGAGTGCCAAAAGAAGCTGTTCCCGCTCAACTACGACAAAGACGGCAATTGGGTAGGTTATCACGACTTCCCCTTCTAAGCACACACAATCGCTACGTTTGTTAATGAATCCTAAACATAACGGGTGATGTCACCGAAATTATGGCGAAGTGCACCTACACCTGACAAACGGCGAGAAAACAACAAGAATAATAACTAATCATCAATTAATAATTAAAATCAAACAAGTATGAAGACAATCGTAAATGACGAGCTGAGAGCACGTCTTAATTTCGCATCAATCAACGGTAGTGTAATCGCAACTAACATTCTGGAAATAATCAGACAAAACAAGGATGTGACGGAAGTTATCCGCGGTACAGCTAACTTCTTCAATTCCAAACGGGTTAAAACCAATGCCGGTGAATATACCAAGATGAAGATTATTTTGTCGGCGTGTACCAAAGACCTCAACAATGAGAACTTCCCGGACAGACAGAACCCTAAAGCCCCGTGGTTTGAGGAGAACCGGACAAACTTGGAACCGTCCACTTTCATCGGCTATTTCAAGGACTTGCCTGATTATTCCGATGAAGACATAGAATATTTTGCTAACGCTATCTGTGTCAGCAGCAAGATTGAGATTAAGATGTACGACAAGATGAATGACTTTATCGACGCCTACATCAGCGACAACTATGTTCCATTCGCCCAATATGGTGACAACAGTACGTTGCATAATTCTTGCATGAGGCATCCCTACCTTGTATATAGACTGGGAGATTTCTACTCCAACTTCGCCGGTGCGAGCATCCTTGTCGCCAGAGATTCCGAAAATAATGTGCTGGGACGCGCCATCGTCTGGAAGAAGGCAGTCGGAAAGTTTGATGGGGAGGAAAAGCATGTGTCTGTATTAGATAGGGTATACTATTCTCACTCTTTTGTGATGAAGCTGATATACCAATATGCCCAGAATAATGGTATCAACTTGAGAAAGACAATAAACGATTACTCCCACAAAATACAGTTTACCGTGTTAAACACCATAGAGGGGGTAGATATGAAAGTAGGCGATAGAATAGACCACAACCTGAATATTTGCGTACCTGCATCCAAATGGCATAAGAAAGGAACACCCTACCTGGATACTTTCTGTTATGTGAATATTACTGAAGACGGTAAAGTGCAATTGTCCAATCAATCAACAGAAAGATGTGTAGCTACATGCCAGCAAACTTCCGGTGTTGCCAGTCAATGCAGGAAAATCTGCCCAAGTTGCGGCAACATACATACCTGTGACGAAGACTTATGTACAACATGTAGAAAGAAACTTACCGTGAAAACCATATTCGGTACCATGCTGATGGATAAAGTCAAGAGCTACAACGACGTGAAATATCCCGCCAGCTTCTTCGAGAAAGGCAGACCAACTGCACATCTGGAACTTAATCTCCAAATATCCAAGCTGTTTATAATGGTTTAGTTTCCCACAGTTCAGTTAAATAATAATCCTCACCAACAATAAATTAAATACATACATCATGGAATTATTGAAAGAATTATATGGCATCTCCGCCCGCACGCATCAGGAAAAAGACATGATCGCGTTCGTTTCCCAAAGATTATCAGACCTCGGCGTAACCTTTACAACAGACGAAGCCGGTAATATCTATGCCACCAAAGGCAACGCTGATACTTACCCGTGTATTGCCGCCCATCTGGACGAAGTGCATGAGGCAAGGGAAAAAGGTTACGAAGTCCTGGTTGTCAGGGATGAGTTCATCATTGGCTTCAACAGTGGGAAACGGGAGTTCAACGGTATCGGAGCTGATGACAAGAACGGCATCTGGGTATGTCTGAAGTGTCTTGAGAAATATGATAACCTGAAATGTGTATTCTTTGTTGGCGAGGAACAAGGATGTATAGGCAGTCGTCAGGCGGACATGAAGTTCTTCGATGACTGCCGGTTCGTACTCCAATGCGACCGTAAAGGAAACAGCGACTTTATCAGCAACATCTACGGCAATCCTCTTTGCTCATCCCAGTTTATAAAAGATGCTTCCCTCGGGGAGCATGGATATAAGGAAGAACGTGGGATGCAGACCGATGTGCAAGCCCTGCGTGAAAGAGGGCTGGAAATATCATGCGCTAACATCTCATGCGGTTATTATTACCCGCACACTCCCCACGAAATGACAAACATAGCGGATCTACAAAAGTGCCTCACACTTGTGGAACATATCGTTGAGAATTGCTGTGAAGTATATACCCATAAGGAAGTGCGTCCCCAACGCCCGGATTACATATCCGATTTTTTCTCAGATGCCTTCCCCCGTTCCACTTCCCGTTCGCAAAAGCAAACGCAAACGCGGTATGCCGCACCAACCACACAGAAGAAGCAAAATAAACCTTCAAAGGCAATCAAGGAAGCTGCCGAAGCCTGCAATCAGAGGCAACGCGCTGAGGCAAAAGATAGAATGAGAAGTTTCTTCTCCATGAACCCGGGCGGCAAGCTTAGTGTGTTCGAGGCTATCTATGCGGATTTCTTCCCACGCTTGAAGAAGGAAGACTATGACAATATATACAAGGTAGTCATGAAGGAGAAGGCATCCGGGCGTAAAGCACGGTTATCCCATCCTTTATATGGTAGCCTGCGTAAATCTGCAAGCAAAAAAGTAACCAAATAGCTGCTATTTGGAAGCTTTGATAAAATAGAAATTCAACTAAAACAATAAATCAAAACAATTAAAATAACCGCGAAGGTAAAAGATTGCGCAAGGCTTAGTTTTCGGTGTTCGTCCCTTTGAGAATGTGCCGTCCGGGTAACCGGAGAATCTGAAAGAGGGCAAGGTGTAGTGAAGCCTTATTCACCCGCTGGGCTGCGTCACGCCTGGCTCAGTATGACATGAAACAGGTGTCTGTCCGCAAAGGAGTGCTGAGTGTCTATAATACAACAACTTAAAAATAAATGCCTATGGTACTTAATATAGTGAAGAACAATCTAAGTATCTCTGATATAGTAGAATACGTAGAAAGAATATTCGATGGTTCAGAGGTTATCACACAAAAAGATTACGGCATATCCGTAGATATCTCAATAACCGCCAGGAATCATCTATATAGTCTTGAGGGGTTAAAGGAACTGGAATACTACTTCAAAGACTACGATGTGAGGATCAGATAAGAGACGCAACAATAAATGTAAAAGTCAAAAGCCATGAGAAATAAAAGCAGGATATCTTTAAAGAAAGAGATAGCGAACATAGTAAACAGCGCTGAATTTCTTGGGAACAGGAAAGTTCGATGTGACATTTACAATACGAAGGAGTATATCTCGCAGACGAATATGTATGTTACAGAGATAGTTGATGAGCATGGAAATAAATGCATCTATCATTTCGAAGGAGGTTGCAAGGATATGTTATTAAAACGTGCGGCTTCTTTCAGGAAAGAAACTGTTTACAAATTTAAGGACAGCGAAAATGGGACCAGTACACAAAAGGTTATTATTTTCCTGAAGGAACATAAGGAAGCTTTGCAGGTATTGTGCGATATAAATTCTCTGATGAAAGCCCACGATTACGGTGTACAGGAAGCATGTAGCATCCTATTCAAGGATAAAAAGCACCTCCCGCCCAACTTTGGCATGGAACGTGTAAATGGACGTAGCCAACCTGCTATTTATTGCTTTTATATGGGTCGTTATTTCCGGAGCACAAAGATAGAATACCTGATTGATTACATATTGCCGATATTGCCAAAAGTATACTTCGATGGACTTGAAAGGGATTGAGGGCAATGATAACACAGCAATAACATATAGATAAATAATACAAAAAGATGAAAGTAATATGCACAAAATGTGGCTGCACGGATGTGTCCTGTGAAGCCATGATTAATCCCAACAACAAGATATTCAAGAACTACACCGATGAATCATTTCTGTACGGTTGGTGCGAGAACTGTAAAACGGGCGTTATCCTAAGTGACACGGACGAAATACAGGCTAAAATCCAGAAGAAATTTGATGAGTTTGTTAAGAAGAACGGCAAGGAGCCACATTATGCGGACTGCGAAATTGTGTGGAAGGACACGAACGATTATTATGATGTAAAAATCCAGCTTTCGGGAGATACCGGCGAGGATGACGACATGTTTTACTATTGCCACTCCCTGAACGGACTCAAATCGCTGGCAACCTTTGGCTGTGAGGATTTTATCGTAACAGAAATCAATAGCTTTGAAAGTTTTGAGTAACAAGGATGTACAATGTAAAACAGAATAGAAAGAGTAAAATGAACACATCACCTATCGCAGTAAAATTTGTCAGCTGGGATATTACTCCCCTGGACACATTGCAAGATAGCCGGACGTACAGGCTTCGTGAAAAACTCAACGGAAACTCAAAGATGAACCGTGAAGAGAAAAACTGGCTTGCCCGAAAGCTACTTGGGAACCTCTCTTTCCGTACCGCCATCCCTTTAATGGGCTATCGCTTCGACTTCTCAGATGTGCTCCGGAAGTTTCTCGTAAACCAATACGGGCGATGGAACGAGTACTATGCCCCTGACAAAACCAGCCTTCGCGCAGCGCTTTATGGCAGGGTCAATCAGATTGTAGCACTCAAATAAAAGTAGAATAAGATATAAACAGCAGGATTATGAAACTTAAAGATGCAATAGAGTTGCTTAGTACTAAGCAAATAAGGCGAATCAAGAACACGGGCAAGGAATATGTCATTTTCCGTATTTCTGTTTTTAACGCAGGTGTGGTAGTGAGGCTGATTTGCACAAATACATACAAAGATATATGCAATTCACGTACCTATAATGGTTATGATTTCATAGCAGATTCAACCGCGTTAAGGGATGAACTTGAAGATAAACAGGCAATAGGCAAGACCTTTAAGTATGACGGTTCGACATTCAATATTGAAAAATGCGGTGGGGAACCTTGTGTCGATTGCAGCTTCACGAAAGATAATCACGCAAGTGAATTTGCTTCGATATGCTCGAATAAACATGTATTGTAAAAACTACGGATTATGACAGATAAAATTTTACAGATGTTTTTCGACATCGACCGATGGACGAAAGCGATTGAAAAAGGTGTGTTCAAGGACATCCGGAAAGACCAGCTTCTATTGCTGACCGATGAAAACACCCGGATAGCGATTGCCGATGCCATGCAGAAAGGGAAGTATGAAATCTCACCCCCTCACACCGCCCAGATACCGAAAGAGAACGGCGAGTTCCGCACGGTTTATGTGAACGAACCTATCGACCGGGTGATACTGGGCATTGCCAATGACTTACTGTTTGATTTGATGCCCGAGATGCTTCATGACTCGTGTAAGTCCTACCAGACGGGTATCGGCTGCGGCAAGGTGGTAACAGAAATCAGCCATAAAATTGCGAATACTGCAACAACTGGTTATCTGGGATGGAAGTCAGACCTGAGCAAATACTTCGACAGTGTACCGGTTCAATTTATAGACATGGCGTTTGACAAGGTAGAAGCAAAGCACGGTCATTCCGCTCTGATTGACGTGTTGCGAAAATACTACCACTCGGACCTGTACTTCGATGAGGATAACAATCTCCAACGTCAATTCCAGTCCTTGAAACAAGGATGCGCCGTGGCAAGCTGGCTGGCGGATGTGCTACTGTATGACCTTGACGAGGAATTATCGCAGATGAATGGCTTCTACACACGCTACTCGGACGACATGTTGTTCCTCGGGGAAGAATATGAGAAAGCCATGAGCATACTCCAAAACCGGTTGGAAGAGAAAACCATGAAGCTAAATCCGAAAAAAGTGGAATATCTGACTACTGAGAAGTGGTTCAAGTTTCTTGGATTCAGCATCAAAGGTAGTATGATTTCGCTATCTTCCAGCCGTATCAAGACATTCCAAAAAGAAATAGAAAAGCGCACAATCGGCAAGCCGAGAATATCACTGGCAAAAGCCATTAACGCTGTGAACCGCTACCTCTACAAAGGCAACGGGGAGTTTAGCTGGGCTACGCAGATTCTTCCGGTGTGCAACGTGAGGAAAGACCTCAATGAACTGAATAAGTTCGTGATGGACTGCCTTAGAGCTGTAGAAACAGGAAAGCGCAAGGTGGGTGGCTTAGGTTATGTCAAAACAAAGAGTGACGGTTGTATAGTCCGCGGTCTTGGTCGTAACGTGAAAGCCAACCGAGGCAAGACCGACAGCAACATCCCAGGTTATCTGACCATCGGCTGTATGCAGAACGCCATATTGACAAGACGTGCCGTGTATAACACGCTGGTCGCATCATTATAGGATAACATCGAACTTACCGAGCACACGGTGAATGGATGAAGAGCAAGAAATTTAATGTTACAGGCATAGCATACCAGAATTCTACCCGAGATCAATCCGGTTTAACGACCGGTTGATCTCAATTCAAATTCTGGTTCATTCCTGTAAATATCAAGAGTTTAAAGTCATGTGTCGCTTGCTTGACATCCATAATAATAATGAAACACATCAATGAAGCTCAAGGAACAATAATTTAACTACCTGCGTAAGTAACCAGCTCATGCAAAGTCATGAAGGATGTATAACCCACATCCTTCAGACTCTTTACGAGCTGGATTTACGCAGGCAATATCAAGAGTCTAAAGCAATGTGTCACTGTTATGAGAGCTTAATTAATTATTATTTATTCTTAGCACAAAAGAACTATGGTTCAAGGAATAGAATTTAGTATGCCGGCGTATAATAAGCCACCCGGCGCGTCGGAACTCTCTACTGAGCACTCCGACGCGCCGCTAGGGCTTCCAGCCGCGGCATACATCAAATATTTAAAGAGATGTGCCGGTATTTTGAGAACCATAAAAATAAAAGCTTAGCACAAAGCATCCAGTCAAGATTAGGACTTTAATGGCCCAGCTCTGCAACTACTGGGGACCTGACCTTTACCATCTTTTAGCAAGATGGTAGTTCAGGGCCGCCAGTAGAATAGCTGGACATATCAAATCAGTAAAGTAATGTGCCAACCCAATGAGACTGAGACAATAATGTAATGGGAGCGCAACCAAGTATTGCACAAGGAGCCGGATTCAACATACAGTATTTCATTTGTATCCTGGAGCCTGGTAATAACCGAGGTTCCAGGATACACCATCCTGTATTTATCAGAATTATAAAGTAATGCGCTGTGACTTTGAGTGTAACAATTAATAAGAATTGATAATCGAGAAAATATGCACAATAGTAATATTTATCAGAGAGCCATCCAAGCCGTCGAAGGTGGCGCAAGCTTCAAGATTGATTTCCGATCCCGAAGCTTGAAACTGAACGGCAAACCTGTCATACAAGATGGCAAGTATGAGGGCAAACTGGGCGTACTATGTTGCAGCGAGGATGAGTTCCTTGCCAATGTGGAAGAACTCTATCGCATCTACAAGCACTCAGTTCCTTCTGAACGGAGCGAAAGCAAGTCATGCCGGTACTTCATGGCATTGCCCGAAAAGAGCCTGAGTGACGATGCCATGCTTTTCGGTGAACGCCGGGACAAGGCACAAATCGAACTGGAGTTATATGTCCTCTGCCAGATAATCAATGGAATCAAATGGAATCCGGAAAAGATGAGCCGGTGGTTCTGGCAGAGTGATGCCGATAAAGACCTCGTGATATTAAGAAACTGGATAGAACTCAACAATAATAAACCATTTAATAATTAAGGAAATGAACAGCAAGAAAAAAGAGACGAGTAAAACAAAAGTATTGTGCCCCCGATGTGGCGCAGAGTTTGCTATTGCAAAGAAAGAAATTACCATTGTGGCAACAGTGGTCGGCAAAGATTCAGGTTTGGGAACTGTTCGCCCGGCAACAGTCGGGCGTACTGCACCTGCCAGACTACCCGAAAAAGCGGAAGAACGCATTGAGGCGCTGCGCAATGCCGGTGTGGATGTTAGCTGTTTGTTCGCCATGCGGGGATCGAATGGCGGAGAGTGTATCGCATCCAACAAAGACGGCAAGCTCGTCATGCTGGATGACAATGACCCGCTATTCGACCTCATCATCTCCCAGGGCACAGTTCCCAACCGCCGCCTGTTCCGCCGATGGGTGATGGCACAGATGTTTCACATGATGTCCTGTACAAGACATGGTTCCAAAGAACCGTTAGGCGTAACAGAGATGATTCATCGTTTGGGCTATGAGTATCAATGGAAGATGCTGATGAACGAACTGTACGCCCAAATGAAAATGGAAAACAGGGACCCGGAAAGCTTCACCGAACGAAATCGTTGGTTCAATGCCGGTGTAGTGGCAGCCATGGCGAAGGAATATACAGAACAACTGAAAGAGCGTGTGGATGCTTTGAAAGTAAGGAAATGTAAAGGTATTCCTTATAAACGTATATGTAGCCGCAATATTTTCGTGTCAGATTTGATATTCAAATTATATTATCCGCTCGATATGGCAATGGCACGTATCAAGCAGGCGAAGAACGCCACCCAACTTTACAATGCCGCCAAAAGCTTCAATGAAATGCGTATCAAGATGCCCTCCGGTACCACACAGAGCAAAGCATGGATAGATGCCTACAAAGGTTCCGGCGCATACTTTACCATGCAAAACCTAATCCGTTTCCATGAGTGTGTAGCCTACGATGATGGCGGAAACCGTCTGGATAAACTTCAGTCGCTTGATTTCATTCGGATTAAGGCAACGATGTATGCGCAGGGTGAAGGATGGCGTTTACTGGCAGTCCTGAAGAAGATGCTGACCGACAATAATATCAACATCAAAAAGAAGATGGCGGAATGGCGCAAAAAATAAACCATAAACTTTTCTATAGCCTGGCAAGCATAATGTGACGGACCAATATATTTAGTAGCTGCCTCCCCATTGATGAGGTACCCACCGCAAATGCCAGGGTACCTCCATCAAGTTGGAGGCATCACATCGAATGGATAAAGCCATGCCCCCGTTGGTATTCACATCCCGTTTTTTTTCAAATACTCAGCTCCGGCTTTAACAACAAATAAAAGAAATTACTAACTATAAAATGATAAGAATATGAGTGTAACTTATGTGTGCGAATGTTGTGGTGAACCCATCACAAGAGAAGAATATGATTCACAAGGCTTTAATGCCTATTGTCAGACATGTAAAAGTATGAGTCCCAGAAAGAGAAGACAAAGAGCAGAAAAAGCATGGGAGGCAAAACAAGCATTAAAGGCTCAAAGTAAAAAAGAGAGCGTAGAATAATTTTAATAGTACAATATGTATAAATTAAGTCAAGATTATCAACTGCTTAGAATATTGTTGAACAGTGGCAATGAGATTGTGTGCTTTTTCGACGAAGAAGTTTGCAAGGGAAAGGTCATTGATAACAAGAGATATTATTTCTCTTCGCGCAAGTTATGCTACAGCGACTTCTCTGTGGATTGTTCCGATAGTTCGTTCTCAGAAACGATGAGTCAGGACAATGTCAGGTTCATAGCACCGGCTAACTATACGGCAAACTCAAGAGAACTTACTACCCACCAGCGAGGTGTGATTTTAAGAGGTATCTGCAACGGAGCCGTTTTAAAAGACAAGAACCCTCAAATCTCTGATAACAACACCGTCATAACATGTGATACTCCGTTAAGTATCTGGGATATTTGCAGTATTAGCTGCGATGCGGAAGCCTTTGGGATGAAAGTTAATTTTCACCATGAGGGGCATAATAAAATTATTTTTTCCTCCAAAGAGGAACCCAAGCCGCAGGATATAAAAGCCTATTACATAGATTATCTATACAGAGAAGTCTTCCTGCTTGACGAGGACATCGAAATTGTGCCCGAATCAGGAGCAGCGGACAATTCCTGCTCACTGATCGCCGATAAACCATATATCAAAAAACAGTTTGAGGATATTTCTTTCAAGAACCTGAAAGATACAGTCTGTAAGCTATGTGATAATCCGGAAATAAAAACCCGTCACGATGCAATAATGTATATTGTTTGGATGGCAGCTTTATCAATAAAAGAAGAAACATATAAAGCAAACGTTCAGGAAGGAATAAACAGCTGAACAGAATAATAAAAAGAAGTGGAAAACACTCATTCAAAATTTTCATGGATGAGTGTTTATCCGACTAATTAGAAAAAGATATAACTAACCATTTAATAACAACAACCATGAACCAACCTGTTTTATTAACTGTACAAAACGCACACCGCATTAAAACCGTTCGTCCTGTGAGTAATCCGCAAAGCGAACCTTCCCAGTTCAATTACAGAGAGCAACGATTAGGATTCCGACACCATTTGCATACCGTAGGTGAAGGTAGCACTGCTATCCCGGTGTATAAAGAGAACTACCCGCAATGGGAAGTCGTGGAATTTCTTCATCTCGATTATCTGGGAGGTTATTGGCAGTTAGCTCAGGATGCCTATCGTAATACCTCCCAGGACCCGGACATACTCGGCGAAGACTCCATTGCTTCATACGAGAAACTACTTCATGACGATCTGATAAATATGCCGGAAGGTGAGCGCGAACAATATCTTCAAAACTTCAAACAGTATTACTCCGCCATGCTTTCCGCCGGTTCCCGCTGCGCAAGCACATTCGTTACGGGTGCCGGAAACTTCAACCACCGCAGGAATGAAAAGGCGAACTCTTCCTACCAGAAGCGTTCGGACGAGTTTTCCCAGTGGCGCGAGCGGGCATTGAAAGCAATCGCGAAAAGTGTTGAAGAACAGAAACCGGAAGAGCAAAAAAGAGAGAAAGAATGGAAAAGACTGCGTAATAATATTGGCAGTAGTGCAACCACTATACACGAAATCAACACAGGAGAAAACAGATGCTCTTCCAAGGCTCTGTTCGTCTCCAGCATTTACAACAAGGTCAGCACGTTTGCCTCTCATGGCGAGGTGGATATCGTTGATAAAGCATTGGCATATATCCGTGAGTGGAACGCAAAAGAAAAGAAGCCAATCATTACCGAGCGTCACAAGTTCTTCCAGTTATCCGAAGTAGCACGCAAAGCAAGGGAACAACTGGGAAAACTGGCAAATACAGAGAACAAGGAATGTCCTTTTGACGGTGGCAAGGTAGTGCTTAACTGCGAAAAGAAACGTATTCAGATATTCTTTGACGAAAAGCCCGACCAAGCTATGATAAACAGGCTCAGCCATGACTACTCTTTCAACTGGGCGCCAACCTGCGGGGCATGGCAGCGGATAATGACACCCAATGCCAAACATGCCGCCAGGAAAGCTCTGGAAGGATTGAACCTGAAGAATTTGTAACCGGATATAATAAATAAAGAGGAATGGCAAAAGAAAAAGAAAATAACGATAGGTTCAGATACGTGGTAAGCCCTTTCCGTTTCACGGGAGCCGTTATCGCTTCCATGTCAGACGGAATACACGATGACTATGATAAAGAAACCCTTGACATGTTACGGGAAAGATATAAAAATCCGTGGCTGTTTACAGCAACCGTTGGAGAAGTCCATGCAATGATAAGGAAGTACCAGGCATCTCTCCAGACGCCTTTTGAAGAGATAACGGAAGACAGGTACTGGGAATTGCTGGGCTGCGTTCCTCCCAAAAGACATCGCTACGGCAGCTTCTTTGTCGGTGAAGCTTATTACGGTAGCATTTACCAATTCTGCTTCGAACTTGAAGGAAAGTACTATTCCGCGCTTAGAGACATCATGCTGACCGATGAGGAGCTGTACAAACAGAGGCGCAAGTTCGCACGTATGCTCAAGAGAACGGAAGGGCGTATCCGCAAACGTCCGGGCGGCCGCACAAGATTACCCCGAAAAGAGAAGAAACGGAACTGCGGGAAACATCGTGACGGGCTTGTCCGGCTGTTAGAAGACACTTTAATGGATATGGGCTATGAGTACGACATGATACACGAGTTCTTCAGCCACCACTACAAAGGCCGGCTGAAAATGAATCCTGCCAAACAATTGTTTACGCATTGGTACTACGAGAATGAAAAAGAATTCTATCCTAATGACATGGCTAATACAACAGAACAATGATGACTGAAAATAAGGAAACAAGAAAATTCTACCTGAACAACCGGCCCTACACCGGGCAGGCCGCTTTTATCAATGGATATAACGGATTTGAGCACGCCGAAGGTGACGGGATGTTATGTGCCCTGCTTCCTGATCCGGGACGTGTCGCACAATTGAGTTGCTGGACGTACGGCATCCCCAATACATTGCTTGATGAGAACAATGAGCCGTTCATCGACTGGCACAGAGGCGGGACAGATGTCTATTTGTTTGAAGGCCGGATTTATTGGAAACGCATCACGGTTCTATTGGATGAGGGATGCAAGGTTGTTTCCAAGAGGACAAAGAAAGTTCTTGATTTCCATAGTGTCATACCAATAATAATAAAGGGAAAGATAATAGATTTCCAGTATATCCTTTTGGATACTGAAAAGAAAATCAAAATGATAAGGCAACAGGATTTAGAACAAAAACTCTTGAAAACATGGAAAGTAATATGATATATGAAACATTTAAACGAATATTGACTAATGGTAAACTGTGTCAAAAATATGCTACAAACTATTAACGAACAAAAAGAATATCATGAAACTAATTGAAGCAATTAACAATCTGGTGTCTGAAGGCGAAAAACGTAAACTTCAAATAAAAGATGCAGTATATAATGTTTTATATACTTTGGGTAAATTTGAATTAGAAGATAATGGTACTACATATCTAATATCCGATATTGAACAACAAAATTGGATGCTTGACAGCATAATGCTAAATGAGCAAGGTAATATTCAAGTCGAAGTCAGACCGAACGATGAGCAAGGTTCCTGGGGGGAATCATTCAGCCTTGAATTCGAAGCCATTGATGAGGAAGCTATTCTCAATGTAGTACATAGCATTTTATCTAAAATGGATAAAGAAGAAATTAGTTCCCGTTTGTACGAAGTATCCGAAGAGCAAGCTATAACTGACATGATGAAAAAGTATAATCTTTCAGAAGAAGACTTGTTTCTCAAAGGAGAAATAAAACCGGAGTATCAAGAAGAATTTTCTGCCTTGTGTCACAAAAACTTTCAAAATCTGGCAAACAGGATTCAGGAGGAGTAAATGGAAAACCTGTTCAATCCCAATATCCAGTTTACCGACCCCGATACACTCCAGTTTTGCCTGCCTCTTTCCGATAAGGAGTTCTGGTATTGTGAGCCAAATTGTTGCCACGACAAGCTGTTGCCTGAATCGGATTCTACCGAGCGAATCATTTATGACACGCTGTGTGGTTATCCGGAAGAACTGATCCGTTTATCTTCCGTTGTCACAGAAGTAAAGGAGTTTATTTCTAACAGGCGGCTTTGGTGTTTCGGGACTATCAGCATTGATACCATAGACGAAAAAGAACAGCTTGAATTACTAAGCTCCTACGGATATTCATGGGATAGCTTTACCAGTGATATCGAAAGGAATCAGATCATTTGCGAGTGTTATTTTGAAACGTATTGTATAACATAATTTTAACAATCAAATAAAAAACATGAAAAAAATCAAGAAGAAAACATGGGTAATTGCGGAGCATTTGAATTCCACTTTCCACATAATCAGAGTGGTTCAATCAGAGCAAGAGCCCAAGGAAGAATATCGTACGGCTATTATTGAAATATTTACGGCGTATCAAGAGCGAAACAAAAAGATACCCAATACAGGTATCAGTATTTTTAGTGTTTGGGGTGAAGAGGCAAGTAATCTAATAGCTCAGGCTGGACCGGATGAAATAGCAGCCATTTTTGAGATGTTAAAATCAGCGGGTAAAACTGGCTGCGCGGATACTGTCAGCATACAAAGAAGTGCATGGTGTCACACTAAGGATATAGATGTTCTGGAATATTCTTATCAAAACGGAGGTGGCTCCGGGAAAAAACGCAAAGCTATTGTGGGTAATAAAGATTTTCAAGCGTTTCTAAAGGAAAAATGCGAAATACAGGATCAACCGATACTATGAAGACTAAAAATAAGAGTAAATATAAAATCAAGAAACAAGTGGATAACAAACAATGAAACATACTAACTATCAAGCTAAAATTAGCGAAGTTAAAGCATTGGAATACGAGGAACTGAAAAGAGCGGTTGAAGCACATGGCGGCTCTTATGACTGGACAATAAATGAAGGTTGCAGTCCGGTCATAGCCATTAATCCCGAATGTAGCGAACCGGGTCCTGTGGACATAGACGTTACTAAAGTAGTCCTCCGAAATGGTTCTTTGGAAATATTCGGCGTGGACAATATCAACAGGGAACCGATAGATTTTGATATTGACGACATCTTTGCCGGGCATTTATCTATTATAACTGATTATATCCCGGAGACGGATACAATTTCAGATGTGTCCCTGTCTGTTCCGGATATACCTGAACCCATGGCAAGAGCTACCCAAAACGTTTAACTTACTTAAAGTCTCCGGTTCGGAAAAAACGACGCAGTTGTAGATGATGCAACAGGTGGAAATAAAAAGCTATAACATCAGGTATGTATGCATGAAATAATTAAAGGCATCTATTATTGCAATTTTCCCCCAGACAATCAGTTTGGTGCCCAATAGAGTCAATAAATAGCCGGAGCTTACTGTCAATGCATATTTGGCTATATATTTTGAGGGGTTATTGTGTTTCAATAAAATTTTCGTGAAGTATTTGGAGCACGTGAGGAGTGAGTTGAGGATAAAAAACACGCATAATGAGATGCCTTTAATCAAGAATACAGCCATAAAAAGAGGTACCAGAAACTGTGCCACCTCATTTTCCTGCAATAACCCGGGATTGAGCAAATAGCCGGGCTTATGGTAATATATATTCAATGCGGTTAGTACTGATATAATGAGTATTTCAGTAGGACTTAGCCTGAATAAATGTTTCCATGTGAATTCCAATAGATGCGGCGAAGCTAAGATAAGAGCTATGATGATTATTGCAAATATATAATAGCCGGTTAAATTATAGCCGAACGCCTGTGTAAAAAAAGGGAACAGCAGAAATAGCACTGCCAAAGCTATGCGCAAGCATTTGAAATTGGACTCTTCCGTGCTCAGGCTATACCTGTATAGCGTGTTATTAAGCCATTTGGCACATTTGGTGCATTTAGGCCCGGAGATCAGAGAAAACACTTTATCAATGGCACATTCCTGAAGAAAGACGAATATAAAAGTAAACAATATCGTAAACAGTACACAATAGCCATTAAACGCTTCAATCATAACAGTAGTTTTTTGTTTAGTATGTATGAATATTTGTTCGGAACAAACATTCTGTAAAGGTACATTTTTATAAGGAATTAAGAAAGTGTTAGAGTGAAAACATGTCCTGTTTATGTGATTTGCAACAAGTACTTAATACGTTTTAATAACCCTTATGAAGCGGTAGAACTAAAAACTCCACCGCTTTTTTTATATCCCATTGCTTATGAACAACCATTACGAAGCTCCCCCTGAAGTCCGGGAGATCGAAAAGATATTGAGACAATTCGCGTACACCAATGGCTATGACATGACGGAAGTCTTCAATGACATGCTAAGATACATCATCGGGTACTTCACCTGGAAAGCCGAACCCCTGAAACCATGGCGTTATAAAAAGGAACACAACATCGTGTTCTGGAAGATACTCTGCCACTGGATATTGATAATGAAAAGACAAATAGCCATACAAGGGTGGTATGATGTATTCGGCGACCTTTACATGTCCATTGCTGGCAGTAGCAGCCGCACGAGAAGTCTGGGACAAAACTTTACCCCGGACGAAGTATGCGAGTTGATGACAATGATTATGGGTAAGGCTGCCGGTGAGAACGGTATGATTTCAGACCCTACGTGCGGCAGCGGGCGCACCTTGCTATCCGCACATGCCGAACACCCCCAAAGTTATCTGGTGGCGGAAGACATTGACCATACCTGCTGCATGATGACTGTTTGTAACTTCATCATCCACGGCTGCCACGGCGAAGTCATCTGTCACAACAGTCTCTTACCGGAAAGCTATTCCGATGGCTGGCTCGTGAACGAACATCTGGGCAAATGCGGCTTGCCTTCGGTCCGTGAAATACCCAAAGAAGAATCCGCCCTCTGGAACTTCTGGCAACACCGCCGGCAGGAACATGCTGTCAAAGAAGTGCTGGAATTAGAGAAGCAGGCTATCAAATGAAAACTATAAAAATTATAATATGACACGTATCAAAGGACAACTCACTACCTCAGACTACCTGCCGATTGACGAGTTCAACCGCCTGTGTGATTGCCTGAGAAAAGACAAGCAATACGTCTGGGAACTCTATTGCCGGGTGGCGTTCTGCACCGCCCTGCGAGCATCCGATGTTTTAACACTACGTTGGATTGATATTCTGGATACGGATGAGCTGGTGAAGATAGAGCAAAAGACCAAAAAGACACGGAGTATTCCACTGAACACCTCTGTCAGAGAGAAACTGGAAGAACTGTATGACCTACTGGGAAAACCTGATAAAAAAATGCCGCTCATTTACAATTATCAGCGAAAAAGAATCTATTCCTTGGAACACATCAACGACCTGCTGAAAGGATTCAAAAGAAAGTACGGATTAACGATCAAACATTTTTCGACACATTCTTTCCGGAAAACGTTCGGCAGATATGTGTATGAGTACTGCGGCAAAAGCGCTGAAGCGTTGCTATACCTGAACACCATATTGGTACATTCAAGTATTGCGACAACGAAACGATATATCGGACTGGAGAAAGACGAAATCAACAGCATCTACCAGCATATTACATTTTAAAACCAATAATAAGTATATGGAAAATTACCAAAGCAAAGTAAATTATTTACGCACGGAGATTGTGAACAGTATTGTCAATCTCCTGAAAGAACATGAACTTGAAGAACTGGAGTTGTCCGACGAACTGGATAATTTGTGCTATGTTGTTTGGTTTGACAATGAAGGGAACGCATACGATTCTCCGGTCAGAAAAGTATCTCTGGATAAGAACGGTATCTGCCTGGATGTAGAAGATGAAGATACCGGTTTCACCGCTACCTTATATAGCCATGACTTAGGCTGTCAAAACCTTGACTGGCTGTGTAAATTACACGAAAATATGCTTGATACATTTGAAGAACCCATTAACGACGAATAAAACTTATGAAGAAATACCTTTTCAAAGTCTCCTTCATCATGCGTGCCTTTATCCTCGGTAAAGACTATGAACAGCGGGGCACCAAACACATATTGGTAGAAGCGGAGAATTACGATTCGGCAAGCGACATTGTATACGAAAGTATGAAAAAAGCCTATTGTTGCTTTCAGGTTGAGGACATCCCCAGAGAAAATCAGAAAACTCGCCGCTTGTATGACGCCCTGGATAAATTCAGCCGGGATGCTATCGAAGTCAGCGCCGCATGGTTAGAACTGGATGAAAGTAGTAAAACAGAAGAAGCGCTCAGTGATACCCTGACAAAGTATTTCCCCAAAGAGGCAATCCCTGTCTCTTTCGATGATTTTGCCCACGATGTCAGTGAGTGGAACCGCAAAGTACAGGGGACAAAATAAAATATAAAAAACATACAATATACAATCATCATGCAACAGATAGAAATAAAGCTCATTCATTCCGGTGATGGCAGTATAACTGCCCCGGATCATATCCTGAATTCTGTTCAATCGCTGCTTGCCACCTTTGACGTTAAACTATGCTTGTTGGCGATTCACCACTTACAGATAACACCCAATCCATTCCAACCCGAAAACGAAAGGGAGTTTTTGACCGCACCTCTTTTCCTGGTTGCGGTGATTGAAGGAGGAATTAAGATGCTGTATTGTGATATGCACATTTGCACTATACCAATATTAATGCTTAAAGCGGATAAAATATTTGTTTTTCCCGGACATAAAATAGAAGAATTCAAGGAACTGATTAATACGTTGAGAAAAATATAACAATTTCTCTTGATTTAAACCACTAATGGCATAAAACGAAATGATAAAAGCAACAGTAATTTGTGGCGGTTCAGCCGTCAGGGAATACGATGAATATGGCGAAGTCCCTTCAGCAAAATGGTTTGAAGACCATGGCGGCACTGAAGAAGAAAAAATATTTAAGACTCAGGGAGAATATGATGCTTATTCCATGGGGCTTGCCGATGCCGCTGATTGGGATGAAACGGTCCTTGTAAATAAGGAGTTTATAATGGACAATGACACATCAACCGATTGCAAGCATTGCAAGGAATGGAGAGCTATCTTTTGCGACCGTGAAAACGACGTTTATTGTCCGGATTGCGGCAACTTGATTATTCACTGTAAAAAGAAAAACCTAACGTCTGAAACAAGAAACTTAAAAGCAAAACATCATGACTAAAGAAGAACTAAAGCAAGAACTGATTGACACGGAAGAGTTCACTCGTGAAGAAGTGGACAAAATGAGTAGCTACGAATTGCTCGATGCCATCCTCACTTGGGAAGGCATTTGTGGATACACCCGCCAAATACGCGATTGGGTAAAAGCCGCCTATGAATCCGGCGGATAATTCTATCGCCTTTATCTAAACCTTATTTTCCGTCGCCGTCCCTAATCCTTCCGGAGAACCGGTATGAAAGACCTGAAAATCCACCCTCTTTTCGCCTGTTTTCTTGCCTGTAAATTGCCCGGAAAGCCGTATATTTGCCTTGTCTTTGGACGTATCATGGCAGAGTGGTGTCAATAGGCTAATTTACAGTTATTTATTAACCAACCGACTATATATATGGCGAATCCTGTTCCCTATATATATTCCAAACCACCTTTACTGTATGAAAAAGACATTGACCAACCGGGAAAAAGAGAAACTATCCCGCATTTTGCAATTAGACAGCGAAATCATAGAAAAGCTGTCCGAACACGACATACTGGACACATCCTCCTGCCGCGCGGTTATTATCCGAAGCGAGTATCAGGAGATTAAAAAACAGGGTTTGCATCATGGCGGGCACATCGCCCGTGCTTTGGCGGATGCCTACGGATTATCCCTGAGTGCCATTGAATTGATTGTATATAAGAAAGAAGCCAATAAGAAATTCGCCTGCACTTGTTGTGGCAATCCCGTCAGCAAGTATAAGTTCACCCGTTACGGTGGACTGTGCGACCAATGCCTTGTCAAGCGGATAAACGTTGAATAAACTAAATAATAACAAGATAAAAGTTAGATTAAGGAAAGAAGAAATGAAAGACAATGAACTGATTAACGCTGACTATATCCATCATATCGTTAGCGTAATGAAAGAACGATTCGGAGAAGACGCAATAGTACTTTTCCATGTAGCCGGTAATTACGAATGTTTCCTGGAAGACTCCGCCCTTGTCTCCAAGGCACTGGAAATCCCGCAGGAACTTTACCTCGAAGAGAACGGGACAATCATTCATGTTACGCGCTTCCCGGCCAGTGAGCTGGAAAGTTACCGCAAAAGACTGACCGCTCAAGGGTATGCCACCTGTACCAACGAGACACGCGGTGAGGACGGCACTCACATACTCAAAATCTATGAGCCCGAAGAATAACGACAACGCCCAGGTATGGATCATCCTTATAGCAAGGTTTTTCGTACCCATCATGGTAGTTTTGGGTGTCACTATCATCTGTATCAAGGATTGCACCGACACCACCGACCCGATAGACAACGCCTGGAAGAAAGTGGAACACCTATGCAACCTCCACGTCACCGATAGCACCGGCGAAGGTTTCCGCGTGGCTTATGTTACAAGCAAAGCCGTCACTCCGGCCCGGCTGAAAGAGATAGAATCCCGCAAGCCTATACAAGAAGCCATGGAACGTCTGCAAAAAGAAGCCCCCGAACATTTCGGCGGAAGCCTGTATGAGACGGATATTTATGACTTTGCCGCCTTCGCCCGCAAGTATGACGTGGACCCCGCGATAAAAATTCACTGTATATTTGTGGAAGGTCACGACAAGTGCAACTTGTATGCCGGTCCCAACCCCAAAATTCCGGATAGCCCCACATATATAGATTTGAACACCGAACAGGGCGTACAGTGGATAGACCATAACGACGTATATTACAGAACTTTACCGAAAGAAAGGATTTACCGTTACTGGAAGTGTGAATTTCCGTTCGACACGTCCGAAACGGACGAGCGTTTCGCCCACTTCTCAAAGTCTCAAAGACTGCGTTAATAGCCGTTAAATACCTATCTATATAGGGCTTTGGAGCCGGAAAATAATCTCCCTGATTATTTGGTAAACCGGTTTCAAAGCCCTAATTTTGTTTCTCAAACAAGTGAATTGAAAGAATACAGATTGTAAATTGAAAGAAAATAGATGGAACCTATGAAATAGGAAATAATGATTGAAAAAACACAGCTGAAGTTTGTTAAGTCCGAAAAGACAAATGAATTAATCGGGTTTGTATCCAAGACAAAAGACAACAAACTAAAAGGTGTCCGCGAGGACTCCGTTTATGGAAAAAGAATTTGTATTCTTGCCGAAGAACTCAAAGGGAACATCCTTCCCAATACCCTGTATGAAGTAGAACTCAAGCCCATGCACAAGGGGAAAAACGGGTATGTGGTGATTTCCGCCACCCAGATATTGTCCGACGTCACCATCGAATCGCTTATCGTGCCTAAGAAAGAATATCGCGTGGTCATCAATTTCGGCGGCAAGAAAAACTATAAGACCATTTATTTCGACCCCCTGAATGGCAAGACATCCTCCAGCCGCACTAAAGAAGGCGTACTGGAGATTCTCCACAAACGGAATGACATAGCCAATCAGGAAGGTGTTATCTCAGACTTCATCGACCGTGCCGACGAACTGGTCCGGCAGATGCGGGAAGATGGCTATGACATCCGGTAGCCGTCCCACTGAAGGGATTGCCACAGATTGCGCACATTCTTCCAAAAACGGACTGACCGAATACCGGGCCATCGACCTGAAAACGGGCAAAGAACTGTTCTACCGCTCTCTGGGCAACAAGACCGTCAATGCCGGTGAGTTTCTGGGAGTGGTGGCAGCCGTGAAATACATATTGGAGAATGATTATCATCCCAGAGTCGTCTATACTGACAGCATGACAGCTATCATCTGGTTCCATAACAAAAAGACAGCCTCCAAAAAGCCCGTAACGGAGTTATTCCGTGCCGAATGTTTCCTTAAAGTCATGTCCTCCCAGGTGGATACCGTACGGATTATTCATTGGAAAAGTGATGAATGGGGAGAAATTCCCGCCGATTTCGGGAGGAAATAAGCTATCGAAATTATCAAGTACAGAAGAAGTTAGAAGAATTTATATTTGTTTGTTTTAACCCAGGGGCATCCGGTTTGTGAAAATAGGAAGTCCTCCCTTTATCCACTCCAAAAATAAAATCCCTTATGGCGAGACTTAAAATGCAGGAAGACAGGCGCATCCCGGTTCCTGAAGAGGAATACCTCCGGTTCGTGGAGAACACCATGATTGTAGAAGCTTTGAAGATTGCGGGTGTCGAAGAGATGCCTATCTGGAAAGCCATGCAACGCATCCTTGATGACAAACGGGTGGAGATTCACACCCGTGCTGTCCGGAAGTAAGAAAGCCCTTGCCTTTTACAGCGAAGGGCTTATTAGCCACAAGTATTTCACAATACATTAGGTGCCTAAAAACAAAACAAACAATATGGCTATCGCCACCCCTGACGTAGCCGATCATATATGAAATGATGTATTATTCTCAAAAAATAAGGCGCCCCGCCCTCTGGTTAGGGAAATACACGGCAGGACGCCTTGTGGGAAATGCTTATCCATGCTTCACAGCATAAATAATTCACATAGTAAAAATGGGGCAGAATGTTTCACAACAGTTCGTTACAGCCCCTGGTTATATTTCGTGGGAAATATAAGGGCTCTTTTAATCCTCTTTGTCCTCTCTGTCATTCTCCGGCAGGTTCAGCAACTCTGCCATCGCTTTCGAGGGAGTGAACTTTATCTTGTTTCTACTTATGAAAACTTCCTTCTTTTGTTTGAGCGGGTTAAATCCGTTCCGTGGCTGTGAGCGCACATGTTGAAGCGTCCCCAGACGTTTTATCCTGAAAGAATGTTTTTCTTTTAATTCTTCAATCATTATGTCCGTGTACGCATTTATGATATCCTCGGCTTCTTTCCTCCTGCACTTCGCTTGCTTACACACCCTTGTGATAACTTCTTTTTTCAAGATGCTTGCTTCCGTTTTTTTTCATTTTTATCTTAAAATTTATAACTGGTTCCTATCATTACGCCTACCGTCCCCCGTATGGGTTCCTGCAAGTCCGTCCGGTAACTCTTATCCTTAAATATATTGATGCGCGGCTCAATCCATACGCCCATATACTCCGACAGCCTTATTTGTCCCTGGAGTCCGATACGCCCGTTCAGTACGATAGGGGCGGAGGATTCGGCACCCGGGAAATAGCTTCCGATACCTCCCGCAAAGATCAGGTCGAACACCCGGCTCTTCCGGTCGGCAAACAACGTCGTGAGGTTACAAAGGTAATCGGCGCAGAGGTTTATATTGAAGTCCTTGTCCGCTCCGCTGTCGTCGCTGTCCAGAAATGCCGTGCTGCTTCCGGCTGAAATGCGGACACCGTTTATACGTGACCTTCCGAACCATTTACCCAAGGCAAACTCCGTATTGAACAGCATGTTTCCCGTGTTCCCCGTTCCGGCGGAAACCGAAGCGAACCCGTTCTGCAACAGCCACGATTGGCTGAACCCCGAAGGTTTGTAAGTGATACCCACCATTGCGGATGCAACCAGGTCGTAGCGTCTCCATGAGAAGTGGTTGTCCAGACGGTCGGGATAAAGTCCCAGTTGCGGCTCGACGAACAGATTAAAAGCAGGGGAAATATTGAACTTTCCCTGCAATCCGCCATGCAGCCCGTAAGAATGGATGGTTTCCACTCCGGGCATCAGGGTAGCCTGGTAGCTGATGCCCATCACAGCCACTACCTCAAACACACGCCTGGGATTATACCGTGCGGCAAACGCGCTAAGGTTAATCAGGTAATCCACGCTTGCCCCTACGAGGTTGGTAGCCTTGTCACCCCGCCACATACTGTAATCCACCCCGCCACGGATGCCGATGACCGGCGTTATCCAATTGCCCGCATACAGCGATGCTTTCGGACCGTGGGCGGCGAATTTGCTTCCCATGTCGAAGAGTCTTGTCATACCCGCACCGGCTGAGAAGAACAGATGTTCCGTTCCCTTCTTTGATGCGAACTTATCCGCGCCCCGGCGTTTGGGTATCATGTATTCGGACGCCTTGATGTTCTCTTTCCGTTGAACGGTGTCCTTCTTTTGTCTGTTCTGCGCCATCATGCCTGCTGGCAGGCACATCAAAAACAGTAGGGCTATCAGCAGGTATCCCGTTTTATTTGGTTTCGTTTTCATGATCGTCTTTCTTTTTATCATTATTCCCTTCTTCGCTTCTTTCCTCATTGCGTTTCATCTCCGCCCGGCTGGGTTCTGATGCTTGGGCGGCAACCGCATCACTGTCCCCTTCCGTTTGGGCCGGTTCCTTGGCTTTCTTTTCTTTCCCGGCCTTTTTCACCTTCTTCGTTTTTACCGCTTTTTTATCCGTTCCTGTGGTGGCAGTTTCCGGCTGGGCAACGGTTTCCTCTATAACCGGAATGGCGTTGCTTATCGTGTCTATGTCTACCACAATCGGGACAATGGGGTTGATCGTGTCGGTTACCGCTGTTAATTCCATGCGTACGCTGTCCGTGCCGTTGGACAAAATTTCCTGTGTTTCTCCCGCCTTCTCATCCCTTTTCACCTTTTCCTTTTTAGGTTTCTTCTCCTTCTTTGGTTTCTTTTCCTTGGGCGCTTTCGCCTTCACGGCCTTTCCCTTTATATCGGTTACAGTCGTTTCCATATTCAGCAAAACTCCGGGTTCTTCCACGCTTCCGGTTGTAACCGGCGTTCCATTGCCGGCTTCGCTATCCTCGCCGGCATCTTCCTTCTCCTTCTTTTTCTCCTTCGCCTGCTTTGCCTGTTCCGCTTTCTCCTTCTCTTCCTCCTCCAGTTGTTGCAGCAAGTCCGTCACATCTCCGTCTATCCGTGCCACATCCTTCATCTTCGGATCAGCCGCAAACGCTTTCTTCAGGTTCGCAAAAGCGTCCGTTATCTTATCCAGCCTGTTGGCGGCTATCGCACGCAGATAATAAGTCAATGCTTCGTCCGGCAGTTCGTCCGTCTTGTCAAAAGCTTCCTCATTGCGTTTCAGGGCAAGCAGCAATACCACCTCGTTTGTTCCTCCGCGGGATGCAAAGCGGTCGTATGCCGCCTGGAAGTTACCGTTGAACGCCCCGGCAAGCGCCTTTACGTCAGCCGTTACCGGGCTGTCCATCAGCATCGAAGCCACGGAGTCGGCGCGTACATAGTCTTTATCGTCCAGCAGGGCGATAATGTGGTTGCAAAGCAGTTCCTGCGGCGCTTTGTCGGTGATGAACGGTTCCAGCAGGGCTACGTCCGCCTCTTTACGGTCAATCAGTATCACTGCCAGTTCGTTGGCAAAGAGCATGAACTTGGGATATACCTCCAAAGCCTGCCGGCATATCTTTTCCCTTTCCGCATCCGTTTTGGCATTCACATACATGCGCCAGAATTCGTATTGCACAAGGTCTTTATAATTTTTCTCATACATCTGGCGGATTTCCTCGTCGTTCAGCAATCTCATCACCGAGTAGCTGAAACTGTACTCCACCCGCCGGAGCCGGTTCAGGTAATTGCTGAAGATCACGCTCCGGTAATTGGGCAAGTGCAGTATCTGCCGATACTGCGCTTCCATATTGTTCGGATAGCGTTCTATGGCTTCCCTCACACCATCGGCGGCAACCGAATCCTTCTCCATGAGTGCCGCCACGCTTTCCCATGTGTCCACCCGTGCGTCCAGGCTGATACTGTCCTGCATGGCAAGCACGGTGCCCGGATTGAGGCATTTCAGGATGGTTTCCTTGGCGGTCGCCACACGCTTCCATGCCAGTTTGAGGTTGCTCTGGTACGGGCCTTCCGGAGAGGATATAGCGGCAACGCTGAATGCCATGAACTCGGCGTTCGGGTCGTTATCCACATGGGTGAGCTTTCCTTGCATTTTTTCCAGTTCCACCGCGTTGTTCGGGTCGGAATCATCTATCTTGGCGGTATTGATCAGGAAGGTGAGGTTCACTTGCCCCTTGTCCCCCCGCAATTGTTTTTTGGGGCGCGGCACATATTTCTCATCCGTGATCTTCTGCGCCCCGATGTTGAAGTCGAAAAAACGCATCGGATTGATAGTGCCTTTGGCTATCACCACCGTGTCCTGATAGGTTGTCCTGCGGTAGTTCACCAGATACATGAAAATATCACAACGGCATTCGTCATCGGGATTGTCCAGATACAGCGAATCCGCATACGCGATCACTTCGTTACCGTCAATCCGCTTGCTCTTCTCATAATACGGATGCAAGGGGTCTTGTGAGAGGTCAAATTCCATCATGCGTTCCAGCGTGATGGCATATTCCTTGCCCGTCACAACGGCGGGACGGAACAGCTTTTGTGTCCCCCTTGTGATATTTACCAGCATCGGTTGAACGATCACCCGGCTGTTGGGCTTGAACATCTCCTTGGGTATCTTCACTTTCGGGTGAATGATATACTGGTTGCCGATAATCTCGATATCGGTTGGCTCCGGCGCCAGCTTGTTGGTGATACGTTTGGCTGTTACCACCACCTCGTCCAGTTGTTGTGTGTCAAAGGACATCACTATGTTAATTTTTTGTTTTCCTTTCAGCTTCACCACCTTCGGCGCATACGTCAGTCCCGAGAAGTGCAGGCTGGTGGTAGGATCTGCCATGATCTTAAAATTACCGTCATAGTCCGTAATACCATATACCTCCCCGTTCTCCGTTTTGTCCCGGATGACAATCGACATGGCGGGCTGCCCGTCGTCGTCCATTACCGTTCCGGTTATCTCCATTTTGGGGTTCTGCGCATATAGATTCAATGCGGTAAACAGGCAAACCACCGTTACTGCCGTTTTCTGTATCAGTTTCATATTGTTTGTTTTATTTGAGAATATATACAAAGGAGATTCCCAGCTTGACGGGTGCTAAAGACCATTTTGACTGATCGGGCTCGCCATGACCGGTGCCGGGCACATAGCGCACCGTGCGATGGCGGATGGCTCCCACGCCGGCGGCCAGTTCGATATTCCATCTTCGCGAAAGTATCCATTGATAGCCGTAGGTCGCCCCGAAGGCGTAGGCATCGCCGAAAGCGGCACGCTTTCCCATGCCCAGGTCGAAAGTGGAGAAGAAGGCGGTGGCACCGATATAATGCCCCGCCATCAGCGTCCCGAACCAATATTTAAGTTCGGGCTGCAAATGCAAGTGTTTGAAGTACCACGTGTCTCTCAGGCGGATAGGGCTTGCCCCGGCGGTACATTCCAAAGTGAACCGGCTGCCCAGCGCGAACTCCAGCCCCAGGTTCGGTGAAGCGGCACCCCATTGCACGAGATTGGTTCTCACAGCCACCCGTTGTGCCTGCGAATGAGATGGGTTGAATAAAAGTAACAGTAAAAAGAGCGTCCCTGAAACGAGAAACCTGCTCTTGCCCTCCTGAAAGCGGAAAGCGTGTCGTTTAGAAAATATCTGCATAATGATAGTCCGCTTTAAAACAAAAGCGTCTGCCATTTGCTCCTATCGGCTGCAAATATAAGTAAACTTTTTATAACCCCGCTTTTATTTCCGGGAAAAATCAGGAACCGTTTTTCACTTCCGCCACCAGTTGTCCCAGATATGCCTTTAAATTATCGCTCTTCTTGAGTCCCAGTTTCTTGCGGATACGCGAGCGGTTCGCCCTGACGGTAGACTCGTTCACATACAACAGTTTGCTTATTTCCAGAATGGATTTATCCTCCAGTATCAGCCCGCATAGCTGAATCTCATTCGCTGTTAGGCACAGTTCCTTTTTTTCATTCACCTCGCCCAGCAGCTCTTCGCTGACAAGCAACCGTTTAGCCCTTATCACCAACTGGTTGCTGATGGCTTCCTGCATCATTCTGAATAGCCGTTCTGTCTGTTCACGCGGTGCCCGGGGAGCCTGCACCACATCTATCATCAGGTCCCATTGTTGCTCATTCATCCCCATAAAGCGGTAAAGCGCCTGCCTTTCTTTGACAAGACGTTCTCTTTGCCTGAAAGCATCCCATAAATACATACGTATATGCGCGACAAACACAGGTGGAGATATGTATGCCAGACATAGGCTGGGAAAGCTCTCCAACAACGATACCGGTGAAGTAACGGCTAAAGCTGAAGCCAGTGAGGATAACGGAAGGATGCAGAGAAAATGCACATATTTCTTTTTGAGTGTAAGTGCGGCGAGTATGCAAGCAAGGAATCCGATAAACAGGTCATGGTATATGGTAAAGTCACGCTTCTGTTCCTCTCCGGTGAAATGGTAGAATATGGAAATGGAAACATTTGTCTGGACGATGAATAATAACAAGGCAAGTGTGCCGTATGTAGTGACTTTCCCTTGTTGGTATAAATATGCCGAAGCGACAAAAAACAGTAGCGAAGCCGTGTTCATCGCTGCCATAAAGTAAGATTCAAGAAGCATATAGCCTGCCATGTCATAAGCCAGCCCTATAAAGAAGAAAACCATCGTGCAGATATTGACATAAATCCTGGCTTTCTCTTCCGGGGTTTTTGCTTCCTGTAATTTTGAGGATAAATGGCTGTAGCTGTTAGGAAAGCTCTTTTTGCAGCACCGGATGATGTCTGATAATTTCATTGTTAATAGTATTTTCTGATTTAAAATAAAAAAGTAAAAATAGGAAATCAGAATATGTGCTTTATAATGTTTCCATTAGTTTAATATATAGTATAAAAATAGACTTAATTTGATTATTACTATTTATATAAAATTATGTTATCAGTAATGGTTCTTCCAAATCCTTTTCCTTCATTTATACTGTAAATATAATTGTAACAAGGTAAAAGCTGCTGTTATTGTAATCGCCCTGTTTCTTTGCAAATCCGGATATTTATCTCTATTTTTACAGCGTGAAAGCAATGCATTGTTTTCACCTGTTTTTTGGTTACTGAGCGTAAGTGAATTATCCTATTCTGAAACTTCGACAATTTCAATACAAGGGGTAATGAACATTTGAACGCCGGTGTCTCTGTCGTATATATCAACTATATATACTTCATGGGCGCGGGGAAAGTGTTTGTTATCTTGTATGGGCAGTCGAAGGCCTCAGAATAATAACAACTCACTTGTTCCTGCGCTTTTTTATATACTAAGGTGTCCTTCTGGAACAGGGAAAACCGGTTAATAAATAGTTTGTGATGGAGACATTTTTTAGGGGCACGCCCCGTCCGGATGATGGGAGTGCCGATGAATGTAACATGCAGCCTTTTGCAGCCTATGCTGATTATCAGTCGTTTAAAGTATGCAGCCTTTTGCAGCCTACGTCAAAGGGGGCAAAATGCAGCCTTTTGCAGCCGTATTTTTTCACCGGTAAAATTCGCAGCGCGAAAACCTATGGGTAATTTTGCCGAATAAAAATCAAATTTAACAAAAGGCAGGGGATGTACCAAAGTGGGGAAAGACAAAGGAATGCCGATTGTTGTTATACTTTTGAAAAAAAAAGAATATTAACTTTTAAACAAAAGAAAAAGATGACAACAATCAAAGCAAGGCTTAACTGTTCGCGGTTAGGCAGCGACGGCATGTACCCGCTTGTCATTCGGATCATTCACGAACGGGTGAAACGCGAGGTGTACACACCCTACCGTCTGCGCCCGGAAGAATTTGAGGTTTGTTCCGAAATGGCTATAACCAAAAGCCGCGGCAAAGAGAGGGCTTCATACGTCCGGAAAGTCAATGAATGTATAAATTATATAAAGGAAGAACTGGAAAGCATCCGGGATTCGCTTGAATCCCATGGCGAATACACGACGTCCGAGCTCGTTCAGGCTTATAAAAACCGGAATGACATGAACTGTTTCTTTACTTACGCAGGATACAGGATTAGTGAGCTCACGGCTTCCGGCAGGGACGGTACGGCAGCCAATTACCGCAGTGCTGTAAATGCTTTTGAACATTATCTGGGAAACCGTGACTTGTCTACGGACGACCTCACCCAAAAGACGGTCGAGGCGTTTATAGACAGCCAGACCCGCCAGGGTAACAGCCCCAATACGGCCGCCTTTTACGTAAAGCAGTTGCGTGCCATTTACAACAAGGCTTATGACGAGGGGTATGTCAGCTCCGCGCACAACCCGTTCCACCGGATTAAGCTCAAAGGATGCAAGACACCCAAGCGTGCCATCGCAAAGAAAGAGATCAACCGTATCTGCGGGGCGGACCTCAAGGGCAGGCACAGGCATTTGGAGTTATCACGCGATTTGTTCATGTTCAGCCTTTATACCCGTGGCATGGCTTTCGTGGATATGTGCTACCTGAAGAAGGAAAATATACACAGCAACATGCTTGTCTACCGGCGGCGCAAGACGGGGCAGTGGTTGCAGATCAGGATTGAAGCGCCATTGAAAGAGCTGCTGCGCAAATACTACGATGCAAACTCTCCATACCTGTTGCCCATGTTGCGGGATGACGACAGTTATAAAGGCTACCGGTATATCCAGCGCCGCCTGAACAAACGCATCCGGGAGATTGGCGATCTGCTTGAATTTAATTTTCCGCTTACGTTCTATGTGGCAAGGCATACATGGGCTACGCTGGCGCATGAGAGCGGCATTGCCATGTCGGTCATCAGCGAAGGCATGGGGCACGGTTCCGAGAAAACCACACGGATTTATTTAGCCGGTCTGAGCCATCAGATAATCGACAAGGCAAACAGGGCGGTAATAAACAGTTGGAGGTTGTAGTTTCAAAAGCATAAGTAGTAAATAAATATCCTGCTTAGAACTCAATAATATTTCATGCTCTTTCTTTCTATAAAAGGGTACTTCAAATCATTTTCCCTATCATTTTCCACTCTTCTATCATTAAGGCTAACTTCCTTGATATAAGGAAACGATGCTGCAAATATATGCCTAATAAACCATACGTCCAAGCAAAACTGCAAAAAAATTATAATATACATATATTTTAATTGTATTTGAATGTATTTTTCTATCTATTTTAGATTTTTTTAAGCACGACTTCCCCGCACCGGAAATTTCCTTTTCCAATTCCGGTATTTCTATTTCCACAGGTTCTCTACAGTTTTCAAAGACAGGCAGATGATCTTCTATACTCCCGGATTCCGTTTTCAGCCTGATGTGTTTCTGCGTTCCCCATACTTTATAGTAAGAAGAAACTTGTCTCAGCCGTCATCTTCCGGCGGCATCCAATGCCTTAAAAGACTGTAATTCAATGGTCTTTTCATCCTAATCGTTATTTATCGGTTTATAATCTACAGCTGTCACTGTCATTTGAATCCCGTTTAAAAAGATTGTTTCTGCATTTGTTTCTGCAATTGATGGCAGTAACAAGCTGTGAATTAATGATTTATAAATCAGCTTTTAATAATTGTTTCAACCAAAGCCATGTGTAGAAACATTTTCGTCAATCCGCTATCTGTAAACTGCTACTAATCAATGCTTTATTCATCCTCTTTACAATGTACCCTTTTATAGAAAGAAAGAGTACATTCATGCTGGCTGGAACAAATAGATAATATGCTCAAAGGGGAGAGTTTGAATTCACCCCTCTTTGTTGCTTGGACAAACAAATATATATTGATGAAGAATAAACTGCTTACATGCCTTATCCCGTTGCTTACCTTATTTATATGCGCAACAAAAGTTGATGCACAGCAATGGGCCGTTAATACAAACGGCTTGTACTGGCTTACCGGCACTCCTAATATAGGATTCGAATACGGTTTTCATAAAAATATGAGTGTCGCCCTGAGCGGTAATTATAATCCTTTTACTTTTAAAGACAACGCCAAGATGAAGCATTGGCTTGTTCAGGGCGAATACCGTTATTGGCTGAGCGAAACTTTCAAAGGCCACTTTTTCGGCATCCACGCCATGACGGGCAGCTATAATTTCGGCAATCTCCCTTTCGGTTCAATGAAAGACTACCGCTATGAAGGCAGTCTCTATGGTGGCGGTTTCAGTTACGGTTACCAGTGGATCGTGAGTAACCGGGTAAACATCGGTGCCGATATCGGGTTGGGTTACTGGAGTATGGATTACAACAAATTCTATTGCCAGACCTGCGGTGAGCGTATAGACCACTATCGCAGCAACTACTTCGGTCCTACGAAAATCGCCGTGAGTATCATCTATCTGCTTAAATAAACAGGTAAAACTATAAAGAGAACTCAATATGAAACGTCTATATTTTATAATCCTGTCATCTATGCTCCTTGAGCCTCTGTGGATGTCTTTGCAAGCCAAAGACACCCCCTTTCAGGTAGTCCGTGCATTGCTCTACCGCTTCGAGCGTCAGGACTCCTGTATGGTGCTGGACATGAATATAGATTTGAACGAGGTACGACTTGCCCCTGACTGCACCGTCTACCTGTACCCGTGGCTGCGCAACGGTTCTGATTCCCTGATGCTTGCCCCCGTCATGCTCAACGGTCCGCAGAGCGACCTGATGTACCGCCGCCGCAAAGCACTGGGCAAAGTGGACAGCAGAGTTGAAAAGTGTCCTCCTTATGTAGTATTGCGCGAAGGCGACCACCCGTTGCCCTGCATCAACTATAAGAAAACGGACATTCCCTATCAATCGTGGATGGACAGTGCGAAAGTAGTGCTGCACGATGAAAGCTACAACGCCGACGCGCGTCTGGTTCCTTTTCGCATGGAAACGGAAAAAATCCCTCCGGTGGTGATTGTGAAAGTAAATACCGTAACAATCCATGATACCATCCGTATTGAAAGAGAGGTCAATCGTCCGGTATATGTGCGGGCTCCGGCTCCTGTGGTAGAAAAGAAGAAAGAAACGGTCATCGAACATGCCGGCTACCGCGCCGACATCTACTTCCCCGTGGGTGGCATGAAGATACTGCCCGAACACGAACTCAACCGGGAGGCGTGGCACGCCTTTGTCAGCGAACTCGACTCCCTGCGCTCGGGCGGTGGAAGCACTGTGATGGGCATCACCGTCACGGGTTATTCTTCCCCCGAAGGCAGTTACGAATCGAACGACCGCATCGCCAAACGCCGTGCGCAAGCCCTGAAAAGTTTCCTCGAAACGAAATACAACTCCACGCTGGTGGAGATACGCACCGAGTGGATTGCCGAAGACTGGGACCGCCTGGCGGAGCTTGTCCGCGCCTCCGAACTGGAAGACAAGGAAAAAATCCTCGACATCATTGACAACGTGGATATTTTCAAGGGACGTGAGAACAGGCTGAAAGCACTCTCCGGCGGCAAGCCCTGGGCATATATGCTCAAAGAGTTCTTTCCGAAACTGCGTTGTGCTTCGTGCCGGATCGGATACCTGAAACGGACAGAAAAGTAAAAAGGAACAGTGGTAAAAATGAACTTGAAAAAACAATATATATGAATATTAGAATCATCTCAATATTTCTGATTATTCCCCTGCTGTTATCATCCTGCTGGAAGGAAGAGGCGGACAATATCCCGGTGCCCCCTAATCGCACCATCCTCTTCTACATGGCGGGTGATAATAGTCTGGGTGATGAGACGCAGCAGAAGATTGATGCCTTGGCGGCAGCCTGGAACATCGTCGGCAGCAGCCACCTGCTGGTCTATCAGGACAGGGATGGAGAAACTATGCCGCGTCTGTTGGAAATTAAGTCCGGTGCCGACGGAAAAGGGACGGCTGAAGTGCTGGAAGAATATAAAGACGAAAATTCCGCATCCACCGGAGTCTTTGTCCGCGTACTCAATGATATGATCCGCTATTACCCCGGTTCGGACTATGGGCTGATTGTTTTTTCACATAGTAGCGGCTGGTTGCCTGCGGGCACTTTCGCCCAGCCCCGTTCGGTGGTGACGGACGGCGACACGGAGTTAAACCTGATAGACTTTGCCCGTTCCATCCCGAACGGCCAGTTCCGGTTCATCGTGTTCGAATCCTGCCTGATGGCAGGTGTGGAAGTGGCATACGAACTGAAAGACAAGACAAGCCATATCCTTGCCTCCAGTGCAGAAATTCTGTCACCGGGCTTCAAGCCCCTATATGGCAGGATGCTCGAAAAGCTTTATCTGGCTACGCCCGACCTGGCCGGCTTCGCCCGCGAGTATTACGACTATTGCAACCAGCTCTCCGGCGACGGGCGTTCGGCTACCGTCAGCGTTATCAACACTGCCGGGCTTGCTCCGCTGAAATCCCTTCTGGCGCGTGCCGAAAGCAATGTGGAACATTGGGAATGGGTGGAAAGGGACGGCATCCAGCATTTCGACCGCCGGGCAAAAGACTACCTCTTCTATGACCTGGAAGGCTACATCAAGTCGATAGGTACCCAGGAAGAGATTAATGAACTGGCGGGCATACTGGAAGGGACGGTCATCTACAAAGCCGCCACGGATGAGTTTATGTCCGGTGACAAGTATGGCTACCCCATAAAGCAGCATTGCGGGCTGACGATATACATCCCCGTAGCGAAGTTCAAGGAACTGAACACGCAACGCAACCGCTTGCTGCTGTTCTCGGAAAACCAATAAAAAATAAAGCAAAGAACAAATAAATATCAGAATATGGAACAGTCAATTCATAGGAATCCGAGGGGACATAATCCTCATCGAGGATACAGAAAGCACCGGAGCTGGTTTAGAATCAAATGGTTCAACCGTTTCAGACGGTTTGACGAATACGGTTTTGTGAATCCGGAGTATGACAAGATAAATTTGGTTATGGGCAAAGTCACAGCGGTACTGCTTCTGATAGCTTTTATTGTGCTTCTGATCTTGTGCTTCAACGAGACTTTCCCCTTGCAGGAAGTGTATTGAAAAAACAGTAAATGAAATAAAAACAGATTAAGCCATGATTCGATTTTTACCGATGATAGCCATCATAGTCGCCTCCATTTACCTTTTTATGAAGGCGTTCGACTGTCTGTTGGAAACAGCTATTTATTTCCATTCGCTATATAAGTTCCGGCTTGTATTCGATGATTATGAAGCCGAACTGCTCCAGACCGATACAGATACGGATGCCGCTGCGGAACTGAAGTCGCATTTAGCCGGAGATTTATCCGAATACGGCAGGCTGGTCGGCATCCATCCGTGGAGGTACCGTTTCTGGAAACTCATTTATGGCGAGAACAGGCTTGTAAGCACCGTAGATGGCAAGGACACATAATGTGAAAGTATAGTTTTTAATTAATTTGAGAAAGATAAAATAGAGTCAAACAAAAAAAGTAGAACAAGAAACAGACAGCAGAAAAAGAGAAAACAAAAAAAGCAATGCTTGCTATTCCGCAGAAGATGCCTGCCTGTCGCATCTTCGGACGGGGTAAAGAAACTAAAAACAAACAACGGCAGGACAATAGTTTAGTATAATAATTTAATAATTAAAGAATGAAAACAAGACATTTATTCACGCTTGCACTTGCGGCATTCGCATTTGCAGCTTGTAGCCAGGATGACGACATCACCGCGAACCCTGAACCGAAACCGGGCGAAAAAGGTGCGCTGGTAGAATCCATCAGTATTAACTTCGGTGAAGGCACTCAAAGACCGGGCACCCGCGTTTACGGTGAAGACCAAATAGGCGAAGGAACCGAAGGCATGATTTACGAAGCCTTCATCTTTGCCAAAGAAGCCGATCCGAAGCACGACCGTTCATTGACGGGCGACTGGACCGTTATCCGTATCACAAGAAATGCTTCCGGACTGGTACAGGAAGTCGGTGGAATTAATCCCGAAGTAGTAGCCAAGGCCGATTTAGAAAAGGCTGTCAACGACGGCTCGGACAAAGACAAGGAGTGGCTGGTTAAGAATGTTGCCAAATTCAATGGTGTGCGTCAGGGAGATTACGTGTACGTGATTGCCAACGATCCTAACCTGACTCTTGCACAGGCTGCCACCATGGCACATAATGGCGACCAGTCTGAAGAGAAGATCAAGGCTTATACAGCCAGTATCAGCAAGGAATACCTGAATAAACTGACGTATTATCCTGAAACAGGAAAAGCAGAGGATAACAACAAGAAGCCTAACGGACGTTTCGTTATGGCGGGTCGTGAACTGATTCCGATTTCTCCGACGATTCCTTCCAATGGAAACATCGACCTTACCATCGGGCTGGACCGTGAGCTGTCAAAAGTGAACTTTACGGTACTTGTTTCTACCAGCACTGATGACGCTGCTTGCGGCAAAGTGGAATTTCAGAAAGGTGACGGTATCGTAGTGGCCCGCATCGCTCGTAAAACCAGCATGTTTGCAGAACAAACCGGCGACTGGTATGTTCCCGCCACTACCTGTGTGGAAGACTGGCCTATCAACGACCACTCTCTGACAGGCGATCTTTATTCTTCACTCTGTGACGCTACTTTCGATGGTTCCAAAGTATTCGACGGAGAGTCTGCTACGCCTATTACCGACTGGATAACAGGTACTACTATCCCTGCCGGATTCAACACCACCAATCCTGCTTCCAATATCTCCGAGTACCGTTACAGCTGGAAAGTCCTTGGAAATCCGGGTGATAAGAAAAAGCCTATCTATATAGACGCCGCTTCCAACGGAAAGCTTGTATCTCCGATGTTCTATGTTACTCCCAACTACAGCAACAATACTAACTCTGTAACTGTCATCTGTACCCAGGCTACCTATGTTGGCAGAGGTGTATTTGCAAATAGCGACATGATGGATACTTACATAGATGCTGCCTTGAATGAAACTGAAGACGATATCGTAGTATTCACTGCGGACGAAAGCACTACCGGTGATGCTATAAAAGCCGAAAATCCTTTAAAGTACAAAGCAACTGCTCCAACGATCTCCAGTCCGGATGATATTCTTGCTAAAGTAAAAGTAGCAGTAAATAATTGGGGAATCAAGATGTTTGATACTAAGGCAGAATATGATGCAGCAGCGGCAGCTTTGACCGGAGCTGACAAAACAGCGTGGGAGAATGTAACTACACCGGATTTCGCGGAGTATAAAGCAATGATGGACCGTTTCTATGTCGCAGTTTTGTTGCAACAGAGATTGGCCAACAAGGGTGCGGGAGTAGCCGGAACTAAGACTGCAACCACTGATAAAGCAGCTTGGGGCAATGGCATTCCGACAACTAAAACCGGATTCTATACCAATGCCGCTACCGATTCTTTGCTGGTAGGTCATAGAACACTGGGAGCTGATGTTTGCGACTACGCTTTCTATTATAGTACGGATATGACTGCGGCTGATGCACAAGCTATGACGTGTAAAGCGATGTATATGCCAGATCCGGTTACTGTCGGTGATATGTCCGGAGCTGAAGTACGCGCCGCTTACTTTGCCAAACTTGCTGCTTTTCAATACTTCAAAGGCCAGAAGTTGTACTACCGTGCCGACATAGCCAACTACATAGCCGGTGTATCCAACAAGATTACCGAACGTAATATGTACTATGTATCTACCGGTACCATCCAGTCACTCGGTGCCAAGAGCATCCACGACGCCATCTATTCAGACCAGAATACAATGAGTGTCAATGTATATGTTAAGAACTGGAAGTTCTCTCAGAACAATGTTCCTATGTAATTCGGTTACAAATGTTTGTAAAACTGAAAACTCAAGCTTCGCATAATTAAGCGCGGGCTTCTACCCCGGGAAGGGGCACGGCCGATCCGTTATCCCTTCCCGGTTTTTATTAATCACGAGAAACGAAAATGAAGAAAATATTCCCGATACTGCTTGCTATTCTGCTGATGCTCTCCTCGTGCATCAAGGACGAACTTGACGCCTGTGCCGGACTGCTGCATATATACTTCAGTTATATATACGGCCAGACCAACCAGTTCTATGACACAGCCAAGACCGACGTCCGCCTGAACTTCTACTATAAGGAAAGCGGCGAGAAATACCGGGAAACAGTGATAGAGAGAGCTTCTATCGGCATTAACAATCCTTACGTCAGGGAGAAACAGAGAGAAGATAAAGACTCCATCACTCTGGTAGCCTGGACACACGACGACCGTGTGGAATATGTGGACGCCGCCGATACGCCTATGGGCACAGGCTACGTTCATCTTAAAGAAATTACCCCGGGAAGCGGCATCTGCACCCCGGTGGACGACCTGCTCTACGGGCAGGCTTCCTTTCATGCCGGTGGGCATACCGACCGGCGGGATGTCACTATCCCCTTTGTCCGCGCCGTGTGCCGCGTGCGCATCACCATGATTCCGCAGACCGTGCAGGACGGTGATGCGGACATTGACGTCAACGGGCGTACCACCTACGCCCCCGTAGTGGTCCCCCATGCCGACGACTACACCTTCCATCTGGAGGGGACACGCAACAAGATAGATTACAACAACATAACTTCGGGCGAGACAATCACCCTGAACCCGAAAGCCTATTATGACGAGAAAGACGGCAACGTGAAAACCGCCTGGTTCGGTGCCTTCTCCTCACTCGAAGAATACCTGAAAGTGAACGTATTTATCAAGGACGAACCCGTAGCTGCTTTCGACTGCGCGCCCATCCGGCTCTCTTCCATGCCGGGCGACTATATAGACCTTGTGATAGACGGGCACTACATACGTCCGCAAATGTCCATCAAGGTGAACGGGTGGAAGCTGGCGATAGTGGAAAGCAGTATGTAAACTAACAATATAACGAAGAATGAAACATATAAAAGCATACATATTGACCGCCTTGCTTGCCGGAGTATTTTACTCCTGTCTGGACGAAACGCTGGAATACACCCGATACCCTTCCGGTGAGCCGGATACAGAATCCGGCGACCGCGAAATGCGCCTGAAGGTGAGCGTCCCCAAAACCTACAGTGCCGGAACTCCCGGAAGCGTGGACCGGGAAGAGCGTATCGACACGCTGGACGTGCTGGTGTTTGCGCCTGCTTCCGGAAACCCCGATAAGAAATACCTGCGCAGCGCCGTCACCGGCTCCGTGGTGAAGGATGAAGACGGCAATGCGGTGCAGAATGTTTTCGAGGTAGTAATGCCGCTAGGCAAGGATATGGATGTACATGTATTTGCCAACAGCCACAGTGACCTGATGCGTAACGGCGCCTTTGCCTCCAACGGTCAGGAGATGCAGAAGGTGCTGGGTAACATCACTACCGCCCGCAAATACGACCTGCAGAAACCGGACGTGCTGTTACCCATGCACGGTTCCGTGACGGACGTCACCATCGACAAGGACAGCAAGGACGTGCTGCCCGTAAGCGTGCTACGCTCCGTGTCAAAAGTCAGCGTGATGATTAACGGGAGCGCCACTTTCGACGAGAAACTCGTAGGCGGCGAGATTCCCGAATTCAAGCTCTACGAGATGTACGTGTTTTTCCCCGCCGACAGCGGACGGGTAGCAACTGCCGACACCACCCGGTTCTATACCGTTCTCCCCGATTCGGGTAACGTGAAGACCGCTACGCTTCCCACAAAGTTGCGTGCCGGTAACCGCCCGGACTCCATCTCCATCAAGAGCCCCACCGTGGTGAAACAACTGGAAAGCATTTACCTCTACGAAAATATTCCCTGGACAACAGACGGATTCGACTATGCCACCTCCCGTGTGGTGCTGGGCGGCGTGTTCTATGACAAAGCCACCGGTACACCGGACAAGAACGGCGACGGAAGCCTCAAGAAGACCTACTACCGCATCAACTTCCAGGACAACAAAGACGTGCAATACCCTTTGCTACGCAACCATCATTATGTGCTCAACATCATCTCCGTAGCCGCTTCGGGTTACGACACTCCCCGGCAGGCAGCCGAAGGCAAGCCTATCAACATAGCCGTCACGGTGTTCGACTGGATGAACGAGCTCCACGAAATCGTGAACGACGGGCAGCATTACTTCAATACTTCAAGCAAGTATATCACCCTGCCCCGAGATGCCCACTCCGTGCGGAGCATCGAAGTGGCTTCCGATGTGGACGTAGCTGATTGGAAGATGTACTTCAAGGATGCCAACAACGGAGACACCACACCGAAAACGTGGTTCAAGGACAAGGCGGGCAACGACAGCATCGACGCCACGACAGATATCACCTTGCAAAACAGCCGCTACAAAGTGACCAAGGCTGCCGATAAAATTACGGTGGAAGTGCTGAAAGCATACGGCGACCTGCCCGCAGCGCCCTCTACAGAGAGCCGCGGGGACGTGTTGGTTTTGATGGTGAAGAACCTGCGGATTTATATCAACATCGCCCAGAAAGACAAATCGCCGGACGACTGGGGAAACGGGGGGGACGAAGAACACCAACCCGGCAAAGGTGACCAGGAGATGAACGGCGGCGACGTGCAGGACAAGGATTGGGAGGACAATCCCGGCGGAGAGATAGAAGGCGGCGGCAAGTTGGATTAACAATGAAATGTCGGATCAACGACGGAATGCCGGATGAAAGGAGAAAAAAAGGATGAAAACAATGACAAATATGAAACATGTGTTTGCGATAGCGCTATGGAGTTCCCTGTTATTGGGGTGTTCGGGAGATGAGGAAACCATCATCCCCCGCGAAGAGGGGACTGCCTTGAAGATAGAATCGGCAGGCATCAGCGCGCAAGCGATTACCCGGGCCGATGCCGGATATACCGCACTGGCATCCCTCGGCGACGAGGTAGGACTGTATCTGCGTGACGATGCGGGGAAATATGCCGTGAAGAACAATGTGAAATACAGCTTTGTGGCGGCAGGACAGCCGTGGAAAACGGACACTCCCCTCTGGCTGGGAGGCGAAACCGCCAAGGTGTGCGCCTACTATCCCTGCCATGATGCCGACCCTTCTTATGATGACGCTACCGCCCTTCCGCTGGACACCCGGCTCTACAGCCACCAGGAAGACGTGTCCTACAGCATCGAACAGGAAGTGGACGGTACATCTGCGCACTCCACCCTGCAACTGAAACTGGACCGTGCCTATTCGCGCCTGGCACTCAACTTCAAGAGGGACGCGGCATTTCCCTATCCGGGCACCTGCAACCTCACCAAAGTGGAACTGATCAACAGCGGCATCATCACGCAGGCCTCCCTCAATATCCGGACCGGCGGGCAGACAGCCGTCAGCACTCCGGGAACATTCGTCTATGACAAGCCGGGATCGGGGCTGGACATTACCGTGCCTCCCTATACCGGCACAAGCGACATCGTCAAAAGCGATGATGATACGTCCATCACCGTGAACCGCAACCGCTCCATCCTGATTATCCCCTGCACGCTGAACAGCAAGACGGGAAGTGACGGTAAAAGCTACAGCCTGACCGTGCGCCTCACCATAGACGGCAAACCCATGACCGTGGACATACCTGCCACCGACCTGCCCGCCTTCAAAGCGGGGACGCTCTATACCATGACTATCTCCATCCGGGGCACGGAGCTTACCGTTGGCAGTATCAGCATACAAGACTGGACCCAACAGCCCGTGGGTGGTGACGGCGGCGAATACGTACCCTTATAAAGAAAACATGAAAGCAAAGAACAATTCTATAATTACGCTGACGTTGACTATGCTGACCGTTCCGGCCATGCTCGCAACGTCCTGCATCGGTGAAGCCATAGACACGGAGCTTCCCCCGGCTGGCAGTTTTACCCTTTCCTATACCATCCCGGACAGCCAAACGGCAGGCATCCCCGGCACCCGCGCGGCGGATTACGTGACCGCCGTAGGCAACGAAAGCCGCGTGGCGGACCTGCAACTGCTCTTTTTCACCAACGACGACCACGGCAACGGCACCTATATCACCGCCTTGAACGCAACACCGGTGCAACCCACCACGGGCACATCGGAAAAAACAGACGTGACCTACACCCCCGCAAGCGGTATCGACGAAGTGACGGACTACCGGGTGCTGGTAGTCGCCAACCTGGGCAAGTACCTGAACACCGATGAAACAGCCGCCTTGCTGGCAGCCTGTGCAGGCAAGACGGAAAACCGGGTGAAGATGGACCTGCTGCCCGCCGTCACAGCCGCCAAGGCCGCCGGAGGCATCCTCAACGGCGGCGACGCGCTCTATCTGCTCATGAGCGGCGAAGCGGTGAAAACCGCCGGAAAGGATATGCAGGTGCAGCTCCACCGGGCTTCGGTGAGGGTGGACGTAGCCGTGGCGGAGGACAAGGCAGCGGTAATAACCCTCGACAAGGCACTCCTGATGAACGTGGCATCGGACGTTCCCCTGTTTCGCGATCCGCGCGATACCTACACCTCCGGCAGGGTAACCACCCGGCAGGCCGATGCGACAGACAACCGGCTGACCGGACAACTGCATGGCACGGAAAGCTATCTGGACATGAGCGACGGCGACAGCCGCAAGAAGCTGTCCGGGGCAACCTGCCTTATCCTCAGTGCCGCAAGCACGGAGATAGACTATACCGGGGCAGCCACCGGCAAAACGTGGTACCGGCTCGATCTGGTCACCGGAACCGACGGCATCCAGTACCTCAAACGCAACAACGCCTATACGGTCATTATCAAGGACATCACCGCGCCGGGCTACTCCACACCCGAAGAAGCCTACTACAGCGATGCCATGCTGATAACCGGCGTCACCATCCCTTCCGGCTGGAATGCAAGCGGGGAAGTGCCTCCGCAGGTGGACGTAAACTGATAAAGAAGAATAAGGAAGCAAAGAATAAAAGAGATATGAACAACAGGCTCACAAAATTCAGTATATGCACCGTGGCGTTTCTGCTCGGCATCTGTTCCGGCTGTTCGCAGCAGGAGCAGGAGAACGGGCCGGGCGGAGCAGGCGACGGGCACCCCGTAGCGCTGCGCATCGGCGGAGTGAGCGCCGGGGGAATAGTCACCCGCTCACAGAATACCCTGCTGGAAGACCCGGGCGACAAGATCGGCCTCTTCCTGCAAGGCTCCGCCGACTACAATCCCATACGCAACAAGGAGTTCACTTACGACAGCCCCTTCTGGACCTCCGCCGACGGACTGGTGATGCTCACCGAACAGCCCGCCGTGTTGGCGGCAAGCTATCCCTACCGCGAAGGACAGACCACAACGCAGGAACTCCGTACACAGGAATATGACCTGCGAGACGATTTCCTCTACTGCCGCTTCGCCGCCAACAAGCGCGATGCCTCGGTGGTGCTGAACATGAAGCGTGCCTACGCCCGCCTCTGCTTCCGCCTAAGCCCGCAGACGGGAGACAACGCTTACACCGGCGAGGGAAAGACAGACGAATTCCGCTTCACCGCAAGCGGCATCGTATTGCGTGCTCAACTGGAACTCTTCACCGGAACGCTTACGGGCGAAACGCCGCAGACGGACTACACCTTCGTCTCCGTCAAAAACCGGGGCAAGAAGTTCACGGCGGACGTTCCGCTGGAGGTAGCCTTCCTTGCCGTGCCTGCCGTGCTGACGGGCGACATCACCGTGGAAGCCGTGATAGACGGCAAGCACGTGAGTACAAGCGTTTCAGCCACACGCCTTTGCGGAGTGACGGGGCGGATGGTGCCGGGCACAAGCTATGACGTCAACATTGTGATGAATCCCTCCGGAATGTCCCTGGGGCAGGTGAGCGCCCAGCAATGGACGGAGTTTCCGGTCAGCGGGTCGGGCGGCGATTATGAAATGGAATGACAAAGGAAAGAGCATAAAAAGAACGGGAAGAACATAAAAAGCATAAGAACAAGAAAAACAAAACGATATGGAAAGAAAACGAGTGATTCTTACACACTTGCTCCGTGGCGGCTGGATGGCCGTCCTCTGCGCAAGCTGCCTGCTGCCGGGCGGATGCACTGCCGATCCGGAAGCGGAGCTAAGCCGGGAAGGGGCGGATGCCACTCCTGCGGCACTTAGCATTTCATCGCTGAATGTGTCACAAACACATACCCGCGCATCGTCCGCAGGATATACCGAGATTACCGCCTTGGGCGAACAGATGGGGCTTTTCCGTAAGAAGGACGGGACATGGTACACGGTGACCGTGGAGAACCTGCCCTACGAATACCGCAGCATAGAGGGTGTGAACCTGTGGACCGCCCCGGCATCCGCCACGGCGGCGGGCATCTTGTGGCTCAATCATTACGATGCGCAGATAGCCGCCTGCTATCCCTACAACAGCGCCTTGCCACTCGCCAACGCCGGAACGGGCGACGGAATCGTGAAACTTGCCGCTGCCGAGCGCAACGCGGACACGCCGCAAGACCTCTGGTACGGACACACCACCAACAACAACCGCAACCCTTACATCAGCGCCATGCAGCTCCGCCAGGCTTACTGTCGGATGCAGGTGACCGTGGTGTATGACAAAAATTTCTCGTACACCGCCGAGAACACCTACCTCTACAACCTCGACATCACAGGCGGGCGACAGGCGGGCGACACGCAGCATACCGGTATCTACAGCACCGGCACGCTGGACACCTTCAAAGACGGGATGGACGGGTATGCCTATATCACCAAAGATTACGCCGCCATCAACAAGGCAACTTCCGGCGAAGCCTATCTGCTTGCCGAAACAGCCGAAGATACCCGTGCGAAGTTCGACCTGATGATGCTGCCCAACGCCCTGACCGGCGCAGTGAATTTCAGCGTGGTGGTGGGAGGTACCACCAAAGGCACCGATACCCGCGAAATGAACGTGGACATACCCGCCGCCGACTTCGGAGGCAAACTGGAGCCGGGCAAGATATACGCCGTGACGCTCACCATCAAGGGAATGGACATCAGCAAGGTGATGAGTGCCACCACCGACTGGAACCCCACCATTACCAGCGGCACGGGCACCACGGCAGACGGGGAGAAACATTTCGACCTTTCCGTAGAATAAAGCCGGTAACCCCGGAAAATAAAGACGAAACATGCGCATAGAAAGTAAGAAGAAGTATAAATATAATTAGAAAAAGACAATGAGAAAGAGTATAAACAAGAACAAGACCGGTTGCACTCGGGCGGCAGGAATGATCACTGCCCTGGCGCTGCTCCTTGCCGGATGCTCCGACACGCAGGAGCCGGTGGAAGTGACCGGATTCCCCGTACCCGTAGAGATACAAACGGCAAGCATCACCGGCGAAGTGGAGACACGTGCCTCCGACGTGCAAAATTTGGAACAAGGCTCCATCGGACTCTACCGCACCACGGACAATGATTACGCAGCCATCAACAATACTCCTTACAGCTACATCGACGGCAAATGGATATCGGCAGACCCGGAGGACAACACGAAGACCGTCTTTGTGGACCACCGCAGCGCCACCCTCTATGGCTACTATCCCTACAGTGTCACCTCCGACGCCACCGGAACCGTGTTCAACCTCGGACTGAAACGCTTCACCGAGTCGGATGCCCTGTTCTATACAGGCGACATCACGGGCGTCACCAACCGCAACACGGCACTGAAGATGCAACTCAAACCCGCCTACTCGCGGCTTACCTTCCACCTGAAAAACTACAACCTGCCGGACTGCGTGATAAGCAGCATGACCGTTACACCCACTTCCGGCACATTCATCACAGACGGCACGATAGACATCCATGCTGCCGGCCCGACGGTGACCAAAGGCAGCGCCACCACCGCTTCATACGCGTTTCCTTTCGTGACAGCCGGAGACACTGCCGGAGAGACAGCCGGAGACACTGCCGACAGCATCACCGTGAAAGGCATCGCTACCGGGCAGTGGGACCAGACGATGGATATGCTCTGGATTCCGCAACCCCTTTCCGGCTTCAAGATAACCATCCACCTGCACTTTAGCGGGGAAGACATCGACACCACCCCCTCGGTGGACAACACGGTGTCGGTCACTATCCCCTCATCGTCACTTTCCGCCTTGCAGCAGGGAACGCAGCACATTATCCCCCTGCTGGTGAAGGGAACTACCATATCCGGAAGCGTCACCAAGCCCACCCTTACCGTGGTTGACCCCTACGATCCCTTTGAAGAAAACAAGCTGCCCTCCTACACCCTGCCCCCGGTGGAGGTGAACGGGGTGTATGTGGCTACGGGCAATGTGTTCAGCTATTACCATGATATGTTACTCCGGACATGGTACACGTTCAGCGGCAAATCGGGCGGTGTGTTTGGAGCCAGCCGCGTCACTACCTTCACCCAGGCGCAGGCAAACAGCGCTGACCCCTGTCAGGAGGTAGGCCCCAACTGGCATACGCCCAGTGCCGAGCAGCTAAAAACGATTATGAATGCCAAAACGGGTAGCCGTACCTCCCTGTCCGACCGGGGAACCAACAACTACGGCTGGTATGTGGGTGTGGCAAACAGTACTACCGGAGTATTCTTTGCCGAAAACTATAAATACCTTTCCCGCGACGGCGGCTATCTGAACGTAACCAGTACCGGTATGACCTATGTGGAATCTGCCGGAACTACGGCGTACACCATCCGTTGCGTGAGCGACACCAAGTATTGATAACCTGATAAAGAATAAACGACCATGCGCATAGAAAGAATGAAAAGTAACCTTTGTATAACGGTCCTCTCCTTGATGTTCACCCTCTGGGGTTGCAGCCAAGAGGAACTGACCAGCCCCGAAACTCCTGCCAGCCCCGGCGGCAGCGGCCATGAGCTTGCCGAAGGCGAGCGGTGCAGCGTGTCCCTTTCCGTGACCGGTATGCCGAGTATTGAGGAAGCCACCACCCGCTCCATCCCCGAAGGCAAGAATTCCGTGTTGATGGACTTCACCAACCACGAACTCAAGAGCCGTGAAGGCAGGGAAGCCGGATGGGTAAGTACCGAGGTGCGCACCGAGTTCGGCGAGGAAGAACGCGCCGCCACCCGTGCCATCACTCCCGATAAGATGTTTCAGGACGGAAGCAAGTTCCGTATGCTGGTATTCAAAGGCCCTTACGGGGGAGCGGTGAATATGGACACACCCGTCGCCAACATGGTGTGCCAAGTGAACGGCAGCAGCGCGCAGTTCCTTTCTCCCAGCACCACGCTGGGGTTGCTTAAGGGCAGATACACCTTTATCTGCTTTCCTGCCGATGAGAAATTCAACACATGGAAAGTGGGCGAACCGCGGGAGAAAAGCAAAGTGACCGTGAGCAACGACGACGACTTCGTGTACTGCAAGGTGGAGAACAAGGACATGAACACCAGCAGTTTCAGCCTGCCGCTGAACTTTGCCCGCAAGTGCTACAAGCTCACCGTGAAACTGCTGGTGGCGGAAGAGCTTGGCTATATCGTGGGTGTGGACACGGTTCCTATTACCGTGGGTAACCCCGTGGGTGTCAGTTACCCTATTGTATCGAGTGCTACCTGCGACTTGGCTTCGGGCAGCTTGAGCGAATATAAGAACGAACTTATCGAGAGCCGAATTCCCGTACAGGAAAGAGACATTCCGCAAAGCTTCGGCAGTGTGGACAATATGTTGATAGCTCCGGCTACGGGGTCCACTTCCAAGCTTCGGATAGGTTATCCGCAAATGACTGTGCTTAAACCCAAGGGTACCGACGGCAGTCCCAATGACTCCGTCTTCACTATCCGTGCCGGATTCATCACTACCGAGGATGCATTTACTTTCGAGGCCAACAAGAGTTACACCATAACCTTGTCCATCGGAGAGCAGGTAAAAGGTATCATGGTGGGCGGCGTGATATGGGCAACCGGCAACCTCGTTTACAATACGAACAAGAAATACGAATTTGCTCCTACGCCTGACAAGGCTAAGAATGTCCGCGAGGTTCGCGGTGACTGGTTCCGGTGGTGCTACACATTGCCGCAAAGTAGTTCTAATAATGGAACAACGAATATACAAACAAAATGGACCGTTACTGTCCCAAATTGGAGCGGCGATGCCAATAAGTTGGGTAATTATGACTATTACCAGAACTATTATCCAAACAATAAACCGAGTGCCAGCCCCGGCGTCAACGACACCGGCGATCCTTGCAAGGGTTTGGGCGGTAAGTGGCGTATGCCGACTTACAACGAGATTTACTTGCTCTGCTATGTAGCCAGTAGTGCCAATCCCAGCGGTACGTTTACTACCAAGCGTAATTACTTGGAAAACTTCGCTGCATACACAGGCAGTTGGAGCGATAACCTGACAGGTAATGAAAAGTGGACCGGTATCTACATAACCGGCGGTTCAAAACCCAATGAGAACCCTGCGAAGATCAGTTCGACATCCTCATACAAAGCTGGCGCACATTTGTTTCTGCCGGCGGCAGGCTACTCCCGCGGTAGCAGTATCTCCAGTACCGGTGGCTACGGCTACTATTGGAGTAGTACGCCGGACAGTGGTAGCAGCGGCTACTCGTGGAACGCCCTCTTCCTCAGTGGCTACCTCTTCCCGGACAACAACAAATTCCGCAACTACGGGTCTTCTGTCCGCTGTGTCCTAGGAGATTAGAAGTGAGCGAAGTCGAACGTTTAAGATTTATTTGTTTTATTATCCCCGTGCTGTAGCACGGGGATGTATTACGGCGAAGCCGTTGAAAATTTTTAAAATCAGTATACTAATGGCAAATTTGCAAGAAATCCTCCGGATTGAGTCCGAAAACAGTGATAAAATTCATTTTTACCGCGAAGGTGTCTTTTATAAAGCTTATGAGCAGTCAGCTTATTTGTTTGTAACCCATGTTAAGCCTTTTATGGTGAAGAAACAGTTTGTAAAAAGTGTGAATCGGGAAGTGGTTTCTATCGGCTTTCCTACAAATAGTATTCACAGCTATTTTGAATCCGGCACAATAGTGGAGAAAGAGAATGAAGCTGAAGTAGCTATAGACAACTGTATGACTACGGCCGATTTTGAAAAATGGAGAGAAAATATAAAAATGACTCTCGCTAAGGAAACATCTGCAAAGGTCGAATCACTTTCTGCCACTTCGGAATATGCCGCCACTGAGAAATCAATCATTCTAAAAATAAAAATATTTCCGATAGAATCTAAAACGCCTTTGGATTGTATGCTGTTTCTATCGGAATTAAAAAAGTCTTTAAAATAAAAGATGGCTATTTATGATAATCTACCCGTATTTAAAGAAACATACGATTTACTGTTGGAATTCATCCGTCAGAGCACCAACTTGAAACGTGATTTCAGATATACGATAGGACAGGAACTTAAAAAAGAGTTGATGGAATTATGTATCAATATTTATCAGGCAAATGCTGATTGTAATAAGATTGAATTCATTAACAAAGGGCGCGAAAGGATTGTGGTGATAAAGCTAAATTTCAGGATACTGCATGACACGCACCAGATATCCACCAAACAGTTTGCCATGTTTGCCGACAAAATAGAGTCCATATCCAAACAGCTTGCTTCCTGGATAAAATACCTGAAGAAAACAGAGAATACTAAAATAGTAAAAACAATATAAGAATAAACAGGGAAGGGTGCTCCGCTACTTTCATCCGGAATTTTGCAAGCTATGGTTTGCAGAAGAGTGAATAAGTAAATCCAAGCAACCTACCGGTCTTCGTAAGATATCGTATAAAGAATATGGAAAACGAACAATTGGATCTTTTTTCTCAGAACTACGCAGAGTCCGGTAATACAAACCAGCTTCTCTCTGTGCCTGGTGACGAACCGTTCGCAGAAGAACGCAATACAGACGGTTGCTTTTTGTTTCTGCCGGCGGCAGGCAACTCCAACGGTAGCAGTATCAACAATACCGGTAACAACGGCAACTATTGGAGTAGTACGCCGAACAGTGGTAACAGCGACAACTCGTGGAACGCCAACTTCAACAGTGGCAACCTCAACCCGAACAACAACACCCGCAACAACGGGTTCTCTGTCCGCTGTGTCCTAGAATCTACTAATGCCGGAGTATCTTTCCCTATTTTTCATATCACCAAAGAACAATTGCTCGTTGACTTGTTCAAAGCCTATTACGATGCCCGCAAGCATAAGCGGAACACGCGTAACCAACTGAAGTTTGAAATCAATCTGGAAGAAAACCTCGTCACTCTGCGCGACGAACTAATGGAACGAACCTACAAAGTGGGACGTAGCACCTGTTTCATCATCGAAGACCCCGTGAAACGGGAAATCTTCGCTGCCGACTTCCGCGACCGTGTGGTGCATCATCTGGTTTATAACTACATCATGCCCATTTTTGAGAGAACGTTTATCACCGACAGTTATTCATGCCGCAAAGGTAAAGGCACACTGTATGGTGTGGAAAGGCTTGAGCATCACATACGCAGTTGCAGCCATAACTATACGGACTTGGCTTATGCACTGAAGATGGATATACAGGGTTATTTCATGAACATCAACCGCAAACACCTGCTGGAAACCGTCAAGGAAGACTTGATGAAATACTCCTCCCGGGAATCTGATACGGGGCAATGCTGGAAAGATAAACTGGACTACAGCCTTGTCTTTTTCCTGCTGGAAGAAATCATCCTGACAGACCCGACGAACAATTGCATCATCAAGGGGAAGAAATCGGACTGGAAGGGATTGCCCGACAACAAAAGTCTCTTCAAGACACCTTCCGACTGTGGATTGCCCATCGGTAACCTCACCTCCCAGCTTTTCAGCAATATCTACCTGAACCGGCTGGACCAGATGGTGAAAAGACAGCTGCGCGAAAAGCACTACGGACGCTATGTGGACGACAGCTACATTATTAACCGTTGCTATGCGACGCTCCGTATGCACAAGGAAACCATCCGCCGGTATTTGCATGAGGAATTGGGACTCACTTTGCATCCTAAGAAATCCAAAATCGTAAGGTGCTGTTATGGCATTGATTTTCTGGGAGTATTTGTGAAGCCACACAGAAGATATATCAACAACCGGACCAAAAAAAGAATCTTCCGCAAATCCGTTCCGCTGTTCAACTGCACGGACACCGAAAAACTCAGGGCAGGCATCAACTCCTACCTGGGCTATATGAAACATTTCAAATGCGGAAAGATAAAAGAACGGCTGTTCGGCGGAAAACCACAACTCGAACTGCTCGGAGAGTTTATCGGACATTACAGCAAATTCTCTCTGCTGCAACCGGAACTGAAGAGAACCGGAAGCTAAGCATCCGCGAGAAAGACTATATAGTAAAAACAATGTAGATAAGATAAAAAGAACGTCCCGCAACCAAATAACGAACGTACAGAAGCGTCTGTCATTTGCCCCTATCAGGCTTATTTTCCGGAATAAACCCCGGGCGGGACTTCTTTTCTTCATTGAAACAAATAAAAACAAATAAAAAGGAGAAACACGCATGATTGAATTAGCAGACATAGCCACCCTGGCTTTCATCGTCTCGGGAGTAACTTACCAGGGCGTAAAATACTGGCGCAGCGACAAGCGGGTGAAGCTGAAACGGGAACTGCCCGTCAGCCTCATACTTCGCGAGACGGTGGTGCCGGAAAGCATCACACATGCCGTGGTGGTTGTATTCGACCGCCGTGGCTGTCTCGTCCGCAAGTTTCCCGAGAAAGAAATCATCCGCCGCAAAAAGTACTGTAAGCTGCCCTGTTCTTCCGCCGAAGGCATGATGAACTTCTGCGTGCTGTTCACCTCATGCACCCTCAGCCTGAGCGGCATCCACTGTCGGGCGGACATCGACCGCCAGTTTGCCGGCATCGGCGACTTGATGATAGCCGAAACCGGACTACAGGAAATATCGGGAGCCGCCTCTCTGCCTCTCACCCTCACATCGGGCTGCAACGCCGCCACCGACGAACCGGAAGCAACCCCTATGGCACTCTCCATGCTGCTGCCCCCCGAACTGACCACCGACGCCATGGCAAAGGAACTCACCATCGACCTGCAACATTGCAGCGAACCGTGGAGCACCGGCAGTGTGCGCTACACCGAAGGCGAACCCGACAACTGGCTCGCCCTGCGCCGCGAAGGCGAAAAGCTCGTCCTGCAACTGCGCACCAACTTCTGCGGCACCGGGCGCGAAGCCACCGCCGAGATTTACAGCGAGGAACATGCATACCGCTTGAAAGTGTGCCAGCAACTCATGGGCATCCACCCCACGCTCACCGTCAGCCGCCGCCTCTACGTCACCTCCGGGCAAAAGAACGAAGTAGTGCCCGTCACCGTCACCCCCGACAACGAGGAAGCCGCCTGGCGCATCAAAAGCGCCAACACAGGCGACGGCGGTTGCTGGTACACCGTCCATCCGCCCGTAGGCATCCACCAGAAAGGCACAAAGACACTGAAAGTACACCTCGAAGCCAAACCCGCCAACGTCCGCTCGCGCTCGCTGACACTGACACTGGAAGCGGGCACATACCCCTTCAGCCAGACCACGGAAATCACACTGATGCAAGGCGTCTGCTTCGAATACTACATCGAATACCCGCTCGACGACGGCTGCGCCCGCCACAACGGCGTGATAGAAACCCCGCTTTCCTACACCGAAGCGGACGGACTGAAAACCTACACCGTCTGCGTGGACAGCAACCAGCCGTGGCGCATCATCCGCGACGAACAGGCGGACTGGGTGGACGTGAGCGAACCCGAACTGCTGCTGGGACTGTATGGCGGACGCTTCACCGTGCATGTACATTCCAACGCCGGCAACCGGGTGAAGAGCGGCTTCCCCGCCGCCCGCCACACGGTTCTCTCTCTGGTCAATGACACCGGCATCGTAAAGGACATCCTCATCTATCAGGGTGGCTACGTCCGCATCCGCGGGCAATATTGGCTCGACCGCAACCTGGCAGGCGGCAACGGCAAACTGGCGCAGGTAGCCATCCCTTTGGGTCTGGAAGTCGGAAGCAGGCTGAACCACGGCGCCTACTTCCAGTTCGGATGCAAGGACAGTGAATGGTCGGAAACGTTCGTCCCCTACAAAGGAAACTGGTATGACGGCACAGCCGAAAATCCCGCGCGGCTCGATACGCTCGACCCGTCGCCCAAGGGCTGGCGCGTCCCCTCACGCATCGAGATGGAAGCTTTCCTCAACCGCCCCGCCGCACCCATGGAGCTGCAACGCGAGGAAGACCGCACGAACATTTGTATCCTCAGCGACGACAGTGTGCCGGTATATCTCCCATTATGCGGGCACCGCAGCCACATCAACGGTTGCCGCATCACCATTCCCCACGGACACCGCTACTGGACGGGCAGCAGCCAAAGCCCGGTATACGGGTACTCGCTCTGTGTGGAACCCAGCCGACAGATGTATATCATGCACGACATGAAGAAGTACGGGTTTCCAATCAGGTGCATACTGGATGGGGAGTGATGAGGAAAAGAAAAAGAAAGGATAGCAATATAAAAGAGTAGTTTATTCTCCATTATATAATTAATAATATCAGGAATATGAAAAAGATTATCAATGTAATGTTAAGTCTGTTCATCCTGTCGGTATTACTGGCAGGATGCAGCAAAGATGAAATGCCCGAACCTGCACCGGAAACTGAACCTGCGCCACCCTACGAGTTGCGCTTAACCCCTCCATGGGCCAGGTTTGAAAGCGACTGGTTTGAACAAGCGTTGGAAGAGGGAGGAGACAAGTCTGTATTCTCAAAAACGATCCTTATCAGTGGCGGGACAGGACCCTATCGGATAGTACCGGAGAAAGAAAGATATATTCTTCAGGATATACCTGAAATAGATATAAAAATGACGGATTACCTAAAGATTACTACCGAGTGTGTGCCCGGTCAGCAAGATCGGATTATCGTGGAACTGTTGCGCCCGGATATTCTCTTAGTTTTTCCTCCCAAGTTCACTGTATACGATAAAAATGGCGGATGTGCCAAATTTCACGTATTTGACGATGATTTAATAGTTGGTCCTTAATTCGTGGGATAAACCGGCAGCCACAACAACGGTTGCCGGATTACCATTCCTCACGGACACCGTTACTGGACGGGCAGCAGCCAAAGCCTGGTATATGGATATTCGCTCTGTGTGGAACCCAGCCGACAGATGTATATCATGCACGACATGAAGAAGTACGGGTTTCCGGTACGGTGCGTGCTGAATGGAGGGTGAGGGGCGTGATAAGTATATACCAAAAATAATGTAACAAGCAATACAAATAATATGAAGATAATAACAACGGAAGTTTTGATAAGCAGACAAATGGAAGTTCCCATTATCACCGGAGTATATGACCCGGTAAGCAGGAAGTACGACGGAACCATCACTCCACAGGCTCCCATTATCGTGTACGGAAGGCATCTCGACATGCTGGATTTGGGAAATATCAGGCTATGCCTCGCTTCGGCAGTAGATTATGGTAAAGTGATGGAAGTGCTTCATGTTTATAAGTATGCACACAATCAGGTGATTGTCAGCCTGCCTTTCCTGATACCGGGAGAGTACTTCCCGGCAGTAAAGATAATGAAAAAAAAGAGCGAAGATGCTGTTTATATCTTTCCCGTATCATGGGTGGTGATGCAGGAGGGTTATGAAAGGGGAGGTTATCATCCCTGTTGCACCGACATCGCAAAATGAAATAGAAAATATTGGTATGAAGAATAGAGTGAAAAATAGTTTGAGAAACAGGTTCGAGTATTTTGTGAATGAATATGGAACTTATACAGCCGCTGTAATACTATCGGGATTTCTGACCTTGATAACTTTTTGCCTGATTGCATTGTTGCTTTTTGCCGCTTGCAGGCAGAACCGGGCGGGCACGTCATCCGGTGAAGTTGTACCCGCCACGACAGAAACCGAGCATGTGGCACATTATATCCGTCCGGAAATTCCCCAAATGATGACGGACCCGCAGCAAAGGGCAGCTTACTATGTGAAGCACTACTGGGATGGCTATTCAACGGCAGACACCGCCTTCATCCATAGTGACGAAACGGAACAACTCTACGCCGATTTCATTGACGCCCTGCAATATGTAGACACGGCAGAATGTCGCTCTGCCCTGCAAACCATGATGTCTCTTATGGAAGCCGACAGCACGGCATACCGCCGCTTCTGCTATTTGGGCGAAAAATACCTCTATGACGCCAATTCGCCCATGCGCAACGAAGACTGCTACATTCCCGTACTCGAACAGATGCTTGCCTCCACGCGCCTTACCGAACTGGATAAACTCCGTCCGGCAGACCGGCTGAAACAAGCCCTCAAGAACCGTCCCGGGATGAAAGCACCGGATTTCTCTTACGTCACCCCGGGTGGTAAAAGCGGAAGGCTAAGCCAACAGAAAGCAGACTACACCTTGCTCTTTTTTTATGAACCCGGTTGCGCCAATTGTCAGGAGTTTGAACGCGTCCTCTCGGGAATGCCTTTTTTCCTCGATATACAGAAGAAAGGTATCATCCGCGTCTTTGCCGTCTACACCGGCGACGATGAAAACGAATGGCTGCTGAATTCTTCCAAGATGCCCCAAGGCTGGATAGTAGGGTGGAACAAGCAAGGAGATATCCGCAGCAAGACGATCTATGAAATCCGTGCTACACCGACGCTCTTCCTGCTGGATAAGCAGAAGAAGGTGATATTGAAGGATGCGCCTTTAGAGCAAATCATTCAATACTTGTCAACTATTTATCCCCAGTCAACCGAGTAAAGTATAATCAAGAGCTGTTAGAATTATGATAAGCAAGCTAAGTGCACCATGGAACAAGATAAAGCATTTCTGTTTGAATCTGCTGATTAAAATGTTGCTCTATACTGTTGGAATCGCAATGGTTATAATACTAATCATCGGTGCCATTCTGTCTCTGTTCATATACTTTCTAATAGGAGATTATAGTTTTGACAGGCAGATTGACAGGGAATACAGACTATCCGTAAATCACTCCAATGAATAAAGAACAGTTAATCGCTGACGCTGCACGAAGAGGTGGAATGACGCAAAGGGAAATACGCGACGGATTGAATGCTATTATTGAAGCCTTGGTGGATGCCTTTGAAAACGACACGGACGTTGCCATAGCCGGACTGGGCACTTTTCAGGTCAGGAAAAGAAGCAATGTGAAGAAGTACCTGCCGGAAGACGGCAAAGGGCCGGCTAAAGGTGTGAAAGGTGGCAGAGCCATGTGTATCGTTCCGGACCGGAGAGTCATCAAGTTCAATCCGGCTCCTTATATCAATCGGGAGTACATAGGGGACAATTCACCCCGTCTCATCGAACCAAAAAGTGAAGAATCCCAAAAGACGTCATCATCAGACGAACCTACATGATACCACTTTGCTGTACTTTACCTCACTTTATATAGCATTGAAAACCAGTTAGTAACCTACATCCATGTATCGCCAAAATGGGATACATGGATGTTCTTTGTACCCCCAAATGTACCCTACATGGGATAGTAAGTACCCTATAAATGCAATATCCCCCGAAAAAACTTCATTATAAGCCTTTTACATTCCATTTTATTATCTATCTTTGTCCTCAGAATAAAATCAGTAATAACCCTATCCATGTAGGGCTGTATGTAGGATTTGGAGGAATCAATCAAATGCATCTACTGATAATCAATAACTTATCTTCAAAATATTATCAAAATACGTACCACAGTTGTTAGACGAAAGAATAACAGTTGTCAGACGAAAGTTCAACAGTTGTCAGACGAATAAGGTTATATAAACCGAGCATTAGATGATTGCATACAGCAAATTAATTTTAAGAGAGACTGAGATTAGTTCGTTACGATGCGTTTCAGTGAGTTGTTATTTACCGTTTGAAATATTTATTTCTCTCTGTGATTACATATTTCCGCTTTATTTCTCTATTTTATAAAAGTAAAAATATTCATTCTTCTGTTGGGCGCTTTTTATAGTCAAAACGTATTCAAATTAGAGTGTTTAATAAATTTCAATATCAAATTTAAAATCAAAGAATATGAATTATCCAAAAGCGATACTTCTTTCATTGGCGTTATTGGCTATGCATTCGCTTAACGCAGAGGTAGTCACATACCCTGCTGGGGTCGGGGTGAAAACCTTAAACGATTTTTCTGTGGAAGTGCGTCAGGGTAGCGGACCGTGGTTGCCCGTTGACGTTTATCCTGTTAAAGTTGATAGGGTTGATGAAAAAGGGCATAACGTGGAGGTTGCCTCCATTGCTTATTTCGATTTTGACGGAATGGTAGATGTGCGAGTAATCAGCAACAAAGAGAGAGTCAATAGTGCGAGAGTACGTCCTTTAAGCTATAAGATAACACCGGATTGTGTTGGAGACACAGTGACATTCTCACTTTCGCGTCCTCGCAATCTCTCAGTAGAGGTCAATGGAGATATTTTTCACAATCTTCATCTTTTTGCGAATCCGATTGATAAATTTCGTCCTTCCGATAAAGAAATCCAAAGGGCTCTCAAGAAAAAAAAGGGTCCAATTTGATTTATTTTGGTCCCGGTGTGCATAATCTTCCTAATGATACTCTATTTGTCCCCTCAGGAACTACTGTTTATATCGATGGGGGAGCTCGTGTTTATGGCAATATATTCACGGAAGGAGCACATGATGTGAATATTTTCGGGAGAGGCGAGGTACACCCTGATGGCAGGGGAGCCGGTGTTTGGGTCAGACGTTCTAAAAATGTCAGGATCGACGGAATTGTGGTTTCGCAACTCCCCATAGGACAATGCGATTCGGTAGAGTTGACGAATGTGAAATCAATCAGCTATTATGGTTGGGGCGACGGAATGGATGTTTTCTCAAGCAGTAACGTGATATTAGATGGGGTTTTCTGTCGTAATAGTGATGACTGTGCCGCAGTTTATGCTTCTACGCAAGGATTTAAAGGGGGAAGCAATAATGTATTGGTGAAAAATGCGACACTTTGGGCTGATGTGGCTCATCCAATCAATATCGGAGGACATGGAGATCCGAACGGCATGGATACGGTGCAGAACGTCACTTTTAGGAATATCGACATTCTTGATCAGGCAGAAAAACAGATTGATTATCAGGGATGTCTGGCTATAAATCCAGGCGACAATACATTGGTGCGTAATATTACGTTCGAGAATATTCGGATTGAAGATTTTCGTAACGGACAGCTTGTGAATTTCAGAATCAGTTTCAATCCGAAGTATTGTGTCTCTACCGGCAGAGGTATTCAGAATGTGCTTGTTAAGGATGTTACTTACAATGGATCGGGTGAAAACTTGTCGATCATTGCAGGGTATGATGAGAATCACAAGATATCTGGTATCAGGTTTGTGAATCTTGTGGTCAATGGGCGAAAGATTACAGACGACATGCCTGGGAAGCCGAAATGGTATAAAACCGGAGATATGGCTGGTATCTTTGTTGGAGAACATGTAGAAAATCTCTCTTTTGAATAGAAACGAAGCAGGCAGAATGTTAGAAATGGCGCCACATGCCAAAAACTGTCATGCGGTCAGAAGGAAAGATTATACTTCAATTTTTATCACAATATAGATAAAAATTGAAGTTTTTTATCTATGTTGCAGCCGATTTTAGAAAAAGAAGTTTGGAATGAACAATAAATACGAAGAACGGCTGGGAACAGAACGTATGTTACCGCTTGTTTTCAAGATGGCACTTCCGGCAGTGGCTGCACAATTCGTCAATCTGCTTTATAGCATTGTCGACCGTATATACATCGGGCATATTCCGGGAATTGGCACCGATGCGCTGGCGGGTGTAGGGGTGACTACCTCTCTCATTATACTGATTTCTTCTTTTTCGGCAATTGTCGGCGGCGGTGGTGCTCCGCTGGCTGCCATTGCACTCGGACAGGGCGACCGTGTACGAGCCGGAAAGATATTGGGAAACGGGTTTGTTCTGCTGATATTGTTTACTTTGCTGACTTCTGTCATCGCATATACTTTTATGGAACCTATTCTCCTCTTGACAGGAGCTTCGGAAAACACCTTGGAATATGCGGTTGACTACCTTTCCATTTATCTCTTGGGAACGATATTTGTCGAAATATCCACAGGGTTGAATAGCTTTATCAATGCTCAGGGACGTCCTGCCATTGCCATGTTTTCAGTTCTGATCGGAGCCTTATTGAACATCATTCTTGATCCTATTTTTATTTTCTGGTTTGACATGGGCGTGAAAGGTGCTGCTTTGGCTACAGTACTTTCCCAAGCATGCAGTGCGGTGTGGGTGGTAAGTTTCCTCTTTTCCCGACGTGCCTCTCTGCCTTTGGAGAAACGATATATGGGACTGGACCGGAAGATTATCCTTTCCATATTAGCTTTAGGAGTATCCCCCTTCATTATGGCAAGTACGGAAAGTCTGGTTGGGTTTGTCCTCAATAGCAGTCTGAAGGAATTTGGAGATATCTACATCAGCGCATTGACGATTCTGCAAAGTTCGATGCAGTTTGCCAGTGTACCGCTGACCGGATTTGCGCAAGGATTCGTTCCGATTATAAGTTATAACTTCGGGCATGGTGACAAGCAGCGTGTGAAAGATTGCTTCCGTATTGTGCTGGTAACCATGTTTTCCTTCAATTTGATATTGATGCTTTTCATGATTCTCTTCCCTTCGACGGTTGCCTCTGCTTTCACCAGTGATGAAAGACTGATAGAAACTGTACGTTGGACAATGCCCGTTTTCTTGGGTGGCATGACCATCTTCGGCTTGCAACGTGCCTGTCAGAATATGTTCGTTGCATTGGGGCAGGCCCGAATCTCTATCTTCATTGCTCTGTTGCGTAAAGCTATCCTGTTGATTCCGCTGGCGTTAATTTTGCCGAACTTTATGGGAGTAACCGGAGTGTATGCAGCTGAGGCTATATCTGATGCGACTGCGGCCATCTGTTGCACGTTATTGTTCTTTTGGCAGTTCCCTAAAATTCTGGGAAGGATTAAAGGGAATACTTTGCGTGTGGAGTAATCGTTTCTTTGTAATTTATTTTTTTACTTCACAGATATGCATGGTATTACGGTTGTATTCTGACTGTTATCTCTCTCTTTATCTCATTTCCTGTGCGTAAATGTTGATTTATCCGGATATCTGTACCTGTTAATATATAGAAAAGTGTGTCTGTTTGCCAGGCGATGGTACCGGCTATCCTCTGATATAGGATTTCTCTTTTCATTCTTATTCTGTATCCGGCAAAGATACAAAAAGGATGTTTGTATCCTGGCAGGAGGTAAAAGGTGAATCTAAACCGGATATTTTTCAATAGTGTGAGCAACTGTGGCAGTCGGGCTTTTGGGAAGAAGCAGTTGTAGCCTGCGAATGGGCGTATCGTTCTCGTAGAAATTAATGAGATATTCGATTTTGTTACGAAGCATCGTTCTGCAATGCCTCGTACAGCTTACTGGTATGCACTGGAGAAAATGCCTAAAGATATGAGAGCGGAAGCTATGAAAAAATAGCTTCCTTTTCCTTCCTTTACTCTGCTTTTCTGTTTGGTTTTCGCTTAATAAGCAGAAGCCGTTCCATATCATTGAATAGTTTTGTGTCTTTTAATTCAAACATGATCCATTTGCCGTCGTGGAAAGTGGTAGCTGCATCATAGATCATCTGTACCTCGTTTGAAAACTGTCCCCGCTGAATTTCAAATTTGGCACGTTCATCTTTTCCCAAGATAACCATAAATCCCAGAGTCTTTTCCTTCGCATATAAAGCACAGAGGGTTTTACCGCCTTTGCGGTATTTGTATTCATACGTCCACGCTTTGCCGCCATGGTTCCAAAGTAGCTCCATTTCGTAGCTCTTCTCGATGCGCTGGCAGAGTGAGTTCCATACATCATAAAGGTCTGTTCCTATCAGATTCTCTATATCTTCGGAAGTCGGTATTTGAAAAGGTTCTTTCATGGTATTTGCTGTTTTATCATATATGCTGCAAAGATAGGATGATCTTTTAGTAAATCGTTGTCCAATATAGGCATCCTGGGTTATGATTATTAGGAGAAGTTCCATTTTCATCTACATTTCAGTCTTTTTTCAATTTTCATTGTACTCTTTCAAATATAGCAATGAGATTCTAGAACTAAGATGTAAAGACATATTCCATACTTCACCTCAATTATAATTTTAAAATTCAATCTATTTGTTGAGAAAAATAAAATATGCTGAAGAACGTTATTGTGTGTTTTGTAAAAGACAGTATATCAAACAGTTATAAATTTCTATTTTTGGTTTAAAACCAACGGGTCGTTCCTTTAAAACCAACGCCCCATTTCTTTAAAACCAAGAGGGCATTTCTCGGTGAGAAACGGAGGATTGGTTAGAAACTAGATATAAATTCAGGATAAATATTTAAATATTTCAAATAGGTCATTTGTTTTTGTAAGTAAGGTGATGTAGTAATTTGTTGTATTGAGGCAGGAAAAATGATAATTGCTTTAGCACAAAATAAATAGATTCCAAAGATTTTACTTACATTTGTTTCTATAAATAAAATGTAAGTGAAAAACATGAGAAAACAACTATTAGTATCACTCCTTTGCTGCCTTCTTGTTTCGGCTGCGTCATTGGCTCAAAGCTGGAAACCTTATGAACAGGCTGCGAAGGGGAAGACTTACGAAGCATCTGATTGTGTGACACTGTTGGATAGTACATCGGTATCTGTCCAGCCTACAGGACAAGGGTCGTTTGCTGTATGCAAAGTGATAAAGGTACAGACTCCGAGGGGAGCAGTGGATAATCGGGTGATTAAATACGATTATGACCCTTTGACTGCTTATGCCGAATTTAAACGTGTAACCATCCATCGTGCCAATGGAAAAGTAGATGAACTTGATGTCAGGAAAACCTGTGATTATGCTGCTCCTGCGCGTGCTATTTATTGGGGCGCAAGACAAATCATGATTGAAGTGGGCGCCTTGCAGCCGGGTGATATTGTGGATTACGAAATAGCCAAGAAAGGCTTTACCTATGCGTTGCTTGCAGCCGGTAATGAAGATGAATCACGCTTTATTCCGCCTATGCGCGGACAGTTTTATGATATTGTTCCTTTTTGGAGCAGCACTCCTACTGTACGTAAAGTTTATGTAGTAAGCATTCCGATGGAGAAGGAACTTCAGTTTCAGTTCTATCAGGGTGAGTGCGCATCATCCATGCGTTATGAAGACGGTCGCAAGAAATATAGCTTTGCGATGGATGATATGATGCCTTTCGTTAAAGAGCCAAACATGGTAGACCTTTTCGATGCAGCTCCCAAACTGATGATGTCTTCCACTCCCCAGTGGAAAGACAAGTCGTTGTGGTTCAATAAAGTGAATGAAGATTATGGTAGTTTTGATCCATTGCCCGAAGCGCAGAAAAAAGTGGATGAACTGATAAAAGGCAAGAAGACCGAAATGGAAAAAATAGCTGTGTTGACTCATTGGGTGGCAGATAACATCCGCTATTCCGGCATCTCGATGGGAAAAGGAGAAGGATTTACACTTCATAATACTAAAATGAATTATACTGATCGTTGCGGAGTCTGCAAAGATATAGCAGGTACACTGATTTCGTTCTTGCGCATGGCTGGTTTCGAAGCCTATCCTGCCATGACGATGGCAGGCAGTCGGGTAGAAAGTATTCCTGCCGACCATTTTAATCATTGTGTGGCAGTGGTGAAACTGAGCAATGGAACATATATGCCTCTTGATCCGACATGGGTTCCTTTCTGCCGCGAGTTATGGAGCAGTGCCGAACAGCAGCAGAACTATCTGCCGGGTGTACCCGAAGGTTCTGATTTGTGTATCACTCCGGTTTCGGCTCCCGAAAACCATTATGTACGTATCAAAGCCGACAACCGCTTGGAAGCAGATGGTACACTACGCGGTACTTTTACCCTTACAGCCGAAGGACAGAGTGACAGCAATATCCGTCGCATCTTTACCACCGGCTTTCAGAGCGAATGGAAAAGCACGATGGAACGTCAGCTGTTGGCCATCTCTCCCAAAGCCAGATTGTTGAGCGTAGACTATGGAAAAAATCCCAAAGACTATCAGGCTGCACCTATTAAAATCACTTTTCGTTATGAAATACCCGATTATGCCTTGAAAGGAGAGGGCGAGATGTTTTTCCGTCCGATGGTGATGAATAACCTTTATAATCAGGTACGATCTTATATGTGGATCGATACTTCGGTAGAAAACCGCAAGTATGGTTTCAAAGATGCTTGTTCCCGTTTGGTCGAACTGGATGAAACGGTTCAGCTTCCGGCAGGATACAAGCTGGTGAGTGCGGTCAAGGATGAAACCATGCAAGGAGTGGGAGCCGATTTTGAAGGTTCGTTGGTACAGAAAGGAAATAAAGTGTTGCTCCACAATCGATTGGCTTTGAAGAAGCGTGTTTATGAGGCTTCTGATTGGGAAAGTTTCCGCAATGCTGTGAATGCCCACAAGGCGTATGGTGAATATTTGGTGATTAAAAAGTAGAGCAGAATGAAAAATACATATTATTATATAGTTACGCTGGCGATGTTGATTCTGGCATTTCCGGTGAAAGCGGCATCCGAAGCTGAATTTGGGAAATTGAGCAAGGCTTATACGTTACACGCTGACGGCAGTCAGGAAATGCGTGTGCAAAAAGAGCTGACTTTGTTTACTCATGCAGCGATGAACCGTGTGTATGGAGAGAGTTTTATCATTTACAATCCGGAGTTTCAGACACTGAAGATACACGATTCTTATACTCGTCAGAAAGACGGTACTATTGTGAAGACTCCCGAAAATGCCTTCGTTGAGGTGCTTCCTTCCGTAGCGGCAGATGCTCCGGCTTATAATGGTCTGAAAGAGATGGTAGTCGTTCATACGGGACTGGAATTGGGAGCTACCATTTATCTGGACTACTCCGTCGTTACCCGTCCGGGATATCTGCCCGAACTGGATGTGTGCGAGCAGGTGGAAGAGCTTTCCCCAATCAGGGAATATGTGTTTTCGCTGTCAGTGCCCGAAAGCAAACCTCTGCATTATGAATGGTTGAATGGAAAAGCTGCTCCGGTGGTGAAAACTGCGGATGGCATGAAAACAGTGACCTGGACACTGAAAAATGTGCAACCGCGTCCTTATTCACTTGAAGTTTCTTTGCCGGCAGGTAATGTACAGGCTGTTGTGGCGTCCACTTATGCTTCAAAGGCTGATGCACTGAAAGTGATAAAACAACAACTGGAAAGTAATGAAAAGGATGTTTCCGAATTAGCACAGAAGCTGACTGCCAGTGCACAAACCACAGAACAAAAGAAGGAGTTACTTACTGCTTATGTAGAAGGATTAGGAAATTGCCGTCTGACTTTGTTGCAAACCGGATACCGTTTGCGTCCGGTCTCCGAAGTGATCCGTTCGGCATACGGAACTGAAGCGGAGAAGGCTGCTTTGCTGGTTGCCTTGCAACAGGCGGTAGGCATCCGTGCGGAGATAAAAGCGGCTTTTCCTAAAACAGAAGATAAAGATGCAGCCGGACTTGCCGCTGTCAGCGGATTGTTTGTGACCAATAAGGGGATTGCTGATATACAGAATTTTGTTTCTGTAGTTGATCTGAATGCTCAGCCGATAATTTTAGAGCAGGTTTCTCATGTTGTTTCACGAACTGATACCTTGCGGGTGAGCAATAAAACCGGAAAGGCATTGGCTGATGGTTATCGGAAATTCGACTTACCGCAGGCTCGTGGTGGATGGGCAAGTTATGATGGACGTGTGACGGCTCTGAATACAACTCGTCCTGTTAACCTGCTTTTGCGGTATTTGCCTGATGAGGCTTATACCTATATCATAAAGATTGATGAAGGAATGAAGCCAGTGGTTGTGCCGACTAACAAAAAGATTGAAAATGCTGTCGGCATCATGGAAGTTACAGTGAAAAAGGCGGAGGATGAAATAGAGATAATCCGTACCTTGAAACTGAAAAAACAATTGATAACTCCGGATGAATATCCGGCATATTATCGCTTGATGGCGGAATGGATGGATACCAATGGCAATAGCCTGTTGTTTCAGACTGCGAAGTAAATCTGACAAGCATATTGTTCATTTTGAAATAGTGGTAACATACAATATGTTGACTTTTATGGCTAATTATGTCGGAAAGGCCGGAGATTTAAGATACAATGATCCAATCTGCTGAAAGGACAGAGATAAGAAAATATAAATCTTCTTATCTCTGTCCTTTACTATATCATATAGCAAACAGGCTGCTAAATCAGTTCGTGAATTTCTTGAATATGGAGATTCAGATGATCTAAATATCCTTCTATCATTTCTTTTAAAGTGATTTTTGTCCCTTCGAAGTCACACCAGTAACTATCAAGCTTTGTTTGATCTACCGACTTTATTACCTGAATGATATGTAGATTAAAGAATTTCCATAACTGAATCAGATTATTCCAGTCCGTATGCTGATAATCCTGCAAGGCTATCCACAGATCATTATCCTGCCGATAATCAGGAAAGAAAAGCTGGTCCTTACTGTATTGCAACCTGATCATCCGTTGATGATTGTTTGAGGCGGAATCAATCAAATGTCCGAGAATTTGTTTGATAGTACGATTCTGCCTGTTACGTTTTTGTGTGATTGTCTCTTCCGGCAGGCTGGTTAATACTTTTTCTTCTGTCTCTATAACATTATAAATCCCTTCTGTTATTGGGGAAAAATCAAACTTTGGCATAATTCCTCTCTTTCTGTTTTAAAGTTTCTTTTGCACAACTGAGCAATAATGCAAATATAGACAAATGAATGAAATATATGTGGAATTACATTTTATAAAAGCAAACTTGTTTGTTATTCTGATTGTTAGGATAACATCTTTTCCATATAACCTTTATATTTGCATGATATTAGAACTAACAATTATATAAAAAAGATATGAGAACAGTATTGGCAGCATTAGGAGTTTTGTGTTTCATGGGAAGTTGCTCGTCAGGTATGACAAGTTCAAAAGGCATTGTTTGTGATGCGACCATGAATACAGTGGCGATTGTTACAGACAAGAATGATACTCTTTCATTCAGTACGATGAATGCGAATAAAGAAGAAGTCGATGGCTTGCTTCTGAATGATACTCTGGAAGTATTCTATGCCGGTAAATATACACCGGGGATGCAAGCTTCAAAATTAGTCCAGTATCCGCAATCTCCCAAACTTGGAGGTGATCGGGATGAACACGGTTGTATCGGCTCTGCCGGATATGTGTGGTGTGAAGTGCAGCAAGACTGCATCCGGTTGTTTGAAAAAGGTATCCGGACGGAAGCTGTTGATGGAAGCACTGCTTCTGCTTTCATTGTGTTCAGCCCCGATTCCACACGACTGGAACTTTTCTTCTCTGATGATCAACCGAATGAGATTTTGGAGAGACGTGGCTTACCTTCAGGAGGCTATGCATGGAATGTGGAAGATGATGATACGAAAAATGTACGTTTCGTAGATGGTGTATGGACAATCAGCCAGAGAAATAAGCTGATTTATAGCCAGAAAGCCGGAAACTGACCGCAAACGACCGATTGCCCGGCAGGTGGTTTATGTTGTAATACTTCTGGTAGTCAATTTGGAATAGACATTTTCAGCGTACTGTCTGCCTATGGGAATCGTTGCAGAACATCCTTTCAATGTTATTTCCCGTTTCGAGAATCGTTCTATTTTATTGATAGATACAATGTAAGAGCGATGTGTACGCAAAAAACGATCTTTAGGAAGCATTTTCTGTATAGCTTTCAAACTGGTACGGGATAGTATATAGTTACCGCTTGTACGGAATATTTTTGTATAATTCTCCATCGCTTCGATATAAAGGATATCGGATGTGGTAACGGATATGTTATTGTATTCTTGCTTTATAATGATATTTTCCGGTACTTTGTTGCGCTTCGCTTCTATAAAGCGAAGTGCTTTTTCTACTGCTTTCTCAAATCGTTCATAGGCAAAAGGTTTATGCAGAAAATCTACTGCATCAAGTTCAAAACCATTCAGAGCATATTGTGCATGAGCTGTTGTGAAAATCAAGCAACTTTCGGGAGGCAGCGCATGAGCGATGTCCAGCCCGCTGGTGCTATTCATTTCAATATCCAGAAAAACCAGATCCGGTTTGCACCGGCCAATCTCTTGCAGTCCGATAAGCGGTTCGCTGAAAGCTGTCAGTTCCAGTCCACCTTTTCGTTCGCAGAACTGTCTGATAATGAGCAATGCGATGGGTTCGTCGTCAATAGCGATACAACTAATCTTTTTCATCATAACTGAATACTGAGCCGGATTTTAAACTGGCGGTTTTCTTCTTTCATAATCAGGGTAAAACGGTTGGGATAGAGTAATTCCAAGCGTTTGCGACAGTTTTCTATGCCGATGGCATGAGGGTTAGCATGATTTTCTTTCATAACCGTATTTTCGGTTTCAAAGAGAAGTTCTCCCTTTTTCACTGTGATACGGATAAGAATCAGGCAGTCTACATCCGATGAAACCCCGTATTTGAAAGTATTCTCAACGAAAGTAATGAGAATCATCGGAGGAATCTTCGCGTGTTCGTCATCTATTTGGGTTTCAAATACCACTTGTGTATGCTTGTTTAATCGCAGTGACTGCAAATCGACGTATTGACGGATATATTCTACTTCATTATTTATGGAAATTGTTTCCATAGTGGTCTGAGCATACATATATTTCAGAATATTGGAAAACTTGATGAAAGCGGATTCCGTTTTATTTGATTTGGTTAGTACCAGCCCGTAAAGAGCATTCAGTGTGTTAAAGAGAAAATGCGGGTTGATCTGTGCCTTGTAGAGTGCAAGTTCTGCCCTGTTTTTCTCCGCTTCAATTTCCTGTCTGGATAGTATCTGACGAAAAAGTTCGAAAATCAGTTCGATAGAAAGGCTGAAGCCTGTAACTACAAGAAAGAAAAACCATACGGTTTGCGACCGCAGGTGTTGCCGGGCTTTATGGATTAAAGGGTCTAGCTTATTTGGTTCCGGTGGGTAAGGGAATTGGGTAAGTAGCAGGGTGATAATGACAAGTATTCCCATTAGTAGAAGGATATGTCCGAATTTCCGTTGCATGAAGAGCCTTGGCAGTCTGGCTTTGCGGTAAACGAAGTATAGGCCGTAAAGATAGACAATGAGTGTCAGCATAAAAACAGTGTGATGTACAATCCATCTGTCCACCGGTACCAGCATGATGATAGGCGGCATTATGACCAGGCAGAACAGCAGGTCAATATAAATAGGGATATTGGTTCGTTTCATATTCTCCTTACTATGGATTTAACTCCCGGAAGTATATTTTGTCACTTCTTTGCAAAGATAGAAGATTGTTTTGAAAACCCAATCATTCTTCTTTTGTCGTTCGTCATCACATTTTTGCTGTTCGTCACTACATCTTTATTTTATTGTTTGATAATTCCTAGATTTGGTCAATCGCATTGATTACTGAATGAACTGCTTATGAATCATTAACAATCATTTTAAATAAAGTCACAATGAAACAACTAATCATTTTTGTCGTGCTTTGCTTGCCGCTGCTATACTCCTGCGGAGTTCCGCAACAGCAGGAAACAGACACTGCGTACAAGACGCTTACCATCAAATCCGGCGATCAGATCCTGAAAACCGGTTATACAGCTACTCTTCGAGGACGGCAGAATGTTGAAATCCGTCCGCAGGTAAGTGGAATTATCACCGAAATATGTATTAATGAAGGTGATGCTGTCCATAAGGGACAGACACTTTTCATTATTGACCAGATCCCCTATAAAGCTGCATTACAAACTGCGATTGCCAATGTTAAGAGTGCAGAGGCTAAACTTGCTACGGCTAAGTTGACCGCAGATAGTAAAGCCGAACTTTACAAAGAACAGGTAGTATCTGAGTTTGACCTGCAAACAGCCCGGAACGAACAGATTGCTGCTGAAGCTGCATTGGCACAGGCGAAAGCACAGGAGGTCAATGCACGCAATGATCTCTCTTATACTGAAGTGAAAAGTCCGGTGGACGGGGTAGCCAGTATGATTCCTTATCGTGTAGGGGCGTTGGTGAACAGTAGTATCACCGAACCGTTGGTTACTGTTTCGGATGATAGCGAGGTATATGCTTATTTTTCGATGACAGAAAACCAGATTCTTGATTTTGTACAGCAGTATGGTTCACTGAAAAAGGCGATAGAACATCTGGATAAGGTAGAATTGACAATGAGTAACGGAAAGACTTATTCCTCTTTAGGAAAAGTGGATGCTATCAGTGGTACGATAGATGAGGGGACAGGAGCGATCAGCCTGCGTGCCGTTTTCTCTAATCCTGATCAGTTTTTGCGTAATGGTGGAAGTGGTACGGTAGTTGTCCCGACGGTAAAGAAGCAGTGCATCATCATTCCCCAGGCAGCTACTTATGAATTACAGAATCGTATATTTGTTTACAAGGTGGTCGACAGTAAAGCACAGTCTGCTCCTGTAGAGGTCTTCCGGTTGAATAACGGCACGGAGTATGTTGTTGAGGACGGACTTGCACCAGGCGACGTAATCATAGCCGAGGGTGCCGGACTAGTACGTGAGGGAACAGTAATCAAGAGTGAGCCGACTAAAGAATAACATGACGATATGAAAATCAGAACATTTATAGACCGACCTATTCTGGCAGGAGTTATTTCGGTTGTTTTCTTAATTATCGGATTGATAGGACTTTCACAGTTACCTGTTGAGCAATTCCCGGAAATCGCGCCTCCTACCGTCAGTGTTTCGGCCAACTATACCGGGGCCAATGCGGAGACAGTGCAGAAAAGTGTAGTCGTACCGTTGGAGGAAGCACTCAATGGAGTGGAGAATATGATGTACATGACTTCCACAGCTTCCAATACAGGGGCGGCAAAAATTACAGTTTATTTCCGGCAAGGAACCGACCCCGATATGGCAACAGTCAATGTGCAGAATCGTATTGCTACAGCCCAGGGCTTATTGCCGGCCGAAGTGACCCGAAGCGGTATCACTGTCCGCAAACGTCAGACGAGTAACATTAAGGCATTGGCACTATATAGTCCCGACAGTTCTTTTGACGAAAGTTTTCTGAATAATTACCTGAAGATTAACATAGAGCCCCGTCTTTCACGTATTGCCGGTGTGGGTGAAGTGAATGTGATGGGGGCTGACTACTCGCTGCGTATCTGGCTCGATCCCGGAAAAATGGCCAAATATGGTTTGGTGCCATCTGATGTGACTAAGATTTTGGATGAACAGAATCTGGAAGCTCCTACAGGGACACTCGGAGCAGAGTCAAAGAATACTTTTCAGTATGTACTGAAATATCGTGGTCGTTATGAAGAAGAGAAAGATTACGGGAATCTGGTCATCCGTTCTTTGGGAGGAGGAGAAGTACTCCGTCTGAAAGATGTGGCCCGTATTGAATTGGGTTCCAGTTCTTATACATATATCGGAGAAGTGAACGGGCATCCCGGTTCCAACTGTATGATTGCACAGACTTCCGGCTCGAATGCCAACGAGATCATTGAAGAAATAGACAAGGTAACGGCAGATATATCAAAGAGCTTGCCTGAAGGAATGGAACTGGTGGATCTGATGAGTTCGAAAGAATTCCTGGATGCATCTATTAAGAATGTTGTCAAAACATTGATTGAAGCTATATTGCTGGTAGTACTTGTGGTATATGTATTTTTGCAGAGTCTGCGGTCTACCTTTATCCCGGCTATTTCTATTATTATTTCTCTGGTCGGAACATTTGCTTTTCTTTATGTCGCGGGTTTCAGTCTCAATATGCTGACTCTGTTTGCATTGGTACTGGTCATCGGGACAGTGGTAGATGATGCCATAGTCGTGGTCGAAGCGGTGCAGGCCAAGTTTGATGAAGGATACAAATCGGCTTATCAGGCAACTATTGATGCAATGGGTGGCATTACTTCGGCACTGGTTACAACTACCTTTGTTTTTATGGCAGTATTTATTCCTGTATGCTTTATGGGAGGAACTACCGGAACTTTCTATACTCAGTTCGGATTGACCATGGCAGTTGCCGTTGCAATTTCGCTGGTCAATGCCCTGACCCTGAGCCCTGCTCTCTGCGCATTGATTATGACTCCCCATATGGAGGCTGTTAAAGGAGAAAAACTCAGTTTTTCTTCCCGCTTCCACATGGCGTTTGATAGTGCGTTCCATCGACTGGTACTGAAATATAAGAGTGGTGTGTTTTTTATGTTGAAACGTAAATGGCTGGCTGGCGCATTATTATTGGTGGCCTGTGCCGGACTATTCATTCTTATGAAAACCACAAAGACCGGACTTGTACCTCAGGAGGATATGGGGACTATCTTTATAGATGTGCGGACATCACCCGGAAATAGTCTGGAAGAAACCAGAATCGTCATGGACGACATAGATAAGCGGATCAATGATATCCCGCAAATCAGAATGTTTTCGAAAGTGACGGGCAATGGTATGATTAGTGGCCAGGGGGCTTCTAACGGTATGTTTATCATCCGATTGAAACCGTGGGATGAACGCAAGGAAAGAGAAGATGGGATCAATGCGGTTATTAATGAGATATACCGTCGTACAGACGATATTTCTTCTGCGCAAGTGATGGCTTTTGCATCACCGATGATCCCCGGATATGGTGTGAGCAGTGGTTTCGAAATTTATGTGCAGGACCAGAAAGGCGGTTCGGTGGAAGATTTGCTGAAATATACCCGTCAGATGATTGAGGCGCTGAATGCGCGACCGGAAATCGGACGTGCTTCCACTTCGTTTGACACTAAATACCCGCAATATCTGGTGGAAGTGGATGCGGCTCTTTGTAAACGGAATGGGGTGTCTCCCTCGGATGTGTTGAGCACCTTGTCGGGTTATATCGGCGGTAATTATGCATCGAATATGAATCGTTTCTCCAAACTTTATCGTGTGATGGTGCAGGCTTCGCCGGAATTTCGTCTGGATACGGAAGCGCTGAATAATATGTTTGTCCGCAACTCCGACGGAAAAATGTCACCTGTCAGCCAGTATCTGACACTGACACGGGTATATGGCGCCGAATCATTGACACGTTTCAATCTTTTCTCTGCTATATCCGTCAATGGTGCTCCGGCGGAAGGTTATAGTTCAGGACAGGCTATTGAGGTGGTACGCGAAGTGGCAGAACAGACATTGCCTGCAGGTTATGGTTTTGAATTCGGAGGTATGTCGCGCGAAGAATCTTCTACGGGAAATACCACTACGCTGGTTTTTATTATCTGCGTAGTGTTTATCTACCTCATTCTGTGTGCACTTTATGAAAGTCTGTTTATCCCGATTGCGGTGATTCTTTCCGTACCATTCGGTCTGGCAGGTAGTTTCCTTTTTGCTAAGATGTTCGGTCTGGAGAACAATATTTATTTGCAGACAGGTCTGATCATGTTGATTGGTCTGTTATCGAAGACAGCTATCTTGCTCACGGAATACGCTTCCGAACGCCGACGACAGGGAATGAGCATAATGCAGGCAGCTATATCGGCTGCACAGGTTCGCCTGCGTCCTATCCTGATGACATCGCTTACGATGATATTCGGTATGCTACCGATGATGTTCGCATCGGGGGTAGGAGCTAACGGAAATATATCTATCGGAGTAGGAACTGTGGGTGGAATGCTGATTGGTACGGTCGCCCTGTTATTTATTGTACCTGTGCTGTTTATTGTTTTCCAGTACTTGCAGGAAAAGCTGATGCCGGCACGTAAGCTGCCAAAACTGGAAGAGGAAAATCTTTAATTAATGAAACGTATGAAAAAGATAATAATATGTTTATTCCTGTCCGTTGGATTGAGTGGATGTCATATATACCGGGCTTATGAACGTCCGGATGAAGTGGTTGCCGATAGTCTTTATCGTCAGTCTGTTGCTGCCGAGGACACCGTTTCGCTTGCTTCCCTTTCATGGAAGGAGTTGTTTACCGACCCGCAGTTGCAGCAGCTTATTGACATTGGTATCCGGAATAATACCGACTTGAATATCGCCCGCTTGAGAGTGGAAGAAGCAGAAGCATTACTACTTTCTTCTAAGTTGGCTTATCTGCCCTCTGTCTCCCTTACTCCACAAGGGACAATGAGCAGTGCGGGTGGTACAAAAACTTCCAAAACCTATAATTTGGCAGCTTCGGCTGACTGGGAACTGGATATTTTTGGAAAACTGACCAATGCAAAACGGGGTGCTAAAGCTGTTCTTGAACAGAGTGAAGCCTATCGGCAGGCTGTACAGACACAGTTGGTAGCTACTATTGCCAATAGTTACTATACATTACTGATGCTCGATAAACAGTTGGATATTACCCATCGCACTGCCGAAACATGGGACGAAAACTTGCGTGCAATGAAGGCCCTGAAAAAAGCCGGACAAACGACTGAGATGGCTGTCGCCCAAACGGAAGCAACCAAACTCTCGACAGATGCTTCCGTACTTTCTATTGAACAGCAGATCAGTGAGCTGGAAAACTCTCTTTCCGCATTGCTCGGTATGACATCACAAACAGTCAAACGTTCCACTCTCGATAGCCAGGAGTTTCCCGAATCTCTTTCAACCGGAGTACCGTTGCAGTTGCTGCAACGCCGTCCTGATATTCGTCAGAAGGAAGCAGAACTGGCTGCCGCGTTTTATGCAACCAATCAGGCGCGTTCCGCTTTCTATCCATCCATTACGTTGAGTGGCTCTGCAGGATGGACGAACTCTGCAGGTGGTGTTATTGTTAATCCCGGTCAGTGGTTGCTTTCAGCTGTAGGTTCGCTGGTTCAACCGCTTTTCAATCGTGGACAGAATATCGCTAATTTGAAAATAACGAAAGCCCGACAGGAAGAAGCTCTGCTTACCTTCCGCCAGAGTCTGCTTGATGCCGGAGCGGAGGTGAATGATGCTTTGGTGCAGTGGCAGACGGCGCGGGGGCGTCTTAGACTTTCCAAGCAACAAGTTGCCTCCCTTCAGTCTGCTGTCCGTAGTTCCGAACTGTTGATGCGGCATAGCTCGCAAAACTATCTCGAAGTGCTTACTGCGCGGCAGACTCTTTTGCAGGCAGAATTGTCTGTTGCTTCCAATCGTTTTGACGAGATACAAGGAGTCATTAACCTTTACCATGCATTGGGAGGAGGTGCTTCTTTATAGGTCTAATGCTAAAAAATGTGATAATTTAGTAGACGTGGAGCAAAAAAAGAGGAAGAATGTAATTTTTAATACCCAAAAATACTATATTTGTATAGCCGTTGAAAGGTGCGTTCATTGAGACTAAATATCGAAAAGCGTTCAGCTTTTTTACGTAGTAACGAAACTACCAATTTCTTTTACCCTTTGGGTGAATATTACAACACGTAAAAATGACTGAACGCCTACGCTTGTTATACATATACTTTGCGTGGGCGTTCTTCTCATTTGTGTTGTAGGGATTGGTAGTTCCTGTTGCTACATTTGGGAAGAAAAGGCTCACGTTTTTTTATATCTATTCTTGACATAACATTCAAAACATATGAAAAGATCTTCATTTTGGGTTTTATCGTAAAAGTGCGTTGCTTTTTTAACGAGTTAGTTTTCCTTTTTATTAATTAAAAAAAAGACTACTATGGATAAGAAAATCGTAGGTGCCAACGCAGGCAAAGTATGGCACGCCCTTAATGAGGCTGATGGAATTTCGATTCCCGAACTTGCCCGGAAAGTAAACCTGAGTGTGGAAAGTACGGCTCTGGCAGTCGGTTGGCTGGCTCGTGAAAATAAGGTAGTGATTGAACGAAAGAATGGATTAATTGAAATTTATAATGAAGGTCATTTTGACTTTTCTTTCGGATAAGTATAATGAATATAATGCTGGTTAGGTTATATAATGAAAGAAGCTCTCGATAAAAAACTGAATTCAGTGATATTGAAAGCTTCTTTTTATTATATACCTTGTGTAAAAATGTCTTGTTGAAGAGTAACTGTAATGGAGTGTTCACCCTTCCCTGTTATGATAATTACCTTATTTCTTTGTCAGAAACTTCTTGCTCAACCACTTTCTTACAGGCTCGTCATACAGTTTCAGGCAAAGGTAAGCCAACACAATGCTTCCGAAGAAGACACATAAGGCTACCGGCCATGACTGGGAGAAAGTGATATGTGGCTCTTTGCTCCATAGCCAGGCATAGAACAGATACATGAAAGGATAATGTATGATATATACCGGATAAGATATATCTCCCAGGAATTTACAGATCTTGGCTGTACCTTTGTCCGTCGTTTTTCCCGAAGCACCCAGATAGACAAGTAGCGGGAAAATAAGAATGGTGCATATAGCATCGTAAATACCGTTCATCCACTGCGAAGTATGACCGCCAACGTACGGCATGGAAAGTAAAACGAGAGTTGCTACGCTGCATATCCAGAAAGCACCTTTGATATGGACAGGTTTAAAGATGCGTGACATCAATAATCCGATAGAGAATGCGAACAGCATACGTAGAAAACCTCCGATCAGGTTATAGTCGATCATCGACCAGCCTACTCCTAAATGATAGTTGCCGGAAAGATTGAATATCGAGAAGGAAGCCAATCCGATTCCTGCTATCACAACGAGTATCGTAAGTGCTTTGGTAGACAGTCGGCGAATAAATAGGGCATACAAAATATTACCGATATACTCGAAGAACAAAGACCAGCTGGGACCATTCAAAGGGTACATCTCGCCGTTTCCACGGACCTCGGGACCCGTGCCCGGAACAGCCGGAATCAGGAAAAGATTGAGAAGCATAGCCACCATTACCATTGATATGGAAACACGGGTACCGTCCCATTGCTCGCAGCCTTGTATGCAAAATGTGATAGCCCCCAAAACGGCTCCCATAACAACCATCGGATGCAGACGGATTAACCTGCGTTTGAAAAACTCTTTTTGGGTCATCGTTGTTTTCCAGCGGTCATCATAAGCATAGCCGATAACGAATCCCGACAGAATAAAGAAGAAATCGACAGCCAGATACCCATGATTGAATTTTTGGTCTATGGGACTTGTAGCAAAACCTTCGAATACATGATACCATATCACTAAAAGAGCCGCAACCCCTCGCAGTCCGTCAAGGAGTACGTAATGGGGTTTAGAGTCTGCAAATGCAGAGGAAGAGATTTTTTGCATGTTTTAAGTTATTGTTCAAATTAGTATTAGTCATTGAAGAAGCCGCAAAAATACGGAATTTATAAGTTTAAAAATTTGTCCTGCATCAAAATCTTGCCGTGTATGGGAATTATTTGTATGCTCTGAGGCGGCTGAGTGTTGATAGTGTGATGCCCAGATAAGAGGCGATATATCCCAATTGTATCCGCTGGCACATTTGAGGAAACTGAAGTTTGAATGCTTCATATCTTTCTTTTGCAGACAGGGTGAGGCGGTCTTTGTGCGAACGGTGCAGGCGTCTGTATTCGTTTTGATGAATCACTCTTCCCCAGTTTGCCAGTTCGATATTGGTCTGAAACAGCCGGAGCAGATCGGTTAGTGATATTCTGTATGCGACGACGTCCTCAAGCGTTTCCACAAACTCTTCACTCATCTTATTATAATACAATTCATCCATGCTGAAGACAATCGCTCCTTCGCACGCAAAGGAAGTCGTTATTTCCTCTCCGTTTACCAGCCAGAAAGAGCGGGTCATTCCTTCTTCAATAAAATAAGCCGATTTGCAAAATTTGTCAGCCTCTATCAGTTGATGTCTCTTTGGAAAATGACATAATACTGTATTTTCTTTTAGTATTTGTATCGTTTCATCCGAAATGGGATACAAAGAGTTCATCTTATCTATAATGTTTCTCATAAAGTAGCCTTAATAATTTTCTGTCAAGTGCAAAAATAGGAAAAACAATTCTGCCTACAATAGATGCCGGTGAAAAAGGGGGTGTTTTATCGGTTCGCTCACTAAGGAGGAGAGAAACCGGAGAGTGGGAACTGCTGCTGAAAGACAAAGAAGGTACATTTCATTCTTTGGTGAAATGTACCTTCTTTGATATCGGGAAGAGGCTAAACACATGAGTATAGCCAGCTTATTCCGGAAACGGTATACATCAATTGACGTTGCTTACCTTGGATTCTGCTGTATATTCGGATTGGCATCTATCTCGCTTTGTGGAATAGGCAGAGCTATTCTCAGGTCGGTAGCTTCTATCTTTTGTGCGTTAGACGCTTTCAAAGTCTCAAGATGCCAGCTGCCCTTGCGTTCAATAGCCAGACCATTGCGTAAGTAGTCATAGAAGACTTCCCCTTCTCCAACCAGTTCCTTGCGGCGCTCTTTAAGAATCCTGTCCAGAGTAAAAGTCTCCGTTGATACTTGCTGACTGGTATCCGTGGTACGGCGGCTGATGATGTCATTCAGATAACCTTGTGCTTCTTCAAGATCCGTTCCTTTTTTCAGTCCTGCTTCAGCCGCGTTCAGATAGACTTCGGAAAGGCGGATGATGCAAATGTTATTAGTTTTGGGATCATCTCCGGTCTTGCCGGGGAACTTGGCAAGATAGACTTTCTCGTGCATGGCGGCAGCCGGAAGTCCGGTGTTGTTTTCGATGACAGATTCCTTTGTCAGGCAGTGGCGTACATCCTTGGGGTCTTCATTCAGCAGGTTCAGGAAATCTTCCGACAAGATCAGATTATTCCAGTCGACCGTTGCTTCGTTGGCATAAACCATCGGAGCACCCTCACCGCCCGTACCTCCTGAAGGTTCGGATAAAGTGATGTAAAGTTCGAATAATGATTCTGACTGGAAATCCTGCCCCCATACATTGGGATATTCCTCATAGCTGTAAAGCTGATAACGTCCGCCGTTGTTTTTGATGACGTCCGTAGCGGCATCATAAGCCTTCTGATATTCACCCATATTCAGATAGACTCTTGACAGTAATGCCTGAGTTGCCCAGTAGTTTATATAGCCATTGGATGTCTCTTGTCTCAATCCGGACAGTGCATTGCTCATGTCGCTGACTACCTGTTCGTAGCATTGTGCTACAGTGCTGCGTGACGGTTTATGTGTGGGATCGGAAGGGGAGGTCTCGATGGGTACTCCCAATGAAGCCCCCTTGTCATTCGTATAAGGCATTCCGAACAACCGGGTCAGGTTGAAGAGGGAAAGTCCCCGCATCACCAGTGCTTCGGACTTGATGCGGTTCAATTCTTTAGTATCACTGCTTTGAATACTGCCCGACTCTATTTTCTGTATCAGATTATTTGTCTGTCGTATTACTTTATAAACAGTATTCCACGGCAGTACAATATTCAGATTATCGGAAGCGAGCACATTGTATTCGTAATAGGGAGATACACGTTTTCCGTCTCCTTTGGTGATACGTGCCTGTACATCGGTGGCACGGCAATCGCCGTAATACCAATAGTTGTCTCCGTAGTAGCTATGGCCGGATGCCAGACGATAAATTCCGTTCAGAGCGATCTGGGCATCGTCCAGTGTTACGATGGCCTGTCCGGTTTCTACCGAGCTGGTGGTGTTAAGGTCTAGCCAGTCTGCCGAGCAGGAGCTGTTCAGTAGAGCCATTGCTGTAAGTATGTATATATGAATTCGTTTCATTATGTTGTTTATTTAGTTAGAATGATAGGGATGTTAGAATGATAATTGAGCTCCGAAACTGAAAGTACGCATGGCGGGAGCCTCACAAAAGACTTCACCGTTAACGGGTGTTTCGGGGTCATACTGTTTCCATTTGGCCCAGGTCAGCAGATTATTTCCCGAGAAATATACCCGTACTTTGTCAATCATCAGCTTTTGAGTCCACTGGTTGGGCAGTGTGAAGCCGAGGGTAAAGTTTTTCAGGCGTAAATGATCGGTACTGTGGATATAGCGGGACGAGTTGGTGGAAGTAGCCGGTTCACCATATACGAAACGTGGGGTATCCGTCTGATCTCCGGGCTTTTGCCAACGGTTCATCATGTATGCGGGCAAGTTGTATCGTGAACTGTAGATGGAACTGCTGCCGTTTTCAATATAAGTTCCCAGTTTGTCGAATGAGTAACCGCCCAGTGAATAAGTTAGTGTAAAGGTCAGGTCTATCCATTTGTAATTCAGGATATTGGTGAATCCTCCTGATACTTTGGGAGTAGCGGTTTTGTACGGAATAGATTCTGCTTTGGCAGCGTCGGTGGTGAGTTCCCGATTGTAGCTTCCGTCTTCATTTTTTGTATTCAGATAATATTGGGCAGAACCGGTCAGCGGGTCTACTCCGGCAAACTCTTTTACATAAAACGTATGATAGGGGAGTCCCACTTTATGGATGAACCATGTTCCCTCAATCGTCTGGTCTAATAGTCCGTTGAGTGAAACGATCTTATTCCGGTTATGGCTCAGGTTGAAAACACTGGTCCAGTTAAAGTCGTTGGAAACAACATTCAGCGTACGCAATTCAAACTCTACTCCCTTGTTGTTCAGGCGTCCGATGTTGCTTAAATAACTGGTAAATCCGGTAGTGGCGCTGATGGGGAGACTGTAAAGCAAGTCTTTGGTATCCCGGTTGTAATATTCCAGACTCGCAAAAATACGATTGATAAATGAAAGATCGATGCCCAGATTCAGGCTGTAATTCTTTTCCCATGTCAACAGATCATTGGGTTGTGCCGATTCATACGATCCGGCTGCCTCCATGTAGTTTTCTCCATAACTGTACAATCCTTTGTAGCCGTAGTATGAACCGGGCTGATTTCCGTTTACACCATACGAGGCACGTATTTTGACATCACTCAGAACTGGCTTTACGGCTTTCATGAAATTCTCGTTGCCTAAATGCCACATACCTGACACAGACCAGAAATTTCCCCAGCGGTTGTTGGGTGAAAGGCGTGAACTTCCGTCGCGACGGTAACTTCCGGCGATGTAGTAACGGTCGTCATAGTCATAATTCAGTCGTGATAGATAAGAAATCATCCGATAGGCTTGGGTGGCAGACTTAAAACTGTTCAATACGGCGGCATTATCCGGTTCTGTCAGTTTATCACTGGGGAGTTTGGACTTTTCACCCGAAGCGTGGTCTGTCTGGTAGCTTTCTATTTCATAAGCCGCCAATACATCGAGATGATGTTTGCGGGCGAAAGTACGCACATAGTTCAGTGAGGTCGATGAGATCAGTTTGCCGTATTCAATGAAGCCTTTGGCTGTCTGGGCGTCGCTTCCGCTTTTAGGACCTGCCGAGCTCAGAGGGTTATAGTAGCGTGAATCCTTCTGGATAGTATAATCATAGCTTAATGTCTCTTTTAGTTTGAGACCTTTGATCGGCTCTATCGCTGCGTAACCGGTTGAAAACATACGTGTCATGCGCACACGGTTGTAATCGGTGAGTATGTCGCGCAACGGGTTCAAGCTGGTGCCGTCATAAGCTCCTACGTAGTTTCCTTCTTCATCACGCACCACCATGGAAGGGGTCATGGTCATGGCTACGCACAAGAAAGGGTTGATGGATGATCCGCGTTCCTCATTCATTTCCTGATTCATTTGCGAGAACATCATATTTGCTCCTACTTCCCCGTATTTGCCGACTTTCTGCGTCATGTTCAAGCGCGCAGAGTAACGGTCCAGGCTGGAGTTTTTGGCCAATCCTTCTTGATTGTTGTAGCCGAGCGAAGCATAGAATGTAGAACGGTCGTTACCGCCGGAGACGGAAGCTTCATAACTCTGATGCATAGCGGTGCGGAGCAGCTCTTTTCGCCAGTCCGTGTATCCCATGGCCGGCTTATATGCATATGTGCCGATATTGGAATTGGCATATTCATTCGGAGACTCCATACCGTTGTCTATTGCGTAATTCAGCAATCCTTCATAGAGCAGTTCTTTCCGTTGGTCACCGTTGAGGGTAGGGCGGAAGTCGACGGCCGCATGAGAGAAGCCGCCTGATACGTTCAAGTCCACGCGTACCTTTCCGGTATTTCCTTTTTTAGTCGTGATTAATATGACGCCATTGGCGGCGCGGGAACCATACAGGGAAGCCGCTGCCGCATCTTTGATTACAGTCACGTTTTCAATATCCGACGGATTCAGTGTACTCATTATATTGGTCTTGGAGTTGTTCATATATGCTGCATCAGGACCACCGGAACTCATACTCCCGGAAGTAACCGGTACTCCATCAATGACAAACAAAGGTTCCTGTGAAGCGTTGAACGATCCCATTCCTCTGATGCGAATACTTTGGTTGGCACCCGGTTGACCGGAACTGCTGGTTATTTGTACACCGGTAGTCATACCTTGCAACTTTTGCTCAACGCTCATCACGGGTACTTCTTTCAGCATGTCTGTACGCAGCGTATTGGCCGATCCTGTGAACGAGGATTTGGAGAAATTACCATATCCTGTTACTACTACTTCGTCAATATCCATCGTTTCGGGGATCAGTACTATTTTGAGTTCTTTCTCTCTGCGGGGGACGCGTATTTCCTGTGTCTTCATTCCCACATAAGATACGACCAGCATCTTGGTTCCGGTTTCCACGGACAACTGAAACTGACCGTTGATATCGGTAATCACTCCTTTGGTGGGATTCCCCTTTACACTGACGGTGGCACCGATAAGTGGTTCATTATCCTCTGATGATATAACAACACCGGATATGTTCAGTTGCTGAGCGGATGCATATGAAATACTCAACAAACAAAACAGTAAGCTAAAACATAATGTTAACCTTTGATTAATCTTCATACTTTTATATTTAAAAATACATTTGCTATAAAGTCGATACAAAGGATATACCAATAGGATATAAAGAAATGCTGAAAAGATAAGATACAGATTAACAGCGGGGTTGAAAAAAATGATATTATTGGGGAGGTGTGGAAAAATGTGGAAAGGTGTGGAAAATATCCCCAATCATTGGTACGATAAATAGCATGGCTATATGGATTATCGTACCGATAATGATTGGGGATATAGATATTCACTGTGTAGGCAGCATTCGCTCCTATGTTCAGATAAACGTCAGTTTCTGCGGTAATTCAGATAAACTTCTGCTATAGGCATGATAAACGTAGTGTTCAAACAAGTTAATCTAATCGGCAGATGGATTTACAGAATTACTTAAAGTTCACACTTTGGCATCCGCTGCCCTCCGATGTAAAGTCCCTTCACTTTTAGGTTCATGATTCCTGAAAATGTTGAAGATGGATGTGCTATCGGTTTTACAAAATAGATGTTTTTCATCACAAAATTTTGTATCATCTGGTTGTTGTCTACCATAGTTTGGATAAGAGCCCATTTATTTCCCGGTTTCCAGAACGAACAATTTTTAATTTCGATCTTTTCATATAAAGGCCAAGAAGTGGAACTATTGTAGTTCACGAATCGGATGTCTCCACTACCATTTCTGCCGACTATTGCATGATAATTATCAAAATAGAAGCCTTTTAGTAGTCTGCCGCACGTGTCGGTTTCAGGATTGTTGCTCTTGGTATTGATTCCTGCGCGTATACAGTGGGCTAAGCGTGTCCATCCGATGGCATTGCTAATACGGATGTTCTCGGTATCGGAGTTGCTCCAGTTGAGGCGATCTTTGTTGTAGACACCTGCAGCCGCGAAAGTATTTCGTATTTCTGCCGGATTTGCGTCCGTATTGGTTAAATTGATGGATTTGTTTTCAGTGTAGGTGCGTCTCGGAAATTCATTCGAGGGATTATAATGACCAGTTGCAAACGCATCGTCATTTCCTAAAGTAATGGAGCCATTGACTGTGATGTTCTTGCCACTTGAAAGATTGAGTCCGTCAATCCATCCATGATTGTAGGGAGAAAGGCCTTTTATGTTGTTCAGATTAATGTCCACGACATCATGTGTTTCCCAATTCCATTGCTGAGAATCTCGCATATATGTATCATTAAATGTGATGTTGTTTGATTTCTTTATCACTACACCACCTTGATGTGGGGTGTTTTTTGCGTCTTTTCTGTCGGTTGAGAAAGAGAGGCAGCCTTGCCCATCATGTATGCCACGACCGGAAATTGTTATATAGCTGGAGTAGGCAATGTATATTGCAGGCTCGATAGCTTCTCTACATTCTTTCTGACGGTTTATCATGAGTGCATTTTCGTCGGTATAAACGAAAAGAGGTTTTCCACCATTGTTGGCGTCTCCGTTCCAGTTGTGTATTTTAAGTCCCGACCAGAGATAGACACCGGCGGGGATGTATAATGTATTGAGTTCGGGTGTATTTTTGATTTTTTCCAAAGCCGCTTGTAGTGCATCAGAGAGGTCGTTGTTGTCTCTTGCTCTTAAGTTGGGGAAGGCTACTCTTTTGCTTGTATATGAGACGAACCGACCTGCTTCGTGATTCCAGGTGAATAATCTTCCATCATTAAGACTAGCGTCTGTAACGCTCCCCGCAGGGCGGCAGATCTGTCCGACTGAGTCCGTATTTGGATTTTTTCGCAGATAGTTTTCAGAAAACGTCTTGAAATTAAGTACATTGGGGGCAGAAAGCGAGGGTTGCTTTGCTGGTTCCTCCAGAGGGTCGTTTATAAGCGTAAGTTGCGGGTTAGTTGTGGAGGCATCTTGCGGATCATCCCCGTTGATAATCACTATGGCATATGGCAAGTCTTTCACCATTTCGAATGTGAGTGTTTTTCTGTCAACACTGATCACAAGCGCCTTTTGTGGATAAAAGCGCACTGGGTGGATAGTAACACTGTTGATCTCGGTCCCTCCTATGATATTGATCTCAATTTTAGGTGTCAAGCTGTTTGAGGCAAAGCGGGCAACATCCATATTATGCCCTTGATTTCCGTTAACAGTATTGTCGTAACGGATGGCAGGTACACTAACATTTGCGACTTTCACACCAAATCGTGTGGATATAACGTCATTTCTTACATGTGAAGGGTAGGCTACTCCGCTCGGTCCTGTGGCTGGGATGGTAAATGGTGTGTATGCATGTACGATATTGTTTTGTGCATACAAAGGTACTTCTGTCAATAAGAATAACATTACTGTCAGAATGTTGCAAAATAAAAAATTTCTATTCATAAAATTATTTATATAATAACTATTATTTATTTCAAATTATAGGTTTACAAAGAACGGAATTTTTTTTGAGAGTAATTAGGCTGAAAAGACACAGGGGGTATCCTTTTACGTTGCATTGCTTAAAAAAAAAGAATTATGATTCAAATTAACCTATAAAATGCAATAAATAATCCCGAAGGAGTGAGTTTTATTCAACCTTGCATTATAAAATTGAAAAATAGAAGGGCAAAGAATCTGTAAGAGCGGTTTCACTGAACGATACAAAACATGTATTTGTCGGATGAACTTTATTTTATCATAAACATATTAGTATTTGTTTTAAAACATCCTATACAGTAAGGAGTTATCTCTCTATCTTTGTTTGCTTGCCGATATGAAAATCAATTACTGAAGATTTCTCACAAACCGGACTGTTTGGGTTATTGACAGAGAATTCAGGAGAATTTTTTATATGGTGGAGTGATAATCTTGAAATGGAATATTTGCAGGCATCCCAATATACCATACCTTCTGCTGATCGAAGTTGGGACGGTTGGAGCAATCTTATGGGGTATATGCAACTATACATAATATTAATCTTTAAAAGAGTCTGGTATCAATGAAGTTTGCTGAATATTGACCTTTGTGTTGGCACGGATGGTGTTTATTGTTTAAAGCCGACTATGATAATCATAATATAAAGAGATATAGTATGAGATAAAAAAACATTTTATGGTATAATTTGAATAATATAACACCATGATAGGAAATATACTACTTTTTGCTTCAATATGAATGAAGGAGCTACATCTAAATTAGTCATTTTTGCTCCCATAAATTCCTAATAAAGAAGTTAAATGAGAAGAATAATTTGCTTACAGTTATTGATATGGTTGGGCTTTTTTTCACTGGTAGCTCAAACATTGAATATTTATCCTATTCCCAAAGAGTTGATCTATAGCAAGCATAATGATGACTTTACAGTTTCAGTACGTTTACCCGGAAAAGAGTGGCAGGATCTATATGAGTATCGTGTTTTGGTAGATATGGATAACCCACAACCGGCCTCGATGGTGCAATTTGACTTCTCCGGCAGGGTGGAACTTCGCATAAGACCTAATAATCAGATGATTCATAAAGTAAAGATACGCCCCTTGTCAAAAGGAATTGAGTATACAGTACGTGAAAATATGATTTATTTCTCTTTGGATAAACCCGGAAAGTTCTCGATAGAGATTAATGAAAATAGAGTAAACAACCTGCATGTATTCGCTAACGAACCAGAGACAGAAGTGCCCAATCCAGATGATCCTGGAGTGGTCTATTTTGCTCCCGGATTTCACCGTCCAAAAGATTTGCCGGGAAATGCATTTACTATATCTTCCAATACTACTGTTTATCTAGCTCCTGGGGCAGTTGTGAATGGAAAGTTTATCTGTAATAATGTTGAAAATGTAAGATTTATAGGCCGGGGATATATTGATAATCCGGTACGTGGATTTGAGTTTACGCATAGTAAGAATATAGAGATAAATGGTATTACAGTTATCAATCCTGATCATTATACCGTATTGGGAGGAGAAGTAGACGGATTGAAGATTAATAACCTGAAAGCGTTCAGTTGCAAGGGATGGAGCGATGGCATTGACCTTATGAGTTGCAAAAATGTAGAGATTAAAGATATATTTATGCGAAACTCTGATGATTGCATAGCTCTTTATGCACATCGCTGGACATATTATGGGAATGTAAAAAATATAAAGGTATCTGACGCTATTTTATGGGCCGATGTGGCACATCCGATAAATATCGGAGGGCATGGTAAGGGAAACATTCTAGAGGATATTACTTTCTCAAATATAAATATACTACAGCATGATGAAGATGACAGGTTATATCAAGGCTGTCTTTCTATTAATGTGGCTGATGATAATGTTGTTCAGAATGTAAACTTTGAAAATATTTGGATTGATAATATTGAAGAAGGTCAGCTTTTTAATTTTAGGGTATTATATAATCCAAAGTATAGCGTATCACCCGGAGGTGGTATTCAAAATATTAAAGTCAAAAATATATATTATACTGGATATGGGGAAAATCCGTCAATAATTGAAGGGTATAGTAAGGAGCGTTTAATAAACAACATTACTTTTGAGAATATAATAATTAATGGAAAACAAGCCGGTATACTAGAAGATGCCAATATAAAAGTTGGAAAGTATGTTGAAAACCTAACGTTTCGGTAAGTCAATTTTCATGAATAAAAAATCAGTTATATATAATGAGAACAATTTATTTATTTTTTAGCTTCTTCATACTATCTATATTTTCTGTTTTTGGATCTATAGTAGATGTAGAGAAAACGCATATAAGAATAACCTCCCCTGATAGTTTGATACATTTTCATTTTTATCAGCGGATGGATTCTGACGAACAATATCATCTTTATTATTCCATATCGTACAAAGATAAAGTGATCATAAAAGAATCCCGAATGGGATTAGAACTTGATAATAAGGTCTGGGAAATGGCACTCGCAGAAGATATTCAACGAAAAGACAGATGGTATTACGATTTGATTTTTCGTACCGTCGAATATAAGAATTGTAGGAATAACTGGAAACCTCTTTATGGTGAACGTGGCTTGATTACAGATAATTGGAATGGTGCTCTTCTTAAATTTGAAAAGAGTAATAATTCGGGTTATTCCATGGATATTGAAATTCGAGTCTATAATGAAGGAGTTGCTTTCCGTTATCTTTTTCCTGAACATCCGAATGCTATTTACCATAAAGTCATAGCTGATGATACGGAATATACCTTCGAAAAGGGGGCACAGACTTGGTGTGCTTCGTGGGCACAGGGAATTTATAAGCAATTAAGCATACCCGAATGGAAAGGAATTTATGAACGTCCTATGACGATAGGGTTACCCAATGGATTATGGGTTTCTATAGCGGATGCTGATGTAGCTGATTGGTGTTTAAGCCGCTTTAAAAAAAATATTCAGAAACAAAATACAATATCAACGGATATGTATGATGTGGTTGATGTTGTGACTCCTGGAAAGACACCATGGAAAGCTATCTTGATAGCGGAAACACCAGGTAAGTTGCTTGATAATAATGATATGATCCTGAATCTGAATCAAGATTGCACACTTGATTTTAGTTGGGTGAAACCCGGCAAGATTCTGCGGGAAATAACGTTAACTACTGAAAATGCCATTGAGTGTATTGATTTCTGTGTGGAACACAATCTCCAATATATTTTATTTGATGGAGGCTGGTATGGTCATGCTACTACATTTCGGGCGGATGCGAGCTATGTGTCTGTACCAATTGATCTAGCAAAAGTGATTGCATATGGTAAGGAAAGAGGAATAGGTGTCTGGTTATATGTTAACCAACACGCTTTACAAAAACATGCAAAGACACTATTTCCTCTCTATAGGGAGTGGGGTATAGTAGGTTTAAAGTTCGGATTTGTACAATATGCAACCCACCGATGGTCAGTCTGGATGCATGATTTAGTTAAATTGGCCGCTGAAAATCAGCTTATGGTAAATATACACGATGAATATCGTCCCTCAGGTTTTAGCAGAACTTATCCTAACTTGTTGACCCAGGAAGGGATTCGGGGAAATGAAGAGTTTCCGGATGCAACTCATAATACCATACTACCATTTACCCGTTTGATTTCCGGTGCTGCGGACTATACTATTTGTTACTATGATAAACGGCTGAAAACAACACACGCTCATCAATTAGCAGCGTCAGTAATTTTTTATAGTCCGTTGCAAACATTATTTTGGTATGATAAGCCTTCTTTTTATAATAATGAGCCTGAAATTACTTTTTTTGAAAATTTGCCAACAGTATTCGATGATTCAACTGTGCTTTTGGGAGAACCGGGTAAACAAGTTTTTATGGCACGCCGGAAAAAAGATGATTGGTTTGTTGGCGGTATTACCAATAATAACGGTTCTAACGAGATAATTACATTAAACTTCTTAGAGCCGGATAAAACTTATTTGGCAATTGTGTACACCGATGATGAGAATGAGAGGACCTCAACTCATGTTAAATGTTCCAGTTTTCTAACGGATTCGTCACAACAAATGAAATTTAAATTAAAACCTAGTGGTGGAGTGGCTATTCATTTTGTTCCGGTGATGAGAGGTGAACGGATTAAATATAAGAAATATAAGGGGCAATGGTTGTGATATATAGTACGATTTTGCTCATGAATAGGAATATCCCATTTTTTGTGCTAAAATGTCCTTGTGTTTTTTTATCAGATGACTCATATTTGCAGTGACTAATTAAAGTGATGTTATGAAAAGCATGGAAACGAAAGCATATTCGATAATTGAAGAAGCGTATAAAGAATATTATCCGGTTATATACCGATATGTTAGATGCCGTATAAAATGTAAATATGAAGTTGAAGATCTAGTGCAAGACGTTTTTATGCGTTTGTTGGATTATGACAATATGCTTCAAAAATCTACCATTCAGTCTTTTCTTTTCACTATCGCACGTAATCTTGTGACAGACTATTTGCGCTGTTATTATAGAAAACAGGAAATGATATCGTGCGCCTATGAAAATGCTATTGAATTTACTTGTGGACCTGAAGAAGAAATCATTGTTAAAGATTTACTTTTCATGGAAAAAATGAGGTTAAGTGTATTTCCGCAACAACGTCAAAGGGTTTATTCCATGAGCCGATTTGAGGAAAAAACACTAAGTGAAATTTCAAAAGAACTTCAATTGAGCATGAGTACAGTAGAAAATCATCTGTTTATAGGCAGAAAAATTATGCGTAATTATATTCGAATGTGCATTTAAGTGAATATATAATGCATCAATATGATTGGTGCGATAGTAATTTATTGCATCGTGTATAGTAATTGTTTAAATGTTGGACTGACAAAATCATTTATACAGGGAACGTGAAGGTATTCTTGCATATATGATTTAGTATATTTTAATTTTATACAGTCAAATTAAAATTAGTGTTAATTAATATTTTGTTAAACATCAATCTTGTACAATGAAGAAAAAGATTTTAAAATGCTGTATGGTAAGTGCCCTGCTTCTTACTTCTACTGTGTATGCACAGCAGATTCAGAATATACGGGGTATGGTTGCCGATACTGATGGAAAGCCCTTATCAGGGGTGGTAGTCCAAGTGCCGGGGACGAAAAAGCAAGCATTAACGGACGTGGACGGCTATTTTGATTTACCGATTACAGAGGGAACGAAACTCAGTTTCTCTCATCCTGATTTTTACTCTCAGGAGACATGTTACAAGAAAAAAGGACGTTTCATTGTCCAGATGGCTTCACGTGCGATGCCCGGTCCGGAAGATAAAGAGATAGTGGTCGACCGTTTACGGGGGACTTCTAAGAAAGGAGAATTGACAGAAACAATTGGTTTTATAAATGGGACGTCAGTTACATCCACTCCTACTTATAATTTTTTAGGGGCTATACAAGGAAGGATGCCGGGGCTGAATATTTATCGTCAAGGTGGTGATATGCCAGCTGCTTATGGATGGAAAGTACGTAATTCACGTACGAATTTATTTTTAGTGGATGGAATTGAACGTGACTTTTACACCATGGACCCAGATCAAATCGAAAGCGTACAGGTGCTGAAAGATGGACTTTCTACTGTGATGCTGGGACAACGTTCTGCTGCAGGTGTCATTAATGTGATTACAAAGAAAGGTAATGTAGGTCGTCCTAGATTTTCATTTACTGCCGAAACAGGTTTTGAAAAAGCGCTAAAGCTGCCGGATTTGCTTGGAGCCGTAGATTATATAACATTAGTTAACGAGGCCTATGCTAACGATCTCCGTGAACCGGGAGCTTATATTGAGGCCTATAATCCGGCAGTTATAGAGAAATACCGGAATAAGGAGAATCCTTACCTTTATCCTGATGTGGACTGGTATGATGAGTTGTTAAATAATACAGCTCCTGTTCATCGCTACAACTTTAATGTATCTGGAGCTACGAATAGCTTTAATTACTTTGTAGATCTTGACTGGTATCGTGAGAATGGCTTTTTTAAAACAAATGATGCGAATAGTTACAATACCAATGCACAGACTAACCGATTTTCTGTACGCTCTAATTTAGGAGTCAAAGTAACTTCAACTACTTTTATGCAGATTAATCTGGCTGGACGCCAAGAACGTTATAATCAACCTGCTGCAGGCACCCGGTCTTTTTATAGTAATATACTTACTACACGTCCTAATCGTTATCCTGTTTATAATCCGGATGGATCTTATGGCTCGTATATAGACTCGAAGGCAAATCAGAATTTGAAAGGTCTGTTATATGACAATGGTCATCAGTTTAAAGACAGCCGTCATATGTCTTTTGATTTGACGATCAAGCAAAAAATGGATTTTTTGCTTGATGGTCTTTATTTGGAAGCTACTGGTTCTTATTATTCTGCGACTTCATATCTTACTACTCGTAGTAAAGAGTTTGCAGCTTATTTATATAAAGAAGATGGTTCTTATCAGCAGGTAGGTGAAGATAAGGACCAAGGTAACTCTGGAAATAAAGACCAGCGTTATCGTATTACTTTCTTGAAGGGAGCGGTTGGCTATGATCATTCATTCGGTAAACATAAAGTGGCTGCTTTGTTTGTAGCCGATCTGAATCAAATCCAAGATCAAAATGTACAGAAGGGATATTTGAGAAATTATACAAATTATTCCGGTCGAATGAATTACAACTATGATGATCGCTATTTAGCAGAGGCTGTATATACTCGCGGTGGATATAACTGGTTGGCTCCGGGCAACCGTTGGGCCGATTACTGGGGTGTGGGAGCTGCATGGAATGGACATAATGAATCATTTGTGAAAGAATTGAACATCTTTAGTACGCTGAAACCACGTATTTCTTATGCAGTAACAGGGCAGGCTATCTGTGATTATGCTGAATATAAACAGTCCTATGGCACCTCTAAGGTTCATTTGTATGGTGGTCCTTTTGATAATAAATGGACAGAGGAGAACAAAACAGCTTCGCGGCTTAATCCGGAAATAGCTAAGAAATTAAATGTGGGTATTGATTTGGGATTTCTCAATGATCGTCTAGCCTTTACATTTGATTATTATCAGAATAGGTTCTCTGACGTGGTGGCTACTTCTGAAATCAAAACGGCGATTCTTGGCAATGTTTACCCACGTTCTAATTGTGAAAAATATTCTTATACAGGTACGGAAATGGTACTTACTTGGCAAGATCGTATAAGAAATTTCAATTACTTCATTAATGGTAATTTAAGCTTTGAGCAGTCTAAATTCGAATATTCTCCGCAACTACCGAAGGCTTATCCGTGGATGAGTCGATTAGGAGATCCGGTAGGAATGACCTATGGATATGTGGCTGATGGAATTTTCCAAAGTCAGGAAGAAATCGATGCTTATGATGCTTTCTTGCCATCTGCTGTAAAGAGTACGATTATGCCGGGGGATATTCGTTATAAGGATTTGAACGGTGACCATATTATTGATATGCACGACCAGACCAATTTAGGTTCAAAGAAGGCTAAGGGATATTATGGTATTTCTGCTGGATTTAATTATAGAGGATTTGATTTTTCTGTATTTGCACAGGGGACTCTCAATCGCCAAGTGTATTTGAACGGTGACTTTATGGACGGTTCAGGAAAAAAAGGCGAGGGTGCTATTACTTCTTATGTTTTAGGACGTTGGACTCCCGACAATCATACTAACACTCATACTCGCGTATGGTATGGTAGTAATAACAACAACAGGCAAACTTCCTCATTCTGGATATATGACGCTGATTTTTTCCGCTTGAAAAATGTAGAAATCGGCTATACGTTACCTACGCTGTTGACGCGCAAGTTAGGTATTCCTTCTGTACGCATCTATGCGCAAGGTATGAATCTGTTGACAGTTTCTGAGATTTTTGATGTACGCAAAGATATTGATCCTGAAATATGGGGCGGCAGTTTCCCTATGACGCGTACTATTAACTTTGGTATAAGCATAAAACTATAAAAGATGAAACGATATATACATAATTTAATTGGTGTATTGGCTGTGTTTGGTGTCTTTTTTTCCTCCTGTGAGGATATGGAAAACGAACCACTTGAAATACAGTCGGATATTTACGTGTGGGACGAGGATGATTATACGGGTGACAACGCAAGGCAATGGTTGAACTTTATTTACTCGTTTATACCTGCAGGTATGGACCGTTTTAATGGACAACCTATGGAGGTATTGACTGATGATGCGATTCCAACTGATAGGGCCAATGCTAACTGGTCGGTAATAAATTCTGGATATTCGACTACTAATATGTTTCCTTTAGAGCATAGAAAAGCGGATACGTATGGTGAAAGTTGGGCATTGCTTTACAAGGCAATTCGTTATTGTAATATATTTTTGCAGAATTATGAGAAAGTGCCTTGGTCGGATTGGGAAGAGGCATCTTATCACGCCAATGAGGCTCGTGCTTTGAGGGCATATTTTTATTGGCTTTTGGTACGTACTTATGGAGGAGTCCCTTTGATTTATGACAAAGTGTTTACGATGGATAGCCCTGAACTACGTACATTACAAAGAAATAGCTTTGCAGAATGTGTCCAATACATTAAGGATGAAATAGATGCGGTGAAGGATAACTTACGTCTCTATTCAGATATTGGTGAGCGTAAATCACCTGATGAAAAAAAGAATAGTTTTGCTGAAGGAATAGACAGCAATTGGAAACATGTACGTAAGTGGGGCTTGTTGGGACTTGAAGCCCGTATGTTGCTATATGCTGCAAGTCCATTGGTTAATGGTACGGGTAATGCGGCAGAACCTTGGCTTGGTTATCCCGAAAATGATCCTAACAGATGGAAAGAAGCAGCGGATATTTGCCGCACAATTATTAATACGAATCAGTTTATACTTGAAAAAGATCGAACACGATTGAGTCGTACAACAATCAATGGGGAAGTATTGTGGATGAAAAAAGGGCAGGATGGTAACGCTCTCTATGGCGATAATTGGGGATATAAAAATTCACCTATGGGTTCTATGGATATGGGAACTTGGGCGGGTAGTGGTCGTCCCTGTCTTGGTCAAACCAGTCCTACACAAGAATTAGTAGATGCATTTCCAATGAAGAATGGAAAGTCCATTGACGAAGCTAAAGAGAATGGCGAATATAATCCACAAGATCCTTATAAGAATCGTGATCCACGTCTTACACAAACTGTGTTTTATCACAATAGCCGTTGGTTGAAAGCAACTGTAGATATATCGGAAGGTGGGAAAGATAATAATTCCATAAACCCGGCGCGAGAAGGAAATCGGACGAAGACCGGTTATTATCTGAAGAGACATTTAGCCGAAAATGAAGAAGACACCCAATTTGGTAAAACTAATTTCCACTCAGGAATAGTTTCTTCTTGGCCGGTGGTACGTTATGCTGATATTTTATTGATGTATGCAGAGGCACAAACCGAATATTTGAATAAAGCGCAAGGAGCAAGTATTATCAATGATGAATTAGTGTATAAGTCGATTGAAATGGTACGTCAGCGCGCAGGACTTAATCCTTATACTTTGAAAAGAGGAATGAGTTATGATCAACTCATTAAATTGATACGTAATGAACGCCGTTGTGAGTTTGCTTTTGAGGAAAGCCGTTTTTGGGATATTCGTCGGTGGAAAATTGCTAACGACGTTTACTCCAAACCATTGCATGGCGTGAGGATAACTAAAAAAGAAGATGGAACTTTTCATTATGATTATAATATGGAGGTAGCAAAACCTTACTGGGACGATCGTATGTATCGTCTTCCGATAGATCATAATGAAGTTTTATTTAATCCGAATATAGTACAAAACCCGGGTTACTAATTTGTAAACAGAATATTTATGAAAGTTAAGAATATCATACTATTCTTGTTGTTCCTCTTCCTGGGAGCAACAATCTACGCCCAAAATACGGTAGTTAGGGGTAAGGTTCTGGACGAGAATGGCGAGCCGCTAGTAGGTGCTACCGTGCAGGAAACAGGAAATAAAGCAAATGGCACTATTGTAGATGTAAATGGTGATTTTGTTCTGAAAGTGAAGAGTTTGAATGGGAAACTTACCGTTTCTTATGTAGGTTATCACACTTTGGAGGAATCCATGGGTAATCGATCTTTTATAAAGTTGGTTTTGGCACCGGACTCAAAGGGGTTGGATGAAGTTGTGATTTTGGGTTACGGCCAGCAAAAACGTATTACTATGACTGGTGCTGCAAGCAGTATTAAAGCAGAGGAGATTAAACGTGTACCTGTGGGTAGTATAAACAATGTGTTGGCTGGGCGCTTGCCGGGTTTTTTCTCCGTGCAACGTAGTGGTCAACCGGGAGCCGATGCTGCAGACTTTTTTATTCGTGGAAGTAATTCATTGAATGGCGACAGAAAGCCTTTGATAATTGTAGATGATATAGAATATTCGTACGAGCAATTGGCACAAATCAGTGCTAATGAAATTGAGAGTATTACGATTCTAAAAGATGCTTCTACTACTGCTGTTTATGGATTGAAAGGTGCCAATGGTGTATTGGTTATAAAGACTACTCGCGGACAGGAAGGCAAACCTACCATTAACTTTACAGCTGAAGGTGGTATTAATAGGGCCATTAAAATGCCTACAATTCTTGACGCTTATACAACGGCATCCCTTTATAATGAAGCGCAGTTAAATGATGCATATGGGCTGAGTGAGCAACCGGTTCTTCAGTTTTCTCCCAGCGATTTGGAGTTTTATCGCAATGGTCTCGATCCTTATGGTCATCCTAATGTAGACTGGGTAAATACGGTGCTTGCCAAACAATCTTCTTCCGCACGTTTTTCCGTAGATATACGTGGTGGTAACAAGTTTGTGAAATATTTCACATCTTTGGCATATTATACTCAAGGCGGTATGATGAAACATTATACTCCTATTCAGCCTGGTGAAGATGTTGATAACAACTATTATTACCGGCGTTATAATTTCCGTTCTAATTTGGATTTTACACCGACTAAGACTACAAGTATTCGCTTGGACTTGAACGGGCGTTTTGAGACACAGAACACTCCTGCCGGTTCAGTAAAAGGTTCGCTTTTTGATGAGATTAAGAATTACAGCATATTGACTCCCTATGCAATGCCATTGACTCTGCCTAATGGTAAGCCTTCGTATGCCACTCATCCTGGTGTGGATACTTCAAATCCGGTAAATCCAATTGCCCGTTATGCCAATTGTGGTTACAAGCGTTATTATAAGAATAATTTTAATGTATTGTTGAGTGCCGAACAAAAACTTGATTTCATTACCGAAGGATTATCGGCAATGGCTACGGTTTCATATGCCGGTAACTTTAATGAAAGACGTGAATTGACACGTAGCGTAGATCTTCCCGCTTATTTGTATGATCCGGACAATAATTCTTATATTGCCCGCGGAGGAGGTTCTAAAAAATTTCCGACTTATTCACTAGGTGGAAATGATGATACCTTTAACTATAAGGTTACTTATCAGGGTAGATTGAATTATGATCACACTTTCAATGCGACACACCATCTTTACATGTTGTATCTTATCAGTCGCCAGTCATACATAAATCAAAAGAATTTGTCGGACAATGACCAAAGTATGACATGGCGTTTGGGATATGATTTTAAACATCGCTATATGGTGGAATTCAATGTCGCTTATAATGGTAATGACCGTTTTGTCGGAAAGAAAAAGTTTGGCTGGTTCCCGGCTGTTTCGGTAGGTTGGAACCTGTCGGAAGAGACGTTTTTCAAGAGTGCTTTCCCGTTCTTCGACTTGTTCAAGTTGCGTGCCTCTTACGGTCTGGTCGGTAGCGATAATTCTTTTGGAAAAGATAAAAATACAACGGATGTCATTTGGAAAGGGGGAGGTAATCCCTGGGGAAATACGACAACTGAGGGAGAACTGGTGTATGTCGATGCCACCTGGGAGAAAGAACGTAAGCTTGATGTTGGTTTGGATATGAATATGATTGATGGACGCTTGCGCTTTACGATAGATTACTTTCGTAACCAGCGTTATGATCAGCTGATTGCAAGTGGTGACATACCTGCTATTATCGGACAAACACTACCCAAACGCAATATCGGTAAATCCGAGAATTCAGGTTTTGACGGTGAATTGAATTATCGTGGTTCTATAGGTGATTTTAGTTACAATGTGGGTACTACTTTTTCTTATGCTAAAAATAAGGTGGTATATGTTAGTGAAGCACCGGCTTACCCTTATCAGGCACAAACCGGACATCGTATAGGCACGAAGTTGGGATTGAAGTGCGTTGGCTTTTATCAACAAGAGGATTTTGATGAAAATGGTAAGTTGAAAGAAGGTATTCCGGCTCCAGCTTGGGCAAGCAATTTGCAACCCGGTGATTTACGCTATGCTGATTTGAATGGTGATAATTTTATCACTGATGCTGATAAAACATATATATCTAAGCCCGATACGCCTACTTGTACCTATGGTATTACTCTTGGAGGTAGCTGGAAAGGATTATCGTTTAATATGTTGTGGCAAGGAGCATTCGATTATGCTATTCCTAATATGGGAGGTAATCTTATACCTTTTGTCAACAATATGCAAGAATTGATGCTTGAACGCTGGACTCCGCAAAATACGAATGCTCGTTTTCCACGTTTGGGAATTACTACTTGGGAAAATAATAATTATAATACCCATCTTTCTGATTTCTGGTATTTGGATGCTTCGTATATTCGTCTGAGAAGTGCGGAAATTGCCTATCAGTTGCCACAGGACTGGCTGCGAAAAACTACAAAAGATATAGTGAAAGCAGTGCGCTTGTATGTTACCGGTTACAATCTGCTCAACTTTTCTAATCTGACGAAGCTGAGTATGGACCCTGAAAATACGAGCAGTTCGGTTTATCCTACACAGGCAAGTTATATGTTTGGAGTTCAATGTGCATTTTAAGAAATAATAATATGAGACTGAAATATATCACAAAGTTTTTTTTAGTTGCTGCTTGCGGACTTGTCACTTTTGCAGCATGCAGTGATGAGTATCTTGATAAGAAAGTAGACGTTTCTGAAACGCAAGAGAAGGTCTATTCGGACAGTGCGAAAGTTGCAGGTGTTGTCAATGGCTTTTACGGTCAAATCGGCTATTCCCATAGTTATAAACGGTTCGGGCAGTGTGGTCTTGATTTTCCTGCCAAAGAACTGGAGGCAAGAGGGGCGGAACTAAGCATGGGTATGTACTTAGCTCAAGGAACGGTCAATGTTAATAATGCGGGAAACGATGCGTGGAACAATACGTATAATAAATGGCGCGCTATCAACATTTTCATGAACAATTACAATGAGGGGAAGGTAGCGGCTATTCTGAGTTCAGACCCGAATAAACCGGGTGAGACCCTTACTAAGGGCACCATTGAATATTGGAAAGGACAGGCTTTCTTTCTTCGTGCATGGTTTATAGCCACGATGATAAAACATTATGGTGGAATTCCTTTGATTGAAGACCGGGTGTATACTGAAAATGATAAGATCGATGTGCCTCGATCTACATATGGAGAAAGTGTTAAGTATGCAGTAGACCAGTGTGACAGTGCTTTCTATTATTTGGAGCGTTCGGGACATATTTACAGTCAGGGGACTGTTAATCCTGTAGGAAGCATTCATGGGAAAAGCGAAGGGCGTGCATGCGGTATGGCGGCTCTGGCTTTGAAGGCGCGTATTCTTCTGTATGCGGCAAGTCCGTTAGTGAATTGTAAACGTGAAGATGATCCGAACTTGCTGGTTTCTTATGGAGATTACGACGCAGCTCGTTGGAAGACTGCTTATGATGCAGTTAAAAGATTTATAGACCTTAATAATGCTAATTCATGGTATGAGCTACGTCCCGGTCAAAAAGACAACACTACAGCGGCCAAAAGCTGGTGGCCTCGGTTCTATTATGCGTTTATGCATGATGCTGTTACGAATAAAGAACCTATATTTTGCGATTTTCTTTCGAATGAACAAGGTGACAGCCAGAATCGTGTAGCATTGGATGCTTATTATTCTCCTAATTCACGTATATCACGATTTGCTAATTTGAATAAGCTTACAGGCTTTCCTACACAGGAACTAGTAGATGCTTTCCCTATGGCTGATGGTTTTCCGATTCGTGATAGCCGGAGTAAGTATACATACGAGGATGGTGATGATATGTATCTGAATCGTGATCCGCGTTTGAAGGCAACAGTATCTTATAATGGTGCTTATCGTATGATGAATGCTTATAAGGATGCGTTAATGAGGACATATACTGGTGACATGGTAACAACCGGGAATCCTGATGAGACAAGTGCTATAAAAGATGGTATTTATCAGCCAAATGCGACAACTACAGGATACTATCGCATGAAATTTATTTTGGATAATGGTGGCTTGGAAACCTACGACTATCGCCCGACTATCCTGATGCGTTATGCGGAGATTTTATTGATTGCTGCAGAAACTGCTAATGAATTGGTTGCAGACGGAGCATTGGCTCCGGAAGAATCAAAGGAGTATATTCGTATGATTCGCCAGCGTGCTGAGATAGAAGAAGGAGAATCTAATAAATACGGTGTTATGGATGACATCAAAAAAGAAGATATGCGCAAGCTGATTCAGACAGAGCGTCAGATAGAACTGGCGTTTGAAGAACATCGCTATTGGGATGTACGCCGTTGGAAGATTGCAAAAGAAGTGTTGGGCGGTCCTAGTCATGGAATGGAGATTACACGCAGGGTACTTGATGATGGAGGCGAAAGCTTTAGTTATCGTCGTATAGAGGTGCTGAACCATGTATGGGATGATCGGCTGTATTGGTGGCCCGTTCCACAAAGTGAAATGTCAAAGTCTGGCGCATTGATTCAGAATCCCGGGTATTAATGTTAATAAATAAAAAATAAAGAAACATGAAATCTATAAACTATATATTGATAGTTGCCTTGATGTTACTGTTTCACGGTTGCGTGCAAGGCGAAGGCATGGTTTCCGGGGAAGGGGAAACGTATAAGATAAAGGCTGACCTTCAAACAAAAGGGGAGGTAGAAGGCTTTTATGACAAAGGAACAGGAACATTGACGTTGCTTGTGTCGTGGACCGATCTGTTTGTAAAAGGAGAAGATGAGATAGTCGGTGTTAAGATTTACAAGGGAGCACAACACAATGGAGCGATTCGTTTTCTAAAATATTTGAATAATAATCCCACTAATGAAGCTGGCATAAGTTTTGTTATTTCTTCTTATCAGGGGCTATCAGCTGCTGAAGAACAAGCTTTGTTGGCAGGCGAACTTTATTTGGCTATTTCTACGGAAAAGCATCCTGATGGCATTGTTTCCGGACAGATTACAACTTCTGTTTATGAACAGTTGAATTCACATAAGATAAAGAAAATCAAACTACAGGATGATGCTACGGAATTTCGGGTGAAGATGGGTACTACAGCTAAATTGCCGCTTTTAGTTATACCTTATTATGCTGCGAATCCGGCGGTGAAGTATGAATCATTGAATACAGATGTGTTTACAGTAGACAGTGAAGGTATGATTAGTGGCTTGAAACCGGGAGTTGGAAAAGTAAAAGTAACTTCTACGGACGGGACAAATATTGTAGCCACTTTTGATATTAAGATAACTAGTCCGGAAACGGTTAGTGATATAATCTTTGCCGACTCGGATAATTTGTTTATTATTAAGGGTGAGGAACCACTGCAACTGGTATGGTCGGTATTACCTGAAACAGCTGTAAATAAATCTGTTAAATTCATTTCGTCTGATGAATCCATAGCTACGGTTGATGCGGAAGGACGTGTTACGGCACTTTCGTCAGGTACGGTAACTATCACAGCAATGGCGGCTGATGGTGCTGGAACTTCGTCTACCTGTGTGGTGAAAGTTTATGGCACTTTCCGAATGCTTGATCGTGCAAAATGGACGGCAACAGCTACTTCCTGGCAAGTGAACAATGAGCCTTGGAAGGCTATTGACGGAGATGGTACCTCTTCTTCCTTGTGGCACAATATATGGAACAATGGTACAGGAAATGGTAATTTACCGCAGGCGTTGGTGATTGATATGGGTGATGAGGAACGAGTTTCACAATTAGAATTGGATAGGCGGAATGACAACAATACAGCGGACGTTCACACGGTGGAAATATACGTTGGCATGGATGCCGATACAGCTCCATTGGTCGGAACGATCGTTTTTGGTGATTCAAGCAACAAAGAGATTACAGGACGTGTATCTTTTGAACCTATGCAAGCTCGTTATTTGAAACTGGTGTTTACTAAGAGTAATCGAGGAAAATCTGTCAGTGCGGCTGAGGTCAGAGCTTATTTGCTGGAATAAAAGGAATTGTTTTTCAGGATGTAGAGAGGAATGTCATCATTCAACATTAGGGTTTGAACTTGTAATTTGAAACTTGACTATCCTTTTTGACAAGACAAGAGCCATATCGCAACTTAAATAGAGTTCGGTATGGCTCTTTAATGTTATTTATCGTGTCACAGTCCGGGATATTTTCCGTTTTAAAGAAATAATACGCCCATCCTCAGAAACTCCTTGCACGAGAATTGTATAGGGTGTATCGCTATCTGAGGTATAAAAATCAAAAGAAGCTTCTCCATTATCAGTTATAGGTACACAGGGATTCCAATAGAGAGTCGACCGGTTATCTTCCGATACAGAACTTTGCTTCTCTTCGGTATCATAACAGACCGGATAAAAACGTTTTAACCGCTGATACCCCAAAGGGGATACACGTACTACGTTCCTCACAAGTTCGGGGCGTGTTATTTCTCCCCGTTTTGTCATGATCAGAATAGCCCCGTTTGCTCCTTTCATTCCAAAAACTGCTGCTGACGCATCTTTTATGACTTCTATTTCATCTATTTCATCAATGTTTATATTCCTCACATCTTCAAATGTAGTAGGGATGTCATCCAGGAAAAACAGTTCATTTTTAATCCCACTCAGCATTACACTATCCCCGCTTATATATACTCCGGGAAATCTTTCCAACATGTCCGTCAACGATCTCGGATGGGGAGTCATTAATTCTTCCGCTGTTTTTACCCTTCCCATAAAAGAATGATATACTGATTTACCTATCTTCTTTACTGAATCTGCTTTTACAATGACTTCGTCCAACTGATAACTGTTCATTGCCTGGGCCAAGGAATCAAACCGTTCCTGGTTTTCATTCCGATAAGCATAAGATTTAGCTGAGTTAGCGTTATGGTTGACAACAGAATGTTTGAATGGATAGAATACTTCCGGTTCCACTATCGGCTGGATTGATTTATTACCTCTCTTGCCTGTTGCTCTTATGAGAAAAGTAGAGCCTTCGGGAAAATCAAACCCGGTAAAACAGAATCTACCCAAAGAGTCTGTATGTTGTTTGGCGCTAAAAAGAGATTCTATGCCAAAAATCGAAACTTCAGCATCTGTTTTTGCTTTGCGGCTATAAAAATCATAAGCGATTCCTTTTATTTCAGGAGATACATCAAAACGACCGCCCGGATGTTGATAATTACCGTTTAATAAATTCTTGAGATTGTAGCGTGGCCACTGCTGCCGGTCAGCAGACAAATCGGATTCCCATAGTAAATATGGAGCGATCATGCAGAGACTATTCAAACATACACTGGCATCATCCGTCACCGATACGGAAAAATTCCCTTTCAAAGGTTTTCCTGTCTCATCAAGCAGCTTCATGACAACGTTAACCTGTTCTCTGCGATTATAAGTTGGTTTATCTGTCGTAAACTTTATATCCGGACCTTTTCTTTCATTCGTACACAATAAATGTTGATCTAGAAGATGTAGCCGGTCATCCAGTAATAATGTCTGGACTACACCTGCCGGAAAGGTACTGATATCAAATAAATAGCGTTCACGTTCTTTTTCGAGGGCTTCAGCATAAAATACGATTCCACGGCAATGCATGGTCAAATATAACTTTTCTCCTCGTGATAATTTAGCTAAAACAGCCGGAGATAAAGCTACTGACAGAATATCATTTTGGTGATTTAAGTCGAACAATGATGCTGTAGCATCCTGCTGTTCATCTTTTATCTTCAATGTTTCATATATATTTCCTGTAATGACCGGATTTATCACTGGCAATTCGACATCAAACAGGCAATCCTGATTCAGATTCTCCATAAAACGAGTATAAGCACATAAATGGTAGCTACTCTGCGGAACAGATATAGGAATTGGCATATAGCCGCAATAAATAGAGTCACTCAAACAAACTCTAACCCGATGAATAACCGAATCCGACTGATTGATAAGTTCTACATAGACACATCGACTCACAGTTGCAGGAATGTGTGTAGCTGCATCGACCACATGCGCACGAAACCAAATTGTATCTCCTGCAATATAAGCAGATTTATCTGTATGGAGATAAAGTTTCTCTTGCGGAAATAGCATCAATTGATCTTTAAAACGATCTTGAATGGAATCAACCAGTGAGGATTGTGCCATACAGGGCAGCAACATTCCGGCATATAGAATGGTAGGAACGATTATTTTTATTGTTTTCATATTATTCTAGCAAACGGAAAATCTCTCACGACACCATTACAGATACAGACCAGCTAATAAATATAGAAAAATAGCAGTACAGGAAATTACCCTTTATTCTTTTCCCTGTATTGGCTGGGTGTCATTTGGAATTCCTCTTTAAAGTGTGAATTAAAATATTTTAAGGTGTTGAAACCTACCATGTAAGAGATTTCATTTATGTTATATTGACTGTTGGTTAGTAATTGCGCCGCCCTTTTTAAACGGATGGACCGGATAAATTGGAGTGGCGTTAAATCGACAATAGATTGCAACTTCCGGTTCAAATGAGTCTTACTCAGTCCCAGGTCCTTACTTAAATCTTCAATCGAATATTCCGGATTGTCGATGTTCTCTTCTACGAAGTGTAGAGCTTTTCTTACCAATTCCTCATCAAGAGATGTGGTAGTTATGCTGCTAGGAGTTATTTCGATAGTTTTATGGAATAACATTTTCCTGTTTTCCTGTTGCTCAATTAGTTTCTTTATTCGTATACACAATAGCTCGAAACTGAATGGCTTGGAAATATAAGAATCAGCACCGGCCTCATAACCTTCCATTTTTGATTCGTCCGAAGTACGGGCCGTTAGTAGGATGAAAGGAGTGTGAGAAGTTTGTATATTGGATTTAACGCGTTGACACAATTCGATCCCGTCCATTTTGGGCATCATCAAATCGGAGATGATTAAATCCGGATATTCCGATAGTATCAATTTTTCAGCTTCTTCTCCATTCGAAGCATCAATGACACGATAGCATTCACTAAGTTGCTCGGTTAAGTAATTGCGGAACTCGTCGTTGTCTTCAACAACAAGGAGTTTTTTTCTATCGTCTTTTTCTTTTGTGTTGGGTATGATGTCGTTTATTTCATTCTTTTCTTCTTTTTCTTCCTGATGATTTTTATCATTGCTTTTAGGCAAATCAACCGGTATATACACTGTAAAAGTACTGCCGATGTTAATTTGGCTGCTCACTGTTATATCTCCGTTATGTAATCTGGCGTATTCTTTAACCAGATGCAGGCCAATACCGCTTCCAGCTGGTGCATTATCGTCTTTTATCTGGTAGAAGCGTTCAAATATATGAGGCAAGTCTTTTTCGTCGATGCCACATCCGGTATCGCTTACTTCTATCATGATGTATTCTTTATCGTTTCTGTCTGCTTTATTCACAGTAAGTTGTATATGCCCATTTTGTGGAGTGAATTTAAATGCGTTAGACAACAAGTTATTAATGATTTTATACATCATATCATGATCGTAATTGATCAGGAGATAATCAACCGATGTTTCTAGGGTGAAATCGATATTTTTAGTAGTGGATAACTCTTTGAATTGTAGATATATATCTTTTATGAATTGTATTATGTTTCCTGTCTTGAATAAAACTTTCTCCCCTTTTATTTCCAGTTTTCTGAAGTCCAGAAGCTGATTAACCAGACTAAGCAGCAGGTGTGCATTTTGATAGATGGAATCCAGCTTCTTCTTCAATACCATATCGCTCTGCTGTTTTATTAACGTTTCGAGAGGAGTTAATATTAATGTTAAAGGAGTGCGGAATTCATGACTGATATTGGTGAAGAATTGAAATTTCATTAGGTCCAGTTTTATTTTCTGTTCCTGTTCATATATCTCTTTTTCCTTGAGTATTTTTTTCTGCGTCCGTCTTTGATATCGTTTTAAAATGTAAATAAAGATAGCTATGCTCAATATGATATAAATGATTATAGCATAAGAAGTAGCCCAAAACGGAGGAGTAATTATAATGGTTAATTCGTAGGGTATTTCTCCCCATACTTTATCATTATTGGCTGTATATACAATAAAATTATATTTTCCCGGGCGGAGGCCGGTGTAAGTAGCCTTGCCCAGTTCATTGCCTGAAATTTCATTCCAATCTTCATCAAAATTCTTGAGCATGTATTTATAGTATGTCTGTGATGGATTAACATAATTCATACCTGCGAACTCAAATGTAATGAAATTCTGATTGTATTTAAGGGTTATTTGCTTGGTTTTATTTATGGGTTCTTTTAATATGATTTTTCCATTATACTTTTCTTCTTCTTTTATGAGGGAATTGAAGATTCTGAATGCTGTTAATACAGGTTTGTTTTTACTATTATTGTAGATGATTTTGTTGGGATCAAAATAATTAAATCCATGTGCTCCTCCAAAATATAATGTGCCGTCTTTGGTTTTAAGAGCTGAATGATCATAGAATTTTCCCCATTGTAATCCATCTGAAATTCCGAAATTTACTATCGAAAAGTTATAAGTATCATTAGATTGAATGGGGGCGATTTTGCAAATGCCGTTCAGTGTTGAAGCCCATATTACTCCATTATCGTCTTCAAGCAGGGAGGATATTTCATTATTAGGTAGTCCTTCAGTGACGGTGAGCTTATATAATTTGGTTTTGTCCCAAACTCTGATGCCATCTTCGGTAGCAAACCATTCAAGTCCCCTGGTGTCTTTTAATATCCCGAAATATTTAATGTTCTGTTCAAAATCGGGATTGTCAGTTCCGGGAATATACAAGCTGTCTTGTTTGGTATTGTAATAGTAGATACCTTTATCTCCTAGTGCAGCGAATGTTTCATCGTTAATTGGATAGAGGTGATAGATTAGGGTATAGTCTTTTATTTCCGGATATTTATCGGCTAACATATATAGCATTTTTCCACTAACCGGATCGATTTGTCCTACACCGCCTGTCACACTGGCCCAGAATCGGCCGTCTGTATCTTCATAGATGCATCTTGAAATATTTTGGTTCGGATCTTTCTCCAGATTGATTGATGACCTGAGATATTGTCTTATTTGCTTTCCTTCTATACAAAAGAATCCACCCAGATAAGTTCCTACCCATATTCTGCCGCTATGGTCTTTCCTGATAGAGAGACACAGGTCGTTGATTTGTTCTTTAAACAATCGTTCCACTTTCTTTGATTCCGGGTAGAAACGATATAAACCGTCTCCAGAGCCAATTAAGACAGTACCGTCTTCTTCTTCCAGGAAACAGCGTATGGTTTCGTTAGTAATTTGTGTTCCGGTATTAATGGTCTGAATTAGCTGAAACTTTTGCATGCTGGGGTGATAGTAACATAATCCCTGAAAAAGTGTACCTATCCATATGCCATTATTAGGATCTATAAAGAGTGTGTAGATGTCATTGTCCTGTATTCCCCCGTTTATGAGACGCATGCCTGGCAGGTGAGTAACTTCGAATGTTTTGCCGTCAATATATCTTAATCCGGATTTGGAAGTTCCTACCCATACATTTCCGTCGTTATCCATGTCCATGCAGGTGAAAAAATTGGATATGCCTTTAATCGTGGCAACTTCTTTCCAGTCTCTGTTTATCCTGTGGTGAAAGTAAACAGCATTGTTATACATCAGCCAGATATTCCCCACAGAGTCAGGATGAATATATATTCTATCGGTAAAGTCGCCTATGATATTCAAAAAACGGGTTTCCTGAAAAATAAATTCGTGAGAGGTATAGTCCCAACAGCGTATTAATCCGCTGCTATATACAATCCAACAGAGATTTTTGTACTGGGTCAGTTCCATCGGGATTCCGTATAGCCTGGTGAAATCACTCTGACCGTCTTCTATCGTAATAAGTTTGCTTTGGGTTGTATCGTAAAAGGTAAATGTATTATCTTCTGTCAGAAACCAGTAGTTCTTGGAATCGTCAATAAAGAGATTCTTCAGATGTTTGGTAATACCCAATGTGGCTAATTCTTCCGATATATTGTAGTTGAATTTGTTGGTATTCAGGTCAAGAAGCAACAGATATCCGAGTTCTTTCATCCATATTCTCCCTTGATTGTCATAATATTCTTTGGTGGGGCGATTATAATTCCATACGTATTTCTGCTTTTTATCATAATGGAAGTATTCAAAGGTCGTTCCATTATAGATGTTCATTATAGAAGCGGTTCTGACAGCAATACGTCCGTCGGGGGTGATGCTCAATCCACGTATCTGATTATCGGACAGGCCATCGACGATATCAATTAGACGGAATTTATATTGATTGATAGCAAAACTGCTTATGCTTAAAAGCAATACTAGGATGGATGACAGATATCTCATTATTAATAGGAATTGGTTTTTCTACTACAAAGAAAACAAAAAAAACGGTATATTCATAGTACTCATTGCCTCATGAGGTAGTACAATTTGAACCATTTCCTTAGCCGGGAACATTACTGTTTATCGAATCGATCAGTTTATGATTCTATATGACATAGGGTTAATTTTATTTATCCGTATCTTTGTAAGTGCTAAAATGCTGTAATCGTTGCTTTAATCATTAAACTCAGGGATGTATTTATGACATTAAAAACAAGAATTTATTTATTATGCTCTTTTCTTTTGGTCGGCTGTAATCAGCCCAAAGAGAAAGTTGAGACTCAAATGACGGAAATTAACAACCCTATCCTTCCGGGATATTTTGCAGATCCTTCGCTGGTGCAGTATGAAGGTAAGTTTTATCTCTATGCGACGGTCGATCCGTGGGGAGCGGATTTTCTGCCGTGCTGGGTTTCCGAGGATTTCCGGAACTGGACGTTTCATCGGTTGAACTGGCCTACGAAAGCGGCTTGTACATCTGCTCTCTCCCATAAAAACATGGTATGGGCGCCTTCTGTTATTCAAAAAGGAGATATGTTTTATATGTATGTATCTGTGGGGTCAGAGGTCTGGTGTGGTAAAGCTGCCCATCCGCTTGGTCCATGGGAAAACGTGTTGGGAGATAAACCCATGATATCGTTTGATACCACTCGCTATTATCATGTAATAGATGCTGAAGCCTTTATTGATGATGATGGAAAAGCCTATCTTTATTGGGGATCCGGTTGGGGATGGACTAACGGTCATTGTTTCGGAGCCCGGCTGAATGACGATATGGCTTCTTTTGCGACAGAACCGGTGGAAGTAACGCCTGCGCACTATTTTGAAGCTCCGTATATGCTGAAACATAACGGTAAATACTATCTGACTTATTCGGAGGGAAAAACAATTGATGATACTTACAAGGTATGTTATGCTGTAGGCGATCATCCACTTGGTACGTTTGAAGAAGCTGGGAATAGTCCAATCCTGACTACAAATAAAGAATTGAAAGTTTATGGTCCTGGTCACCACACCCTGTTTACTTACGATAACAAAACCTATATGTTGTACCATCGGCATCGTTGGCCGTTTTTAAATGATGGGTCGGCCTTCCGTCAGACTTGTTTGAGTGAACTCACTTTCAATGATCCGGAAAATGAAATTAATAATATTGTGCCGCATCATGCCCAGTTATTCCCCGATCTAAACAAGGATGACAGGCAATTCATAAAAGTGGATGAAATCTTATCAAGTTCGGAGCGGAATAAAGACTTTATGGCGAAAAATGTATTGGATGGCAGCTATGCTACACGTTGGGAAGCAACAGATGGCGAAGAAGATTCCTATTTATCAGCCATTTTTAAGGATAGTGCATATATCGATACCATGGAGATTCGTTTTGAATATCCTTGGAAGAGGTATTTCATAAAGGTTGAAACTGCTGATGATAAAAACAACTGGGTGGCAGTTGCAGATTATACGGTCGAGGGGATTGAGGGGTCACCCGTTCATATTCCGATTTCCAAGGTATGCAAATCGGTAAAAATTTCCTTTTTAAATAAACCCGGAGCGGCAAAACCCTCAGTGTGGGAGTTGCTCTTTTACTAAACTTTTCATTGCTATGAGATTAAGAAAAATATGGTTACTTTGTAATTTGGTATGCATTATTCCCGGTGCTTTCGCCCAACAGTTTATTCATCCTGGAGTACTCCACTCCGAAAAATCATTGGAGCGGATAAAGCGTTTAGTTGATCAGAAAGCCCAACCGGCTTATGGTTCGTATGAAATTCTCGCAAAGCTACCGGAAGCCAGGGCCGACTATCAGATGAAAGGACCTTTCGAAATAATAAGCCGGGATGGAAAGTATGGATACACCAAAGGACCTAGTGAACGTGATTTTAATTCCGCCTATTACAATGCCCTTCTTTGGAAGATAACCGGAAAGAAAGCCCATGCGGACAAATCCATGGAAATTATCAGAGCTTATGCTCGTACCGTTCGGCAGATACCGCCTACTAATGATGCTCCGCTTTGTGCGGGATTGCAGGGATTTATACTGGTTAATGCGGCTGAGATTATGCGCTACACTTATATGGAGACTCATTATCCGAATGGTTGGAGTGAGCAGGATACAGAGTGTGTAGAGGCTATGTTCCGAAAGGTGTTTCAGCCGGTTTTAAGCAAATTCTTTCAAACGGCCCCTTATACTAATGGTAATTGGGGAATTGCGGTAGCTAAAGCGCAGCTTTCTTTCGGGGTATTTTTGAATGACCGTAAGCTCTATGATGATGCAATTGACTTCTTTTATCATGGAAAAGATAACGGAAGTCTGCCTAATTATATTGCCGAAAGCGGGCAATCGCAGGAAGCCGGTCGGGACCAACAGCATGTAATGCTTGGTGTCAGTTGCTTTGCTGATATGGCGGAAGTGGCCTGGACACAAGGTGATGATTTGTATGGTGCTTTGGATAACCGCATTATGAAAGGATATGAATACATTGCCAAATCAAATCTGGGGTACGATGTTCCCTTTGTTAAATGGAAAGATATAACCGGAAAATATTCACATCTTTCTACTTTTGGAAAAGAGGGCATGGGGCGTTTCCGTTCGGTTTTTGAGATAGCCTATAATCATTATGTGCTGCGAAAAGGGCTGGAAATGCCCTATACGAAAATCGTTTTAGGTCTTGTACGTCCAGAGGGACCGGGTTTTACTTGCGACAATACCGGTTTGGGCAGTCTGCTTTATTATTTGGGTGATGATTTGAATACCGGAAAAGACAGAGGAAGGATAGAAGAAGATCTTACCCAGTTGAAAGCATGGAACTTCTCTACAGCCTCATATCGGGCAGTCAACGGAGTGATGTCATTGGTCTCTTCGGGGGTTAAACTACAGAAACGTGTTCAGTACGATTCTTCTGCCTATCCCAATATAGTGGTAAAAGCTCCTGGTATTCCGGCATCGGCAAATAAGAAATGGTTAACTTTATCTTATAGTATAAGTGCGGCGCCGGAGTCTTGGGAATTTGATTCGGACAAAGCAATGAAAGTGGGTGAGGATATATATGTATTTAAAATAACAGATGTCCGGTCAAAAAATGGATACTCATTCTCTAAGGCTTTAACGAATGCAACCATGACTCTGGATTTTGGCGATACTTGTGGTGAACCTGTGGTAATTGAATGGGTACGTTCACTTACCAATGCGGAGTTGCAGTCTGTTCAGTAAAACAATCACAAAATATATATATGAAAAGTCGGTTTAGAATAAGAAAATTCACTTTAGCACGGTTAATACTCCTTTCGCTAGGTTTAATGAATACATTTGCCGCTTTTTCAAAAAGTAAGGATGTTACTTTTTTAGTGAATGGTGTGTCTTGTCAATTGGAGCAAGGTGTTTTGAAGGTTGAATTTGTCACTTCGGATATTGTGAGAGTACAATATACGGGGGAAAATGTATTTAAGGGGAATAGCACAGGTATTTGTATGCCTCATGTTACCCGACCTGTCCGTTTTACCTCTGGTAAGGAGATTGATAGTTGTGTCTTAAAATCGGACAGCCTGATTGTTAAGATTGATTTAAACACTGGTTTTATCTCTTATTTAAATACGGATGGTTCCTTATTGCTTCGGGAAGACGGCAAGCTGCCGAGAGTTGGAGAAAAGAAGGTGATGGAGCATGTCGTATACGACGAACAATCCAAACGTATTGAGAAGACAGCGGATGGAGATAAGGAAGTGAAAAATATTCTTCGTCGTGATACCATAGGTTATACTTGGAAGTACAGGATAAATTTCGACTGGCAACCTTTAGAGGCTTTATATGGATTTGGCTCACATATGGAGGATTATATGAACCTTCGGGGAAAGGAACTCTATTTGTGCCAGCATAATCTGAAGGCAATGGTTCCGGTGCTGGTATCGACCAACGGGTACGGTTTGTTGTTCGATGCGGGTTGCGGGATGGTATTCAAAGACAATTCGGAAGGCAGTTATGTGGAATTGGAAGCAGCCAAGGAGATTGACTATTACTTTATGAAAGGCCGGACGTTGGATGGGGTAGTGGCTAATTACCGTTTGCTGACAGGTGCATCACCCATGATGCCTCTTCATCTTTTCGGATATATTCAGTCGAAAGAACGGTACGTCAGTTCCGATGATCTGATCAATACTTTAAAAGAATATCGCCAAAGGCAGATTCCTATTGATATGATTGTGCAGGACTGGAACTACTGGCCCAGAGGTCAATGGGGACGAATGAGTATGGACCCGAAACATTATCCTGATAAAAAGAAACTGGCAGATGAAATTCATTCTTTGCACGCCAGATTAATGGTTTCAATATGGCCTAATGCCATGAATTGTCCTCAACACGCTGATTTTAAACAGAAGAATCTACTTCTGCATTCTTCGGCTATTTACGATGCTTTTAATCCGTTGGCAAGGAAGTTGTATTGGAGCTATGCGAAGAATGAGTTTTTTGATAATGGTTTCGATGCTTGGTGGTGTGATGCTTCTGAACCATTGGATGCTGACTGGACTCATATGGGTGATCTTTATGGAGATGATAGTCACAAGCGTCGCTGGGAGTTAAATACCAAACTACTGAGCGATGTATTGGGAGCGGAACGAAGTCAGCTGTATTCTTTATATCATGCAATGGGGATTTATGAGAATCAGCGTGCTACAAGTTCAGACAAGCGTGTGGTTAATTTGACTCGCTCCAGTTATGCCGGGCAGCAGCGTTACTCTACTATTACATGGAATGGCGATACCTATGCTTCCTGGAACTCTTTTGCCCGGATGATTCCGGCGGGACTGAACTTTATGGCTACGGGATGTCCTTATTGGACAGTCGATATTGGTGCTTTCTTTACTAAAAAAGGTGGTCAATGGTTCAGGAAGGGGGATTATAATAAAGGAGTGGCTGATATGGGATATCGTGAGTTGTATACCCGTATGTTTCAATATGGCGCATTCTTGCCTGTATTTCGTAGCCATGGTACCGATACTCCTCGTGAGGTGTGGCGTTTTGGCAAACCCGGTGAGCCCTTTTACGACAGTTTGATTCAAATGATTCATTTGCGGTATCGCTTATTACCTTATATTTATTCTTTGGCGGGAAAAGTTCATACCGATAATTATACGATAACCAGAGCGCTTGCTTTTGATTTTGCTTCGGACACGCAGATTGCTGATTTGAAGGATGAATTTATGTTTGGTCCTGCTTTCCTGGTTGCTCCCGTCACAACTCCGATGTATTATTCGGTTGACTCCCAGCCATTGGAGAATGTAGCCAAAACACGCCAAGTATATTTGCCCGATGGTGCGAACTGGATTGATTTTTGGACAGGCAAGAAATATGAAGGCGGACAAAGGGTTACTATGGAAGCGACAATCGACCGTATTCCTTTGCTGGTTCGTCAGGGGGCCATCGTTCCAATGGGGCCGGTTGTGCAATATACATCGGAAAAGAAAGATGCAGCTTGGGAAATACGGATTTATCCGGGAGCGGATTCTTCGTTTACGGTGTATGAAGATGAAGGCGATAATTATAATTATGAGAAGGGAGCTTGTTCGAATTTTGAAATAAAATGGGATGACAAAAAGAAATTGTTGACCATTTCCGACCGTAAAGGTAATTATCCGGGAATGACCCAATGCCGGAATTTGAGATTGGTGAAGGTTGACAAGAATGCCGGAATAGGAGTGGAGGAAAGTACTGGCGGAAAGATTGTTAAATATGAAGGTAAACAGTTGAAAATAAGAATGAAATAGTAATTGAGAAGCATAAATAACTAAGTTGCTAAGAAGGGTACACTTCATGCATATTAACCAAGATGTTTTCCGATCATTTTTTAATATCCCGGATTTTGATACTCGCTGCCGTTGATAATGGTAGCGGTAAAGGTCGTAGAAATGGGACGTAAAGCATAATTCGGATCAAAGAACCGTGCGAGATCCGGGTGAGTATCTTTCAGATAATCGGAACTCTTGAACATCCCTGTCCGTTTCAAATCGTAGAAACGGCAATATTCACCGCATAGTTCGCGTCCTCTTTCGTCTAATACGTCACGAACCGTCATGCTGCCCGTTAACGGGTTTGCTCCGGCGCGTTCGCGAACCTTATTCAGGTATTTGGCGGCATTCGCTCCTCCGTTCAGATAAATGTCAGCCTCTGCGGCAATCAGATAGACTTCCGCCATACGCATGATAAACGTAGCGTTTAAGTTTCCGTTTCTTTGTTTGGAGGCGTTTGCAACGTAATAGTTACTGCTGTTGTGCTTGTTTAGTGACGGATAATAGTAACGGAACAGATTCTCGCTGGTACCGTCGTTCTTGTAATTCCCAGTTACATTTGTATACGAGTAGTTCATGTTCACATTGTTGTTTGCATCACTGTAGACATGGTTGTAATCAATCAACAAATAGTCGGTCTTGTGCTCATTCTGTTTTTCCGTAGAATAATCCGCATCCTGCGGCATGATAAATTTAATGGCCGGATCACCTTTCTTCAGAGCTTTGCCGATGACTGTTTCGTCTTTGTCGTACATGTGTACGGCACTTTCGTCCCAAGTATAACTTTTATTGGCCTTCCATTCGGTAGTGAATGACTGGTGGAATCTGGGATCTAACGTGCCGTCATTCTGTACATACAGATTCAGCAAGTGTTGCGTAGGCATGAAGATGCCGCTGATGGAGCCTTCCCATGTCAGTCGTGTCTCCTGATTGTCTTCACGGGCACCGAACTTATTGATGTCACACAGGAAATACTCGTCATTGCGGTTTAGCTTGTAGTTACCGTTGCTCGAACCGTGTCCGTCCGTGCCTGCATACCAGCGATGTTTCCAAAGCGCTTCCTTGTTTTCCCAGTTATTGCTTTCTTCGAATACTTCACTGTACGTAGGATACATATAAGTGTTGTATTTCCCGCCACCCGATTCGCAGTCGGAGATCAGCTGTAAAGCTGCGTCGAGAGCTTCCTGCAGGTATTCCGTGCTTCCATACTCGTAGGTCTGCAGACAGGCTTTTGCCAGAAAGCCGAGAGCGGCTTTCTTGGTCGGAGTGGTAGTCGTGGCATGATTCCCGATTGACAGCCATTCGGATGCGAATCTTAGGTCGGGCAGGATGACTTCTTTGTAGATAGTCATCGGGTCGGTGCGGACAGGAGAGTAGTTGAGGCTGGTTTCCGGTTCCGTAAGCATGGTTACCCCTCCGAATTGTTCCACTGCGTTGAAGTAATAGACAGCTCTCATGAAGCGGGCTTCGGCAACTTTCGCATTCCGTTCCTCTTCTGTGGCGTAGGGAGGCTTGTCGCCTAAGGCGATGGCTTCGTTGCAGGAACCTATTCCGTCATATGTCCCGTTCCACCAGTTATTGGTGTAGGTCGTGTTGGGCGATGTGCCGGCGAAAAACCAGAACCATTCGGTGTAGCTTGTCGATTGGTTAGCCTTGTACGTCCAGAGGTCCGTATCCCCTTCGGTCAGCGACATCCAGTCTGCGGCACCGTAGTAAAACCTTTCCATTGCGAAGTAGCACTGGTTGATCAGTGTTTCGTATCCCTCGGTTGAGGTAGCCAATGTTTCATTGGTAAATGCGCCCGGGTTGTACTCTTCCAGCGAGCAGGAATGCAGGAATAGTGCGGACAGCAGGACAGAGCAAAAAACTGTTTTTAAATGTATACTTTTCATTGTCATTTTCTTCTTTAATTAGAATGTAAGATTAACTCCAAATACAAATTGCCGATAGGTGGGAAACGCGTCCGAACCGTTCGTTTCGGGGTCTGTGTCCTTCAGTTGCTTGTCTTTCACAAAGATGAACGGATTGTAGGCCGTAGCGTAGATGCGGCATTTCTCCATCAATACCTTGCGGGAAATGTTGGCGGGGAGGGTATATCCCAAAGTGATATTCTTGATCTTGATGAAGGAGCCG